>Ga0102590_1000098_pt1 | contig 247627 bp, 226 predicted proteins | sample AraplaMF_Col_mMF_FD_76859 | JGI IMG/M metagenome (GOLD analysis project Ga0102590, IMG submission 76859) | Arabidopsis root microbial communities from the University of North Carolina, USA - plate scrape MF_Col_mMF | ecosystem: Host-associated > Plants > Roots > Endosphere | place: USA... | reverse complement strand
AAGAGCGGTCCCGAGACGAGAGACGCCGCCAGGTTGGGCGCCGCGAGGCGCTTTTTGTTCTGCGCCTTTCGGCGCCCGCCTCCCTCTTTGGAGGGAGAAGGAAAATGAAGGCGGCGCCCCGCGCCAGACTTTTTCAGGGGCCGATGAATCACGTCTGTATGAGTCAAAGTGACGGAGCTGTTTGACAATTGAATCCGAAAATCGAAACCGCGCCGGTGCAGCACGGGTCTCCCTCCCCGCCAGGGGAGGGTGGCCTCGCGTCAGCGAGGTCGGGTGGGGAGATGCATCAACAACGGAAAGCTCTCGCGTGGCAGCATCTCCCCACCCGGCGCCTTCGGCGCCACCCTCCCATGGCGGGGAGGGATGGCACCGCCGATGTCGCGACAAATTGGCAGCTACACCGCCACCGCCGTCGCGTCATACGCGTACAGCCACTCCATCCGCTCGCGCACGCGCTCCTGCTGCCACTCGCGCGCGACCTCCACCGCCACCGCATTGGGATCGCCGAGCGCCGGGCTGAACGCCGAGCGCCGGTTCTCGTGCGACTTCCGCACCACCGCGGCGGTGCGCTCGCGCCGCGCCTCCTCGTAATGCGCGAACGCGGTGTCCGGATCGTCGAAATACTTCGCGATGCATTCGGCGACGATGTAGCCGTCCTCGATCGCCATCACGCCGCCCTGGCCGAGGAACGGCAGCGTCGGATGGCAGGCGTCGCCGAGCAGCGTGACGCGGCCCCGGCTCCAGCGCGGTATCGCATCGCGCACCATCATGGCCCATTTGTACGGCGTTTCGATGCGTCGGACGATCTCGTGCACGTCGCCGTGCCAGCCGCGGAAATCATTCGCGAGCTCGTCCTTCGTGCCCTGCGTCACCCAGGACTCGACCTGCCAGTCGTCGCGCTCGACGAAGCTGATGAAGTTCATGATCTCGCCGCGCCGCACCGGATAGTGCAGCACGTGGCCTTTCGGCCCGAGCCAGTTGACGCCCTCCATCTGCTGCAGATGCGGCGGAAGCTCTTTCATCGGCACGAGGCCGCGCCAGGCCACGGCGCCGGTGAAAATAGGCTTGTCGGCGCCGAACAGCGCGGCGCGCACCTTGGAGTGGATGCCGTCGGCGCCGATCGCAAAGGCCGCCTGCATGGTGCCGCCGTCGTCGAACCGCACTGCCGCGCTGTCGCCCGACGTGCCGGCGCTGGCGCAGCGCCGGCCGAGCTTCACGGCGTCGGGCTTGATCGATTTCACCGCGTCGGCGAGCAGCCCGTGCAGGTCGCCCCGGTGCAGCATCACGTGCGGCGTGCCGTAGCGCTGCGCCGTTGTGGCGCCGAGATCGAACCAGTTCCAGGTCTCGCCGCTGCTCCAGTGGCGGATCGCGCGCCGCTGCGGCAGCACCTGCACGCGCTTCAGCGCATCCTCGAGGCCGAGCGCGTACAGCACGCGGGTGCCGTTGGAGCTGATCTGGATGCCGGCGCCGACCTCTTTCAGTTCGGCCGCCTGTTCGTAGATCTCCACGTCGATGCCGCGCCGGAGCAGCGACAGCGCCGCGGCGAGCCCGCCGATACCGGCGCCCACGATGATGACCTTGTTCTCCACGCGATCCTCCAGCTATTCGGCCTTGACGCCCGTCTGTTTCACGATCTCGGTCCAGCGCGGCGTTTCTTCGGCGATGAATTTGGCGAAATCCTGCGGCGAGCCGATCTTGGCGTCGAAGCCGAGCTTTCCCATGGCGGCTTTCATCTCGTCGGAAGCGAGCGTCTCGTTGATCGCGGTGTTGAGCTTGCCGACGGTCTCCGGCGGCGTGCCGGCCGGCGCCAGCACGCCGGCCCAGAACTCCAAGGTCAGCGCCGGCAGGCCCACCTCGCGCGCGGTCGGCACGTCGGGCAGTTCGGCGATGCGTTGCGGGCTCGTGATCATCAGCGCCCGCATCTTGCCGTCGCGAATGAGGGGCGCACTCGTCGATGGGGTCGGGTTCAGCACCTGGATCCGCCCGCCGAGAAAGTCGGGCAGGGCGGCGGCGCCACCCTTGTAGGGCACGATCAGCAGGTCGGCGGTGCTGAGCTGCTTGAATCGCTCGGCCACCAGCATCGCAGCCGTGCCTTGGGTCGCTGCGAAATTGACCGTGCCGGGATGCGTCTTCGTGTAGGCCACGAACTCGGCCATGGTTTTCACCGGCAGCGACGGCGAGACGGTGATCAGCCAGGACGTCGTATTGATGCTCGCGACCGGGGCAAACTCCTTGAACGGGTCGTAGGCCGTGCCTTTCATCGCGGGGTCGACGACCAGCGCCGAGCTGATGAAAAGGAGCGTATAGCCGTCCGGCTCCGCGCTCGCCGCGGCCTTGGTGCCGATCGTGGTGCCGCCGCCCGGCTTGTTGTCGATCACGATGGCCTGGCCGAGCCGCGTCTGCAGATGCTGCGTGAGCAGCCGCGCCATCACGTCGTTGGGCGAGCCCGGCGTGAACGGCACCACGAGCTTGATGATGCGCGACGGATAGGATTGGGCGCGGGCCGCCTGCATGCATCCGCCGGCCATCGCGACCGCGACCAGTGTCGCTGCGACGTGCCGGCGGTTGAGCATGGCCTAGTTCTTCGGTTTGAAGTTGATCGCCTTCACCACCGCCGCGATGTTCCGGCGCTGCTCGTCGATGGATTCGGCGAATTCCTTCGGTCCGCCGACATTGATCGTCTGCGCGGTGGATTTCAGCCGGTCGGCAATGGTGCCGTCGGCAGCAGCCGCCTTGAAGTCGGCGGCGATCTTTTCCTTCAGCTCCTCCGACATGGTTTTGAGCCCGAACAGGCCGACCAGGCCTTCGACCTCGAGCGACGGATAGCCGCTCTCGCGGGCGGTCGGGAGATCCGGAAACGCCGGCGCGCGGGTCTTGTTGTTGACGATCAGCGGCCGGATGCGGCCGGCCAGGATCTGCGGCTGCACGATCGCATAGGACGACATCACCACCTGGATACGGTCCTCGCCCAGGTCGGTCGGCGCCACGTTGATGTCGCGATACGGCACCTGCGGGATGTCGAGCTTCTGCTCGTGCGTATAGCCCCAGAAGGTGAATTCGGTGATGCCCTGCACCAGGCCGGCATTGAATTTGCCGGGCGCCTTGCGCGCCGCTTCGGTGAAGTCCTTGATGGTCTTGTAGGGCGCATCCTGTTTCACGGCGAGCGCCAGGATGGTGTTCGAGGCGCGCGCGATCGGAATGAGCTCGGCCGGATTGTAGGACAGCTTGCTGTAGTTGAACGGATGCACGGTGAAATTGCCGGCCGGTCCGAACAGCAGCACGTGATCGTCGTTGGCGGACAGGAACGCCTGGATGGCGACGATGCTGTCGCCGCCGGGCCGGTTCTCGACCACGACGGCTTGCCCCCATCGCTGCGACAGCTTGTCGGCGAACAGCCGCGCGCCGATATCGGCGCCGGCGCCCGGACCGAACGGCACGATGAACTTCACCGGCCGTGTCGGCCAGCTCTGCGCCTGCGCCGGCGCAAGCGAGACGAACAGCGCTGCCGCAACGGCCAGCGCGGCGACCACGGATTTAATGAAAGACCCATTCAAGTTGGACATGGCGTTTCCCCTCTGGCTTTTTGCCAATTGACAGAAACGCTAAGCATTTTGCCCGGGAAACACAACGATCCAGGAGGCCTGGATCCAGGACGCATGGGGCGGCGCGGGTTGTCGCGGTTGCCCATTTGCGCGACAATGCGGTTTCACCCCGACACAGCGAGCGCCCATCATGGATGCGAAAACCGCCGACGCCAGAACCCACGAGTTCGATGTGCAGGATGTCGAATATATTCGCCACGGCGACAAGCCGCTGCTGGCCAAGGTCTACAAGCCCCGCGGCGACGGTCCGTTTCCGGCGCTGGTCGATCTGCATGGCGGCGCCTGGTGCATCGCCGACCGCAACACCGACAAGGTGCGCCACGAATTCCTGGCGAGCCACGGCTGCACCGTGGTCTCGATCGACTTTCGCATGGCAAAAGAGGGCGCCTATCCGATCGCGCTCCAGGACATCAACTACGCGGTGCGCTGGACCAAGCTCCACGCCAAGGAGCTGAAGACGCGGCCCGATCTCGTCGGCATCTCGGGCCAGTCGAGCGGCGGGCATCTGGCCATGCTGGCCGCGATGCGGCCGCGCGATCCGCGCTATACGGCCATCGCGCTGCCGGCGGGCTCGCCCGCGCTCGACGCCACCGTGAAGTTCGCCGTGCTGTCCTGGCCGGTGATCAATCCGCTGAGCCGCTACCGCCACGCCAAGCGGAACGCCGCGCTGCCCAATCCGCCGGAATGGCCGAATGGCATCATCGACAAGCACAATCAGTTCTGGGGCTCCGAGGACAATATGGCCGAGGGCAACCCGATGCTGATGCTGGAGCGCGGCGAGAAGGCCGAGATGCCGCCGGCGATCTGGCACCAGGGCCGCGGCGATCTGCTGCACGACTACAAGGACGAGGATTCGAGCTCGCCCGACACCGAGGCGCCGCGCTTCTGCAAGAGCTACAAGAAGGCCGGCGGCGACATCGAGCTGTGCTACTTCGAGAGCGACCGCAAGCCCGGCCATTCGCCGGATCTCACCAAGATCGGCGACACATTCCAGCGCATGCTGGCTTTCATTGGGAAGCACGGCAAGTAAACTGGCGGGATGATTCGCATTCCTGTCGCCATCGCCGCGGCGCTGTTGTTCGCAACAGCAGCGCACGCCGAAGCCGTCCGCTGCAGCAACGAGCTGAAGACCTGCGTCGCGGCCTGCGGCTCGCTGCCGGCCCAGACACGCGTTTCGGCCTGCATCAGCGCCTGTCAGGCGCGGATGAACGGATGCCGGCAGAACGGCTGCTGGGACAATGGCAGTTCGCGCTATTGCGGGCTGCTGCGGCAATGAGCCGTTACTCGATCTGGGTCGTCTCGCCGCCGAACTACATCCACAGCCAGGCCTTCGACGAGGTCGCGCTCGCTTTCAACGCGGCTTTCCGCGCGCTCGGCCTTGAATGCGAGATCGTACGGGAGCCGTCGCGGCTCGGCGATGTCAGCATCGTGCTGGGCACGAACCTGCTGCATGCCGTGCCGGTGCCGCCGGGCAAGCGGCTGATCCTGTTCAACCTTGAGCAGATCACGCCGGGCTCGCCGTGGCTGACCGACGCTTATCTGGCGCTGCTGCGCCGCTACCCGGTGTGGGACTACAGCGAAGGCAACATCGCCGAGCTCGCCCGCATGGGCATCAAGGCCACGCATTGCGGCATCGGCTATGTGCCGGAGCTGACGCGGATCGCGCCCGCGCCGGAGGATATCGACGTGCTGTTCGTCGGCTCCGTCAACGACCGTCGGCTCACGGTGCTGAAGCAGCTCGCGTCGCAGGGTGTGAATGTCGAGGCGCGGTTCAACGTCTACGGCGCCGAGCGCGATGCGTTCCTGGCGCGCAGCAAGATCATGCTCAACGTGCACTTCTACGAGTCGCGGCTGTTCGAGATCGTGCGCGTCTCGTATCTCCTCGCCAATAGGAAATGCGTGGTGTCGGAGACCGGCGCCGACCGCGCCATCGAGCAGCAGTTCGAGCCCGGCATCGCGTTCGCGCCGTATGAGAAGCTCGCCGAGACCTGCATGCGGCTGTTGCGAAACGAAGCCGCGCGCCGAGAGACCGCCGAGGCCGGCTTCGCGCGCATCAAATCCATGCCGCAGACCGACTATCTGCGCCAGGCGCTGGGCACCCTGCAGCCGTGAAACCGCCAGCTTCACTTCGCCGCGACGGCTTGGGCCACCGCGGCGACTTTCGCGCGCTGCTCCTCGATCGCGGCCGCGAACTCGGCGGCGTTGCCGGGCCGCATCGTCGAGCCGGTGGGCTTCAGCCGCTCGGCGATCGCCGGATCGTTCGCGATCTCGCGCACATCCGCTGCGATCCGCGCCTTCAGGCTCTCCGGCATGTCGCGCCAGCCATAGAAGCCGTTGACGCCGTTGAAGCTCAGCTCCGGGAAGCCGGCTTCCGCCGGCGTCGGGACATCGGGCGCCAGCGGCGAGCGCGCGCTGTTCGTCACCATCAGGAATTTGCCGCGGCCCGAGCGCACCTGCGGCAGCAGCAGGTTGATGCCGGTGGCCAGAAGCTGCACGCGTCCGGTGGCGAAATCCTGGAACGCCGGGGCGAAGTCGCGATAGGCGATCTGGGTGATGTCGATGCCGGTGGATTTCTGCAGCGCCGCCACGACGTAAAGCGGCAGGCCGGTGGTGGCGGCCCAGTTGAGCTGGCCGGGCCGCTCCTTCGCGGCCTTGATGAATTCGGCCAGCGTGTCGATCTTCATCGTCTCGGACACGGTCAGCGCCAGCGTCGAATCGATGGCGCTCGCCACCGGCACGACGTCGCGCACGTCATAGGGCAGCTTGTCGCCGTGAACGAGCGGGTTGATCGAGAGCAGCCCCGCGAAGGCGAACATCAGCGAATGGTTGTCGCGATCGGACAGGAACGACTGCACGGCGAGAATGCCGTCGGCGCCCTGGCGGTTCTCGACCACGACCGGCTGGCCCCACTTCGCCGACAGCCGCTCGGCAAAGGTGCGGGCCGTGACGTCCATGCCGCTGCCCGGCCCGAGCGGCGTGATCAGCCGCACGCCGCGCTGCGGCCAGGTTTGCGCCGAAGCGGTCGATGCAAACGAGATCACGAGACCGCAGAGCAGGCCGCGGCTCAACAGCGACATCAGGCGCATGAATGTCCTCCCGCCGGCTCATGGCCGGCGGGAAATCATAGCAGAGCCGTGCAGGGCAATGGACGCCGGTGTCAGCGTTTTGCCTGCGCGGCTCGCGCGTCGGCGATGACTTTTTTGAAGCCGGCCGCATCGAGACCGCTGGTGACCCGAAATGTGCCGACGATGAAGGCCGGCGTTCCCAGAAATCCGAAGGCGCTGGCCTGCAGCTCGTTGCGCGCCAGCGTCGCGTCGATAGCCTCGCGATGGGCCTCGAGATCGTTCACGGCCTTTGCCGAATCCACACCTGCCTTTGACAGCAGCTCGCGAATGACGCTTTCGGACAGCGGCACTTTCGCAGTGAACAGGGCTTCGTGGGCTTGCGGGAACTTGCCTTGATACTTTGCGGCCAGCGCCATGCGGGCCGCATAGATGGATGGTCCGCCGAAGATCGGCCAACCCCTGGACACCAGACGAACCTTGCCGTCCTCGCGGACAGCGCGCGACAGATGCGGATGGACCAGTTTGCAGATCGGACACTGGTAGTCGAAGTACTCGACGATGGTGATGGTCCCGTCCGGATTGCCGAGCGCCGGAATTTCGGGATCGCGCCAGACGCTTTCGCGACTCAGCACGTCGTCCTGATTCGATTGAGCGCGGGCGGGAGCGAACGAGCTGCTCCAGCCTGCAATGGCGACGAGAGCCGCAAAGGTGACGGAAAGGCATGAAAACCGGATTGTCATGGTCGTTCTCACTTCGATTCGATGGTTGCGGCCGCATGGCCAGACGATGTGGCGAAAGCCGTGAGCACGGCGTCGGTTGTCAGAAGTTCGGGGAGAACAATTCCGTCCGGAGCTCCCGGACCGAACACGATGTTGAACGGCAGCCCGTAGCGGCCGTGCGATTTCAGGTAGAGCGCGATCCGCGGATCCGGTCGGGTCCAGTCGCCTTGCACCGGAACGACGTCATTCGAAAGCCGCTGCGTGATGGCCTGACTGTTGACGACCAGCGCCTTGTTGACCTTGCAGGTGACGCACCAATCCGCCGTGACGTCGAGGAAGACGGTCTGGCCGGATCGCACCAGCTCATCCAGTTCGGCGAAGGGGCGCCATTGAATCTGGCGTGCGCCGGCCTCGGTGATGCGGGTCAATTGGATCGCCGCGACCATGACGCATGCGCCGGCCAGCACGAGCGCGGACGACACCGCAATCGCGGCATCGGGCGAGGGATCTGTGGCCCGCCACCACAACGCGACAAGTCCCACGCTCAACGCGGCTGCAGTCAACGCAGCCGAGACGAGGCCCGCCGTGGTGCCGACAAGGACGATAAGCCACACCGCGGTGGCGAGCAGTGGAATCGCCAGCGCGCGCTTCAGCCACAGCATCCAGGGCCCCGGCCGGGGCAGGAACGTCGCCAGATTGGGAACACAGGCGATCAGCAGGTTCGGTGCGGCCATCCCGATCCCCAGCGCCGTAAATACGCTGTAAGTCTCGAAAGTGCCGTGCGACAGGGCGTAGCTTACGGCGGTGCCGACGAACGGCGCGGAACACGGCGTTGCCAGCATGGTCGCGACAAATCCGCTCGCGAAATGCGACGGAATCGATGATCCGATGCCCCGGCGCGCCAGCGCATTCAGCAGGCCGAGCGGCAGCGATATTTCGAGCAGCCCGAGAAGGTTCGCCGCAAACAGCGTGGTTACGGCGGCCATCACGGCGAGAAACAACGGCTGCTGGAATTGAATGCCCCAACCGACCATGGCGCCGGTCGCCTTCAGCGCGACCAGTGCCGATGCGAGCGTCAGAAAGGACAACACGACGCCGGAAGCCGAGGCGATGAAACCCAGGCGGAACGTGCGCCGTCGCGCCGCGTCGTAGTTGACGAAACCAAGCAGCTTCAGGGACAGCACCGGAAAAACGCAAGGCATTGCATTGAGGATCAGGCCGCCCAGCAAGGCGGTTGCGATGACGGCGAGCCACGAATCCGACTCGTGCGTCTCGCGCGGCGTTTTTGACGGCGGCAAAGCGCTCGAAGGCACCGCGGCTTCCACGGCAAGCGGGCCGTCGGCCACCGTGACCGTGAGGTTCGACAGCGCCTCCGGATCGTCCGATGGGCTTTGCAGCGTGGCGGTCAGGACCGTCCGATTGCCCGAGATCTGGACATCGGGCTTGCCGGCATAGGTTCCCGAGGGACCCGCGACGAACAGCTCTGGGTTTGCCAAGGGCTGCGCCGCGCTGGCTTCGACACGGATGCGGGGCGGCGTCGCCCGCAGAAGCTCGACTGCCGCGATGGTCAGCGATGCGGACTTCTGTTGTGGGATTCTGTCGCGCCACTCGTCGATCTGCGCCTGCGCGTCGGGGCTCGAAGGCCGCGATAGATCGGCCTTGAGCTCACGCTCTTCGCGAATGCAGATGTTGCTGCATGCATAGAGCACGAGCTTGAGATCGGCTCTGGCATCGTAGTCCGGCTCTTCGATATGAATTTTGACGGGGAACAGCACCTCGCCCGTGTATCCGACGCTGTCGATGCCCAGAATCGAGGTGCGATGCGGCAGCGGCCATTGAACCTCGGCCGAGACGACATTGAACGATGCGGACCAGTCGAATTCCGGCGGCAGGCCGGTATCGCCCGGCGATTTCCAATAGATTTTCCAGCCAGGGCCGAGACGCACGCGGACGCCAAGCCAGCCCGTGTAGGGATCGTCTTGGGTCGAGACGTGACCGACAACGATCTCGGTTGAGATGTCGGTCGGTGACGTCTGCGCTCGGATTTCGGATGCGGCCGACATGATGGCGGCTGCGGCCATGGCGCAACGGAAGAGGTTCTTTGACATTGCATTCTCCTGCATGTCGCTGCCGGGCCGGCGCGCGCGAAAAGGCGCGCTCACCGGGAGAGGCCGGCAACGATGCGCAACGGGATTTCGATGGCCGCGCGAATCCGGCGTAAAGGCAGCCGCGCGGCGTCGTGGCTCGTTCAAAGCGCTGGGAGACGAGGGCTTGCCCCGGAGACGTTGCCGGCGCCCGAGTGCGCGGCGACTCCAGGCGCCGGCTTGAACGATCAGCCCCTTGGAGGGCGGTCGGGCGGGCCGCCGCGCCACTGATGCGGCAGGATCACAAGGGACTTGGGCGAAAGCGATGCGCCGACGTGAGCGGGCAACATGTGATCGTTGCCTGCAGTCGCAAGGCCCGCGGCGGCAGCAGAGACGGCGCAAGAACTCGCCGGCGCCGCGATGGCGCCCCTGCCGCAGGGGTGTCGCACCGATCGATTCAATTCAAAGACGGTTTGCGACGGCGGAGCGAGTTCGCTTCCGACAGGAGCCGGGGATACGGCGCGGGCAAAGCCCGGCTGCGAACCCGCAAGCAGGGCGCCGGAAATCATGACCATGCAGCAGATGCCAAGGATCGTGGAACGGACAGCGGAGCACCGCCCAAACGCCCGCCCGCTGATACGATCCATCCAGCCCATTGTCCGCCAATAGCGGACGGACAAATCAACAGCCAATAACGTGTGTGTGAGGCGGCACAATCGCCTGCGGAGCGGGCTGGCTATTCGACCACGACCTTGACGAAGTCGCCCGGATTGAGCCGGTCCTTGTCGCCGAGCCCGTTGAGCACGCGGAAGCGCTCGGCGTGGCGGTCGGCGACCGCCATGCGCTTGGCGAACTTCTCGACGGTGTCGCCGGGCTTCACCTGGAACACCTTCAGCCGCAGCGGCTGCGCCGACTGCATCTCGGCGAGGCTCATGCGGCGGAAGGTGTTGATCGAATCGCGGAACAGGCGGTCGACCGTTTCGGTGCGGTTCTTCGCCGCGAAGATCACGCGATAGACCTCGCTGCCGAAGCGCACGACGTAAAGCCGGAACGTCCACTGGTCGCCGGTTGCGGTCGCGGTGGCGGCCGGGAAGCCGCCGACGGTGAGCTCCTCGACGCTCTTGGGGTCGATGTTCTCGATCCAGCCGGAGATCAGATATTCGGGCAGCGACTGCTCGGCCGGCACCCGCACCACGTCGAGCCGCAGCGCCTGCGCGCCGCCTTCCTTGACGCCGAACACCGCCTGCGCCGAGTTGTCGAGCGAGAAGCCTTCAGGGGCCGTGAACGTGAAGCCGAGCTTGGGATGCAAAAACCTTCGGCCGCGGACGAAGCCCTCGCTCGGGTCCTCGCCGTAGACCAGCCCGTCGAGCAGCGTGAGGTACTCCGCCTTGTCGCGCTCGCCGGCGCCCGGACCGGAGAACTGCCGCGCATTGGACACCGCGTTGGTGACGCGTTCCGGCGTCGCCGGATGCGACGACAGGAAGTCCGGCGCGCGCGGATCGATGGCGCGCTGGGTGCGAAGCTGCGCGTTGTGGCCCATCGAGGTGAGGAAGCGCTCGGCGCCGTAGGGGTCATAGCCGGCGCGCGCCGAGATGCCGACGCCGATGCCGTCGGCCTCGAACTCCTGGGAGCGCGAGAAGTTGGCGAGCGCGATCTTGGATTTGGCGAGCGCCAGCGCGCCGAGCTGCGGATCGCTCAGCAGGTCGGTCGCGACGCGGTTGACCAGCGCGGCCTGCCGCGCCTGGTCCTCGCGGATCGCGGCATGGCGTGCGATGACGTGCGCCATCTCATGCGCCATCACCGAGGCGAGCTCGGAGTTGTCGTTGGCGAGCGCGATCAATCCGCGCGTCACGTAAAGCTGTCCGTTCGGCAGCGCAAAGGCGTTGACGGCGGGCGAGTTGAGGATGGTCACCTGATACTTCAGGTCCGGCCGCTCGGAGGCGGCGACCAGCTTCTCGACCGTGCGCTCCAGCATGCCCTGGAGCTTCTCGTTGTCGTATTGCCCGCCATAGGCGGCGAGGATGCGCAGGTGCTCGCGCTCCTCGCCGGGCGCGAGCTCGGCCTGCCGCCGCGGCTGCGGCTGGTTCGCGGTCGTGACCTTCTGCAGCGTCGTGCTGGTGCAGGCGCTGAGCAAGACGGCGAGCGCGGCCAGTGCGGCGAGAGCGCGCGCGCCGGTGCGCGACTTGCGTCGCCCGTCCGCTGCCTCCGTCGCCATGGTCCGTCCGCCGCTCACGGCTGCTCCGCAATCTCGATCTGGCCGGGATGGATCACCTCGATCCATGGCCCGCCCCGTTCCTCGACCGTGCCCCTGATCCTGACCCGCCGGCCCGCCAGCTTCTTCAGCGGCATGCCCGCGGCCTCGAAGGTGCGCTCGTTACGCTTCAGAGTCGTGACGGTGAAGTCTTCCGACCAGCGCCGCCCGAAATTGACGTAGATCGTGCCGCCGCTTTCGCGAACCGACAGGACCTTGCCCTCCACCACAGCAAAGTGGCCCCGAAACGCCAGGACTCCCGACGGGTCCTCGGCCTTGGTCTTGGCATAATATGCGGTTTTCCATAGCCCGAAACCAGCCGCACGGGCGGCTTTTTCCGCACTCAAAAAAGCTGCGCCGCAGCCAGTGTTTGCGGCTGTCGAGGCTGTCAGCGCGAGGCCGTCGGCCAGAAGCTCCAGCTGCACGGGCTTTTCACTGCCGGCGGATGTGATTCCGGCCACCAGACGCCCGTAGCGGTCCGAGTCGGGGCCCATCCGCAGCAGACGAACCTCCTGACCGGTCACCCGCTTTTCCAGTGCTGCACGGGCGGCCGCGCCGGTCTCCTCGTCGTCGGGTATCTCGATGCCGGGAAGCCGGACCTCGCGGCCGTCGCCGAGCGTCACGGTCCGGCCGTCGGTGACCGCGCGAACGGTCGCCGAGCCCATCGCGTCCGGCTTGCAAACGGTCCTGTCGTCAGCCCGAGCCGCGCTCGCGGTCATCGCCACAAGCGCGCAGACGCCAGCCATAAGGTGACGCACTGCTAAACCCCTCTCCCACGCCCGCCAGCAAAACGCCGGACCGTGGCGGCGCTATGGCGGATTAAGGGCAGTTATCTGCAAGGCAGCTATTCTGGACGTGCTCCAGCCTGCGTCCGCCCCGACGCAGAAATCCATTTCATTGATGACAATGGCCGGTGACCGGCCGCAGCCGAAATCAGGTCTCGGCGAGCGACGGACTCGTGGTCCGCATCTCGTCTTCGAGCACCGCTTCTGCCGGCTTGATCTGATGGCCCGCCATGCAGTGTGGGCACCACACCCAGATGGTCAGGTCCATCGCGCGCATTTTGACCAGGGTGTCCTTCCCGGTCTCGATTGCAGTCGTGACCTCTTCGCCCGAGGTCGGGCACCGATAGCACACAACACTCATACGCAACCCCTCCGCCGCACCATCAAGATGCGAAGGTTGAACGAATCCGTCAAGGAATTTCTAGGGTTAACCTTTGGTTACCGCGCTGAACCCGCAGCGCATCTCACTTTCGCGATTTCGGTTTGGACTTCGGTGCGCTCTCATCGACACGCCGCACCTCGGTGTTCATGCCAACGTCGCTCCTGCGGCGCTGTTCCAGGGACTCGGCGTTGTCGAGGTAATCGCCGCGCGTGGCGCGCTCCGCCATGGCGTCGAACTCCTGGCCCCATTCGCCGAGCGAGTAGCCGAACCACGGCGACTCCGGCTTGAGCTTCGGCAGGCCGAGCTCCTCCCAGATCTTTTTCGCACGCTCCATGTATTCGCGCTTGGGCAGCGAGATCGGCGGGAAGTCTTCCTTCAGCGTGGCGTCGATCAGCACAGAGGCGTCCTGGCCGCCGTTGCGCAGGCTGCGCGGGCCGTGGCCCTGGTCGCGATGCGGCAGCACGTGGATGTCGAGGCTGGCATTGGCGCGATACGACATGGCCCAGAGCAGCGCATCGGCGTTGGTCGGATCGATGTCGTCGTTGATCGCGATCACGAACTTGCCGGCAGCGCGATGCAGGACCGCGGCGCCATACATCGCGCGCCACACCTCGGTGGCCGGCATGTCGCGCTCGCAGATGATCGCGATCACCTTGCGGATGTTGGTCAGCGGCTCGTGCATCGAGACGCGCTTGACGCCCTTGATGCCGAGCGTGTTGCGCAGGAAGTTGAGGAACAGCGGCTCCATGCCGATCAGCTTGATCAGGCTCGATTCCGACGGCGTCACCTGCGAGATGATCGAGGTCAGGATCGCGTCCTTCCGCCGGGTGATGGCGGTGACGTCCATGAAGGCGTTGAACTCCTGAAGGTTGACGTGGCCGTGGGACTCGCCGAACGGCGCCTCGGGCTCCAGATATTCGGTGTCGATGAAGCCCTCGATCACGATCTCGGCCTCGGCCGGCACCAGCAGGTCGACGGTCTTGGCCTTCACGACATTGATCGGCGCGCCGACCAGTGCGCCCGCGACATGCAGCTCGTCGAGCGTCTCGGGCAATTTCTGCACCGACGCGAAGGTGACGACGGGCGGCGCGCCGAGCACCACGGCGCAGGGCAGTTTCTTGAAGCCGCGCGCGCGGAGCTTTTCCCAGTGGTTGTAGATGCCGGGCCGCAGCTCCAGCGACGGGTTCATGCCGAGCCTGCGCCGCGCCTTCACCTGGCCGCGGTAATTGCCCATGTTCTGGACGCCGGTGTCCGGGTCCCGGGTGATGTATTGCGACAGCGTCGCGTAAGGCGCGACATCCCAGCCCGGCGTCGAGATCGGCAGCGGAATGCCGTCGAGGCCTTTGCCCGGCTTGTCGAGCTCCTTGCCGGTGATGACGATGTCGTGGCACGGCGCGTTCTCGACGATGCGCGGCGGCAGCGGCGATTGCGCGGCCTTCACCCAGCGGGAATCGATCTCCTCGAACGGGCAGTTGACGCCGATGCGGTAGATCTCGCGGTTGGCGGCCAGCCCGCCGACCAGAACCGGGATGTCGTATTTGCGGCCCTTTGAGTCGGTGACGTTGGTGAACAAGAACGCCTTGCGATCCTTTTCCTCGATGCCGCCGCGGAACTGCCAGCGCACCAGCGGGTGCATCTCGGTGTCCTTGTTGATCGGGCGATCGACACGAATGAGCTGGCCGGCCTTCTCCAGTGCGGCGACGTGATCGTGCAGATCGGGATACGAGGGCTTGGCGGACGACGACGCGGCGCCGGATTTGCGTTTTGATTTTGTCGTGGCGTCCATGGTGCGAGGTCCTGTCTTCGATCCGTTGGTCCTCTCTTACGCCTGCGTATTGGCGCGCTCAATCCGAACGCTGTGCAGCCACTACGGTTTGGCCTCACGCTTTTGCATAAGCGTTCCGGCGTCGAGAACCCATTGGGTGCCCTTCAAGCGGCCTTCGCTCAGCGTCTCTACGCTGACCTGATTTGTCTTCGGCGTGTGCGCGAGAACTTTCACGTCCTCCGGACTGAGGAACTGCCAGGCGTCGCGATTGTCCAGCTTCTGTTTCTGATAGGCCTTCAGCGCCGCGGCATTGCCGCTTTTCTTGAGCTTCTGCCAATGCGTCAGCATGGCGGTGTCCTGAAACCAGATGGAATTGGGCTTCACCACCATCGTTGAGCCGATGCGGATTTCTGCCGCGATGGCGGTGGCGCTTCCGGCCAGCAGAACAAGCAGCGCGACAGTGGTTCTGATCAGTACGGTCATGCGATCCATGCCATGCGTTGCAGCCATGCTACTCCGCGGTCCGTGGGCGTGCAGCCGGCACAAACAGGAACGGCTATCGTATATGACGGCTGATGCGGCTCTTGTCCCCTCTCCCGCTTGCGGGAGAGGGTGGCGAGCGAAGGCGAGCCGGGAGAGGGCTCTTTGTTGCAGCACCCCTCTCCCCCCTCGCATTCGCTCGGGACCCTCTCCCCGCTTCGCGGGGCGAGGGGGCAAAGCCGCAACAACGAGCGATGTGCGATAGCCCCGCACAAACAAGCAGGGCCGGGCTTGGCGAGCCCGGCCCCTTTGCAATTCATCGTCTCGTGCTGCTCAGTTGCTCGCGAAGCAATAGAACAGGCCGTCGCCGCCCGTGCCGCGCAAGTCCGCCTGGCTGCATCCGCCATCCGGGCCGCGCGAGGGATGCGACGAATTCCACGACTTCGCCGGGTCGTCGTCGCGCAGGCCCTTCCGGTCGATGTGGCCGACCATCGCGGCGCCCTGGGTGCTGCTCGTCCAGTTGCGGCAGGTGCGGTCTTCGCCGGCCGGGAATGCGCGGCCTTCGGGGGTGGAGCCGGTCAGCACGTCGTGCCGGTTCGGCGCAAATCCCACGCCGGGGATGATGAAGCCGCGCTCGGTGATCGAGTTGTCGAAGCTCAGCTTGTTGTTGGCGCTGTGCAGGTCGTCGACGCTGGTGGCGACCACGGTGCCCTTGAAGTTCTGCCATGGGCCATTGCCGATGCGTTCGCGGGCGTTGATGGCGGGCTTGCCGTCGGCGGCCTGCGTGCTCAGGTAGGCGCGCCAGGTCTTGCCGCCGGCGCCGTGACGCGCGGCGAGCGTCTGGCAATGCTGATCGGCGCCCTCGACGCCGCCGAGATCGGCGCCCTTGCCGGGGCCGGCGCCGGTGACGAAGAACGTCATGTTCGGCGCCTGCGGCAGTTGCGGCGGAGCCGCCTGTTGCTGTTGTGCGTCGACGCTGGATGACACGCCCAGCGCCAATGCGGCCGCGATTAGAATTTTAGACTTACTCATGGATGTCGCCTCCCTTTGAACTCGCTCCTGGACCGTGGACTTAGGACTTAGGGCCTTGGACCCAGCGAGCGGCCAGGATGGTAGCCCATCGTCAGCCGCGCCAAATCCACGAAAGCGTGAACACCGGCCGCCGTTCATCCATCATGCTGCATAACGCCGCATCCATTCCGCCATGTCCTTCACGGCGTCCCGCACGCCGAACTCCGGCTGCCAGCCGAGATGCCGCTTTGCCCGTGTCAGCTCGGCATGATGGTCGCGGTTCGACAGCGACACGCCGGTGCCGGCCGGCGCTTCGAACTTCACCTTGGCGCCCGGCACCACGGCCTGGATCGCCGCCGCCATCTCGCCGGGCGTCGTCATCGTGCCCATGGTGACGTTGAACACGCGGTTGCCGAGATCCTTCGCGTCGAGCGCCATCACGGTGGCCCGTGCGGCGTCCTTCGAATACACCCACTCCATGGTGCCCGGGGGCACCGTAGCCTCCTTGCCCGCCAGTGCGTTCCTCATCGCCTCGCGGATCACGTTGGACGGTCCGCCGCCGCCCGCACCGCTCCACGGGCCGAACACGGCGCCGTAACGCAGCCCTGCGAACTCGATGCCGCACCACTTCGCGTAATTCAGGCCCAGGCTTTCGACCGCCTGCTTGGTCGCCGAGTAGAACGTGGTCGGCCGCGGGAACGCCTCCTCCTTGCCGAAGTCGCCCTGGTCCTCGCCGCCGTCGAGGTAGTGGTTGAGCACGCTCGACGACGACACCACGACGCGCTTCAGGCCGGTCACGCGCGCGGCCTCCAGCACGTTCACGGTGCCCATGATGTTGAGGTTGATCGCGGCATAAGGGTCGCGCTGCGCGCCGACGGTGAGCAGCGGGTTGGCGGCGGTGTGGGCGATCCGGGTGATGCCGTGGGCCCGCAGCGCATCGACGACGGAGAGCGGCCGCAGGATGTCGCCGGCCGCCAGCGTCACCTTGGAAACATCGACGATCTGGCCGATCGCGGAGGCTTGCGCCGCCACGTCCATCAGCACCGGCTTTTCGCCGCGTTCGACCAGGAACCGTGCGACCTGCGAGCCGATCAGCCCTGCACCGATGACCAGTGTCGTCATTTGATCCTCCCTGTTGTTGGCCCTATTCTCTATCGCAACAGCCACAAAGGAGAAGCCCGATGGACATGAACGTCGGTGTGCTCGACCACTATAATGTCTCGACCCGCAAGCTCCCGGAGACCATCCGGTTCTACGAGGAGGTGCTGGGCTTCAAGAACGGCCCGCGGCCGCCGTTCAACTTCCCCGGCGCGTGGCTCTACAGCGCGGGCCATCCGGTGCTGCACATCAACGACATCTCGCAGACCGACCGCGATCAGCGTCCCGATTCCGGCGTGATCGATCATGTGGCGTTCGGCAGCCGCGGCTTCGAGGCGACGAAAAAGCACCTCGCCGGCAAGGGCATCGCACACCGCGTCAACCAGGTGCCGAACAGCACGCGCTGGCAGATCTTCCTCCGCGACCCGAACAACGTGGAGATCGAGCTGAATTTCGAAACCAAGAACGAGATCGGAGCGTAAGTCATGGCGAAGTATCTGCTCGTCAGCTTCAAGACCTGCCCGTGGGTGCAGCGCGCCGCCATCGTGCTGCGCGAGAAGGGCGTCGATTTCGAATTCCGCCACATCGACCGCGACAACCGTCCCGACTGGTTCCTCGCCATCTCGCCGCACAAGAAGGTGCCGGTGCTCAGCATCGACGGCAAGGTGTCGCTGTTCGAGTCGAACGCGATCGCGGAGTATTTGGACGAGACGATCACGCCGCGGCTGCATCCGGAAGACCCGGTGCAGCGCGCGATCAACCGCGCCTGGACCGACTACCTGCCGACCTTCTCCGACATGGTGACCGGGCAGGCCTATTCGGAGGACGAGGCGGAATACAAAGAGGACATCGCGAAGGTTGCGCAGGCGTTCGAGAAGCTCGAAGGCGCGCTGAAGGCGCAGAGCCCGCAGGGGCCGTTCTTCAACGGCGCGAAATATTCGCTGGTCGACGCCGCCTATGCGCCGTTCCTGCAGCGCTATTACTATCTCGATCGGATCAAGCCACTCGGCGTGATCGAGAAGTTCCCGCGGGTGAAGGCCTGGGCCGAGGCGCTGCTGAAGCGGCCGTCGACGCATTCGTTCCCCGAGGCGGAGTTCGAAGGGCTTTATCGATTGAACGTGAAGCTGCGGAAGAAGTATCTGTCGCAGTTCATCGCCGACGCCGCGGTGGCGGCAGAGTAGGGGTCGCACTTCGGCGCCCGTATTTGCGCCCTCTCCTCAAGGGAGAGAGCTACACATATGACGGCTGATGCGGCTCTTGTCCCCTCTCCCGCTTGCGGGAGAGGGTGGCGAGCGAATGCGAGCCGGGAGAGGGCTCTTCTGCTGCGGCGCCCCTCTCCCCCCTCGCATTCGCTCGGGACCCTCTCCCCGCTTCGCGGGGCGAGGGACCAGATCGCCTCAGCGAGGCATATGCGATGACCCTGCCTTAAGGGGGCACAGGACATGTTGGACACTCACTCCGGCTTGATGCCGGCGGTGCGGATCACCTTCGCCCATTTGTCGATCTCGCCCGCCACGAAAGTCGAAAACGCGGCGGGCGAGCCCGGATAGACGAGGCATCCGAGCTCGGCGAGCCGCGCCTTCATCTTCGGATCGGTGAGGCCTGCGTTGATCGCCACGTTCAGCGTCTCGACGATCTCGCGCGGCGTGTCCTTGGGCGCCGCGATGCCGTACCAGCCGCTCGCCTCGTAGCCCGGCAGGTACTCGGCCATCGCCGGCACGTCGGGCAGCACCTCCAGCCGATGCTCGGTGGTCACCGCGAGCGCGCGCATCTGGCCGTTGCGGATGTAAGGCAATGACGACGGCACCACGCCGAACATGGTCTGCACCTGGCCGCTGAGCAGATCGGGCCGCGCCACCGGCTCGCCGCGATAGGCGACGTGCACCAGGTCGACGCCGGCCATCATCTTGAACAGCTCGCCCGCCACATGCAGCGGCGTCGCGTTGCCGCTCGACGCCATGTTGATCTTGCCGGGATGCGCTCTGGCATAGGCGATGAATTCAGGGACGGTTTTGGCCGGGATCGACGGATGCACCTCCATCACCAGCGGGATGCGGCCGACCAGCGCCACCGGCGCGGTGTCGCGGACGAAGCTGAAGCGGAGGTTGTCGAACAGCGTGGCGTTGATGCCGTTCGCCGACATGCAGAGCAGCAGCGTGGTGCCGTCCGGCGCCGAGCGGACGACGGCTTCGGTCGCGATGTTGCCGCTCGCGCCCGGCCGGTTGTCGATGACGAACGGCTGGCCGAGCCGGTCCTGGAGCCATTGCGCGACGACGCGGGCGATGATGTCGGGCGCACTGCCGGCGCCGACCTGGACGACGAGCCGCACCGGCTTGGTAGGATAGGATTGCGCGCGGGCAACATGCGGCAGGGCCAGCAGCGCGCCAGCGCCTGCGACGTGTCGAAGAAATTGCCTGCGAGGAGCTTTCACCCGGCGGTGCCCCCGTTGCGCGAAAAGCTTCGCACATCGGAAGGCGGCAGGGAATGAGGTCGGTGCAGGCGCTTCCCACCTGAACTGAAGCACGTCCGTGCAACAGGCACACTGTCACCCCCGCGCTCGACGCGGGGGTCCATGACCCAGGTTCAAAAACGGAAGTCTTACGTAAGTCTGCCTGAACTGGACGCGCTCATGGATTGCCGGGTCAAGCCCGGCAATGACACCGCCCGTGGCGAGAATTAGCTGGGAAATGCTCTAAGCCGTCAGCTTTTGTCGCCCGACCCAGTCCTCGCGCAGCTTGTCGCGCAGCACCTTGCCGCGGTCGCTTTTGGGAAGATCGGCGACGATCAGCACCTGCTTCGGCGTCTTGGCCGGCGGCAGGAACTGGCGGCTGTGCTCCAGCACGGCGGCCTCGGTCAGCGCCTTGTCCTTGGCGACGACGTAGCAGATCACCTCTTCGCCGTAGATCTTGTCCGGCACGCCGACCGCGGCGGCTTCGGCGACGCCGGCGTGCTTGAGCAGGATCTCGTCGATCTCGAGCGGCGCGATGTTGACGCCGCCGCGGATGATCAGGTCCTTGCTGCGGCCGGTGACTCGGACGAAGCCCTCGGTGTCCTTCATGCCGAGGTCGCCGGTCTTGATGCGCTTGCCGAGCACCGGATCAATCGAGCCGTCGTCGAGCAGATAGCCGATCGCCATCTGCGGTCCGCCCACGGTGATCTCGCCTTCGACCTCGGGCGGGCATTCCTTGCCGCTGCCGTCGGTGATGACCAGTTCCTGGTGCAGCGCGGGCAGGCCGACGGTGCCCATCTTCTTGGCGTAATGCCGGTTGCCGCAGACCCAGCCGGTCTCCGACATGCCGTACATCTGCAACAGTGTGACGCCGTACATCTCCTCGAACTGCAGCCACTGCTGCGCGGTGAGCGGCGCGGTCGAGCAGCTCATCAGCCGCAAAGTCGGGATGTCCTTCGCGGTGTAGCCGAGCGGCTTGTTGAGCAGCATGTTCAGCACGGTCGGCACACCGGCCGAGAACGTGATGCCGTATTTCTGCACCCACTCGAAGAAGCGGCTGTGCGAGAAGCGCTTCGCCATGTGCACGGTGAGGCCCTTCTGCAGGAACGGCAGGAGCGTCAGAACCTGCGCCGAGTTCCAGCCGAACGAGCGGTATTCCAAGGTGCGGTCGTCTTCGGTGAGACCGAGGAATTCCAGCGTGTCGAGGCCGTTCATCCAGTAGGCGGCGTGGTTGTAGATCACGATCTTCGGCCGCGCCGTGGTGCCCGAGGTGCAGAAGATGCAGGCCATGTCGGCGGCGTCGTTGCGCTCGGGGAGCGCAGCGGCGTCGCCGCGCGGCAGCGCGACGAAGAACTCGTCCTGCGGGTCTTTGGTGCCGCTCGCCGACCATGCGCCGAAGCGCACACGAGGGGCGGGCGCATCGCCGACCAGCGCCGCAACGTTGATGTCCTTGTGATGGAGGATCAGCTCGGGCTTGAGCGCAGCGGTCAGGTTGACCATCTGCTTCTCGTTGATCTCGAGATTGAACGGGCACATCACCGCGCCGAGGCGCCACACGCCCATCCAGATCAGCAGCTTCTCGATGTATTCGTCGGACAGCACCAGCACGCGGCTGCCCTTCTTCAGGCCCCGGCTCTTCAGATAAGCCGCGATGTCGATGGCGACGCGTTCCAGCTCGCCGAACGTGATCGCGGTGCCGGATTCGAGATCGACGATCGCGGTCTTGCCGGCGTCACGCCTTCCGTATTTCGCCAGCAGGTCGGCGACGGGTTCGAAGGGAATCTTGAGCTGATGATCGCCGAATGGGCCTGCCATCGTTTCACTCCCGGCGCGCGTTGTTCGCGCGCGTCTTATTGGAAATATGGTTCGACGCGCTTGTCTCTTGAACTGATCCGCCGGTAGCGGACCTGCGATGGGGTCTCGACCATCTGCAGATGGCCGAGCGCGACCAGGTGATTGAGGTGTGCGATCGCCTCGCCCATGGCGAAGCCGATCTGATGGCCGTCGAGGCCTGGCGTGAACATCACGTCGATCAGGGCGCCGGCGCAGGATTCGTCGCCGATCGCGTCGAGCACCACGTTGAGCCGCTGGGCGTGATGCACGGCGAGCTGCTTCAGCCGGTGCTGCACGTTATAGAACGGCTTTCTGTGCGACGGCAGGATCAGCGTGTCGGGGTGCAGGATGTCGAGGAAGGTCTTGCAGGTCTTCAGGAACGCGCCGACCGCGTCGAACTCCGGCTCGATGTGCCAGGTGCTGACATTGGTGGTGATGCTCGGCAGGATCTGGTCGCCGGCGATCAAAATCTTCCGTTCGGCGCAGTAGAGCGACACGTGCTCCGGCGCGTGGCCCTCGCCGATGATGACGCGCCAGCGGTCCTTGCCGATCGTGATGTGGTCGTCGGAGCGCAAACGGCGGAAGCTTTTCGGCAGGGTCACGCCGTCGCTGTAGAGCACCACGCCGGTGAGGAAGCGCTCGATGCGCGCCTCGTCGAGGCCGTGGCGGCGGTAGAAGATGCCGCGCGACTGCACGTGGTCGGTGTTGCGGTTGAGCACCGCGAGATTGGCGGTGAGCCACTCGCCGTGCGACATCCAGGGCCGCAGGCCCCATTTCTCGGCGATCCAGCCCGAGCCCCCGGCGTGGTCGGGATGGAAATGCGTGACGACGAGCTGCCTGACCGGCCTGCCGCCGAGGAGCTTGGCCCACACCGCCTCGATCAGGTCGCGCTGCTGCTGGCCGTTGTAGCTGCAGTCGATCATGGCCCAGCCGTCGCCGTCGCGAAGGAGCCACAGGTTGACCTGCTTCAGGCCGACGAACGGCACCGGCGTCGAGACCCAGAAGATGCCGTCGGCGACCTCGATGGTTTCGCCCGCCGCCGGGAAATCGGCGAACGGGAACATCAGCCCGTCGATCACGTCGCCGGACTTCTGTGGCGGTCTCGGCTTGGTCTCGGTCTTGCGCTCAGTTTTGGCGTCCATCAGGTCACCGGCCATTTGAGCTGCACCATCTGGTCGACCTTCAGGTGCTTGCTGAAGCGCGACACCGCGACGGGGATTTCCTCGTAGAGCTTGCTCTCGTCGATCTTGGTCAGAGTGCCGTCGGCGACCACCTGCTCGCCCGCGACGAACACATCGCGCACCGAATCGCCGGTGGCGCTGTAGACCAGGTTCGCGACCGGATTGATCAGCGGCTGCCATTCCGGCCGCCGGGTGTCGAACAGCACGACGTCGGCCTCCTTGCCGACCTCGATGGAGCCGATGCGGGTGTCGAGCAGCGCGGCCTTGGCGCCGTTGATGGTCGCCATTTCCAAGCCGGTTTCCGGCGGCATGACGCGCGGATTGATCCGCGTCTCCTTGTAGCAGCAGCAGGCGAGCCGCATCTCCTGCGTCATGTCGACGATGCCGGACGAGGCGTGATCGGAGCCGACCGCGACGTTGACGCCGAACGCGATCAGCTCGGGCAGCTTGCCGACCAGGAAGTTGCCGTAGCCGTTGTGCAGGCTCGACGACGGCGCGCAAACCAGCGACGGCTTGCGCTTCGCCAGCATCGCCACCTCCTGCGGCTCGAGCCAGCCGGAATGCACGATCAGCATCCGCTCGTCGAGCACGCCGAGATGCTCCAGCCGCTCGATCTCGGCGAGGCCGCCGCGGGCGATGCTGGAGTCGTGCGTCGAATAGGAGAAGCAGGCGTGAGTCTGTAAGAGCGTGCTGTATTTCTTGGCGAGCTTGTCGAGGCCGGTGATCAATTCGTCCGAGGCGTTGTTGAGCCCGCGGAACGAGGCGCTGGCGGTGAGCCGCGGATTGCCGGACTTGGAATATTTCTCCAGCACCGCCTCGGCGCGCTCCAGCGCCGTCGCGGTGTTCTCGATCATCCGCTCGGGCAGGAGCCCCAGCACCGACTTGGTGAGATCGAACGAGGAGCGCGACACCACCATGCGGATGCCGGTCGACATCACGCCCTCGACCGAGGACTCCGGGTGGTAGTTGCCGGGATCGATGAAGCAGGTGACGCCGTGCTTGAGCAGTTCGGTCGCGGCGAGCGTTGCCGACACCCGCACGTCGTCGCCGTCGAGCGCCGCCTCGTAGGGATACATGCGGTCGAACAGGAACGACTGCGCGTTGGCCTCGTCGGCGAGCCCGCGGGAGAGCTGGAACGAGGAGTGCAGGTGGCAGTCGACGAAGCCCGGCGTCGCCACGGTGTTGCGGCCGTCGATGGTGTTCTTGCCGGTGTAGTTCTTCGCGATCTCGGCGGACTTGCCGACCGCCACGATTTTCCCGGCCTGAGCCGCAATCGCGGCATCGCGGATGATGCGGCGCTGCGGATCGACGGTAATCAGCCAGGCAATGTCTTTGATGACGAGATCGACGGTCTGCACTTAGCTACTTCCCAATTGAACTGACAAACTCTCAGTGGTCATTCCGGGGCAGACCGGAACCCGGAATCCAGACGCGCATTCCGCATCCGGAACTGGATTCCGGGTTCACGTGCTTCGCACGTGCCCCGGAATGACAGCGTGCCTTACTTCTTTTGATCCTCGCCCACATACGTCAGCTCATCCGCGATCTTCAGCTCGATCAGCACATTGTCGTCGGTCGAATCCTCGCACAGCATCGAGCGGTGGCCGATGCCCTTCGGGATGAACAGCATGTCGCCGGGATGCATGACCTTCACGCCCATCTCGGTCTCCCACTTCAGCGCGCCTTTGACGCAGAAGATGATCTCGTGGGCGTCGATGTTCCGGTGCCAGAAGCCCATGTCGTGCTTGCGGCGCTTGGAGACGTCGACCTTGACGCGGTCGGAGGTGTAGAGCCGCAGCGGCGTGCCGTCGGCCTTGTCGAGGTTGGTCGGCGAGAACTTCTCGTCGAAGATGTTGAACATCCGGAAGATCTCGGCCATCTCCAGCACGCCGGCGTTGAGCACCGGCGGCTCGTTGTGAGCGAGCACGACATTCTTGCCGCCGATGGTGACAAGCTCGCGATAGACCGGCTTGGCCTGCTGGGTGGTGTCCTTCTTGGTCTGTTCGTTCATCGTCCGCTCCCAGGGTTTGTTCTTGTTCAGGTTATTCTCTTCAGGTGATTCCTGCGGCCTCCTTCAAGGCCGCCATGATCCCCGCATAGCCCGTACAGCGACAGATGTGGCCGCTCAGCACCTCGCGCAACTCGTCCTCGGTCGGTTTCGGGTTCCGCGCCAGATAGTCGGTGAACGACATCAGGATGCCGGGCGTGCAGAAGCCGCATTGCAGCGCGTGATGGTTCTGGAACGCCTGCTGCAGCTTGTTCAGCTTGCCGTCAGTATCGGCGAGCGACTCCACGGTGCGCACCTCGCGGCCTTCGGCCTGCAGCGCCAGCGTCAGGCAGGAGCGCACCGCGGCGCCGTCGATCTGCACCGTGCAGCAGCCGCACACGCCATGCTCGCAGCCGACATGCGTCCCGGTCGCGCCCAGCGAATGGCGCAGGAAGTCCGAGAGCAGTGTGCGCGACTCGGTCTCAGCCGACAGCTTGCGGCCGTTGAGCGTGAGGCTCACGCGCACCTTCTGGTCTTTGTTCACGCGGCGCATGCCAGCGCCTCCTCGATCACGACGGGCGCGAGATTGCGCAGGAGGTCGCGGCGCAGCTCGGCCGAGGCGTGCAGGTCCTCGTAGCCTTCGAGCTCGTCGGCGAGCTGGCTGATTGTGTCTTTCACCCCATCCAGCGGCACGCGCCGCACCACCGGCTTGCCGGCCATGCCACCGATGCCGATGCGCGCGGTGTTGTCGTCTTCGATGATCGCGCCGACCGCGATGATGGCGAAGTCGCCGTGGCGGCGCGCCACCTCGCGGAACGCGGCCTTGCGGTTGGTCGCGAGCGGAAAGCGCACCGCCACGATCAGCTCATCGGGTTCGCGCGCCGTGGTCAGCATGTCGAGCTGGAAGCTCTTGGCGCCGACCGTGCGCGTGCCGCGCTTGGAGCGCAGCACCACCTCGCCCTCGAGCAAAGCCAGCGACAGCGGCAATTCGGAGCTCGGATCGGCATGGGCGATCGAGCCGCACACCGTGCCCTTGTTGCGGGTCTGGAAATGCCCGACGTTCGGCAGCGCCACCGCAACGAGCGGCAGCTGAGTGGCAAGCTTCGGCCAGGCGAGCAGCTTGTTCTGCGTCACCGCGGCGCCGACCTCGATGCGGCCGCCGAGATCGCGGATCTGGTCGAGCTCCGGAATCCGCGCGATGTCGATCAGCACCGACGGATCGGCGAGCCGCAGATTGAGCATCGCCATCAAGGATTGCCCGCCGGCCAGCACGCGCGCGTCGTCGCCATATTCGGTGAGCAGCGCGATGGCTTCGTCGGCGCTGTCCGGCCGCACGTAGTCGAAGGGCCGCGGCTTCATTGCTTGCGCCCGTTCTGCGTCATCAGCGCATGGATGCGCCGCGGCGTCGCCGGCAACCGCACGTCCTCGACGCCGAGCGCATCGGCGATCGCGTTGGCGATCGCGGCCGGCACGCTCATGCAGTTGCCTTCGGCCAGGCCCTTGGCGCCGAGCGGCGTGAACGGCGTGGGCGATTCCATATGGATCAGCTCGACCTTCGGCACCTCGCTTACGGTCGGCACCAGATAGTCGGCGAAGGTACCGGTCAGGAACGCGCCTTCCTCGTTGGTGACGAATTCCTCGTAGAGCGCGGTGGCGATCCCTTGCGCGAAGGCGCCGTAGATCTGGCCGTCGGCGATCAATGGGTTCAGGAGCTTACCGGCGTCATGCATCGAGACGTAGCGGTCAACCTTCACCTGATAGGTGATCGGATCGATCTCGATGCCGCACATGTCGAACACGAAACCGTAAGTCAGCGACGTGTTGATGCGGTCGTCGTGCGACGGCGGCTCGAGCTCCGGCGGATTCCACACGCCGGTCTCGCTCAGCGCCGGGGCCATGCCGTCGGGCAGCATCACCGGCGACCAGTGCGAGGTGCCGGCGACGCGGCCGAACGGCAGCGCATTGTCCGGATTGCTGATGCTGCGGATCTTGCCGTTGGCAAGCTCGACGTCCTCGGCCATCACGTTGAGCTGCTTCGCCCCGATGGCCTTCAGCTTCTTGGCCATCTGCGCCGCGGCCATCTTGGCCGCCACCGCGGTGCCGGGCGTGAAGCGGCACGAATAGGTGCCGGCCGCGATCGACCATTTGTCCTTCGCGGTGTCCATCTCGAGCGTGACGTCGACGTCCTCGGGCCGCAGCCCCAGCTCGCCCGCGACGATCTGCGACAGCACGGTCTCGTGGCCCTGGCCCTGCACCGTGACGTCGGCCGTCACCGCCACCGCGCCGAGCGGATCGATGTTGACGGTCACCATCGAGGTCGCGCCGTTCTTCGGCCCGGCCTTGTCGCGCGCTTCGGGCGTCAACAGCGTCGAGAGATAGCCCATGTTGGACATCGCGGGCTCGACCACGACCGCAAAGCCGATGCCGTATTTCCTGCCGGCTGCGCGCGCCGCATCGCGGCGTTTCTTCAGGTCGTCGAGCCGGCCGTCGCCGGTCGCAATCTCGACGGCCTTCGGATAGTTGCCGGAGTCGTAGAGCGCACCGGCCGCGGCGCGATAGGGGAATTTCTCCGGCGGCACCAGATTGCGCTTGATGACGTCGAGATGGTCGAGCCCGAGCTCGACCGAAATCTTGTGCACCAGCCGCTCCAACGCGAGATAGAGCTGCGGTCCGCCGAAGCCGCGGATGAGGCTCGCCGGCATCTTGTTGGTCAGCACGACGCGGTTGGTGACGTCGCAGTTCGGAATGTCGTAGCCGCCGGTCGCAGCACCATGCATGCGATAGAGCGGCCCGGGCATCGGCGCGCGCAGGAAAGCGCCGTAGTCCTCGAGCTGGTCCATCCGGAGGCCTACGATCTTGCCGTCATTGTTCACCGCGGCTTCGATCTCGGTGACGCGGTTGGGCCCGGTGCTGGCGGCGACCAGATGCTCGGCGCGGTCCTCGACCCATTTCACCGGGCGGCCGGTGATCTTCGCGGCGAGGGCCGCGAGCACCACGTAAGGAAACACCGAAAGCTTGATGCCGAAGCTGCCGCCGGAATCCGGCGGGATGCGCAGCCGCATCTTCGGCCCCGGCACGCGCAGCGCCTTCGCCATCACCGGATGGGTGCTGAACGGGCCCTGGAAGTTCGCCATGCAGTCATAGCTGCGGTCGGCCGGATTATATGTCGCGACGCAGACGTAGCATTCCATCGGCGTGAACGAGAGCCGGTGGAAGTCGACCGTCATCTTCACGACGCGGTCTGCGTTTTCGAACGCCGTCTTGGTGTCGCCGTAGTGGAAGGCGCGCACCGACACTTCGTTGGTCTTCGCTTCGGCGTGCAGCAGCACGCCGCCGGGTTTCTGCGCCTCCAGCGGGTCGATCACCGCATCGAGCGGCGCATAGTCGATCTGCACCAGCTCGGCGGCGTCCTCGGCGATGTAGCGGCTCTCGGCCACCACCAGCGCAACCGGCTCGCCGACATAGCGCACCCGCTCGACCGCGAGCGACCATTGATGGATCGGCGCCTTCAGCGCCACCAGGAACGGATCAGAGATCTTGCGGATGTCTTCGCCGGTGATCACCGCCCAGACGCCGTCCTTGGCCAGCGCCTCGGCGGCATCGATCGCGGTGATATCGGCGTGCGGATGCGGCGAGCGGATCACATGGGCGTGCAGCGTGCCGGCCGGCACCGGCAGGTCATCGGCATAGCGGCCGCGGCCCGACAGCAGCGCCGGGTCTTCCTTGCGAACCACAGGTTTGCCGAGCCGCTCTGACACTACGCTCACCTAAGGGGATACTGCGGACACAAAGCCCTGATTTCCGCCGGGAATCAAGCGTTGACCCGGTGGGCCGCCGTCCGCATAACGCATGGCAGTATGCCGGGCGAATGTTCGGATTGCGAAAGTCCGCCGGTGCGGAAAAACCTTGCGTTGGAGCGTGTCGATGACGATTGAAATTCCCGCGCCGGCCGAGACCTTCGAGGTCCCGTTGAGCGACGGCGCCAACATCCTGATGCGCCGGCACGGCAACCCGAATGGGGTGCGGCTCCTGGTCACCCACGGCAACGGCTTTGCGGCCGACGCTTATTATCCGTACTGGCGGCAGCTGCTCGCCAAATACGACGTGCTGGTATTCGATTTCCGCAACCATGGCCGCAACGTTCCGGTCATGCCGTCCAACCACCATTACGCGCAACTCGCCGACGATCTCGAACGCGTGGTGCAGGCCGTCAACGCAAAACTCGGCGTGAAGAAGACCGCCGGCATCTTCCACTCGATGTCGGCGCGCACCGCGATGAAGCACGCCATCGAGATCGGCTGGCGCTGGGATGCGCTGATGCTGTTCGATCCGCCGGACGTGCCGCTCAAGGGCCACCCGCTCTACGAGGCGATGGAGGTGTTCGAGAACAAGCTCACCGAATGGGCCAAGGCGCGGCGCCGCAAGTTCGATTCGGTCGACGAACTCACCGAGGAGTACCGGGCCTCGCGCGCGACGCGCAACTGGGTGCCGGGCATGCACGAGCTGATGGCGCAATCGGTGCTGCGCAAGTCGCCGGACGGCAACGGCTATGAGCTGGTCTGCGCGCCCGAGAACGAGGCCAACATCTACGCGCAGGCGCTGACGCTCGATCTCTGGCCCAAGGCCTCGGAGTTCGGCGGCCCGGTGAAGCTCATCGGTTGCGACCCGAACTTCAAGGGCGCGCCGGCCACGGGCCCGGCCAACCAGGCGCTCGGCCTCGAAGGCGGCTACGACTACAGCTTCGTCGAAGGCACCGGGCACCTGCTGCAGATCGAGAAGCCCGACGAATGCATCCGCCTGACACTGGAGTTTTTGGGCAAGCACAAGCTGGCCTAGGCGCGTCGGAGCAAAAACCTAAGCCTTTGATTTTGTGGTGATCCCGGCAAGACTCGAACTTGCGACCTTCGGTTTAGGAAACCGCTGCTCTATCCAGCTGAGCTACGGGACCACGGCCCGTTCAATAGCAGAGCGCGGCTAGTCGGGCCATCGCGACTCCGCCGAATATGCCTTAGAGACTACTAGTCTTAGCGGCCGCGGGCAAAATCGGTGCCTGTCGCATTTTGCTATCCAATGAAACATTAGTCACAGACAGCCTCTAATGCAGGCTCGGTCAGCTTTGCTTGATGTGTTGGTATGACCGCTCTGGATGCTGAGAATTGACGATTTATCCAACGTTTGTATACTACTACTGGTTGTTCACCTAGCTGAACCAATTCAAGCCCGGATTTTGTACGTCTTAGCATGGTTACAAGTGCTTGTTCTTGTGAAGTGCATGACGAAGATCTGGACGGCTAAATGCAATCGTCCTGCTTACCTGACCGACGTCTGTTGTAGGTCGGTCTTTGTAGTGTACATTTATAGCTCCACGTCGGATCTAAGCCCTGGCCGAATGATCAGAAAATGGGGAGCGAGAAGAAACGACTCGGCTTGATAATTTTAGGATTGGGGGCACAAGGCAAACGAATCCTTAGACACCTCTCCGCATTGTCCGCCGATGTGGCAAAACTGAACTGGGAATTAAATTTCGTCGGTGCCATTGATACTGACAGCAGTGCAATTGATCGATGCCGCGCAGAATTTCCGGCTGCATTCAATACCGCTGCTTTTAGGGACTTTAGCGACACCAATGATATATCATCGGTGTTGACCTATTTTACCGAACAAGCAGCAACGCGACAGTATAATGCATGCTTGTTCTACGACGCCAGTCCCTCCCAACTTCACTGGCAGAATCTCCGCACTGTTATTGAGTTTGACGAGAGGCTCCGAGAGCGTGAGGTTTTATCAGAAACCTTCTTTTATTACTTTGGCGAAAAACCGATACTGTCTTACAGCGAGGAAGATGTTCAAGCTTTCGATAGAGCATTTAGCAAAAGTCTGCAGAGTTACCCCCATTGGTGTGACTTCGTTGAAACTAAAAATCCCGCTTTTCTGGAAGTGGAAAAATTTCTAGACGAACAGAATTTCAGTGTTCGTAAAATGACCTTTTGGCGTAGCAGTTGCGTAGGTCTGGAAAGATATCTGTTCAGCACACGCAAAGGGGTAACGGGTGGAAGTTTCATGGATAAATCCATCCATGATCTGCCCTTAGTGATTCAACTTCTCAAGCATGACCGTGTTGCAACCTGTATGGCGGAGGTCGGAGGGCATATGCCGCTCTTCTTATCGGCCGACCCTTCCAAAGAAGACGTTGCGATGTCGTTAGCAGGCGAAGCATACGATCCCAAAAGCATCTTACCACCCGCGGAATCGAATGCTTCCGTACACTTGACGCTCAACAATGACGCGAAAATTGTCGATGTCGCTTTATTTAGCAGTTGGCTCGGCCTTTCTCGCGGCGGTCGGAAAGCGATAAATTCGCTGGTAGCGCCGTTCTCGAAGTCTACTCGCGACTGTATCGCCAGCAGGATAGTGAATCCCGTCGAACTCGTTACCGGCTACGCCGTGGATGAGGCGCGTCTGTTACACATTGCAGGGGCGGACAGGGATGGGCGGGATTTTGCGATACTAGCAAATCTATTGACGAGAAACCGCGACGACGGATGGGCGCGGTCACTAAGTCCATGGGCTCTGCTCAAAATTGGCGATCAGGTTAGCCGCTTGCCTGTTGGCGACGCTGATGCGCTGATGGCATGTTTTAAGGACGTAATCTTCTCCGTAATTGGGATTTCGGAGCGAACCGAACGTGCCACCGACTACTCAGGTCTTGGTCACGCTAGCAGCGTAGCCGTTCATAAAATCGCTAAAAGGGTTCGGGATGAGCTCTCTGAAAAATTCGAGCGCTCTGGCAGAAAATTACTCGTTCACCCTGCGCGTCAACAGGCCATGAAAAAGTTGCGTCCACCTCACTGCTTCAAGCAAAGCTGAGTCTGGGAGGTATCCGTGCTGACACGAATAGGCGTTCGCAACTTCCGAACTCATCTTGATACGACCATCAACCTAGGTCCTGTCACACTATTGATTGGGCCAAACTCCTCCGGAAAAACAAATCTTCTACGGGCGCTCAACTCATTCGCGTACATCGGGCGCCTCGCTCGACCATATTACCAGTTCAAAGGTGGGCGATCGCTCCTGAACTCGTTCATGCGTAATCGATCAAGATTTTCTCCTGTCGAAAGGCCTATCGCTTTCTCTTGCGAGTGGCAGGATGACCAGCAGTTGGTGTGTTACGAGATTTCAATCAGTGGCCACAGCATGAGTTCTACGCCGCCGCAGTGTGCGGAGAAAATTGTGGTCAAAACCAGGGTGGGCGAGACGTTTGAAAGGGATGAAACCAACGGCGGCGTGCTGTTGGCGGAGCATATCAGCAGGAACGAAAATGTCTCCAATACAGTCAAAGAGACCCTAGGCGTATTCTTTAGGGATCTTGGATCAAGTTTCTTCTATCACTTTGAGCCCTCGCAACTGCGGAACGAGGGACGAATTGCGGGCCTCGTAGATGAAGACGAAAAGCGCATTGCTGCGGCGGAGGAAGAAGTAAGCGGCGCCGACCCTACAGACGCTCCTCAGCGCTTCAATATTTATCAGGAGCTTCGCGCGAACGGCTCAGGGCTAATCGGTGTTCTAAGTCATATCAAGAAAACTGATGCGCGAATGTATGAACGTTTTAGATTTCTTATGGAGTCGTTTGATCCATATTTTCGTGATTTTAAAGAAACGTCCAATCGCAGCGGGGAAGAATTTACATCCTTCAGCTTTAAGGCCAAGGGTTCGCCTGGAGGCCACGACTTTTCTCTAAGCACACTTCCTGACGGATTTCTCAGAGCATGCGCAATCTCAGTTTTATGTTCTTTGTCACGCCCTCCATCCAGAATTCTTTTGGAGGAATTAGAAAACGGACTTGATATCGTGCGACTCGAGCTGATCACGCGATGGCTCAAACAAGCTGCGGACCCGTCAACTTTTAGACGCCACGCGAGCCAGTTCATAATCAGCTCACATAGTCCAATTGTGCTGCGCACATTTGCCGAAGACCTACATCGCGTTTATCAAATCAGATTTGATAGGAATAGATCGCAGAGCGTCGCTTTGAATTTGGCTGATTATCTTCGCATGCAAATAGATGCAGGTGTAGTCAATGGCACGCTTGTAGACGGGCTTCCAAAAGTGAATGCTGATACCCTTGTGCGACTTTGGATGAACAGAAGGATTGGTGGGGAGACGCCTGCGGACGAGGATATGTAATTGCTCATCCGCAAGGGGAGCAGAGTGAGGGCGTTGAGGCAAGCTCACCCGACTTTCAGTTTCTCCAGGCACTCGCGGTGCAATGCGCTGCCCGTGCGTGAGGTGATCACCGGAACGCGCCGGTAAAGGCAAAGCTGCTTCTGCGGCAGCTTCGGCAGTTGCTCGATCTCGTGCGCGCCGCCGCCGAGCGACTGAATGAACTCGGCGGTACGCACCGTGATCCCGAGCCCTGCGCCGACGGCAGCACGCACCGCCGCGAGGCTCGCGCTGACGAGCACGATGCGCCAGGGGATGCCAGCCTCGTCGAGCGCTGCAAGGGCCGCCCGGCGGAAGGCGCACGGCTCCTCCAGCATCACAAGCGGCAACGGGCGCTCGTCGACGAGACTCCGTTGCCGGTTGCCGATCCAGCGCATCGGTACGAGGCCCAGCGTGTCGCGCGGCAGCCGCGTGTTGACCTGGAATGCGATCGCCTGATCGAGCTTGCCCGCCTCCATCGCATCGACCAGCGCCTGACTGGTGTCGACCACCACCTCGATGCGCGCCTCGGGATGCGTCGTCATGAAATCGGCGAGCACGCTCGTAGCGGCCGCCTCGATCCCGTCGTGCAGGACGCCGAGATGGACCGTGCCGGATAGCCTGTCGCTGCTCATGGCACTGAGCGCGGTGTCGTTGGCGGCGAGAATCGTGCGCGCGTGATCGAGAAGCTGCCGGCCGGCCGAGGTCGGCTCCATCCGCCGTCCGGACTTCTGGAACAGCGCGCGGCCGACCTGCTCTTCGAGCCGGTCGATCTGGAGGCTGACGGCGGACACCGTGCGGCCGACGCGCTCGGCCGCCGCCGCGAACGTGCCCGCATCGGCGATGGCGACAAAGGTGCGCAGGAAGTCGATGGACAGGGTGCGGTTCATTATTGAACTATTCTGAACTGATCGGTGAAATAATTCAACTTTTTATAAGATATGCCATGCGGCATGATGCAGGCCTAGACAAAGAAAACAATGATCAAGTTATTGGAAACAAAGGAGGAATATTAAATGAACGTGATCGTGAGCCGCGCATCTGTTCCGAGGTTCGGGCACGACCCACCACCCAGGTTAGAACGAGGCCGCCGGTTCGACCAGGACCTCTGGGCCCGGCTGGAGAGCATGGAGATCGACCCGCCTGACGCCACAACCCGGTTCCAGCACCGCCTGAAGCAATACAACAAGTGGACCGACGAGTTCGCCGCCCGGGTCACCAAGGAATATCGCCGGTTCCTCTATCTGGCCGCGCGCGCCGGTCATCCAGTGACACCGTCGGACACGGTCGATCAGGCTTGGCACCTGCATCTGATCTACACGCGGCACTACTGGCAGGAGCTGTGCGGCAAGATCCTGGGGTTGCCGCTCCACCACGAGCCGAGCGCGGGCGGCATCGTCGAGAGCAACAAGTTCGAACGCCAGTACGAGCAGACGATCGAAAGCTACAGGTGGGCCTTCGGGGAGACGCCGCCGGCGGATATCTGGCCGGTGCGCGAGCCCGCCAAGCTCGGTGCGCTTGGCAAGAAGCTGCTGGTCGCGGGCGGAGCGGTTGTCGGTATGGCAATCGCAATCAAGACGGCCAGCCTTCCCTTGCTCATCTTCGTCGCGATTGCCGGTGTCATCGCCTACAGCTCCGTCGCGACCGCCGCACTCAACCCGGCTAAGCGCGGCGGGGGCTGCGGCGCGGCGGGAAGTGGCGGTCACGGTGCCGCGGGCGGCTCCTGCGGCTCAAGCGGCGGCGGTAGTGGTTGCGGTGGCGGCGGCTGCGGCGGCGGTTGTGGCGGTGGTTGCGGCGGCTAGGCGCGCCCGCTCCCGCGCAATGTGATTGAGCGCGTCTGCGTACATCGACCCCACTTGGCGCCCACCAGTCGCCGCAGTTGCGGCCCCGATATTCCTTGAAGCGACATGCTGGATAGAGCAGCGGTTTCCCAAACCGAAGGTCGCAAGTTCGAGTCTTGCCGGGATCACCACAAAATCAGTGACTTAGAATTTGCTCCAAAGCGATTTTGCTCCGCGAGCAAACCGCTGCGCGGGCTGCCCGCAATGAGGTGAAAATCGCGCTCGCTATGCTCTCCACTTTATTGCACGCCACGAGCTTTCATTAGGTTTTCGGCTCGTCAATCGTGCTGACATGCGCCGCGACAATTCGCCAGCCTTGTGGAAAACGTACCCAAGTCTGCATTGTTCGTCCGACTTTGCCAGATACTCGCCGATTGAGCGTCGATGCGGTCGCAAAATCCTTGCCGAAGGCGGTAATCACCGTGCGCTCGTGTTTTGGCTCCGCTCCCGACGCGACACCTGCGCGATAGGCTTTGATTTCGTCGTAGCCGTAGAGCATTTCTGCATTGCCGTAACGGACTGTATGAGGGCTATCAAAAAAAAACGCGTTGAGAGCTGCGACATCGTTCTTTGTTAGGGCTCGGTAGTAGGCGGCGAATTCGGCTTCGACTTCTTTGACGACAGCTGGGTCATTGATGACCGGTCCGGATTGCGCGTGCGCAGTGGCAGTGCTTGCCACGATTGCCGTGCCACCAGTCAAAAAGGTTCGCCGAGAGTCGCGATGTGTACCCATGGGTTCATGCTCGCATTATTTGCGTTCATCCGGCTATTTGAGTGTCCGGTAAATGATAGACTTCGGCAAGTGTGATGTGTGTGTGAATTGCAGTCTGAATGCAATTCTAGACGAGCCGATATCATAAGCACGCAGGGCCCCTCTTGCGCGAAGAGCGTGCTGCAGAATGCAGCTGCTGCGAGCGCGGCACTCCAGATGACGAAGAGTGTAGTTTGATACCCGAGTCCGACAGCCTCGCTACACATTCTCGCCGGCATGATTGCTTCAGCACCTGGGCTGATCGAAAGCAGGTGTGAGATTCGCGCCAACTCTTTTGGAGCGAGCGTACACTGCGATGTTTCCCTCGTAACCTTCGCAGTCATGGCAGCCGCGGCCACGAGTATGCCAACAATTGCTACAAAGGCGGGCTTCACAAAAAATATCGTGAAGCGTCTGGTGCTGGGTTTTCTGTTTCCTAAACCGAAGGTCGCAAGTTCGAGTCTTGCCCGGATCGCCACGGTCAACCGTTTACCATACGGGGCTCCGTATCCGGTTGACGGATCCGAGCGGCGGTCGCCGACCGCATTAGGACTTTGACGGCCAGAACGTCTCCGCCGCAAACCCTTTCACGGTGTTTCACCCGTTCAAACGCAGCGCTCGAATGAGCCGCAAGCGCTCGGTCGCCGTATGCGACGCTCCTGCGTTAACCACGAAAGTCAGCGGATTCATTCCGACATTTTCTGCGCGCGCGCCATTAAGATTTCAGCAGCCATCTTTCTTCACGTAGTTTCGACAGCCATTTTTAACCGAGAAAGCGCGCAGAAATTGTTAGCCATTTTTTTTAGGACGGCATTACTGCCCGGCGCGGATGATCGCCCCCGATCCAGTAGGGATCAGGGACCACACTGTGTGGGGACTAGTAGGAGCATTCCCAGATGAGTGATATCGTTCTGTCGGCCGGCGTTCGTTCAAACCTTCTGCAGCTGCAGAAGACGTCGGACTTGATCACTTCGACGCAGACCAAGCTTGCCACCGGCAAGCGCGTCAACAGCGCGCTCGACAACCCGGTGAACTTCTTCACCGCCCAGGGCCTGCAGAACCGCGCCGGCGACTTGAGCAACCTGCTCGACTCGATGTCCAGCGCGTTCAACACGATCCAGGCGGCCAACAACGGCATCACCTCGATCACCAAGCTGGTGCAGTCCGCTCAGGCGCTCGTGTCTCAGGCTCAGCAGACCACTGACACCACGGTCCGCGCGAACCTGGCCACGCAGTTCGGCACGATCCAGACGCAGATCGACCAGCTCGCTGGCGACGCCGGCTTCAACGGCATCAACCTGCTCGACAGCGGCAACAGCACCAACCTCACGGTCACGCTGAACGAAACCGGCACCTCGAGCGTCACGGTCAACGCCGTCGACTTTACGTCGTCCGGCCTCTCGATCAACAACGCGCAGAACGCCTGGGCCGGCGCTGCCGACATCACCGCGGCTTCGACCGACCTGACCAACGCGTTGACCACGCTGCGCGCGCAGGCTCAGTCGTTCGGCTCGAACCTGTCGACCGTTCAGGTCCGCCAGGACTTCACCAAGGCGATGATCAACACCCTGCAGACCGGCGCCGACAGCCTGACGCTCGCCGACTCCAACGAAGAAGGTGCGAACCTTCTGGCGTTGCAGACCCGGCAGCAGCTGTCGACCACCGCTCTGTCGCTCGCTTCGCAGGCGAGCCAGGCCGTGCTCCGGCTGTTCTAAGCCTCAGGGCACGGACGAGGTCACACGCACAAACGGAAGCGGCGGCACGCGAGTGCCGCCGCTTTTCTTTTGCGCGCCCGCGTGGCGCGCTTTTGTCGTTATGGCCGTGCGAGCTCAGCTCGCCTTGGCGGCAGGCGCCGTGCCAGCCACCGGAGCGGCGGCGGGCTTCAGCACGCCGGCCTGGGTCAGCGCTGCGCCAACCTGCTGCATGCGGTTGATCAGCTCGACGGCTGCGACCGGGGTCAGCACCATCCGCTGCGCCGGATAGCGCCGGCCGGTGACCGGCGTATTCGGCTTCACTTCGTCGAGCCGGGTGATGCCGAATTCGAGCCGCAGCGACTGGCCGTCGAAATAGACGTGATTGATGGAATCGGCGAAGACCTCGGCCATGTCCGGCTGATCGATGTAGCGGATCGTTGCCGTCTGGTTCGCCCCGCCCTGCTTGTTGTCACCCTGCTCAGCCATACCGCCTCTCCTCACTGGTTAAACCCACCCCATGTGCCGCAACCGGCCCAGGTCCGCGGGAGACTATAGACTATTCGCCCGCCAGGGGCGCTCCATTAAGGTTGGCGTATGTCGCCGGGATGACTGCGCGGCGGGCGGGGGAAATTACATGAAAGCCATGGTGTTGAACGGCCCGAACCTGCCGTTCGAGCGGGTCGAACGGCCGGACCCGGCCGCGGGCGCGGGCGAGGCCGTGGCCCGGGTCATCACCTGCGGTTCCGGGCTGACCATCCAGCACGTCAAGGCGGGACGGCGGAAGGTTCAGTTTCCGCGCATCATCGGTCACGAGATCACCGGCGAAATCGTCGAGACCGGCGCAGGCGTCAGGGGCCTCAAGGTGGGCGATCCGGTGACCACCTATTTCTACCTGAACTGCGGCCACTGCCGCTGGTGCCTGACCAATCTCGAGCCGCTGTGCGAGAACTCAGGCGGCCAGATCGGCATCGATTGCGACGGCGCCTACGCGGAATACGTCAAGCTGCCGGCGCAGAACTTCATCCGCCTCCCGGAAGGGCTCGACCATAAGAAGCACCCGGCCGAGATCGGCGTGGTCACGGATGCGCTGGCGACGCCCTACAAGGTGCTGCGCCGCGCCCGCGTGGCGGCCGGCGAAACGGTCGCCGTGATCGGCGCCGGCGGCGGGCTCGGCATCCATCAGCTGATGATGGCGAAATGGGCGCGCACACGCGTGATCGCGGTCGACACCCGCGCGTCGAAGTTCGAGGCCTGCCGCAAGGCCGGCGCCGACGAGGTGGTCGATGCCGGCGGAGGCCGCGTGACCGAGCAATTGTTGGAGCTGACGAACGGCAAAGGCGTCGACGTGGTGGTGGACTATGTCTCGGCCACGTCGACGCTGGAGGCCGGCGCCCGCGCGCTCGGCCGCCGCGGCCGGCTGGTGACGCTCGGCGGCTCGGGCAAGCCGTTCACGGCGCTCGCAAACGACATGCTCAACAAGGAGCAGGATCTGCTCGGCAGCCGCTACGTGACGCGCAGCGAGGTGATCGAGTCGCTCGAACTGGTGGCCCGGGGCGAGGTGTTCCCGCTGGTCACGGTGGTGCGTCCGCTGGAGGAGGCCGAGGCGGTGCACGACCTGGTCGAGCGCGGCGAGGTCACGGGTCGCGCCGCGCTCACGGTGGCGTAGGTCACGCTTGAACAAAGTGAAGTGCTGGGTCCCCGCTGCCCCCGGAGACGAACGAAGCTTTGGCACTCCGTCCGCGCCCGTGAAAACGGGCACCCAGCGTTCGATCGACGGCGCATCGCTTTAAAGCGCGCTGCGCGGCTGCAATCGTCGGAAGTCCGATGGAACCTGGCCAGCCATTTCGCCCGTCCGGTCTGTTGATTTAACCGCGACAAAAGATCAGACCGGCCGTCCGAACAATTGGAGAAAATTGGGTGTATCTTTGCGGCAGCGGAATCCGTTGAGGATTGGCGACGTCGCGTAGTTGAGGATGTCTGGATCATCTGAAAGCTTGAATCTGCGCCGGCCGGCCTCCGTCGGCGCCAACTTTGCGCAAGAGACCCTGGATGCTGTCCGTGCGCATCCGGCGTTTCCGGAGGCCGCGCGCAAGCAGATGCTCGACTTCGTCGGGCTCTATCAGGGCAACCGCCTCCTCAACACCATCGTCAACGACCGCGGCCGCGTGTTGGTCGCCTATTTCTGTCTCTATCTGCATTACTTCGGGCCGCCCGACGATCCCGAACCCGGACTGACCGTAAGCCGCCTGAAAAAGGTCTGTGCCGATCTCGGCATCTGCAGCCCGGGCCGCGCCGAGACCATGCTGATCCTGATGCGCATGTTCGGTCATCTGGAGGCTGCGCCTGCGAGCGACCGCCGCAAGCGGCTGCTGATGCCGACCGAGCGGTTGATCGAGTCGGTGCGGACGCGCTGGGCGTTCCAGTTCGAGAACATGATGCCGGTGTTTCCGGAGCTGCGCGCGCCGCTTTCGCTGATCAACGACCGGAACTTCATGCTTGTGCTGATCCGCCGGCTCCACGACCGTTTCGTTGCGGGGCTGCGCATCGTCGATCACGCCCCGGGGCTCGAACTGTTCACCGACCGCAACGCCGGCATCATGGTTCTGTTCAGCCTGCTGCTCGCGGGCGACAGCGACGATGTGTTCCCGCCGCAGCGGCCGGTCAGGCTGTCGATCTCGTCGGTGTCACGCAAATTCGGCGTGTCGCGCGTGCATGTGCGCAAGCTTCTGCGCGACGCCACCGAGCAGGGCTATCTGGCCCGCGCCGGCGCGGCGGACGGCGAGGTGCAACTGTTGCCCCGGGCGGCCGACGCGGCGTTCGGTTTTCTGATATCGACGTTCCTGTATCTTGGGCACTGCGCCGTGCTGGCGGCCGACGAGGTCGAGCAGCGGCCGACGGCGGCGGCTTGAGCAACGCCGGGCTGCGCGCGGTACTGGCGCCGCCTGCACGGGCGCACTAGGCTCGGCTGCTTTTCTCCAACCGAGTCCCCGCAGATCGCCTCATGAAAATTGTCATTCCCGACGACTACCAGGACATGGTGGATCAGCTGCCGTGCTTCTCGCTGATCCGCCACCACGACGTGACGCGCTATCGCGCACCCGCCAAAGATCTCGACGAGCTGGTAGCGCGGCTCAAGGACGCCGACGTGGTGGTGTCGATCCGCGAGCGCGTGGAATTTTCCCGCGCGCTGCTGGAGCGCCTGCCGAAGCTCAAGCTCCTGGCCCTTGTCGGCCGCAATTCGCACATGCTCGACTTCAACGCCGCGACCGATCTGGGCATTCCGGTCTCGACCGGCGTGAGCAACTCGCCGGTGGCGCCGGCCGAACTGACGCTGGCTTTGATCGTAGCCTCCCGCCGCAACATCGCGCTCGAGGCCGAGCGCATGAAGCGCGGCGACTGGCCGTGCACGCTGTCGCACCGGCTGCGCGGCTCGACGCTCGGCATCTTCGGGCTCGGCGCGATCGGCTCGCTGGTCGCCGAAGGCGGCAAGGGGCTCGGCATGAAGGTGCTGGTGTGGGGCCAGAAGAACTCGCTCGAAAAGGCTGCCGCTGCGGGCTACGACACCGCGAAGAGCAAGGCCGAGCTGTTCGAGCGCTCGGATATTCTCTCGATCAGCATCCGGCTCCGGCCTGAGACCAAGGGCATCGTCGGCCCGGAGGACTTCGCGCGCATGAAGCCCACCGCGCTGTTCGTCAACGTGGCCCGCGCCGAGCTGGTGCAGCCCGGTGCGCTCCTGGACGCGCTGAAGAAAGGCCGGCCCGGCTATGCGGCGGTCGACGTCTACGAGCAGGAGCCGATCGTGAACGGTGACCATCCGTACCTGAAGATGCCGAACGTGCTGTGCACGCCGCATCTCGGCTGGGCCGAGTGGGACAATTTCGAGCTCTACTTCCGCGAATGCTTCGAGCAGATCGTGAAGTTCGAGAAGGGCGAGCCGCTGCGGCTGGGCAATCCGAACGTAAAGCCGAGGGCGATAGCCTAACGGCACGTGTCCCGGGCGCAGCGCAGCATGAGCGCAGCGAAATGATGCGCTGCGTCCGGGACACAAGCGGCTAGAGCTTCGCCGTAGCCTCGACGAGCGGCGCAACGTCGTCGGCCTTGTCGACCGTCCACAGCCGCTCCGACAGCTCTTTCGCCTTCGCCCCACCCAGCACCGGCTCGACCAGGCCGAGGAACTTGGCGATCAGCCCCTGATCATCCAGCGGCACCTGCCGCGAGCCCCAGGCCTCGTCGGCCTGGCGCACGAACTTGCCCTTGGGCGTCGTCACCGTGACGCGAGCCGGCCGCAGCTTCGGATAGAGCTGATCGATGTCCGCAGGCGCCGTCACGGTCAGCTTCTCGGCGAACGCGGCAAACGCCGGGTCCTTCCGCGTCTTCTCGTCGAAGTGCTCGAGCTTCACGCCGCGATAGCGCGCCGCAAGCCCCATCAGATACGGGAAGCTGAGCTGTGCGCTGGCGAAGTCGTCCCATGGCACATGGGCGTGCTCGGTCGCGATCTTGTAAGTCTCGACCTCGACGGTCCTGATCTCGTCGAACGCGATCTTCTCGTCGGTGCAGAGCCCGAACATCGCCTCGACCGCCGGCTGGATATGGCGGCAGCAGGCGTAAGGCTTGATGTAGCAGTCGGTGATGCCGTACTCGGCCGCAGGTGGCAGCTTGACCGGCCGCGCCTTGTCGATCCGGCCGAACGCGAAGGCCTGCATGAAGCCGTCGCGGGCCTCGACCACGTTGGGCGGGCCTTCGACGCCATGCTCGGCGAGCAGGGCCGCCTGCATGCCCTCACGCGAGGCGTGGCCGGCATGCAGCCGCTTGATGTCGCCGCCGCCGCCGACGAAGGCGAACAGGCCGGCCGCGCTCGACGCCGCGATGCCCATGGCGTTGGCGAATTGCGGGACCTTCATGCCGCGCAGCTTGCCGGTCGCCATGGCGGCGCCGAACGGCCCCACGGCCGGCGTCGGATGGAAGCCGCGCTGGCGCAGTTCCGGCGCGCAGGCGCGGGCGAGGCAGATGTTGGTCTCGTAGCCCGCGACGATCGCCTCGATCAGCGCGCGGCCGCTGACGTGGCGGTCGTAGCCGACCGCGAGCACCGTCGGGATGATCACGCAGCCGCAATGCGCCGAACCATGCCGATAGCCATCGTCGAGCTCGATGCCGTGCGCCGCAGTGCCGCCGAGGAATGCCGCGTCCAGCAGGTCGGCGCGCCGCGCGCGCCCCGGCACCGGGATCTTGCCGTCGGGCCGCACCGCCTTGATCACGGTTTCGGCTTGCGTGGCAATGCTGCCGCCCGCGCCCGCGATCATCACGCCGACGGTGTCGAGCAGGTGCCGCCGCGCATAGTGGCGCGCTTCCTCGGGCAGGGCGTCGAAGCGCAACGACGCGGTGAACTGCACGATCTGGTTGGTCGCGCCCGCGGCAGGCTGCAGCGTGTGAACGGCTTCGGCGTGGGACATGGAACGGGCTCCGGCTGGGCGGCAGTGGCTGCGAGACTAGCGAAAAATCCGTCACAGGTCATATCGCGCGAAATGCGCGATAGTGCAGCGAGTTTTCCCTCCCCTCGCGGGGAGGGAGAACACCGCCTGATGCTCAGGTGGACAACCGCAGTGCTACCGGTTGCGAATCTTCTCCAGCACCGGCAGCAGATATTCGATGAAGCGCGGCGGGTCCTCGCTCATCGGGAAATGCCCGAGGCCCTTCATGATGACGGCTTCGGCGCCGGTGCGCTTGGCCACGTCCAAGGTGCCGTCGGTGGTGCACGAATAGTCATACTCGCCGGTGAGCAGATAGAGCGGCGTGGTGCGGCCGTCGATCTGGTCGACGCGATCGCGGATGTCGCCGTCGACCTTGTAGAAATGCAGGTCGCCCTTGAACACGCCGGGCCCGCTCTGCAGGTAGTGCCACAGCGTCTCCCAGCGGTGATTGTCCGGCGCGGTCGGCGCGCACAGGCCCGAGACCACGCCGGCCGAGACCTCGCCGCCATGCACGTCGCCGCGGTGCAGCCAGTTGACGTCGTAATAGGGCGCCACATGGGCCGCGGTTTCGAGCCCGATGATGGCGCGGAAGCGCTTGGAGTGCTGATGCGCCAGGTAGAGCACGATGCGACCGCCGATCGAGCAGCCCATCACCACGGGCTTGTCGAGCGTGAGCGCGTCGGCGATCTCCAGGATCATCCGCACATAGTCGCGCGAGGTGAGCCGGTATTCCTCGTGCTGATAGCCCTCGGGCGGCGAGGATTTGCCGTGCCACGGCATGTCGAACACGATGACACGATAGTTCTCGGTGATGCGCGGATCGTTCAAGAGGCCGCGATACTGCCGGCCGTCGGAGCCCGCGGTGTGCAGGCAGAGGAGGGGAATGCCCCGGCCGGCTTCCTCGATATAGAGCCGGTGCGGGCGCCCGAGCAGATCGAGATGGAGATAGCGGCCGACGATCGGCTCGAAGGTAGGTTTTTTCGGCGAAGCCGCTGGGACGCTACGCTTTTCCGTCTTGCGCGGCGCCGCCAGCACGTCCTTGAAGTACAGCAAGTTCGCCATCAGCGGATGCAGGTCGCCCTCGATGACGAGCTTGCCGCGCTTGAACAGCGCGAAGATGTCGTGATGGCCGGGCGGCGGCAGCCTGGTCCAGAACAGCTCCCATTCGTCGCGCGGCGCGCGCAGCGCAAAGCTGTAGTTCGGCGTGACGAACGGCCCGGGCGTGATCGAGGCGATGCGACCTTCGATGATCTTGACGAGATAGCCCCGCGCGCCGATCTCCATCAGGAACGTGGTGCTGACATGGCGGCCGCGCCGCACCAGCTCCTCGTCGGCGTTCACGAGATCGCGGATGTGTTCGATCATTGCACGCTCCCTCCCCACGTGTCCGGACGCGGCGCAACGCACGAGCGGCGCCTACGCGAGCGATTTCGTCACTCCGCGGCCTCGGAGGTTTTCGGTTTGGGCGGGCGCTGGTCGAAGCGCCGGTCGAGCACGTGCTCGGCGATGCGGTTCTTCAGCATCTCGATCGAGCCGCCGGCAATCATCCAGCCGCGGCAGCGCCGCATGCAGTATTCGACCAGCGAGGTCTTGCTGAAGCCCGTGGCGCCCATGATCTGCATCGACTCGTGCGCGCACTCCCAGCCGGCCTGATTGCAGGCGGCCTTGGCCACCGCGGTCTCATAGGGCGAGGGCAGGCCTTTGTCGGCATTGGAGGCCGCGCGATAGAGCAGCAGTTGCGCGCCTTCGAGCTTGATCGCCATGTCGGCGAACTTCCATTGCAGGCCCTGGAATTCGGCGAGCGGCCGGCCGAACTGCTGGCGCACACCGGCGTGCTCGCGTGCGCGGTCGTAGCAGTAGCGGCCGAAGGCCAGCGAACGCGCGGTGTTGCCGAGCCGCTCGACGTTGAAGCTCGCCATCTGCTTCTTGAAGCCACCGGGCCCGAGCAGCACGTTCTCGGCGGGGATGCGGCAGTTGTCGAAATGCAGCTCGCTCCACAGCTCGCCGCTCATGAACTCCTGCGGCGGGCCGATGGTGAAGCCCGGCATGCCGCGCTCGACCAGCACCGAGCCGATGCCGCCGACGCCCGGTCCGTAGCGCAGATAGACCAGGAACACCGAGGCCTCGGGGCTGAATGTCGAGAACACCTTGGTGCCGTTGACGATGTAGCCCGTGCCGTCCGGCTTCGCGGTGGTCTTGAGATCGGTGACGGCGGAGCCCGCGTCGGGCTCGCTCATGCCGAGGCTGATCACCATCCGGCCGGCGAGGCATTCGAACAGCCACTTCTTCTTCTGATGGTCGGTGCCGTATTCCGAGAAGGTGCGGATCGGGCCGAAATTGCCGAACTGCACCACGTCGGCGCTGCGCGGGCACACCGCCGCGGTCTGCTCGATCGCGATGATGGCATCCATCAGCGTGCCGCCTTGGCCGCCGTCGGCCTCGGGGATGGTGATGCCGAGCAGCCCCTGCTCGCTCATCAGCTTGGCGACGTCGAAGGGAAAGCGCGGATTGTGCGCGCGGGCGACCGCGTCCTTGGCGAGATGCGCCTGCGCGAAGCGACGCACGGATTCGGCGAAGAGCTTTTGTTCGTCGGTGTAATCGAAGTTCATACGCGCCACCCGGTCATTCCGGGGCGCCACGAAGTGGCGAACCCGGAATCCATAATCCACCATCTTATCGATCAACCACGGCTGTGCGAACACATCAAAAGTCGTGGTTATGGATTCCAGGCTCGCGGGCTTACGCCCGCGCCCCGGCATGACCGAGGAGGGAGATCACTCCGCCTTCATGCCCGATTTGCGGATGATCTCCGACCATTTGGTTTCTTCGGCCGCGATGTCGGCGGCATATTCGTCGGGACTGACCGGCAGCGCCTCCGCGCCCTCGACCGCGAGCCGCCGTTTCACGTCATCGCTCGCCAGCGCCGCATTCAATGCCGCATTGAGCTTGTCGACGATCGGCCGCGGCGTGCCGGCCGCGGCGACAATGCCGTAATGCAGCACCGACTCGTAGCCCGGCAGGCCGCTCTCGGCGACGGTGGGGAGGTCGGGAAACAGCGCCGAGCGCTTCAAGCCGGTCACCGCCAGCGCACGGACCTTGGCGCCGTCCTTCACGAGGCCGGCCGCGCTCGCCATGGTGCCGAACATCATGGTGACGTGGCCGCCGACCAGATCGTTCAGCGCCGGGCCTGAGCCCTTGTAGGGCACGTGGTTGATCTTGATGCCGGCTGAGCCTGCGAACAATTCAGCTGCAAGGTGTACGCTCGATCCGGTCCCAGTCGAGGCGAAGGTCAGCTCGCCGGGCTTCTGTTTGGCGAGCGCGATCAGCTCGGCGATGGATTTCACCGGCACCGTGTTGTTGACCATCACCACGTTCGCGCTCGAGGCGATCAAGCCGATGGGCGCGAAATCCTTGCGCGGGTCGTAGCCGACATTGGGATAGAGCGACGGATTGATGGCGAGCGAGCTGGTCGCGATGAGGAGCGTGGTGCCGTCTGGCTCCGACTTCGCTACCTGCCGCGTCGCGATGGTGCCGCCGGCGCCGCCGCGATTCTCGATCACGACGGATTGGCCAAGATTCGCGCTCATCTTCTCGGCGACGATGCGCGCGATCACGTCGTTGCCGCCGCCGGCCGCGTAAGGAACGACCAGGGTGATGGGCCGGACCGGATAGTCGGCCGCGTGAGCCGCGATGGCGACAAGCGCCAGCGCAGCGGCGACGATGAAACGCAACGTTGTCGTCATTCGGCCTTGGCGCCGGACTTTTTCACGATGGCGGACCATTTGGTCTCTTCCTTGTCGATATCGGCGGCGTATTCCTCCGGCGTCGAGGCGAGCGGCTCGGTGCCGTCGGCGGCGAGCTTCTGCTTCAGCTCCTCGGACATCACGGCCTGCCGCAGCGCCGCGTTGAGCTTGGTGATGATGGGCTTGGGCGTGCCGGCCGGCGCGATGATGCCGTAATGCAGCACGGCTTCGTAGCCCGGCAGCGCGGCCTCTGCGATGGTCGGCAGGTCGGGAAAGATCGGCGAGCGCTTCAATGCTGTGACGCCCAGCGCGCGGATTTTTCCCTCTTTCACCAACTGAATGGCCGGCGGCATCGAGCTGAAATACATCGACACGTGGCCGCCGATGAGATCGGTGAGCGCCGGTCCCGAGCCCTTGTAGGGCACATGAGTCATCTCGAGGCCGGCCAGCGAGCGGAAGTATTCGGCCGCGAGATGAATGCCGCTGCCGACACCCGCTGACGCATAGCTGAGCTTGCCCGGGTTGGCCTTGGCATAGGCGATCAGCTCTTTCACGTTGTGCGCCGGAATCGACGGATGGATCACCAGCACCAGCGCGCTGGTGCCGATCAGGCCGACCGGCTCGAAGTCCTTGCGCGGGTCGTAGCCGACATTGCCGTAGAGCGTCGGGTTGATGGCGAGCGTGCCGGTGCCGCCGAGGCCGAGCGTGTAGCCGTCCGGCGCGGCCTTCGCGACCTGCCGCGTCGCGATCGAGCCGCCGGCGCCGCCGCGGTTCTCGATCACGACCTGCTGGCCGAGCACCGGGCTCATCTTCTCGCCCGCGATGCGCGCCATGATGTCGTTGCCGCCGCCGGCCGAGTAGGGCACCACCAGCGTGATCGGCCGGCTCGGATAGTCCTGGGCGTCGGTGGTCGTCGCGATTGCAGCGAGCCCAAGAAAAGCAATCGTCAGTCGTTTCATCATCGTCATGCTCATTCCGCCTTCGCGCCCGATGCCTTCACCACCTTGCCCCACTCGCGCTCCTCGCGGTCGATATCCGCGGTATATTCGGCGGGCGTGCTGGGCAAGGGCTCCGCGCCCTCCAGCGCCAGCCGCTTGCGAATGTCGTCGCCGGCCAACGCATCGTTCAATGCCTTGTTGAGTCGCGCGATGATCGGAGCCGGCGTACCGGCCGGCGCGATGACGCCGTAGCGCAGCACGGCCTCGAAGCCCGGCACGCCCTGCTCGGCGATGGTCGGGATCTCCGGCGCGAGCGTCGAGCGTTGCGCACTGGTCACCGCGAGCATCCGCATCACGCCTTTTTTGGAGTTCTCGTAGGTCGCAGGGATTGGCGCAAACGCTACCGGAATATGGCCGCCGATCAGGTCGATGAGGGCGGGGCCGGTGCCCTTGTAGGGCACGTGCACCAGCTTGATGCCGGCCGCATTGGCGAAATACTCGCCGCAGATATGGCTCACCGTGCCGACACCGGCCGAGCCGTAGTTCACCTTGCCGGGATTGGCCTTGGCGTAGGCGACGAGCTCGGCGACGTTCTTCGCCGGAAACGACGGATGCACCACCAGCGTGTTCGGTGCGGTGGCGATGCGGCCGACGGCCGCGAAGTCCTTGCGCGGATCGTAGCCTGGATTCGAATAGAGGTTCGGACCGATGGCGAGCGTGCCGCTATAGCCCAGCCCGATCGTGTAGCCGTCGGGCTCGCTCTTCGCCAGCGCCTTGGTGCCGACCGTGCCGCCGGCGCCGCCGCGGTTGTCGATCACGACCTGCTGGCCGAGCATCTCGCCGAGCCGGTCGCTGACCGAGCGCACCACGATGGTGGTGCTGCCGCCCGGCGGAAACGGGATGATGAAGGTGACCGGCCGGGCCGGATAATCCTCGGCCCGGGCTTTGCCGCCTGCGGCCAATAGGGCCGCCGAGCCCGCAACGAATGCGCGCCGTCCGATGCCGTTCATGGTTTTGCCCTTCTCGGTTTCACTCCACCGCGCCGGGGTCTTTTTTGTGCCCCGGTCGACGTCACTGTCGCGCATTCCGGCAGATAGATAAACGGGAGTTTCGGCTATTTCGCCGCAGCAGCCGGAAAGAACGCATTCCAGGCGCGGTCGAGCCGCTCCAGCGCCGGGTCGAGCGGCAGCACGGTGAGGTGATCACCGTCGCGCTTCAGCACGCCATGGCGCTCGAGCTCGCTCAGCGCGTCATGGCCTTCGAAATCGACATCGACGCCGAAGGTCTTCTTCAGCCAGGCTTCGACATGGACGTCGAGCGCCGCATGGGTGTTGATGCCGTTCGGCTCGAGGAGGAAATAGTAGGCGAGGAACGCCTCCTTGCTCTCCTGCTCCCGGGCTTCGCCGATCAGCGTGTCGAACACGCCGGCATTGTTGTTGACGTTCCTGTAGTAGACGTTGTCGGCGAGCGTCTTCTGGTGAAGCAGCGTCTGGCGCTGGAACTTCATCCATTGCGTCACCGCAAAGCCGCCCAGCGCGCCGAGACCGCTCAGCGCGGCCAGCGCGCCGGCCCATTCCTCGTCGCGTACCGAGCTCGAGAAGCCGAGATAGAAGCCGGCGATCAGAAACAGCACGGTCACGGTGGAGGCGAGCTTGAGCAGGATCGGCACCCCGCCAATCAGCGCCGGCACGCCGAGCATGAGCTGGTCGCGCCAGCCCATCACCACCTTCACGTCGGGAAACAGCGCGTTGAGATCGGCGCTGGCGATGTTGTGGAAGTATTTCAGCAGCACCGCGCCGGGGCGGAGCTGCGGCTTGCGCGGCTTCTTCTTCTTGCCGTTCTCGGCCGCCGGCGCGCCTTCCTTGACGGTGACCACCATCACCACGTCGTCATAGACCTTGAACTGCTGCTCGCGCTTGCGCAGCCCGTACCAGGTGCTGACCACCACGGTTTCCTGGTGATGGCCGCGGCGGAAGAACCGTACGTCGCGATAGTTGTCGAGCGGCACCTCGATCTTGACGCGGACGATGGAGTCTTCGCGCTGCGCCCGCTCGATCTCCTCGCGCGACACCTCGATGAAGTTCGCGTCGTGCAGGACCTCCGTCAGCCCTTCGATCAGGTTGCGGTAGGCACGCTTCAGCGTTCCCTGGCCGGCCCGGGCGTGCGCGGTCGAGTCGGGCGCAAAATAGAAATAGTCGTTGTGCAGCCGTTCGAGCTGCTCGTGATATTCGTAGTGCTCGATCGCGCCGAGCAGGTGGCAGAGCTGGCGGAACTTGTCGCGGTCGGGGCCGAGCGCGCCGTGGGTGATCAGCGCCTCGACGATATCGATCTTGCGGACCGGGATGAAATGCTCGCGGTCCTTGTCGCCGACGCTGCCCTGTGCGGATTGCTGATCCATCGTCGCCTCAAGCCGGTTGGCCATTGTAGACGACGCAGGGCTCCCCCGCTCAGAGCTGCGGGATGTTGGCCGCCTTGATGACCGCGCCCCAGCGCTCGGTGTCGCCTTTCATGACCTGCGACATGCGCTCCGGCGTGCCGCCACCGACCTCGAGCCCGAGCTTTTTGTACTGCTCCTGGATCTCCGGCAGCTTCAGCGTCTCGTTCAGCGCGCTGTTGAGCTTGGCAACGATCGGCGCCGGCGTCTTGGGCGGTGCGGCCAGCGCGTTCCAGGTGTCGGAGATGAAGTCCTTGAGCCCCAGCTCGATCATGGTCGGGACCTCGGGCAGCGAGGCGATGCGCTTCTCCGTGGTGACGGCGAGAATGCGCGCCTTGCCGCCTTCGTGCAGCTTCAGCGCAGCCTCGAGCTGCATGAAGATCAGGTCCACATGGCCGGCGACGATGTCGTTCAGTGCCGGGCCTGTGCCTTTATACGGAACATGCTGGAGCTTCGCGCCGGTGAGGCTGTTGAACAGCTCGGCGGTCAGGTGCGACGTGGTGCCCGGGCCCTGCGACGCATAGTTCAGCTTGCTGGGATTGGCCTTCACATAGGCCATGAACTCCTGCGCGGTCTTGGCCGGGAAATCGCCGCGCACCAGCAGCACGTTCGGCGCCGACGACATGATCCCGATCGTCGCGAACGCGGTCGGGTCGAAGGTGAGACTCTTGTAGAGCACCGCATTGGTGGTCAGCGGGGACGGCTGCGACGCCATCAGCGTGTAGCCGTCAGGCTCCTGCTGATAGACGTAATCGGCCGCGATGTTGCCGCCGGCGCCGCCCTTGTTTTCGACCACGAAGGGCTGGCCGAGGATGGTGCGCATCCGCTCGGTGACGAGCCGCGTCACCGTGTCAACGCCGCCGCCGGCCGGAACCGTGACCACCACCTTGATCGGCTTGTTCGGATAGTCGCCCTGGGCAAGTGCAGGCGCCGCCAATAGGACGGCCCCCATAGCGATGGAAACGAGATGACGATTCATGGCCCATTCCTTGAGTGCTGCATGCGCCGAGGCGCTGATTTTTGCGGCACTCATTGCCGGGAGGGCCGGCAAAAGTCAATTTGCAGCAAGGTCGCGCGGTTGCCGGTTGCTTAGCCCAGCGCGCGCAGGTGCCGGATCGGCCGTCCCGGCGCGATAGCCTCCGCGGCCGCAATGATCGCGTTGGCGTCGATGCCGTGGTGCCGGTAGAGGTCGGCGATGGTGCCGGTCTGGCCGAAATGTTCCACGCCGAGCGGCCGGGTCCGGTGGCCGTAGACGGAACCGAGCCAGCCGAGCGTCGCTGGATGGCCGTCGAGCACGGTGACCAGCGCGCAGTTCGGCGGCAGCCCTTCAAAGAGCCTTTCAATGTGGGAGCGCGCATGGACCAGGCCGCGCTCTCGCGCGCGCAGCGCCGCGGTCCAGCCGGCGTTCAGCCGGTCCGCCGAGGTCACGGCGAGCAGGCCCACGTCGCGGCGGTCCTCGGCCATCAGGCCGATCGCCTGGATGGCCTCCGGCGCGACCGCGCCCGTATAGGCGACCACCACCTGGCAGTTCGGCCCCGGCTCGCGCAGCCAGTAGGCGCCGTCGACGATGCCCTGGCGCAGCTCCGGCGTCATGGTGCGTTTGATCTGCTCGACCGGCCGCGTCGAGAGCCGCAGATAGACCGAGCCGCCGGTCTCGTCGCGCAGCCAGTTGTGCTCCGAGGTCTCGCCGCTTTCCTTCTGAACGTAGGAGAAGGCGAACGCCATGATGGCCGCGAGCTCGTCGACGAAGGCCGGCTCGAATGACGCGAGTCCGTCCTGCGCCATGCCGATCAGCGGCTGCGCGATCGACTGATGCGCGCCGCCTTCCGGCGCCAGCGTGATGCCCGACGGCGTCGCCGCGATGATGAAGCGCGCCTCCTGATAGCAGGCGTAGTTCAGCGCATCGAGGCCGCGGGCGATGAACGGGTCGTACAGCGTGCCGATCGGAATGAGCCGCTCGCCGTTGATCGAATGCGACAGGCCGAGCGCCGACAGCGCGATGAACAGGTTCATCTCGGCGATACCGAGCTCGATGTGCTGGCCCTTGGGCGAGAACTCCCAATTGAAGGTCGAGGGGATGCGCTCGCTCTTGAAGGTGTCGGCCATGTTCTCGCGGGCGAACAGCCCGCGGCGGTTCACCCACGGCCCGAGATTGGTCGACACGGTGACGTCGGGTGACGTCGTGACGATGCGCTCGGCGAGCGCGGAGTTGCCGCGCGCCAGCTCGTTCAGGATCGCGCCGAAGCCGAACTGCGTGGACATCTCGGACTGGATCGTCACGGCAAGCTCGTCCGGCACCGCAATCTCTGGCGACTTCAGCCGCCGCGGTCCGCCCTGCGCGAATGGCACCTTGTCGAGAAACGCCTGCAGCTGCGCGGGCTCTGTGCGCAGCCCTTCGAACGGTTCCCATTCGTTGCCGCTGCCGATGTTCATCGCCTGCCGGAACGTCTCCATCTGCGCAGGCGTCATCAGGCCGGCGTGATTGTCCTTGTGGCCCGCGATCGGCAGGCCGAAGCCCTTCACCGTGTAGGCGATGAAGCAGGTCGGCCGGTCGTGATCGATCTTGTCGAAGGCCTCGATGACCGACGGCAGGTCGTGGCCGCCGAGATTGTTCATCAGCCGGGCGAGCTCGTCGTCCGAGCGCTGCTCAATCAGCCGCGTGACGTCGCCCTGATCGCCGATCTCGTCGAGCAGGCGCTTGCGCCACGCCGCGCCCCCCTGGAACACCAGCGCCGAATAGAGCTGGTTCGGGCAGCGGTCGATCCACTGCCGCAGCGTCTCGCCGCCCGGCTCGCGGAACGCGGCCTGCTGCAGCGAGCCGTATTTCAGGATCACGACGTCCCAGCCGAAATTCTTGAACAGCTGCTCGTAGCGCTCCCACAGGCCCTCGCGCACCACGGCGTCGAGGCTCTGACGGTTGTAGTCGACGATCCACCAGCAATTGCGCAGGCCCTGCTTCCAGCCTTCGAGCAGCGCCTCGAAGATGTTGCCCTCGTCGAGCTCGGCGTCGCCGACCAGCGCCACCATGCGGCCCTCAGGGCGCTCTTTGCCGTCAATTTTTTGGCCCCAGCCGTGCGCCCGCACGTAATCCTGCACCAGCGACGAGAACAGCGTCTGCGCGACGCCAAGCCCCACCGAGCCGGTCGAGAAATCGACGTCGTCGGCGTCCTTGGTGCGCGACGGATAGCTCTGTGCGCCCTTGTAGCCGCGGAAGTTCTCGAGCTTCTCCCGGGTCTGCTTGCCGAGCAGGTATTGGATGGCATGGAAGTTCGGCGAGGCGTGCGGCTTCACGGCGACGCGGTCCTGCGGCCGCAGGGTGTGGAAGTAGAGCGCCGTCATGATGGTGGCGAGCGAGGCCGACGAGGCCTGATGGCCGCCGACCTTCAGGCCGTCGGTGTTCTCGCGCAGATGATTGGCGTGATGGATGGTCCAGCTCGCCAGCCACAGCACCTTGCGTTCGAGCTCGGCCAGGATGGTGAGATCGTCGCGGGACATCGAGCTGGTCTTGGGGCTGGTCATGATCGGGCCTCGCAGGACAGGTGCCGTCGGAGGCCAATTTCGGCCAAACGCCCCGGCATTGGCTGCCAATCTACACCACAGATATGCTATGGATTGGCAGATTGCACCAATCAGATCGGTCAAAAGAGTGTCCTATGCCAAAACGCACCCTGGACGACATCGACCGCAAGATCCTGGTCGAACTGCAGGCCGACGGCCGCATGAGCCTGAATGACCTTGCGGCCAAGGTCGGGCTGTCGCCGTCGCCCTGCCTGCGCCGCGTGCGGATGCTGGAGAAGGACGGCGTGATCTCGCGCTATGTCGCGGTGCTCGATCAGCGCGCCGTGGGTTTGCCGGTCAGCGTGTTCGTCTCGATCAAGCTCGACAAGCAGCGCCAGGAATCGCTCGACCGCTTCGCCAAGGCCATCGAGCGCTGGCCCGAGGTGCTGGAGTGCTATCTGATGACCGGCCCGCGCGACTACTGGCTGCGCGTCGTCGTGCCCGACCTCGACGCCTATGAGCGCTTCGTCAAGCAGAAGCTCACCCGCGTCGAAGGCATCGCCTCGATCGAGTCGAGCTTCGCGCTGGAGCAGGTGAAGTACACCAACGTGCTGCCGGTGACTTGAGGGGCAGGACGCTCGGAGCGCCGTTAATGTGCCCTCTCCTTGTGGGAGAGGGCTACGCGGGCTGTACAGCAAGCTCGATTGGGTGAGGGGTTACGGTTCATTGATGGACCGAAACCCCTCACCCATTCTTTTGCGCTGACTGCTTTGTGTAGCCCTCTCCCACAAGGAGAGGGCACGTTAACAGGCGTCGGCGCGCGCTGCCGGGCCTTGTAATCATACTGTCGTCGATCCGACACATTCTGGGCCAATGGGCCTCGTTCATACGTTCCAGCTCGCCGACTTCATCGACACCGTCGTCAGCCTGGTGACCGCCTTCGTCCTCGGCACGATGATCGGCGCCGAGCGGCAGTATCGCCAGCGCACCGCGGGGCTGCGGACCAACGTGCTGGTGGCGCTGGCCTCGGCGGCCTTTGTCGATCTCGGCATGCACATCGGCGGCGCCGACGGCGCGGTCCGCGTCATCGCTTATGTGGTCGCGGGCATCGGATTCCTCGGTGCCGGCGCCATCATGAAGGAAGGCGCCAACGTCTGGGGCCTCAACACGGCGGCGACGCTCTGGGGCTCGGCCGCGGTTGGTGCTTGCGCGGGCGGAGACATGGTCGCGCAGGCCGTGGTGCTGACCGCATTCGTCCTGATGGCCAACACGCTGCTGCGGCCGCTGGTCAACGCCATCAACCGCCTGCCGATCGACGAAACGGCGTCTGAGGCGGTTTACGAGGTGCGGCTGACGGTGGACAGCACGGCCATGCCGCGGTTGCGCGAACTGGTGGTCGAGAAGCTCGAGGCGGCGCAGTATCCGGTCAGCGACACCGAGGTCATCGAGCGGCCCGACGATACGGCGGAGATCGCAGCGGTCCTGACGAGGACGTCCGTCAGCGCCAAGGAGCTCGATGCCGTGCTTGCGGCTCTCAGCAGCCAGCCCGGCGTGCGCCACGCGACGTGGGAAACCAAGACCGCGGGATAGGGCGCAAAGTTGCGAAACCGCGGAGCTTCGTTGCCGTGCCCTCTCCCATGGGGAGAGGGCTGTACAAAGGGTTCAATGCAAGAGAATGGGTGAGGGGATTCGGCCTATCGTCAGACCGTAACCCCTCACCCAACAAAACCTGTTGCTTGTTCTGAGCAGCCCTCTCCCAACGGGAGAGGGCGCAGCAACGCATGCCGGAGTGCGCGGAAAAAACTACTCCGCCTTGATCCCCGCTTCCTTGATGATCGCGTGCCACTTGTCGATCTCGGCCTTGGTGAAGGCCGCGAGCGCGGCGGCGGTCTGCTGCTCGGGCGGCGGGATCTGCTGGCCGAGGCTCAGGAGCTTCTCGCGCACCGCCGGATCGGCCAGCGCGCCGCGCGCGGCTTCGCCGAGCTTGTCGATCGCCTCCTGCGGCGTGCCCTTCGGCACCCAGAGGCCGTACCACGTTAAAATATAGGTGCCCGGGGCGCCGGCCTCGTCCACGGTCGGAATGTCCGGCGCGGCGTCGAGCCGCTTGTCGGAGGTCACCGCATAGGCCCGCACGTTGCCGCCCTTGATGTGCTGCAGCGAGGTGATCGCCTGGTCGAACGTGAAGTCGATATGGCCCGCCACGATGTCGCGGATGATGTCCGAAGAGCCGGCTTTGTAGGGCACGAACTGGAACTTGGTGCCGGTGACCTTCTGCACATAGACGCCGCTGATGTGCTGGCCGGAGCCGAGCCCCGCGGTGCCTTCGGTGGCCTTGTCCGGGTTGGCCTTGAACCAGGCGATCATCTCCTTGAAGTCTTTCGCCGGGAAGTCCTTGCGCACCACGGCCACGTAAGGGTTCTGCGAAAGCCGCGCGACCGGCACCAGGTCCTTCTGGATGTCGTAGTTGAGGTTGTAGATCGCGCCATTGGTGATGTGCGACGGCCAGTTGCCGATGCTCACCGTGTAGCCGTCCGGCTCCGCGCGCACCGCGCGGCCGACGCCGATGGCGCCGTTGGCGCCGACCACGTTCTCGATCACGATCGGCTGGCCGAGCCGCGCGCGCATGGCTTCGGTGAGCGTGCGTGCCAGCACGTCGACCGGTCCGCCCGCGCCGTAGGGCACGATGAAGGTGACGGGACGGCTCGGATAGCCGTCCGCGAATGCCGCATTCGAAAGCGTCAAGGTGGCGGCGAAGCTGAAAAGCGCCGCGGTGAGGGAGTGTTTTTTCATTGTGAACCCCAGGGTTCGGAAGGCCGGCGCGGCACGATAGCGCGGCTTGTTGGGGCTCGGGAAGTCTTGCCCTCGGTCATTCCGGAAACCGCGCGAAGCGCGGTTATCCGGAATCCAGTCCAGAATTCGGAGTGCGCGTCTGGATTCCGGGTTCGCTCGCTTTGCGAGCGCCCCGGAATGACAGCGGAGAGACCTATTCCTTATACGGCCGTCCGACCGCGCGGCACCAGTTCTCCCAGGCGCGGTTGACGTTGGCCGGCGACGTGGTCTTGGTCACCTCGTTGACCTCGCCCTCGGTGAGGAAGCGCACGGTGTCGCTCATCGCCTCGGCCTGCATCTGCAGCTTGGCGTTCAGCTCCAGATAGATCGCCGTGTAGACGGTGCGGCGCATCCAGGGGCCGACCACGACGCAGCCGTGGCCGCGCATCAGGCAGGTGCTGCCCTTGGCGAGGCTCTTCGCCAGATCGTGGCCCTGGTCCATGGTGCGCACCAGGAGATCGGTGTCGCCGAACTTGTCGTGCTGGTCCCAGATCGGCACGTCGTAGCCGATGGTGGCGCACATGTGCATCAGCGGCTTCAGTTTGTGGCCGGTGATGCCGTACGGGATGACGCCCGGGCTGTGATTGTGGATCACGCACATCACGTCGGGCCGCGCCTGATAGGCGCCGCCATGAATCGGGCGCTCGGTGTAGAGCGACTTGCCCCTGGCGTCGATCACGTTGCAGTCGAGGTCGAACTCGAGAATGTCGTCGCGGCTGACGCGCTCCGGCGCCCGCGAGCACGACAGGAAGAAGCGGTCTGCCCGGTCCGGATGGCGGATGCTGATGTGGCCGAACGAATCCACGATACCGAGCTTCGCCAGCACGTGGTTCGCGGTCACGAGGTCTTCGAGCAAATCGTCAAGCTTCGCCATCGGCGTCGTTCTCCCTTGGAATTGGCACGCACTCTAGGATCGGCACCCCGCTGCGATCAAGCGACGCGGCCAAGTCGCTTGGGGCATGGGCCGCGCAGGCATAGGCAGGGCGGCGGAAATGACAGATACTCGATTTCAATAAAAACGCGATGCCTGCGGAGGAATGCCGATATGACGAGACTGCGGACTGTTCTATTAACGCCCGCCGTGCTGGGGGCGGCATTGCTGGCTTCAGGTGTGGCGCCGGCCGCGGCGCAGAGCTTTCCGAACCGGCTCATCACCATCGTGTCGCCGGCGCCGGCGGGCGGCATCACCGACACCATCGGCCGGGCGCTGGCGCAACGGTTCCAGGCGAAATGGGGCCAGCAGGCCGTGGTCGAGAACAAGCCCGGCGCCAACAACCAGATCGCGGCCGAATACGTCCTCAACCAGCCGGCCGACGGGCATACGCTGTTCATCGCGCCGGATTCGACCTTCGTGGCCAATCCGAGCCTTTATCCCAAGCTGCCCTACGATCCCTACAAGAGCTTCACGCCGATCGGCGGTCTCGTGATCATCAACCACGGCCTGATCGCGCATCCGTCGTTTCCGCCGAACAACGTCAAGGAGTTCATCGCGTACGCCAAGAGCAAGCCGTCCGAGATCAACTACGGCACCTATGGCATCGGCTCGAGCGGCCATCTCAACATGCTGCTGTTCGAGAGCATGACCGGCACCAAGCTCCAGCCGGTGCACTACAAGGGCGCGGCACCCGCCACCAACGACGTGATCGCGGGGCATATCCCGATCATGTTCGTCAGCGCGGCGTCCGGCGCGCCGCTGTGGAAGGACGGCAAGCTCAAGTATTTCGCGGTCGGCGGCAGCAAGCGCCTCTCGCAGCTCCCCGATATCCCGACCGTGGCCGAGACCGTGCCGGGCTATGAGGGCATCTCTTGGTTCGCGCTGGTTGGCCCGGCCGGCATCCCGGCCGAGACCGTGGCCAAGATCAACGCCGAGGTCCGCGCCATGTTCGCCGATCCCGAGATGCAGAAGAACTTCGTCGACCGCTTCATGCTGCAGCCGATGCTGATGTCGCCCGAGGAGCTGATGGCCCTCATCCGCAAGGAAGAGCCGAAGTGGCGCAAGGTGATCACGGAAGCCAAGCTCAAGGTGGAATGAACAGGGTGCCAAGATGAGTGACAAGAAGAAGGAGCTCGACCCCGAGCTCGTGAAGTTTCGCGACAGCTACGTCGAGATGTTCGGCCACCTGCCGCCGCTGCCGGGCGGGCGGTTTGCGTTCTCGGGCGACATGGACCCGGAGTTCCTGCGCGACGCCGAGCGGCTGCGCGGCAAGGCGTTCTACAACAAGACCTTCGACATGAAGACCACGCAGCTCATCCTGTTCGGCATGCTGCTGGTCGAGCACAACCAGATCGCCGCGCAGGCGCATGCGTCCGCGGCGCGCCTCGCCGGCGCCACCTGGGAGGAGCTGCACACGGTGGTCGAGCTCGCAACCGCGACCGGCGCGCTTTATCCGTTCAATCAGGGCAGCGCGCTGCTCAACGGCATGCGCGACAAGGAGCAGGGAGGCTCGTCATGATGCCGAAGGCTGTGGGACGTGCAGTTGCAGCCGCGGTGTTGTGGCTTGTGCCGCTTGCCGCATTTGCCGCGGACTATCCGGCGCCGAAGGAAGGAACCTTCATCGCCCGTGACTTCCGCTTCCACACCGGCGAGGTGATGCCCGAGCTGAAGCTGCACTACACCACCATCGGCGCACCGACCGGGCAGCCGGTGCTGCTGCTGCACGGCACCGGCGGCTCGGCGCGGGGCTTCCTGACGCCGGCGTTTGGCGGCGAGCTGTTCGGCGAGGGCCAGCCGCTCGACGCCACCAAGTATTTTATCATCCTGCCGGACGCGATCGGCGCCGGGAAATCCTCGAAGCCGTCCGACGGTCTGCGCGCCAAGTTTCCGCGCTACAATTACGACGACATGGTCGCGGCGCAGCACCTGCTGGTGACGCAAGGGCTGGGCATCACGCATCTGCGCCTCGTCATCGGCAACTCGATGGGCGGGATGCATGTCTGGCAGTGGGGCTCGGCCTATCCGCAGTTCATGGACGCGCTGGTGCCGATGGCGGCGCAGCCGTCCGAGATGGCGAGCCGCAACTGGATGATGCGGCGGCTTCTGGTCGAGTCGATACGCAGCGATCCGGACTGGAACAACGGCGACTACACCACGCAGCCGAAGGCGGTGCGGCTCGCCAATGCGATGTTCCGTGTCGCGACCAGCGGCGGCACGCTCGCTTATCAGAAGCTCGCGCCGACCCGCGAGAAGGCCGACAAGCTTGCCGAGGAGGCGCTGTCGGCGCCGTTCAACGCCGACGCCAACGACTTCATGTATCAGTGGGACTCGTCGCGCGACTACAACGCGTCGCCGGGGCTGCCGAAGATCGAGGCGGCGCTGCTGGCCATCAACGCGGCGGACGACGAGCGCAATCCGCCCGAGACCGGCGTGATGGAGCGCGAGATGAAGCGCGTCAAGAACGGCAGGCTTTATCTGATCCCGGCGAGCGAAGACACCCGCGGCCACGGCACCACCGGCATGGCGAAATTCTGGAAGCAGCAGCTGCAGGAGTTTCTGCAAGCCGTGCCGCGAAGGACGATGTAGCGCGAAGCAGGCGATGCAAGAGGCTTGAGGGGCTTATGCGGTTCTAGTCGCGTGCGGTTCTATCCGCGCTGCCACCCCACCCACCGCTGTCATTGCCGGGCTTGACCCGGCAATCCATACGATCTCTCAGTGACGAACAACCTTACGATTGAGGTTACTGCGCGGTCTCATGGACCCCCGTGTCAAGCACGGGGGTGACGGCCGGAGTGTGGGGCGGCAGCTGAGTGTCCACCTACTCGCGGACTTAATGCGGCAGGTTCGGCAATAACTTCAGCGCATTCTCGCGTTCGATTGCCTGCAGATCCGCCGCCGACAGCTTCAGCCCGGCCAAGCCTTTCACCGTCACGTCCGGGTCCCAGAACGGAAAGTCCGAGCCGAACAGCAGATGCGACATCGGCACAACGTCGAGCACCGCGCGCAGCGCGCCCGGTGACGTCACGCCGACGACGTCGACGTAGAGCCGGCTCAATTCGTACATCACGCCGTTCGGCACACGTGCGCTCAGCTCGGGCCGGTTCTTGGCGAGCCCCACAAGCCGATGCGCAATCATGCCGAGCGCGCCGCCGCCGTGCGAGAAGATCCACTTGACGTTCGGGCAGCGATGGAACGTGCCGCCGAATAAGAGGCTCGTGATTGCCCGCGTCGTGTCGAACGGAAACTCGATGGTCGGCGGCGGAATATTCGGAATGACGTTGAACGCGAAGCTCGCCGCGGTCGGATGGAAATAGACCACGGCCTTCCGGCGATCGAGCTCATCGAACACCGGCGCGAAGGCGTCGTCGCCCGGATACTTGTCGACATAGTTAGTGGTCAACGCGATGCCGTCGGCATTGAGTTCGTTGAACGCGTATTCGATCTCGCGCAGCGATCCTTCGACGTCGGGCAGCGGCAGCGCCGCGAAATGTCCGAACCGGCCCTTGTGGTCCTGCTGGATCGCGGCGAATGCGTCGTTGCATTCGCGGGCGAAGGTCCGCGACGCCTGGGCGCTGCCGAGCCACACGCTCGGCGTCGACACCGACAGCACCGACACCGCGATCCCGCTCTTGTCCATCGCCTCGATGGCCTGGGCCGGCGCCCATTTGGTCAGCCGGTCGTAGAACGCATGGGTGGTGTGCTTGAGCACGTCGCCGGTCTTCTGGATGTAGACCGGCGGATAGGGGTGGTGGTGGGTGTCGATGCGATGGGCGGCCATTCTGAACTCGCGCAAAATAGGGACAGATCAATGCTCGAAGGGATTGAGCAAATGCGGGCCGGAGCATATCAATTCCGGCAAGGAATACAGCAGGCGGCCGTGGAATAGCGGCTTGCCCGGCGCAGGGAAGTTTCAAGGAGAAATTTCATGATCATCGAAGGCCCGGACCAGGTCACCCCGGCGGTGCTCGCCGAGATTGCACGCGCCGAGAACCCGCGCTTCCGCGAGATCATGACGGCGCTGGTCAAGCACCTGCACGCCTTCGTCCGCGAGGCGAAGTTGACTGAGGAGGAATTCCACCAGGCCTGCGCCTATGTGAACGCCATCGGCCAGGCTTCGAACCCGTTCCACAACGAAGCGGTGCTGGCCTCGGGCTCGCTCGGCGTCTCGACGCTGGTGTGCCTGCTGAACAACGGCGCGGGCGGCGCGACCGAGACCACCGCGAACCTGCTCGGGCCGTTCTGGCGCATGGAGTCACCCCGCACCGAGAGCGGCGGCTCGATCGTGCGCTCGCCGACGCCGGGCGCGGAGCTGTTCTGCAACATCGAGGTCAAGGATCGCGACGGCAAGCCGGTGGCCGACGCCGAGGTCGACGTCTGGCAGTCCTCCACCGAAGGCCTCTACGAGAACCAGGATCCGACCCAGGCCGACATGAACCTGCGCGGCAAGTTCATGACCGACAAGAACGGCAAGTTCTCGTTCCGCAGCATCAAGCCGGCCGGCTATCCGATCCCGATCGAGGGGCCGGTCGGCGACCTGATCAAGGCGATGGGCCACCACAACATGCGGCCCGCGCACCTGCACTTCCTGATCTACAAGACGGGCTACAAGACCCATATCTCGCAGGTCTATCTGCCGGACGATCCGAACATCGACACCGACGTGCAGCACGGCGTGACACGCAGGCTCCTGGGCAACTACGTGCGCCACGAGAACGAGAAGCCGCCGGCGCCCGGCGTGAAGGACCCGTGGTTCTCGCTCGACTACACCTTCATCATGGAACCGGGCGTGGCGAAGCTGCCGCGTGCGCCGATCCAGGACAAGGCCACGACGTCGCAGATGCGGCCACAGGTGCTCGAGGCGAAGCACCGCGAGCCGGCTCTGGCGAAATGAATTGGGCGAACTAAGTGTGGTGGCCGACAGATCGCGACCGCGTCGCGGTATCGACGTAACTCTGCAGCACGCGGTTCCGCACGCCCCAAGTCTTTCGCGTTAACGAACAATTCTCGCGTGGAACAAGAACGCTATTCGGCTCAGCGATTCGTTCGCCGCGAACAAAGCGGGACGATTGCGCGAACCTGTGAAGGAATCCGATTAAACCCGACCCAGTGATCTGAGCGATCGCGTTAAGAGAAAATTCGAGTGGGTAAATCGGCGCGGCTTCCCGCGCCGATTCGTTTTCCATGAATCGGAGCGTTCTTAACCCTACGGCTTCTTGCGCGCGTCGGCGTACGGATAGATCAGGTCGCCGCTCTTGTAGGCCGGCGGCCACAGCACCGGTGTCCTGGAACCGTCGCGGAACTGGTCCAGGTTATTGGGTGCGACATTCTGCACCTGGGTGGTGAACTGCCGCGCCTCGGTCCATTCGCCGTCCTTCGCGAACTTCACCTTGCCGACCACGGTGTCGAACGGGTTGGCGCTCATGTAGGCCGCGAGCTTGTCGTGATCGAGGCTCTTGGTCTCGGTCACCGCCTTGGCCAGCACCTGGCCCGCCGCATAGCCGATCGGCACGAAGGCAAAGCCCAGCGGATCGGTTTTCAATTCGCCGGCCTTCGCCTGATAGCGCTGCATCACGCTGTCGAGGCCGTCGAACTTGAGCTTCGGCGAGGGCAGGAAGGTCTCGACGATCACGAGCCCGTTGGCGGCCGGGCCGAGCTGCACGCGGATCGGCGTGATCAGCATGCCGATCATGGCGCCGCCGAACATCTTCGGCGTGAGCCCGATCTCGTTCGCGGCGCGGATGATGCCGACGTTGTCGGGCGGATAGGCGCCGATATAGACGATGTCGGCGTTGGTGGCCTGGATCGCCCGGATCATCGGCGAGAAGTCGGTGGTCGCGGGCGGATAGCTCTGGTCGTAGACGATCTTGAAGCCGTGCTTCTTCAACTCCTCCTTCGCGCCGTCGATCGCGCTGCGCGCGAACTCGGCGTCGGCGCCGAGCAGCGCCACGGTCTGCGGCTTGGGCTTCTGCTGTGCCGCGATCTCGAAGAAGCCCTTGGAGAACGCCTTCACGCCGTCGGGGCCGACCGGCACCATCGAGAAGTATTTCGGGTAGTTGAACTTGTCGTTGATGCCGATCGCCGTGAAGCTGATCGTCATCTTGTTGTTCTGCATGATGGTCGGCATCGCCGGCGCCACGAAGTTGGTGGCGTAGGGCCCGAGCAGCAGGTCGGCTTTGTCGACCGTGATCAGCTTGGTGTAGAGGCTCGGCACGTTGGCGGGCGAGCTCTGGTCGTCATAGACCACGAGCTCGACCGGCCGGCCGAGCAATCCGCCCTTGGCATTGACGTCGTCGCGCCAGATATCCAGCGAGGCCTGGATCATCTTGCCGGCCGCCGCGCTGCCGCCGGTCAGCGACAGCCCGACACCGACCTTGATCGGGTTGCCGCTCTGCGCGGCCGCGCCCGAAAGCCCGATCAGGCTCGCAAACGCGACCGCCACAAGCGACCGCAACGCATTCCGACGTCCATTCATCATCACCCCTCCCCATAGCGAGCACCTGTGCTCGCGTTCTACTAAACATGACGGGCTGTGCGCCCGCGTCCGACTATTTCTTCCTGGCGTCCCCGTAGGGATAGATCAGCGTGCCGGTCTTCCACTCCGCCGGCCACACCACCGGCTGCGCCTTACCGTCGCGGAACTGATCGAGATTGTTCGGCTCGGCGTTCTGCACCTGGGTCCAGACCGCGCGCGCCTTCGACCACTCGCCGTCCTTGGCGAAGGAGAAATCGCCGGCCACGGTCTTGAAGCTCGCCTTGTGCAGGTATTCGGCGAGCTTGTCGTGATCGAGGCTCTTGGTCGCGGTGATGGCCTGCTCCAGGGTCTGGCCGGCCGCATAGGCGAACGGCCCCCAGGCGAAGCCCAGCGGGTCGATGCCCGCAGCAGACGCCTTGGCGCTGTAGCGCTTGAGGAAGTCGGCCGCGCCCTCGATCTTCGGCGCCATGGCGGCGGCGAAGTTCTCGCCGACGATGATGCCGTTGGCGAGCGGACCGAGCTGCACCTTGATTGGCGTCACCAGCATGCCGATCATCGCGCCGCCGAACATCTTCGGCGACAATCCGATCTCGTTGGCGGCGCGGATGATGCCGACGTTATCGGGCGGGTAGGCGCCGATATAGACGATGTCGGCATTGGCCGCCGCAACGGCCCGCATCACCGGCGCGAAGTCCGTGGTCGTGGGCGGATAGCTCTGGTCGTAGACCAGCTTGAAGCCGTGCTTCTTGATCTGCTCGCGCGCGCCCTGCGCGGCGCTCTGGGCGAACTCGGCGTCGGCCGCGAGGATCGCCACCGTCTGCGGCTTGGGATTCTGGGTGGCCGCGAGATCGAAGAAGCCGGTCGAGAAGGCATTGACGCCCTCAGGCCCGACCGAAACCATCGAGAAATACTTGTCGTAGTTGAACTTGTCGTTGATGCCGATCGCCGTGAAGCTGATCGTCATCTTCTTGTGCTGGATGATCGCCGGCATCGCCGGTGCGACGAAGTTCGTGCCGTAGGGGCCGAGCAGCAGGTCGACTTTGTCGACCGTGATCAGCTTGGTGTAGATGTTGGGCACGTTGGACGGCGTGCTCTGGTCGTCGAGGATGACGAGCTGCACCGGCCGGCCGAGGATGCCGCCCTTGGCGTTGACGTCGTCGCGCCAGATCTCCAGCGCTGTGTTGATCACCTTGCTGGGCGCGGCCCCCGCGCCGGTCAGCGCGAGACTCATGCCGATGCGGATCGGCTCGCCGCTTTGCGCGGCGGCGTTCGAGAGCGAGAGCAGGCTTAAGAGCAACGCTGCGGCACATGCGCGCAGCGCATTCCCGACGTTCCAGGCCATGGCTTCCTCCCTTGAGGCGGCGCGTCGTTGCGCGCCGCCCTTGTCGTTCAGTCTCCTAGTTCATTTGTGCATCTGGTCTTCCGGCATCACCGGCATGATGCCCCAGTAGTTCGCGGCGTTCGGGTCCTTGGACCAGACCTTCGGCGATTGCGGCCGGTCGCGATGCCACGGCCGCGGCTCGAAGTAGCCCATCTCCTCATTCATCTGGTCGAGCTGTGCGTACAGCTCGGTGATCAGCCCGTTCGGCCCGCGGTGATAGGTGAAGAGATTATGCCCGATGCCGTGCCGGCCCGGGCCCCACAGCAGCTTGTAGCCGTTGAGGCTCAGCGTGTCGCAGGCGGTCAGCATGTGGCCCCAGTCGCGCAATTCGAACGCGGTGTGGAAGTGCCGGTTCTCCGGGTCCTGCATCAGGTTGATGGTGTGGTGGTCGACGCCGCAGCGCAGGAACGAGAACGTGTCGCCCATCCAGTCGGAGACGCGGAAGCCCAGCACGTTGCAGTAGAAGTCGGTGACCTTCTTGACGTCCTTCACGAAGAACGCCACGTGGCCGAGCTTGTGCGGCACCACGCCCTTGGTGGCGAATTTCTGCGGCGGCACGTCGGCGCGCTTGAAGACCTCCATCACGGTGCCCTTGGGGTCCTCGAACGTCACCATCTCGGAGATCGAGGGCTCGGGGTCGCTCTTGCGTTCGGTCTTGATGCCCTGCGCCTTGGTCTGCTTCTCGAATTCGCCGAGATCGTCGTCGAGCCCGACCTGGAAGCCGAGCCGCACGCACTGGCCCTTGTCGCCTGAGCCGCCCTTGCGCAGCACCACCGAATGATGGTCGAGCGTCGAAGCCAGGAACGCCGCGTCCTTCTCCTTGGCGTTCAGCGTCAGCCCGAGCACGTCGGTGTAGTAGGCGATCTGCCCTTCGAGATCGGGCGTCTCATAGGTGGCGTGGGAGATCTTCTTGACGCGGAGGATATCGCGGGTGTCTCTCGGGAGGAGGGTCATGACTTCTTTCTCTGCATGGCATTGACCACATCGACCATGACGGCGACGTCGTGGGTGTCGCCGAGCCCCATGTCGATGCATTTCTGGTACATCTCGATCGCACGATCGAGCAGCGGAGTGGCTGTGCCGGTAGAATCGGCCCAGTCACGGATCAGATCGAAATAGTGAAACAGCTGGCTCGGCGCGCCCTGCACCGGCTGGAATTTCCTTTGCGCCATCCAGGGCGCGCGGATGCCGAACTGCGTGGAGCCGCCGCTGCCGCTCGCCACCGCCTTGATCATCAGGTCGACGTCGACGCCGGCCTTGAGCCCCAGCGCCATCGCCTCGGCGGTCGCCGCGATGTTGATCGCCACCAGGAGATTGTTGACGAGCTTCACTTTGCTCGCCGCGCCGAACGGCCCGAAGTAGAGGCACAAATCCGCAAAGCCCTTGATCACCGGCTCGACCCGCTTGGCTGCGTCGGCGTCGCCGCCGAGATAGATCACGGCCTTGCGCGCCGACACCATGCCGGGCGTGCCGCTCACCTCGCCGTCGAGATAGGCCGCGCCTTTGGCCGCGAGCGGCGCCACCTGCTTCTCCTTGTCGGGCACCGCATGCGAGCCGAGCTCGACGATGATCTGGCCTTTGCGGGCCGAGTGGATCAGCCCGTTGGGCCCGTTCACCACCTCGTCCATGGCCTCGGCAGTGGGCACGCAGGACAGCACCACGTCGCATTGCGCGCCGATCTCGGCCGGCGATTTCGCCGGCACGCCGCCGATCTTCTCGAACTCGGCCAATGACCCACGGCGATAGCCGAGCACCTTGTGGCCGCTCTTGATGAGATTTTCCGAAATCGGCAGGCCGATCTTGCCCACGCCGACGAAACCAACCGTTTGCATCCTCACTCCCTGGAATCTTTTTTGTTTGTTACGCGATTTGCAGCGTCTGGTCGGACAGGTTCACTGTCACGCCGATCGAGCCCTCCATCACGGTCCATTCGCGCACCTCGAAGGTGCGCAGCTTGTTGATCACGAACGGGTCGGCCTGCGCGATCTCGCGCGCCTCCTCGATATTCGCGGCACGCAGGATGGTGAGCCCGTCGCCCGCAGGCGCGCCCGGCGCGCTGGTCAGCGGGCCCGAGGCGAACAGCACGCCGGCCTTCTCCAGCCCGATCATGTATTCGAGATGCTTGGGCAGCACCGCGCCGAGCTGGTCGGCCGTTGCACCACCTTTGGAGAGAACGACGTAAAGCTTCTTGCGCAGCATCCGCTGCGTGAGCCGCTTGATCAGTTCGTCCAATGACGCGTCCGCCACGCCCGCCACCACTCGACCGGCCGCAATTCCCTCGCCGGTTACATGGGAGCCTATGCCGCCCGCTGTTGATGGGCAACTGTCCACGGCGTGCGCCTTAGCGCCGCTGCCTCGTGCATTGACCCAGCATGCGGGACACTGCGCTGCCGCTCAGGTTGCGTTGTGCTGTATCCGCACAAGCGGTGCTCCATTAAGGCTCAGACAACCATTGCTGCCTTATAACTCATCACTCTCCGGCAATGATCGGTCCGTGGCTATGGTGCTGCCGCAAGTTTCTTCCGAGCTGGCCGCGCGTCTGGCCAACTACACCATCGACGATCGGGCCCGCGCGATCATTCGCAAGCTTGGGCCGTTGCTCGAGCCGTATATTGCCGAAGCCATCAATGAGGTGGTGATCGGCGCGGAGCGGCTCGCTCAGGTCGCCGACGTCTATCGCAGTCACGGCAGCGATTTCCGGCGCATCGAGTGCGCGCAGTTCGCCGAGCTGCTGAAGGCCGAGTTCAACGACGCCTATCTGGAGCGCTGCCGCTCGACCACCGAGCAGGAGGCGACGCTCGGCTTCGAAGGCCGCGCCCGCATGAATTCGGCCGCCGCGGTGCTGCGCGTCTGGATCGGCGTGCTGAAGCGCAGGAGCCGCTTCAGCTCCGCGAAGTTCGCCGAAGAGATGCACGTCCTGTCACAGGCCGTGTTCTTCGATCTCGCCACCACGTCGACCTTCTATCTGCAGCGGGTGCGCGCCGCCAACTCGGCGCGCCGCAAGGCGATCGACGACGCGATCGGCGATTTCGACTCGGCGATCGGCGGCGTCATCGAGGCGCTGAAGGAGGCGACTGGCTCGCTCACCGCCACCTCCGGGACCGTGCAGAACGTCACCGAGGACACGCGGCGCCGCATGGCGTCGGCCGCGACCGCCTCGACCGAGACCAGTCAGAGCGTCGACCTGACGGTGGCCGCGACCGAGGAGCTGTCGAGCTCGATCGAGGAGATCGGCCAGCAGGCGGCGCGCGGGCTGGAGATGGCGCGCTCGGCCGTTGCCGACACCGAGCGCACCAACCACACCATCCGCTCGCTCGCCGAGGCCGCCGAGCGCATCGGCTCGGTGGTGGGGCTGATCTCCAAGATCGCGGCGCAGACCAATCTGCTCGCGCTCAACGCCACCATCGAGGCGGCGCGGGCCGGCGAAGCCGGCAAGGGCTTTGCCGTGGTCGCAGCCGAAGTGAAGGCGCTCGCCAACCAGACCTCGCGCGCGACCGAAGAGATCGCCCAGCAGGTCACGGCGATCCAGGAGGCCACCAAGGGCGCGGTCGGCGAGATCGGCTCGATCGGCCGCACCATCCATGAGCTCACCTCGGTCTCGACCTCGATCGCGGCTGCGGTCGACGAGCAGGCCGCGACCACCCGCGAGATCGCCCACAGCGTGCAGACCGCGGCCGGCAACACCGCGCGCGCCTCGGTCGAGATCAAGTCGGTCGAGCAGGCCGCCACTCAGTCCGCTGCCGCGGTCTCCGAGATCAGCGGCTGGACCGCGCGGCTCCAGGCCCGCGCCCAGGACCTCGAGGCCAAGGTCGCAAGCTTCTTCAATCGCGTGCGGGCGGCGTAGCTCCCGGTTCGACGGCGCGCGCTTGCCGCCGCGCAGGGCCCGAGATCAGCCGCTTCCGCCATGTCCGGATCAGCGGGCGCAGCTCGATTTCGGAAACGCGCTCCCAGGCCTCTTCCACCCTGAGCCATTCCCGCCGCCGCTGATGCTGCTCGGGCCAGGCGTCGCGCTGCTTGCTGACCTTGAGCGGAAAGACCTCGACGGTGCAAAGCCGGGTGGTGTTGTCCGCGAGCCGCTTGTCATAGCTGTAGCGGCCGATGCTCTTCGCGCCGATCCGGCCGGTCACGCCGGCCTCCTCCAGGGCTTCCCGCGCTGCCGATTGGCTTGCGGTCATGCCAGCGATCGGCCAGCCCTTGGGAATGATCCAGCGGCCGCTGTCCCGCGAGGTGATCAGCAGGATCTCCGGGCCGGCGCGTCCGATCCGATAAGGCAGCGCGGCGTATTGTGTGTTTCCTGAGCGTTCAGCGGGCATCACAGCAGCCCGGTCAGCAGATAGCAGCCCGCACCGATCAGGGCCGCAGCCGGCAGCGTGATCACCCAGGCCACCACGATGTTGCTCGCCACGTTCCAGCGCACCGCCGACACCTTGCGGGCCGCGCCGACACCGACGATCGCGCCCGTGATGGTGTGTGTGGTCGACACCGGAATACCGAGCCAGGTCGCGCCGAACAGCGTCATTGCGCCCGCGGTCTCGGCGCAGCAGCCCTGCATCGGCGTCAGCCGGGTGATCTTGGAGCCCATGGTGTGCACGATCCGCCAGCCGCCCATCAGCGTGCCGAGCGCCATGGCGATCTGGCAGGAGATCACCACCCAGAACGGCACGTAGAACTCTCCACCGAGTCGGCCTTGCGAGAACAGCAGGACCGCGATGATCCCCATGGTTTTTTGCGCGTCATTGCCGCCGTGCCCGAGCGAATAGAGCGACGCCGACACGAACTGCAGCGAACGGAACAGCGTGTCGACCGCGCGCGGGTTGGAGCGCACGAACAGCCACGAAACGCCCAGCACCATCAGCAGCGCGAGCACGAAGCCCGTGAACGGCGACAGCACGATGGCGGCGGCGGTCTTGGCGACGCCGCCCCACACCACGGCGCTTGTGCCCGCCTTGGTGAAGCCTGCGCCAATCAGCCCGCCGATCAGCGCGTGCGAGCTGCTCGACGGAATACCCACCCACCAGGTGATCAGGTTCCAGGCGATCGCGCCCATCAGCGCGCCGAAGATCACATGGGCGTCGACGATGTTCGCATCGATGATGCCGGTACCGACCGTCTGGGCCACATGCAGGCCGAAGAACAGGAAGGCGACGAAGTTGAAGAACGCCGCCCACATCACTGCGTAGCGCGGCCGCAGCACCCGTGTGGACACGATGGTGGCGATCGAGTTGGCCGCATCATGCAGCCCGTTGAGGAAATCGAACACGAGCGCGGTGGCGATCAGCGCGATCAGGATCGGCAGGCTGATGACGTCCATGGTCCCGCCGCTACAGGTGGTCGGTCACGATGGAGTTGATCTCGTTCGAGACGTCCTCGAAGCGGTCGACCACCTTTTCCAGGCTGTCGTAAAGTTCGGCTCCGATGATGAAGTCCATCGCGCCGCCGTTGCCGCCGTCGCGGGTGCGCCGGTAGAGGTTCTGGCGGCCCTGGTCATTGAGATGGTCGGCCTGCTCCTCGATCCGGATCACCTCGACCGTGAGCTCGTTCAGCCGGGCCGCGTTGGTGCCGATGGAGCTGAGCAACGGCACTGCCTGCCGGATCAGATTGGCCGCCTGCCAGATGATCTCGGCCATCTGCAGCATCTCGGGCTCGAAGGTCTTGATCTCGAACAGCGTGATGGTCTTCGCCGTCCGGTTCATCTGATCGATGGAATCGTCCATCGCGTTGATCAGGGTCTGGATGTCGGTCCGGTCGAAGGGCGTGATGAAGGTGCGGCGCACCGCGACCAGCACCTCCCGCGTGATCTCGTCGGCCTCGTTCTCGCGGGCGAAGATCTCCTCGCAGTATTTCTTGCCGCTCTGGCCGTTGGTGCCGAGCAGCTTCCTCAGCGCGTCGGCGCCCGAAACGACCACGGCGGCATGCCGCTCGAACAGGTCGAAGAACTTCTCCTCACGGGGCATCAGCCTTTGGAACCAGCCGAGCATGTGTCCTCTTTCGCTCATTTCCGGCATTGGCCGGGCTGCCAGGAGCATTTTCTGCGGGCAAGCCGCCGAGGCATCGGATCAGGAACCCTCGAAGCTTCAAGAGGCTCCAGCCCAACGCGGCTATCGCGCTGCAAAACAGCACGAGAACCATCCCCGCTGTGACGTAGAGCAGCAGCGGGGCTGTGAGCGTATGGAAGTCCAAGTTCAGAAATCCTTTACCCGGTGGCTGTCACAAAACTGTCATACACGGGGAAGGGCTGCAATGTCGACGCGTCGGGGCGGTGGATTGACCCATGACGGCATCGTCCGGATCGGGGAAGAGCAATACGCCTGCAAGGTCACCAATATGTCGGCGACCGGGGCGGTGCTGACGTTCCGCGGCCCGGCGGACCTGCCGGAGCGCTTCACGCTGATACTGACGCCGCTCGGCAACGTGGTGCGGGCCTGCACGGTGACCTGGGAGGAGGGCGAGCAGATCGGCGTCGTGTTCGGCGCCGTGCCGCCGGCAGGCGCGGCCGTTTAGGACCGGGACGTCTCGGCCGGCCTCCCGCTATAGATGTCGGGCGATGCCGGGGACCGATCCCATCATTCTCCGCGCCGGGACGCCGGACGATTTCGCCGCGATGGCGCGAATCTCGGTCGATGCGCGCTCGCGCTATCGGACCATGGCCGGTCTTGGCCATGTCGCCGACACGCCGCCGGTTGCCGAACATCGCTTCCACGACGGCCGCTCGATTGTTGCTGTCACGCCCGCCATCGCAGGCTTTGTTTTGACGCGGCCGTTGGATGGCCTGTTGTTGCTGGACAACATCTCCACGTCATCGGAGTTCCAGGGGCAGGGGCTCGGCGACAGGCTGCTGCGGGCGGCTTTGCAGCAAGCCACCGCGGAGGGTTACCCCGCTGTCGCGCTGACGACGTTCCGCGAACCGCGCTGGAATGGACCTTGGTTCCGGAAATTCGGCTTTCTGCCGATGCCGGAGGATTCGATCGGTCCACAGCTGCGCGCACTGATCGAGCACCAGTCCGGCTATTTGGACTCGCGCACGCGCGAGACGCTGTGGCGGCAATGCGACCGGAGCTAACGAAGTCGAACGAGCTGGTGTCGGATCACGGCTTCGAAAGCCGCGAGGCGGCGAGCGTGACCGGGTCGCTTTCGCTCAAATCGCCTGCCGAAGCCCCCCCGGCGGCATCGAGAACCGGGTAGGCCACCGAGCAGATATGCGAATGAATGCGCTTGAGGTCGCGCAGGACGTCGAGATGGATGGAGGTCGTCTCCAGGGTCTCGGCGCGGGCTTCGCGCAACCGCTCGAAATGACGCTCAGCCGCAGCAATCTCGGCATTGCGCAGCTCGGCCTTGTCGCGGATCAACCGCCGCGCGTCCTCGATGTTGCCCGACATGAACACGCCGAACGCGATGCGCAGGTTTTCCAGAATGCGGCGATGGAAGCTCTCGAGCTCAGCCGCTCCCTCGGACGAGAACCGAAGCTTGCGCTTGGCCTTCTTGTCGGCGAGCTCGCTCAGGTTCTTGTCGATGATATCGCCGATGTGTTCGAGGTTGATCGAGAACGACACGATCTCCATGGCGCGCCGCGCTTCGCCTTCGTCGAGGCTGCCGGCCGTCAGCTTGGCGATGTAGAGCTTGACGGCCTCGTCGAGCTTGTCGACCGCATTGTCCAGGCGCGAGACCTCCGATACGAGCGCGCGATCGTTTTCCATCAAGGCGCGCATCACGTTGCGCAGCATCCGCTCGATGATGTCACCCATGTGCAGCGTTTCGCGCGCGGCGTCGGACAATGCGAGGGGCGGCGTGCCAAGCGCGGCCGGATCGAGATAGCGCGGCGCATGCGGGTCGCCGGCTGTGGCACGGGCCGGAAACAGCTTCGCCAGAAGTGCTGCGAGCGGACTGAGCAGGCCGATGAAAACCGCCGCCAGGGCCAGATTGAAGGCGACGTGGAACATGGCCGTCATCTTGGCCGGGTCGGGCTGCCACTGGCTGAGCTGCGCCGCGACCGGACCGAGAAACGGCAACACCAGCGCGACGCCCGCCGCGCGGTTGATCAGGTTGCCCACGGGAAGCCGGTAGCTTTCCGGATTGGCGCGGCTGGCGCCTTCGAACAGCGGGTTGATCGCACTGCCGAGGTTCGCGCCCAGCACCAGCGCGATGGCGGCCTGCGGGGTCACGAAATTCGAATAGGCCAGCGACATGAACAGCAGCACCGTCGCAACGCTCGAATGGGCGACCCAGGTCAGCGCAGCCGCGATCAGCACGCAGAGCAGCGGATCGCCGGTGATCGCCCTGAGCAGCGATCGCACCAGCGGCGCCTGCTCGGCAGGCGCGAGCGTATCGAGCAGGATGTGCAGCGAAAGCAGCATCAGCCCGAGCCCGATGGACACGCGGCCGATGTCTTTCAGCTTGCTGCGGCCGCCGCTTCGGAACGCCAGCAAGCCGACGATGAACAGGACGGGCGCGGCGGTTGTGACATTGAACGACAGAGCCTGAACGATCAGTGTCGTTCCCACATTGGCGCCGAGCATGATGGCCAGTGCGGGGATGAGCGCGATCATTCCTTCTGTTGCAAAGGACGCGGTCATGAGACCGGTTGCGGTGCTGCTTTGCAGGACCGCGGTCAGTGCGAGACCCGCGCCGAACGCGGCGAACCGGTTGCCGATGCCTTTGGACAAAACGCGCCGGAGATCGGGACCGAAGGCGCGCAGGATGCCGGTCTGCACCATGTGCAGGCCCCACAGCAGCAGCGCCACGCCGCCCATCAGGTCGAGAAGAACAATCGTGCCCATCGGCACAATATAGTCTCGAATCCTGCGGCGATAACATGGCTCGACGCGACGCCTGGGACTTTCGCGGCCGCATTATCGGCCCTGGCGAAAAGCTTATTCAGCTCGCCGGCTTCTTCGAATTGATGATGCGGGAACGCACCGGAATGCTGCGGCCGTGGGTCGGTACAGTCCTCAGCAGGACGCTCGCCGCGGAGAACTAGGACCACCCGGTTATTTGCGCCGTGCTGCCGGGATCACAAGGCAGATCGCGAGCATGAGGCTGGCGATCATCAGGATATCGACCAGGTAGATGGTTGCCATGAGGCCCAAGGCTATCGGCGCTCATTCGTCTTTTCCACCCCGAATTGCGGTCGGCTTTACCGGCGAGCGGCGACGGCCTGCGTGGTCCGGCGTGCGTCGGCCCGCGGTGATCGGTCATTTGCAGCCGTAGCTTACCTGCATCGCCGCATCGACCTTGCGCACCGCAGCCCAGTCGGCCTGATAGCTGATCGGCGTAAAGCGCGTGACGCCGAGCGCGGAAAATTCCTTCTCGAGCTTGGTGCCCTTCCAGGGAAAGTTGAAGAACGCGTCGCGGAGCTTGGCCGCGAGCCTGGCATTGAGGTTGTGGGCATGGCCAAACGCCGCGGTCGGGAACACCTGCGAGCGATAGATCGCTCGGATCTGCTCCTGCTTGACGATGCCGCGCGCCATCATCCGCTCCATCACCTCGCTGGCGATCGCGGCTGCGTCATAGTCATGGTGGATGACGCCGAGGATGGAGTTCTCGTGGCGGCCCGCGAAGGTGCTGGTGTAGTCGCGGCCCGCCTCGAAATTGAGCTCGTCGCGCAGCACGACGGTCGGCTCCTTGTAGCCGGAGTTCGACGTCGGCGACGTGAAGGCGATCTTGCGGCCTTTCAGGTCCTTCAGGCTTTGGATGGCGCTGTCGGCCGCCACGATGATCTCGGTCCGATAGCCGACGACGCCCTGTTCGCCCGCCATCACGGCGAACGGCACGAAGCCCGCGCAGTTCACTGCGACCGGCACCGTGCCGGTGCCGAACGCTGCGACGTGCAGCCGGCCGGCACGCATGGCCTCGAGCTGCGCGACGTTGGATTGCGCCGGAAAGAACCGGACGGATTTGTCGGTCATGGCTTGCAGATGGCGGACGAGATCGTCCCACATGACGGGGAACAGCGATGGGTCCTCGCCGGGTGTGTAGGAGAAGATGAGCGTCGACGGATCGATGGTCTTTGCCGGCACGTCGGCCACCAGGTCATGGTCGGCATCGGTGTAGCGCGGATCGAGTGCGGAGGCCGGCCGGGCCGCGGCGAAGGCGGCGCACACCGTGAGCAAAAATCCAAGCGACAGTTTCAAGAACCCGACTTTGGGCATTCGCTTCCGTTTTGAGACTGCTTCCAAGGTATCACGGCGATGATGGGCGCCGTGGGATCGCATTGTCGCTGGGCATCGCGGTGGGGTCCAGCTTCGATGCTTTTGCAACTATGTTGATAGAGCTTGCGTTTGCCGAATTAATCTTTCCCGGTCCCATTTGCTGGCCTATTCCGGGCATGCCTTGCTCAGTAGAGGGCGCTTCATGAGGCGATCATGCTGCGGAGCAGGGTGTGGCGCCTGGGTTCTGTGTCCACGCAACACAGGGCTCCGGGTCGTCTCGGACCACCGCCCGCGCCGTCGCAAGACGGGGCTGCCCTTTAAGGGCTGGACGTGGACGGGCTGAAGGGCGGCGGAAATGCTGCCTGGATAGGGGCGAGGTTATGCTCGTCCGCCCGCGCCCGGAAGAGCGGTCCCGAGCCGAGAGACGCCACTGTGGAGCGCCGGGAGGCGCGCGTGCCGGTCATACGGCACGCGGCACCTTCCAAGGTGCCATCGCTACGAAGCGCCGAACGGCGCTCCGCTCCCTCATGGGAGCGAGGAAGGAAATGAAGGCGGCGCCCCGCGCCTGACTTTTTCCGGGGCTGATGAATCACGCCTGGAGGGCTGTTTGAAAACCGAATGTGAAAATGAAAGCTCGCTGATGCAGCGCGGTCCTCCCTCCCTTGCGGGGAGGGATGGAGCAGTGGCCTCAGTCGCGATTCCAATCGATGTCGATGATCGTCGAAAAGCTGCGGTCGAATACCGCACCATCAACGCAAACTTGCAATGTTCCGCATTCCGGCACGGCAAAACAGGGGTTTGACGGCCGTTCCGCCCTATGGTCTTTTTCGGTCGCTTTTCGCCGCGTCCGCAAGCGTGCTCCGTCTGTCCGGCGCTCGTATGGATAGCCGGCCGAACTTGGACGTGAGCACCATGGCACCGAAATCCACCACCGCCAAAGACCCGGACATCCACAAGGTCGAGCGGCTGCAAGTCCCCTACAGCACCAACGCGCCGGCCTTCGGCAGCGACGTGGTGGCCGAAACGCTCTCCGCGCTGGACATTCCGTATATCGCGCTCAATCCGGGTGCGAGCTATCGCGGCCTGCACGACTCGATCGTCAACTTCCTCGGCAACGAGCAGCCGCAGATGATCCTCTGCCTGCACGAGGAGGCCGCGGTCGCGATCGCGCACGGCTACGCCAAGGTCACCGGCAAGGCGATGGGTGCTGCAGTGCACTCTAACGTCGGCCTGTTCCACGCCACCATGGCGATCTTCAACGCCTGGTGCGACCGCATGCCGATCCTGATCCTCGGTGCGACCGGCCCGGTGGACGCGGTGAAGCGCCGCCCGTGGATCGACTGGATCCACACCGCGGCCGACCAGGGCGCCATCATCCGCAACTTCTCCAAGTGGGACGACCAGCCGGCCTCGCCGGGCGCGGCCCGCGAGTCGGTGCTGCGTGCCTATTGGCTCGCCAACACCGCGCCGTGCGGCCCGACCTACGTCAACCTCGACGCCGAGGTGCAGGAGGCGAAGCTCCCGGCGCCGCTGCCGCCGATCGACGCCAAGCGCTACATGCCGTCGGTGGTGCAGGGCCCCTCGGCCGAACTGGTGAAGAAGGCCGCGGACCTCCTGGTCAATTCCAAGAAGCCGCTGATCCTCGCCGGCCGGCTCTCCCGCAGCGAGGCGAACTGGAAGAAGCGCATCGAGCTCGCCGAGGCGATCGACGCCAAGGTCGCGTCGAACCTCAAGATCGGCGCCGCGTTCCCGACCGACCATCCGCTGCACCTCGGCCACCCGGCGACGTTTGCGACCGACGACCTGATCAACGCGGTCAAGGACGCCGACGTGATCCTCAGCCTCGACTGGGTCGATCTCGGCGGCACCTTCAAGGCCGCGGGCTTCACGCCGTCGGCGACCGTGATCCAGGTGACGCTCGACCAGAACCTGCACAACGGCTGGAGCATGGATTACGAGGGCCTGCCGCCCGTCGACCTGTTCATCCCGGCCGAGACCGATGCGACCGTCGAGGCGCTGGTGGCCGCGATCGGCTCGCGCGCCAAGCCGAAGAAGCCGCATGCGGCGCGCCCGCATCCGTTGAAGGAGAAGCCCGCAGCCGACAGCCAGATGGCAGCGGCCGATATGGCCAATGTGCTGCGCCACGCGATCGGCGACCGCACCGTGTGCCTGACCCACGTGTCGCTGTCCTGGCACGGCGAGTTCTGGCCGTTCCGCCATCCGCTCGATTACGTCGGCTCCGACGGCGGCGGCGGCGTGGGCGGCGGACCGGGCATCTCGGTCGGCGCCGCGCTGGCGCTCAAGGGCACCGGCCGCATGGCGGTAGCGGTCTGCGGCGACGGCGACTTCATGATGGGCAACACGGCGGTGTGGACCGCGGTGCATTACCGCATTCCGATCCTGTTCGTGGTGGCCAACAATCGCTCGTTCTACAACGACGAGGTCCATCAGGAACGTGTGGCCGTTGCCCGCAACCGTCCGGTCGACAACAAGTGGATCGGCCAGCGCATCGCCGATCCGGACATCGATATTGCCATGGTCGCGCGCGGCCAGGGCGCCCAGGGCTTCGGACCGTGCTGGAACGCCGGCGAGCTCGAGAAGGCGCTCAACGAGGCCATCAAGGTGGTCGAGGCCGGCGGCGTCGCCGTGGTCGACGCGCGCATCCTCGGCGGCTACAGCCCCGCCACCGCTGCGGCGATGGCGCGCGGCAAGGCCGATCGGGGCTCCTAAGATGAATCGGCGGTGACCATGGCGGCTGCCGCCGATCCCCTCCTCACAGTCGAGAACGTCGTCAAGCGTTTCGAAACGCAGGACGGCGTTCTCACGGCTGTCGACAATGTGTCGTTCACGGTCGCTCCGGGCGAATTCCTTTCGGTGATCGGACCGTCGGGTTGCGGCAAGTCGACGCTGTTCAACATCATCGGCGGACTGACCGACGGCTATGACGGCGCGGTGCGCGTCGGCAGTGAGACCGTGCGCGGCCCGCATGCTTCCATCGGCATGATCTTCCAGGAGGAGTCGACCTTCCCCTGGCGCAATGTGCTCGACAACGTGGCGTTTCCGCTGGAAGTGGCCGGCGTCGGCAAGGCCGAGCGCTACGACAAGGCGCGGCATTTCGTCGAGATGGTGGGGCTCGGCGGCTTCGAGCGGCGCTATCCGTCGGAATTGTCGGGCGGCATGCGGCAGCGCGTCTCGATGGCGCGCACGCTTGCGTCCGAGCCGAAGATTCTCTTGATGGACGAACCGTTCGCGGCGCTCGACGAGCAGACGCGGCTTTTGCTCGGCGACAAGGTGCTGCAGATCCAGCAGGAGCTGAAGCAGACCACGCTGTTGATCACGCACAACCTCACGGAAGCCGTGCAGCTGTCCGACCGCATCCTGGTGATGACTTATCGCCCCGGTCGGACCAAACGCATCGTCGAGATCAAGCTGCCGCGGCCGCGCAGCTCCGAGATCGTCGGCAGCGACGACTTCGGCCGCTACGTCGCGCAGATCTGGAACGATCTGCGCGAAGAAGCGAGCAAGGGTCTGCAGGAAGACGAGTCGCGGCGCGCTCGCGCCGCCGGAGGAGGTCCGGCGTGAATCGGCGCGCTGTCTATCAGCTCGTGCCGTTTGCGTTCGGCGTCGCCTGTCTTCTCGTCCTGTTGGGGCTGATCGAGGTTCTGATCGACCGCGGCGTCATCAACGCCTTCATCGTGCCGAAGCCGTCGGAGATCGTGCTGAGCTTCGAGCGAATCTTTACCGACGAGCACGTGCTGCGGCGCTTCGCGCTGACCTTCGGCGAGGCGATGGCCGCGACCGTGATGCTGAGCGTCGCCGGCATCGCGCTCGGCGTGCTGCTGCACCGCGTGAAGATCGTGCGGCTCGCGACCGAGACCTGGATTGCGGCCTTCGCGTCGGCGCCGCTGGTGCTGATGTATCCGCTGTTCCTGGTGATGTTCGGGCGCAGCGCCTGGACCATCATCATGATCGCCTTCGTGTCGGCGCTGCCGCCGGTCGTTCTTAAAACGCTGGAAGGCCTGACCGGCACGCGCGCGGTGCTCATCAACGTCGGGCGGAGCTTCAAGCTCACGCCCTCGCAGCTCTACTGGAAAATCCTGTTTCCGGCGGCGCTGCCGACGATCTTCGTCGGCGTGCGGCTCGGCATGATCTTCGCGCTGATCAACATCGTCGGCGTCGAGTTCCTGATCAACTTCGGCGGGCTCGGCCAGCTCGTCAACGAGCTTTCCGAGCGCTACGACCTGCCGGGCACTTACGCAGCAATTTGCTATGTGATCCTGGTCAGCGTGCTGTTCTTCATTGCAACCGAACGGATCGAGCGATGGCTCAGACCGGGGACCTGACGAGCGCACCGCGCGCGGCGCCGTTGCTGAGCCCGGTGACGGTGCTGCGCATCGCCATCATCGTCGCCGCCGTCGTGCTGTGGGAGACCGCGGCTTACGTCGCCAGCATCCTCGGCTGGATCGATCCGTCGCTCGCCTCGCTCGGCACCATCATGAGCAAGGTGATGCCGTCGCTCGTGGTGATCGGCCAGGCGCTTGGGCAACTGCTCTTCCATCCGGATTTGAAATGGGGCCTGGGCGGGTCCGACTTTGTGACGCCCGCGTTCTACTGGCACCTCTATGTGACGCTCGCCGAGGTCATCATTGCGCTGGCGATCGGCGGGTTCGCCGGACTTCTCGCGGGCCTCGCGCTCGGCGCCAATCCGTTCCTCAGCGGCGCGTTCGAGCGCTATCTCTATTATCTCGGTCCGACGCCCAAGATCGTGTTCTTTCCGATCATGATCATGTGGTTCGGCGTGGGGCCGGAATCCAAGGTCGCGATGGGCACCATCTCGGCCTTCTTCCCCATTGCGCTGAGCGTCGCGGCCGGCATGCGCCAGATCGACCGCGTGCTGATCCGGGTCGGCCGCAGCTTCCGCCTCAACGCCTGGCAGATGGTGACCAAGATCTATCTGCCGGCGATGCGCGAGCCGATCATCAACGGCGTCCGGCTCGGCATGGGCGTCGCGCTGATCGGCGTGCTGCTCGCCGAGACCAAGCTCTCCAACCGCGGCGTAGGCTTCATGATCATCGACGCCTACAACACCTTCGACATGCCGCGGATGTACGCCGTGCTGGCGGTGCTGTTCGTGATCGCAATCGGCGCCAACGCGCTGGTCAGCCGGGTGACCCGGAGATAGCCATGAAAACGTTTCGGCCGCCGGCCTCGGGTGAGGACGGCGGCCGAAGGATTCAAATCAAGCTGCTGCGGTTACCAACGGCCGCCAAAGCCGCCGAAGCCACCAAACCCGCTGTTGCGCTGCCAAGGCGAACTGCCGCCCCAGCTGTCATCGTTGAACGCCGAATAGCGCCGGCCGGTGCTGCTGCCGGCCGAAGCAACCGGCTTGCTGCTGGAGTTGTAATTCCGCGCGACCGGCACGTCGGCCTTGCCGCGCTCGCCGTTGAGGATGTTCTTGGTGTCCTTGTCGAGGCCGTAGACGTCGGCGCGCACCTGCTTGTGGCCGGCGTCGTCGGTGAACACGGTCTGATAGGTGATGTAGACCGGGATCGGCTTCTTGAAGTTGAGGGTGCGCTCGTTGTTGCCGTACATCGCCTTGATGCGGGCCGCGGTGTAGCCCTCTTCAGGCTGCGACACGCCGAGCAGCTTCTCGGCATACATGTCCGGATTCTGCACCCGCATGCAGCCGTGGCTGAAGGCGCGCACGCTCTTGTCGAACAGGTTCTTGTCCGGGGTGTCGTGCTGATACACCAGGAAGCGGTTCGGGAAGTTGAAGCGAATGCGGCCGAGAGCGTTGCGCTCGCCCGGCGGCTGATAGATGCGGATGGAGCCGTCCGAATTGTGCGTTACCTTGAGGCCGATGCGGTTCAGCGCGTTCGGATCCTGCGCCAGCGCCGGCAGGTATTCGTTGCGAATGATCGACGGTGGCACGTTCCAGGTCGGGTTCACCGTGATGAACTTCATCGTCTCGGTCAGCAGCGGTGTCGCGTGCGAACCCGGCTTGCCGGCCACGATCTTGGTCTGCCAGACCAGCTTGTCGTCCTGCATGAGCCGGAGCGTGTAGTCCGGGATGTTGACCATCACGTAGGTGCCGCCGAGATCGTGCGGCATCCAGCGAAAGCGCTCCATGTTGGCGATGATGGTGTCGGCGTTGGCGTGCGCCGGCTTGTCCTCGGCGACCTCTTCGGTCTTCTTGCCCTTGTGCTTGGCCTTGCCGGGCTCCGGCGCCACAATCTTGGCCGGGCCGCGGTTGTTGTCGATCTCGGAAAATTGATTGCCGCGGGCGGCCGCAAGCTGCGCCTTCAGCGCCTTGTAGTACGAGTGCTGCGGCTCGTAGGAGTCGAGCACCGTGCCGGCGTTGTCGGTCTCGGCGAGTTTGGCCAGCACCGCTGCCGGATCGGGCGTCTGCGCCTTCTGGTCGTAATAGACCGCGCCGCTCACGCGGGAGAAGGCCGCGCGGCCGACCGAGGCGTGGCGGGCGTAGTGCAGCACCGAGTTGGTCAGCGCCAGCTCGCTGGCGGCGGCCTTGGCCGGGTCGGTGTTGCCGAATTGCGGCACCGGGTAGTCCTCGGGATTGAGGCCATCGGTCGCGACCTTGCCCAGGTAATCGGCGGCCTGCCGGGCGCGCGGCGTTTCCTTGCCGTCGGCGACCCAGATCGGAGCGAAATTTCGCGCCTTGTAGAAGGCGATAACGCCGGTGCGGTCCGCTTCGCGGGTGACGATCTGGCTGAGTTTGCCCTCGATGATGTCGCGGATCTGCTGGGCCACTGGCCCCATTTCGGCGGCGGGTGCGGCAGCCTGATCGGCCGGCTTCATTTCGCCCGGCTTGGCCTGCGCCGCAGGCTTGGTCTCCATCGGCTTGGCTTCGCTGGCGTCCTTGTTGAACAGGAGGCCTTCGGCCGTCGCCGCCTTCGGCGGTGCGATGGTGGAGGTCGGCGGTTCATTTTCGGCAAAAGCCCTGCCGGTCAGTGTCAGCACCACAACCGCGGCGGTGGTGGTGAGCAGGAATTTGCGCATCAAAATGACTCCCCTGGGATTGCTGTAAATAACGCGATAACCGTGCGAATCGTTCCGGTCGCGGATTTCCGGACGTTATGTGTAGGTGGTTACGCGGTGGTTAGAGGTTCAAGCCGGACACAAATATTTGCACAAACCGATCCAGGAATAAGGCAACGCCGCGGCGGCGGCAAGCAGGGGAAAACACCATGGTCGAGCGGCAGGAGATCTTTCCGGAAGGGATGCCCAAGCGGGTGGTCAACGGACATCTGCTCTACACGCCGGTGGTCACCGTCGTTCCAGGCAGGCTGGTGTTCGTATCCGGCATCCTGTCCCGCAACGCCAAGGGCGAGATCGTCGGCCGAGGCGACATGGCGGCGCAGATCGCCCAGGTGTTTGAGAACATCAAGACGGCGCTGGCCGCAGCCGGCGCGACCATGGCGGACGTGGTCAAGCGCCAGACCTTCACCACCGACATCGATGCCTACTTCGCCAACATCGACGCCCGCATGGCGCATGGCGGCGACCATCGCTCGACCAGCACCACCGTCGAGGTGCGGCGGCTGTCGCATCCCGACTTCCTGATCGAAGTCGAGGTGATGGCGGTGATCCCGGAGCGTTGAGCGCGCGCTAGATGCGCCAGCCGATCGGCACGCGGTCGGTGAACTTGACGCCGAGCTCGTAGCCGAGCCGCCAGACCACCTCGCAGGCGCGGCGCAGGCCGCGCTCGTCGTTGTCGATCAGCAGGCTGAACTGGTTCGGGATTTCGATGCCTTCGGCGAACAGCCGCGCGCCGTGGTCGGAAATGTCGCTGATCATGCAGTCGCGCGGCAGCGTATAGGCGTCGGCCTGGAACTTGGCGATGCGGTTGATCGTGTAGCGTCGACTGCGGCGACGGTCGCTGAGCATGGACGTGGTACCCCGGAGAATTTTTTAACCGGGAATTCCTAGCGGATGATCCAGCAATAACGCGCTAAGCCGCTGGCTTTAATTTCCGTCAAAAGCCATTTCAATTTTTATCGAATTGCATGGGTGCTGCTGCGCGCATCTCAGCGCTTCCTACCGCGCGCGACCTTCTTGCCGCCTCGCGCGGCTGCGGGCTCGGCGCGAGACTTGGTTGCAGACTTGGCGGCAGATTTGGGCGCGCCCGCCGGATATTCGCCGGCCTTGCGCAGTCGCATCGACCAGTATTCCCAGGCGCGCGCCTGCGGCCGCGGCTCGAGATTGCGCTCCATCGCCATCCGGGCTTCGCCTTTGGTCAGCGGGCTGAGCGCATGGCCCTGCGCCTTGCACATCAGCTGCAGCTCGGCGTTGCGGGTGGTGTAGATGGTGCGAAACACCAGCTCGATCAGGTTGCGGCCCGCAACCGTCGCGCCGTGGCGGCGCATCAGCACCAGCCAGTAAGGCCCGAGCGCCTTGGCGAGCGAGCGGCCCTCCTCGGGCTTCAGCACCAGCAGGTTGGTGTCGCCGAACTCGTCGCGGCTATCCCAGAACGGCACCTTCTCGCCGATCTGCGCGCCCATGTGATAGAGCGGCAGAAGCTCCTCGCCGGAATTGCAGAACGGCAGGAACGCCATGCTGTGATGATGCGCGACCGCGTTGACGTCGGGCCGCGCCTTGTAGATCTCGCCGTGGATGACAAGCTCGCCGTAGCCGCGGATACCTTGCGGCAGCGGCGTCACAGGCTCGCTGTCGAGGGTGTATTCGTAGATGTCGGTGGCCTCGACCACCTCGGGCGACCGCGAGCGCGAAACCAGATAGCGGTCGGGTTTGGTCGGGTGCCGCATGCTGACATGTCCGAAGGCGTCGATGATGCCTTCGTAGGAGACGATGCGGTTGGCGATGGCGAGGTTGTGGCGCGCTTCGGCGAGGTTGTCAGGCATGATGTGTCCTTGGAAAAACTGCGCGCCCCTCAGAATTCGAAACCGAGCAGCAGATGGTCGAGCGAGATCGCTCCGCCGCCGTTGATCAGGAAATACAGCACGCCGAGCGCCCACATGCCGGGATACTCGATGCCGAGCTTGTTCCAGAACCAGCCGTCATACTTGGCGTGGTCGTAGGCCGACAGCACGAGCAACACGAACAGCGGCAGCGCCGTCGGCCGCGTGAACAGGCCGAGCGCCACGCAAGGTGCGGCGACGAACTGCGTCAGCACCGTGCCGTAAGCCCAGAGCCAGCCGGGCCGATAGCCCTTCTTGTCGTAGAGCACGGCGACGCCGTGCACGGTGTTGATCGGTCCGCCGGTGCCGGGGAAATAGCCGAGACACATCCGCATGCCGTGCGGCACCATCGCGGCGCCGACCGCGAAGCGCAGCAGCGCCTCGGCCCATGGCGCGAGCGCCGCGTAGATGGCGCCAAGCGCAGGTACGAGCAGCGGCGTGTCGGACATCGGGCCTGCTATTCCGCGGCTTCTTTGGCGCTGGCGGTGTAGCGGCTCGGCGGCCGCGGCAGGCCGAGATGATCGCGCAAGGTGCGGCCGGTGTATTCGGTGCGGAACAGGCCGCGGCGCTGCAGCTCCGGGATCACCAGCTCGACGAAATCGTTGAGCGAGCCCGGCAGATAGGGCGGCATGATGTTGAAGCCGTCGGCGGCCTCGTCGATGAACCACTGCTCCATGTGGTCGGCGACCTGCTGCGGCGTGCCCTTGATCACCATCTTGGCGCGCGCGCCGGCGACCACCTGGGCGATCTGGCGCATCGAGAGCTTGTCTTTCTTCGCAAGCTCGGTGACGTATTTGAACGTGCTCTGGCTGGCATTCGACATCGGCAGGTTCTCGGGCAGCGGCCCGTCGAAGTCATAAGGCGTGAGATCGACATTGCCGAGCACGGTCGAGAGGATCTCGCGCGCCACGACCGGATGCATCAGCGAGTTCTGGTAGTCGAACTTGTCGTTGGCCTCCTGCTCGGTGCGGCCCACATAGATGCTGAGCCCCGGCATCACCTTGAGATGATCGGGATTGCGCCCGAACTTGTCCTGGGCCCGCGTCTTCACCTCCTTGAAGTAGGTCTGCGACGCCTCCTTGGTCAGCGGCGCGCCGAAGATCACCTCGGCAAAACGCGCCGCGACGTCCATGCCGTCGTCGGAGGTGCCGGCCTGCACGATCACCGGATGGCCCTGCGGCGGGCGCGGAATGTTGAGCGGGCCGCGCACCGAGAAGTGCTTGCCCTTGTGATTGAGCGCGTGAAGCTTCTCGGGATCGAAGAAATCGCCGCTCTGTTTGTCGCGCATGAAGGCGTCGTCGTCCCAGCTGTCCCACAGCGCGGTGACGATCTCGGCGAATTCGTTGGCACGCTCGTAGCGCTCGGCATGGCCGAAATGGGCGTCGCGGTTGAAGTTCTTGGCTTCCGCCGCCATGCCGGAGGTGACCAGGTTCCAGCCGGCGCGGCCGCCGGTGATGTGGTCGAGCGAGGCGAACTTGCGCGCCACGTGGTACGGCTCGTTGTAGCTGGTCGAGGCCGTGCAGGTGAGCCCGATGCGCTCGGTGACGCCCGCCAGAGCCGAGATCAGCGTGATCGGCTCGAAATTGGCGATGTACTGCGCCGAGCGCGACAGCGCCTCCATGTTGGCCTCGCGGACGCAGATGTTGTCGGCAAGGAAGACCATATCGAACTTGGCGCGCTCGGCGGTCTGCGCGATCTCGACATAATGCTTGAAGTTGATGCCGGCGTCGGCTTGCGCGCCGGGATGCCGCCATGAGGCGACGTGATGGCCGGTCGGATTGAAGAAGGCGCCGAGCCGGAGCTGGCCTTTTGGTCTTGGCATGATGCGTTTCCTTGGGCGCGAATCTACTGCCGTGTGGCGATCAGGCGCAAGCCGCGGCGAAAGCGGTCGTGACGCTAGCGCCCTGGCCCTATAAGAGGAATGCGGAATTGCGCTCTAACCCTATAGGGGCAGCCTATGGCACAGGTCACGATGGAGTGGGAAAGCCGCATCGGCCAGCGGCTGCGCGTGCGCGACCTCTATATTCTGTCCACGGCGGTGCGGCTCGGCAGCATGGCCAAGGCGGCGCGGGCGCTCGGCATGTCGCAGCCGGCCGTGTCGGAAGCAATCGCCAACCTCGAGCATCTTGTCCGCGTGCGTCTGCTCGACCGCAGTCCCCACGGCATTGCGCCGACGATTTACGCCGAAGCCATGCTCAAGCGGGCGGTGACGGTGTTCGACGAGTTGAAGCACGTCGTGAGCGACATCGAATTCCTGTCCGATCCGACCACGGGCCATCTCACGACCGGATACACCGACATGATCGCGTCGGTGTTCCCGAAGATCGTCCAGCGCTTTTCGGAGAAATTCCCGCGCGTCGTGGTGCAGGCCGACGTGGTGCAGTCTCCGGTCACGCCATCGTTGCCGGCCTTGCGCGACCGGACCTTCGATCTCGTCCTGGGGCGCTCGCCGCCGCCGGTCGACGATCCTTTGATGCACGACATCCATGCGGAAGCGCTGTTCGAGGATCCGATGGTCGTGGTGGCGAGCGTTGACAGTCCATGGGCGAAGCGCCGCCAGATCGATCTCTCGGAACTCGCCGACGAGCATTGGATTCTGTCGCCGCCGAAGGGCTGGACCTACGAGCTGGTCGCCGCCGCTTTCAAGTCGCACGGGCAGGCGATGCCGGTGGCGCATCTGGTCACCAACTCGCTGGACCTTCGCGCGAAGATGGTGGCCGGCGGGCGCTTCATCACCGTCGCGCCCATGTCGGCGGTCCGCAATGACGACAATCGCTACGGGCTGAAACCGTTGCCGGTCGAGCTGCCGCCATGGTCTTGGCCGGTGACCGTCTTCACGTTGAAGGACAGGACACCGAGCCCGGTGGTCGAGCGCTTCATCGAATGTGCCAGGGAGGTCGCGGCGTCGATGGCCGGAAAGCCGCGATCTCTCAAGACGCCGCGGACGCCACCTCGGCGCCGCAGATCGTCTCGGCGGCAATCAGCCCGATCACGGCCTTGATCAGCCCGCCGACGTAACCGGAATGCGGGCCGCCATCGAGGCCGCCGACCGTGGAGCCCGCGGCGAACAGGCCCGGGATCGGCGCGCCGTTGGTGTCGATCACGCGCGCCTGTCCGTCGACCACGATGCCGCCCATGGTGTTGGTGATCGCCGTGCAGATCGGCATCGCGTAGAACGGCGCGGTCTTGATCGGCCAGGCTTTCGCGCCGCCCTTGCGGCGCGGCGGGTCGAGCTTGTCGAGCGCGCCGGTTTCGATGGCCTTGTTGTATTCGCCGACCACGGCTTCGAGCTTTTGCGCGGGAAGCCCGATCATGGCGGCAAGCTCGGCCAGCGTGTTCGCCTTGTGCAGCGTGCCGCCTTCGTCCGGCACCAGCGGATTGGGCGGCTGCACGTGATTGCGGCCGGGGCCGTCCCAGACCGCCTGATCGAAGATGATGGTGGTGCCGAGCGGATCGGGCAGGCGGGCGATGGCGTTCGAGAGATAGATCCCGCCGAAGCCTTCGTCGGCGACGCGGCGGCCGCTCGTGTCGATGACGATGGAGGCCGCGGCCACGTCGTCGGCCTGCGGCCGCGGCCACATGCGGGTGCCGGCCGTCATGGCGTCGCGGCTGTGCAGATGGCCGTAGAAGCTGCCCATCTCGGTGCTGCGCGCGGCGCCGACGGCCTCGGCCATGCGCAGGCCGTCGCCGTTTGCGGCGCCGCCGTGGCGCTGCAGGAGCTTCTCGGGTGTGCGCGAGACATGCTCGCGGACCAAGTCGGTGTTGGCCGTGAAGCCGCCGTCGGCGATGACCACGGCCTTGGCCTCGAAGGTCTTGGTGCTGCCGGCCTGCTGGGCCTCGACCTCGACGCCGTCTTTGACGAGCTTGAGCGCGGTGGCGCGGGCGCCGCGAATGAGCTGGCCGCCGCGCTTCTTCAGGCTCGCCTCGAAGCGCTGCAAGGCGATATCGCCGGCGTAATTCTCCCACTTCAGCCCGGACCCGGTGCGCGCGACCGGTGACAGCACGTGGGTGTGGTACTGGCCCAGATCGGAGAGATCGATGCCTTCGCTCACGAGCCACTGCATCAGCCGGCGGCCTTCCTTGGCGACGGCGCGGGCGAGGTCCTTGCGGGCATAGCCTTCGGTGCAGGCCTCGATCTTGCGGGTGAGCTCGTCCTCGGGGGTCAGCGGGCTGGTGAAGTTGATGTGGAAGGTGCCGTAGGTGATCCGGGTGTTGCAGATGTATTTCTCTTCGGTGCTCTTCTCCAGCACGGCGACGCGCTGGCCGAGCTGCGCGGCGCGGTTGGCGGCGACCATTCCGGCGATGCCGCCGCCGATCACGATGACATCGAACGTCAATTCAGAGTTCATAAGACGCGCTCTCTCCACACGTGTCCCGGACGCGGCGCAGAAGCGAAATGATGCGGCGCCGATCCGGGACCCCGGTTGCTTATTAGCAAAGAAACCGGGGTCCCGGGTCTGCATCGCAGCATTACGCGCTATGCGCTCATAGCGCGTCGAAGACGCGCGTAAACGCGCTTTTGGCCGCGCTGCGCCCGGGACACGAGTGGAGAGAGTCAGCGCTACAATTCGAAAATCTTTCTCGGCGTCTTGTGCAGGTGCTCGATTTTCCCGTCCGGTCCGATCAGGAAGTTGTCGCACACGGTCACGAACATCCGCGCATTGCCGAAGGTCGGGTGCAAGCCGATGTTCATGCTCGCCGAAAGCGGCATGTCCTCGTCATGCCGGACCATCGGCCGCTCGACCACGTCGTAGCCCTGGCCATGGCAATGCAGCCGCGGCTCCTTATGCATGCCGTGCTTCTCCATGAAGGCGTTGTGCGCGGCGAAGATTTCCTTGGGCGAGGCGCCGGGCTGCAGCATCTTCACGGTGTGGTCCTGCGCCTCGCAGATGATGCCGAAGGCATCGACCAGCTCCTGCGGCGCCTTGCCGAGCACGTAGTAGCGGCCGACATGGGTCATCATGCCGCCGGGGCCGGTGTTCTCGCACTGATAGTAGATCACGTCGCCGTCCCGCATCTCGCGGCCCTGCTCGCGACGGCCGCGAATTTGCGTGGGCTCGCCGGGTGGCGCCGAGGAGCCGAGCATGTAGCCGGTCTCGCTGCCGAGCAGGTTGCCGACGTAAGCGCCGTAGCCCAGCAGCTCGTAGTCCTTCTTGCCGGCTTTGATCGCAAGCTGCGCCTTGGCGAGGATCTCGTCCTGCATCTGGCCGGCCATGCGGATCAGGTCGATCTCCTCGGCGCTCTTGATCGCCTTGAGCGGATCGATCAGCCGCGTGGCGTCGGTGAGCGTGACGCCGTCGAGCAATTTTCTCAGCGTGTCGGCGAAGCCGAACAGCATGTTGTTCCAGGCGACGATGCCGACATTGCGATAGCCGGCTTTCTTGATTGCGTCGGCAACGCGCTCGGCGTCGTAGGGGATGCAATAGTCGATTGCCGGGAAGCTCGCGGTCGGCAGCCATTTGCCGACGCCGCGCCACACCGGGTCCTTGCCGGCAAAGTCGCGCTCGATGCCCATGGGGCCGTGGCTGACCAGCGTCATCAGCCCGTCCTTGGGGAAGATGACTGTGGCCGGATAGGACGTGCCCATCGACACGCCGGTGAACCAGCGGAAATAGCCGCCGGTGCCGCAGAGGTTGTTGGCGCCTTGGATGATCAGCGCGTCGAGCTTCTGCTCGGGCATGCGCTCGCGCACGGCCTTCCAGCGGCGCTCCAGCTCGGCGGTGGAAATCGGGTTGCAAAGGCGTTGGTCGGCCACGTCACTACCTCCGGAATTATTCTCAGAACCATCCGCTCTTCACCCTCCAGGGGAGGGTGAAGAGGCACCGCCTCAGTCTCAATCGATCTTGGCGCCGACTTGCTTGATGATGCTTTCCCAGTGCTTCGAATCGTCCGCCACGAGCTTCACGAACTCCGGCGGCGTCAGCGTCACGCGCTCGAACGTGTTCTTCTCGAAGAACTCCTTCGACTGCGGCATATCCAGCGCTTTGCTGACGTCGGCGTGAATCTTCGCGGTCAGCTCCGGCGGCATGTTCGGCGGGCCGAACAGCCCGAACCACACCGAGGTCGTAAAGCCCGGCACGCCGGCCTCCGCAATGGTCGGCAGGTTCGGCCGCGATGCGATGCGCCTGGCGCCGGCCGCCGCGAGAATCCGCACCTTCCCGGTGGTCTCGTGGTCGGCGATGCTTGAGAGATTGAGCAGCAGCATGTTGACGCTGTCCGCCAGCAGCGCATTCGCGGCAGGAGCTGCGCCGCGGAACGGGATGTGCACGATGTCGGTGCCGGTGCGCTGCTTGAAGTCCTCCATGCTGAGATGCGCATAGGTGCCGATGCCGTAGGAGCCGTAGTTCAGCGCGCCGGGCTTGGCCTTGGCGAGCGCGATCAGCTCCTGCGTCGACTTCGCCGGCACCGAGGCGTTCACCACCAGCACCGGCGTGCCGCGGCACAGCACGATGATCGGCGTGAAGGCCGAGGCGTTGTAAGAGAGCTTGCTCGACAGGAACGGGTTGGCCGTGATGGTGGCGTCCGACGTCACCATCAGCGTCAGCCCGTCGGCGGGCGAGCGCTCCACGGCTTGCGCGCCGACGCCGCCATTGCCGCCGGGGCGGTTGTCGACGATCACGGTCTGGCCGATGTCCTCGCCGAGCCGCTGCGCGACGATGCGCGCCATGGTGTCGGTGACGCCGCCGGCCGGCGTCGGCACGATGATCCGCACTGGACCGTTGGGATAGGTCTGTGCGTCCGCCACGTTGGCGAACAGCGCCAGGCAAAGGGCGAGCACGCCCGCGCGGAGTCCGCCCGGCGCGTTCAGCATGGTCTCCTCCCTGGTTTTGTTTTGCAGCTCTTCTTTTTGTCGTTCTCAGCGCGCGCTGGTCATGCCCATGACGGGCTTGCCGATGCCGAGCGGTTTCGCATCCACCAGCACGAAGGCGACGCGGGCGACCTTGTTGCCGCGGTTGGCCCAGGCGTGGTTGGTGCCGCGCTGGACCATGACGTCGCCAGCTTTCAGCTTCACGGTCGAGTCGTCCATGTCCATGTCGATCTCGCCCTCGATGACGATGACATAGTCGACCGTCTCGGTGCGATGCATGTGCGGCGCGTTGCCGGGCGGGAAGTCGATCACGCAGAAGCGCGTGCCGTTGGCGGGCGGCGGCGTGCCGACGATGCGCGCGCCCATGTCCTCGACCTTCTCGCCGACCGCGATATCGGCCGGGTTCTGCTCGGTGATCCACATCAGCGTGGAGCGGGAGCCTGTGCCCTTGTGGTTGGTGGCGCGGCCGTCGATCAGAACCTTGGCGACGTTGTTGGCGTCGTGGCCGGTGACCACCCGGCGTACCGGTGGCGGCAGGTTCGAGAAATCAGTCATCGTGGTTCACTCCCTTATTCTAGTTTTCACAGTCCTCACCGCCGTCATTCCGGGGCGCGCCGAAGGCGCGAACCCGGAATCCAGTTACACACTCCGCCTGTGCGTCTGGATTCCGGATCGCCGCCATAGCGCGTCTAAGACGCGCGTAACCGCGCTTATGGCGGCGTCCGGAATGACAGCGTGCCTTTACGCCGCCGCCCTCGCGACGTTCATCATGCCCTTGAGATCGCCGCTGAGGAAGCACCGCATGTTGTGCTCGAGGATCGGCATTGCGAGGTCGACATAGGTGTCGCAGAAGCCGCCCTGATGCGTGGTGATGATGACGTTGTTGAACGTCCAGAGCGGGCTCTCCGGCGGCAGCGGCTCCTGGTTGAACACGTCGAGGGCGGCGCCCGCGATCTTCTTTTGCCGTAGCGCCTCGATCAGCGCGTCCTCGTCGACCACGCCGCCGCGGGCCAGGTTGGTCAGGAACGCCGTGGGCTTCATCGCGGCGAACACCTTGGCGTTGATCATGTGATGGGTCGCTGCCGAGTAGGGCGTCAGCAGCACGAGATGGTCGACCTCCGGCAAGGTCTTGATGAAGTCGCTCACCGGCAGCACGCGGTCGAAGCCCGGGACCGCGCGCGGCGCCGACGTGAAGCCCACCACCTGCATGCCGAGCGCCTTGCACTTCGGCGCCAGCGCCTCGGCGATCACGCCGATGCCGAGGATGCCGCAGGTCTTGTCCTGCAGGAGCTTGGCCGGCCAGCGCTTCCAGGCACGCTCGTCCTGGGCGCGCACGAAGCCCGGCAGGTCGCGCGACAGCGCCAGCATCGAGGCCAGCGCCGCCTCCGACACCGGCGCGCCGTGCACGCCGTGCAGGCTCGTCACGGTGACGGAGGGCTTGAGCGCCGGCTGGTCGGTGATGCCGTCCATGCCGGTGCCGAGCGCCTGCACCCATTTCAGCTTCGCGGCATTGCCGAGATCGAGCTTCAGGTTCTTCATCATCTGCCCGAAGGTGAGCAGCATGTCGGCCTGCGGAAACGCCGCCGCGGCCTTGTCGGCGGTGGACGCGACTTCGACCTCGATGCCGGGGAATTTCTGGCTGAGCTGAGCGCGGTACTGCTCGGTGACGTCGGGCGGCAGGGTGAGAAGGATCAGGAGGCGGGGCATGGCGGGCGGTCCTCGACGCAACACTCGGATGGGAATTTGTATCCGCTGGCGGGCAGGCCGTCACGCGATGCTGATGCGAAACGATACACGTGCGCGGGCGCGCACGTGTATCGCATGGTGGGACTCAAGAACGCTGAATGGTTGCGGCGCTTACTTGAGGCGCTTCGCAGCTTCCTCAACCAGGCTCAGGTCGGTGTACTTGCTCACATCCATCGGCGCCTTGATGAAGCCGAGCTCGTGGGTGAGGTTGATGTTGGACTGCAGCGCCTTGAGGTCCGGGATCATGTCCGGATTGCGATAGTAGTCGCGCTTGGTGAACAGCCAGTCGAAGCGCTCGGGCGGCTGCTTCGTCACTTTCGCCGCGATCTTCATCACCTCGTCGTGATTCTTCGGATCGAGGAACCAGCGCTCGATGCGCAGCATGTCCTCCATGAAATCGACCATGGCGGCGCGGTTCTTGTCGATGAAGGACTTGCGCGCCGCCCAGATGATGAACTGCGAGACGCCGATGGCGTCCTTGCTGGAGAACAGCGGCCGCGCGATCTGCTGCAGCTGCGGATCGAACGAGAACGGCAGCACGTAAGGCGCGAGATCGACCTTCTTCTCCTGCAGCATCGCCTTCATGGTGGGGAACGGCGCCTCGATGATGGTGTAGTCGCGCTTGTCCTCGAGGCCGGCCTTGCGCAGCATGGCGCGCGCCGCGATGTCGACCGCGCTGCCCGCCGAATTGGTGGCGATCACCTTGCCCTTGAGGTCCTTGACCTCCTTGATCGGGCTGTCCTTGAGCACCGCCCACTCGTTGGTCGCGTAGCCGGTGACGCCGTCCTGGAACTCGTCGGCGATGATGCGCAGATCATCGATGCTTGCGTTCTGCACGGCGAGCGGGAAGGTCGAGTAGGCGAGGTTGGCGATTTCCAGCTCACCCGTGGCGATCGCCGTCATCATCGGCGGCGTGCCGGCATAGCGGACCGCCTCGACCGTGTAGGACTTGCCGAGGTGCTTGGCGAGGTCCTGCTTCTCCAGCACGATCGACGCCCAGTTCGACACCGGCGCCACCCAGGCCATCCGGATCTTGACCGGCTCGGCGCGGGCTGCGCCGAGCGAGACCGCAAGAGCCATGGTGGCGAGCGCAAATTTCAGACGCATGCGTGTCCTCCCTCAGGACTATGTTTTGTTGGCAAAACTAGATCATCGGGGAGGTAACGGCGCAAGGTGCGCCGGCGACGCGGGGCGTGTGCCCATGCGTTCAGACCGTCGTCGGCTCGCTGGCTTCCGGGTGCCAGATCAGCAGCCGCCTTCGCAGCACGGCCATCAGCTTGATCAGCACATAGCCCACGATGGCGATCTCGACGATGCCGGCGAACACGCCGCGCGAGTCGGCGAAGCGCGACGCCGTCATCATGGCGCCGCCGAGGCCGTAGCCGCCCATCAGCATCTCGGCCACCACGGCGATGATCATCGAGATCGGCAGCGCCACTTGGAGGCCGGTGAGGATCTGCGGCATTGCCGCCGGCAGCACGACCTGCCACAGCACCTCGCGGTCGCTCGCGCCCATGTTGCGGGCCGACCAGATCAGCTCGTGCTCGACACCGCGGATCGCGAGCACAGTCGCCGCGATCACCGGGAAGGTCGCGTCGATCACGATGATGGTGATCTTGGAGACGTCGTAGACGCCCAGCCACAGGATCACCACCGGCAGGAACGCGATCTTCGGCATCGGAAAGCCGACCGAGACGATCGGATCGAAGAACCAGTTGGCGATGACGTTGCGCGACATCGCGGCGCCGATCAGGATGCCGGCGAACATCGAGATGAAGAAGCCGACCAGCGCCCGGTAGAGCGTCAGGCCGGTGTTGACGAACAGCTCGCCGGACGCAGCATCGCTCCAGATGCGCTCGATCACGGACGTGAGCGAGGGCAGCACGAAGGGCGTGAACATGCCGGTGCGCGCCAGCAGCTCCCAGCCGATCAGCAGCGCCAGCACCGAGGACACCCGCGCGAGGCTCCACAGCACGGTATGCAAGAGCGACTGTGCGGGTGCGGCGAGCGCCGCTCTATCCGGAGCTAGTGCGTCTGTTCGCGCCATTGCAGCATCCGGTTCATGATGAGCTGAAAGCCGCGGTCGGCCGCGAAGCCGAGCAGCGCCACGGTGAGCACCACGGCATACATCGAGTCATAGGCGCCGTTGGCGCCGAGGAAGCCGATCAGATAGCCGAGCCCCTGGCGCGCCACGATCAGCTCGGACGACACCAGCAGGATGAAGGACAGCGCCAGCGCGGTGCGGATGCCGTTGAGCAGCTCCGGCATGGCGCTCGGCAGCACCACGTCCCACAGCATGCGGAGCCGTCCGGCGCCCATGCTGCGCGCCGACCAGATCAGCGTCTGCTCGCTGGAGCGCGCGCCGTTGAAGGCGCCGATCGTGACCGGGATCATGCAGCCGAGAAAAATCAGCAGGATCTTCGAGCCGTCGCCCAGCCCGAGCCAGATCACGGTGACCGGGATCAGCGCCGACTTCGGCAGCGGGTAGAAGATCTCCACGATCGGCGCCAGCACCACGTTGACCGGCTTCGACCACGCCATGCCGATGCCGAGCGCCGCGCCGATCACGATCGCGAGCGCCAGCCCCGCGGCGGCGCGATAGAGCGACGCGCCGGTGTTGTCGACCAACTCGCCGGTCTTGACGAGATCGATCCAGCTCGCGATGACCTCGCTGAGCGGCGGCAGCGCCGAGCTGGAAACGAGGCCCAGCCGCGCCACCACCTCCCAGCCAACGGCCAGCAGCACCAGCGGTAGATAGCGGAACCACACCGACTTCATGGCGCGCGGCGCTCCGCCTTGATGGCCTCGTCGCGGACCAGATTCCACAGCTCGTCGACCTTGTCGACGAAGCCCTTGCTCTTGAACACGCCCGGATCGGTCTTGTCGAACCTGGTGTCGACGATGGTCTTGATGCGGCCGGGCCGCGCCGTCATGACGGCGACGCGGTCGGCGAGGTACACGGCCTCCTGCACGTCGTGGGTCACGAAGATCACGGTCTTCGGCGAGCGATGCCAGATGCTGAGCAGTTCCGACTGCATCAGATGCCGCGTCTGCGCGTCGAGCGCGCCGAACGGCTCGTCCATGAGAAGGATGCTCGGATCGAAAGCGAGCGTGCGGGCGAGCGCGGTGCGCTGCTTCATGCCGCCGGAGAGCTGCGACGGGAAGCTGTCCTCGAAACCCGAGAGTCCGACCAGATCGATGAATTGCTGCGCGCGTGCAACGCGCTCGGCCTTCGGCATGTTCTGCCGTTCGAGGCCGTAGAGCACGTTCTCGCGCACGGACTTCCAAGGAAACAGCGCGAAATGCTGGAACACGATGCCGCGATCCGGGCCTGGGGCTTTTACCGGTGCGCCGTTCACCGCGATCGTGCCCTTCTCGATCGGCAGGAAGCCGCCGATCAGATAGAGCAGCGTCGATTTCCCGCAGCCGGAGGGACCGAGCAACGCCAGGAACTCGCGCGGCCGCACCTCAAGCGAGATGTCGTCCAGCGCCAGCACCGGCTTGCCGCGCGGCGGGCGGTAGACGTGGCTGACCTTGTCGACGGCGATCTGCGGCTCAGTCATCGGAACGCTGCACAGTTTCTTGCGATTATCGGGTGGCGACCTTGTCGAGAAAAGCGCTGGTGTAGGTCGCGGTGATATCGATCTTGGCGCTGGCGATGCCGGGGTCGAACTCGCGCAGCACCTTCAGCGCGGTTTCGGCGCCCTCCGCGGTGAAGCGGCCGTCGGGCGAGTACATCGGCAGGCTGCTGTGGATCGCGCGGGTGTAGAGCTCCATGTTGCCGAGCGCGTGCTCGGGCGGCATCACCTTGGCGATGTCCTCGGCACTGTGGCTTGCCATCCATTTCAGGCCGCGCACGAAGGCATTGGTCAGCGACTGCACGGTCTTCGGATTGCTCTGCGCGTAAGCCGGCGGCAGGTAGAGCACTGCGGCGGGATAGAGCCCGCCATAGACCTGCCGGGTGCCAGCCTCGGTGCGGGTGTCGGCGACGACGCGGATGAGCTTCTCGTTTTCGAGCAGGCTTATCGTCGGGTCGACATTGATCAGCGCGTCGATCTCGCCGCGGCGTGCGGCCGCGACTGCGGTTGCGCCGGCGCCGGTGGCGATGAACGAGGCATCGTCGGGCTTGAGGCCGGCCTGCGCCATGATGTGCAGCGCCATGAAATGCGTGCTGGAGCCGGGCGCGGTGATGCCGATCTTCATGCCCTTGAGGTCGGCCGGGCCGCGATAGGCCGCGGCCTTCGGGCCGACCAGCCCAAGCACGAAGCCCGGAAAGCGGCCGAGCTGCACCACCGCCGTAATGCTCTGCTGCTTGGCCTGCATCTGGATGGTGTGGTCGAACGAGCCGGTGACCACGTCGGCGCTGCCGCCCATCAGCGCCTGCAGCGCGCGGCCGCCGGCGGACAAGTCCGAGATCGCGACGTCCAGGCCTTCGTCCTTGAAGTAGCCGAGCCGGTCGGTGACGTTGAGCGGCAGATAGAACAGGGCAGGCTGGCCGCCGACCGCGAGCCGCACCTTTGTGTGCGCGAGCGGGGCCGCGGGGGTCTGCGCCAGCGATGTGGCAGGCCAGAGCGCGATCGCGGCCAGCGTGCACGCGATGAGGAATCTAACGAGGCGCATACTTGTCCTCGATCTGCGCCCAATGCTCGTAGCCGGTGATGTCCTTGAAGCCGTCGAAGTCGACGCTGTCTCCTGAAGCGCCGGGCCGCCCGGCCTTGATGTCGGCCAGCGCCTTCTCGATGGTTCGCGCCACGCGGAAGATCACCGAGGTCGGATAGGCCGCCATGTCGAAGCCCATGGCCTTCAACTCGGCCGGCGGCAGCACCGGAGTCTGGCCGCCGCCCTCCAGCATGTTGGCCATTTGAGGGACGCCCTGGAACGCGCGGCCGACGCGCTTGAGCTCTTCGACCGACTGCGGCGCCTCGATGAAGATGCCGTCGGCGCCGGCTTCGAGATATTGCTCGCCGCGGCGCAGCGCCTCGTCGAGACCATGCACCGCACGGGCGTCGGTGCGCGCGATCAGGAAGAAGTCCTTGCTGCGCCGCGCATCCGACGCGGCCCTGATCTTCGTCACCATCTCGGCGGCCGGGATCACGTCCTTGCCGGCCATGTGGCCGCAGCGCTTCGGCGCGACCTGATCCTCGATGAAGATCGCCGACGCGCCCAGCGCTTCATAACCCTGGACCGTGTGGGTGACGTTCTTGACGTCGCCATAGCCGGTGTCGCCGTCGACCAGCACGGGCAGCCGCGACGCGCCCATGATGTCGCGAATGCCGGCGCTGATCTCGCCGAAGGCCGCGAGGCCGATGTCCGGAATGCCGTAGCGCGAACCCACCAGAGCGAAGCCGCCGATCGAATAGGCCGAGAAGCCGGCGCGCTCGATGAGCCGCGCCGACAGCGCGTCATGGGCGCAGGGCAGCAGCAGCGGCTGCTCCTTTTTGAGCAAGTCCTTCCAGGTCGGCCGCACGTTCATCTCGCATTCCCCCAGAGCGAACGTAGCAAGCTTGTTCGCCGGGCGTCTATGCGGCCAAGTCTTTCATAATGCGATAAAGCGCCGCCTGCCCCTCGAAGCCGATGCCGGGCCGGTCTGGCAACTTCAGGTAGCCATTCTCGAGCACCGCATCGTCGGCGAAGCCCGCGAAGGCGCCGAACACGCCGGGGTAGGACTCGGCGCCGCCCAACCCGAAGCCGCCGGCGATGTGCAGCGACATCTGGTTGCCGCCGTGTGGGAACAGGCCCATGCGCGGCCAATTGTGGCGCGCCAGCATGTCGAGCGTGCGGGCGTATTGCACGATGCCGTAAGCCTGCGGCGGATCGACCTGGATGATGTCGCCGCGGCTGGCCTTGAGGCCGCCGAAGCGCACCAGGTTCTCGACGTCCTGCGTCGAGAACAGATTTTCGCCGGTCGAGAGCGCGCCGTCATAGGCGGCCGACACCTCGGCGAGCGTCGCATAGTCGAGCGGATCGCACGGCTCCTCGAACCAGCGGAGCCCGTAGGGCGATAGCGCCTTGGCGTAGGTCAGCGCCTCGTCGCGGGTGAACTTGCAGTTGGCATCGACCGCGAGCTCGCCGCGGTTGCCGACCACGGTCTGCACCGCCTCGACGCGGGCGCAGTCCTCGGCGACCGTCATGCCGCCGACTTTCATTTTCACCATGGTGTAGCCGGAATCGAGATGGCGCCGCATCTCGTCCTGCAGGTCCTTGGTGGTCTTGCCCGGCGCGTACCAGCCGCCGCCGACATAGCAGAAGACCTTGTCCTGCACCTTGCCGCCATTGAAGCGCTCGGCGAGCACGCGGTGCAGCGGCTTGCCCTCGATCTTGGCGACCGCATCCCACACCGCCACCTCGATGGTGCCGATGCCGACCGAGCGCTCGCTGTGGCCGCCGGCCTTCTCGTTGCGCATCATCACGGCGAGGATTTTTTCCGGATCGAGATTGTCGCCGGCTTCGTTGAGCAGCGACTTCGGCTCGGCCTTGAGGATGCGCGGGATGAAGCGCGCCCGCATCTGCGCGCCGCAGGCGTAGCGGCCGGTGGAGTTGAAGGCGAAGCCCGCGACCGGCTTGCCGTCGCGGATCACGTCGGTGATCACCGCGACCACCGAGGTGGTCATCTCGGAGAAATCGAAGCCGGAGTTGCGGAGATCGGACTTCAGCGGGATCGCGGTTTCGCGGATGTCGACAATACGCATGCAGACGGACTTTCTGACTTTCGCTCCGCCCTCATCCTGAGGAGCATCGCGAAGCGATGCGTCTCGCAGGATGGGGGCGGCCTCGCCCTTCGAGACGCGTTGCTTCGCAACGCTCCTCAGGGTGAGGCCGGGTGAGAGTTGTAGCGTGGGAGGAAACTAAATCTTCGGAACCTTCGCAGTCTCGATCACCCGCTTCCACTTGGCAATGTCGGCTTTGACATAGGCCGCGAAGCTCGCCGGCGTGTCGCCCTCCGGCACGATGCCGAGCTCGAGGAGCCGCGCCTTGATGTCCGGCGATTTGACGATCGCGGCGATTTCCTTTTGCAGCAGGTTGACGATGTCCATGGGCGTGCCGGCGGGAACGAACACGCCGGTGATGGTCTCGGCCTCCATGTCCTTGATGCCCATCTCGTCGAGGGTGGGAATGTCGGGCAGCGTCTCGAGCCGCGTCTTGGCCGTGATGCCGAGCGCGCGGATCTTGCCCTCCTTGATCAGCGCCACCGAGTTGCCGATCGCTCCGCAGGAGATCGGCACATGGCCGCCGAGCAGCGACTGCGTCATCGGCCCGCCGCCGGCAAACGGCACGGTGACGAAGTTGACGTTGAGATCGAATTTGAGCTGCTCGATCGACAGCGACGGCGTGGTGCCGGCGCCCGGCGAGCCGACGCTGTACTTGCCGGGCTCCTTCTTGAACAGCTCGACCAGCTCCTTCATGGTCTTGGCCGGAAACCCCGGATTGACCAGCCAGGAGTTCGGCGAGCCGCCCGCCTTGGTGACCGGGATCAGGTCCTTCTCGACGTCGAACGGCATCTTGGCATAGAGGCTCGGATTGACCGTGACGCTCGACGACGACAGCAGCACCGTGTAGCCGTCACCCGGCGCGTGCGCGACCTTCTCCATGCCGATATTGCCGCCGGCCCCGCCGACGTTCTCGATGAAGAACTGCTGGCCGAGCTTTTCCGACAGCCGCTGCGCGATCATGCGCCCGGCGATGTCGGTGACGCCGCCCGCCGGAAACGGGATGATGATCTTGACCGGCTTGCTCGGATAGGAGTCGGCCAGGGCCGCGCCCTGCGCGGCAAGAGCGGTCATTGCAATGCAGGATGCACCGAGCAGGAAAGCACGGCGTGCAACAGTGAAATGGGCCATGACGCTTCCTCTTATTCGTGATTTCCTTTTTGTTATTGGCGTTGCGGACGCTGGTGTCCGGCCCTACGGCCGGTTGAGTGGAGCCTGAGGGATAATCGTGCAGATTGCAAATTCCACGTTGTCGCCGCGGCGAATGATGCAAGGCGGCAACGCGCTGAAGATCGGATTGTTCGGCGCCAACTGCTCGTCGGGGCGTGCCGTCACCAAGGTGCCGGAGCGCTGGTCAGGCACCTGGCCGGACAACCTTCGCCTGGTGCAGATGGCCGACGAGGCCGGTATTGATTTCATGCTGCCGATCGGCCGGTGGAAGGGCTACGGCGGCGACACCGGCTATCAGGAGGCCACGCTCGAGACCGTGACCTGGGCATGCGGTCTCCTTGCGGCCACGAAGCGCATCACTGTGTTCGGCACCGTACATGCGCCGCTGTTTCACCCGATCATCGCGGCCAAGCAGATGGCGACCGCCGATCACATCGGCGAAGGCCGCTTCGGCCTCAACATCGTGGTCGGCTGGAACGAGGGCGAGTTCGAGATGTTCGGCGTCGAGCAGCGCGAGCATGCGCGGCGCTACGAATATGCCCAGGAATGGATCGACGCCATCAAGCGGATGTGGTCGCCAAGTGCCGACTCGCCAAGCGACGACTTCGATTTCGACGGCGAATTCATCAAGCTCAAGAAGGTGCGCGCCAAGCCCAAGCCTTACGGCGGCACCCAGCCGGTGATCATGAATGCCGGCGCGTCGCCGGTCGGCCGCGCCTTTGCGGTGCGAAACTGCGACGCCTTCTTCATGCAGTCGTCGCGCACGTCGGTGTCCGAGACCGCGCAGCGTGTCGCGTCCGTGAAAGCCGAGGCCGCGGCGCTCGGCCGCGCGATCGGCGTTTTCACGGTCGGCGTCATCACCTGCCGGCCGACCATGAAGGAGGCCGAGGCCTATCACCATCACGTGGTGGTCGATGAGGCCGACTGGTCGGCGGTCGATCAGCTGCTGGCGCTCCGCAAGATCACGCCGGAAACCACGCCGCATGACGAGTTCATGCGGCAGCGCGCGGCGTTTGCCCACGGCAACAGCGGCGTGCCGATCGTCGGCGATCCGGACCACATCGCCGAGAAACTCATCGAGCTGAGCCGCGCGGGCCTGTCCGGCATCGCGGTGTCGCTGGTGAACTATGCCGACGAGCTGCCCTTCTTCTGCGCCGAGGTGATGCCGCGGCTGCAGCGCGCCGGATTGCGGCTTGCGGCCTGAGCGCTACTGCTGCGTGGTGAGCTTGTCGATGCCGACCGCTTCGACGAACCCGGTCCAGCGCTTGATGTCGTCCTCGACGAAGCTCCTGAACGCGGCCGCATCCATCGGCGGCGGCGTCTCCATGCCGGCGGCGATCAGCCGCTTCTGATACTCCGGCTTCCGCACCGCGCGCTGGACCTCCTGGTTGATCTTTTCGACCACGTCCGCGGGTGTCCCGGCGGTCGCGAACAAGCCGCCCCAGCCCGGCATGTTGAAGGTCGGATAACCGGACTCCATCATGGTCGGCAGGTCGGGCAGCAGCACCGAGCGCTGCGGCGTGCTGACCGCGAGGCCGCGCAGCGTGCCGGAATCGATCTGCGATTTCGCGCTGGTCGAGACGCCGAAGAACATCTGGGTGATGTTGCCGACGGTCGCCATCGTTCCCGAATTCACGTCGCGATAGGGCACGTGCAGGATCTGGGTGCCCGCAACCTTGTTGAGATATTCGCAGGCGAGATGCGGCACGGTGCCGATGCCGGCCGACGCGCAGTTGAGCTTGCCGGGATTCTGCCTGGCATAGGCCACGAGCTCGGCCACGGTTTTCGCCGGCACGCTCGGATGCACCACCAGCGCGTAGGAGATCACGCCGATATTGGCGACCGGCACGAACTCCTTGAGGAGGTCGTAGCTCGCCGTCTTCATCGCGGTGTTGAGCGTGTAGGTCGGCGTCGCGAACAGCATGGTGTGGCCGTCGGGTGACGCAGTCGACACTGCGCTCACCGCGAGCTTGCCGCCCGCGCCGGGCCGCGGCTCGACGATCACCGGCTGGCCCCAGACCTGCTGCAGGTGCTCGGCAACGATGCGCGAGAAGATGTCGGGGCTCGGGCCGACGATGATCTTCACGGGGTGATTGGGGAAGTTCTGCGCCTGCGCCGACGCGGACTGCACCAGATACAATGCCAGCGCCACGCCGCCGATGAAGCCGGCCACGGAACGTTTCCTCACGCGCGTTCTCCCTGATCGAACAAGTCGGAGCGTTGCCGCTCTCTGTCGTACGCGCATGATAGAGCACGCAAGCCGGATGACAATGCAGGGCCAACTCGCATAGCGTTGCGGCGGGATGGAAACGTGAGAAGTCAAAAATGCTCACCAACGAACCGAAACCGATCCGCCGTGTGGTCACCGGCAACGACGCGCAAGGCCGCTCCTGCGTGCTGTTCGACAGCGCGGCGCCGAACGTCAATCCCGGCGCGATCAGTCGCGGCACCTGCATGACTGACATCTGGGTCTACAAGACTGCGCCCGCGATCATCTCGGGCGCGCGCGACGACGGCAATCTGCCGTTCCACTTCGAGCCGCCGCACGAGGGCGGGCACCTGCGCATCGTGCAGTCGACCGGCAAGCCTGCGGACTATGATCAATCGAAAGACCCGGCTTACAAGCCGCTCGGCCCGACGCGATTGCGTCCCGACGGCGTGTGGGATCGCGCCGGGCAGAACCTCTACAGCTCGCCGGTGCACAAGTCGGCCACGGTGGATTACGGCATCCTGCTCGAAGGCGAGCGCACGCTGCTGCTCGACCGCGGCAACGTGGTGATGAAGGCCGGCGACGTGGTGGTGCAGCTCGGCAACTGGCACGGCTGGACCAACGTCAACGGTCCGAGCCTCATGGCCTTCGTCATGATGGGCGCGACCTTCGACCAGGAACCGAAGGTGTAACGATGAGCGCAACCATGAAGCCGACACGCCGCATCATCACGGTCGACGACGAGGCCGGGAAGTCCGTCGCCATCGCCGACGGACCTTCGCCGGACATCCGCACCGATCCGGCGCGGCCGGGCTATGTCGCCGAGCGCATCTGGGTCGCGTCGTCGTCGCCGCATCGCATCGGCGCGTTCCGTGACACGGTGCTCGAGCCGCACACCATCGAACCGCCGAAGGGCGGCTCAGTGTGCCGTATCGTGACCTTTCCGCCGGACGATGCGTTCCGCGGCAAGGTCGGCGCTGCCGAGGTGCAGTCATTCTTCGCCGCGATGGGATCGCCGCAAGCCTCGACTTATGCGGCCAACGCGCCGCATCCGTATATGCAGAAGACCCGCACGCTGGATTTCTGCCTGATCCTCGAAGGCGAGATCACGCTCGTGCTCGACACCGCCGAGGTCCATCTCAAGGCCGGCGACACCGTGGTGCAGCGCGGCACCAATCACGCCTGGAGCAACCGCTCCAACAAGCCGTGCCGCGTTGCTTTCTCGCTGCATGATGGGGCGCTCTAGCAACTCGGTCATTCCGACGCGCGTAAACGCGCTTATGGACGCGCCCCGGAACGACAGCGGAGAGATTTTGCGGCAGCGTGCCTTGCTACTGCATCCTGATCTTGCCGTCGCGGATCACCTTGCCCCATTTCTCGCTCTCGGCCTTGAGATACGCCGCGAACTCCTCGGGCGTGTCGCCGATCGGCACGAATCCCACGGCAGCGAGCTTCTCCTTGACGTCGGGCATCGCGATGATCTTCAGCACCTTCTGCCGGATCACCTCGCCGACTTCCTTCGGCGTTCCGGTCTGCACGTAGATGCCGACCGGTGTTTCGCCGGTCTGGCCCGGATAGCCGCTTTCGATCAGCGTCGGCACGTCGGGCAGGCTGTCGATCCGCTTCTCGCCGGTGACGGCCAGCGCCCGCAGGTTGCCGGCTTGGATCTCTGGCGCGGCCGGCGGCATCGACGAGAACGCGATCGGCGTGACGCCCGCCACCACCGACTGGATCATCGGCCCGCCGCCGGCAAACGCGATGGAAGGCAGCTCGCGCTTCAGGTGCAGCCGAAACAATTCGCCAGTGAGGTGCGCGGACGTGCCGGTCCCGGGCTGCGCAAAGCCTGGATATATGCTGCGCTCCCGGCTGATGAGCTCGACCAGCTCTTGGACCGTCCTGGCCGGTACCGACGAATTCACCACCAGCACATTGGGCGAGGTCGCAATCCGCGTGACGGGCACGAAGTCCTTGTCGGGATCGTAGGGCACCGACCTGTAGAGATGCGGGTTGATGACGATGACCTGGCTCGTCAGCATCAGCGAATAGCCGTCGGCCGGCGCACGGGCGGCGATGCCGGCGCCGACATTGCCGCCGGCGCCGGTATGGTTCTCGACCTGGAACGGCATGCCGAATTCTTGGGAGAGCTTCTGCGCCAGCAGCCGCGCGACAATGTCGGCAGGTCCCCCCGGGGCGAACGGCACGATGATCCGCACCGGCTTGTTGGGATAGGGAGTCTCCGCGCGTGCCGGCGCTGCGGCCAGCAGGGCCAAGAAGGCGAAAGTCAGAGAAAAAAAGACGGCGGCACGCACTGGCATTCGCATGTTGCCCCCCGGTCCGTAGCCGATGCTATCATTACGGTTGTGCTTTACAGCAGTAAACTCCCTCCCACGGCGAAACCGCCGTATTCCCTCCAACGCCGTTAAAAATTCAGCCGAGGAATGCCATGGCCAAGAAGTACACCCGTCAGGACCTGCGCGACGCCGCCGAGAAGTACAAGAACTGGGGCAAGTGGGGTCCGAACGACGAGATCGGCACGCTGAACTACACCTCGGCGGAGGACATCATCGCGGCCACGCGCCTCGTCAAGAAGGGCAAGGTGATCTCGCTGGCGCTCAACTTCGATTACACCGGCCCGCAGGGCGCCAAGAGCAAATATCCGGCGATGGGCCGCATCAATCCGGTGCACACCATGCTGCGCACCGGCACCGATGCCTATTCGGGCGTGCTCGACAAGCGCGGCATCCGCGCCGCCGACGACATGGTGGTGATGCCGCTGCAATGCGGGACGCAATGGGACGGCCTCGGCCACATCTTCTATGAGAACTATATGTGGAACGGCTACGACTGCCGCGAGGTGACGTCGGCCGGCGCGCAGAAGTGCGGCATCGAGAAGACCAAGAGCAAGATGGTCGGCCGCGGCGTGTTCCTCGATGTGGCGCGCTTCAAGGGCGTGGATTCGCTCGAGGACGGCTACGGCATCACCTGCAAGGACCTCGACGATTGCGCCAAGGCCCAGAAGGTCGAGGTCAAGCGCGGCGACTATGTGATCGTGCGCACCGGCCAGATGGAGAAGTGCCAGAAGGTCGGCAGCTGGGACGGCTATCCGGGCGGCGACGCGCCGGGCTTCGCGTTCGAGACGCTGGAGTGGATCAAGCGCACGGAGTTGGCGGCGCTCGCTTCGGATACGTGGGGGTGCGAGGTCCGGCCGAACGAGAGCGAGGAGGGCATCAACCAGCCCTGGCACTGGATCACCATCCCGATCATGGGCATGACCATGGGCGAGATCTTCGAGCTGAAGGAGCTCGGTGAGGACTGTGCAGCCGACAAGACCTACGAGTTCCTGTTCGTCGCGCCCGCGATCCCGATCACCGGCGGCGTCGGCTCGCCGGTCAATCCGCTGGCGATCAAGTAGCCACCGCAGCACTCGCGGATTGGTCCGATGTCGTCGCAACATAACCGGTGTCATGCCCGGGCTTGACCCGGGCATCCATGAGCCGGTGCAGTTGGTGGCAGACTTACCGTAAGGCTTCCACTGTTGAGCCTGGGTCATGGACCCCCGCGTCAAGCGCGGGGGTGACGGCGGTGGGTGTGATAGAGTGGTGGCAGCTTGGGCAAAGCCGAGCTGAGGACAACCTCCATGCACCTCGTCCGCCATCACTCGCATTGGGGCGCTTTTCTCGCCGAGGTCGAAGGCGGACGCATCACCGGCGTGCGGCCGTTCGAGCGCGATCCCGATCCGTCGCGGCTGATCGACGCCATTCCGCAGTCGGTGTATTCGCAGGCCCGCATCGCGCAGCCGATGGTGCGCGAGGGCTGGCTGAAGCACGGGCGCGGCCATGGCGAAGGCCGCGGCCGCGAGCCGTTCGTGCCGGTGAACTGGGACCGCGCGCTCGATCTGGTCGCAGCCGAGATCGACCGCGTGCGCCGCGAGCACGGCAACCAGGCCATCATGGGCGGCTCGCAGGGCTGGTCGTCCGCCGGCATCTTCCACGAGGCTCGCGTGCAGCTGCATCGCTTCATGGCGGCGGCCGGCGGCTACACCGATCAGGTGATGAACTACTCGTTCGGCACGGCGCTCGCGTTCCTGCCATACATCCTCGGCACGCCGCAGGCCGTCGTCGGTCCGCTGACCTCGTGGTCGTCGATCGCGCGGCACAGCAGGCTGCTGGTGCTGTTCGGCGGCGCCAATCCGAAGAACACACAGGTGAGCAAAGGCGGCTGCGCCTCGCATTCGACCGGCCCGTGGATCGACGAGCTCGCCCGCAACGGCGTCGAGGTGATCAACATCAGCCCGATTCGTGAGGACGGGCCCGAGCCGGTGCGGCCCGAGTGGCTGCCGATCCGGCCGAACACCGACACCGCATTGCTGCTGGCGCTGACGCACACACTGGTCAGCGAGAACCTGCACGACCGCACTTTCCTCGAACGCCACTGCGAAGGCTTCGAGCGCGTGCGGCCCTACCTCATGGGCCAGACAGACGGTACGCCGAAAAGCGCCGAATGGGCGGCGAGCATCACCGGCATTCCGGCCGAGACGATCCGCGCGCTGGCGCGGCGCATGGCGAGCACCCGCACGATGCTGACCGCGGCGTGGTCGCTGCAGCGCGCGCATCACGGCGAGCAGCCCTACTGGGCCATGGTGCTGCTCGCTTCTGCGCTCGGCCAGATCGGCCTGCCGGGCGGCGGCTTCGGGTTCGGCTACGGCTCGGGCGCAGGCATCGGCGATCCGCCGCTCGCGTTCGCGGCGCCCGCGATGGAAGGCATCAAGAATCCGATCAACTCCACGATCCCGACCGCGCGCATCTCCGATTGCCTGCTCAATCCGGGCGGCGCTTACGACTTCAACGGCAAGCGCAGCCAGTTCCCCGACATCCGGCTGGTCTATTGGGCCGGCGGCAATCCGTTTCACCATCACCAGGACACCAACAAGCTGCGCCGCGCTTTCGCGCGGCCCGAGACCGTCGTGGTGCACGAGCCGTGGTGGACTGCGACCGCACGCCACGCCGACATCGTGCTGCCGGCGACCACGTCGCTGGAACGCAACGACATCGGTGGCGCGCGGCGGGACAACTTCATCATCGCCATGCACCGCGCCATCGCGCCGGTCGGCGAGGCGCGCGACGACTTCGCGATTTTCTCCGCGCTCGCCGAGCGGCTCGGTTTCGCCGAGACCTATACGAAGAGCCGCGACGAGGACGCGTGGCTGCGCCATCTCTACGAGCAGTGCCGCCACAGCGCCGGCGCCAACGCGGCCGCGGTGCCGGACTTCGACACGTTCTGGGAACAGGGCTATCTCGAAATTCCGGCGGTTGTCGACGAGTACGTGCTGTTCGGCGATTTTCGCGCCGACCCGGACAAGCACAAGCTCAAGACGCCGTCCGGGAAGATCGAGCTCTATTCGGAGAAGATCGCAGGCTTCGGCTATGACGACTGTCCGCCGCATCCGACCTGGATCGAGCCGTGGGAGTGGCTCGGCGGTCCTGATGCCAAGACTTATCCGCTGCATCTGGTGTCGAGCCAACCGCGCGACCGGCTGCACAGCCAGATGGACTGCGGGCCGGTCAGCGCCGGCGGCAAGGTGGCGGGCCGCGAGGCGATCACGCTCAATCCGGCGGATGCGAAGGCGCGCGGCATTGCCGAGGGCGACGTGGTGCGCGTGCACAACGCGCGCGGCTCATGCCTTGCCGGCGCGATCGTCAGCGACACGGTCAGCGCGGGCGTGGTGAAGCTCTCCTGCGGCGCATGGTTCGATCCGGCCGATGCCGATCCGTCGATGTGCCAGCACGGCAATGCCAATGTGCTCACGCGCGACCAGGGCACCTCGAAGCTCGCGCAAGGCCCGAGTTCGGCCACCGCGCTGGTCGAGGTCGAGCGCTTCACCGGCGCAGTCGAGCCGGTGCGCGCCTTTGCGCCGCCGCGTGTGGCGGCCGGTTAGCGGATCAATTGCAGTTCGGCATCATGCCGATCGGCGTGTAGGTCCAGCACGGACCGAAGCTGCCGCCGTTCCATTGGCCGCGATAGTAGCCCGGACGGCCCCAGCCGTACTCGATATTGCCGTTCCAGAGGTTGATGTAGCGCGGCTCGCGGCGCGGAATGGGCGGCCCCATGATCGGAATGCCCTGGCTTTCGGCGATCGAAGGCCGATAGCCCGGCAGAAAGCCGTAGCCGTGCCAGCGCCGCGGCTTGGCGTGCACGACGATCCGCGCGCGCTGGACCTTGTACCTTTTCGACGGCGCGGCGAACGACGTGTCGGGCACCAGCAGGGCCGTGACAGCCGCGGCTGCAAGCCAAATTCCGAAGCGCGACATCATGCAGCCTTCGATCCCCAAAGCCGGCCGCTCGCGATCGCGGCGCCTTCGCTGAGCGATTTGAGCTTCGCCCAGACGATGCTGTCGGCCACGATGGGGTCGGTGCGCACCGCAGTGCCGAAGCCGCAATCGACGCCGGCGATGACGCGCTCGCGGCCGACGATGTCGGCGTAGCGGCCGATGCGCTGCGCCACGAGCTTCGGGTGCTCGACGAAGTTCGTGGTCGAGTCGATCACGCCCGGGATGAGCAGCTTGTCGTCCGGCACCTTGATGGTTTTCAGGTCCTCCCACTCGTGATCGTGGCGCGGATTGGCGGCCTCGATGCTGATCGCCTGCACGCGCGCCTTGAAGGCAAGGTCGATGATCTTGAGAAGCGGCAGGTCGAAGTTGTGCGGGCCTTCGTAATTGCCCCAGCAGATGTGCAGGCGGACCTTGTCGGCCGGCAGCCCGTCCAGCGCGCCGTTCAGCGCCTCGATGTTGCGCGCCGCGATCTTGCGGAACTGGTCGTCGGTGAGATCGCGGTACTGGTTGTTGCGGCAGGAGCCGAGGTCGGGCGCATCGATCTGCAGCACGAAGCCGGCTTCGACGATGGCGCGGTACTCGGTCTTCATCATGTCGGCCAGCGCCGCGACGTAGGCGTCCTCGGTCGCATAGTGAAGATTGATGATGAAGCGCGTCAGGATGCCGGGCGAGGGCGCGGTCATGAACACGTCGGCGGGCTTCGACTTCGCGGCCGCGGCTTTCAGATGCGCGAGATCGCGGTCGAGCGCGCTGCGGTCCTTGTATTTCAGCGGACCGACGCAGCCCGGAAACGGCGAATCCGAAAAGTTGCGGCGGCGGCCGGCAAAATCGGGATGCGCCAAGAGATCGTTGCCGATCATGATGTCGCGGCCCTTCTCGGCCGCGCGCGGGTCCATCTGGATGCCTTCGACGCGATGGCGGATGTAGGTGGTGTAGGACGGCTTGCTCATCTCGCCGTCGCTGACCACGTCGACGCCGCAGGCGACTTGCTGCGCCACGATCTCGTCGACCGCCTTGGCGGTCGCGGCCTCGAAGGTCGCGGCGTCGATGGTCTCGCCCTTTTCCCGGCGCAGGATGATGTCCATCAGCGATTGCGGCCGCGGCAGGCTGCCGGTGTGGGTGGTGAGGATGCGGTCGGTGCTGGTCTTCATGGCTCTTTACTCCCGGCATCACGCGATTGGTCGGTAACGATAGCCTGCCCCTGCGACGATGCCGAGTCATCCTTGAGCTGCACACCCGAGATGCGCCGCGTGCGCATGGCGCGCAGCAGGTGGGCAAGCTTGAACGCGGCGTCCTTGTAGTCGATGCCGTCGGGTCGGATGTTGGAGATGCAGTTGCGGTCGGCGTCGGTGGTGCCGGGATGCGGCTGCCAGGTCAGATAGGCGCCCATGCTGTCCGGTGCGGTCAGGCCCGGCCGCTCGCCGATCAGCACCGCGACGCTGTCGCTGCCCAGCAGCGCCGCGATGGCGTCACCCACAGCGACGCGGCCGTGGCAAACGATCACGAGCGGTCCGATGCTCAAGCCATCCGCGCGCAGCGCCTTAATGGTTCCGGCCAGCACCGGCTGCGCGTGCCGCTGCACGGCGCGCGCCGACAAGCCGTCGGCGATGACGAACACTACATCGTGGCGTCCCGCATGTGGTGCAAGCTTCGCTTCGGCTTCGGGCGCAAGCCTGCGGCCGAGATCGGGACGCATCAGGTAGCGCGGGCGATCCTCCGCGGCGCTTTCTACGACGACCACGTCGAGGCCAAGCGGCGCGAGGTCCGCGGCAAGCTGCTTCGTGTCCAGCGCGTCATGCACGGCGTCGCGGGCGCGGGCATGGGCAAGCTTGAACTCGAGCAGCGGTGTGGTCGCAAGCGACGCGCCGGCGCGCGGCAGGCCGATACGCGCACCGCTCAAGCGGCGCAACTCGTCCCAGACGTTGGCGTCCTGGTTCTTTTTCGGCGGTGCGGTCGGTTCGTCGGCCATGGTCTATGCCGGCAGCAGCGCGCGAAAGCGGCCCGGAATGCCGGGCGGGCGGATGCGCTGCATGTCGTCGACGAGGCCTTGCCGCGCGAGCCAGGCCTCGAACTCCGGCGCGGGTTTCTTGCCGAGCAGATCGCGCATCGCCAGCGCGTCGTGGAACGAGGTGCTCTGATAGCCGAGCATGATGTCGTCGGCGCCCGGCACGCCCATCACGAAGTTGACGCCGGCCGCGACCAGCAGCGTCAGCAGCGCGTCCATGTCGTCCTGGTCGGCCTCGGCGTGGTTGGTGTAGCAGACGTCGACGCCCATCGGCACGCCCAAGAGTTTCCCGCAGAAATGATCTTCCAATCCGGCGCGGGTGATCTGCTTGCCGTCGAACAGATATTCCGGGCCGATGAAGCCCACGACGGTGTTGACCAGCAGCGGCTTGAAATGCCGCGCCACGGCGTAGGCGCGTGCTTCGAGCGTCTGCTGGTCGACGCCGTGATGGGCGTTGGCGGAGAGCGCGCTGCCTTGCCCGGTCTCGAAATACATCACGTTGTCGCCGATGGTGCCGCGATGAAGCGCGAGCGCGGCCTCGCGCGCCTCGGTGAGGAGGGCCAAGTCGATGCCGAAGCTCTTGTTGGCGGCCTCGGTGCCGGCGATGGATTGGAACACGAGATCGACAGGCGATCCGCTGCGAATAAGCGAGAGCGTGGTCGTGACGTGCGCCAGCACGCAGGCCTGCGTCGGGATATCGAGCTTGGTCCTGATCTCGTCGAGCATCGACAGGAGCTGATGCGCGCGCTCCGGGCTGTCGGTGGCGGGATTGATGCCGATCACGGCGTCGCCCGAGCCGAGCAGCAAGCCATCGAGGATGCTCGCCGCGATGCCGCGCGCGTCATCGGTCGGATGGTTCGGCTGCAGCCGCACCGACAGCCGGCCCGGAAGTCCGACGGTCGAGCGGAAGCGCGTCACCACCGAGCACTTCGCCGCCATCACCATCAGGTCCTGCAATCGGCTGATCTTGCTGACGGCGGCGGCCATCTCGGGCGTGACGCCCGGCGCGAGCGCGGTGAGCTTCGCTGTCGTGGCTTCGTCGGACAGCAGCCAGTCGCGGAAGCCGCCGACCGTGAGATGCGCGATCGGCGCGAACGCCTTCTTGTCGTGGCCGTCGATGATGAGCCGCGTCACCTCGTCGGTTTCGTAAGAGACCAGTTCTTCTTGGAGGAACGCCGTCAGCGGCAGATCGGCCAGCGCATATTGCGCGGCGACGCGCTCCTCGCCGGTTTCGGCCGCGAGGCCTGCGAGCTGATCGCCGCTGCGCAGCGGCGTCGCTTTCGCCATCAGCGCTTTGAGGTCGCTGAACGTGAAACGGCGGCCGCCGATCGTCGCGCTGTACATGGTGCCAGCCTCAGGGATTCGCCTTGGCCGATTATAACGGAACGGGCCTTGCGCGCTTGGACAAGCGTGCCATTCTGCCGCCCCTAAAAAGGGAGGCGTTGACGCCATGATGCTGGGACATAACCGGAAGATGCTGGGCGCGGAGTGTATGGCCGACATGCTGGAGGCCTACGGCGTGACGCATGTGTTCCACGTGCCGGCGGTCCTGCGCAAAACCTTCGCCGTGATGGAGACGCGGACCAAGATCAAGCGGCTGCACGTGCACAGCGAGGCGACCGCGGCCTATATGGCGGACGGCTACGCCCGCGCCTCCGGCAAGCCCGGCATCTGCATGGCCCAGGTGATCGGCGCGCTCAATCTTGCGGCAGGTCTCCGCGACGCCTGGCTGGCGCATTCGCCGGTGATCGCCTTCACCGGCGGGCGCGAGCCGAAGACCAAGTTCCGGCAGGTCTATCAGGAGGTCGACGACGTGCCGGCGTTCGAGCCGGTGACCAAGTGGAATGCCACGGTCGACGACGTGAACCGCTTCCCCGACATGGTGCGGCAGGCGTTCCGCGTTGCGACCACCGGACGGCCCGGTCCGGTGCATCTGCAATTCCGCGGCAACGAAGGCCAGGTCGACGGCGAGGAAGGCGAGATGGAGCCGCTGGTCGAGACCGAGTTCGGGATCGTGCCGCCGTTCCGGCCGGAGCCGGACCAGGGCAGCGTTCTGTCGGCCATCAATGTGCTGCAGTCGGCCGAGCGGCCGGTGATCGTCGCGGGCGGCGGCGTGCGCGCCTCGGGCGCGGCGCGCGAACTCGTGGCGCTCGCGGAGGCGCTGCAGATTCCGGTCGTCACCTCGCTCAACGGCAAGGACTCGATTCCAGGCAGCCATCCGCTGTCCTGCGGCGTGGTCGGCACCTATTCGCGCGAGAGCGCCAACAAGGTGGTCAACGCGGCCGATCTGATTTGCTTTGTCGGCACCACGACCGGCGGCATGACCACGCATTTCTGGGCGGTGCCCAAGATCGGCACGCCGGCGATCCAGATCGACATCGATCCGGAGGCGCTCGGCATGAACTATCCGTTGCAGGCGCGGGTGAACGGCGACGCTAAAGTGACGCTCGCGAAGATGCTGGCGGCCTGTGACAAGAGCACCGCGGGCAAGCGCAAGGCCTGGGTCGCGCAGGCGCAGGCCTTCGTTAAGGAGTGGTACGCCAAGTACAAGAAGGACCTGGAGTCGGACGCAGCGCCGATCCATCCGGCACGCATCTGCCACGAGCTGTCGAAGCACGTGCCCGACGACGCCATCGTCTGCGTCGACACCGGACACGCCGGCATGTGGATGGGCGGCATGTACGATCTGCGCACCGACAAGCAGAGCTATATGCGCAGCGCCGGCCATCTCGGCTGGGCGTTCCCGGGCGGGCTCGGCGCGAAGTGCGGCGCGCCGGACCGGCCAGTGGTGACGTTCACCGGCGACGCCGGGCTCTGGTATCACATCGGCGATATCGAGACGGCGGTGCGCTGGAAGATCAACGCCGTGACGGTGGTCAACAACAACGGCGGCGGTAACCAGAGCAAGCGCGGCTTCGACCGCGTCTATGGCGGCACGCAGACCGAGCAGGCGCGCGAGCTCTGGACCTTCCGCAAGACCAACTTCGCCCGCATCGCCGAGGAGATGGGCGCGCTCGGCATCCGCGTGGAGGATCCGAAGGGCCTGCCGGCCGCGCTCGCGCAGGCGCTCGCCGCCAACCGCCCGGCGATCATCGATGTCGTGACCGACATCGATGCGCTGGCGCCGACGGCGGTGAGCTGAGCGAGACTCCAGCGATCTACTTAAGATTCAAACTAGTGGCCCTGGGTCCCCGCTTCCGCGGGGACGAACGGGGAGAGAGTTCGCTGAATTGTCAGCCGTTCGTCCCCGCGGAAGCGGGGACCCAGGGCGGCACAAACCGAATTCGCGATTTTGGGGTTGCGGTCTACCGCAGCACTGCCGCGATGGCATCGCGCAGGCGATGCGCCGAGATCGGCTTCGCCAGCACCGGCGCGCCCGGGACCATCTGGTCGATATGGGCGCGCGTCTCCTGATCGCCGTGAGCGGTGATGAAGATGATCGGCGTGTCGCGCTGCTCGCGGATGCGGCGGGCGGCCTCGATGCCATCCATCCGGCCGGCGAGCCGGACATCCATCAGGACCAGGTCGACATCCAGGTCGGTGGCCTGCTCGACGGCGCCGTCGCCGTCCGGCACGAGGCCGCAGACTTCCAGGCTCTGTTCACGGATCAGGGATTCCAGATGCCAAGCGACCAGAAGCTCATCTTCGACAATCAATACGCGGGGCGTCCGATCAATCGAGCGCATCCGGTCCATTGTGGTCGTTTGCATTGCCATTGTCATGACGCACGCACCGGGAGTGAGTCGTGACATACTACCGCTTCGCAAGCGGGGCGCCAGCCCCTGCTTTCAGATGACGGGCTGACGCAAATCGGTACGGGACCACCACCTGGGGTGGTGGCTTGGATTGGGGCTTGCCTCAGTGCTCAGGCACCAGCGGTGGCGGGTACGGGTCGCGGGTCGAATCCCATCCGTGCCGGAACAGGTCGTCTTCCGACTGCACGATCACGTCTGCCATGCGTCCGTTGCGGACGTCGAGATGGGCCAGAGCCACGGCATCGCGGAAAGCGTCATTGCGATGCTGATACGGCTCGGAGTTCTCACCGTCGCATTGGATCATCCATGCGCCGTCGTAAACCACGTAGTAGCGAGACTTGGTTGTCGAACCAGCCATTGTGGGCTCCGTGGGCTCCTGGTCTTGGCCCCCTCAACCCTGAGGGTACCTATTATATGGGGCTCCAATTGCGACAACGTCGTCTCAGTTCCTCAACAAGTGATGAATCACGCTTTTGGCCTGTGTATTGCTGTGGATGATGTGGGTAACCCTCAGCAGACTGCCATTATCTCTTTGATTTTAAGCCAATTTTCCCGACCCTGCCGTTTCATCAACTCCAGGTAGCCGGCATTTTCCCAGCGCGTGATGCCGTCTTTGAAGCTCGGACGGCTCTGAATCCGGCGGTACCAGTCGGCCACGCGCGGGGTCGGCTCCAGCATTCCGAGCACGTCGAGGTGGTCCAGCCGGACCACATAGGGCGTGAACGCGGCATCAGCGATGCTGTAGCTGTCGCCGGCGAGCCAGGCGTGCCTGGCGAGCGCGTCGTCCATGTCGCGATAGAGCGCGAGCAGGCGCGCGATCGCGATCTTGAAGTGCTGCGAGTCGAGGCCCTTCTCGATCACGTCGCGGCGGCGCTCGCGCTTGATCGGATCCGGAATGCTCTCGAGCATCGCCGCCCCGGCTTCGCCCTTGCTGATGTACTGATGCCGGAACGCCAAGCCGAAGCTCAGGATGGCGATGCCGGCGTCATGCACGCCCTCGTCGAGCTGCTTGGTCCAGAGCCGCATCCTGGCGCGGCCGAACGGATCGGCGGGCTTCAGCGGCGGATCGGGAAAGCGCTCGTCGAGGTATTCGTTGATGACGTTGGATTCCGGAACGACGATATCGCCGTCGATCAGCGTGGGCACCACGGCGCGCGGATTGAGCTTGATGTACCAATCCTGCTGATGCTCGCCGGCGCGCAGGTTGAGATGCCGGCTTTCCCATTGCAGGCCCTTCTCGGCCAGCATCAGCCGCACCTTCTGGGCGCAGCTCGACATGTCGTTGTGATAGAGCGCAAGCGTCATATCCGAAGCTTCCGGTTCGTTTTCTCGTCCCAATTTTTTGGCATCAGAGCCTGACCGCGGGCGCGTGGGCAAGGGGCCGCCATAGCCGCCCGAAGGACGGCGTCGCTTCGCTCGCCTATGGCGGCAGCAGCCATGCTTCCGCTCGCGCGTGCACCTGTTACACTGTCTTTAATCGGCAGCCGGCCGACGGTTGCGAAGAAGACTGCGCGTCAAGAACACGAGGGATGGAATGCCGAAGCTGCCTCTCACCTTCGCCTGCGGACTCTACGACCGCATGCAGGCGCTCTACACGGGCGACGTGCAGGTCGAAGGCGTCGACCTGAACTTCCTGGTCGACGACAACCCGCGCAACATCTTCGACCGCATGGCCGCGGGCCAGGAGTTCGACGCCTCGGAGTTCTCCAGCTCGGAATACGTCTCGCGCTTCGTCGCCAACCAGTGCCCGTTCGTCGCCATCCCGGTGTTCGCCTCGCGGGTGTTCCGGCACAGCTTCATCTTCATCAACAAGAAGCACATCAAGTCGCCCAAGGAGCTGGAGGGCAAGCGCATCGGTGTGCCGGTCTATACGATGACGGCTGCGATCTTCATCCGCGGGCTCTTGAGCGACGAGCACGGCATCGACTTCTCCAAGTGCGAATGGGTCGAGGGCGACATCAACAGCGCCAAGCCGCACGGCAATCCGACCATCCTGCCGACCGCGAAGAAGCTTTCGATCGCGGCCAACAAGTCCGGCAAGTCGCTCAGCAAGATGCTGGAGGACGGCGAGCTTCAGGCCATCATCGGCACCGGTGTGCCGGAGGCCTTCGACCGCAACCCCGATATTGTCCGGCTCTATCCGGATTATCGCGCGGCCGAGATGGATTACTACAAGCGCACCAGGATCTTCCCGATCATGCACACGGTGGTGATCCGCCGCGACGTGCACGAGAAGAACCCGTTCCTGGCGAGCGCGCTCTATCACGCGCTCGACCAGTCCAAGAACCTCGCGCTGAGGAAGATGAACTACCGCGGCACGTTGCGCTACATGCTGCCGTGGATGACGGCCGAGCTCGACGAGATCAACGCGGTGTTCGGCGGCGATCCGTGGCCTTACGGCGTCGAGCCGAACCGGCCGACGCTCAGCGCTCTGGTGCGCTATCTCGAAGAGCAGGGCGTGATCGCCAAGGCGCCCAAGGTCGACGATCTGTTCGTGCCGGTGCGGCAGATCCATCCCATGACGCATTAGGATCGCCCATGCGTTGGCGTGTTTACACAGACCGGCTGATCGTTCTCGTGATCCTGCTGGCGCTGTGGCAGGCCGGCAGCATGACGTTCGGCGATTATTGGCTCAGCACGCCGTGGGCAACGGTGACGCGCTTCTTCGCGTCGCTCTTCAACGGCGAGCTCATTTTCCACGGTGGCTACACCATCAGCGAGGCGCTTGTCGGCTGCGTGATCGGCGGCGTGCCGGCGGTGCTGCTGCCGTTCGTTCTGCGACGCTATCCGGTGATCGTTGCGATCCTCGATCCGTTCATGGTCGGCGGCTATGGCGCGCCGAAGCTCGCCTTCGCGCCGCTGTTCATCCTGTGGTTCGGTATCGGCATCGAGTCCAAGATCGCGCTGGTCGCGATCGTGGTGTTCTTCATCGTCTATTTCTCGACGCTGTCGGGTGTGCGTGCGCTCGACACCCGGCTGGTGCGCATGGCGCAGCTGGTCGGCGCCAACGAGCGCCAGGTCGGCCGTCATATCGTGTTCCCCGGTGCCGTGCCGGCGATCTTTGCCGGCTTCCGCATTGCGGTGCCCTATGCGATCGGCGGTGCGGTGATTGCCGAGCTGATCTCGTCGAACCGCGGGCTCGGCTATCTGGTGCAGACCGGTGCGATGAACTTCGACACCACGCAGGTGTTCGTTGCGATCGTCGCCGCCACCATCATCGTCCATGCCTTCATCGCCATCGTCGATGTGGCCGAGCGCTTCCTGCTGCGCTGGCGGCCGCGCGGCGCGGCGCTCGCCGTCGATCACGGAACATGACCATGGCCGGGACCCCGATGCTCGATATCAAAGGTCTCGGCAAGCGCTTCCCGGCGCGGGAGGGCCGCGAGCCGCCGCCCTGGATCATCCAGGATCTGTCGTTCTCGGTTGGCGCCGGCGAGTTGCTGACCATCATCGGGCCGTCCGGCGCCGGCAAATCGACTTTGCTCAACATCATCGCGCAGATCGAGACCGCGAGCGCCGGCGAGGTGACGTTCGACGGCGAACGCGCCGTCACGGCCGAGCAGAAGGTGCTGCATCCGGGGCTTAACCGCCGCGTCGGCTATGTGACGCAGGACGACAATCTGCTGCCGTGGCGCACAACGGTCGACAACGTGCTGTTCCCGCTCGAGGTGCAGGGCCGGCTCGACGACAGCGCCCGGGCGCGCGCCGCCGAATTGATCGCCGCGGTCGGGCTTACCGGTTTCGAGCGCTACTATCCGCATGAGCTCTCCGGCGGCATGCGCAAGCGCGCCGCGCTCATTCGCACGCTGGTCTACGACCCGCCGATGATCCTGATGGACGAGCCGTTCGGCGCGGTCGATGCGCAGACCCGCACGCAGCTCCAGGGCGATCTGCTGCGGCTGTGGAGCCTCAAGCGCAAGACTATCATCTTCGTCACCCACGACATCACCGAGGCGATAGCCTTGGGCGACCGCGCGCTGGTGCTGACGCGGCGGCCGGCGAAGATCGCCGCCGAGCACCCGATCCCGATTCCGCGGCCGCGCGATGTGAAGAACATCTTCACGACGCCGGGCTTCACCGCGATCTACGAACGCATCCGGGCGGACGTGCAATGACTCGGTCTCGGCAAACGCGGCGCCTGTCGTTGTGCCCTCTCCCATTGTGGGAGAGGGCTACGTTGGCCCTTCAACGTGCTCGATTGGATGAGGGGTTGCGGTCTCTCGATAGACCGAAACCCCTCACCCAATCTTTCGTGCTGGTCGCTCCGCGCAGCCCTCTCCCACAATGGGAGAGGGCACGAGAGGCGAGACCGCCCTTGGGGCGCACGTCTCGGATGTGTGCCTCATGAGCAGCGCCGACATCGCATCCGAATTTGCGGAAAGCCGCACCATCCCGCGGCAATGGATCGTGATCGGCGGGCGAATCCTGCTCGGCGCAGCGCTGATCGCCGTCTGGGAGTGGGGCGCGCGCAGCTTCGGGCCGTTGTTCTTTGCGCCGCCGCTCGCTACCGCGCAGCGGATCTGGGAGATGGCTGCGAACGGCAAGCTCCTCACCGACACCATCGCGACGCTGCGCGTCTCGGCGCTGGGCTTCGTCATCGGCTGTGCCTGCGGCATCGGGCTGCCGTTCCTGCTGCGGCTGTCGGAGCGCCTGACGCAGGCGATCGAGCCGTTCATCCTGGCCTCGATGGGCATTCCGAAATACGCGCTGACGCCCTGGCTGATCCTTTGGTTCGGCATCGGCGACCGGCCGAAGGTCATCGTGGTGACGCTCTTTGTCTTCTACATCGTGTTCATCACAGTGTCGGCCGGCATGCGCAGCGTCGACCCGCGGCTGATCAGCATGGCGCGCGTGGTGGGCGCGAGCGAGCGCGCCATCGCCCGCAAGGTGATCTGGGTGTCGCTGCTGCCGTTCTTCTTCACCGGCCTGAAGGTCGCGTTGCCGCGGGCGGTCAGCGCCGCGATCGTCGGCGAGTTCCTGGTGGCGACCGAGGGCATCGGCTTTTCCATCGAGCGCGCCCGGCAGCTTTCCGACACCACGGGCGTGTTCGCCGGCATCGTCATCACGGTGGCGCTGGTGCTGCTGATCAACGCCATCGTCAACGCGCTGGAGCGCCGCGCGCTGAAATGGCGGCCGACCGACCGCGACATGCAGCTATAATTTCAAACGTCATGGCCGGACAAACGCAGGCATGACGGCAGAGTCAAGGAAAGAGACATGAAGCTCGCGAGCTATATCGCTGGTGGTAAGGAATGCTATGGCATCGTGGTGGATGATGCCGTCATCACTATGCGCGGCCGGGCGTCGCTGCGCGACGCGCTTAAGGACGACGGGCTGGAAGCCATGCGCCATGGGCCCAAATTTGCCAAGCCCGACTTCAAGCTTGCCGATGTCCGTTTCCTGCCGGTCATTCCAAACCCGCACAAGATCCTCTGCGCCGGTGTGAACTACAAATCCCACGCCGCCGAAGTCGGACGCGAGCTGCCCAAGCAGCCCAGCATGTTCATCCGCTTTACCGACACATTGGTCGGGCATCAGGGCGAGATGATCCGGCCGAAGCTCTCCGACAATTTCGATTTCGAGGGCGAGCTGGCCATGGTGATCGGCAAGGGCGGCCGGCACATCCCGATCGACAAGGCGCTCGACCATGTGGCGGGCTACACCATCTTCGTCGACGGCAGCGTGCGCGACTATCAGAAGTTCTCCGTCACCTCGGGCAAGAACTGGCCGGGCACCGGCCCGCTCGGGCCCTGGATGGTCACCACCGACGAGATTCCCGATCCGGGCAAGCTCACGCTGACCACGCGGCTCAACGGCCAGCAGGTGCAGCATTCCGGCACCGACAAGCTGATCTACTCATGCCAGCAGATCGTGAGCTTCTGCTCGGACTTCACCGAGCTGCATCCGGGCGACGTGATCGCCACCGGCACGCCGGAAGGCGTCGGCCACAGCCGCAAGCCGCCGCTCTGGATGAAGCCCGGCGATCTGCTGGAGGTGGAGATCTCGAAGATCGGCGTGCTGCGCACCAAGATCGTCGACGAGGTGTGAATGGTGCTGAACCGCTTCTTTGTCGTTCTCTTCGCTTCTTTTGGGCTCTGGGCCGCTTCGGCGGTCGCACCGGCATCGGCGCAAAGCACGTCGGTGCTCACGCCCAAGGGACTCGATCCGGTCGAGATCGGCATGACCATCGAGGCCGCGCAGAAGAAGCTGAAGGCAAAGCTCGGGCGCATCTCGACCATGGAGGCGGGCTTCTCCAAGGAGCGCGAGTCGACGCAGCCCTGCTGGCTGTGGCGCCGGCTCGACGGAGTTGATCCCGGCATCAACTACATGACCGAGAAGCACATCATCATCCGGATCGATATTTTCACGCCGATCCCACCCGTGGTGCCCATGGTCAAGACCCGCGCCGGGATCGGCATCGGCAGCCCCGAGACCGAGCTGAAAAAGAAATATGGCGATGGCCTGATGATGGAGCCGCAGCCGAGCAACCCCGGTGTGACATGGGGCGTCGCCGAGCGGGCGGGGCAGAACGGCCTTCGCGTCGAGGTTCATGAAGGCAAGGTGAGCGGGCTGCTCGCCGCGCGCGGCAAGGCGCTGGATTATCCGGAAGCCTGCTCCTGAGGCTTACTTTACAAACTGGTCGGTGTAGAGCCCGTCATAGCTCTTGAGCTTGGCGTCGGCCTTCATCATGCCGGCTTCGACGTTGAAGTCGTCGGCATTCTCCAACGACTGCCTGGTGACCACCGGCACCTTTGGCGTCGACTTGATGATCTCGTCATAAGCGGCGGCGATCAGCTTCGGCTCGAGGTTTGCGAACTTCCGGCCGAGCAGCGCCACCACCTCGGCCTTGTGGCTGTGCATGTAGGCGATCGCTTCCTTCATCACCTGGCCCATCGCGACGCAGATCTGCCGGCGCTTCTCGCAGGTCTCCGGCTTCGCCACCACCACGTTGTAGGCGAAGTTGATGGCGTTCGGCGGATCGCCGTCCGGTCCGCTGGCGATCACGACCGACAGTCCCTCCACCACGGGCTTCAGCGGCCAGGGCGGGCTGTTCGACATGCCGTCGATCTGCTTGCTCTGGAACGCTGCCCACATGGCGTTGCCTTCGAGCGCCGTGACGCGCAGCCCGTCCTGCCCGATGCCGGCCCGGGCTGCGACCGCCATCAGATAGGCGTGCGGATTGGCGTTGATCGCGCCGACGCCGAAGCTCTTGCCGCGCAGCACGGCGGCGCGCTTCTCCAGCGGCGCCTTGGGGTCGAAGCCTGCGGCTTCGGCCACCTCCTTGCGCATGGTGATCATGACGATGTTGCGCTCGGCCGTGTTGGCGATGGCCAGCAGGCGTTGCCCGCGCGTGGCGGCCCGTGTCAGCGTCGAGCCGCCGGCCTGGGCGAAGTCGGCGCTGCCCGCGATCACCGCATTGGTGGCGCCGACGCCCGCGATCTGCACGATCTTGGCGTTGAGGCCGTGCTTGGCCCACAGGCCGAGCTCTTCGGCGATGAGATTGGGCGTCGAGGTGAACGTGAAGTTCGGCATCGCGATGACGATGTCGTCGAGCGCTGCGGCGGGCCGCACCGAAAGCGCAAGGAACGCCGCAAGCGCGAGAGCAGGGCGCATGGCGCGCTCCGTCACTTGACGAATTCGTTGGTGAATATCCCGTCGTAGGATTTCAGCTTCTCGTCGGGCTTGAGCAGGCCGGCTTCGACGTTGAAGGTTTCGGAGTTCTCGATCGAGGCCTTGTTCACCACCGGCGGCGACGGCGTCACCTTGCGCAGCTCCTCGAACGAGGCCTTCAGCAGCGCATCGTCGAGCGTCGGGAAGCGCTTCTTCAAGAGCGCAAACGCCTCGTCCGGCTTGTTCTTGATGAAGGCCGTGGCGTCCTTGATCGACTGGCCCATCGCCAGGCACAGCGCCTTCTTCTGGATGCAGGTGTCCTGCTTGGCGGCAATCATGTTGTGGCCGAACGGGATCATGTCGGCCGGCTCGCCGTCGGGGCCACTCGCGATCAGCAGCGCCTCGCCGTCCTGCACGGCCTTCAGCGGCCAGGGCAGCGACATGGCGTAGCCGTCGATCTGCTTGCTCTGGAATGCGGCGAGCATGCTGTTCGGCGCCATCGGCGCCACGCGAATGTCGTCGGGGCTGAAGCCCGCGCGCGCGGCGATCAGCCGCACGTAAGCATGGATCATCGAGTTGATGGAATCGACCGCTATGGTGCGGCCCTTGAGCAGCGCGGCGCGCTTGGCGAGCGGTGCCTTGGCATCGTACCCGCCGGCCTGCGCGATCTCCTTGCGCAGCACGACCTGGGCGAACGGCCGGTCGATGGTGGTGGCGATGGCGATCAGCTTCTGGCCGCGCGCGGTGGCACGGCCGAAGGAACTCGCCGAGGCCTGGGCGAAGTGCGAGCTGCCCGAGATCACCGAATTGATGGCGGCGATGCCCTGGAGCTGCACGGTCTTCACCTTAATGCCGTGCTTGCCCCACAGGTCGAGGTCGCTGGCGATATAGCCGGCCGCAAAGGTGAGGCTGAAGGCCGGATCGGCCAGGATGATCTCTTCGCCGGATTGCGCCTTGAGCGGCGAGGCACAGATCATCACGACAGTCGCCGCGACGGCAAGCGTGGAGAGACGCATCACAAGTTCCTCCCGAGATCTGGCGGTTTTTTGGCGATTATGGAGAGCGCGGCGCAGCCGATCAATGCGGCGCCTCGCGCGGTGCGGCGGCGCGGCAATTGTGTCCGGCGGGATGGCGGGGCAATATCCGGCCCAACAACAGCGCAAGTGGGGCGCGCCAAGGTCAGGATTGGGAGGATTGTGATGAGGAAGTTGATCGCCGCCGTCGCGGCATTGGTCGTTGCCGGCGCAAGCGCCGCGCAGGCCGCCGAAAAGCTGAAAGTTGCCGTTTCGCAGAAAGGCTTTTGGGACAGTTCCTGGATCGAGTTCGGCGAGACCGCGGGCTTCTTCAAGGAGGCCGGCCTCGAGATCGAGGTGTTCTACACCGAGGGCGGCGCGCAGACGATCGCGACGGTCGCGTCCGGCAGTGTCGATGTTGCGATGTCGAACGGCATCCTCGGCGCCATCGGCGCCTATGCCAAAGGCGGCGACGCGACACCGTATCGCATCATTTCGGCCGAGATGACCGGTGCCCATGAGCTGTTCTGGTGGGTCAAGGCCGACAGCCCGATCAAGACCCTGAAGGATGCCGGTGAAGGCAAGACGATCGCGTTCTCCTCGCCCGGCTCGTCATCGAACTTGATCCTGCTGACGCTGCTCAAGCAGGCCGGCTCCAAGGCCAAGCCGGTGCCAACCGGCGGCGCTCCCGCGACCTACACCCAGACCATGACGGGGCAGATCGATATCGGCTGGTCGGTGGTGCCGTTCGCGCTGCAGGACGTGAATGATGGCAAGGCCCGCATCGTGGCCCGCGCGCGTGAAGCAACCGAACTGGCTAACCAGACGATCCGCGCCAACCTCGCCAACGTCAATTCGCTGAAGACCAAGCGCGAGGCGATCGCAAAGTTCATGCAGGTCGTGCAGAAGTCCATCGACTGGGCGTACAGCAATCCGCAGGCGATCGAGATCTTCGCCCGCAACATGAAGGTGAGCACCGCAATCGCCAAGCAGGCGGTGGACGAGTTCTACCCGAAGTCGGCCGCACGGACGGGCGATATCAGCGACCTGGAGCGCTCGCTTCAGGATGCGCTGGAATACAAATTCCTGACGTCACCGAAGACTCCGAAGGACATCGCGGGCCTTATCGATATTGTCTATAAGCCCTCTAACTGAGCGGGCGGCCAACCGGCTGGCTTCAAAGGACAAACTGTTGTCACACAGCGCAGTTTTCCGCCGCATTGTGTGACATATCCACAGCACCTCCACAGCATTCCGGGCCTTGCCGCGCTATTTCCATTGGGCGGCCCGGTAAGGGTTGCTAGGTTTCGTGCGGGGCGGCGCGTTCCGGCCGCAGTTTGTCCGTAGCTTCAGGTGGTTGAGCAGTCCGTATGCGTCCGTCAGCGTCGCAGCGTTGGTTGTTGTTGCGTCCTGTTCGGCGTATCGCCGCGACCGGAATGGTCGTTGCTTTGTCGCTGCCGCTCTTGGGCTGCCTCTCCAACGAAATCATCCCGGCCGGCATCGATCTGCCGAAGGCCTATCGCACCGGCCCGCGCAACGCGGATGCGGCTCTGCCGTCGGTGGTGTGGTGGCGCGGCTTCCGCTCGAAAGAGCTCACCGACCTGATCGAAGAGTCGCTCACGTCGAATTTCGACGTGGCCCAGGCCGTCGCAAAAATCGTGCAGGCGGACGCGAACTCGCGCATCGCCGGCGCCGGACTGCTGCCGATCGTCGACCTCAACGGCCAGGCCCAGCGCCAGGCCTCCTCGCAAACCACCAGTGACAACAACTTCGGCGGCGGCGCGCGCACGACCTACGGCGTTTCGCTCAGCGCCAGCTACGAGATCGATTTCTGGGGTAAGAACCGCGCCAACCTGCGCTCCTTCGAGGAGCTTGCGGTGGCGAGCCGGTTCGACCGCGAGGTGGTGGCGCTGACCACCGTGGTGACCGTCGCCAACACCTACTTCACGGTGCTGTCCTCGAAGGATCGTCTCGATATCGCGCGGAACAACATCGAAGCCGCCGATCGCGTGTACAAGCTCATTCTGCAGCGCTTCGACGTCGGCACGGCTTCCGCACTCGACGTCGCCCAGCAGAAAGCCCTGCTGGACCAGCAGCGCGCCACCGTTCCGCCGCTGGAGCAGAGCCTGCGGCAGAATATCGCGACGCTCGCCTTGCTGATCGGCCGGACGCCGGAATCGGTGCGCATTCGTGTCACCAGCATGAAGGCGCTGGCCATCCCGCCGGTGACGCCGGGCCTGCCGTCCGACCTGATCGCCCAGCGGCCGGACATCCGCGAGGCCGAGGCGAATTTGGCTTCGATGAACGCCAATGTGCACAATGCGCGCGCGCAGTTCTTTCCGAGCATCACGCTGACCGCCGAAGGCGGCTATCAGAGCTCGGCCCTGAAGAACCTGTTCCGGCCGGAATCGACCCTCTTCAATCTCGCCGCCGGCCTTGCCCAGCCCGTGCTGGAAGGTGGCCGCATCCAGGGCAATTTCGACCTCCAGAAAGGCAGGCAGGACGAGGCGTTGCAGCTTTACCGCAAGTCGATCGTGAGCGGCTTTGTCGACGTGGAGAAAGCACTGATCCAGGTGCAGCAGGCGAAGCGGCTCGTGGAGCTTGACCAAGCCGTGGTCGAGAGTGCGCGCAAAGCGTTCGAATTGTCCGAAACGCGGCTGCGCGAGGGCACGGTCGACCTGATTACGGTCCTGAACACCCAGACAGCTCTGTTCCAGGCCCAGGACGCGCTGGCGGTCGCCCAGCTCGGTCGGCTGACTGCGATTGTCACGTTATTTCAGGCACTTGGCGGGGGCTGGCAGAAGCCAAAACCCGACACGCCCAAGATCGGCGAAGCGCCGCCGCCGGTCGAAGAGGTCACTTTCCCGGGGACCGAGCCGCCGCGGCCGGTTGGCCAGTCCAGGCATTAAGCCTGCCGCCAAGTCTTAAGCCTGCCACGAAGCCAGCCTCTTAAATGTCTGTAAGGTGCTGTGAAAGCAGAGCCAGCACGACTATTTTCGTCGGTGGCGATTCCTGGCTGGCTGGAGAATGTCGATCAAAGCGCGATCCATCGCCCTTGTGGCCCTGATCCTGGTTGGCGGGGCTACGGTCTATTGGTGGCAGCAGCCGGCCCAACCGCAACAGCAGCAGCAACGCCTCGGCCGCAATTTCCGCGGCGACGACGGACCGGTCCCCGTCATCGCGGCGCAGAGCCGGCGCGCCGACGTGCCGGTCTATCTCGACGGCGTCGGCACGGTGCGCGCGCTGAACACCGTGACGGTGCGGCCGCAGGTCGACGGCAAGCTGCTCAGCGTCAATTACACCGAGGGCCAGCAGGTCGAGGCCGGCTTCGTGCTCGCCAAGATCGATCCGGTCACCTACCAGGCCGCCTACGATCAAGTCGTGGCGAAGAAGGCCCAGGACGAGGCGACGCTCGCCAACGCCCGTCTCGATCTCGCGCGCTACGCCAGGCTGTCGTCGACCAATGCGGTCACGGTGCAGCAATACGACGCGCAGAAGGCTACGGTGGCGCAGCTCGAGGCGCAGGTGCGGCTCGATCAGGCGGCGATCGACAACGCCAAGGCCATTCTCGACTACACATCGATCGTTGCGCCGATCGCGGGCCGCACCGGCATCCGCCAGGTCGACCAGGGCAACATCGTGCACGCCTCCGATGCCACCGGCATCGTGGTGATCACCCAGCTGCAGCCGATCTCGCTGCTCTTCACCCTGCCGCAGCAGCAGCTCGGCGACGTCAACCGCGCGTTTGAACAGCGGCCGCCGCTCGCGGTCGATGCCTTCGGGCCCGACAACAAGACCGTGATCGAGACCGGCGTGCTCAGGGTGGTCGACAACCAGGTCGACCAGACCACCGGCACGATCAAGCTCAAGGCCGAGTTTCCCAATCGCGACCTGCAGCTCTGGCCGGGCGGCTTCGTCAACGTGCGGCTGACGATCAACACGCTGAAGGATGTGGTGGTGGTGCCGACCGCGGCTGTGCAGCGCGGTCCGCGCGGCACCTTCGTCTATGTGGTCCAGCCCGAGAACAAGGTCGCGGTCCGCCAGGTGTCGCTGGCGCAGCAGGACGAGACCCAGGCCGTGATCGACAAGGGTCTCGACGCCGGCGAGCGCGTCGTCACCACCGGCTTCGCGCGCCTGACCAACGGCGCCGAGGTCGCGGTCACCAATGCCGAACAGATCCCGGCGCCAAACGCGGAGCCGGGGCAGCCCCAGAGTGAACGGCGGCGCGGGCGAGGGGAGCGTCGCCAACAGCGATCGGAAGCCACGCCCCCGAGCCAGCCGAGATGAGCGTCTCGACGCCTTTCATCCAGCGGCCGATTGCGACCTCGCTTCTCGCCTTCGCTGTGATGCTCGGCGGCTGGCTCGGCTACTGGTCGCTGCCGGTGTCGTCGCTGCCGCAGGTCGACTTCCCGACCATCCAGGTGACGACGCAGCTTCCCGGCGCCAGCCCCGACACCATGGTGTCGCTGGTGACGGCGCCGCTGGAGCGGCAATTCGGCCAGATTCCCTCGCTGTCGCTGATGACCTCGTCGAGTTCGTTCGGCATCAGCCAGATCACGCTGCAGTTCGAGCTCGACCGCGATATCGACGGCGCCGCGCAGGATGTCCAGGCCGCGATCAACGCAGCCAACTCGGTGCTCCCGCGCACGCTGCCCTATCCGCCGACCTATTCGAAGGTCAACCCGGCGAGCGCGCCGGTCATGACGCTGGCGCTGACCTCCGACACATCGACTCTGCGCGAGATGAGCGACCTCGCCGACTCGCTGATGGCGAGCAGGCTGTCCGAAGTGGCCGGTGTCGGCCGCGTGTCGATCCAGGGCGGCATCCGCCCGGCGATCCGGATCCAGGCCGATCTGTCGCGGCTCGCCGCCTACGGCATCGGGCTCGAAGACGTCCGCCAGGCCATCGTCGGCGCCAACGTGTCGGGCCCCAAGGGCTCGCTCGACGGCACGCACCAGTCCTACACCATCGCTGCGAATGACCAGCTGATCGGCACCGACGCCTACAAGCAGCTGGTGGTGGCCTATCGCGGCGGCTCGCCGGTGCTGCTGACCGATCTGGCGACGGTGGTCAGCGGGCTGGAGAACGACAAGGTCGGCGCCTGGTTTCAGGGCAAGTCCGCTGTGGTGATCGACATCCAGCGCCAGCCCGGCGCCAACGTCATCGACACCGTCCGGCGCATCAAGCGCGAGCTGCCGCGCCTGCAGCGCGCCATGCCGGCCGGCGTGACGCTCACCACGGTCAGTGACCGCACCGAGGTGATCCGCGCCTCGATCCACGACGTGCAGTTCACGCTGATCCTCAGTGTGGTGCTGGTCGTGCTGGTGGTGCTGCTGTTCCTGCGCACCGTGCGCGCCACGATCATCGCCGGCGCGGCGCTGCCGCTGTCGCTGATCGCCACCTTCGGCGTGATGTGGTTCGCAGGATTCTCGCTCGACAACCTGTCGCTGATGGCGCTGACCATCGGCACCGGCTTCGTGGTCGACGACGCGATCGTCATGATCGAGAACATCGTCCGCCATATCGAGAACGGCGAGACGCCGCTGAACGCTGCGCTGCGCGGCGCGCGCGAGATCGGCTTCACGGTGATCTCGCTGACGCTGTCGCTGATCGCGGTGTTCATTCCGCTGCTGTTCATGACAGGCCTGGTCGGCCGCATGTTCCGCGAGTTCGCGCTGACGCTGACCATCGCGGTCGTGGTCTCGGCGATCGTCTCGCTGACGCTGACCCCGATGATGTGCAGCCGCATCCTGCGGCACGAAGCGGCGAGGCGGGCGAGCGCGGTCGGCGACTTCTTCACCCGCGCGGTCGACCGCACCGTCGAGGTCTACCACAGCACCCTGCTCTGGGTGCTGCGCCGTCAGGGCGCAACGCAGCTGGTCACCTTGCTGACGCTGATCGCGACCGTCTGGCTCTATCTGATCATCCCGAAGGGCTTCCTGCCGTCGCAGGACACCGGCCTGATCACCGCAGTGTCGGAGGCCGGCACCGAGGTGTCGTTCGAGCAGATGCAGCGGCTGCAGGATCAGGTCGAGGACGCGATCAAGCACGATCCCGACGTCGACGGCGTGGTCTCGATCCTCGGCGTCAGCCGCATGAATCCGACGCCCAATGCCGGCCGTCTCGCGATCACGCTGCGGCCGCGCGACGAGCGCGTCGCCAAGGTCGACGACATCGTCGCCCGCCTGAAGCAGGCGGTGGCGCCGATCCCGGGCATCATGGTCTTTTTCCAGCCGGTTCAGGACATCCAGATCAGCACGCGGTCGAGCCGCGCGCAGTATCAATACACGCTGGTCGGCAGCGATGCGGCCGACGTCAACGACTGGGCCGAAAAGCTCGCCAACAGGCTCCGCCGCGACAAGCGGCTCTTCGACGTCGCGTCGGAGGCCCAGGAGGGCGGGCTTCGCCTGCATGTCGAGGTCGACCGCGAGATGGCGGGCCGGCTCGGGGTCTCGATGCAGTCGGTCAACGACACGCTGAGCGATGCGTTCGGCCAGCGGCAGGTGTCGACGATCTACACGCAAGCCAACCAGTATCGCGTGATCCTGGAAGCCGAGCCGCGCTACCAGCGCGACCCGAGCGCACTGTCGAAAATCTACGTCACCGGATCGAGCACCAGCACCGGCACCGTCGCGACCGTCGGCAACACCGCATCGGGCTCGATCAACACCAACACCTCGGCGACGCCCAACACCGTCACCGGCTCCAGCCAGGTGCCGCTCTCGACTTTCGCGCAGTTCGAGCACGCATCGGCGCCGCTGGCGATCGCGCATCAGGAGCAGTTCCCCTCCGTCACCATCAGCTTCAACCTGCCCTGGGGCTCGGCGCTGAGCGACGCGGTCTCGGCGATCAACGACGCCAAGCGCGACATCAAGATGCCGGGCTCGGTGCTCGGCACCTATTCGGGCGATTCCGCCGAGTTCGACCGGTCGCTGGCCGGCCAGCCGTGGCTGATCCTCGCCGCCGCCATAACGATCTACATCGTGCTCGGCGTGCTCTACGAGAGTTTCATCCATCCGCTGACCATCCTGTCGACGTTGCCGTCGGCCGGCGTCGGCGCGCTGCTGGCGCTGATAGTGTTCGGCTATGATCTCTCGGTGATCGCGCTGATCGGCATCGTGCTGCTGATGGGCATCGTCAAGAAGAACGCCATCATGATGATCGACTTCGCGCTCGACGCCGAGCGGGAGCAGGGCATGTCGCCGCGCGAATCCATCATCCAGGCTTCGCTGCTGCGCTTCCGGCCGATCATGATGACGACGCTCGCAGCGCTGTTCGGCGCCATCCCGCTGGCGATCGAGAGCGGCACCGGCTCCGAGCTCCGCAACCCGCTCGGCATCACCATCATCGGTGGCCTGCTGCTCAGCCAGTTGCTGACGCTCTACACCACGCCGGTGATTTATCTCCAGATGGAGCGGCTGAAGCAGCGCTTCAGCCCGTCGGCCGCGCCGGCGCATCCGGTGGCGCCTCAGGCGCCTGCGGAGTAGGCCATGAACGTTTCCGCGCCCTTCATCCGGCGTCCGGTGGGCACCACGCTGATGGCCATCGGCCTGTTGCTGTTGGGTGCGGTCGCCTACCACTTCCTGCCGGTCGCCAGCATGCCGACCATCGAGTTCCCGACCATCCGGGTGTCGGCGAGCAGGCCTGGCGCCGATCCGACCGTGATGGCGCAGACGATGGCGGCGCCACTCGAACGGCGGCTCGGCGAAATTCCCGGCGTCACCGAGATCACCTCGTCGAGCTCGCTCGGCTCGAGCAACATCACCATCCAGTTCGACCTGAAGCGCAGCATCGACGGCGCGGCGCGCGACGTGCAGGCCGCGCTCAACGCGGCGGCGATGGACCTGCCCGGCGATCTGCCGACCTTGCCGGCCATGCGCAAGGTCAACCCCTCGGCGTCGCCGGTGATGATCCTGGCGCTGACCTCGCCGACGCTGCTGGCCAGCACGCTCTACGACGTCGCCGACACGCTGGTCGCCCAGCGCATCGCCCAGATCGAGGGTGTCGCCGAGGTCACGGTCAACGGCGCCGAGCAGCCGGCTATGCGCATCCGGGTCGATCCGGTGGCGGTGGCCTCGATGGGCGTCAGCCTGGAGGACGTCCGCGCCGCGATCTCCAACGCCAATTCGATGTCTCCGCTCGGCACCTTCGAGGGCGGCGATCTCGCCCGCACCATCGGCACCAACGACCAGCTCCGCGCGGTCCGCGACTACCAGAACATCGTGGTGAAGTCCGCCAACGGCACCGTGGTGCGGCTCGGAGGCATTGCCACGGTCGAGCAAGGCGTGCGCAACAGCCGCTCGGCGGCCTGGTTCAACGCTCAGCCCTCGGTGCTGCTGGTGATCACCAAGCAGGCCGACGCGAACGTCATCGAAACCGTGGACCGCGTCCGCGCGATGCTGCCGCAGCTCAAGCAATGGATCCCGGCGGACGTCGAGATCTCCATCCTGTCCGACCGCACCACGACGATCCGGGCGAGCGTGCAGGACATGCAGCTCACGCTGCTCGTCACCATCGCGCTGGTGATGATGGTGGTGTTCCTGTTCCTGCGGCGGATCGCGGCGACAGCCGCGGCCGGCGTCACTGTGCCGCTGGCGCTCGCCGGCACCTGCGCCGCGATGTGGGCGGCCGGCTTCTCGATCGACAATATCTCGCTGATGGCGCTGGCGATCTCGGTCGGCTTCGTGGTCGACGACGCCATCGTGGTGATCGAGAACATCTTCCGCAATCTGGAAAAGGGCATGACGCCGTTCGAGGCGGCGCTCGCGGGCGCGCGGCAGATCGGCTTCACAGTGATCTCGATCAGCATCTCGCTGGTCGCGGCCTTCATGCCGCTGCTGTTCGTCGGCGGCCTGGTCGGCCGGCTGTTCTACGAATTCTCCATGACGCTGACCTTTGCGATCGCCATCTCGACCGTGGTGTCGCTGACCTTGACCCCGATGGTCTGCGCACATTTCGTCAAGGCGCCGCCGAGCCCGGACGGCACCTGGCTCGATCGCCTGGTCGAGCGGGTTCTGAACCGTTCGATCGCGTTCTACGATTCGACGCTCGACGTGGTGCTGCGCCACCGGCTCCTGACCATGCTGGTGTTCGCCCTCACCATCGCGCTGACCTGCGTGCTCTACGTGAAGACGCCCAAGGGCTTCTTCCCGCAGGATGACACGGGGCTGATCTTCGGTGGCACCCGCGCCGCGCCGGACATTTCCTTCGAGTCCATGAAGGATTTGCAGCAGCGCGCCACCCAGATCGTGCTGTCCGATCCGGCCGTGGCCTATGTCGGTTCCTCGGTCGGCGCTTCGACCTTCAACGCCTCGGTCAACAACGGCCGGCTGTTCATCTCGCTGAAGCCGCCGAGCGAGCGCGGCAATATCTCGTCGCAGCAGGTGATCAACCGGCTGCGGCCGAAGCTGCTCGACGTCGGCGGCATGCGGGTGTTCATGTTCCCGGCGCAGGACATCCGCTCCGGCGGCCGGCAGTCGAGCTCGTCCTACCAGTTCACGCTGTGGAGCCCGGATTTCGACGAGCTGGTGCGACTGGTGCCGCGGGTTGTCGAGAAGGTGCAGACCCTGCCGGAGCTGGTCGACGTCACCACCGACCGTGAGCAGAACGGCCTGCAGGCCAATGTGGTGATCGACCGCCTTGCCGCCTCGCGGCTCGGCGTCCGCATCCAGGACATCGACAACGCGCTGAACAATGCGTTCTCGCAGCGGCAGATCTCGACGATCTATTCGGACCGCAACCAGTATCGTGTCATTCTCGAGGTCGATCCGGGATTCTCGCGCGACCCATCGGACTTGAGCCAGGTCTATGTCGACAGCGCCAGCAACTCGCAGGTGCCGCTGTCGGCGTTGGCCAAGTTCGAGAAGACCATGGCGCCGCTGGTGATCAACCACCAGGGCCAGTTCCCGGCCGTGACCATCACCTACAATCTTGCGCCGAACGTCACGATGCAGGCGGGGTCGGCCGCCATCGAGAAAGCGGTGGCCGAGCTGCATCTGCCCGATACGCTGCGCACCGAGTTTGCCGGCGACGCCAAGGCCTATCAGCAGTCGTCGGGCTTGATGCCGCTGGTGTGCTTTGCGGCGCTGCTGACGATCTACATCGTGCTCGGCGTGCTCTATGAGAGCCTGGCGCACCCGCTGACCATCATCTCGACCTTGCCGTCGGCGGGCCTCGGCGCGCTGCTCGCGCTGCAGCTGTTCCAGGCCGAGCTGACCGTGATCGCCTTCATCGGCATCATTCTCCTGATCGGCCTCGTCAAGAAGAACGGCATCATGATGGTGGACTTCGCGCTCGCCGCTGAGCGGGAGCAGGGCCGGTCGCCGGCGGAAGCGATCCGCGAGGCGTGCCTGGCGCGCTTCCGCCCGATCATGATGACGACGCTGGCCGCGATGCTCGGCGCGCTGCCGCTGATCATCGCAAGCGGTCCGGGCTCGGAGCTGCGCCGGCCGCTCGGCATGACCATCGTCGGCGGGTTGATCGTGTCGCAGATCCTGACGCTCTACACGACGCCGGTGATCTACCTGCTGCTCGACCGGCTGCACCACCGGCTCGGCGGCCGCGGCCCGGTCCAGGTGCTGGACGAAACGCTGCGTGGGCAGAAGCCTGCGACGAGTTCGTAAGTCAGTTTGCTTCGAAGCACCCTCGCGCAACACGCACACTGTCACCCCCGCGCTTGACGCGGGGGTCCATGACCCTGCTTCGACAGCGGCAGTCTTACGTAAGACTGCCTTCAACCGCACCCGCTCATGGATCGCCGGGTCAAGCCCGGCGATGACACCGCCGTTGTGGCTCGCGGTGCAAAGAAGCTGGAAACGTCCTGTACGGCGTTAATGCTTCTATGGCCTTAGTGCTTCGCCGCCCCACCAGGCTTGTACGTCGAGTAGATCGGCTCCGGCTGCGTGAAGAAGCTCAGCAGGATGTGATACGCGATCATGTAGTTCTTCTGCTGGAACGAGGCATGCGCGATGCCCGGCATCACCGCGAAGGTCTTGTCCGGGTTCGGCAGCTTCTCGAAGAACTTGATGAGATCCTCGAAGCTCGCGATGCCGTCATATTCGCCGCGCATCACGATAGTCGGCACGAGAATCTTGGTCGGATCGACCACCGGCAGGTGGTTGCACATGTCGATATAGGTGCCGTTCGGGATCGAGTCGTCGAGCTCCAGGATGTGCTTGGCGAAGGCCTCGATCACGTTGTCGTCGGCGGTGCCCGGATGGTCGCGCTCGAAGATCGAGCGGACGAACTTGGCGTCGATCGGCCGGCGCTTGGTCTTGGTCAGCTCAGGCAGCTTCTTTTTGCGTTCGGCGAGCGTCGGGCTGCCTTCGCCGGTCCAGACATGGGCGTCGAGCGCGAGCCGCTTGACCCGTTCGGGATGCCGTTGTGCAAAGAGGGCGGCGCGCAGCGCGCCCGACGAGATGCCGTACACATAGAGCGGCCCGCTGTTGCGGTTCTTCATGATGTACTCGCTGGCGGCGGCGCAGTCGTCGGCGCCCTCGGAAATCCGGGCGTCAATGCCGCGGTCCTTGGTCGAGCGGCCATAGCCCTCCATGTCGACCGACCAGGTGTCGAAGCCCTGCGACACGAAATAATCCATCGCGCCCGGCCGGCCCGGCACCTGCAGGTCGAAGGTCGGCTGCGACGCCATCGACGAGCCGTGTACGAACAGGATCGTGCCCTTCTTCGGCCCGCCCGGCGCCCGCTTCTCCCACATGAAAAGCTTGGCCGGGCCCTTGGTGGTCCAATGCTCCTGGCCCTTGACGGAAAGCTGGCCGCTGGCGTCGTTCATGGCTTAACTCCTATGTCTCCCCAAGCCTTCCTGGCGATCGGGACAGTGTGCTTTAAGATCGGGGGAACACCCAGGACGGCCGGATATTCCGGCAAGGGTTATACAAGGAGTGGTCGTGCCGAGCGAAAAGAAACTTGACGTCGCCGCGGTGAAAAACCTCGTGGTGGCCGGCTGGACCGGCCGCAATGTCGCGGCGCTGGAGGCCCATATCAAGGAGCTGGAGGCGATCGGCGTGAAGCGGCCGAAGACCGTGCCGATCTTCTACCGGGTTTCGCGCGCGCTGCTGACCACCGACGACGCGATCGAGGTCATGGCCGACAAGTCGAGCGGCGAGGTGGAGTTCGTGCTCTACCAGTTTGACGACGGGCTCTGGGTGGGCCTCGGCTCCGACCATACCGACCGCAAGGCCGAGACCGTGGGCGTCACGCTGTCCAAGCAGCTCTGCGCCAAGCCGGTCGGCCCGCAGCTCTGGCGCTATGACGAGGTGAAGCCGCACTGGGACAAGCTGGTGCTGCGCTCCTTCGTTCCGGATGGCGGCAAGCGCAGGCTCTATCAGGAGGGACCGGTGACGAACATGCGGTCGCCCGAGGAGCTGATCAAGCTCTATACGGGCGGCGACAAGCTCGCATCGGGCACGGCGATGTTCTGCGGCACCTTCGCGGTGCATGGCGAGATTTCGTATTCCGGCACGTTCGACATGGAGCTGGAAGACCCGGTGCTGAAGCGCAAGATCAGCTACGGCTACCGCATCGTCTCACTGCCGGATGAGGGATGATTCTATCCACGAGTCATTCCGGGACCGCGCGTAAGCGCGGGACCCGGAATCCATAACCACTGCTGCGGAGTATGGATTCCGGGTTCGCGCCTTCGGCGCGCCCCGGAATGACGACAACAACGTTCACGCGCAGGAGCTAAAAATGAAAGTCGTCATTCCCGATCTCGTTTCCAACTCGTACTTCCCCACAATCGCCGCGGTGGAAATGGGCTTCTTCAAAGAGGAAGGCCTCAACGCCGAGCTCGAGCTGATCTATCCGGTGCAGAAATGCTACGAGGCGCTGCGCGACGGCAAGGCCGACTTCGTCGGCGGCTCGTCGCATTCGGCGCCGACCGCGTTTCCCGAATGGAAGGGCGTGAAGTTTCTCGGCGCGCTGGCGCAGAACACCTACTGGTTCCTGATCATGCGCGCGGACCTGAAGGTGAAGCGCGGCGACGTCGAGGCGGTCAAAGGCAAGCGGATCGGCGCCGCGCCGCTGATCGACATCGGCCTGATCGAGCTTCTCAAGGAATGCGGCATCGATCCGAAGCGCGACAACGTGCAGATCGCGCCGCCGCCGATGCCGGCCAATCCGGCCGGCGTGTCGTTCGGCGTCAACGCCGCAAAGGCAATGGAAGAGGGCAAGATCGACGGCTTCTGGGCCAACGGCATGGGCGCCGAGGTCGCGGTGAAGCGCGGGCTCGGCACCATGGTGCTCGACGCGCGGCGCGGTGACGGGCCTGCATCGCTCAAGGGTTACACCTTCGGCGTGCTGGCGACGCGCGCAGACCTGGTCGAGAAGGAGCCCGAGAAGGCTGCCGCCGCCGTGCGCGCGCTGATCAAGACCCAGAAGGCGCTGAAGGCCGATCCGAAGCGCGCCACGAAGGTCGGCGAGAAGTGGTTCCCGGAGTTCGAGGCGAGCCTGATCGCGACGCTGATCGAGCGCGACCTGCCGTACTACGATCCGACCATCTCCAAGGGCACGTTCGACAGCATGTGCAAGTTCGTGCAGACCGTCGGCCTGACCAAGGGCCTCGGCAAGTACGAGGACGTGGTGACGACGCAGTACGCCAATCTCTGGAAGGCGTAGAGCATTTCCACTTGCGTGGAAGCACACTCGCCCAACAGGCACACTGTCACCCGCGGGCTTGACCCGCGGGTCCATGACCCAGCTTCGACAGCGGAAGTCGTACGTAAGACTGCCTTCAATCGCGCCCGCTCATGGATCGCCGGGTCAAGCCCGGCGATGACACCGCCGTTGTGGGTCGTGACGCAACACGGCTCGGATAAGGCCTAGGTTCCCTCTGCTGCGTCACGCCGGTCGTCGCTTGACTCCCATTTTCGGGGGCGCAAACTCCATGCGCCAATCGAAAAGGATCGGGCATGACGATTCGAGTCATTGGGATGATCGGCGTGACGCCGCCGAGCGGCGAGGCCTCCCTGCATGTCATCGAGGGCGGCCTTTCGCCTGGCTATCTGACGCAGTTCGCAAAGGCGCACGACGACGCAGGCTTCGATCTCGTGCTGGTCGGTTACACCTCGTCGTCCGCCGAGGGGTTTCTTGTCGCGTGCCATGCTGCGGCGCAAACCAAGCAGCTCGGCTTTCTGGTGGCGCACCGGCCAGGCTTCGTCGCGCCGACCTTGATGGCGCGCAAGATCGCAACGTTCGATCACCTGACCAATGGCCGCCTCGCCGTTCACATCATCACCGGCAAGACCGACGAAGAGCAGCAAGGGGACGGCGATTTCAGCCCGAAGGTCGAGCGTTACCGGCGTGCTTCGGAATATCTCGAACTGATGAAGCTCACGTGGGCGAACGACAAGCCGTTCGATTTCTCCGGCGAGTTCTATCGGGTCAAAGGCGCCGCGTCGGACGTGCGCCCGTTGCAGCAGCCGCATCCGCCGCTGTTTTTTGGCGGTGCATCGGACGGCGCGCTGGAGATGGGCGCGAAGCTTTGCGACACCTATGCGATCTATGCCGAGCCTCTGGCCTCCACGCGCGAGCGAATTGCGGATTTCCGCAAGCGGGCGGCCGTGTTTGGGCGCAATCCGGGCTTCAACATTTCGCTCCGGCCCATCATCGCCGACCGCGAAGGTGACGCCTGGGACAAGGCCAACAGGATTCTGGCCCAGATGACGGGCAAGAAGGGCTGGAGCCGCCAGGAGAACGCCGCAGGGCCGGTCGACAATGCCGGCAGGCGGCTGATGAGCTTCGCCGATCAGGATGTCCATGACGAGCGTCTTTGGATGCCAATCACGCGCGTCACCGGTGCGCTTGGCAACACGTCGTGCCTTGTCGGCACGCCGGAGCAGGTCGCCGAGGCGATGCTCAAATACTACGGGCTCGGAGTCGACTCGTTTCTCATTCGCGGGTTTGACCCGATGAACGACGCCGTCGAATTCGGCCACGAGTTGATTCCGCGACTGAAGGCAGGCGCGCTCGAGATCGATAAGCGGCGGGCGGCTGAATAAGCGCCGGCCGGCACCAGGGCATGATCCCGAAAAGTGTGAAGCGGTTTTCGGAAAAGATCATGCCCAAACAAGAGAGGAGCGACGGATCTGATTCAACGAAGTTGAATCGGATCCTAGCGGGGAGGAATGACGATGAGCGGATTTGCGCGCGTGCTGGCGATTGCTGCGATCGCTTTGTGCGGCGGCCTTCTGGAAGTCGTTCCCGCCGATGCGCAAGCCGCCTGGCCGCCGAAGACCATGCGCATCATCGTGCCATTCCCGCCGGGCGGCACCACCGACGTGATCGCGCGGCGCGTCCAGCCGCTGCTGGAGCGAAACCTGAAAACGACGGTCGTGATCGAAAACCGCGGCGGCGCATCGGGATCGATCGGCACGCAGGCTGCGGTCGCGGCGGCGCCCGACGGCGCGACGTTTGTGCTGGTGTTCGACACGCACGGGGCGAATCCGGCGCTGCTGCCAAATCTGCCCTACGACACCGTCAAGGACCTCGCGCCGGTCATGTTGATCGGGACATCGCCGATGGTGATCACCGCGCATTCGCAGGCGCCCTACCGGAGCTTCGGCGACGTGGTCACCGCAGCCAAGGCCGGCACGGTCACCTACGGCACGATCGGAGCAGGCAGCCTTGCGCATCTCGCCATGAGCCAGATCGGCAATGCGCTGAACGTGACCATGACGCACGTGCCTTACAAAGGCGGCGGGCCGCTGACCACCGACGCCGTCGCCGGCCACGTTCCGCTGGCGATTGCATCGATCGCTCTGTTGTCGGCTCACATCAAATCCGAGATGTTGCGGCCCTTGGCCGTGACGTCGGCCAAGCGCGTCGAGACGCTGCCAGGCACGCCGGCTGTCAGCGAGCTGGGTGTTCCTGGTTTCGACGCCGAGGCCTGGTGGGGCTTGCTCGCGCCGGCCAAGACACCGCCCGAGCTCGTCGCGCGGATGCATGCGGCCATGCGCGACGCGCTCGAGGACCCGGGCGTCAGGCAGAACCTGGCCGAGCAGGGGCTCGACTACCGGCTTTCATCGCCGGACGAATTCGGCCGCTTCATCGAGAGCGAGATCAAGCGATGGACCAAGGTGGTCCACGACAACAAGATCTCGGTCACGCAGTAGGCGTAAGGCCGGCCGTCAGTCCTGCGAGACGCCGGTCAGCTTCACGGCGTCGCTCCAGAGCGTGCGCTCGGCTGACAGGAACCGTTCGGAGGTTTCGGGCGGCACCCGCATCACCTCCATGAACTGTTTCTCCAGCGCTTGCGCATAGCCGTCGCTTTTGATCACCGCGTCGAATTCACTGCGGAGTCTCGCAACGATGGGCGCGGGCGTGTTCGCGCGCGCCACCACGCCGAACCACACCGGCGCGTTGAGCGAGGGAAAGCCGCTCTCGACCAGCGTCGGCACATTCGGCGCGAAGCGACTCCGCTGGCCGGTCGTCACTGCCAGCGCGCGCAGCTGGCCCGATTGAACGAGCGGAAGCGCTGCGGACGTCGCGGTGAACGCCATGCCGATCCGTCCGGCGATCAGATCGGTCATCAGCGGCGCCGCGCCCTGATACGGCACGTGGAGGAATTGCGCATCGGCCTGATGCGCCAGGACCGCGGTCGTGAGATGGGTCAGCGAGCCCGCGCCGTTCGATCCGTAGGAAATCTGGCCGGGCTTCTGCTTGGCGAGCGCAATCAGCTCGGCCAATGAGTTCACCGGAACGGCGGCGGGATTGACCAGCAGGACATTGGCGATCACGCCGAGCATGCCAATGAAGGCGAAGTCGGTCGCCGGGTCGTAGTTGAGCTTCTTGTAGAGCGCCTTGTTGATGGCGAGGATCGCCTGGCCTGCGACCAGAAGCGCATAACCGTCGGCCTCGCCGCGTGCGACCAATTCGGCGGCGAGATTGCCGCCGGCGCCGGTCCGGCTTTCGACGACAAGCGGCTGGCCCAGCGCCGGGCTCACCCGCTCGGCCGCGATCCGCGTCAGCACGTCGGTCGGGCCGCCAGCGGCGAACGGCACGATCACGCGCAGATTGCGCGACGGATAGGACTGCGCGCGCGCCGTGCCGATGAACGGCATCGCAAGCGCTGCGCCCAACAACGCCCGGCGCGACGTTCGCAAATGTGAGACCGGATATTCTGATCGCTTCATCGTGTTTCAGCCCCCAGCGAAAGGCACTTCTGCGCGGGTTCGGCGCCGTTGCCGTCAAGAATGAAGGACACCAGCGCCTGCGCACGCTTCGGACCTAACGACGGTTCAGTATAGCGCCGGAATTTTGCGATGGCCTGATCCTTGGTCATCGGGTTCGCCGCGTCGCCTGCGATATCGTCGCTGCTTTCGGTGAGAATCGTTCCACCAACGTCGATCGAAAGCCTGGCGCCGCGCCGAAGTCGGCTCGGGTTCGCCTCGACGGTCACACAGCGTTCCAGGCGCGTGATCTCCGGATGGCCGACATCCGCATAGGCATCCGGTCCGAGGTCGCCCAGTGTGAGAGCGGCGGCGATCGCATAGGTCAGGCTGAATTGCGCCTGGATGGCGGTGCGCGGCGCGCGATTACCGCAATACTGGACCGCCTCCGGATAGATATCGAGCTTGATCGCGCTGATCTTCTGCAGAGAAAAATCCGCATGTCTGCGAAGACGCAACGCGGCTTCGACGCCGTAATGCGTATGACGCACGGCGGCATAGGGCTTGAGATAACCGTCGAGGATCGTCCATTGACCGGCCGGCGCGGTCGCGGCGGCAGCCGTCGCCTGCAGCACGCGGCGCCGGCCTTCCTCCAGCGCGCCTTTCGGCATCGCGAAACCCGCATTGGCCGCGCCCGCCGCCATGATGCCAAGCAGCACCGCGTGCACCGGATAGGTGTTGCGCAACACCGATCCCGCCGTGATCGGCAGATAGAGGCTCGCGGGAATCTGACATGCCGCCGCTTCGATCGCGGCTTGCATCTGCGCAGGTCCCGCAGTCATGCGCGCCACGGCCGCGGCAACGCCGAGCGAATGCCAGCCGCCGTCCACATGCCAGCCAGCCGGAATGCGCCACGCCTCGCCGGCACGCGCGCCGATCTCGTAGCCGGTCGCCAACGACAGAAGCAGATCGCCGAGCGTCGTCTCGCGAGCTGCGGCGAGCGCCAGCAGGGCAGGCACGACCGGCAACCCCGGCCGGCCGTGCGATGGCGCGTGGCCTTCGCAGGCTTCGTCCCAGCACGCGGCGGCGGCGCCGAGCGCGCCAAGTCCGGCCGGGCCGAGCCGGATGTCCGAGGCGGGCCACGCCGCATCGCCCGGAAAGGCGAGACGGAGCGCCTCTCCGAATTGCCGGACGTCGGGATGATTGAGCCCCGCTAGCAGACAGCCGAACGTGTCGAGCAGCAGAAGCCGCGCCTTGGTTTCGACGTCGCGAGGCAACGCCTCGCAACGCGACAACCAGGTTACGGCTTCGGCAAGCGTCGGCTTCGCATCGGAGTTATCCATGAGAAGCCCGACGGTTTGTCAGCGGTCAGGCGACCGTGCCCACCAGATCCGGCCGGCTCAGCCCTTCGGCTGCGACCCAGCTGGCAACGCCGAACAGCGCGGCGTCGTCATTGGTCCGGCCGAGGAGCTGCAAGCCGAGCGGCAGGCCCTCATCGGCCAGCACCGGAATGGTCAGCGCCGGACAGCCGAGCAGCGAGGCCGAGACGTTCATTGCGGTGTTGCCGGTCATGCCGAGGCCGACTGGCGCGGCGCCGCAGGCGCCGACCGTGATGAGCGCGTCGTATTTCGCCGCAGCCTTCGCATAAGTCGCACGCACCGCGTCGCGCTTCGCCAGCAATTCGCCGAACTGCTTCTGCGTCATGTTCTCCGCGGTCACCAGCCGGTCGCGCGCCGACTGGCTGAGCTTGGTCGGATCGAGGTCCGAATAGGTGTTGAGCGGCCAGCGGCCCTCCCAGGCGTTGATCGCCATGGTGAGGTCCAGCGCGTCCGACAGCGCCTGCTCGGCCGCCTCGATGTCGGCATCGTCGGCGCGCTCGCGGAGATCAATGCCGGCCATCTGCAGCCGCTGCTTGGCGGTGGCGAATGCCTTGCGGGCGCCTTCGCTGGTGTGCTTCCAGCCATAGGTGCCGAGGATGCCGAGCTTCACCGGCTTGGTGCGCGTCTTGAAATCGACGTCGCCGGTGAGCCCGACGAAGCCCGGATCGCCGCCGGCGCGGTCCGCGATCGCGCGCAGCACCGCCCAGGTGTCGGCGAGCGTCGCGCCGATCGCGCCCTGGCAGCTCTGGCTGAAATGGTCGTGCGAGCCGCTGCGGTTGATCGCGCCGACGCTCGGCTTGAAGCCGACCGCGCCGCAGAAGCTTGCCGGACGCAGGATCGAGCCGACCACCTGCGTGCCGAGGCCTGCCGGCACCATGCCGGCGCCGACCGCCGCGGCCGAGCCGCTCGACGAGCCGCCGGGCGTGCGCTTCGGGTCGTGCGGGTTCTGCGTCTTGTGCCACGGATGGCTCGAGGCGAATTCGGTGGTGGTGGTCTTGCCGATGATCACCGCGCCGGCCTCGCGCAGCGCATGCACGCTCGCGGAGTCGCGCTTCCAGTCGGCGCCCTCCCACATCGGCGAGCCCTGGCCGGTCGGCATATCGGCGGTCTCGATGATGTCCTTGATGGCGACCGGCATGCCGTCGATCGGCGACAGCGGCGTGCCGTTGGCCCAGCGTTTCGCCGAGTCGTCCGCGGCCTGGCGGGCGCCGTCCTTATTGACCACGACGAACGCGCCGATGGTCTTGTCGAGCTGCGCGATCCTGGTCAGCGTCTCTTCCAGATAGGTGCGCGGGCTGAGCTTGCCGGAGCGCAGATCGGCGCCGTGCGACACATAGCCCCGCAGCTTGTGGGCGCGCATGCTGAGATCGTTCATGGCCGCACCGCCGGGGTTTCGACCTTCATTCCGCGTGCTCGCCACATCAGATACAGCTCCATATTCACGTGTTCCGCAGAGCCGAATGGATAGGGCTCCGCGCGCATCCCGATCATGCAATTCCTAAGCCGCCTCTGCAATGAGCCGACGCTCTGCCATTCCAGCCGGTAGATCGGATAGCCGGTCGGATGCGCTTGCGGCACTTTGTTGCCGGCGAGACTTTTGCCCCAGTTGTCGTCGTGGCACTGGCCGCAGGCGAGATTGAGCTGGCCCTGGCGCTGGTTGTAGATCGCGCGGCCCTGCTCGATGAAGGGCGCAAGCCGCGGATCGTTGGGCGGCGCGATCGGCTCGCCGCGGGACTGCAGACCCAGATAGGTCGTCAGCGCCAGCATCTCCTTGCTCTCGAAGGCGAACGGCGTCGCGTTCTGGTGCCGCTCGCGGCAGAGATTGACGCGCTGCTCGAGATCGACCGGCCGGCCGAGCTTGTCATCGAACGCCGGATAGCGCGCCGCGACGCCCTTCATCTTCTCGGCCGCATCGCCGTGGCAATCGGCGCAGGATTTTCCGGCGCCGCCGGCTTTCGCCTGCCACAGGGCTTCGCCGTCGAGCACCGACAGCACCGCCGGATTGGCGGTGTCGTCGTCCTGCATCGCCTTGTTGTCGGCGCTCATGTCCTCGTAGCCCGAGCGCTGTTCGTTCAGCGGGATTTCGGCATGCGCTGCGAGGGGCGAGCCGGCGAGGGCGCCGGCCATGACGGCGAAAAGCCAGAGCCGTCGCAGGACAACGGCAGCGCTCATTCGACCGTGATTTTCGCGGACGCCTCCGCCGCGAAGCCGTTGTCGCCGGTCCACTTGAACGCGATCGTGCCGCTCTCGGTCGCAACCGTATAGAAGGTGATGAACGGGTTCGCCGAGATCGCCGGATAAAGCGCGGCGTTGAAGATCTCTTCGCCGTTGTACGTGCACACCATCGACGTGATGATGTCGCGCGGAATCGGCTTGCCGGTGTTGTCGTGGCGGAAGCCGTTTTCCATGATGTGCGAGATCAGCGACTTGATCGCGATGACCTCGCCACGCTTGGCCTTGGCCGGGACGTTGATGAGGGTGCGGGCAGCCATCAGACCGGATCCTCCAGACAGGCGCTGATTGTCAGGATCACGTCGACCTTGTCGGACCAGAACGTGCCGTCGGACAATTCGCAGATCGCGATGACCGACTGCGTGTCGGCGAGCCGGATGCGCGTCGACACCTCGGCCTTGCCGGCGCGCGGGCCGAGCTTGACGCTGATCACGTTCGACTGCGGGTTCTTCTCGGTGAAGATGTGCATCGACTTGACGTGGTCGGCCGGGGTCATCGGGCTGTCGACCGAGATCGTGACGGCGACCGAGTTGCCGTTCTCGACCAGCGGCGGGATGTTGAGCTTGATCTTGCCGGGCTTGGCCTCGGCCTCGCCGGTGACCTGACGGATCGCTGCAGCCATCGAGGCCGGCGTCGCTTTGGCGGGCCGCACGACGAGCAGCGCGCCGGCTCCGGCGAGGAACATCCGGCGGGTTGCACTTGCGTTGGGAAATCGATCCAGCATCTCGCTAGTCCTTGAGCGTCGTCAGAAACGCCACCACGTCCTCGATCTGCTCCGCGGTCAGCACGGGCTTGCCGCGGAAGTTCGCCGCCACACGGGTCAGGCCGTCGATCCGGTAGAAGGACGGCATGATGGTAGCCGGATTGAGGCGGGAGGCGTCAACCATCCGCAGCCGCAATTCGCCCTCCGACCAGCGCGATCCGGTGCCGCCGAGGCTCGGCGACAGATCGCCCTGGAAGCGCTGGTCTGGAAATGGGCCTGAATGGCACAGCAGACAAGTGCTCTCGCGCCTGACCACGATGGCCCGGCCGTTCACCGGATCGCCGGGCTTGCCGGTCAGCGATTTCGGGATGGCGTCGCCCACCACGGTATAGGGCAGCAGCGCCTCTTGTGCAGTGCCCACCGCGCAGCCCAGCGCAAAAATTACCCCTGCAAGCGCGATGCGGCCCATCATCCGAAGGTCTCTCCGGTGATGGTGCGGAACCAGGCATCGGCTTGATCGGCCTCGTCCTTGCGCGCCGCGCGCGGCGCGTCGGCCGGGCTGACGATCACGCCGGGTCCGGATTCGACGTATTGGTCGTCGGCCGGCCGGTAGGTGCCGCGCTGCGAGATGGCGTAGTCCGGCGCGATCAGGCTGTAGCACGAGCTGGTCAGCGTCGGCGCCTCGGGGCTCTTGCCCGCGGACAGTGCCGCGATGGCCGCGGCGCAGATCCGGCTCTGCGATTGCGCGGCCGAAGCCGAGCGCGGCATCGCGCCGGCGATGGCGGCGTCGCCGATCACATGGATGTTCTTCTGCAGCCTCGACTCGAAGGTCAGCGGATCGACCGGGCACCAGCCGGTGCGGTCGGCGACATGGGCGAGGTCTGCGGCATGGCCGGCCTTCTGGGTCGGAATGATGCTCGCGACCGCAGCCTGGTATTTGTCGAAGTCGGTCGAGATGGTCTTGGTCGCGGCCTCGATGGAACTGAGCGCGCCGCCGTTCGAAAGGCCGACCCATTCGATCAGGCCGGGATAGAGCTCCTGCCATGCCTGCTCGAACAGCTTCTGCATGGTGAAGTTTTCTTTCTGGTCGAGCACGATCACCTTGGAGCGCGGTTTCCTGCTCTTGAGGTAATACGCAATCAGGCTCGCGCGCTCGTACGGCGCAGGCGGGCAGCGCGCTGGGTTGACCGGCGAGGTGATCACCACCGTGCCGCCGTCCTCCATCGCTTCGAGCTGGCGGCGCAGCACCGTGATCTCGGCGGCGTTGTTGAAGGCGGCCGGCATCGCCTCGGCGGCGCTGCGGTCGTAGCCCTGAACGAAGCCCGCGCGAAAATCGATGCCGGGCGAGACCACGAGGCGGTCATAGTTGAGTGTCGTGCCGTTCGCGAGCGTCACCGCGCGCTTCTCGGGATCGACCGCAGTCGCTGCCGAAATCACAACCTCGATGCCCGCAGCCTTGACCTTGTCATAGCCGAATTGCTGGTGGCTCAGCTCCATCAGCCCCGCGATCACGGCGTTGCTCTGCGGCGGCGCCGTATAGGTCGCGTTGGTCTCGATGAGCGTGACGGCGATGCGCGGATCGGCCTTGCGCAGCGCGCGGGCACAGCCCGCGCCGCCGAAGCCGCCGCCGATGATGACGACGCGGGGGCCTGCGCCTTGCGCGATGGCCGGCGCGAAGCACGCCGTCGCCGCACCCGCGGCCGCCGCGGATTTCAGGAATTGACGCCGATGGACGCGGGCTCCGGTCATGCGGACTTCCGTCGGCTCGAAATGCGGGCGGCGGCCTTTTGGGCCGCCGCTCTCTCTTGCGTTGGGATGTTTAAGCGATCTGCAGATTCTGGTTCTTCAGCGGGAACGTGCGGAAGCGCTTGCCCGTCGCCGCAGCGATAGCGTTGAGCACCGCAGGCGCCGCCACGAAGATCGTCGGCTCGCCGACGCCGCCCCAGAAGTCGTTGCTCGGCATGATGATCGTCTCGACCCTCGGCATCTCCGACATGCGAACCGAGCCGAAGGTGTCGAAGTTGTTCTCGACCACGGCGCCGTCCTTGATGGTGATGCCGCCGTGGAAGAGCGCCGACAGGCCATAGACGAACGAGCCGGCGATCTGCCGCTCGATCTGCGCCGGATTGACGGCGTGGCCGGGATTGGTCGCCGCAACGATCCGGTGGATCTTCACCTTGTTGCCGGTGACCGTCACTTCAGCGGCCGCCGCCACGTAGCTGCCATAGCCCATGTGCTGGCAGATGCCGCGGTGGACGCCTTGCGGCGCCGGCTTGTCCCAGCCGACCTTCTCGGCCACAGCGTTGAGCACGCCGAGATGCTTGGGATGTTTCGCCATCATCTTGCGGCGGAACGCCAGCGGGTCCTGGCCGGCCGCTTGCGCCATCTCGTCGATGAAGCATTCGAGATAGATGGCGTTCTGGTTGTTGTTCACCCCGCGCCAGAACCACGGCGGAATGTGAGGATTCCGCATGGAGTGGTCGATCAGCAGGTTGGGGATGTCGTAGCCGAACGCGCCCTCAGCGCCCCCGGGATTCAATCCCTGGAACACCGCCGGATCGGCACCCGCCTGCATCGCCTCCGGACGCGCATAGGCCAGGATCGACTGGCCGGAGATGCGCATGTGCAGACCGGTGACATTGCCATCCTTGTCGAGCGCGCCGGTGAGCTTGCACTGCGTCACCGGATGATAGACGCCGTTGGTCATGTCCTCTTCGCGGGACTTGAGCAGCTTGATCGGCGTGCCGGGCATCTGCTTCGCGACCAGCACGGCCTCGGTGACGTACTCGCTGCGCGTGCGCCGGCCGAAGCCGGTGCCGAGCATGATCCGGTGCACCTCGACCTTGTCGGCGGGCAGGCCGGAGGCTGCGATCGCCGCCGCATAAGCGGCTTCACCGTTCTGGGTGCCGGTCCACACCTCGCACTTGTCGGCCGTGACCAGCGCGGTGGCGTTCATCGGCTCCATGCAGGCGTGGTTCTGGTACGGATAGGCGTAGACCGCCTCGACCTTCTTGGCCGCGCCCGAGATCGCCGCCGGCGCGTCGCCGGCCTTGTTGCCGACGAACTTGGTCTCGGCGGTCAGACCTTCCTCGAGCCACTTGGCGATCGACTCGGACGAGACCTTCACGTTCTCGCCCTTGTCCCACTCGATCGGCAGCGCATCGAGCGCGGTCTTGGCGTGCCACCAGGTGTCGGCGACCACTGCGACCGACTTGTCGTCGACCTGCACGACCTTCTTGACGCCCTTCATGCCGCTGACCTTGGCGGCGTCGAAGCTCTTCACCTTGCCGCCGAACACCGGACAATCCTTGATCGCGGCGTTCAGCATGCCCGGCATGGTGAAGTCGATGCCGTAGGTCATCTTGCCGACGACCTTGTCGGCGGTGTCGAGCCGCTTCAGCGGCTTGCCGGCGATCTTCCAGTCCTTCGGGTCCTTGAGCTTCGGCTTCTCCGGCACCGCCAGCTTCGAGGCGGCTTCCGCCACCTTGCCGTAGGTGGTCTTCTTGCCCGACGCGGCGTGCGTGATCGTGCCGGCGGACGTCGTGATTTCCGAAGCCGGCACCTTCCACTCGTCGGCGGCGGCCTGGATCAGCATCAGGCGGGCGGCGGCGCCGCCTTCGCGCACATACTGGTTCGATTCACGGATGGCGCGGCTGCCGCTGGAGTTGAAGTTGCCCCAGGCGCGCTTGCGCTTCACGTTGTCAGCCGGCGTCGGATACTCGACCGTGACCTTCGACCAGTCGGCATCGAGCTCCTCGGCGATGAGCTGGGCGAGGCCGGTCTGCGAGCCTTGGCCCATCTCGGAACGGACCACGCGGATTGCAACCGTGTCGTCCGGCTTCACGGCGACCCAGATGCCGAGCTCGTTGGGCGAGAGAACCTCGCCGAACTGGGCGCGGTCACCGGGCGCGGCGAATGCGGCCTTGGGGCCGATGCCGAGCATGAGGCCGCCGGCTGCGGCCGAGCCGACGACAAAGGCGCGGCGATTGATCTTCGGTACAAAATTCATGTGCGCCTCGCTTTAAGCGTTCGCCGCGGCATGGATTGCCGCGCGGATCTGCTGGAAGGTGCCGCACCGGCAGATGTTGGTCATCTCGCGGTCGATGTCGGCATCGGTCGGCTTCGGCTTGTTCTTGAGCAATTCCACCGCGGCCATGATCTGGCCGGACTGGCAGTAGCCGCACTGCGGCACATCGTGGTCGATCCAGGCCTTCTGCACCTTGTGCAGGATGCCGTTCTGCGCGAGGCCCTCGATGGTGGTGATCTTGGTGTTGACCGCGCCGCTCACCGGGAACGAGCAGGAGCGGGTCGCCACGCCGTCGACATGAACCGTGCAGGCGCCGCATTGCGCAATGCCGCAGCCGTATTTGGTGCCGGTCAGACCGACGTTCTCGCGGATCGCCCAGAGCAACGGCGTCTCCGGCTCCACGTCGATGTCGTAATCCTTGCCGTTGATATTGAGCCGAACCATCTCCGACGTCCTCCTCAGGTACGAAGTCCGGCCCACACATCTGAAGGCCGGACGATTTCGAAATAGCGGAACGAACTCTAATTGGACTATTTCAAATCAACAATCGCAGAGCAGGCGTATCAAGCAGAGTTGAGGGCCGCCCGTTGCATGGGTTGTGGCCCACGCGGCGGTCGTCTCGAATTCGACGAAAAGCGGTAACCGCCTCATATCCGGAGCGATTCATGAAATGTGGCGGTGCCGACATTGCGTGGGCGCGATTCGATTCATGGGTGCTTTCCGGCCGTTCGATTGAACCGACATGTGTGTTCGTCCGCGCGAACATTCGCGCGGATCGCCAGATCTCCTGTCCCTGCCGCCGGGCTTGCGCCCGGTCTTTCATTGGCCTCCCCAGAGGGGGGCGGAGCGCCAGAACAGCGCAAGCATCACTCGGGCACCTTTGCGAAGGCGCCCGCCTGCCGTAACGATGGCAGGCGCGCCTCCCGGCGCTCCACCGCGGCGATTTTTGACGCAGCCACCGCACTTCTTGGCCTGGACCGATGGGGACACACCGCTTTCGTTATCCAGGCAGCATTGACGCTGCCCTTCATCCAGACCCGTACAGCCATTGAAGGCAGCCCCCTCATCGGAGGCGGACGGTGACTGCGCCTCCTGGGACGAGGTCACGAGCCTCGCCTGCAGGCGCCGCAGTCCCCGCTCCGCCAACGGCTCGTCTCCGGAAGACGCCCTCAGTGAGCGGGGATAGGCGAGAACATATCAGGAACAAATGTGTGCGTCAAGCGTACATCTGGCATGGCACGACAGCGCTCACTCCATCCCCGCGTTGTATTGGGTTTTCCAATACGTCTCGACCTGATCGACGAGCGATTCAGGCAGCGGCACATAACCAAGCGAGGCCGCCTGCGATTGGCCTTTCTCCAGCGTCCACTGAAAGAATTTCAAAGCGGACCTCAGACGTTCGGCGTCTTTCGGCTTCTTGTGCATCAGGATGAAGGACGTCGCCGTGACCGGATAGGCTTCATCACTCGGGGCGTCGGTCATGATGAGATAAAAGTCTTTTGTCGAAGTCCAGTCGGCGCTCGCCGCCGCGGCCTGGAAGCTCGAAGCATTGGGGTTTACGAACTTGCCCGCTTTGTTCTGCACCAACCCAAACGTCAGCTTCTTCTGGATCGCATACGCATACTCCACGTAGCCGATGGTGTTGCGCGTGCGGTTGACGAAGGCGGCCACGCCGTCGTTGCCTTTGCCGCCGGCGCCGACAGGCCAATCGACCGCTGTGCCTTCACCGACTTTGTCGCGCCACTCCGGGCTCGCCTTGCCGAGATAGTTGGTCCAGTTGAAGGTCGTGCCGGAGCCGTCCAGCCGATGCACGACCGTGATGGGTGCCGCGGGCAGGCTGGTGTCCGGATTGAGCTTCGCGAGCGCCGGATCGTTCCAGGTCTTGATCTTGCCGAGAAAAATGTCCGCCAGCACCGGGCCGGTGAATTTGATGTCCCCTGGCTTCACGCCTTCGATGTTGACCACAGGCACGATGCCGCCAACGACGAGCGGGAATTGACCAAGCCCCGCCTTCTGAAGCTCGCGCGGTGTCAGCGGGGCATCCGAAGCGCCAAAGTCCATGGCCGCGCTCTTGATCTGCGCGATGCCGGCGCCGGACCCGATCGGGCGGTACGATATTTGAGTGCCCGTCGCAGCCGCGTAATCGGCTGACCACTTCGTCAAAATCGGAAAGACAAACGTCGACCCCGCGCCGGTGACTTCGCCGGCGAGCGCCTGATGGGCCGGCTGGCCGCATGCCAAACTTGCAAGCACAGCGACCGCAGTGAAGACGCGAGTCTTGCGCATGAGCGCTCCTTCGAGACGACGTGCGACCCCGGCATGCAACCTTGGCGGAAGATCTGGCTCCGGTATGTGCTGGTCGTCACACTCGCGCCGATGCCGAGCGGAGGTTCATGCAGCCGGTCTGGTCGAAGGTAAAAGGAGGCCTCTTCCGTTTTATCCGGTCGATCACGGAATCGGGGACGAAACGGACATTGCGCCGCGCGACCTCCCGGGAGCTGTGCTAGTCTCAACCGGCCTGCTTTTGGTCGTTCCCGGGAACGATAGGCAACGGGTCAGCGTTTGAACTCACGCGTTATGAGGTTTCTTTCTTATGGGGCTTACAAAAATGCACAGAATCTTATTCGTGGCCGCGTTCGCGGTGCTGTCGACACAGTGTCTCGCGCAGGGTGGGCCGAACCCCGGTCAGTGCGAACAGGTCAAAGCCGCCATCGAGCAGTATGGCTTGGCCGCCGCACGCAAACACGCCATGGCCAATTACAACTTGTCAGCCACTGACGTGCGCAGGGTCGAGCAGGAATGCGGCATCGGTGGTGGTCGCAGCAAGCAGAGCAAAAGGTAAGGCTGTCTCCATCGCGACGCCTTTCATCGGGTAGTCCGACAAAAAAAAGCGGCGGCCGTTTCGGGCCGCCGCTCTCTTGAGATTGCGCCTGTCAGGCGATCTGCAGGTTGTGGTTCTTCAGCGGGAACGAGCGGATGCGCTTGCCCGTGGCCTTGAAGTAGGCGTTGAGCACCGCCGGCGCCGCCACGCAGATGGTCGGCTCGCCGACACCGCCCCAGGCATCGGTGCCGCCGCTCGGCATGATGATCGATTCGACCTTCGGCATCTCCGCAATCCGCATCGAATTGTAAGTGTCGAAGTTGGTCTGCTGGACCGCGCCGTCCTTCACGGTGCACTCCTGGTAGAACAGCGCCGAGAGCCCGTAGACGAACGAGCCCGCGACCTGCTTGTCGATCTCCGCCGGGTTGACGGCGTAAGTCGGATCGGTCGCCGCAACGATGCGGTGGATCTTGATCTTATTGCCGCCTTCGACCGACACCTCCGCGGCCGCCGCCACATAGGCGTTGAACGCCTTCATGTGGGCGAGACCCCGGAAGACGCCCTGCGGGGCGGGCTTGCCCCAGCCGATCTTCTCGGCCACCGCGTTCAGCGCCGCGAGATTGCGCGGGTGCTTGCTCATCAGCTTGCGGCGGAATTCCAGCTCGTCCTGGCCGACCGCCTGGGCGAGCTCATCCATGAAGCACTCGATGAAGATGCAGTTCTGGTTGATGTTCACGCCACGCCAGAAGCCCGGCAGGATGTGCGGGTTGCGCATCGCGTGGTCGATCATCAGGTTCGGGACCGAGTAGCCGAACGCGTGCTCGGTGCCTTGCGGCATCAGACCCTGGAACGTCAGCGGGTCTTTGCCTTTATCCAGCATGGTCGGGAAGATGTAGGACAGGATCGACTGGCCCGACAGCCGCAGATGCAGGCCGGTCAGGTTGTTGTCCTTGTCGAACGCGCCGACCATCTTGGCCTGCATCACCGGATGATAGCGGCCGTGCGTCATGTCCTCTTCGCGCGACCACAGGAGCTTGACCGGCGTGCCGGGCATCTCCTTGGCGATCAGCACCGCCTGGGTGACGTAGTCGTGGAACGCGCCACGCCGGCCGAAGCCGCCGCCGAGGTGCTGCTTGTAGACCTCGCACTTGTCGGCCGGCAGGCCCGACGCTTCGACGGCGGCGGCGAACGCCGCCTCGCCATTCTGCGAGGGCACCCACACCTCGCACTTGTCGGCCGTGACGCGCGCGGTGGCGTTCATTGGCTCCATGCAGGCGTGGTTCTGGTACGGATAGGCATAGACCGCCTCGACCTTCTTCGCCGCGGATGCGATCGCGGCCTTGGCGTCACCGTTGGCGTTGCCGACGAAGGCTTCCGGCGCGTCGAGACCTTCCTTGAGCCAGTCGGCGATGCTGGCGCTCGAGACCTTGCCGCCTTCGCCCGCGTCCCACTCGATGTTCACGGCCTGGACCGCGGTGTTGGCGTGCCACCAGGTGTCGGCGATCACGGCCACGCCGGATTCGCCGACCTTCACCACCTTCTTGACGCCCGGCATGGTCGACGCCTTGGCGGCGTCGAAGCTCCTCACCTTGCCGCCCTGCACCGGGCAGTCGCGGATCGAGGCGTTGAGCATGCCTGGCAGCTTGAGATCGGCGCCGTAGATCTGCTTGCCGGTGACGCGGTCTTGCGTGTCGAGCCGCTTCAGCGGCTTGCCGGCGATCTTCCAGTTCTTCGGGTCTTTCAGCGCGGGCTTCTCCGGCACCGGCAGCTTCGAAGCGGCTTCGGCGAGCTTGCCGTAGCTGAGCTTCCGGCCGGACGGATTGTGTGTGACGACGCTCGACGCCGCGCTGCATTCGGCAACCGGCACCTTCCACTCGTTCGCCGCTGCCTGAGTGAGCATCAGGCGCGCCGCGGCGCCGCCCTCGCGCACATACTGGTGCGACATGCGGATGCCGCGGCTGCCGCCGGTGGAGAAATCGCCCCAGGCGCGCTTGCGGGCGACGTTCTGGCCGGGCGTCGGATACTCCCAGGTCACCTTCGACCAGTCGCATTCCAGCTCCTCGGCGACGAGCTGGGCGAGGCCGGTGATCGTGCCCTGGCCCATCTCGGATCGCGCCATGCGAATGACGACGGTTTCATCGGGCCGGATCACGACCCAGACGCCGATCTCCGGCGAGCCGTCGGCCGCGCGCGCGACCGTCGGGCCGCCCGGCAGCTCGAACCCAATCGACAGGCCGCCGCCGACTGCGGCTGCGCCGATGACGAACGAGCGGCGGTTCATTTTCGGAATGAAATTCATGGTCGCCTCCTCAAGCCTTGGCCGCGGCGTGGATCGCCGCGCGGATCTGCTGGAAGGTGCCGCACCGGCAGATGTTGGTGATCTCGCGGTCGATGTCGGCGTCGGTCGGGTTCGGCTTGTTCTTGAGGAGCTCCACGGCGGCCATGATCTGGCCGGACTGGCAGTAGCCGCATTGCGGCACGTCGTGATCGATCCAGGCCTTCTGCACCTTGTGCAGCACGCCGTTCTGCGCGAGGCCTTCGATGGTGGTGATCTTGGTGTTGACCGCGCCGCTCACCGGAAGCGAGCAGGAGCGGGTCGCGACGCCGTCGACATGCACGGTGCATGCGCCGCATTGCGCGATGCCGCAGCCGTACTTCGTGCCGGTGAGACCGACGTTCTCGCGGATCGCCCACAGCAGCGGCGTCTCCGGCTCGACGTCGATGTCGTGATCTCTTCCATTGATGTTGAGACGAATCATCCTCGAACCTCCCCAGGTTGGGATTGCAGGCCGACACACCTGAAGGCCGGCAACATTTTCTTTGGAAGGCCAAAGCTTAATTGGACCAGTTCAAATCAACAATCGCAGGCGCGCTTGATTCTGCTCGGATCAAGCGCAGTTGACCTGTGGTTTGCCGAGCGTCGCCACGCAGTCTCGAATTCGAGTTATTATAACTCGTAACTATATGATATTGCTAAAGAATTTTTGATTCTCTAGGGTCGCCCCAACGTTATGGCATGGGGGCGAAAGATGAGTGGGCAGAACAGCCGGGTTCGAAAGACCCGGCCGATGATTTGTGCAGCGGCTTCGATGATTTCGTACGTCGCACTGACGACAAGTCTGACAGCACAGGAGAGCGCGCAGCAAAAACCGAGCAGCACGGCACGCGATGCGCGCGCGCAGTCGCAGTCGGAGCAATCGGTGTCGCTGCCGCGCATGGAGGTGCGACGTGCCAAACCGCAGCCGCGACGGCGCGCGACCGTGGCGCGGACCGCGCCGTCGTCCGCTGTGCCGCGACCTGTCGTTCAAGCCGAGCGCGGCACCGGACCGGTAACGGGCTACACCGCAAACCAGAGCGTGACAGCGACGAAAACCGACACGCCGATCCTGCAGACACCGCAATCCATTTCGGTCGTGCCCCGCGCGCAGATCGAGGCGCAGCAGGCGCAGTCGCTGCCGGAGGCCGTGCGCTACACGCCCTCGGTCAGCACCGAGCTCTATGGCGCGAATTCTCTCTCGGACGAGATCAAGGTGCGTGGCTTTGTCGCACCGCGTTATCTCGACGGATTGCGTCTGCCCTACGACACGGTGCTGCAGTTCGCGCAGACCAAGACCGAGCCGTACGGTCTGGAGCGGCTCGAGATCCTCAGGGGCCCTTCGTCGGGTGTTTACGGACAGGCCGCGCCCGGCGGCATCGTCAGCATGATCAGCAAGCGGCCGACCGCCAATCAGGTCAAGGAGGTCGAATTCCAGACCGGCAGCTTCAATCGCCTGCAAGGCGCGTTCGACCTCGGTGGCGCGTTCGACAAGTCGAATGAGCTGCTCTACCGCTTCAACGGCGTGTTCCGCGACACCGACAAGGTCGTCGACTTCTACCACGAGAACTACGCGTACCTTGCGCCGAGCTTCGCCTGGGCGCCGACCAAGGACACCAAGTTCACGATCCTGACGAGCTTCCTGCGCGATCACGGCGACGGCCAGCCGCAGCAATATGTGCCCGCCTTCGGCACGTTGCTGCCGAACGTGAACGGCCGCATTCCTTATTCGCGGAACATCGGCGAGCCCAACTACGACAAGTACAAGATCGATCAGGCGCTGATCGGCTACGCATTCGAGCACCGCATCAACGAGGTGCTGCAGTTCCGTCAGAACACCCGTTACGGCGACGTCACCATCGACATGAACTCGATGCGCAACGAAAGCGCCTATCCCAACAACACGGTTCTGGCGCGGACCGCCAACTTCATCGGCGCGCATGCGCGCACGTTCACGGTCGACAATCAGTTCCAGGCGGATTTCAACACGGGGCCGCTGACGCACAAGGCGCTGGTCGGCGTCGACTACTACAACGGCGACATCATGGGCGACTATCGGTTTGCCTTCGGCTTCCCGATCAATGCCTACGCGCCGGCCTACGGGCAGACGATCCCGGGGGCCGGCAGCCTGACGCCGTTCATCCAGACCAGCGCGCGTCAGGAGCAGCTCGGCGTCTATGTGCAGGACCAGATCAAGTTCGATCGCTGGATGCTGACGCTGACCGGCCGTCACGACAATGCCACGGCGACGACGACGAACCATATCAACAACACCAACGCCACTCAGGACAACGAGGCCTGGACGTATCGCATCGCGCTGACATACCTGTTTGATTTCGGGCTGGCGCCCTACGTCAGCTACTCGACCTCGTTCGATCCGGTGGTCGGCTTCTCGGTCGTCGACGCCCAGGGCCGGCCGTTCAAGCCGACGACCGGGCAGGGGTCGGAGGTCGGTGTGAAGTACCAGCCGCCCGGCACCAACCTGCTTTTCACCGGCGCCTTGTTCGAGACCACGCAGCGCAACGTCCTGACCACCGATCCGTCCAATCCCACCTTGTCGGTCCAGGCCGGCGAGGTCCGGGTGCGCGGCGCGGAGTTCGAGGCCCGCGGCAACATCACCAGGCAGCTGGAAATCATCGCCGGCGCCTCGCACATCGAGCCGATCATCACGAACGACACGACGGCCGTGAACGTCGGCAAGGACATGGCCGTGGTTCCCCGCGATCTCGCCTCGCTCTGGGCGATGTACACCATGCGCGACGGCCCGCTGGCGGGCGTTGGCTTCGGCGGCGGTGTTCGTTACGTGGGTGCCTTGTTCGGCGATTCGGCCAACACGATCCGGATTCCAAGCCACACGCTCTTCGATGCCGCGATGACGTTCGATTTCGCCTACTGGCGGCCGGACATGAAGGGGCTCAAGCTGCAGGTCAACGCAACCAACCTGTTCGACAAATATTACGTGGCGAATTGCTACACCGGCTTCCCCTATTGTGCACTCGGTGCGCCACGCACCGTCCTCGCGACTCTCAAGTATCAGTGGCAGTGACCAGGCGTGGCGATGCAGGCCAGGACGCTCCGCAAATGGTCGTGGGTCCACAAATGGACCAGCCTGATCTGCACGGCATTCCTGCTGATGCTGTGCATCACCGGGCTGCCGCTGATCTTCAAGGACGAGATCGACCATCTGCTGCACGAGGAGGTCGAAGCGGCTGAAGTGCCGGCCGGAACGCCGAAGGCCGATCTCGACCGCGTGGTCGCGGCGGGGCTGGCGAAGCATCCGGATCAGGTCGTGCAGTTCCTGATCTGGGATCGCGACGATCCGAACGTGGTGATGCTGTCGGTCGGAAAGTCCTACGATTCCGATCCGACCAAGAACATCCTGGTCCGCGTCGATGCCCACACCGGGCAATATCTCGATTCGCCTGATTTCACGCGCCGGCTCACCTACATCCTGCTCAAGCTGCACACCGACATGTTCGCAGACCTGCCCGGCAAGCTGTTCCTCGGGCTGATGGGGCTCCTGTTCGTCGTCGCCATCGTTTCCGGCGTCGTCGTCTATGCGCCGTCGATGCGGAAGCTCGAGTTCGGCACCGTGCGGCGGCATCGGCCGCGGCGGGTGCGCTGGCTCGATCTGCATAACCTGCTCGGCGTCGTGACGGTGGCCTGGGCGCTGGTGGTGGGCTTCACCGGTGTGGTGAACACCTGGGCCGATGTCATTCTGAAGATCTGGCAGTTCGGCCAGCTCTCCGAGATGACCGGGCCGTTCAAGGGCGTGCCGGTGCCGCCGAAGCTGCACTCGCTCGAGGCCACCGTGCAGACCGCGCAGCGCGCGGTGCCGGGCATGATCCCGTTCTTCGTCGCCTATCCGGGGACGCCGTTCACCAGCCACGGGCATTTCGCGGTGTTCATGCGCGGCGACACGCCGCTGACCTCGCGGCTGCTCAAGCCGGCGCTGGTCAACGCCGCGACCGGCGAGTTCACCGACGCGCGCGACATGCCGTGGTACGTGACCGCGCTGTTCGTGTCGCAGCCGCTGCACTTCGGCGACTACGGCGGCATGCCGCTGAAGATCATCTGGGCGGTGCTCGACGCCATTACCATTGTGGTGCTCGGCAGCGGCCTGTATCTCTGGCTGCGGCGGTCGCCGAAGCCGCAACGTCAGGCTGAGGCCGAGGTCACCACGGCTTCGTACGGTCAACCGACATGAACACGCAGACAATGAAACGGCCGAAGCGGCAGAGCCTCGGCGCGATCTTTCTCGTGCCGGCGATCCTCGCCGTGCTCACCTGCGTCGGGCTCGTGTCCGCGCTGCTCGGCGATGATCTGTGGGACGGGCTGTCCTGGCTGAGCCTGTCGGTGCCGATCGTGGTGGTGGTGTGGTACGCGCTCGTCCGGCGGCGGACACCGGCAAAGGCCTAGCGCTTGTCGTGCGGCACGGCGGGCTCGTGCTCCTTGTCCGCCGGGGCCTCTGATTTCGAGGCGTCCGGTTCCGCTCCGGCGCCGACAAAGAACGGCGGGTCGCTGGCCGGAAAGGTATCCTGAAGAGCTTCATCGACAGCACGATCGGAGAGAGACTGCTCGGCCGTCCGCTTCGTCGCGCTCTTTGGCTTTCTTGCCGTCATCGCACCGCTCCACGCCCGTGTTCAGTGTCACCCTCATCTAGGTGATGCCGTGCGTGGAACAAGGACGATGCGAACGTGGCGGGTCGACTAATGTCCGCCGTTGCCGGGCTTGTCGGCGTCGCGCACCGGCGTCTCGGGTTTCATCCCGCCGCGCTTCTGCGCGAGGGTCTCCTTGCCGCTCTGCTCCCAGGCGCCGGTGACGGCGCGCTGGGCGTAGGTCTCCCAGGTCTCGTTCCAGTCGCCGAGCGTGTAGCCGTGCCATGGCGGCTGCGGCGTGAGCGCGGGAAGGCCGAGCTCGTCCCAGAGCTTGCGGGCGTGCTCCATGTATTCGCGGGTCGGCAGCGCGAGCGGCGGGAACGGCGCCTTCAAGGTGGCGTCGATCAGGAGCGATGCGTCGTTCGGCACGCGGCCGGACTTCGGGCCGTGACCGCTGGAGCGATGCGGCACCACGTGCACGTCCTCGGCCGGATTGGCCCGATAGGCCATCGACCAGAACACCGCGTTGGTGTTGGTCGGATCGATGTCGTCGCTCACCGCGACGACGATCTTGCCGCAGTCGGCGCGCAAGCCCGAAGCGCCTTGCAGGCCGCGCCAGACTTCGGTGCGCGGCGCGCCTTGCGCGAATTTGAGGAAGATCACCGGCCGCACGTTGGACAGCGGCTCGTGCAGCGACACCCCGCGGATGCCCTTGATGCCGAGATGGTCGCGCAGATGCGACAGGAACATCGGCTCGTAGGCGACGCGCTTGATGACGCTCGACTCCGACGGCGTCACCTGGCTGATCAGCGAAACGAACACCGGCTTCTTCTTGTGGGTGATCGCCGTGACCTGCATCGACATGTTGAAGTCTTCGAGCGCGATGTAGCCGTGGCTCTCGCCGAACGGGCCTTCGGGCTCGAGCAGCTCCGGATCGATCAGCCCTTCGATGACGAGCTCCGCATCGGCGGGCACCTCGAGATCGACGGTGACGCATTTCACGGTGCGGATCGGCTGGCCGGCCAGCGCGCCGGCGACGCCCATCTCGTCCATGTCGATGGCGAGCTTCTGCGGTCCGGTGAACACCACCACCGGCGCGCAGCCGTTGACGATCGCGATCGGCAGCGGCGTCTTCAGCTTGCGGTGCTTCAGCCAGTGCTGATAGCCGCCGGCGCCGCCGATGCGCGACGCCATGCGCACGCCGAGCCGGTCGGTGGCTTTGAGGCCGGCGCGATACGTGCCCATGTTCTGGACGCCGCTCTCCGGATCCTTGGTGACGCAGAGCGTGGCGGTGAAGTAGGGCGCGGCGTCGAAGCCCGGCGTCGAGATCGGCACCGGCAGGAGCTTCAAGCCGCCGTCGGGCTTCTTCAGGTCGTCGCCCTTGATGACGACCTCCTGGCACGGCGCCGGCGTGTTGATGCGCTGAGGCTTGATCGGATGATTGACCGCATCGATCCAGGCCTGGCCGATCTGGTCCACCGGCTTGCCCATGCCGATGCCATAGATTTCCGGATTAGCCGACAGCGCGCCGACCACCACCGGCATGTCGTACTTCCTGCCGCTGCCGTCGACCACGTTGGTGAAGAGAAACGCACGGCGTTTCTCTTCAGGGAGACCGCCGACGAACTGCCAGCGCATCAGCGTGTGCAGCTCGGTGTCCTTGTTGATCGGCCGGTCGATGCGCGTCACCAGCCCGGCCTTTTCCAGCGTCGCGAGATGCTGCTGGAAATCGAGCGCAGGCGCGTTCTGTGTTGCGGAACTGCTGCGCTTGTCGGGCTGGTCGAGCATGGGAACTACTTTTTCGATTTCTGATACGCCTCAATAACCGGCTTGGCGTGGCGGAAGCAATCGACTCCCGCCGGGATGCCGCAATAGACCGCAATCTGGATCAACACGGCACGGATCTCGTTCGGCGTCATGCCGTTGTTGAGCGCGCCGCGCACGTGGGTCTGGAATTCCTCCATGCGGCCCAGGCAGGCGATCATGCCGAGATTGAGAATGGAACGCTCGCGCGGCGGGAGTGTGTCGTCGCCCCAGGCCTCGCCCCAGCAGTACTGCGTGACGATGCGCTGGAAGTCGCGGTTGAAGTCGTCGACATTGGCCATCGCCTTGTCGACGTATTCGTCGCCGGCCACCTTGCGGCGCATCTTCATGCCGATGTCGTAGGTCTTCTGGTCCATAGTGCGTTCCTCCTTGTGTAACGAAACTCAGTTGGAGGGCGCGATATGCGTCACTCCTCCACCGGGCCGCCTTCCCAGCGCTTCACCAGCTTGGTCTCGATGCCGAACAGATCGAGCAGCCGCCCGACCGTGTGATTGATGATGTCGTCGACGGTCTGCGGCTTGTTGTAGAACGCCGGCATGATCGGCGCGATGACGGCGCCCATGTCCGACAGTGTGACGAGCGTGCGCAGGTGCCCGCCATGGAGCGGCGTCTCGCGCACGCCCAGCACCAGGCGGCGCTTCTCCTTCAGTACCACGTCGGCCGCGCGCGACACGAGCGAGCTCGTCACGCCGGTCGCGATCTCGCTCATGGTGCGGATCGAGCACGGCAGGATCACCATGCCCAGGGTCGGAAACGAGCCCGACGAGATCGATGCGCCGATATCGGCGGCCGGATGCACCACCGAGGCCAGCGCCTTGACGTCCTTCGGCTTGTAGTCAGTCTCGTAAACCACCGTCATCTCGGCCGACTTGCTCATCACGAGATGCGTCTCGATGTCGGTCTTCTTCAGCATCTCCAGCATGCGGATGCCGTAGATGGCGCCGGAGGCGCCGGAGATGCCGATCACGAGCCGGCGCGGAGGCTTGGTGGTCATTTGTTGTTCTCTGAGGCGTTTCCAGCAAGAAAAGAAAGGCCGCTATCCCTAGCGCATGGCGCCGGAAGGGGGAAACCGGTTTTCGGTCGTATGACTTATGCGGCCTCGGGTTTGAAGCCCGCAAAGGCTGAGAGGATCGTCGCGAGCGGACCCGGCGGAAACGGCCCGATCACCCCTTGATACGAGCTGAGGCTGTCCTGCGCGGCTTCCACGGGCGACGGCGACGGACGGCCCAGCGCACCGGATGCTGCGATGCCGTAAAGCGCCTCCTGCTGCAGCCGCTCGGCCTCCAGCTCTGCTGACTTGATGCGGGTGCGGAAGCCTTCGGCCGCCTCGGGTGTCATGACCGGTGGCGGCGCCTTCAGCGCGCGGCGAATACCGCGGAGCGGAACAACGGTCATCTCACGCCACGGCCTGATCGCATCCTCGACCTTGGTGACGTCGTCGGCGTTCAGCGCGCGGCGCTCGGTCGCGTTCCAAAGGAGAAAGAACAGCACATTCACGTCGACGCCCGCCTGGTCCTGCAATTCGATGCAGGCCGGCGCCACGCCCGGCACACCGTAGAACTTGATCGAGAACCGCCAGAACGGCGACTTGCTGACCGGCTCGGGTTTGTCGTTGTCGTTCATGCCGAAAGCTTCTCATAGGCGCCGGCGGCGCGCAGCGCGGACACGATGCGCTCGGGCGTGAGCGGCATATCGAGGAAACGCACGCCGAACGTCGACAGCGCATCCTCGATCGCGGCAATGATCGCGGCTGGCGCCGGAATGGTGCCGCCTTCGCCCGCGCCTTTGACGCCGAGCGGATTGAGCGGGTTCGGCGTCTCGACATGCTCGATGCGCGCGCCCGGCACGTCGCATGATGCGGGCAACAGATAATCCTGGAACGTCGTGGTCAGCGGATTGGCGTCGTCGTCGTACTTCATCCATTCGAACAGCGCGTTGCCGACGCCATGCGCGACGCCGCCCTGCACCTGGCCGTCGACGATCATCGGATTGATCACGTTGCCGCTGTCATGGGCCACCGTGTAGTTGAGCAGCGCAACGCCGCCGGTCATCGGATCGACCTCGACCTCCACCACGTGCGTGCCGTTGCAATAGGACGCCTGCGGCGGCGTGAAGTAGGCGGTGTGCTCGAGCCCCGGTGTCTGCCCCGGCGCGAACGAGAAGCCCGGCATGCCCTGGGCCATGCGGGCGAGCTCGCCAAACGTCAGGCTCGGCTTGTTGCCGGTGCGCGCCGTGGCCTTGCCGTCCTCGACGTCGATCTCGCTTTCGGGAATGCCGAGCGCGCGCGACGCAGTGGCCAGCACCTGCTTCTTCACGGCTTCGCCCGCGATCATCGCGGACGTGCCGGCATTGATCGCCTGGCGGCTGGCGAAGGCGCCGACACCTTGGGCAATTGCACCGGTGTCACCCGCGCTCATCACGATGTCTTCGATCCGGCAGCCGAGATGATCGGCGACGATCTGCGACAGCGTGGTGCGCGTGCCCTGGCCTTGCGTGGTCGCGCCGGTCGCGACCGCGACCTTGCCGTTCGGCATGACGCGGATGGTGACGCCCTCGAACGGGCCAAGCCCGGTGCCCTCGACATAGTTGCCGATGCCGATGCCGAGATAGCGGCCATCGGCGCGGGCCTTGGTCTGCCGGGCACGGAAGCCCTGGTATTGCGAGGCTTCCACGGCCTTCCGCTGGCTCAGCGGGAAATCGCCGCTGACGTAAACCAGCGGCTTGCCGTCGCGGAAGATCAGCCCCGGCTCGTAGGGCATCTGCTCCGGCTTGATCATGTTGCGGGCGCGCACCTCGAAGCGGTCGAGCTTCAGCTCATGCGCGACGCGATCCATCAGCCGCTCCATGGCGAACACCGCCTGCGGGCGTCCGGCGCCGCGCACCACCGTGGTTGGCACGCGGTTGGTCAGCGCCACGGTGGTCTCGATCTTGTAGGCCGGGATCACGTAAGGGCCGGGGAACGTCGTCGATGCGATGAACGGCACGATGATGCCCCAGGGCAGATAAGCGCCGGTGTCGTGCAGCATCGTGGCGCGCAGCCCGAGGATCTTGCCGCTGCCGTCGACCGCGATCGCGGCCTTCCAATATTGATCGCGCTCCTGGGTCGACGACAGGAAGTGCTCGCGGCGGTCCTCCTGCCATTTCACCGGGCGGCCGAGCTTCATCGCCGCGGCCGGGATCACGGCCTCTTCAGGATAAAATGGCGCTTTGGTGCCGAAGCCGCCGCCCACCAAGGGGGCAATGACACGGACCGATTCCAGATTGCGCTCGAACAGATCGGCCAGCGTCCCGCGGCACAGATGCGGTGTCTGCGTGGCCGACCAGACGTTCAGCATGTCGGCCGCGGCGTCGTAATGCGCCAGCACGGCGCGGCCTTCGAGCGTCATCGCGGCGCCGCGATGCATGTCGAGCTCGATCTCGAACATGTGCGGCGCGGTCTTGAATGCAGCGTCGACGTCGCCGTAGCTCATCGGCACATAGGCCGCCACGTTCGACTTGAGATCGGCGTGCACGCCCGCCGCGCCGGACTTCACTGCGTCACGCGCGTCGCTCACCGCCGGCAGCGTCTCGTAGTCCACCTCGACCGCGTTGGCGGCGTCCTCGGCGATGTAGCGGCTGTCCGCGACCACCACCGCGATGGTCTGGCCGACATAGCAGACCTCGTCGCGTGCGAGCGGAATCTGGGTGCGCGGCGTCTTGATCGCCGGATTGGGCACCAGCATCGGAATCATGTCGGTGGCGATCCGGCCCGGCATGTCGTTTGCGGTCAGCACCGCGTGGACGCCGGTCATTCCACGAGCAACGTCGGTGTTAATTCCCCGGATCCGGGCATGGGCATGAGGGCTCCGCACAAAGGCGGCGTGCAGCACCCCCGGCAGCTGGATGTCGTCGACAAAACGGCCCTGTCCGGTCAGCAGGGCCGGATCTTCCAGGCGCGCGATCCGCGCGCCAAAGTGCTTTGCACCCATGCTTCTTAACGATCCGGCTCGATTTCCACCCGCCGGCGGCAGCGGGCAGGCTAATATCGGCCGGCGACAGCGGCGAGAGAAGAGCGGCTGCCGCAATGCCGCCCCGATAAGAATCTGAAATCGCGTGTGAAACCGGGACCCGTGGTCAAAACAGCACGCCCCCTTGCAAAACCGTCCGCGGCGGCCACTTGGAACCGCTAAGGGCGTGTGAATTAACGATTCATTCCTCTAGACAGCGTCCTATACGCCTGTGCCGATTCGGGACAGACGAATGAAAATGAAGGTGCGAACCATCGAGAAGCGGGGCCTCGGCCGGACAGCGCTGCTGTCGGCCGCGCTGCTCGTTGCGGCCCTGCCGGCACGTGCCGGAGACGCGCCGACCGGTTCCCCGGTGCAGGACCGCTGGCTTCTGAGCGTCCAGGCTCCGTCCGGCCTGACCTCCGGCGGTTCCCAGGGCTCCTACTATTTCCAGACCACGCCCGGCGCGTCCTTCTCGCCCTTTAACGGCACGCGCGGCTTCACCGATTTCTCGGTCGCGAAGCCGCTCGGCGGCGATTACGTGCGCGAGCTCGGCATCGGCAAGGTCGAAGCGACGCTGGGCGCCCGCGTCGCCGAGCCGCTGGTCTCCAACGGCTTCACGCCGTCCATCGATCCGCGCCGCTATATGGGAATCGGTCCCCGGGTTGGCCTGCAGGGCAATGCGCCGGTCGGCAATTCGCCCTGGGCGGTCGAATGGCAAGTCGGCGCGTCGATGCTGTACGGCAACGGCGCCGGCAGCAACGCCAACAATCCGCTTGCGCCCTATTCGTCGCAAAGCGGATCGGTGGTCAACGCCGATGGTTTTCTGGGCCTGACGCGCTGGTTCGATGCGGCGTCCAAACTGACGGTCGGCTATCGGGCCGACGCCCATTTCAACGACACGACCAGCCTGGGTCTCGGCGGCACGCCGTCGCCGGTGCAGAACCCGGACCGCCTCGACCACGGTCCGATCGTTCGCTTCACGATTCAGAAGTGACGGTCGCTCCGCGCGAGCTTTGGCGCGTGCTCTTCGTCGTCATGCACAGCAGTTGAAGGAGTCTGCGCCGTCAGACTGCGCAGCGTGCCCTTGCCCCAGTGCAAGCCGAACTTGACCCAGCGTTTCGCGATCCCAGCGAGTGACGTCTCGAGCGTGAACGCGCGCAGGCCGAACGCCTTGTCGTGTGAGAACTCATCGCAGGCGCGCTTGACCGGATCGTCGTAGAACGCAGCGATCTTGTCTTCGCCCATGCCGGGCGTCGCGAGCCAGCGCGGAATGTGCACGTTGCAGAGCCGCTCGGCATCGACCAGCGCCTTCCGCGCGCCGGTGCCGGCCGCAGGGCACGAGGTCGAGAACGCGTCGCCGAGCAGAACCACGCCCTGCTGCCGATAGCCGTGGGTCACGTAGAGATCGACCGGACGGATCTTGACGAAGCCGTCCACGGTGAAATCGCCCATCAGCCGGCGCAGCCCCGGCCAAACGCCATACAGCGTCTCGCGCGGCGTTTCGCGCAGCTGCTTCAGCCACGGGTCGTGCAGATGACGATAGCCGAACAAGTTGGCGCGCATCGCGCTCCCGATGGGAAACAGCGTGATGTAGGCCATCTTGTCCGCAGGGCTTTCCGAGAAATAAGTGAGCGCCGGAAACGGAAAGCCGCGCGGATCGGCAGGCTTGGCGTCGAACCCGATCGAAACAGAATGGCCGGCGCTGATGATGTCGCGCGTGACGCCGAGCTTTTCACGGATGCCGGGGTTGAGCCCGGTGGCGACGACCACGAGACGCGCAGAGATCTCCTCGCCGTTCGAGAGCCGGATGGTCTGCCGCTCCGGCCCGGTCGCGATGTCGGTGACCTTGGCGTGCACGAACGGCACGCTCTGTGGAATTTCCGCGCGGATGGTGTTGACCAGGGTGTCATACATGATGCCCTGCTGGTCGCCGGGCCGCTTCTCCACGATGCGGCCGAAGCGCGCCACCCAGCACTCGCGGTCCGGTGTCGACGCGCGCAGCACCGCGTCGGCGAGGCCGGTCAGCCCGACCGTGTGCATCTGGGTGCCGTCGAGCTTCTCGCAGCGGAAGTCTTCCGGATAAACGGTGTGCGGATCGACGATGACGGCGTTGATTCCGGCGCGCCCCAGCATCGCAGCCGCAAGCGAGCCGGCCAAGCCGCCACCGGCAATGACAACGTCCGCTTCGCGCATTGTCATGCTCCGCTATTTGGTCTTTCGCGACTTCCGCCACTGCAGATAGACGGCCTTCGCGGTCGCCCGCGCGTCCCGATAGGTCTTCTGCAATCCGCTCAGCGCGCGGAATTCGAGCGAGCCGCCGCGCCGCGCGTCGATCCAGAGGTCGGCGACCTCGTGCCGTTCCTGCCAGGCCGACATGTATCCGGTGTCGTCGTAGGAGCATGAATCGACAAAGGCGATGCTCTTGTCGGCGAGAAACGCCGCCGTGTAATCCTCGAGCAGCAGCATGCCGGGCGAGAAATCCTGGAAGGCCTCGTCGTAAGCGGTCTTCCAGGTGAAGGCTGTGCCTCCGGCGCGTGCGACGAGCTGCATGCTGACCGGCTTGCCGTCGAGATAGATCGAATGGATGGCGCCGCTGCCGTTGGCGGCAAGCGCCGCCATGGCGCCGCGCATGAAGCCCGCGTCGGTTTCGTTGCTGGCGAGCGCCGTGCCGTTGCGGCCTTTCCAGCCCGACATTTCCATCGCCAGAAACTCTTCGAGCGCGCGCCGCACGTCCTCGGGCTCGGTCACGACCGTTGAGAGGAGCGTGCCTTTCTCGGAAAGCTTGCGGCGGTGCTGGCGGAGCTTCTTGCGCGACGAGCTCGACAGCGCGCTCTCCAGATAGGTCTTGCCGTCGAGCGTCGAGGCAAGCTTCGGCCGCCGCACCTGATCGAACACGCAAGGTGCGGTGCCGCGTGCCGCGAGCACGCGAATGAGCGCCTCATGGGTCGGCTCGCCGACACCCATGGTGTCGAGCGTGATGATCTTGGGCAGACCGCGCTCGGCCGCGATGCCGTCCAGCATGGCGTCGAGAGTCTCGTCGAGGCAGTCGCGGGCGATCACCGGCGTGGAAAGATAGCCGTGCGTATAGGCCGGTACGATCATCGCCTGCATCGGCAGGATGGAGCGGCGCGGCCGGCCGACCGCGAAGCTCCAGATGCCGACGAGGGCCTCGCGGCCATCGACGGTCTTCCAGGCGAGCAGGGCGCGGTGCCCGGCGTCCGGCTCGATACCGGCCGCAACGCCGACCAGCGCCGGATCCATGAACACGTTGGCAGATGCGGCGCGCCCGAGCAGGTCGGTCCAATGCGCGCGGATGCCGGCGAGCCGCGCCGCATCGGCGATCTCCACCGAAACGCGACGCGATCCGTTCGACGCGGCTGTGGCCTGCATCGCGGTCATGTCCCGCGACCGATCATCCGCAAGGCTGTTCATGGCCGCGTCTCTTAGCGGAGTTCACTTCACAAGGCGTTACGCCATCTGACGATTTGTCTCACCGGGCGGGCGATCGTGGTTAATGCCCGATCGCATTGTCAGGCTTTTCCGTGATTCCGGCGCGTGATTTGGCGACAGAAGAAGCGAACGCAATTGCGTTAACACTTCGTCCACGCAGAATCGCAAGTTTTCCGAATTCGGTTTGCGATTTCACCGTTCCGACGCGTTCATACCGATATGTTCCGCGCACCCAGGGACCGGACAGGAATAACGGGTGGCCATGCCTCAGGCGACGCAAGCAGCCTTTGACGCGCGGGTTGGTGTCGACGACGAGTCGCTCGCCGGAGCGAAGCCTGTTGCCGCGGCGCCGGTCGAAATCCGCATCGCGATCCACGGCGATCTCGCCTCGGTCGAGCACGAATGGCGCGCCTTCGAGCAGGTCGCCGATTGCACCGTGTTTCAAAGCTTCGATTGGGTCTCACTCTGGCAGCGCCATGTTGGCGAGCGCCAGGGCGTCAAGCCTGCGATCGTCACCGGCCGCGACAGCCAGGGGCAGCTGCTCTGCCTGCTGCCGCTCAGCATCGAGCCGGGATCGCTTGCACGCCGGCTGACCTGGTTCGGCAACGCACTGTGCGATTACAACGCCCCGCTGCTGGCGCCGGACTTCGGCCAGCGCGTCGACGAGGCCCGCTTCAAGGAGATGTGGGGCGAAGTCTGCCGCACGCTGCAGGCCGATCCGCGCTTTCGCTTCGACGTCGTGCAGTTCGACAAGATGCAGAAGGTCGTGGGCGCGCAGGCCAATCCGTTCATGACGCTCGGCCCGATGCCGCACGCCAATGGCGCCTATCTCACAGCGCTCGGCACCGCTTGGGAGAGCTTCTACAACGACAAGCGCTCGTCGGCGACGCGGCGGCGCGACCGCACCAAGCGCAAGAAGCTCGGCGAGTTCGGCGAGCTGAAGTTCGTGACCGCGACGGGGGCGGACGTCGGCGCGACGCTCGCCACGCTGATGGACCAGAAGAGCAAGTCCTTCGCCGCCATGGGCGTGACCAACATCTTCGCCTTGCCGGGCTATCACGACTTCTACACCGCGCTGTCGCGGATGCAGGGCTTCGCCCATGTCAGCCGGCTCGATGTCGGCGCGCAGCCCGCCGCCACCAATCTCGGCCTGATGTTCCGCGGCTCGTACTACCACCTGCTGGCGAGCTATGACGGCGGCGAGCTGTCCAAGTACGGCCCGGGCGCAGCGCATATGCATCATCTGCTGCAATACGCCATCGAGCAGCGCTGCCACACGTTCGATTTCACCATCGGCGACGAGCGCTACAAGCAGGAATGGTGCGACAGCCAGATCGTGCTGTACGACTACATCGCGCCGGCCACGGCGCGCGGCGCGATCGTTGCCGCGAAGCTTTACGCGGTCGGCCGCGCCAAGCACTTCATCAAGCAGAACCCGGCGCTGTGGGAGAAGGCTTACAAGCTCCGAGCCGCGCTCGGCGCGCTGAAGCGGCGGCTGCGCGGCTAAAGCATTTTTCGGCGAAGCGTGAAGCGGTTCGCGCAGAAATGCGGCCAAGCTAAAAAGCTTCAGGCCTTTCCGCCCCAGAAGAACGAGTGCAGGCCCAAGCGCCGTTTTGCGACGATGAACAGCAGGACCGACTCGATGACGATCGCAACCGATGTCGCGAAGGCCGCGCCCGTACCGCCATGGACCGGCGCCAGCGCCACGCACAGGCTGACATTGACTGAGAACGCGGTTGCGTAGATCGCAGCGCAGATGCGTTGCTGGTTGAGCATGTTGAGCAGCCGCTCGGCCGGGCCGACCGCGGCGCGGGCGAGCAATCCGACCGACAGGATCAGCATGAAAGTATAGCCCGCCACGAAATCCGGGCCGAACAGCCACAGGATCGGCTTGCCGAGAGCGAGCATCACCAGCGTGGCCGCAAGCGACGGCCAAAAAGTCCAGCGTGCGGACTTGGCCACAAAGGCCTTGAGCTCGGACTGGTCGCCGGCGACATGCAGCGCGGTGAAGCGGTGCGCCACCGCCGCCGACATCGAGAAGTGGATGAAGCCCACCAGCATCAGCGTCTTCACAGCCGCGTAGTAGTAGCCGACCTCCTGCGGCGGCCGGAACTGCTGCAGCACCAGCACGTCGGCGTAGCAGAGCATGGTGTAGAACGCCCACACCACGATGATCGGCAGCGAGGTGGCGAACCAGCGCTTCACCTCATATTGACGCGGGCCGGGCGGGACCACGCCCTTCAGGCGCCGGTCGACCAGCCAGAGCTGCAGCAGCGAGGTGCTCCAGATCGCAATGGTGAGAGCGATCATGGTGGTGGTCGCGTCGATCGGGAAGCCCAATCCATAGGCCAGCGCCATCAGCGCGAACAGCACGACCGGGCGGAGCAGGGTGTGCGGCCCGAGCGCCAGCGCGATCCAGTTGTAGGAGCGGGCCAGCCCGTCGCACATCAGCGCGATGGTGAAGAACGGCAGCGACACGCAGGCCAGATAGAACGGCAGCACGGTGTGCGGATCGAGCCACGGCGTCAGCGCGAAGATCGCGCCCGCGCCGGCCAGCGCGAAGGCGGTCGCGAGCCCGAAGACGATCCAGCGGCTGCCGATAAAGAAGCCGCGCAGCGCATCGAGCTGGTTGTGATGGGTGTATTCCGGGATGTAGCGCTGGGCGACCAGCGGAATGCCGAGATGCACGGTGTCGCCGGCGAGCAGGAGCCAGGTCCAGACCGAGACGTAGATGCCGAAGTCGAAGCCGCCCATCCAGCGGGCGAGCGCGATCTGCGACAGGAAGGTGACGCCGGCGCTGGCGACACGGATCATGAAGGCCATGCCGGCCATGCGCTGCGCGGCGCCGTGCTCGCTGGTGAGCAGGACCTGCACCTTCGCGCGCAGGCGCGCGACCGCACCCAGCGGGGCGTCAGGCACGGCGATGTTCTCGGCGTCGGTCATGGCCATGTCAGGCCAGAAAGACGCCCAAAGCTTTAAGGGGCCGTTAAACGCTGCATTTTCCGTTCATATCGCCCATGGCGATATGAACGCTTCTTGAAGCTAGCCGGCGACTGCGATCTCCAGCGGGAACTTGTCCACCACCTCGTGTCCGGTGTCGGTGATGATGAAGGTGTGGCCCAGGAAGATGCCGAACATGCCATCGGCGGTGATCGGGTTGGGTTCCGCCATGATGATCATGCCGGGCTTGAGGATCATGTCGCTCTCGACGCCGCCGATATGATCCGAGGTGACGTGCGGGTTGTCGGTGACGATGTCGATGCCGTGGCATTGCGTCGGCCGCGACTGCACGCCCTTGTCGCGGAAGAAGCGGCTCGCCTCCTGCATCGCCTTGGCGTTCTTGCCGGGTTTGATCTCTTCGACGATCTTGTTGTAGCCGGGCAGCGTGATCTCGTCCCAGAACTTCCGCACCATGTCGGTCGGCGGCCCGAGCGTGATCGGCGAGCCGATCTGCGCCGTGTAGCCGCGATAGCCCGCGGCGATCTCCATGTTGATCATGTCGCCCTTCTTCAGCACGCGGCCGGACGGCCGCGGATTGCCGAAGATCAATGCCGGATTGTCCATCGGCGTCGAGCCGATGATCAGGAAATCGATGTCGCCGCCGCCGTCCATGATGGCGGAGGCCGCCGCGGCCTTGATCTCGTATTCCTTCACGCCGGGCTTGGCGCGCGCCACCATCGCCTCCATGGCGCGCTCGCAGAGCACGCCCGCCTTGCGCACGCAGTCGAGCTCTTCCTTGGAGTGGACCACCACGAGGTCGTGCAGGAATTGCTTGGTGAAAACGAGTTCTGCGTCGGGCAGCTCCTTGCGCAACGTCATGTACTGATTGACCGGGAGATAGTCGCCGTGGCGCGGGTCGATCTCCATCAGGCCGATGCGGCCCTTCTCCAGCCGCAGCTCGCGCAGGCGCTCCACCATCACCATGGCGTATTGGCCGTTGCGGCTGTGCCGCACGTCCTTGACCGCGACCTCGACGTGGCGGCGCACGGCTTCGGCGTGCGTGCCGCCCATCGAGTAGATCATGGTCGGCTCGCCATCGAGCGGCACCAGCACGTAGCAGCACAGCGCGTGCCACTCCCAATGGCCGGTCAGCCAGGTCATGCCGGCGCCGAAGCTCCAGTGGCTTGGCCCGCCCGGCACCACCACGGCGTCGAGCTTGTGCTCGCGCATCTTGGCGCGCAGCGACTCGTAGCGGCGCTTGTACTCGCTGGCCGAGAACTGCTCCCAGATGCAGTCGCGGTAATACGGCGTCTCGCGCATGTTGGCGAACGGCAGCGACTGGTCGAGCTTGTCGCGGACGACGGGCCAGGGCTGCGGCCCGAGCGGGCGGCGCGGTTGTTCGTTCATGGCGGCGTTTCCTCAATGTTTCGTGTTGGGCGTTTGTAAGTGGCATCGTAGCCCGCCGCTTGCACTGCTGTCATCGCCGGGCTTGACCCGGCGATCCATGGCCGGTTCCGGCAACGGAGGTCTTGCGTAAGACCATTTTTCGATGGGCGAAGTCATGGATGCCCGGGTCAAGCCCGGGCATGACAGCGGTGCGTGGGGAGCTAGCGGAGCAAAGCTCCAAATTACTCCGTGCAATTTCCGATCGTGACCTTGCCGCCGGCGAGCTCGACCGCTTCCTCGGCAAGCTTCATGTTCGCCACCTGCTCGACTGTGGGCTTCTTGGCGGCATCGATGTCGCCGTTCTCGACGCTGTTGTCGATCGACCACTGCGTGCGTTGCGGGGTGAGGCCGGAGTTGACCGACCAGATGCAGTTCTTGATGTTGCTTTCGATCGCGAATTCGACCGCTTCCTTGGGTTTCTTGGTCGCGTCGACAATGATCGGCACCACCTTGTCTCGCTCACGGTAGATGGTGCGGTTGGCCTCGATCATCGCCGCGACCGTGTCGCGAAGCAGCGCCCGGTCCTTGGCGATCCATTCGGTCGAGGCGCCGTAGGCGTTGAACATGTAGAGCGGCATCAGCTCGACGAGTTGCACCAGCGGATGCAGGCTGTCCTTCTGTTTCCTGGCAAGGAACACGTCCTCGGGATGCAGCGCGACGCCGTCGATCTGGCCGGCGATCAGGCCGGGCAGGCGGCCTGCGGTCGGCGAGGGGATGAACTGCGCGTCGCCGACGTCGAGCTTGGCCGACTTCAGCACCTCGCGGCCCATGCGCCAGTTGAAGCCGCCGACGCCGCCGCCGGTCGCCGACAGCCGCTTGCCCTTGAGGTCGGCCGCGGTCTTCACCTCGCCCGGCACCATGTAGGCCTGCGGCATGCGCGGGGCGAGGCCCCAGATCTGCTGCACCTTGAGCCCGCGCCCGACCGACACGTCGCTGACCGAGACGATGGCGCTGCCCTGCGCCGCTGCGACCGCGGAGGTCTGCGACTGGCCGCCCTCGAACTGCACGATGTTGGCGTCGATGCAGCGCTTCTCGAAATAGCCCAGCGCCTTCGCCACGTAGGGCGAGGTGTGCACCACGTTGGGCGGCGCGACCGAGACCCCGATATTGATCTTGCGCATCGCCGGGCAAGACTGGGGCGGAGACTGGGCCGCGGCCTGCTCGACGCCGCATACGGCCGCGAGCGCGGCTGCGCCGATGCCGATCATGAATGTGTTCTTGAACAGCGCTCTTGGCGTCATCCCATTCCTCCCGAAGTGATCGTTGCGGCCGCCCCGAACCACGGTCCGGCCGTCGCAGTGTTTTGGGCAGCATAGAAAAACGCCGGGGCTCGGCACAAGACTTGATCGGACGGGAGGCTGCGGCTTATCGGCCGCGCGTTACCGGGTGGTCTGCACTTTGTTCGTGACATCCGGCGTGTCGCCGGAGAGCCGCGTGCCGGCCGGCCCCGAGCTCGTGACGATGCGCGCGATCCGATAGCGAATGACGACGCGTCCGGCCGGGATTGCATATTTGTGGGCCGCGATCGTCACGGTGGCGGGCTGCAGGAGTTTTGTCATCGTGGTGTAGAGCCTGCCGTTCGAGCCGATCGGCCCGCCGGGCGGCGTCACCTTGACGGACTTGCCCGCATTGAGCGCATCGTCGACCCGCCAGGTGTTGGCGAAATTCGTCCCGAACCATATCGACTCGAGGCCGCGGATGTCATCGGACAGATGGATTTCGGCGTCGAGCAGAACGCCCCGTTCCAGCTCGATCTCGGCGCGCGTGAAAAGCCGAAGGCGCCTCGTCACCTCGTGGGTGGTGGTCGCGTTCATGTCGAACACGATGCGCCGTCCCGCGCCGTCGTCGATCGAAACGAGCCCGGCGAGGCGTCGGCCGGGCTGCTCCAGCGCGATCGGAAAGGCGCCGGTGCAGCTCAGGCCATCGAAGGTGACGTCCGATGGCGTGCCGCCGGAGTCGTCCAGCACGTAGCCGTTCTTGTAGAGCACCCGGGTGTTGCGTTGTGTGACCTCGGACTCCGCGCCGGCAAAGAACAGGAACGTGCCGGACTTGTTGTCGGCGTGGCTGACCGCGATGTCGTTGAACACGACGTTGCGGCAATAGCTTTCGACGTACGAGAAGGTGCTCTGGATGTTCTCGGCCTGGCCGCGTGTGAGAACGCAGTCGGTGCAGGTGCCGAGGTTGATGGTGCGGCCCATCGAGTTCTGGCCATGGGTGTTGTCGTTGCGATAGAGCCGGTAGTTCTCGATCGTCAGCCCCTCGGAGCGGAAGGATACGAACAGGCCCGCGCCCATATTGATGCCGCCGTTGCGGTTGCCGGTGATGTTGCTGATGCGGATGTTCCTCGCCCATTCGACGAACACGCCGCACTGGATGTTTGGCGTGCCGCGGCATTCGAAATTGAAGCCGTCGAGCCAGACATCGTGGAGGCTGTGATTGTAGGTTCGCACCGAGCGGTTGAGCTCCGATATTCCTGCGATGTCGACGGTGCGGGGCACCGGCCGGTCGAGCGTGATGGTCGATCTTGCGGGATCGATCGCCGCAATCGTCGCGAGCAGGGCGATCTTCGATTCCGGCGTATCGTCGGGGTTCTCGCCCAGACGGATCATGACCGTGTGCCCGACGCTGAAGCCCGTCACCCCCGACAACGTCAGCTCGCGATCGCCCTCCCGTGGCTGCGCCACGACCGTCGCATTCGCGATTTCAATGAGGCCCTCGTCGCGATGTCCGGTGGTGTTCGGCTCCCAGCTCGGGCTCGGATTCTTCAGCATCACGATGCCGCGGTCGGTGACGATGGTGCAGCCGTTGCCCTGCAGGTTGACGCTGGGCAGCCAGTGGATCGCCTTGGTGATGTAATAGGTCTTGTCGCCGTCGAAGCTGAGCGTGCCGCCGCCCTGCATGCTGAGCGTGCGGATCGCGCCGTTGATCGCTTCGACGTCGTCGGTCTTGCCGTTGCCGAGCGCGCCGAAACGGCCGGATGGCACCGGCTCCGCCGGTGCGGCGGATGCGGTTTTGATCGCGGCGCCAAGCACGGCCGCGCCGCCGAGCAGCGACATGAATTCCCGTCTCTGCATCGGCGTGGACCTGATTGTCGTAGGGTGCGTGCGTGGGCCAGCGCGGCAAATTTATAGTACGGCCATCCGGCGTTCAATGAACGGAACTCATGGCGGATGCGTGACATCCACCGCGGGCCGGCGGTATCCGGCTCAAATCATTTCCCCGAAAACGTCACCGCCTCGACCTTGTTGCCGTCAGGATCGCGCAGGAACGCGGCATAATAGTGCGGGTCGTATGCGCGCAGGCCCGGCGCGCCCGCATCGGCACCGCCATGAGCGAGCCCGGTGGCGTGAAAAGCATCGACCATTTTCCGGCTGCGGGCCGCGAACGCCACATGCACGCCATTGCCTGCGGAGGCCGGCTTGCCGTCGGCCGGAACTTCCACGCTGAACAGCACTTCGCCGGTGCCGTAGAGCAGCGCCCGCGGCTTGGCCTCGATCAGCCGCAGGCCGAGCAATCCCATCACCGGATCGTAGAAGGTGCGGGCGCGGGCGAGATCGTTGGTGCCGAGCGAGACGTGATGGATCATGGGCAGGCTCCGCTGGCGGAAACGCCGCCTGCGGAATTCGGTTCCGGGACGTCGCTATCCGACCATCGCTTCCGATGACGTCTTGAGCTTATGAAGCGCCTCGTGGGCGACCGTCGTCATGCTGGCGATCTCGCGCATGCTCTGGCTGATCGCGGTCGTGCCGCTGGCTGCATTCTGCATGTTGGATGAGATTTCCTCGGTCACCGCGGCCTGGGACTCCACGGCTTCCGCGATCAGGTTCGAGATCGAGTTCACCTGCTCGATGGTCTTGGCGATCCGGCCGATGGCCTCGGCCACGCTCTCGGCGACCTTTTGGACGTTGACGATCTGCGAAGAGATGTCGGCCGTGGCCTGCGCGGTCTGCGTGGCGAGCGTCTTGACTTCGCTGGCCACCACGGAGAAGCCGCGTCCGGCCTCTCCGGCGCGCGCCGCCTCGATCGTGGCATTGAGCGCGAGCAAATTGGTCTGCTGCGCAATCGCCTGAATCAGGTTGACGATCACGCCGATCCGCGACGCAGCCTGGGTCAGGCCATGGACCAGATCGCTCGTCCCGGCGCTTTGGCTGACGGCCTGCTCGGAGACCCGTGCGGCCTCGCTCATGCGCTCGTTGATCTCACTGATCGTTGCTGCGAGCTCCTCGGCGGATGCGGCGACGCTTTCGACCATGTCGGAGGTTTGCAGCGAGGCATTGGCGGCGTGAGACGCCTGGTCGTTCGCCGTCGCAAGCGCATCAGATATGCGTCCGATGTCGGCATCGATGGTGTGCTGGATTGCGGCCCTTCTGTTCCGCTCCAGGACCTGCGCAGTGACGTCGACTGCGAATTTCACGATCTTGATGACCCTGCCGTCCGTCGGATCGATGATGGGATTGTATGTGGCCTGGATCCAGACCTTCCTGCCGCCTTTGCCGAGCCGCATGTACTCGGCGGACTGGAACTCGCCGCGATTGAGCGCCTGCCAGAATTCGACATAAGCCGCGCTGTTGCGCTCGTCCGGCGGCACGAACATCTGGTGCCGCTGCCCCTTGATCTCATCGAGCGTATAGCCGAGCGAGTTCAGGAAGTTGTCGTTGGCGGTGATCACAGTGGTGTCGGGATTGAAGTGGATCACGCCCTGCGACTTGCTGATCGCTTCGATCTGGCTCGCCAATTCGATGGCGCGGAATTTCTGCGCGCTGATGTCGGCGGCAATCTTGACGATCTTCACGGGCTTGCCGCGCCAGTTGATCACGGGATTGTACGAAGCCTGAATCCAGATTTCCTTGCCGCCTTTGCCGACCCGTTTGAATTGGGCGGAGTGACACTCGCCGCGGCTGAGCTTGGTCCAGAAATCCGCGTAGGCGCTGGTGCTGCTTTCGTGCTCAGGCACGAAGATCCGATGATGCGCGCCGGCGATCTCCTCGAGCGAATAGCCGAAGGTGTCGAGAAAGTTCTGGTTCGCGGTCAGAATCCGGCCCTGCATGTCGAATTCAATGACAGCCTGGGACTTATGGAGCGCAAGGATCAGGGACCGAAGCCCGCCGTTGGTCAGCCAGTTCATCATGCCCCTCGCCGCGCAGGGTCGTGCCTGGGGGCGGCATCACACGGGCAGAATATGGAGTCAGGTCGTTGAGGAAGCATTAACCCTAATAGGGCGCCGGCCACGCCCTCGAAAAGCGGTGCGACTCCAATAGCATACGGGTCCGCAGCCGGATCGATCAGAAGCGATAGCGGCTCTGGCCGTATTCGCCGCCCCAGGACTGTTGCCGTTCGGCGCGAGCCCTGCCCGGTGCCACGCCATAGGCGTAGCCGTTGTCGACCGTCGGGACGTCGTCTCGGCTGGCCTGGCCGTCGCGATACGCGGCGTAGCGGCTGCCGCGTTCGGGCTTGCGTGCGATCTGCTTGTGCAGCTTCGGCGTCGGCGCAGTCCGGGCCGTGTCGCGCTGCGTTTCTCGCTGTGCTGTTGTCACGGCTTCACGCTTGATAACGGCGTGCTTGGTGGGTTCGGTCACGCTCGGCTCGATCTTGGCGGTTTCGGTGCGCGCAGGTTCGGCCTTTACGGGCTCGGCCTTGATCGATTGGGTCTTGGCCACGTCGGCTTTGGCAACCTCAGCCTTGGCAACCTCAGCCTTGGCAACTTCCGTTCTGGCCGGCACTGGCTTGGCGACTTCGGCCTTGGCGACGTCAGTCTTGGCCGTTTGAGTCCTGGCCGTTTCAGTCTTGGCCGCTTGAGGCTTGGCCGGCTCCGGCTTGGTGACTTCGGTCTTGGCGACTTCAACCTGGGCCACTTCGGCCTTAGCAACCTCGGCAGGCTGAGGCTTGGGAAGCTCGGGATAGGTGACGACTTCGGTTTCGGCCTGGGCCGCAGGGGGCAGCGCTTCAGCCGCTTCGCCGATCTCTGCAATCGGCGGCGCGACGGGCTTTGCCGCGGGCGCAGGCTGCAATGCCGCATCCGGCACCAGCGCCGGAGCGCGAGTCTGGGGCGCCTCTTGTGCCCGCTTTGCCTCTTGCTTCCGCGGAGCCTCCGGCGCGCGCTGCGCCGTTTGCGTCCGGACCGGCTCGGGGCGCGTCAATCCTTCGGAATTGTTGGTGAACAGCGGCCCGCGCGACTTGAGCGTTGCGTCGGCCACGAACAGCAGCGCCAGGAGCAGGCTGCCGGCTATTGCGACGAAGCGGAAAATCGGCATCGCGCGACCCCACTTTCACATGCACATCTGGTCCGGCACCGTGGCTGGACGTCCTCTTGCATGTGTAGCGAAACGCCGCCTGCGCGGGTGTGCGTTAGGTCACAGCGCGAACGCAGGTCACGGTGCGCGGGTACCACTGGAGCATGTTCCGGCGAAGTGTGAAGCGGTTCGCCGCAGAACATGCGGCCAGGCTCTAGTCTTCCTGTGCCGCTGCGGTCCAGGGCGCGACCCACTTCTCGGCAAGCCGCAGCAGCGCCGTCAGTGTCACGCCGAGGAGGCCCAGCGTGACGATGGGCACGAACATCCGGTCGACCTGGAACGTCGACGCGGTGCGCACGATCAGATAGCCGATGCCGGAGATCGCGGTGTAGAGGTCGGCCAACACCATGCCGATCATGCCGCGGCCCACCGCAAGCCGGATACCGGTGACGATGAAGGGCAGGGCGCCCGGCAGCACGATGTTGGCCCAGAGCTGGCGCTCGGAGCAGCGGAACGCGCGGCCCACCTCGAGCAGCTTCGGATCGACCGATTTCACACCCTGATAGGTGTTGATCACCATCGGGAAGAAGCCGAACAGGAACAGGATGATCACCTTGGCGGTGGTCTCGTAGCCGGCCCACAGCACGATCAGCGGCACCAGCGCGACCGAAGGGATCGAATAGAGGAACGTGATGTAGACCGTGAGGCCGATATCCAAGATGCGAAAGCGCGCCAGCATCAAGCCCAGCAGCGTGCCGAACGCGATGGCGAGTGAGAGGCCCATCAGCAGCACCAGGAGGCTCGGCCATAGCGAGTTCCACAACTCGCCGGTCCAGATCATGTCGGCGGCCGCGACCGCGACCTTCCACGGCGTGGTGAACAGCACCGGATCGACATTCACCGCGGCGATCTGCCAGAGCGCCAGGAAGATCGCGAGCGAGACCATGCGGATGATGAAATTCTGGAATCCCGTGCGACGGCGGCGTTGGGCCGCGGCGCGCTCGGCGCGCTTCTGATCGCCGATGATATCGGCCTGCAGGTCGGCCGCGCCGGTGTGCTCGACCGTGCTCATGCCACCTCCCGCGGGGAGCGGGTCTGCTGCGGCCGCACGGTGTGCAGCTGCTTCCAGATATGCGCGCGCATCTCGCCGAAGCGCGGATCGGCGCGCAATTCGTTGGCGTCGCGCGGATGGCCGAACGGCACGTCGAGCATTTCCTTGATGCGGCCGGGGCGGGCGCTCATCACCGCGATGCGATCGCCGAGCAGGATCGCTTCGTCGATCGAGTGGGTGATGAACACCATGGTCTTGCGCTCTTCCGGGCGCTCCATGAGCTGCAGCAATTCTTCTTGCAATATCTCGCGAGTCTGCGCGTCGAGCGCCGCGAACGGTTCGTCCATCAGCAGCACGGAAGGATTCATCGCCAGCGCCCGGACCAGGCCGACGCGCTGCTGCATGCCGCCGGAGAGCTGATACGGATAGTGCTTCTCGAAGCCTGAGAGCCCGACCAGCTCCAGATAATGCGTCACGCGCTCCTTGATGGTCGCGGCCGAGGCGCCGGCCATCGCCAGCCCGAACGCGGCGTTGTCATAGACCGTCTTCCACGGCAGCAGGCCGAAGTGCTGGAACACCATGGCGACGCCATCCGGCGGGCCTTGCACAGGCTTGCCGTCGACCGTCAGCGTGCCGGTGCTGAGCTCGGTCAGCCCCGCGATGCAGCGCAGGAACGTGGTCTTGCCGCAGCCGCTGGGGCCGACGATGCAGAGGATCTCGTCGCGCTTGATCTCGAGCGACAGCTGGCGGAACGCCACCACCGTTCCGTCCAGGAACAGCTTGCTCGCGCTCTCCGCGACGATGACCGGACCCACTCCCACCGTTCCACTCCCGTATCGCGCCGCTCTTGAAGCGAGCAGTCGTTGTCGTGATCGGCCCGCACGGTCGCGCAGGCCGAGTCCAAGTGCAAGCCTGAAGTGCAAGCCTGAAGTGCAAGCCGCCTTTTTGGCCAGGGCGGTCCTAGCGCCCCGCAGCGTAACCCTGCATGCCGCGCGGATTGGCTGCGGCTTTCCGGCGCACGCCGTCCTTGGAGGCGGCGGTGAGCCGGCCTTCCGACCACTCCGGCTCGACCTCGACGATGTGGCCGCGCCGCGTGAGCTCGTCGCGGGTCTCCTTCGGCACCCGCTTCTCGATCTGCAGCACGCCGGGCCGCGAGGTGCGCGGCCAGAACGAGATCGGGAAATGCTCGGAGTGCCAGGCCGGCGCGTCGATCGCCTCCTGCAGGTTCATCTTGGCGTGCACGTGGCGCAGGAAGAACTGCGTGATCCACTGGTCCTGCTGGTCGCCGCCGGGCGAGCCCCAGGCGAGGTAAGCGTCGCCGTCGCGCAGCGCCATGGTCGGCGACAGCGTGGTGCGCGGCCTCTTGCCGGGAGCGAGCGAGGCCGGATGGCCCTCCTCCAGCCAGAACATCTGGCCGCGGGTGCCGAGGCAGAAGCCGAGCTCGGGGATCACCGGAGAGGATTGCAGCCAGCCTCCCGACGGTGTCGCCGTCACCATGTTGCCGGCCTTGTCGACGATGTCGAAATGCACGGTGTCGCCGATCACCTCGCCCATGCGGCCCACGGTAGGCTCGCCGGCGCCCATGCCGGCGACGAGCTTGGCACCGGTCTTGAGCTTCACCAGCGCGCCGAAACCTTCGACCGAGCCAGGCCGCAGCTCCAGCGAGGCCTTGTCGGTGACGAGCTTGCGCCGTTCGTTGTTGTAGGCGTCCGAGAGCAGCGTCTCGAACGGCACCTCGACGAAATTGGGATCGCCGTAGAACTTCTCGCGGTCGGCGTAAGCGAGCTTGGAGCATTCCACCACCAGGTGGATGAAGTCCGGCCCGACCACATCCATGCCGTCGAGGTTGAAGCCCTTGAGCAGCGCGAGCTGCTGCAGCGTTACCGGCCCCTGGCTCCACGACGCCTTGCACACGGTGTAGCGGCCGTAGTCGTAAGCCAGCGGTGCATCGAGCGTCGCCTGCCACTTCGCCATGTCCTGGCCGTTGAGCACGCCCTTGTGCGGCCTGCCGCTGGTGTCCATCACGGCCTGCGTGCGGCAGAACTTGTCGATCGCTTCGGCGACGAAGCCCTGCGACCAGACCTTCCGGGCCTTCTCGATCTGCGCGACGCGGTCGGCGCCGGCGCTCTCGGCTTCCTTCAGCACGCGTGCGTAGGTCGCGGCCATGGTCTTGTTGGTGAACAGCGTGCCGGCCGCCGGCACCTTGCCGTTCGGCAGATAGACCGCTGCGGAAGTGGGCCAGTGCTCCCGGAACAGCTTCTCGACGGTCCTGATCGTGGCCTCGGCGCGCTCGACCAGCGGATAGCCGTTCTGCGCATACGAGATCGCGGGCGTCAGCACGTCGGCGAGCTTCATCGTGCCGTAGTCGCGCAGCATCATCATCCACGAGTCGAACATCCCGGGGATGCAGGCCGCGAGCAGGCCCGTGCCCGGCACCATGTCGAGGCCTTCGCTCTTGTAGTGCGCGATGGTCGCGCCGGCCGGCGCCGGTCCCTGGCCGCAGATGATCTCGGGCTTCGCCTTCTTCACATCGAAAAGAATGATCGGCACGTCGCCGCCCGGGCCGTTCAGATGCGGCTCGACCACCTGCAGCGTGAAGGCGGTCGCGACCGCGGCGTCGAAGGCGTTGCCGCCGCGCTCCAGGATGCCCATGCCCACGGCGGTCGCGATCCAGTGCGTCGAGGTCACGACGCCGAAGGTGCCGTCGATCTCGGGCCGCGTGGTGAACGGGTTGGGATTGATGTTGCCTGCCATGATCCGCCTGAATTGAGTTCCCGATGTGCTGCCCCACCATAGCACGCGGCCTGGCTTCGGTGCTTGGCCTTTGTGTTCCGGATGCCGTGCGCGCGGCTCATAGCCGGCAAGCATTGTTTCAGCCCTGCGGGCGGTCCTATGCTCCCGGAAACCGTGTCATTCGGGAGATCGCCATGGACATCGTGCTCTACTACGGCCCGCTCACCTGCGCGCTCGCGCCCTACATCACGCTGACCGAGGCCAACGCCAAGTTCGAGGTGCGTCCGCTGAACTTCCGCAAGGACCAGCACCGCTCGCCCGACTTCCTGAAGATCAATCCCAAGCACAAGGTCCCGGTCCTCCTGGTTGACGGTCAGATTCTGACCGAGAGCGTCGCGATCCAGATGTGGATCGCGCGGAACTTCCCGCAAGCGAAGCTCCTGCCCGCCGATCCGTGGCAGGAGCTGAAGGCGGTCTCGATGCTGTCCTGGTGCTCGTCGGGCATCCATCCGTTCCTGGCGCGGATCAACGCCCCGCCGCGAGTCTGCGACTTGCCGGACGCAGGGCCGAGCGTGCGCAAGCTCGCGGCCGACGTGTTATTCGAGAACTTCCAGCTCGCCGAGGACATGCTCGCGGGCCGCGAATTCTTCTTCGACCACTTCACGGCTGCCGACGCGCACTTCTTCTGGTGCTTCCGCCGTGCCACGCAGTTCGAGCTCGATCTCGGCAAGTTCAAGAACTGCATGGCGCACTTCGAGCGCATCGGCGCAAGGCCGAGCGCCCAGAAGGTTCTGGCTTACGAGAAATCGGTGCAGGCCGAGTTCGCCAAGGCTGCCTAAAGCGAGGCCGGCTTAAATCCAAGACGCCAGCGTCGATTGATAAGGCATCGGTATGGATTGATACCGCTTGCCATGCGCGTTGTTTCGTCCGAGCGGCCGCCCCTGGCATAGCTTGGCTATGGATGTGGCGTAGCGAATGCAGATACCTTCTTACGAAGGTATCGCGGCTGCGCTGAGCATTCATGGACATCAACAACATCAATCACGTCGGCATGGCGGTCCGTGATCTCGCCGAAACCACCACGCGCTATGAGTCGATGGGCTTCCAGCTCACGCCTTATTCGCCGCACTCCGGGGCCTGGAAGCCCGGCGAGCCGGTGCAGCCGCTCGGCTCCGGCAATCGCTGCGTGATGTTCGAGAACACTTACCTGGAGATTCTCGCGAGCGAAGACCCGAAGAAGCCTGCGGCCCGCATCGTAAATTTCCTCAAGCGTCATCAGGGCGCGCACATCGTCTGCTTCGACTGCGGCGATTGCGACCTCGTCGACCGCCGCGTCCGCGGCCACGGTTTCGAGACCTCCGGCGTGATCCCGCTCCAGCGCGAGATCGACACGCCGGACGGCGTGCGCACGGCGAAATTCGTGCGCAGCCAGTTCGCGCCGAAGGATTCGCCGGAGGGCTACATTCAGTGCACCACGCATCTGACGCCGGAGTACATCTATCAGCCGCGCTACATCATCCACGCCAACGGCTGCTTCCGGCTGGCCGAGGCCATCATGGTGACGGACGATCTGCCGGGTTTCGCGAAGCGCTATGAGGCGTATATCGGCGCCGCTCCGTCGAACGAGGATGGCGCGGTGAAATTCCATCTGCCGCTCGGCACGACCATGACGCTGATCGACGTGCGCGATGCCGCCGCGATGCTGCCGGGCACGCTGCTGCCGCCGATCCCGGGCATTGCCGCGGTGGTGTTTCGCACGCGTTCGACGGCGGGTCTCAAGGACAGGCTCGCCGGCAAAGGCTTTGGCGTGAGCGAGGCCGGAGACCGTCTGCTGATTCCCGCCGAGGAGGCGAGCGGCGTCGCCGTGATGTTCGAGGGCTGATCCGATGAGACGAATGATGAAGATAGTTTCCGCCTTGGCGTTCTGCGTCCTGGCTTTGGCCTCGGGCCGTGCCACCGCCCAGGATTTCCCGTCGCGTCTTGTGAAGATCGTCGTGCCCTATCCGGCCGGCGGCGGTGTCGATGGGCTGGCGCGGCCGCTCGCCGAGCGGCTGAGCCGGATGTGGGGCCAGCCGGTCGTGGTCGAGAACAAGCCTGGCGCCAGCACAATGCTGGGCGGCGCCGACGTGGCACGCGCCGCGCCCGACGGCCATACGCTGCTCTTCACCAGCGATTCCTCGATCACCAGCAATCCGCACCTGTTCAAGCAGATGAGCTACGACCCCGCGAAGGAGCTCGCGCCGATCACGCAGCTCATCGATCTGCATCAGCTCGTGCTGCTGCATCCGTCGGTGCCGGCGAGCACCATGAAGGAGCTGGTGGCGCTGGCGAAGGAAAAGCCGAACACACTGAACTACGGCTCCTACGGTATCGGCAGCCAGCCGCATCTGCTGTTCGAGATGCTGCGCAAGGAGGCCGGCGCGCCGATCCAGCAGGTGCCGTATCGCGGCATCGCGCCGGCGCTGACCGCGGTCCTGACCAACGAGGTGCAGATGACGCTCGGCGGCATCTCGGTTGCGGCCGGTCATCTGCAGAACAAGACCATGAAGCCGCTCGCCATCAGCCGCCGCGCTCGGCTGCCGGCCTATCTGGACGTGCCGACGCTGGCCGAAGCGGGCTTCCCGAATGTCGATCCGCGCTCGTGGTACGGAATGTTCACGGCCGTGGGGACGCCGCCGGGCGTGATCGACAAGATCCAGAAGGATGTCGCGGCGGTGTTTGCCGACGCCGAGTTCAAGGCGCGCTTCATCGATGGGCTCGGCTATACCGGAGTGGGCAGCACGCCCACCGCCTTTGCCCGGTTCATCGCCGAGGACATGGAATACAAGCGCAACCTGATCGCGGTCACCGGCATCACGGCCGAATAGATTTTTAGCGGCGCGTCTTGCCGCGTCCTCCCGCGGCCCGGATAATCGCCGAAAAGCACAGGGAGGATTTGGCGATGGCAGGGCTTGTGCCCGCGCATCGGCGCGTCGCATCCGTTACGGCCGGCGCGCTGGCCATCTGGCTGATGGCCGCGGCCACCGCCGCTGCACAAACTTTTCCGTCGGGCCCGGTGAAGGTCATCGTGCCGTTCGGCGCGGGCGGCGCGACCGATATCCTGGCCCGCGTGTTCTCCGACCAATTGCAGCAGAAGCTCGGCCAGCCTTTCACCGTGGAGAACCGCGGCGGCGCCGCCGGCCAGATCGCGGCCGCAGCGGTGGCGCGCTCGCCCAATGACGGCTCGACCCTGATGTTCACCACCGCGGCGCCGATCACGATCGCACCGCTGATGAACGACAAGGTGCAGTACGATCCGCGCAAGGACATCGTGCCGATCGCGGTGGTGGCCGTGATGCCGGTGTGGCTCGTGGTCAATGCCGACTCACCGCTGAAGACCGCGGCCGACATCTTCGCCAAGGCCAAGGACAATCCGGGCAAGCTGAACTACGGCACCTCGGGCGTCGGCACCGAATTGCATCTCGCGGCCGAGGCGGTGTCCCGCTCGGCATCGGTGCAGATGGTCCACGTGCCGTTCCGCGGCGGCGGTGAGGTGATCGCGGCGCTGATGGGCCATCAGCTCGATTTCGCGGCGCTCAGCACGGCTTCGATCGCGGGTCCGCTGAAGCAGGGCACGCTGCGGGCGCTGGCGGTGTCGTCGCCCAAGCGGATGCCGGATTTTCCCGACGTGCCGACCTTCGCCGAGATCGGGCATCCCGGCGCCACCATGATGCCGTGGTGGGGCTGGATGGCGCCGGCAGGCACCCCGCAGCCGGCGATCGCGCGGCTGACTCAGGAGCTTCAGACGATCAGCAAGGACGAGACGGTGCGAGAACGGCTGAAAGCCACCTTCGTGCAGATGGACTTCGCCGGGTCCGACGAGTTCGCCAAACGCATCGAAGCCGAGACCGCGCTCTATGGCGGGATCATCCGCGCCGCCAACATCAAGCTGAACCCATAATGTGAGTTCGTGACATGAAACGCAGCGAAGGCCGCATCCGCACCACCCATGCCGGACGACTGCCGGTGCCGCCCGGCTGTGAGGGCCTGCCGATGCGGCTGTTCCGCGGCGAGAAGGTCGAGCCCGCGGTGATCGATGCCGGCATCGATCACGTCGTCGGCAAGCAGATCGAGCTCGGCATCGACTGCATCGGCGACGGCGAATTCTGGAAGATGCGCAATTTCGGTTACCTGAGCCGTCGCTTCACGAGCATCGAGACGAGGCCGCTTCGGCCGGACGAGCCTGCCTCGACGCGGGTGTTCACCCGCGAGCGCGACGAGTTCGTGCAGTTCTACAAGGACCTCGACGCCACCGGCACGATCTTCCATGTGCCGGGCGAGAAGCCGATGCCGCCCGAGCGTGAGCGCGCGATCGTCACCGGCCCGATCAAGTTCAAGGGCGGCGATGCGCTTAAGCAGGAGATCGACACCTTCAAGGCCGCCATTGCGCGGGCAGGGAAGGCGGTGGACGAGTCGTTCTTCTGCGTGATCGCGCCCGGCTGGCTCGACCACTTCATCTTCAATGAGCACTACAAGACCGACGAGGAGTATGTCTTCGCGCTCGCCGAAGCGCTGCGCGACGAATACCGCGCGGTGATCGACGCGGGTTTCGTCCTGCAGATCGACGATCCCGGATTGCCGGACTGGTGGGACATGATCAAGCCGGCGATGAGCGTGACGGACTACGTCAACAAGTTCGCCAAGCTCCGGATCGATGCCCTCAACCACGCCCTGAAGGGCATTCCCGAGGACCGCGTCCGCTATCATCTGTGCTGGGGCAGCTGGCATGGCCCGCACACCCACGACCTGCCGTTCGAGCACATCATCGGCCTGATGCTTGAGGTCAAGGCGCAGTGCTATTCGTTCGAGGCCGCCAATGTGCGGCACGAGCACGAGTGGCGACTCTGGGAGAGCACCAAGCTGCCGGACGGCAAGATCATCCTGCCCGGCGTGGTGAGCCACTCGACCAACCTGATCGAGCATCCGGATCTGGTCGCGGATCGCATCCTGCGCTTCACCCGCTGCGTCGGCCGCGAGAACGTGCTGGCCGGCACCGACTGCGGCCTCGGCGGCCGCGTGCATGCCGAACTCGCCTGGGCGAAGCTCGGCGCGCTGGCCGAAGGGGCGCGGCTTGCTTCGAAAAAGCTCTGGCCGTGATGTTTGCTTTTTTGCACCGCACACGCCGCAGCGGTAGCCAGATAGGAGCTTATGGCCGCGCGGCAACACTGTCAGGAATTTGTCATCCAAACCCTGTGAGTTCCCTCGATCGCGAGCTTGAAAGCTTGCCGGGGTTGTTGCCCACCCGCTACTTTCCCCCGACTAGGGGATTTGCGGGTCGGGGTGGCGATGCGACCGAATAAGCTCCTGACATCCACGGCTTTGACCACGTCTGCGGTGTTCGCGTCCGGCGCGGCATTTGCGCAGCAGCCGTCTTCGTACGTTAGAAATGCATTCTCGCAGCCTCTGACGTACAGCTGGACGGGCTGGTATGCCGGCCTCAATTTCGGCGCGGGCTTCACCAGCCTCGACCACGGCCTCACCATTCCGGGCACGGCCCCGCGCACCTTCACGTCTGGGGGCGGCGGTACCGACAACGCATTCACCGGCGGCTTCCAGGTCGGCTACAACTGGATGGTCGTGCCGCGCTGGGTCGTCGGCTTTGAAGGCGATCTCAATTACCTCAACGCCAGGCGTGACAACAGCTTCCATTCGGTGCTCGTCGCGCCGGCCGGCTCCAGCGGCAGCGAAGACGTGGTCGGGAGTCAGATCTCACGGGTGAAATGGTTGTCGACCATCCGCGCCCGGTTCGGCCATGTGTGGAACGACACCTTCTTCTACGCCACCGGTGGCGTGGCTTTCGGCCGTGTTGAATCCTCGGCGAATGCGTTGATCACGTCGAAGAACGGCGACATCACGCGGTACAACGGCTCCTTCGCGGAGACGCGAGCCGGATGGGCGGCCGGTGCGGGCTTCGAGCACGCGCTCACCGACCGTGTCTCGGCGAAGCTGGAGTATCTGCATTTCGATCTCGGCAGCGCCGACTACGGTATCCCTGGCGTCATCGTATCCGGCGGCAACGGCTTTGGGCTGAACGCGACCGCGCACGCCAACTTCAACGGCGACATTGTCCGGTTCGGTTTGAACGCGAAGATGGGCCCGTAGCAGCCAAAGGCTGCTTATTCCGCCTCGCGGCGGGTGCGTTCGATCAGCACCTTCGCTGCCGTCGTGAACGCGTCGAACGGATCGCTGAGGTGCGCGACGCCGAGCGCCTTGGTGAGCCGGTCAGACATGGCTCCCTTGGAGAAGATCCAGGTGTTGCCGCCGGGATTGGCTTCGAGGACGAACAGCTTCCCGGTCGCGGCTTCCTTCACGATGTCGATTCCCTGCAGCGGGATTTCGGAAAGCGCCTGCGCCACGCGGGCCGCCAATCCAAGGATATCCGGATCGCGGGTGATCTCCCGGACCATAGGTCCCTCCAGCCGCCTGGCCTTGACGACGATGTTCTCCAGCACGTCGTCGGGCGAATCGAGCGAAGGCCTCTCCCATGTCGCTGCGGTCTTGAACGCGAGCAGTGTCGCGCCGAACAGCGTCAGCACGCGGTGGTGATTGACGTACGGCCCGGTGTCGACGAAGCGCTGGGCGAACATCGACGCGTAGTGCCCGGGATGATCCTCCGGATATTCATTCTGCGGGTGGAAGCGCACCCTTTCGCGACGCATCAGTGTCATGGCCCGGCCGTGCGACGCCTTCGAGTAGCCGGGCTTGATCACGACGTGCGGGCCGAACTCGGCCTCGGGCAGCACCACGCCGGGTGTGATCTCCAGGCTGGCCGGCACCGGCAGGCCCGCCGCGCGAAACCGCGCGAGTTGCTCGAGCTTCGGGATCGGGTTGCCCGCATAGATCTTGCCGCGTACGGGTCGGAAGTCCAGCAACTGGCCCGGCGAGAAAACCAGTGTCGGCAGCCTCCCGGCACGCCGGCGGGTGACCGAGGATGGAATGTCGTTGGAGGCGATGAACACCTCGATGTCGGGCGCCTGATCCCGGACCTTTCGTGCAATGCTCTCGAAATCCCCGAGATCCTGAAAGCCGGGCATATGCACCAGGACCAGATGCCGCTCGACCGTCATGGAACCGGCTCGGCCAGCAGCGTGAACCGCCGCTTGGAGAACTGAGCCAGCAGCGCGTCAGCAGGCTTCGCCATGTCGGTGCCCGCAGGAGTGCAGCTCAGGACGCGGAAACCCGCGGCTGTCACCAGCGCCTCGACGTCGTCGGGCCGGGAGTACTGCGCGTCGCGCAGCTCGCGCTGGCGTGCCCGGGCCACGAACCGCTCTCGCATCACCGCCTCGCTGTCCGGCAGGGCGACGCCGATGCGTTTCAGTTCACCCAAGACGAAGTCCGCATATTCGGCGTGATTCTCGGTTGCCTGATCGGCCGCAAGCGGCCGACTGGTGTTGAACAGCAATACGAGCCGTCCGCCAGGGCGCATGGCACGCTGCAGGCGGCGGAGAACTTCCGCCTGCCTGTCGGCGGCGATGAAGTTGAGCGTGCCGTGCACCAGCACCACGTCGAAGCGATGCTCGAAGTCCAGCTCGAACAGATCCTGCCTGACCGTCTCGACCGGCAGCGACCACGACGCGGCCAGCTTGGCGCAAAGCGTGAGCGGCGTCTGGCATATGTCCAGGACGACGACATGAGCGGGATGGTCGGCGGCGGCGCGCGCCACGAGCGTGAGGAGGCCGGTGTCCTGCGCGCCGGCAATGAGCACGTTGCGCCGCCCGGCGGCGATCAGATCGCGAAGCTGGAGCTCCAGCCCGGACTCCTGCCGTTCGGCCCCGGTGGAGGCTCGCGTCAGGCGGAGGTAGGTCCAGAGCGCATGCTGATTGCAGCAGTCGCCGCAGAGGCCGCCGGCCAGCTCATAGGCGTCCGCCGCGATGCGCGGCAGGTCTTCGACGATGCGCGGACGGTCCGTCATGCATGGATGTTATGCCACGAGTTGGGGCCTCAGCGCCCCGTCCGGGCCAGCGAATTCACCCAGCCGACCATGCGCGACTTGGCGTTCTCGATGTCCTTCTTGGAGAAGAAGTCCTCGGGCTTCACCTTCTCGATCGGATAGACCGGCCGCATGAAGTCCTCCTCGTAGCCGAACGGCACCGTGGCATCGATGCCGAGGCCGCCCTCGAAGCGGGTGTTCGACGCGGTCCATTGCTGGCCGCCCGCGGTCATGCGTTCGGCCGGCATGAAGGTCTGGCCGCGGCCGCCGGGGATCGGATTGAGCAGGTCGGTCTGCGGGTTGACCCGCGTGGTGAGGCACCACATCACGTCGTCCATCGAATAGGGGTCGACGTCCTCGCTCACGGCAATGGCGAGCCGCATGCCCTGCGAGCACGACAGCACCGCACCGAGGAAGTTGCGCTGCCAGCCTTCGTCGATCTGGTTGCGCTTCTTGACCTGCAGGATGCAGCCGCCCCAGTCGGTCATCGAGTAGGGGATCACCACGTCCTGGATGATGCCGGGCTGCAGGCGATTGCACAGCTCGAAGATCGTGGCCTCGCGCACGGTCGTGTCGATGTTGTGCTCGTCGAGCATGTGAACGCCGAGCGCGAACACGATCGGCTTGCTCGCAGGCTTGCGCATCGTCACCGCGGTGACGTGGAACGTGGGGGCCTTGTAGGCCTTGCCCATGTAGCCGGCCCATTCCGGATGGAAGTGATGACGGCCCTGGACGCCGGAGTCTTCCGACTCTTTGGTCTCGAAGCGGCGGTCGCGCGGATTGACGTAGCCCTCCAGCACGATCTCGGCATCGGCGAGCGCATAGGCATCCACCGTGCGCGCCTTCACGATGCGGATCGGCGAGCCCTGCACGGCGCCGGCGATGCCGACCTCGTCGCAGCCCTGCGGCATGATGGCATAGCCGAAGGCCGCACCGGCCAGCAGCGTGCAGGCCGGCGGCACGCCGAAGCACATGGTGATCGGCACCGGCTGGTCTTCCTTGTAGTGCTTGTTGACCACCTGCCACATGTGCGAGCCGGGAGAGATCTGGAAGGTGCCGACATTGCCCCAGCGGAAGTTCATGCGGTTGTAGCCGAGATCGGAGCCGCCCTCGAAATACTGGCCGGTGACGCAGCGGATGCCCGAACCAACCGTAGCCTCCGGCTCGAACGTCGTATGCCGGATCGGCACCATGAACTCGTTGACGTCCTTGGGGTCCTTGATCACGACCTCCTGGCAGGGCGCCACGCTCTGCATGATCTCCTGCGGCTTGATCGGATGCGTGATCGCGTAGGCGAGCTTGCGCGTGCGGTCGGCGTCGTCGGTCCAGCCGAACATCTTGTTGATGACGTTCATGTCGCCGAACAGGTTGGTGACCAGCCGGTGGTTCGGCTTGCCCTTCACCTTGTTGAACAGCATCGGGCAGGCGCCATCGAGATGCTTCTGCAGGCCGGTGACCTCGAGATGCGGATTGACCGGCTTGTCGGTCTCGATCAGGTCGCCTTCGGCCTTGAGCCATTCCAGCGTGTCGCGGAGCGTGGTGGGCCGCTGCACGACCTTCAGATCCTTCTTGCGGACGGCCTTTTGCATGATTTGACGCTCCTCAAAGCGCGGTTCCGCGGGCCAAAACCGGCGTGCAAAACCAGCGTGATTGGCTGAATTTCCCGGCACTATTGGTAACGGCCCGGGGCCTGTCAACGGAGCCGGATGCGTGGCGTCCCGCTGCGGCGCGCATGGCGTGACGGTCACGATGAAATCAAATCGCAAGAGTTGTGCTGTTGCCCTGGGTCCCCGCTTTCGCGGGGACGAACGGAGCAAGAGGGATGTTCCGAAGGTCTCAACAACAAGAGCGCATCTCTATCCCCGTTCGTCCCCGCGAAAGCGGGGACCCAGGGACACAATCGCTGCTCTATCGATTTTAGCGAATGCGTTCGTTCGCTTCGAAGCCGTACAGTTCGGCCGGATTGTCGGCCAGAACCCGCGCGCGCGTCCGCGCATCGGGAATCCAACGCTCGACCAGATCGGCCATATCGCCGTCGTTGGCCATGCGCTTCTTCTTCATCACATGGGGCCAGTCGGTGCCCCAGACCAGGCGCTGCGGCGCGGCCGCGACCAGCGCCCGGGCCGCCGCATCGACGTCCTCGTAGGGCACGTCGGCCGTGTCGGAGATGCGATACGGCCCGGTGAGCTTGATCCAGCAGCGGCCCTTGTCGATCAGGCGAAGCAGGTCGGCGAAGGCCGAATGCTTCGTCCAGTGTCGCGCGCCGGATTTCGGATAGCCGAGGTGGCCGAGCACGACCGGCACCGGGATGTCCGCCACGGCGGCGGCGAAGTCCTTTGCCTCGTCGACATTCACCAGCAATTCGATATGCCAGCCGAACGGTGCGATGCGCTTCGCCACATCGCGCAGCATTCCGGCCGGCACCACGTTCTTGTCCTCGCGGCGGTCGACCACGTTGAAGCGCAAGCCGCGCACGCCCGCGGCGTGCAGCGTCTCGATCTCTTTGACCGGAACCGATGGCTCCGTGACCGCGACCGCGCGGACACCCGCCCCGAAACGCCGCATCGCATCCAGCATTGCAGCATTGTCGGTGCCGTAGACGCTCGGCTGCACCAGCACGGCGCGTTCGACACCGAGCGCAGCCAGCAGCGCCCGATAGTCGTCATAGGTCGAGTCCGGCGGCGTGTAGATGCGCTCCTTCGCATAAGGAAAGCGTGTCGCCGGTCCGACGATATGGGCATGCGTGTCGCAGGCGAGCGCCGGAAACGCCGTCCGCGGACCGCGCGGGTTGCGGTCCGGCGGAGCGCACAGCGGCGCATGATCGGGAACGGCGTCCGCCATCAATCGATCTGCGCGCCCGAGGCCTTCACCACGGCGGTCCACTTCGGGATCTCGGCCTTGATGTAGTCCTCGAACTCCTTCGGTGAGCTGCCGATCACGTCGACGCCGAGGTCGAGCAGCGCCTTCTGCGTCGCCGGATCCTTCAGCGCCTCGGTGACCGCGATGTTCAGCGTCTCGACGATCTCCTTCGGCGTGCCGGCCGGCGCCACCAGGCCGTGCCAGGTCGTGGCGTCGAAGCCCTTGATGCCGAGCTCGTCGACGGTTGGCAGGTTGGGAAGGAGCGCGGTGCGCTTGATCGTCGTCACGGCGAGTGCGCGCACCTTGTCGTTCTTGATCAGCCCGATCACGGATGCCGCAGTCGCAAACATCATCTGCACATGGCCGGCGATCACGTCCTGCAGGGCCGGCGCCGCGCCCTTGTAGGCGACATGCACGATGTTGATTTTCGCTTCGGTTTTGAACAGCTCGCCGGCGAGATGCGCGGCCGCGCCGTGGCCCGACGAGGCGAAGTTCAGCGCGCCCGGGCTTGCCTTGGCGAGCGCGATCAGCTCGGCCATGGAGTTCGCCGGCACGCTCGGATTGACCACCAGGATGTTCGGCTGGGTGCCGACCAGGCTGATCGGCGCGAAGTCCTTCTGGGCGTCGTAGCTGAGTTTCTTGTAGAGCGCCGCATTGGTGGCGAGGATGCTGTTGTTGCCCATCAGCAGCGTGTAGCCGTCGGGATCGGCGTTCTTGACCTGCTCGGCCGCCAGGTTGCCGCCGGCGCCGGGCCGGTTCTCGACGATGAAGGGTTGATGCAGGATTTCCTGGAGCCGCCGGGCGATGAGCCGCGACAGAACGTCGCTCGGCCCGCCGGGCGTGAAGGCGACCACAATGGTCACCGGGCGTGACGGATACTCGGCCGCAGCCGCCGCCCCCGACAGCACGGCCACCAGCATCAAGCCGGAAACGAACACTCCAAAAGTCCTGCGCATCAAGCCTCGAAACACCGGTTCCTCCAGTTACGCGCCCCAGATTGGCGCGCCCCCCAACACCGTTCTTTACACGAAACTAGAGCCGTGCCGAAACGCCGCCGTCGACCGCCCAGGCGCTGCCGGTCACGAAACTGGCCCGGTCCGAGGACAGGAATGCGGCCACCGCCGCGATCTCCTCGGCGGTGCCCATGCGGCCCAGCGGGATCTTGGCGACGCGGGGTTTCAGCACCTCGGCTTCGGACTGGCCGGTCTTGGCCATGGCGTCGCGGATGTTCTGGTCGTGGCGCTCGGTCCGCACCGCGGTGGGCACGATGGCGTTGACCAGGATGCCGTCCTTGCCGAGCTCGTTGGCCAGCGCCACGGTCAAATTCTGCACGGCCGCGTTGTTAATTCCGGTCGTGATCGCGCCGAGCTGCGGCGTCCAGGCCGCCCCGCCCGAGATGTTGACGATGCGGCCCCATCGGCGCTCGCGCATCAGCGGCACGGCATGGCGGATGCAGCGCACCGTGCCGCGCAGCTTGTTGTCGAACGCGCGGTCCCAGTGCTCCTCGGTCATGCCGAAGAAGCTGCCCTGGACGACGTTGGTGGCGTTGTTGATCAGGATGTCGAGCCGGCCGAACTCGGCCAGCGCTTTCTTGAAGAGGTTCTCGACTGCGGCGACGTCGTTGAGGTCGGTTGGAATGCCGATGACGCGGCCGTTCGACTGGCTTTTGAGCTTCGTGATGGCGTCAGCGTTGCGCTGGGGGTCCAGGCTCGCGACCACGACATGCGCGCCCTCCTTCAGTAATTCGGCAGATATCGCATATCCGATGCCGCGATTGCCGCCGGTGACGATCGCGACGCGGTCTTTCAGGCCGAGGTCCATAATCTTGTTGTCCGTGCTCTATCCACTCGTGTCCCGGACAAGCGAGCGCGATCCGGGACCCCGGTTTCTATCAAAGGAAGCTGGGTCCCGGGTCTGCGCTGCAGCACCATAGCGCGTGAAGACGCGCGTAAACGCGCTTGTGGCGCCGCAGCGCGCCTGGGACACGAGAATGTGCCTCAGCCGGTGTATTCGAGAATATGCATCCCGGCGCCGGCGCGGTCGATCAGATACAGCCGCCCGTGCTCATCCGTGCCGATGTCGTTCGACTGCACCGCGGGCCGGTCGCCGTCCAGCGCCGGCACGTAGCAGCCGACCTCCTTCGGATGGAACGGATCGCTGACATTCACCGCGCGCAGGCCTGCGTTGAAATAGGTCAGGAACACGATGTCCTTCCACGGTCCGTCCGCCGGCATGTGCTCCAGCACGTTGTGCGCGCCGTAGCGGCCCGGCCGGTCGTAGTACTTCTCGCGGTCCGGCATGAAGGTCGCGATCGGCACGAGCTTGTCCTCCTTGCGCGCGTCGATCACCCACATGAACTGCGCGTCCCAGTATTTCTGCTTGGCGCGCGCCTCGTCGGTGCAAATGAGATACGGCCGGTCGCCGAGCGGCCAGCAGGTGTGATTCGAGCCCGGGAAGGGCGGCGCCCAGGAGAGGTGTCCCACGAGCTTCATGTTGCTGAGGTCCGAGCAGTCGATCACCGAGATGCCGCCGCCCCACCACGCGCAATACATGCGATTGCCGCGGATGGTCGGCGGGCCGTGCAAGGTCACCGCCTCCTCGTGCGGCGCGGCTGCGCCGAAGTCGCCTTCGCCGTCGGTCGCCTTCATCCATGGCAGGCCGAACTGGCTGATGACCTCGGGCTTCAGCGGATTGGAGATGTCGAGCGTCCAGATCACGCGGCCGTTCCAGCCCGGCGCGTTGTTCGGCAGCATCGCGAGCTTGCGCTTGTTGTCGACGCCGAAGCGGTGCGGGCCGGTGCCCGGCAGATCGTAGAAGCCGACCTGCTTGGGCTCGCCGCCCTTGCTGATGTCGAAGATGAACAGGCCGGTGCGGGCGTTGCGGCCGGCGTCGCCGCCGAGCCGCTCGGAGTTCACATAGAGGAAATCGCCGTCGACCACGCGCAGCTTGTGGGAGTGCACGCCGGGCGGCGACTTCACCTCGGCGACCTTGCGCGGCTTGCGCGGGTCGCGCACGTCGTGAACCGTGAAGCCTTCGGGGCCGTTGAAGCTCGCGCTGCCCACCGCGCCCACATAGGCGAAGCCTTTGTGGATCTCGACGATCGAGCCGCCGCCCCAGGCGGCCGACGCATCGTGCCCGAGCAGTTTGAAATTCTTGGCTTCTTCCGGAATCTTCACTGACATTCCCATCCTCCCGCAGTGCTCTTGAAGTCGTCATGCCCGGGCTTGTCCCGGGCATCCACGTCTTTCTTGATTGCTATGAAAGCAAGGCGTGGATGGCCGGGACATAGGCGAACGAAGTGACGCCGTTCTTCGAACGGCTATGCCCGGCCATGACAGCAGTGTATGACGAACCCGCAACGCGAAACATCGAAAGTTATGGCTGATACCGCCCGCCGATCGCGACCTTGCTGACGCCGAGGCCGGGCAGCTCCCACACGCCGGCGCCACCAGGGTTCTGGTCGGCGTTGATGTTGACGTCGATCAGGTACGGCTTGTTGGCCGCGATACCCTTGCGGATCGCCTCGCCGATGTCGGCGGCGCGGTCGACGCGCACGCCCTCGACGCCCGCCGAGCGCGCCATCGCGGCGAAGTCCGGATTGTACGGCTTGCCGGTGTGCGGATCCTTGAAGTCGGTGGCCAATTCGCGGCCGTCGAGATAGCCGCGCTGCAAGCCGCGGATCGACGCATAGGCGTAATTGTTCCACACCACCCAGACGACGGGCAGATCGTATTCAACCGCGGTGCCGAGCACGTTGGCATGCATGAAGAACGCGCCGTCGCCGCACACCGAAACGCAGGGCCGGTCCGGCGCTGCGAGCTTCGCGCCGAGCACGCCTGCGACGCCGAAGCCCATGGCGCCGAAGCCCATGGTGCCGACGAAACTATCCGGCCGCTTCGGTTTGCAGAACTGCAAAAGCCAATTGTGATGCACGCCAATGTCGCTGACCATGATGGCGTCGTCGGGCAGCGCCTTGTCGATCTCATGGGCGGCGCGCTGCGGATGGATCGGCGTCGAGTCGTCGACGAAACCCGGCGCGATGAACCTGTTCCACTCCTGGCGCATGCCGTCGATCGTCGCCAGCCACTTCTTCCGCGACGCGGCCACGTCGGCGACACCCTTGCGCGTGTCCAACTCGGCCAGCACCTGCCGCAGGAACGTGCGCAGGTCGGCCATCAGCCCGAGCGCGACCGGATAGTTGCGGCCGATTTCGTCCGGATCGATGTCGACGTGAATGAGCTTCGTCGGCGGGATCGTGAACGAATAGCCCGGAATCCACGAGCTCGAGGTGCGATCGTCGAAACGCGCACCCAGCGACAGTAGAACATCCGCCTGCCGGGTCGCGCCGTTCGCCTGCAGCGCGCCGCCGCGCGACACCAGCCCGAGCGACAGCGGATGATGCGTGTCGATCGCGCCGATGCCGTTCATCGAATGGCCGACCGGGATCTGCAGCTTCTCGGCGAGCGCCAGCAGTTCAGGCGCCGCGCCGGCGAGCTTCAAGGCCTGGCCGGCCAGGATCACCGGCCGCTCCGCCTTGAGCAGCATGTCGACGGCCTTCTTCACGCCGTCGGGATCGGCGCCGCAGCGCGACGAGATGTTGGCGCTCCATTCCTCCGGCTTCGGTGTCTCTTCGGCCGCGGACTCGAGAAACACATCGAACGGCACGTCGAGCACCACCGGCCCGGGCCGGCCTGTCACCATGGTCTTCCAGGCCTGCCGGATCGCCTGCGGCACCTGCTCGCCGCGCGTCGGCTGGAACACGCGCTTGCAGATGCTGCGCACCGTGGATGGGAAGTCGGCAGCGCCCTGCCGGTACATCTCCTGGAACGCGCCGCGGTTGAACTGCGAGGTCGGCACGTTGCCGGTGACGGCGAGGAAGGGAATGGAATCGAGATAGGCCCCCGCCAGCGCGATCGGCAGGTTGGCCGAGCCCGGCCCGCACGACGTGAAGGTCGCGACCGGCTGGCCCTTCACCCGGTAATAAGCGTCGGCCATGAAGCCGCAGACGCTCTCGTGATGCACCGAGATGGTCTTGATGTCGCTCTGCCGCTCATGCAGCGCGTCGATGAACTGGATGTTGCCGTGGCCGCACAGGCCGAAGGCGTAAGGCACCTTCTCGCGGATCAGATAGTCGACGATGACCTGCGCGCCGTTGAGGCGGTTGTCGGACGAGCGTTTGAGCATTGGCATTTCCTCGAAGGGAGCACCGTCATGCCCGGCCTTGTGCCGGGCATCCACGTCTTTCTTTTTTTGCATTAAGCAAGACGTGGATGGCCGGGACAAGCCCGGCCATGACGGCGGAGTTTTATTGCGCCAGCCGTTTAACGGCGCGGTCGTAATAGGAGAGATCGAGATACTTCGCCGGGTCCGGTACGGGCCCGCCCTCGACCTCTTGCCTGAGCTTCAGCACATTGTCGAACCCCTCGGTGCTGAGCTTCGCATCCGGATTGAAGCCGAAGCCCGGCTCGATCATCAGGTCGTAGCTGCGCTCGGCCAGCGAGCGCGACAGGTTGCGCTTGCTCATCAAAAGGGCAATCGCCTCCTCGCGGTTCGACTTATCGAGCACCCAGCGCAGCGACGCGACGAAGCCTGCGAGATAGCGCTCCAGCACATCCGGATGCGCCTTGGCCCAGGAGCGCAGAACGAATGCGCCGCCGGCCTGGTACGGCCCGAGCAGATCCACGGTGCGGCCGAGGCTTGTCATGCCGGCTTCAATGGCCTGCGCCGAGAACGGCAGGTTCATGATCGCAGCCGCGTTGTCGCCGCCCTCCAGCATGGCCTTCAGGCGGAAGGGCCCGGCGCCGACGGCGTTGAGCCGGTAGTCGACGCCGTCTTTCAAACCATGCTTGAGGAGAATTTTCTTCGCCTGCAGCGCATAGGCGGTGTTCGGCGCGTCGGTAACCAGCGCCTTGCCGCGGACATCGGCGTAGGACTTGAGCCCCTTGCCGACGATGAACTCGTTGGTGCCGCCATCGCCGCCCGACACGATGACCACGTCGACCTTGGCGACCTCGATCATCGCGAGCGCGTTGTCGACCGCGGAATGCACCACCTCGAACTTGCCGTTCGCGAGCCCCTCGCGCTGCGCCTTGGAACTCTCGGTGAACTCGAACTCCAGCCGGATGCCTTGCTTGGCGAAGAAGCCCTTCTCGACGCCGACGAAGAACGGCAGCGAGCGGGCGGTCGGGAAGGTGTTCAGCCGGATCAGGTCTTCGGCATGGGCCGAGCCTGCGAGCAGGACGAGAGCAGCGGCGGTTGCAATGCGGATCATGGGCACGGGAATGGGCTCTTGGATGGCGGTGGGAATCGTTTCAGGATAGACACCGGATAGAGAGTTTTGCCGGGGCCAAAGCCCACCCTAGCGAACCCGGCCTGGAATATCGAGGGAGCGGAGATCGAGAATGAGACTGGGCTACTTCACGATGCCGGTGCACCCGATCAACCGCTCCTGGTCCGAGACCCTGCAGGAGGACCGCGAGGCCATCATCCTCGCCGACAAGCTCGGCTTCTACGACGCCTTCATGGGTGAGCATCTCACCGACAAGGCCGAGAACATCACCAACAGCATGATCTTCAACGCGTCGCTGATCTCGGACACCAAACAGATCAAGCTCGCGACCGGCACCAGCAATCTCTCGCACATGCATCCGGTGCTGGTCGCCCAGCACGCCGCGATGTTCGACCATCTCTCCAAGGGCCGCTTCATCTTCGGCGTCAGCCCCGGCGCGCTCACGTCGGACGCCGAGGCGCTCGGCATCCTGGAGCAGGACCGCAACAGGATGTTCGCCGAGGCGATCGACGTGATCCTCGCGATCTGGGAGCGCGATCCGCCCTACGATATCGACTTCCCGGACAACCGCTACAAGGTCTCGACCTCGCGCACCCAGGCGCTGGAGATCGGCGTCGGCTTCCTCGGCAAGCCCTACCAGCAGCCACGGCCGGAGATCGTCGGCACCGTGGTGGCGCCGTTCTCGCCGGGCGTGGTGCTGATGGGCAAGCGCGACTTCCATCCGCTGTCGGCGAACTTCCTTTTGTCGAAGCATCTGAAGTCGCACTGGGAGAACTACACCAAGGGCAAGGCCGAGGTCGGCCAGAAATCCGACGTCAAGGACTGGCGCGTGGCGCGCACCATCTTCGTGGCCGACGACGACAAGACCGCCGAGCGCTATGGAAGGAGCGGCGCCGGCAACCCGTACGAGTTCTACTGGTCGCAGATGCTGTTCAAGATGAAGCGCGGCAAGCGCGCCTATGTGTTCAAGAGCCACAAGGACCAGCCCGACGACGAGATCACGCTCGACTACGTGCTCGACAACTGCGTGATCCACGGCAGCGTCAACAAGGTGGTCGATCAGCTCCTGGCCTTGCGCGAGGAGATCGGCGACTTCGGCGAGATCGTCTATGCCGGCATGGACTGGGCCGATCCCGCATTGGCCAAGCGCTCGATGCAGCTGATGGCCGAGCAGGTGATGCCGCGCGTCAACGCCGCGATCGGCAAATCCGCGGCGGCGTAGCAATTTCTGGAAGGCCCAATTTCTGAATGGCCCAATTTCTGAAGGCCTATGTGAATCCGCAGGTCACCCATGAAGGGGGAGCGCAGGTCGCCTCCCTGCGGGCCTGATGGCGTGATTGATGCTGCGGTGCAGCCTGCCGCACAGGGGACCTCAGCTGAATTCCTGATCGATATCGGGTGAAACCGATTCGTCGGGCTGCGAATTATCCTCCAGAGACGGAGGAACTCATGATCGATCCGGATCGCAATCCCGGCGACCACCGCCCCCACACCGCCCTGTGGCTGGCGCTGGGCCTGATGGTGCTGATCGTGGCCGGCGGGCTGGCCTACAGCCTGTCGTTTCCGTCGTATTATGCGTCGAATCCGCCGCAAACCACGGGATCGTCAGCCCAGCATCCCCGTCCGGACCGGCCGATGTAACCCGATAGTGACCATCTCGTGACATTGATCGGTCACGGGGCCGGCATACCATCGTCCCCCAAAAGGCAGATCCAAGGGGATTGGCATGCGGTATGTCGCGATCGTGGCGAGCCTCGTCGGCACGGTGTTGTTCGGCCTCCTGATCCTGGCCAGCAGCTGGTTCGTCGTCCCGTTCGCGGTCTGCGCGATCCTCGTCGCGATCGGCGTGCTCGACATGGTGCAGACCAAGCACAGCCTGCGCCGCAACTATCCGATCATGGCCAATCTCCGCTTTCTGCTGGAGAAGGTCCGGCCGGAGATCCGGCAATACTTTCTGGAAAGCGACACCGACGGCACGCCGTTCAACCGCAACAAGCGCGCCATCGTCTATCAGCGCGCCAAGGGACAGCTCGACAAGCGGCCGTTCGGCACCCAGCAGGACGTCTACGGCAACCAGTTCGAATGGATCAACCATTCGCTGGTGCCGATCCCGCCGACGCAGCACGACTTCCGCGTCACGGTCGGCGGGCCGGAGTGCAAGCAGCCTTACTCGCTGTCGATGTTCAACGTCTCGGCCATGAGCTTCGGCGCGCTCAGCGCCAATGCGATCCGCGCGCTGAACAAGGGCGCGAGACTCGGCAACTTCGCCCATGACACCGGCGAGGGCGGCTACAGCCGCTATCACCGCGAGTTCGGCGGCGACATCATCTGGGAGCTCGGCAGCGGCTACTTCGGCTGCCGCAACCTCGACGGCACGTTCTGTGCCGACCGCTTCAAGGAGCAGGCCGCCGATCCCCAGGTCAAGATGATCGAGATCAAGCTGTCGCAGGGCGCCAAGCCCGGCCATGGCGGCGTGCTGCCCGGACCGAAGGTGACGGCGGAGATTTCCGACGCGCGCGGCGTGCCGGTCGGCGTCGATTGCATCTCGCCGGCCAGCCATTCGGCGTTCTCGACGCCGCTCGAGATGGTGCACTTCATCGCGAAATTGCGCGAGCTGTCGAACGGCAAGCCGGTCGGCTTCAAGCTCTGCATCGGCCACCCGTGGGAGTTCATGGGCATCTGCAAGGCGATGCTGCAGACCGGCATCAGGCCGGACTTCATCGTCATCGACGGCAAGGAGGGCGGCACAGGCGCGGCTCCGCTCGAATTCGTCGACCATATCGGCACGCCGATGCGCGACGGGCTCCTGTTCGCGCACAACTGCCTGGTCGGTGCGGGCTTGCGCGACACCATCCGGCTCGGCGTCGCCGGCCGCATCGTCACCGGCTTCGACATGGCGCGGGTGCTCGCGCTCGGCGCCGACTGGTGCAACGCCGCCCGCGGCTTCATGTTCGCGCTGGGCTGCGTGCAGGCGCAGTCCTGCCACACCGATCGTTGTCCTTCAGGCGTGGCGACGCAGAATCCGCTGCGCCAGAAAGCGCTGGTGGTGGAGGACAAGGCCGAGCGCGTGCGGCGCTTCCACGACAACACGCTGGAGGCGCTGTCGGAGCTGGTCGGCGCCGCGGGGCTGGCGCATCCCAAGGACCTCACGCCGATGCATCTTCTCAAGCGCGTGTCGGCCCACGAGGTGAAGACGTTCTCCGAGCTCTACACGTTCCTCGGCGACCGCGAGCTCCTCTCCGGCAGCGGCCACCGCTTCTATGCGCAGGCCTGGGACATCGCCCACGTGAACAGCTTCACGCGGCTGCCGGAGGTGAAGGCCACCGCGGAAGCGCAAGGGCAGGCGGCTTAAACACCCACCGCCGTCATTCCGGGGCGCTCGCGAAGCGAGCGAACACGGAATCCATAACCACAGCTGCGGTGTATGGATTCCGGGTTCGCGGACTTCGTCCGCGCCCCGGAATGACGCCGGAGTTAAATCGCCGTCAGCCCGCCGTCGACCGGCAGCGTGTGGCCCGTCACCGACGCGGCACCAGGGCTCGCCAGATACACCACAGCCGCCGCGATCTCCTCCGGCGTGGCAAACCGCCCCGACGGAATCCGCCCCAACGCCGCCGCGCGTTTCTCCGGATCGGCCAGCAATTGCTGCCGCGACTCCGTCATCACCGTGGTCGGCGCGATCGCGTTGACGCGGATGTTCTTGTCGGCCCATTCGATCGCCAGCATCCGCGTCATCTGGATGAGGCCTGCTTTCGAGATGCCGTAGACGGAGCGCCCCGCGATGCCGGTCAGGCCGTGGGTCGAAGCCATGCTGACGATCGCGCCCGGGCGCTTCTTGGCGATGCAGGCGCGGCCGAACAGCTGCGAGAGAAAGAACGCGCCTTTGAGATTGGTGTCGATGACGTCGTCCCATTCGGCGTCGGTCACGTCTACCACGGGCTTGAGCAGCGCGCGGCCCGCATTGTTGACCAGCAAATCGATGTCGCCCAGTTCCTTCGTCGCCTTCTCGAACGCCGCCTCGATGCTGTCCTGCGAGCGCAGATCGAGCGCGATCGGCACCGCCTTGCGGTTGGCGATCGCCGGATCGGCCAGCGTGTCCTTCAATGCGTCGGTGCTCAGCTCGGTGAGCGCAAGGTCATAGCCCTCGCGCGCCAGCGCCACCGCGATGGCGCGGCCGAGACCGGCCGATGTCCCCGTTACGAAAGCGCGGCGAGCTTCACCCATGTTCCGTCCTTGACGCTGCGGTAGCACGCTTCGGCGAACTGCACGTCGCGGATGCCCGCGGCGAAATCCGCCTGCATCGGCGCGCCGGCCACCAGATGGCGCAGGAAATTCTCCCAGCCGATGCGATAGGGGTTCTTGAACGGCCCCGGCTCATCGACCTCCTGCCAGTTGGCGCGGTAGTCGATGTTGAGATCGGTGGCGATCGAGAAATGCGCGGTGCGCGGCGTCTGCGCGTTGGTCACGGTCCAGCAGCGATGGAGCCCGGCGACCGCCGAGGCCTTGGTGCCGTCGATCTGGAACGTCAGCAGATCGTCGCGCCGCACCCGCGTCGCCCAGGACGCCAGGATGGTGCCGGTCGCGCCGTTCTCCAGCTCGATCAAGGTCGCGGCCTGGTCCTCGACATCGACGTCGTAGCGCGCCCCCTGCTCGTCGATTCGCGCGGGCGTGGCCGTCGACAGCGACGTGACGACGCGGCGCATCGGGCCGAGCGTGTTCTCGATCACGTAGCGCCAGTGCGGATACATGTCGAGGATGAGCCCGCCGCCGCCGTTCTTGCGGTAATTCCAGCTCGGTCGTTGGCACGGCACTTCGGTGCCATCGAACACCCACCAGCCGAAATCGATCCTGAAGCCGGTCACGCGGCCGAAGAAATCCTTTGCCGCGAGCCGCGACAGCTTCTGCAGGCCGGGCAGGCCGAGCTTGTCCTCGACCGCGCCGTGCTTCAGCCCGCGTGCCTTGATGGCGCGGAGCAACTCGAGCCCTTTGTCGACGGTGAGGGCCACGGGCTTTTCCGAATAGATGTTCTTGCCGGCCGCAATGGCCTTCTCCAGCACGCCCTGACGCTGCGAGGTGGCGGCGGCATCGAAGAACACCGTGAAGGCCGGATCGGTCAGCGCCTTGTCGAGATCGGTGGTCCATTCGGCGCCGTAGCGCTTTGCGATCTCGGCGAGCTTGTCGGCATTCCTTCCGGCCAGCATCAGTCGCGGCACGATGCGGTCGTTGCCTGACGGGAGCCCGCCCTCGTCACGGATCGGCGCAAGCGCATTGGCGACATGCTGGGTGGAGCAGATGCGCCCGGTGGCGCCGTTGAGGATGATACCTACGGTATGGATCGTCATGCGGGATGTTATACTCGTTTCACGCCCGCACCTGTCCACGAGAAATCATGCCCCGCCATATCGTCTGCCTCACCTTCGACTTCGACACCCAGTCCGGCTTCATCGCCCGCGGCATGACCACGCCGACGCCGCTGTCGCGCGGCGAGTTCGGCGCCATGGCGTCCGGCCGCATCCTGAAATTCCTCAAGGACCGCAACATCAAGGCAACCTGGTTCACGCCGGGCTTCACCATCGAGAGCTGGCCGAAGGAAAGCGCCGCGGTGGCGGAAGCCGGCCACGAGATCGGGCATCACTCCTGGGCGCATATCCCGCCGGCCAATCAGACCCGCGAGGAGGAAGAGGCCGACCTCATCCGAGCGAATGAGAACATCCGTGCGCTCACCGGCCGCACCGCACGCGGCTACCGCTCGCCATCCTGGGATTTGAGCGAGCACACCATCGATCTGCTCATCAAGCACGGCTTCCTCTACGACACGAGCCTGATGGGCGGCGATTACGTCCCGTACCGGGCGCGGCGCGGCGACGAAGTCCTGCTCGGCAAGCCCTTCAAATTTGGCGAGCCCACCAGCCTGATCGAGATGCCGATCTCGTGGTCGCTCGACGACTATCCGCATTTCGAGTTCGTGCGCACGCCGCAGACCGTGCTCGCCAGCATGCAGCCGCCGCGCGCCGTGATGCAGAGCTGGTACGACGAGTTCCTGTACATGCGCCGCGTGGTCGACTGGGGCGTGCTGACCTTGACGATGCATCCGTTCGTGATCGGCCGCGGCCAGCGCATGGCCGCGCTGGAATGGCTGGTCGACCAGATGGCCAAGGACGGCGCGGTGTTCATGACCATGGAGCAGGCGGCGGAGGAAGCGAAGGCCAAGCTGTTTTCGTAGCTCTACGGCGCCATCACCCGAACTCCTGCAACACTCACCGCCGTCATTCCGGGGCGCGCCCACCAGCGCGTTTACGCGCGTCTTCACGCGCTATGGGCGCGATCCCAGAATCCAGACGAGCAAAGACTGCCGATGTGTCTGGATTCCGGGTTCGCTCGCTGCGCTCGCGCCCCGGAATGACGACCGCGCGCGTTGATACATCTCACCAATTTCCTGTGTCCCCAGTGAATTCACACTCGAAATCGCAACAATCTTTTCTTCTCCTCCCAACCCTGTATTCCGGGCATGCCTTGCTCAGTTGAGGGCGCCTTCTAGGGTGCGCTTGGTTGGCGGAGCAGGGTGTGGCGCCTGGGTCTCTGCGTTTACGCAAACAGAGGCCCGGGTCGTCTCGGATAACGCCCGCGCCGTCGCAAGACGGGGCTGCCTTCAGTGGCTGGACGCGGACGGACCGAAGGGCGGCGCCAATGCCGCCTGGATAAGGCGAGGTCAGCTCGCTGGTCCGAGCCCGGAAGAGCGCCCGAGACGAGAGACGCCGCCAAAAGGGGCGCCGGAAGGTGCTTTTGCTACTCGCGCCTTTCGGCGCTCCCTCCCTCATTTGAGGGAGAAAGGAAATGAAGGCGGCGCCCCGCGCCTGACTTTTTCAGGGGCTGATGAATCACGTCTGCATGAATCGATGTGACACGGAGCTGTTTGAAAATTGAATCTGAGACTTGAAACCGCGCTGGTGCAGCACGGCTCTCCCTCCCGCGAGGGGAGGGTGGCCTCGCGTTCGCGAGGCCGGGTGGGGAGATGCATCAGCGATGGACAGTGCGCGCGTGTGGCAGCATTTCTCCACCCGGCGCCTTCGGCGCCACCCTCCCCTCGCGGAGAGGGATGGCACCGCTCGTGTTGACGCAGTTGAAAACCGGCCGCTCAACCCGGCTTCGGCACCTGCTTCGCGTACCAGTCGTAGATCTGCTGGCCTGTCCAGTGCACCACGCCCGGATGCTTGTTGATATAGGCGTAGAGCTGCTCGAAATACTTGATGCGATGCGCCTGCCCGGTGACGTAGGGATGCACGCCGATCGCAAGGATGCGAGTCGACTCCTTGCTCTCGAGATACAGCCGGTCGAATGCATCCCTGGTGCGGTTGAACAGCACGTCGGACTCGTGATGGTGCGACACCATCATGGTGATGTCGTTGATCTCGGCGCTATAGGGGATCGACAGCACCGGGCCATGCGCCGTCTTCACCCAGATCGGCTGGTCGTCGAGCACCCAGTCGCCGAACCAGGTGAAGCCCGCCTTGGCGACGTGGTCGAGCGTGTCGAACATCTGGCCGCGGCCCGGGCCGAGCCAGCCGCTCGGAAACTTGCCGGTGAAGTCCTGCAGGATTTCGATCGACTGCTGCATGATCTCGGCTTGCTTGTCGGCGATCTGCTGGATCGGCATCTGCACGTAGGAATGTGCCATGAATTCCCAGCCGGCGTCGCGCGCGGCGGCGGTCGCCTCCGGATAGGTCGCGCAGACCTTGGCGTTGAGCGACATGGTCGGCGTCACCTTGGCCTTCTTCAGCGCCCGCATCAGCCGCCAGAAGCCGACCCGCATGCCGTATTCGTACCAGGTCCAGTTCGGCATGTCGGGGATCGCGCTCTGGCCCTGTGGCGCGATCGAAAGCTGCCGCGCCATCGGCCGCGTGATCTCCCACTCCTCGATGTTGACCACCGACCACACGATCATGCGGCCCTTGCCGGGCAGCTTCAGCGGCTTGCGCGTGAACGGCGACGAATAGCCAAAGCGGTCGCGTGGATAGGTGGTCAACGTGTCCTCCCGGATGATGTTCGATCAATTGTCGAGTATCGCGACGGCGCGTGTCCAGCCGGCGGATCCGCCTTTCACCTTCACCGGAAAGCACGCGACCGTGAATCCCGACGGCGGCAGCGCTTCGAGGTTGTGCAGCTTTTCCAGATGGCAATAGCCGATGTCGCGGCCGGCCTTGTGGCCTTCCCAGATGATCGTCGGATCGTGGTCCTTCGCATAGCGTTTGGCCGTGAAGCTGAACGGCGCGTCCCAGCTCCAGCCGTCGATCCCCGTGACGCGAACGCCGCGGCTGGTGAGATAGAGCGTCGCCTCGCGGCCCATGCCGCAGCCGGAATCGACATAGTCCGGCTGGCCGTATTTCGCGCCGGCGCTGGTGTTGACCAGCACGATCTCGAGCGGCTTGAGCGTGTGGCCGATGCGCTTGAGCTCGGTCTCGACGTCGTTCGCGGTCGCGACGTGGCCTGCGGGAAAATGCCGGAAGTCGAGCTTCACGCCGGGCTGGAAGCACCATTCCAGCGGGATCTGGTCGATGGTCGCGGCGGGCTTCGGCGCGCCGAGCGCGTGGTCCATGGTCGGATGGAAATGATACGGCGCGTCGAGATGCGTGCCGTTGTGCGTGGTGATGTCGGCCTTCTCCAGCGCCCAGCCGGCACCGTCGGGCAGGTCGTTCTTCTGCAGGCCCGGGAAGAACGAAGCGATGCGTTCGAAGGTCTGGTCGTGGCGCAGATACTGGATTTTCGGCAGCGCCAGCGGCGGGTCGCTGGCGACGTCGGCCTCCAGCGGAATCGAGATGTCGATGAAGCGGCGCGGCATGGCGAGGGTCCCGGCGCGTTATGGCATTGACCAGGATAGACCGCGCGCCTAGCGTTTTGAAACGCGTCAAAAGAATGCGGCTCAGGAGGAATGCGCATGGTTGCGAGGCTCGGAATGGCGTTGGCGCTTGCAATCGCGCTCTGCACGGCCGTAGCCGCGCAGCAGAAATATCCGTCGCGCAACATCGATCTGATCATCCCGTTCGCGGTCGGCGGCGGTGTCGACCTGATCGGCCGTGCGATCGGCGCATCGCTCGCCGAGCAGCTCGGGCAGACGGTGGTCACGGTCAATCGCGACGGCGCGGCCGGCACACTCGGCTTCACCCAGCTCGCCGGCGCTGCGCCCGACGGCCACACCCTCGCATTCAGCCCTTCGACGCCGATCGCCAACGCGCCGTATCTGGTGAAAGGCGTGCGTTACAGCGCGGATTCGTTCGAATACATCTGCCAGGTGTTCGAGAACGTGTTCGCCATCGCGGTTGGGCCGAACTCGAAATTCAAGACCGCGCGGGACCTGCTCGACGCCGCGAAAAGCAAGCCCGACGGCCTCACCTTCGGCCACGCCGGGATCGGCTCGATCCCGCATCTGTCGGTCGAGAATTTCGCCGATGCGCTGAAGTTCAAGGTTCAGCACCTGCCGTTCCGCGGCGACGGCGTCATGCTGCCGGTGCTGATCAAGGGCGACATCGATTTCGGCGCCACAGCCGTGTCCTCGATCCGCGGCAACGACACGATCCGGCCGCTGGTGATCTTCGCCGACAAGCGCCATCCGGCTTATCCGGACGTGCCGACCGCCAAGGAGCTTGGCGTCGCGACCTCGGTGCCGCCGGGCCACAACGGCGTGTTCGCGCCCAAGGGCTTGCCCGGCGACGTCAAGTCGGCGCTCGAGCGGGGCTGCGCCAACGCCGTGAAAAGCGAGACGGTGCTGCGCGTCACCGGCAACACCGGCCAGACCATCGTCTATCTGAACAGCGCGCAGTTCGAGGCGCAGACGCGCGCCGACTACACGTTCAAGGGCGAGCTGATCAAGCGGCTCGGGCTTGGGGCGCAGTAGCGCTATTCGGCGGCAGCTTTCGCCGCAACAATCCGCGGCTGGGTCTTGGGATCGGCGCCGATGCAGGTGCCGGCCGCTTCACAATAGGCGTGCGCGATGCGCATGATCATCGGCTCGTCGAAGCTGCGGCCGGCGATCTGCATCGCCAGCGGCAGGCCGCTCTTCGAGATGCCGGTCGGCACCGAGATCGCGGGCGTGCCGGTGACGTTGAACACGAGGCGGGCCTGCTGGTCGTAGGTCTTCAGGACTTCGGCCGTGTCGTCGATCCGGCAGGGCATCAGCAGGCTCGACAGCGTGATGACGGCGTCGAGATCGTGCATCGCCTCGGCGAACTCGCGGCACAGCGCGGCGCGAAGCTGCTGCGCCTTGATGTATTTCGCGGCCGACACGAAAGCGCCTGACATGATGCGGTTGCGGGTGAGCTGCGCGAAATCCTCCGGCCGCTCCTTGATGTCGCGCTCGTGGATCGCATAGGCCTCGGCCGCGTGGATGGTGCGGTTGCAGTCGGTCCAGAGCGGCAGCGGCGACAGCCGGATCGTCTTCACGGTGGCGCCGAGCTTCTTCAACACCTCGACGGCCTGCTCGATGCCGCGCACCTGCTCGGGATCGGCCGCGGCGTCCTCGGTGTAGAAATGCTCGATCAGGCCGATGCGCAGGCCCTTCACGCCGGACTTCAGGTCCTTCAGCGTGTCGGCGGCCGCGCGCGCGGTGCTGGTCGGATCGTCTGGATCGTGGCCGGCGATGGCATGGAAGAAGATCGCGTTGTCCTCGACGGTGCGCGTCATCGGCCCGACGTGATCGAGCGAGTGCGTGAGCGGGAACACGCCGTTGAGGCTCACCGCACCGTAGGTCGGCTTGAGGCCGATGATGCCGCAGCAGGTCGCGGGATTGCGCACCGAGCCGCCGGTGTCGGTGCCGAGCGCAGCGGGCGCGAGGCCCGCGGCGAGCGCCGCGCCCGAGCCGCTCGACGAGCCGCCGGGATGATGATCGCGGTTCCACGGATTGCGCGCCGGCGGCCAGGGCAGGTCGAAGGCCGGCCCGCCGGTCGCGAACTCGTGCAGCGCGAGCTTGCCGAGCAGCACCGCGCCGGCGTCGTTGAGCTTGTTGATGACGAAGGCGTTGGATGTTGCGCGATGGCTCTGCCGGATTTTCGAATGGCAGGTGGTGGCCATGCCGTCGATGTCGAAGATGTCCTTCGCGGCATACGGCACGCCGTGCATCGGCCCGCGCATCTGGCCTTTGGCAATCTCGGCCTCGGCGGCTTTCGCCTGCGCCAGCGCCTTCTCGGCGGTCACCGTGAGATAGGCGTTGTAATGCGAGTCGATCGCTGCGATCCGGTCGAGCAGCGCGCGAGTCCATTCCACCGGCGAGAGCTTCTTCGCGCGCAGCAGCGCCGAGCCTTCGGCAACGGTGAGATACGCCAAGTCACTCATGGCAACGCCCCCTCGACACGTGCGAGTTATTTCTTACCCTCGAAAGCCGCTGGATCGAACACCGGCGCGGGCGACGCGGTCGGCACGTGGCCTTTCGGCGGATCGCCGATCGGCTTCGTGCCGCGCTCGACCGCGCCCTTTACGCCGTCTGGAAAAAGCTTCAGCGCCTTGGCGAGGCCGGCCTGCTCGGCAAGAAGACGGACCGTGTCGGAAATTTCCGGCGCGCTCATCGCTCCGCTCCCCTCAGCCGACCACGCGCAGCGGCGTCGGCGCCGGCTTGTGCGCCTCGAAAATCCCGATCACGTCCTCGGCGATCGGCGAATAGGCCATGTGGGTGCGCATGATCCAGCTGCGCACGCCCTCGCTGTTGTGGTGCTTCTTGCGCTCGTTCGGCAGGTCGATGCGCTGGTTCTTCTCGGCGTCGCGGAACGTGAACATCGGGTCGAGGCCTTCCTCGACCTTCTTAATCTCGCGGCGGAGCACGCGGCGATAGAGTGCGATGCCGTTGTCGGAGGCGCCGAGGTTCTCCTGGGTGCGATCGACGATCTGGCCCTGCGTCACCCACACCGCCATGTCCTGGCCGTCGATGTTGTCCATGATGAACTCGCCGTTCTGGTCGCGAAGCGGCATTTCATAGACGTGGACCTTGTCGAGCAGGTGCTGTGCGACCGTCTCGCCCTTCGGCGGCACGAAGGCCGTGAACCACAGATGCATGGTGTGGCCGTCGTCGACCGGCACGCGGATCTGGAACGCGTAGTAGCGCGACGCCTCGTCGCCGTTGCCGACCGACAGGATGTTCGGGAACACCACCGGATGGCCGATGCGCCAGTCGTCGGAGTCCTCGGAATGGCCGGCGAGCAGGCGATGCTTGGTGATGCCGTGTTCGAACTCGCGGAACGCGATCTTCTCATGCCGCGCCGAGATCGCGACTTTGGTGCTCTTGCCCTGCTGCTCCTTGATGAACTCGTAGGTGTGGCCGTGCAGCCATTCGGTGTGAATGGGGTCCATGGAGTTTTCCATGATCTGCAGCCAGTTCACCGGAAGGATGGTGCGGCCGAGCATGCGGATGGTGCCCTCGGCGACGAAGCCGTCGATGCGCGGCAGCAGCGGCTTGCTCTCGGCCGGGCCCATGTAGGCCCAATAAACGCCGCCCATCTCCTCGATCGAATAGGCCGGCGTCTTGATCTTGTGGCGGAACGAGCTCTTTTCCGGCTCGTTCGGCTGGCTCAGGCACTGGCCGCTGTGGCCGAACTCCCAGCCGTGATAGGGGCAGCGGATGCCATCTTCGGTCGGGATGCCGTACGCCAGCGAAGCGCGGCGGTGCGGGCAGGCCTCGGTGATCAGCCCCATGCGGCCCTGCTTGTCGCGGAACAGAACAAGGTCCTCGCCGAGGAGGCGGACGCGCCGGGTCCATTTGCCTTCGAGCTCGGAGACCGCCGCGATCGGGTGCCAGTAGCGGCGCATCAGCTCGCCGCAGGGCGTTCCGGGCCCGATCCGCGTAAGCAACTCGTTCTGCACGGCTGTGAGCATCGTGTCTTCTCCTGCTTCGCGCGCATAGTTTACTCTCGGGCGGGGCAAGTCGCCAGCAAAGGGTTCGCAACGCTCGCATGACCGGAAAAATCCGCATTGGAATCGTGGGTATGGGCGCGGCGGCCCGCGCGTTCCTGCCGCCGATACGCGACCATGCCGAATTCGAGCTTACGGCATTCGCCGAGCCGGTCGCCGAGACCCGGCAGAACGTCGCAGCCGAAACCGGCGCAGAGGGTTTCGCCGATCTGCCGTCGATGCTCGCGAAAGGGAGCCTCGACGCGGTCTATATCGCGACGCCGACCGAGCTTCATGCCGAGCACGTCAGTCTTGCAGTCGCCGCCGGAAAGCACGCGCTGACCGAGAAGCCGATGGCGATCCGTCTCGAGGACGCGCAGCGTATGATCGGCGACGCCGAGCGCGCCGGCGTGAAGCTCGTGGTCGGCCATGCGCACGGCTTCGATGCGCCGATCCAGGCGATGCGCGGGATCGTCACGAGCGGACGGCTCGGCCGCGTGCGCATGATCCACACCTGGAACTTCACCGACTGGATGTACCGCCCGCGGCGTCCCGATGAATTGGAGATCGCGCTCGGCGGCGGCGTGACGTTCCGCCAGGGCTCGCATCAGTTCGATATCATCCGGCTGCTCGGCGGCGGGTTGGTGAAGAGCGTCCGCGCCAGCATGTTCGACTGGGACCCGAACCGCCGCTCGATCGGAGCGCACACGGTGTTCATGCACTTCCAAGGCGGCGCGACCGCGACCGCGGTCTACAACGGCTATGGCTATTTCTCGACCATGGAGCTGATTTCCGACGTCGCCGAATGGGGCTTCACCGAGCCGATCGAGAAGCGTCCGCCGGTGAAGCGAACATTGGGCGGAGCGTCCGCCGCCGCCGAGCTCGAAGAAAAGCGCAAGCGCGCCAAGACCGCGATCCCGACCAGCGCGCCGCATCAGCCGCATTTCGGACTGACCGTGGTGAGCTGCGAGCGCGGCGACATCCGCCAATCGCCCGATGGGCTCTACGTCTATTCAGACCAGGGCCGCGAGGAGATCGCGGTGCCGAACGACAAGAGCCCGCGCGATCTGGTGCTCGATGAGTTCGCCGCGGCGATTACCAGCCGCGCCAAGCCGGTTCACGACGGTCGCTGGGGCCTCGCCAATCTCGAACTGTGTCTCGCCGCGATCGAATCTTCGAAGCGCGGCGAAGAAATTCAACTCAAACACCAAGTGGCGGCCGCATAGCGGAGCAAGAGGATCAATCCGTGCAACCGATCAAAATCGACCCATCAGCGGATGCGATGACACTCAGCATTTCCATTGATGGAAGTGTTGTAGAATTGTCTGCAAGCGACGTCGACGCGCTGATCCGCGATCTCGCCGCCGCGCGCGCGAAAATGACGCCGATCCATTCGGCCGAACCGCCGGACGATCCCGAGAAACTCCATCACAGCGACAATCTGCTCTGGACCGTGAAGGCCGCGCCGCAGAAATCGGCGATTCAGTTCGCAACGCAGCATCCGGGCCTCGGCTGGATGTCGATGTGGCTGTCGCGGGCCCAGGTCGAGGATCTGCAGACGAGCTTCGAGTTCGAGCTGGTGAAGCTGCCGCAGACCCGCTGAACGGTCATGCGCAACCGCAACGCTGCCCGGCCAGAAAAGATCACAGGCGGGGGTCATATCGGACCGGTTTTGAGCTATTCTAATGTCCATGCAGAACACCGGATTTGAAGAAGCTCTCGCTGGCCGCATCGACGACATGCTCGACGCCTGCACCAAGTGCGGCGCCTGCTTTAAGGCCTGTCCGATTGCGCCCGCAGCAGGTCTCGCTGACGCCGATCCGGTCGCGGTGGTGTCGGGCGTGCTCGACATCCTCCGTCTCGGCAAGGGCCCGGCCGAGTCCGAGAAGTGGGCCAAGGCCTGCATGGCCAGCGGCGAATGCATCAAGGCCTGCGACTACGGCGTCAATCCGCGCTTCCTGCTGACGATGACGCGGCTCGCCATGATGAAGCACGACAAGGACGCGACCGAGCGGCGCAAGGCCGCCGTCATGCAGTTCCGCAAGGTCGGCGAGGACTCCAGCGTGCTGTCGCGGCTGCAATTGTCCGAGGAGGCGCTGATCCGTCTCGGGCAGCGGCCGTCGAAGGAGCCGCCGCGGGCCGAGCTTCCCGACGTGGTGTTCTACACCGGCTGCAACGTGCTGAAGACGCCGCACATCGCGCTCTTGTGCCTCGACATCATGGACCGGATGGGCACCGACTATCAGGTGATGGGCGGGCCGACGCACTGCTGCGGCACCGCGCAGCTTCGCGCCGGCGACATCGACACGCTCGGCCGCTTCGCCAACAACACCATCAACAAGCTGACGCAGTCCAAGACCAAAGAGGTGCTGGCCTGGTGCCCGAGCTGCGTGATGCAGTTCGGCGAGACCGTGCTGCCGACCATCGAGCGCGCCATCGGCTCAACGCCGTTCGACATGACGCCGTTCATGCGCTTCCTGCACGCCCATCTCGATGAGCTTCGACCGTTGCTGAAGGACCGCGTCGAGATGACAGTGGCGCTGCATAAGCATCCGGGCATTGCCGGCGTGATGGACGCTGCGGAGCAACTGCTCGGCGCGGTGCCGGGCGTGCGGATCGTCAAGCTCGATGTGCCGGCGGTCGGCCTGCAGAGCGTCAATCTCGCGACGCTGCCGAAGTTCAAGGCCGAGCTGCAGCTCAAGGAGCTGGAAGCGGCGCGCGCCGCGGGCGTCGACGCGCTGGTCGCGGTCTATCACTCCGACCATCGCGAGCTCTGCGCGCATGAGCGCGACTGGCCGTTCAAGATCATGAACATTCTCGAAGTGGTCGGCGCCAGCATGGGCCTGCGCCAGGACGACCATTACAAGAATCTCAAGATCAAGCAGGACGTCGACGCGATCATCACTGATGCCGCGGACCTCCTGAAGCAGCACAAGGTCGATCTCGACACCGCCCGCAAGGTGATCGTCAACGGCATGCTCGGCGATCAGCCGCTGCCGCTGCAGGGGAAGCAGGCGACGCTGTAGTTGCGGTCATTTCGTAGGGTGGGCAAAGCCGCCGTTAGGCGGCGTGCCCACGTGTTTTTTGCGACCGCGATGGATTGCGTGGGCACGGCGCTTCGCGCCTTTCCCACCCTACGCGGCTAGAGCGCTTCAATTTCCTCAAACAGCTTCTCAGGAACGACGAGGCCTTCGGCCTTCGCTTTCGCGCGAAGCTGCAAGCGCCGCTCGCCTGGCAAGCGCGCGCCCTGCTGGCTCTCGATCGCGACCGCCATCGCGGCGAAGCGTCCGATCGCGTGCGGCCCGAAAGCCTGCGGATCGAACGCGATGATGAGCTGACCGGTGCCGGACGGCGGGCCTTCGGCGTCGAGATAGGACGACGCCTCCGCGGCGAAATTCGCGCCGATCATACCGGCGGCCATCAGCTCGACCATCAAGGCGAGCGCGATGCCCTTGGCGTCGCCCATCGGCAGCATGGTGCCGCGCAGCGCCGCGTCGGGATCGGAGGTCGGCTGGCCCTTCTCGTCGAGCGCCCAGCCGGGCGGCAGCTTCTCGCCGCGCTGCTTCGCCGTCACCACGTTGCCGCGGGCGACCTTGGAGAGCGACAGATCGATCACCAGCGGCGCGCGGCCGGGCAGCGGGCAGGCGAAGGCGACCGGATTGGTGCCGAACAGCGCCTTCGATCCGCCCCACGGCGCCATCGCGGCCGGCGTGTTGGCGAACATGATGGCCACCAATCCGGCCTGCGCCAGCCGCTCGACCGGGATGCCTGCAGCGCCGGCATGACTCGACCGGCGGATCGCGGCGGCGGCGATGCCTTGCGCGGGCGCGGCGTCGCGCAACGCTGTTTCGGCGGCTTCAATCGCCGGAAACGCGAAGCCGTAGCCGGCGTCGATCACAATGAGACCCGGCCGCGGCCGCGTGACCAGCGGCAGCGCGAGGCCATCGACCTTGCGCACCTTGGCCTGCGCGGCGTAGCTCGGCACCCGCGAGAGGCCGTGGCCTTTGAGGCCGTCGGCTTCAGCCGCAACGAGGGCGCGCGCGACGCTCCGCGCATTGTCGACGTTGGTGCGGCAGCGCGTGAGCGTGCGCACCACCAGTCCTTCGGCCTGGAGGAGGGTCAGCGTCGGCATGGTGTGCAATATCCTAAATCTTAATTCCGGGACGGCGCGAAGCGCCGAAGCGGGAAGCCAGAAAAATCATTGTTGAAACTTATAGCTGGATTCCGGGTTCGCGGGCTTTCGCCCGCGCCCCGGAATGACAGCGAACGATCAGGCGCTCCGGTAAAGCTTGGTCATGACGTATTCGCGGTGGCCGAGCGCCTCCGCGGCGGTAAGGCGGCCGTTGGCGGTGCGCACGATCATGTCGATCAGCGCGTCGCCGGCGTCCGAGATGGTCATGTCGCGGCGCAGGATGCCGGACACGTCCACGTCGATGTGCTCGCCCATGGTGCGGATGGTCTTCGGATTGCCGCTGATCTTGATCACCGGCACGATCGGATTGCCGATCACGTTGCCCTGGCCGGTCGGGAAGGTGTGCACGACGTACCCGCCCGCCGCCATCAAGGTCACGCATTCGGCCGCCGCCGACGAGGTGTCCATGTAGTACAGACCCTTGCCCTTGCGCGGCGCCTCGGCAGGCTTCAGCACATCGATGTAGCGGCACTCGCGGCCGATCTTCTCGAGATTGCCGAGCGCCTTCTCCTCGATGGTGGTGAGGCCGCCCGCGATGTTACCCTTGGTCGGCTGCGAGTCGGAGAGGTCATCGACCTTGTGGGCCTCGATGACGTCGTCCTGATAGGCCTTCCACATCTTGTACCACCGCTCGCCGACCTTCTTGCTGATCGCGCGCTCTTTCGCGAGGTGCTCGGCGCCGGTGATCTCGGAGGTCTCGCCGAACACGCCGTAGATGCCGTGCGGGATCAGCTTGTCGTACATGTTGCCCACGGTCGGGCACGAGGCGAGGCCCGTCGTGGTGTCGCTCTCGCCGCACTTGGTCGAGACCCACAGTTCGGAGATGCTGCATTCCTGGCGCGGCAGCTCCGAGGCCCACTGCACGTATTCCTTGGCCACGTAAGAGGCCTTCGCGACGGTCGCGATATCGCCGTGGCCCTCGATGCCGAAGCCGGTCACCGGCTTGCCGGTCTTGGCGATGCCGTCGACCACGCGCTTGGTCCACTGGTCCTCGATGCCGATCACGATCACGGCGGCGACGTTCGGATTGGCGCCGGTGCCGATCAGCGTGCGGAAGTGCAGGTCGAGGTCCTCGCCGAACTGCAGCCGGCCATAGGCATGCGGCAGCGCCATCGTGCCCTTGATGTTGTTGGCGACCGCCTCGCAGGCCGCGTTCGACAGGTCGTCGAGCGGCAGGATGATGACGTGGTTGCGCACGCCGACGCGGCCGTTCTCGCGGCGCCAGCCCATGATGGTCAGGTCGCCATAGCCGTTCTTCTTCGCGACTGCCTTGCCGTTCTTCTTCGATTTCTTTGCCAGATTCTTTGCCATGGGGATGCTCACCAGCGCTTGGTTTTGACGTTGTGAACGTGGACGTGCTCGCCCTTGGCGATCTTGGCCTTGGCGATGCCGATGTCCTGGCCGTATTTCCAGATGGTATCGCCCTTCTTGATGTCGACCAGCGCCACCTTGTGGCCGATCGGAACGTCCATCTTGGACTTCAGCTTGAACGACGAATTGTCATGGGTGACGACGCACAGCATGTCGGTGCCTTTTTTCAGGCCTTCGACCACGACCACGCCGACGGTGTCTTTCTTCTCGTGCACCAGCAACTGCGGAATAGCCATCATCCTCCCCGCATCTTCTTGAAACAGATTGTTCTATCTATAAGACCCGCGACGGCAGAGTCGAGCGGGTCCACAGGGCTTGCGAGCCGGTGCCAGCGGTCGCGAAATCGCGTATGCTCGCCGCCGGCACATCCCAAGCCGGGACGGGGGCTCGCATGCGAACGCTGGTTCTGCTGCTGGCAAGCTTGTTCATCGCAACTCCGAGCAGGGCGCAAATGGCACCACCACCGCTCGACTACACGGCCGTTCCCGAATCCTTCAAGCTGCCGCCCGGGGCGAATTTCGGCGGCACCTCCGGCATTGCCTTCAGCTCCAAGGGCAACATCTTCGTGCTGCATCGCGGCGCGATGCCGCTGATGGAGTTCGACCCCGACGGTAACTTCATCCGCGGCTTCGGCGACGGGCTGTTCGACCGGCCCCATGGGCTGCGCATCGACGCGCAGGACAACATCTGGGCGACGGATGTCGCCGGCCACGTGGTCTACAAGTTCAACCCGTCCGGGCGGCTGGAGATGGTGCTCGGCGTCCGCGGCCGGCCCGGCGAGTGGCATGAGTTCGGGCACCTGCGGCTGTTCAACGAGCCCAACGAGGCGGTGGTCGGTCCGACCGGCGATCTGTTCGTGCTGCAGGGCCACGGCAAGGCCGACTCGCTGGTGCTGAAGTTCGACAAGGACGGCAATTTCCTGAAAGTTCTCGGCAAGAAGGGCAAAGGCCCCGGCGAGTTCGACCTGCCTCATTCGCTGGTGTTCGACGCCCAGGGCCTGCTTCACATCGCCGACCGCAACAACGCCCGCATCCAGGTGATCGACGCTGACGGCAATTACATCCGCGAGTCGAAGCACCCCGGCACCCCGTGCGGGCTGTTCATGGCCGACGACCAGACCATCTGGCTGGCACACGGCCACACCGGGCAGATCATGCGGCTCGATCTCAACGGCAATGTGATCGGCACGATGGTCGGTGCCGGCCAGGGCAAGACGCTCGGCAAGTATGGCGAGGCCCACTACATCGCGGTCAGCAAGCGCGGCGAAGTTTTTGTGGCCGATACCTTGAACTGGAGGGTGCAGAAGTACGTCAAAAGCAAATAAGGGCTTTTGACGAGGCTTTTGCATGTCTGCGCTCAAATCCGGCGTTCTGGCCGGGCTGTTGCTGGCCATTTCGCTGGGATTGTCGGTGGGGCTTGGCAGTCTTGCCCCGGCGGCGCCGGCGACCACCGAGTTTCACCGCCAGGACGTGGACGCGCTGGACAAGGACGGCTGGCAGCCCGCGGTCTCGACCAAGGGCGATTTTTCCATCCAGATCCCGGTGACGTTCCACGACTACACCATCCACGCCGACGACGAGAATGTCGGCAAGATGGAGGTCCATATCATCGCGGGCCGCAGCGTCGAGGGGCTGAAGTTCACGGTCACGGAGATGGTGCGCACGCCGCGGATGAAGGACCCGAACATTGCCGACATCGCGGGGGATTTCAAAAACAAGCCGGGCACCAAGGTGTCCGACCTCGTGCAGGGCATGCAGGACGGCGCCGAGCGGCTGTCGTTTGTCGTGACGGGCGGCAAGACCGGCGCCTATATGCAGGTCATCAAGACCAGGACGGCGCTCTATACGCTGGCGTTGGAGTTTCCCAATGCGGAGCGTGAGCTTGCGTCGGACGTCAAAAGCGGGTTCTTCGACTCGTTCAAGCTGAAGGATTAGAACGCGACGAAGTGGTTCGCGGCTCTCTCTCCGCCCTCGTCCTGAGGAGCGGCCGAAGGCCGCGTCTCGAAGAGCGGGGGCGGCCCCATGGTTCGAGACGCGTTGCTTCGCAACGCTCCTCACCATGAGGCCGGGAGAGAGTCCCGTTAGTCCAGCCCAAACCCCTTCTTCCTGACGAACGCGCCGAAATCGGCGCGTTGCGGCACGCCGTATTGCCGCGCCTTGTCCTCCGACCAGCCGTAGAACGGCACGTCGCCCCAGCGCGCCGGATCGCGCGGCTTGTAAGGGTGGATCGCGGCGCGGCGGCGGTCGTAGGCTTCGATGCGCGCCGCGAGATCGCCTTCGTCGTAGCGGCCCTGATGCAACGTGCTGTCGAGCGACAGCCGCGCGCTGATGTGGCCCTGCTCGGACGGCCAGCCGACGCACATTCCGGCGACGGGAATCACCCGCTGCGGCAGCTTCAGCATCTCGCTCACTTTTGCGGAGTGGTCGCGGATCACGCTGATCGGGCAGCTGCCGAGGCCAACCGCGTCGGCGGCGCGCAGGAACGCAGACAGCACGATGCCGGCATCGACCGCGGCGTTGAAGAACTGGTCGAGATGATCGTTGGGAAACGGCTTGCCGCGCATCTTGGAGATCTCGGCAAGCCTGCGGCCGTTGGCGAGGAACACCAGGAACGCCGGCGCCGTGCGGATGAACGGCTGGTCCGGAATGAGATCCGCGATGACGGTCTGCTCGGGCTTCTCCAGGATCACGATGTCGGCCTGCTGCAGGTCGCTCTTGCTCGGCGCCGACAGCGCGCAGGCGCAGAGCAGCCGCAGCAGCGACGGCTCGACCGCGCGATCGGTGTAGCGGCGATGCACGCGGCGGCCGGCCATGCGCGCGAGCTCGTCGAGCCCGGAGAGATTTTCGTCGACCGCGAAGGTCTCGCCGAAGCGGCGTTGCAGAGCGTCGGCGATGGCTTTTCCGGATTGCGAAGCAGACATACTGCGATCCCGTTTTTTGATGGCAGGGCGTGGCGGCAGTTGATGTTATTCTGCCGCTCCCGACAAGACACGGAGCCGGTTGCCTGCCGATGACAACGCCGATCATCACGACACGCCATGCTGTCTGACCTCACGGCGCAGACCATCGGCCTGGTCGTGCTCGGCGGCTTTCTCGGCGGCATCGCCTCAGGCGCGGCGGGCTTCGCCTATGGCGTGGTCGCGACCGCGATCTGGCTGCATGCGATCTCGCCGCTGCACGCCGCGCTGCTGGTGGTGACGGGCGGCATGATCAATCAGGGCGCGCTGGTCTGGGCGACCCGCCGCTCGATCGAAATCGGACGGCTGTGGCCGTTTCTGTTGGGCGGATTGTTCGGCGTGCCGCTCGGCGTTCTGGTGGTGCTCAAGACCAATCCGCGCGCCGTCCAGGTGGTGCTCGCCGTGTTCATGATCCTCTACGGCATCTACGCACTCGTCGCGCCGCGGCTGCCGCATGTGAGCTGGGGCGGACGTGTCGCGGACGCCGCGGTGGGATTCTTCGGCGGACTGTTCGGCGGCGTCGCGGGGCTGTCCGGCATCTTTCCGGCGATCTGGACGCAGATCCGTGGCTGGCCCAAGGAGGCCGCGCGCGCCGTCTACCAGCCCTTCATCCTGTTCGCCCATGTGCTGACCATGCTGTCGATCGGCGCGGTGGCGCTCGACCGCATGGGCGCGGTGCTGTTCCTGATCGCGATCCCGGCGGTCTTGCTCGGCTCGTGGGTCGGATGGAAAATCTTCGGCTTGTTGAGCGAGCTGCGGTTCCGGCAGATGCTGTCGGTGCTGCTGATCGGCTCGGGCCTGATGCTGATCTTGTGAATCGGAGGAGCGATCGTGTCCATCCAGCTCTATCTCGCCTATGTGGCGGCCTGCCTCGTCATCACGGTCATTCCGGGTCCGACCGTGACGCTGATCGTCGCCAACAGCCTGACGCACGGCTCGCGTGCCGGCCTGCTCAATGTGCTGGGCACGCAATTCGGCCTCGGCCTGATGATGGGCGTGCTGGCGATCGGGCTCACCTCGATCATCGCCACCATGGGAATCTGGTTCGACTGGCTGCGGTTGCTCGGCGCCGCGTATCTCGTGTGGCTCGGCTGGAAACTGCTGCGGTCCCGGAGCGGGATTGGGGAACAGGCCAGCGCTCCGAAGCCGCGTGGCGGCTTCGTGCTGCAGGGCTTCCTGGTGCTGCTCGGCAATCCCAAGGCGCTGCTCTGGTTCGGTGCGTTCATTCCGCAGTTCATCGATCCGAGCGGCGACTATGTCCGGCAGGTGATCCTGCTCGGGCTCACCGCGATGGCCTGTGCGGCGCTGTCGGATGGCGGCTATGCGGTGCTCGCGGGCGGCGCCCGCAGCATGATGTCGAAGAGCCGCGTGCGGCTCGTCTCGCGCATCGGCGGCGTCTGCCTGATGGGCGGCGGCGTGTGGCTGGCGCTGGCGCGGGCTCGCTGACCACCTGATGGACTTGCGCCGCGCCGCCTGGGATGGATACTGCGCAGCGCCTAACAGTGGAGTGCCCCGTGCCCGATCCGTTGATTCCCAGCCAGCGCGCCGAATATTCGGCCATCGTCGACCGGCCGCCGCTGAAGCTGCCGAACAACGCGCGGGTGATCTTCTGGACCATCGTCAATTACGAGGTCTGGGATATTTCGCGGCCGATGGCCAGGCAGGTGATCCCGGCGCCGACCGGGCAGGTGCTGCTGCCCGACGTGCCGAACTGGAGCTGGCACGAATACGGCATGCGGGTCGGCGCCTGGCGCTTCTACGAGCTGTTTGCACGGCTGGGCATCAAGCCCACGCTCGCCGCCAACGCCCGCATCTGCGAGGACTATCCGCGCGTTGCCGAGCAGGCGAAGAAAGACGGCTGGGAGTTCATGGGCCACGCCTATGATCAGCTGCCGATCCACAAGAACGAGAACCAGGCCGCGATGATCAACCGCTCGATGGAGGTCATCGAGAAGTTCACCGGCACGCGCCCGGTCGGCTGGCTCGGCCCGGGCCTGACGCAGACCTTGGAGACGCCGGAGCTCCTGAAGAAGGCCGGCGTGCAGTACATCGGCGACTGGGTCTATGACGACGAGCCGACCGTCATCAAGACGGCCGAAGGCCCGCTGGTGACGCTGCCCTATACGGTGGAGCTCAACGATATCCCGATGATGATCGTGCAGCACCACGAGAGCGATTATCTGGTGAAGCGCGCGATCGACCAGTTCGATAGGCTTTATCTCGAAGGCAAGGATCGCGCGAAGGTCATGGCGCTGGCGATCCATCCCTACATCAGCGGCCAGCCGCACCGGATCAAATATCTCGAAGCGATCTATGATTATGTGAAGCGCTTCGACGGCGTGCTGTTCTGGAACGGCGTGCAGATCCTCGACTGGTACAAGTCGGTCGCCGGCGACAAGCTCAAGTCGGGAAAATGAACTCAGCTCGCGCAACGTCATGCCCGGCCTTGTGCCGGGCATCCACGTCTTTCTTCTCTTCAGCAAGAAAGCAAGACGTGGATGGCCGGGACAAGCCCGGCCATGACAGCGGAGAAAGTTGCGTCAAGCTAAATAGGTTTTGAAAATATGGCTCAGGAATCGCTGCGCATCGGCAAGGCCGAGCTGACGGACTTTGTCACGTCGATCTTCATGGCGGTCGGGCTCACCAAAGAGCATGCGGCCGAATGGGCCAAGATGCTGGTGTGGGCCAATCTGCGCGGCACCGACTCCCACGGCATCATCCGCATTCCGCGCTACATCGATCTGGTCAACGCCAAGTCGATCAACCCGGCGCCGAACATCCGCATCGAGAAAAAGGAAGGCGCCGCGGTGGTGCTCGAAGGCGACCGCGCGCCGTCCGCCGTTGCGATGACCATGGCGATGAACGAGGCGATGGACTGCGCCCGCAAGGTCCATGTCGGCATGTGCGCGGCGCGGCACATCACGCATACCGGCGCGATCGGCTATTTCGCGCTGCAGGCGGCGGAGGCGGGCTTCATCGGCATCGCCACCAGCGCGTCGGGCCCGATGATGGCCTATCCGGGCACGCGGGTCGCCGCGGTGTCGTCCAATCCCATCGCGTTCGCGGTGCCGCGCCGAGGCGGCCGGCCGTATCTGCTCGATTTCTCCACGGGCGTGGTCGCCAACGGCAAGATCATGGGCGCGGCCGATCGCGGCGAAAAGATCCCGGTCGGCTGGGGCCTCGACAAGGACGGCAAGGACACCACCGATCCCAAGGCGGTCGAGACGCTGCTGCCGCTCGGCGGCGCCAAGGGCGCGGGGCTTTCCTTCATGATCGAATGCCTGACGAGCCTGCTGCTCAACGAGTCGCGCATCGCGCCCGATCTCGAAAGCTGGGCGATCGGCGACGATCCGTTCCTCAACGGCACCGTGATCGCCATCGACATCGCGGGCTTCGGCAATCCCGACAAGTTCGCCGCCGAGGCCGAGCGGCTGGGCACGGCGATCTCCGGTCTCGCCCGCGCCGAGGGCGTGAGCAAGATCATGCTGCCCGGCGAGCGTGGCGATACCGTCCGCGCCGAGCGCGAGCAGAACGGCATTCCCATCCCCAAGGGCACGTGGCAACGTATCACCAAGGCCGCGCAGACGGTGGGGGTTACGCCGCCGATGTAAGCGGCCCGGGAGGGCGCTTATGAAGGTGCGGGCGTTGGGCGCAGCATTGCTGCTGGCAGTCGGTTTGTTTGCAACGCCTGCGGCCGCAGAGTGGCCGAACAAACCCATTCGCATCGTGGTGTCGTTCGCGGCCGGCGGTGCGGCCGATATCTGGGCGCGCCTGCTCGCCGATCCGCTGTCCGCAGCGCTGAAGCAGAGCGTCGTCATCGAAAACCGCGGCGGCGGTGGCGGCATGGTCGCGGCGCAGCAGGTCGCCCGCGCCGAGCCGGATGGCTACACGATCCTGTTGGGCGGACTGGCGCCGCAAATTCTCGCGCCGTCCGTCGCGGACAACCCGGGCTTCGACGCGCTCCGCGACTTCAGCCATATCGTCTATATCGGCGGGCCGCCGCTCGTCTGGGTGGTGCCGCCGTCGAGCGAATTGCACTCGGTGAGTGACCTGATCGCCGCCGCGAAGGCCAACAAGTTCTCTGGCTATGCGTCGTCTGGTGTCGGCACGGTCGGTCATCTGGTCGTGGAATATGTGGCGGGCCAGAACGGGCTGAGGCTCACGCACATTCCCTACAACACCGCGGCCTTTGCCGACATCATCGGCGGCCGCGTGCCGATGGGCTCGTTCACCTGGGGTGCGGCGCTCGGCCAGTTGCAGGGCGGCACCTTGCGTGCACTCGCAGTGACCACCGAGGCGCGGCGGCCGGAGCAGCCCAACGTGCCGACCTTCAAGGAACTCGGCTACGACCTTGTTGCGAGCACTTGGTTCTCGTTGTCCGGGCCCAAGGGCATGCCGAAAGAGATCGTGCAGCGGCTCAATCAGGAAACGCTGCGCATCCTTCAGGCGCCCGACATCAGGAAGCGGCTGGAGCAGGATGCGTTCGACCCGAAGCCGCTGACGCCCGAGCAGGTCGAGGCCTTCTTCGCGAGCGAAGCTCAACGCTGGGTGCCGGTGGCGCAAGCCGCAATGAAGAAGCCGTAGTTCAGCGATCGTCCAGCGAGCGGCGCGTCGCCTGGATTTCCTTCAGCCGGGCGCCGCGGACTTTTGCCATCATTCCAAGGCTTGCGGACAGGACGTCGACCACCTGGGTGCGGACGTAAGCATTGAGCTCGGTTGCCACGCGCTCGGCAGCGCCCGGGTCCGCGTCTGCGATCGCGGCCGCCAGCTGTTCGGAGATGCGAAAGGTCTTCTGAAAGCGACGCGCCAGCTCATGTTCGGCATCGGAGGATGAGCGGGCGCCCTGCTGCGCGATGCGCAGCTTGTCGGTCAGCATCCGGCGATAGGCCTTCTCCAGGCTTCGGTTGTGCGAGGCCGCGGCGAGGGCGCCGTGAAAGTTGAAGTTGGCCAGGATGATGGCTTCGGCATTCTTCTGCGCCAACGCCTGCCGGAATTCGTCGATACAGTTCTTGATCGCGGCGAGATCCTGCGCGGTTCGCCGGACCGCGGCGAAATGGCAGATCAGCGGCTGGAAGATATCCATCGCCTCGTAGTGATCGACGACGTCGACGAACTGCAGGGCCGCCACCTTGGCGCCGCGGTTGGGCTCGAGCTCGACCAGGTCTTCCGATGCGAGGCGGATCAGCGCCTCCCTGACCGGAGTGCGCGACACCTTGTAGGTCTTGCAAAGCTGCAATTCTTCGAGCGGTTCGCCGGGCGCGAGGCGGACGCTGACGATGGCGCGCCGCAGCGCCTCGTACACGAGCTGCGCGCCGGTGGGCTTCGGCCCCGTTCTTTTGCTGGTCCCGGACTGGTTGCGCATGGCTGCTGTGAGGAGGCCTCCCTTCGAGGTCATTGCAGTATGTATTTTTATGGCATACAAATCCAGCCCCAGTAGAACAGGCGGCCTCAGTGGTGCGGCCGCAAAACAGTGCGGGCAGGGATGAAAGCGGAAAAACGTTCTGATCGGGCCGCCAACGTGCGCCTCGCGGCCGACATCGGCGGCACCTTCACCGACATCGCGGTGTTCGACGACAAGACCGGCCGGCTCACTTTCGGCAAGGCGCTGTCGACGCCGGATCGGCTGGTCAACGGCATCAGCAACGGCGTGCACAAGGCCGGCAGCGACTACGCCTCGGCGAACCTGTTCCTGCACGGCTCGACGGTCGCCATCAACACCATGCTGGAGCGCACCGGCGCCAAGACCGCATTGGTCACGACCGACGGCTTCCGCGACGTTTACGAGATCGGCCGCATCAACCGGCCCGACGCTTACAATCTGTATTTCCAGAAGCACAAGCCGCTGATCGAGCGCGCGCTGTGCTTCGAGGTGAAGGAGCGCGTGCGCTCCGACGGCGAGGTGGTGATCCCGCTCGACGAGGAGGGGCTTGCGGCGCTGGGCGACAAGTTCGAGCAGCTCGGCATCGAAGCCGTCGCCATCATGTTCATCAACTGCTACGCCAACAGCGACCATGAGAAGCGCGCGAAGGAAATCCTGAGCAAGCGGCTGCCGGGCGTGTTCGTCTCGGCCTCGCACGAGCTGTCGCAGGAGTATCGCGAGTTCGAGCGCGTCTCGACGGTGGCGGCCAATGCCTTCATCGGCCCGAAGGTTCGGCGCTACATCGGCGAGATCGACCAGCATATCCGCAGCGACGATTTCAAAGGCTCGTTCCTGATCGTGCAGTCGACGGGCGGCCTGTACGAGAACGAGCAGGCGCAGTCGCAATGTGTGCGCATGCTGGAGTCCGGCCCCGCCGCGGGCGTGATCGGCACCCAGGCGCTGTGCCATACGCTCGGCATCGAGAACGCCATCGCGTTCGACATGGGCGGCACCACCGCCAAAGCCGGCGTCATCTACAAGGGCGAGGCGCTGACCACGGGCGCGGCGCTGATCGGCGGCTATGACAAGGCGCTGCCGATCCAGATCGCCATGATGGACATTTTCGAGGTCGGCACCGGTGGCGGCTCGATCGCCAAGCTCGAGGACGGCGCTTTGAGGGTGGGTCCGCAGAGCGCGGGCGCGCAGCCGGGTCCGGCCTGCTACGGCCTCGGCGGCACCGAGCCGACCGTGACTGACGCGAACCTGATGCTGGGCCGGCTCGGCGCCGACCGGTTCCTCGGCGGCGAGATGAAGCTCGATACGGCGGCGGCCGAACGCGCGTTGGCCAAGGTCGGCAAGCCGCTGGACATGAATGCGACCGAAGCGGCCGACGGCATCCTGCGCATCGCCGCAACCGCGATGTCCTACGCCGTGAAGGGCGTTACCACCGAGCGCGGCCTCGACGCCGGCGATTTCGTGATGGTGGCCTATGGCGGCGCCGGTCCGCTGCATGCGGTCGCGGTGGCGCGCGAGATCGGCATCCGCAACGTGATCATCCCGGGCGCGCCGGGCGTGTTCTCGGCCTTCGGCATGCTGTTCTCCGACCTGCGCTACGACTATGTGCGCACGCACCTGATGCAGCTTGCCGATGCGCCGTTCGACGACATCGAGACGGTGTTCAAGGAACTGGAGCAGCAGGGCCGCGACGCCATCGCGTCCACTTCAGTGAAGCCGCATCAGGTCACGGTGAAGCGCGCGCTCGACATGCGCTATGTCGGCCAGGAGCATCCGGTCACGGTCGAATTGCCGCTCAGCGTGTTCCAGAAGCAGGACCGCAAGGCGATCAAGAAGCACTTCGACGACGACCACCTGCAGCGCTACGGCACCTCGGCGCCGGACGAGCGTGCCGAGATCGTCAGCCTGCGCGTCACCGTCGCGGGCGTGATGAAGAAGCCGCCGCAGGAGAAGATCAAGAAGGGCGGCAGCGCGCCGCCGAAGGCGGCCTTCACCGGCAAGCGCAAGGCGTCGTTCGACGGCAAGTTCCGCGATACGCCGACCTACCGGCGCGCCGAACTGCTGGCCGGCAACAGGATCGCCGGGCCGGCGCTGATCGAGGAGCACGCCTCGACCACGGTGCTGATGCCGGGCGACAAGATGACGGTCGATGCGTGGGGCAATCTCGTTATTGCGGTTGCGGGAGCGAAGTGATGGCCAAGAAAACTACCAAGCAAGCTGCCAAAAAAACTGCGAAGACCGCAGCCAAGACCACCAAGAAGGCCCGCAAGATCGATCCGGTGATCGCCGAGATCGTGCGCAACGGCGTGCTCGCCGTGACTGAGGAAATGAAGACCAACCTCATGCGCACGGCCTACAACATGATCATCTACGAGGCGCTGGACTTCACCACCGGCCTCTTCACGCCGGAAGGCGAGACCGTCTCGATCGGCATCGGCCTGCCGACCTTCATCCGCGGCATGGCCGAGACCGTGAAGGCGAAGATCAAGCACTTCGGCGGCATCAAGAACATGCATCCGGGTGACATCTACGTCACCAACGACTCGTACACGACCGGCAGCCATCTCAACCATTTCACCTTCACGCTGCCGATCTTCCATAAGGGCAAGCTGGTCGGCTTCTCGTGCTGCATGGCGCACTGGCTCGACGTCGGCGGCGTGCTCGGCGGCATGACCACGGACATCTTCTCCGAAGGCCTGCAGATCCCGATCCTGAAGTATCAGGACCGCGGCAAGGTCAATCAGGACCTGCTCGACATCATCCGCATCAACGTGCGGCTGCCGCCGCGCGCCATGGGCGATCTGCGCGCCCAGGTGACCGCGGTGAAGACCGGCGAGCGGCGCTTCCTCGAATTGCTCGACCGCTACGGCCAGCAGGCGGTGATGGATTCGATCGCCGAGATCATGGCCCGCGCCGAGGCCGCGGCCCGCGCCCGAACCAGGACGATCCCGGACGGCACCTACGAGGCGGAGTCCTTCCTTGATGACGACGGCATCGACATCGGCAAGCGCATCTCCGTGAAGGTCAAGGTCATCGTCAAGGACGACGAGATGACCATCGACTTCACCGACGTGGCGAAGCAGGTGCGCGGCTTCTACAACTCGGCGATCACCACCGGCTACGGCTGCGCCCAGGTGGCCTACAAGTGCATAACCTCGCCGACCGACTATCCGATCAATGACGGCGCGTTCCGAAGCCTGAAGGTGATCATCCCGCCGGGCCGCATCATCAGTGCGACGCGGCCCGCGCCGATGCGCTGGTGGATGACGTTCCCGATGACCGTCATCGACACCATCTTCAAGGCGCTGAAGCCCGCGATCCCGGATCGCGTCATCGCCGGGCACCATGCCGACCTCGTGGCGCCGAGCTTCCACGGCTTCAACCCGAAGACGTCGGAGTTCTTTATCGGCACCTTCGGACCGCTCGGCGGCGGCTGGGGCGCGAAGCGCACCGAGGACGGCGTGTCGGCCACGGTCTGCATGAACGACGGCGACACCCACAACGGCCCGAACGAGCAGGCCGAGGCGAAATTCCCGATCCTGGTGGAGCGCTTCGAACTCATCCCGGACTCGGGCGGCGCCGGCAAGCATCGCGGCGGACTCGGCATCGCGCGCACCACGCGGGCGTTGACCCCCGTCACGGTGAATACGCAGAGCGAGCGCTCGGCGCAGCCGCCCTGGGGGCTCGACGGTGGCGATGACGCCACCGGCAACAAGGTGGCGTTCCGGGTCGGCAACGAGTGGAAGTCGGATTTCCCGAACGCCAAGGTGCTGGTGGCGCAGCTCAAGTCCGGCGATGCATTCCGCATCAGCTCCGGCGGCGGCGGCGGTTACGGCGCGGCCTTCGAGCGGCCGGCCGAGGATGTCCAGGAGGACGTGCGGCAGGGCTATGTCAGCGTGAAGGCCGCGGCGGAGAAATACGGCGTGGTGATTGATCCGCAAACTTTTGCTATCGATCAGGCCGCAACCGAAAAGCTCCGCGCGGGCTGATCATCATAAGGAGTTGAGTGCCATGGCCGATGTCGTTTCCACCAATCCCCCGACCATGGCGGCGCCCGGCGGCCATTACAGCCACGCGGTGACGGCCGGCGGCTTCGTGTTCGTGTCGGGCCAGCTGCCGATCGCGCCGGATGGCACCAAGCTCGCCGACGCGCCGTTCGAGAAGCAGGCGCAGCAGGTGCTCGACAATGTCGCGGCGGCGATCAAGGGCGCGGGCAGCTCGCTCGACAAGCTCACGCAGGTGCGGGTGTATGTGACCGACATCAACGACTGGCCGGCGTTCAATGCGCTGTATGCGAAGTGGACGGGTGGGGCGAAGCCCGCGCGGTGCGTGGTGCCGGTGCCGCAATTGCACTACGGCTTCAAGATAGAGGTGGAAGCTGTCGCGGTGAAGTGAGGGTTTGAAGCCTTGCGGTGAAGCAGGTTTGGGGGCCAGAAGAAGTTGACCCAGACTGCTGCCGCATACTCCGCTGTCATGCCCGCGCTTGACGCGGGCATCCATGAGCCGGCGCGGTTAGCGGCAGTCTTGCGTACGACTTCCGTTGTTGAGCCCGGGTCATGGATCGCCGGGTCAAGCCCGGCGATGACACCGCCGTTGTTGGTGGATGTGTGGATTACAGCAGGCGGAGAAAGCTACTTCGGCTTCCTATTCACCTTCGCCGTGTAGTTCATCGCGCCGGCGCCGCAGCAGGGGCAGTTCATCGCCACGAGAATGGTCTGCTTGGCGTCCTCGTCGAGGTCCGACTGATCCAGCACCTCGCGCACCTGCTTCTGGAACAGGTCGTGCAGCGGCGCGCTGCTGGTGAAGATCTGGTCGTCCGCGCTCATGACACCTCAGTCCTGATCAAGCCTTCAGCCCCAGAAGCCGCTCGGCGTTCTTATACGCGATATCGGCCCGTACATTCTCGTCGATCTTCTCGGTATCGAGCCAGTGCCCGGCCTCTTCGGCCTTCTCGAACGGGTAGTCCGCGCCGAACATGATGCGGCCCACGCCCAGCGCCGCGATGGCGCAATTCAACGGTTCCGCCGAGCACATGCCCGACGTCGTGATCTCGATATTGTTCTTGATGTAGTGCGACACCGGCTTTTTCAAACCCACATTGTAGAAATCCGGCCCGGTGCGGCTGTCGAAGCGCCAGAGCAGATACGGCAGCGTCTCGCCCATATGGCCAAGCCCCACGCGCGCCTTGGGATAGCGGTCGAACACGCCGCCGAAGATCAGCCGCAGCGCATGCGAGCCGGTCTCGAAGGTCCACTCCCAGGTGGCGCGGCGCAGCCCCGGATGGCCCTCTAGCACTGGCGCGACCGACACTGGATCGGTCGGGTGGATGTAGACCAGCGTGCCGAGCGCGTCGGCGCGCTCCCAGAACGGCGCGAGGGACGGATGGTCGAGATACTGGCCGAAGGTGTGGCCGTTGATCATCGCGCCGCAGAACCTCAGCTCCTTGACGCAGCGCTCGAGCTCGTCGGCCGCGGCTTTCGCATCCTGCATCGGCAGATGCGCGAAGCCTGAATAGCGGTCCGGCCGCTTCTGGATCTCTTTCGCGAGGAAATCATTGCCCGCCTTGGCGTTGCGCACGGCGGTGGCGGCGTCCTTCTCGGCCTGCACGCCGGGGCCTGCGAGTCCCAGCACCGCGCGCGCGATGCCGGCCTTGTCCATGGAGGCCAAACGCATCTCGCCGAAGTCGGTGTTGCGCTTCAGGAGGTTGTCGCGCATCGCCGCCGGCATCCCCGCGACAGTGGGATCCCAATATTCGATGAACCCCGGACAGAGGAAATGTTCCTCAAGCGCGATCTTCTTGACCAAGGCGTCCTCCGTCGTTCAGCACGCTGCAACGCAGCATCTTTTGTGCTTTTCGCTGTACCGGATATTGGGCTAGCCTGTACCGAGATGCAAGCAGCTTGGTTCTGGCCCGTTTCGAGTTGAAGCCGTCATGCGCGTCCCATCCGACAAAAATCAGGTTCAGGTGATCGCCCGCGCCGCGCACATCCTGCGCGCGCTGGAGGGCGAAGACTCGGGGCTAAGCCTCGGACAGATCGCCGCACGGGTGGGCCTCGCGCGCTCCACCGTGCAGCGGATCGTCGCCTCGCTGGAGACCGAGAAGCTCCTGATCGCGGCGTCCCCGAACGGCCGGGTGCGGCTCGGTCCCGCGATCCTAAGGCTCGCCTCGTCGGTGACCGGCGATTTCGTCGCGCGCGCGCGGCCGCATCTCACGCGGCTGTCCGAGGAGCTGTGCGAGACCGTCGATCTCGCGGTGGTGCGCCGCGACCATCTGATGTTCATCGACCAGGTGATCGGCTCGCACCGGCTGCGCACGGTGTCGGCGGTCGGCGAGACGTTCCCGCTGTACTGCACGGCCAACGGCAAGGCCTATCTGTCGAGCCTCGACGAACTCGAGGTCGAGCAATTGATCGGCAACAGCTACGAGGCGCGCACGCCGAACACGCTCACCAAGCTGCCGGCGCTGCTCGCCGAGCTTCGCGCCGTGCGCAAGAACGGCATCGCCTATGACCGCGAGGAGCACACGCTCGGCATCTGCGCAGTCGGCGTGGCGCTGCACGATCCGCTCGGCAATGCGGTGGCGATCTCGGTGCCGGTGCCGAGCCAGCGCTTCCGCGAGCAACAGCGGCTGATCGCCGAGCGGCTGCTCGCGACCAAGCATGCCATGCAGGCCGACTGGAGCGCGGCCGCGGCGTAATCGATCAGGCCGGCGCGCCGCGCCGGACAGCAATCAACGGCCGTTTTTCGGCGGCGAACAGGAGGAAAGACCTTGGCGAAGAGAATCCGCGGCGTGATGTTCGAAGAGAACCTCAAGAACGACATGGGGCTGGAGTTCTACAACCTGTCTCATCGTTTCGGCTATCAGTCGCCCAACTGGCCGTACTTCGAGGACGTCAAGATCGAGCGCATCCACTACATGGCGAAGTCGGGTGTGCTGTCGCAGCGCATCACGACCTCGATGCACAACACCACCCATATCGACGCGCCGGCGCACGTGGTGCAGGGCACGCCGTTCATCGACGAGGTGCCGCTGCCGCACTTCTTCGGCTCCGGCATCGTGATCTCGATCCCGAAGAAGCAGTGGGAGCCGATCACCTATGACGATCTCGAGAAGGCGGCCGGCAAGATCGTGCGGCCGCGCGACGTGGTGCTCGTCAACACCGGCTGGCATCACCAGTACGAGGACAGCGAGGACTATTTCTGCCGCTCGCCCGGCTTCGTGAAGTCGGCCGGCGAGTGGTTCGTCGAGAAGAAGGTCAAGGTTGTGGGCCACGACACCCAGGCCAACGACCATCCGCTCGCCACCGCGATCGGCCCGCAGCGCAACGGCCCGCTGCATCCGCATCTCGAGGAGGAATATCGCGAATGGTCCGGCGGCCGCGACTGGAAGGACGACTTCCCGGAGTGGGAGCCGGTGCATCGCATCCTGTTCAAGAACGGCATTCTCGGCATCGAGAATGTCGGCGGCGATCTCGACAAGGTCACCGGACGGCGCTGCACCTTCGCGTTCTTCCCGTGGAACTGGGATCGCGGCGACGGCTGTATCATCCGCCTGGTCGCGATCATCGACCCGAAGGGCAAGTACCGGATCGAGAAGGGAGCGAAGTTCAAATGATCGCGAAGAAACTTTCCGAAGCCAAGGAATACGTCGCGCCGAACCATCGCGCCTGCACCACGCTGCGGCTGTTCGGCGCGGAGGCCGGTGTGTCGAAGGCGATCATCGCCGGCGTCTCGCACTTCCTGCCGGGTGGCGGCGCCGGTCCCGACGCCTCGCCGCCCGAGAAGGTCTATTACGTGCTCGAAGGCGAGCTGACCGTGATCGTGGGCGGCAAGGAGACGGTCTTGAAGAAGAACGATTCCTGCTACATCGGCCCGAACGAAAGCCGCGAGATCATCAACCGCACCAACGAGGTGTGCACGATCTTCGTCGCGGTGGCGTCGCCGCCGGCTTAGCGGCGGGTGATGGCCGCGCTCGCGCCACACGCTCCGCTGTCATGCCCGGGCTCGACCCGGGCATCCATACGGTCCCGCAACAGGGAACGGCCTTACGGTTTGACCTTGTTGCGCTCGCTCATGGATTGCCGGGTCAAGCCCGGCAATGACCGCGGATAGAGCAACCCCTTAGTTGTGAGTTCAGTCATGTCTGAAGATTTCCTGAAAGACCCGCTGTCGCTGTTCAGCGTCAAAGGCAAGACCGCGATCGTCACCGGCGCGACCGGCGCACTCGGCGCCATCGCGGCGAAGACACTGGCGGCTGCCGGCGCGAACGTCGTCATCACGGCCAACAACGCCGAAGGCCTGAAGAAGATCGCGGCCGAATGCGCGAAACTCGGCGGCAAGGTCGAGGTCGTGGCGAAGCGCCCGAGCTCCGAGGCCAATTGCGACGCGATCGTTGCGACCGCGGTCGACAAGTTCGGCGGCGTCGACATCCTCGTGGTCGCGTCCGGCCAGAACAAGGTCGCGAAGATCACCGACCAGAAGCCCGAGGATTTCCTCGACGTGATGGATGCCAACGTCACGCAGTCCTGGCTGATGTCGCGCTCGGCGGCGCGCCAGATGATGGCGCAGGGCAAAGGCGGCAAGATCATCCTGACGTCGTCGGCGCGCGGCCTGCTCGGCCATCCGGCCGGCTATACGGCCTATTGCGCATCGAAGTCGGCGGTGGACGGCATCACCAAGGCGCTGGGCTGCGAGCTTGGCGCCACGGGCATCACCGTCAATGCGCTCGGACCCACTGTGTTTCGCTCGCCGCTCACCGAGTGGATGTATGCCGACGATGACCGCGCCAAGGGCGTCCGCGCCGGCTTCCTGACGCGCGTTCCGAAAGGCCGCCTCGGCGAGCCGGAAGACCTCGCCGGCCCGATCCTGTTCCTCGCCTCCAAGGCGTCGGACTTCTACACCGGCCACATCCTTTATGCCGACGGCGGCTATACGGCGGGCTGAGCCATGGCGGGAAAAGCGCGCATCGCGGTGATCGGCGCGGGCCTGATGGGCCACGGCATCGCGCAGGTGTTTGCCCTGGCCGGCCATGACGTGACGATCACCGACCAGCACAAGCCGACGCTCGACAGTGCGTTGTCGCGGATTTCGGCGAACCTCAGCGATCTCGGGGACGACGAGACGGCGGTCAGTCGCGTCAAACCGATCGCCGATATGGCGGAATGCGTGCACGATGCCGACTACGTGGTCGAAGCCATCCTCGAAGACATGCCGTTGAAGCAGAAAACCTTCGCGGAGATCGAGCAGCACGTGCGGCCCGACACCATCCTCGCCAGCAACACCTCGGTGATGCCGATCACCGAGATCATGCAGGGGCTGAAGCACCGCGAGCGCGCGCTCGGAACGCACTGGTGGAATCCGCCGTTCCTGGTGCCCCTCGTCGAGGTCATCGCTACGCGGTGGACCTCGCCGGCCGCGATCGACTTCACGATGAAACTGCACGCCGACGCCGGCAAGCAGCCGGCGCATGTGAAGAAGGACGTGCCGGGCTTCATCGGCAATCGGCTCCAGCATGCGCTGTGGCGTGAAGCGATATCGCTGGTCGAGCGCGGCATCTGCGATGCCGAGACCGTCGACAACGTGATCAAGGCGGCGTTCGGCAGGCGGCTCGCGGTGCTCGGTCCGTTGGAAAACGCCGATCTGGTCGGCACGGAGCTGACGCTTGCGATCCACAAGACGGTGCTGCCGGACATCGATCATCGCCCCGGCCCGTCACCCTATTTGGAGCGGCTGGTGGCCGAAGGTAAGCTCGGCTTCAAGAGCGGCGAGGGCTTCCGCAAATGGAGTGCCGAGGAGCAAGCCGCGCTGCGGAGCAAAGTTCTGCAACATCTGAAAAAGGCGCGAGACGCCTGAACACGTCAGGGAGGCGAACATGAAGGGTGGGAATCGCATCAACCGCCGGACGCTGATCAAGTCGGGCGCCGCCGTGATCGCAGCGCCGGCGCTGCTCAATGCGAATTCGGCCAGCGCCCAGGCCAAGGTGATCAAGATCGGCCATGTCAGCCCGAAGACCGGACCGCTGGCCGGCTTCGGCGAGGCCGACGAGTTCATTCTCAAGCAGGTGCGCGACGTTCTCGGCAAAGGCCTGCAGAGCGGCGGCAAGACCTATCAGGTTCAGATCATCAGCAAGGACAGCCAGTCGAGCGGCAGCCGCGCCGCCGAGGTCGCGTCCGAGCTGATCCTCTCCGACAAGATCGACCTGATGGTCACGTCGGGCACGCCCGACACCACCAATCCGGTCTCGGACCAGGCCGAGGTCAACGAGGTGCCGTGCGTCGCCACCAACTGCCCGTGGCAGCCCTACTTCTTCGGCCGCAGGGGCGATCCGGCGAAGGGTTTCAACTGGACCTACCTGTTCTTCTGGGGCCTCGAGGACGTCATCGCCGCGTTCACGGCGCTGTGGGACGGAATGCCGACCAACAAGGTGGTCGGTGGCCTGTTCCCGAATGATGCTGACGGCAATGCCTGGGGCGACAAGGAACGCGGCCTGCCGCCGGCGCTGGCCGCGGCGGGCTACAAGCTGATCGATCCCGGCCGCTATCAGCAGATGAACAACGACTTCTCGTCGCAGATCGCGGCCTTCAAGGCGGCGGGCGTCGAGATCGTCACCGGCGTGATGATCCCGCCCGACTTCGCCACGTTCTGGTCGCAGGCGGCGCAGCAGGGCCTCAAGCCGAAGGTCGTCACCATCGGCAAGGCGCTGCTGTTTCCTTCGGCGGTCGCAGCCCTTGGCCCGCGCGGCAACAACCTGACCAGCGAGGTCTGGTGGTCGCCGAACCATCCGTTCAAGTCCGGCCTCACCGGACAGAGCTGCCAGCAACTCGCCGACGCCTATGTGGCGGCGACCAAGCGCCCGTGGTCGCAGCCGATCGGCTTCCAGCACGCGATGTTCGAGGTGGCGATCGACGTGCTCAAGCGCGCCAAGGCGATCGAGCCGAAGGCGATCCTGGATGCGATCGTCGCCACCAACTATCAGTCGATCGTCGGTCCGGTGCAGTGGACCGGCAAGCCGGTGAAGAACGTCACCAAGACGCCGCTGGTCGCGGGGCAGTGGCAGATGAAGGGCGACAAGCTGGAACTCGTGATCACGGCGAACCGGCCGCACCCGAACATTCCGGTTGGTGGCAAGACGCAGATTCTGTCGTAGCCTGATCGAACGACGTGATGGCCGGGCCATTGTCTTTAAGTCCCGGCCATCGGCGTCTTTGAGGGAGGCGCATGATGTCGGACGATGCGAGCCTGCAAGCCCGGAAGGAAGCCTTCGCGAAGAAGCCCGAAACGACAGGCGCGTTGAAGGTGTCCCGGCCGCAGAACGGCGCGGAGTACCTCGACTCGCTGCGCGACGACCGCGAGGTGTATCTCTACGGTGAGCGCGTCAAGGACGTCACGACGCATCCCGCGTTTCGCAACACCGCCCGGATGGTGGCGCGTCTGTTCGACGCGCTGCATGATCCGAAGCGGAAGGACAAGCTGCTGGTTCCGACCGACACCGGCAACGGCGGCATGACGCACGCCTTCTTCAAGGCGCCGAAGACGCCGGAAGACCTGCTCGCCGGCCGTACCGCGATCGCCGAATGGGCGAAGCTCACTTACGGCTGGCTCGGACGCGCGCCCGACTACAAGGCGGCCTTCCTGGCGACGCTCGGCGCCAACGCCGAATTCTATGCGCCTTACCAGGACAATGCGAAGCGCTGGTACAAATTCAGCCAGGAGCGCGTGCCGTTCATCAATCACGCGATCATCCACCCGCCGGTCGACCGCGACCGGCCGCCGAACGAAGTCGGCGACGTCTGCTGCCAGGTCGAGAAGGAAACCGATGTCGGCATCGTGGTGTCCGGCGCCAAGGTGGTGGCGACAGGCTCGGTGCTGACCAACTACACCTTTGTTGCGCACCACGGCCTGATCCCGGTGCAGGCCAAGAAGTTCGCCGTGGTCTTCATGGTCCCGACCAATGCGCCGGGCGTGAAGTTCATCTGCCGCACGTCATACGAGATGACATCGACCGCGATGGGCTCGCCGTTCGACTATCCGCTGTCCAGCCGCGTCGACGAGAACGACGCGGTTTTCATCATGGACAAGGTTCTGGTGCCTTGGGAGAACGTCTTCGTCTATGGTGACATGGAGAAGGCCAACAATTTCTTTCCGCGCACCGGCTTTCTGCCGCGTTTCGTCGTCCACGGCTGCACGCGTCTCGCCGTGAAGCTCGATTTCATCGCCGGGCTTCTGCTCAAGGCCACGGAAGCGTCCGGCACCAAGGATTTCCGCGGCGTGCAGGCCAATGTCGGCGAGGTGATCGCCTGGCGCAATCTGTTCTGGGCACTGTCGGACGCCATGGTGCGCGATCCCAAGCCCTGGATCGGCGAGTACCTGCTGCCGAACATGGACCCCGGCAACGCCTACGCGATCATTGCCACCATCGCGTACACCAAGATCAAGTACATCATCGAGCAGACCGTCGCGTCCGGGCTGATCTACCTGAATTCGCACGCGCGCGATTTCCAGAACCCGGAGATCCGGCCCTACCTCGACCGTTACCTGCGCGGCTCGAACGGCTACAAGGCCGAGGAGCGCGTCAAGCTGATGAAGCTCCTGTGGGACTGCATCGGCAGCGAGTTCGGCGGGCGGCACGAGCTCTACGAAATCAATTACGGCGGCTCGACCGAGGAAATCCGCCGCTATTGCCTGTTCGGCGCCCAGGCCTCGGGCAATGCCGACCGCTTCAAGGGCTTCGCCGAAGAGTGCATGGCCGAATACGATCTCGACGGCTGGACGGTGCCCGATCTGACGAACCCGGGCGAGCTCAGCTATCACGTGCTGCGCGCGATGAAATGACGGGCCCGGTGTCGACAATCCTCGCTCTTGAACAGGTCTCCAAGCGCTTCGGCGCCATCGTCGTGGCGAACGGCATCGACCTTTCGTTGGGTGATGGCGAAGCGCTCGGCGTCATCGGGCCGAACGGCGCCGGCAAGACCACGCTGTTCGGTATGATCACCGGCACGGTCGCGTCCGATTCCGGCCGCGTGCTGTTCGAGGGCCGCGATATCACCAGGGAGACGCCGGAGCGGCGCTGCCGCATGGGTATCGCGCGCTCGTTCCAGATTCCGCAGCCGTTCGGCGGCATGACGGTGTTCGAGAACCTGGTGGTCGCGGCGGCGTTCGGCGGCGGCAGACGCGAGCGCGATGTTTATGGCCGCTGCGCCGAACTGCTGGAGCGCTGTGGGCTGGCCGACAAGGCCAACCGCCGCGCCGGAAGCCTGACGCTGCTCGACCGCAAGCGGCTGGAGCTTGCGCGCGCGCTCGCGACCGAGCCGCGCGTGCTGCTGCTTGACGAGGTGGCCGGCGGCCTGGTCGAGCACGAGACCGCCGCGCTGGTCGAGCTGGTCAAGCAGGTGCGCGCATCGGGCGTCTCGATCGTCTGGATCGAGCACATCGTTCATGCGCTGATCGCCGCGGTGGATCGGCTCGTCGTGCTGCACGGCGGCGCTTTGATCGCCGAAGGCGCACCCGCCGAGGTGATCCGCCGTCCGCAGGTCGCCGAGATCTACATGGGGATCGAGGCCGATGCCTGATCCGCTCCTCGAGGTGCGCGCGCTCGACGCGCGCTACGGCGATTTCCAGGCGCTGTTCGGCGTGTCGATGACGGTTGCCGAAGGCGACGTGGTGGCGGTGATCGGCGCCAACGGCGCCGGCAAGACGACGTTGCTGCGGAGCATCGCCGGGGTGCTGCCGGCGCGCCGCGATGCCATCGCCTTCGCCGGGGAGACGATCGGCAATCTCCCGGCGCACGCCGTGGTGGCGCGGGGCATCGCGCTGGTGCCGGAGGGGCGCCGGCTGTTTCCCTCGCTCAGCGTCGAGGAGAACCTCCTGATCGGCGGCCAGCGCGGCAGGCCGGGGCCGTGGAATCTGGATCGCATCTACGGGCTGTTTCCAGTGCTGAAGGAGCGCCGGCACCAGCCGGCGCCGTCGCTGTCCGGCGGCCAGCAGCAGATGGTGGCGATCGGCCGCGCGCTGATGTCGAATCCGCGGCTCTTGCTCTGCGACGAGATCAGCCTCGGCCTCGCGCCGATCGTCATTCGCGACATCTATTCGCGGATTCCGGCGATCGTCGCCGAGGGCCTGTCGCTGGTCATCGTCGAGCAGGACATCGTGCAGGCGCTGAAATCGGCCAAGCACGTCTATTGCCTGCAAGAGGGCCGCGTCGCGCTGGAGGGCGAAGCCGGGTCGCTCACACGCGAAAAAATCTCCGCGGCTTATTTCGGAGTGTGACGTGGAGTGGGTGAACACCATCCTGCAAGGCGTGCTGCTCGGCGGTCTCTACGCCATGTTCGCCGCGGGACTGTCGCTGATCTTCGGCGTGATGCGGCTGGTCAACATCGCCCATGGCGATCTCATTGTGCTTGCCGCCTACATCGCGCTCGTGACTGTGAATGCGCTCGGCGTCAATCCGCTGCTCTCGCTCGTCATCGTCGTGCCGGTGATGGCCGGGATCGGCTATGTACTGCAGCGCGGCCTGCTCAATCGCACGCTGGGCGACGATCTCCTGCCGCCGCTACTCGTCACCTTCGGCCTGTCGGTGATCATCCAGAACGGGCTGCTGGAGCTGTTCACCGCCGACAGCGTCAAGCTCAACGCCGGGACCATCGAGATCGCGAGCCTTCCGGTCGGCGGCGGGCTCGCGGTCGGCGTGCTGCCGCTCATCCAGTTCGGGCTCGCCGTCGCGGTCATCGGCGGACTGCAATGGCTGTTCTATCGCACGGCGCTCGGCCGCGCGTTCCGCGCCACCTCGGACGATCAGTCGGTCGCGCAGCTCATGGGCCTGAACAATGCCCATGTCTTCGGTCTCGCCATGGCGCTGTCGCTGGCCATCGTGGCGATCGCCGGCGTGCTGCTGGCGGTGCGCGCCAACTTCGATCCGGCGATCGGCCCGGCGCGGCTCATTTTCGGGTTCGAGGCCGTCATCATCGGCGGACTCGGCAGCATGTGGGGCACGCTCGCCGGCGGCATCATTCTCGGCGTCGCCCAGGCGATCGGCGCGCAGATCGACCCCGGCTGGAATCTCCTGGCCGGGCACATCGCGTTCCTGATCGTGCTCGCCGTCAGGCCCGAAGGGCTGTTCCCCAAGGTGCAGGGATGAGCCGCCCATGAATCAGCCGATGACGGTCCGCGTTGCCCATGCCAACATCTCGAGCCGGATCGGCACCACGATTGTGCTGGCCGCCACGGCGGCGCTGATCGCCGCGCCGTGGTGGGCCGACCGCGCCAGCCTCCGCTTGCTCGCCGAAATCTACGCCTACGTCGCGCTGGCGAGCCTGTGGAATCTGCTCGCCGGCTATGCCGGCCTCGTTTCGGTGGGCCAGCAGGCTTATGTCGGGCTCGGAGCTTATGTGCTGTTCGCACTGGCGACGCTCATGGGCCTGCACCCGCTCGCCGCGATTCCGCTGGCCGGGATTGCAGGCGCGATTGTCGCGGTGCCGGTGGCCGTCCTGATGTTCCGCCTGCGCGGGCACTACTTCGCCATCGGCACCTGGGTCGTCGCCGAAGTGTTCCGCCTGCTCGCCTCGCAGGTCTCGGCGCTCGGCGGCGGCTCCGGCACCAGCCTGCCGTCGTCGGTGGTGCTGTCCATCGCGGCGAGCCGGCAGATGCGCGAGTTCACGCTGTACTGGATCGCGCTCGCGGAGCTCGTGCTGATCCTCGCCGCCATCGTGTGGCTCCTTCGCTCGCGCTATGGCCTGGCGCTCACCGCGATCCGCGACAGCGAACTCGGCGCGCGGTCGAACGGCATCGACGTTGCGCGCATCAAATACGCCGTCTATGTTGCAGTGGCGTTCGGCACCGCGATGGTCGGCGCGCTCATTTTCCTGCAGAAGATCCGCATCTCGCCCGACACGGCGTTCTCGGTGAACGACTGGACCGCCTTCGTCATCTTCATCACCGTGATCGGCGGCATCGGCCGGGTCGAGGGCCCGATCATCGGCACGGTGGTGTTCTTCCTGCTGCGGCAGACCCTGGCCGACCTCGGTGCCATCTACCTCCTGATCCTGGGCGTGGTCGCCATCGCGGTCATGCTGAAGGCGCCCAAGGGCCTGTGGGGCCTGATCGCCGACCGGTTGGGCTGGCAGGTCTTCCCACTGGAGCGGCGTCTGGTCATAGGTGGGCCATAAAAGCCGCAATTGCGCTTGGTCTGACGAGTGAATATTTTCATCACCAGACAAGCGCTCCCCGCGCGCCACAATTTTTGAGGAAATGCGCCGATGACCCAGATCCGCTCCATGAGCCAGCCCACGCCGCGCCGTCCCGGCGAGCTTGGCGTGCATTCGCTCGATCATTTCAATTTCGTGGTGCCGGACGTGGCGCAGGCCGAGAAGTTCTACGGCCTGTTCGGCCTCAACACCAAGGAAGAGGACGGCAAGCTCGCGCTCTACACCCATGGCCATCCGCACCGCTGGGGCGTGGTCTCGGAAGGCGCGCGCAAGAAGTTCAGCTACGTGTCGTTCGGCGCCTTCGAGGACGACCTGCCTCGCTTCCGCGAACGGCTGGAGCAGTTGCGGATCGAGCGGCTCGACCCGCCCAAGGGCTTCGAGTCCAACGGCCTCTGGTTCCGCGACCCCGACGGCATCCTCATTGAAATTCGCGTCGCCGAGAAAAGCTCGCCGAACGAGAAGGCCACCTTCGAGATGAAGGGCGGCGATGCCGGCATGCAGAACGCAGCGAACCGCAGCAAGGTGCACAAGGTTGCGCCGCGGCGGCTGGCGCACGTGCTGCTGTTCGTCACCGACATCTCGCGCGCCATCAACTTCTATCGCGACGTGATGGGCCTGCGCCTGTCCGACCGCTCCGGCGATCTGGTCGCCTTCATGCACGGCATCCATGGCAGCGATCACCACATGATCGCCTTTGTAAAGTCGGACGGCCCAGGCCTGCATCACCTCAGCTGGGACGTCGGCTCGATCAACGACATCGGCGTCGGCGCAAGCCACATGGCCGAGAAAGGCTTTGCTTACGGCTGGGGCCTCGGCCGCCACGTGCTCGGCTCGAACTACTTCCACTATGTGCGCGATCCGTGGGGCAGCTACGCCGAATATTCCTGCGACATCGACTACATCCCGCTGACGCAGGACTGGAAGGACGGCGACCATCCGCCGGAGGACTCGTTCTATCAGTGGGGTCCGAATCCGCCCGAGGACTTCGCGCACAACTACGAAGTCTCGAAGGACGGCCTGCCGAAATAGGCAGGCTGCTCCCTGGAGGCGTCATGAGCCGACGGTTGAACGCCGGCGTCGGGATTCGCTAGCCTTGGTCGCGTTGATGAGCCGCACAGGGAGGTCGTCATGAGCGACAAGGAATTGGGCGACAAGGAATTGGGCTACACGCTCAAGGAATTCTGCGAAGATCACCACGCGCTGTTGACCTCGGGCCTGCCGCTGGAGCGGGCGCTGCCGCAGGTCGCCGAGAAGCTTTCGGTGCTGTTGCGCAATCCGGACTTCGTTGCCGAGACTTTCAAGGACGATCCGCCGGTCGGCCGCCGTACGCTGGCCCACGATCCGGACACCGATGTCTATGTGCTGGCCCACGTCTACGAGGGGCCGAAGAAGGGCACGCCGCACAATCACGGCGCGTCGTGGGCCGTGTACGGCACGGCGCGCGCGGTCACCAACATGACCGAGTGGCGGCGCGTGAATGCCGCGAGCGAAGAGCAGGCGGTGCTGGAACCGGTCGAGCACTATGCGCTCGGCCCCGGCCAGACGCGCGCTTATGGTCCCGGCGTGCTGCATTCGACCGAACATCCCGGCAAGGCCTGGGTGATCCGTGTCACCGGCACCGACGTCGATGCGATCCCGCGCTTCCGCTACAAGGCGGAGCGCGACCGCATTGTCGAGAAAGTCTGAGAATGGCGCTCAAGTTCCGTGTCGAGCTGGTGTGGGAGGGCGACGACAAGGAGACTGCGTCGTCCATCTACCTCACCGGCGACGGCCGCGTGATCCTGCAGGGCCGCGCGGTCTCGCAGGCCGAGCGTGCGGCGATGTCGCTGCCCATCGGCGGCGATATGATCAGCGTCGACCGGAACCTGATCCGCGCCATCAAGGAAATGCTGTAGCGCTCCGCAGGCTGCGCGTTTGACCCCATTCCGCCGCCTGCTTACTCTTGACGAACGCACGTCGATGGAGGCGCGTCATGTTCCTCAGGAATTACTGGTACGTCGCGGCGTCGATCTCTGAGATCGGGCGCAAGCCCTTCCGCCGCGTCGTCATGAACGAGCCGGTGGTGCTCTATCGCACGCAGGACGGCACGCCGATCGCGCTCGAAGATCGTTGCCCGCATCGCCGCCTGCCGCTCTCGATGGGCAGGCTCGTCGGCGACGACGTGCTGCAGTGCCATTATCACGGCCTGCGCTTCGACCGCACCGGCGCCTGCGTGCAGGTGCCGGGCCAGGATCTGATCCCGTCGACGGCGCGGATCAGGAATTATCCGCTGGTCGAGCGCTACAAGTGGCTGTGGATCTGGATGGGCGATCCGGCGCAGGCCGATCCCGCGACCATCCCGGACTATCACTGGTTCGACGATCCGGAGTGGGGCGCCAAGTCGGACTATCTGCACGCCAAGTGCAACTGGCAGCTCATCAACGACAACCTGCTCGATCTCACGCATCTCGCCTTCGTGCATGAGACCACCATCGGTAACATGGCGCTGGTCGAGCACGCCGCGGTGCGCGTGCAACGGACGCCGCAGGGCGTGCAGGTGACGCGCTGGATCATCGACCAGCCGGCGCCGCCCGCGTTCGTGAAGATCGGCGGCTTCACCGGCAATGTCGATCGCTGGCAGATCATCGACTACGTGCCGCCGTCCTTCATCCGGCTCGATGTCGGCGCGACGCCGACCGGCACCGGCGCACCGGACGGCCGCAGAGTCGGCGGCATCCAGATGCGCAACCTCAACGCCATGACACCGGAGACCGAGACGACGACGCATTACTTCTGGGGCCAGGCGCACGACTTCGAGCCGCACAACAAGGACATGACCGAGCGCGTGTTTCAGCAGATCAAGACCGCGTTCCTGGAAGACGTACTGGTGTTCAGCGCGCAGCAGGAGAACATCGACCTCGATCCGGGCGCGCCGCAGGTCGATATCAATGCGGATTCCGGCGGCATCCAGGCCCGGCGCATCGTCGCGAAGCTCTTCGCCGAGGAGCAAGCTGCGCTGGCGGCGAGTATCACCGCTGCGGAATAAGCTTATCTCAATATCGGTCTTGCGCCGCCGGTCCTGAAAAGCCGATCCTCATCCTCGTCGATGAGGATCGAAAATGCTTTTTCTGACCGAGCAGGATGTCAAGGACGCGCTGTCGGGCGGCGATGCCTACAAGGAAGCCGTCGCCGTGATCGAGCGCGTGCTGGCGCAGCAGTCGGCCGGCACCACGCATCATCTCAAGCGCACCACGATGACACACCCGCAGCATCCCGGGCACCTCTGGCACAATATTCGCATGCTGCCCGGCATGGCGCCGGACCTCGGCGCCGCCGCTGTGCGTTTGTATTCCGGCTATCGCGGCACCAACCGCTCGGAGATCATCTGCCTGTTCGACTGGGACGATATGAGGATGTCGGCGATCATCTCGGACGCGTATCTGCACGCCATCCGCACCGCCGCGCCCTATGGCGTCGCCGCGAAATACCTCGCGCGCAAGGGCGCGCGCACGCTCGGCATCATCGGCAGCGGCCGCTATGCGCGCGGCATGGCGCAGGCGGTCTGCGCGGTGTGCCCGGTCGAGACCATCCAGGTCTACAGCCGCAACCCGGACAACATGCGAAGCTTTTGTGACGAGATGCGCGCGGCGCTCGGCATCGAGGTGGTGGCCTGCGCGTCCGGCCGCGAGGCGATGCAGGGCGCCGATATCATGATCACGGCGACCTCGGGTAACCAGATCGTGTTCGAGGCGGACTGGCTGACGCCCGGCACGCTGCTGATGTCGCTGGCGCCCGGCGAGTTCGGCGAGGAGACTGTGCTGCGCTCGCGGGTGTATCTGTCGGCGCCCGAGCAGGTGCTGGGCGACGAACCGCCGCGCAAGCCGTTCAATACGCTGGTTGCGAGCGGCAAGTTCGGTCCGGGCGATGTGGTGGCCGACATCTGCGACGTCGTGACCGGCAAGAAGGCTGGTCGCAAGACCGATGACGAGATCATACTTTACGAGTCGGCCGGCCTTGCCCTGCTGGATGTGGGCATCGGCCAATGGGTTTACGAGCGGGCCAGGAGCCGCGGGCTCGGCACCGAAATGCCGTTCGGCGAGCACTAAAGATGAGCACCAAAGAAAGGCCGAATGGCCAATACCAAAAGGAGCATGCGTTGAAGCGTCGTGACTTTTTACAGTTGGGCATAGGCGGTGTTGCCGTGGCCGTTGCGTCGGGCCGCGCGGGAGCGCAGGGAAGCTATCCCGACCGCGCCATCAAGCTCGTCGTGCCGCGCGCCGCCGGCGGTGTCGTCGACATCATCGCACGCGAATGGAGCGGCAAGGTCAAAGGGCTCGGCACCGTCTATATCGAGAACATGGGTGGCGCCGGCGGCGTGATCGGCGCGTCGTCCGTGGCACGGGCGCCGGCCGACGGCTACACGTTGCTGCTCGGCACCACCAGCGAGCTGGTCATCAGCCCGCTGCTCGGCAAGCTGCCCTACGATCCGGTCACGAGCTTCGAGCCGATCGCCATCATGTGCGACTCGCCGGCCGCGATCGTCGTGCATCCGAGCGTGCCGGTGTCCAACCTCAAGGAGCTGGTCGCCTATGCCAAGCAGCACAAGAACGGCTTGAGCTACGGCTCCGCCGGCGCCAGCACCGTGTCGAATCTTGCGGGCGAGCTGTTCAAAGCGATTGCCGATCTGCCCGACATCGTGCACGTGCCCTACAAGGGCGGCGCGCCGGCCGTTTCGGATGCGATTGCGGGCCAGGTTCCGATCTCGACGCCGATGATGTCGGAGCAGATCTGGGAGTTTCACAAGCAGGGCAAGCTCAAGGTGTTGGCCGTGGCGTCCGAGCGGCGGCTGCGCGCAATCCCCGATCTGCCGACCGCGGCGGAGCAGGGCTATCCCGATCTCGTGGCGCGGCTGGCCTTCGGCCTGTTCGCGCCGGCCAAGACGCCGAAGGAGGTCATTACCAAGGTCGAGCAGGCGACGAAGGTCGCGATGCAGGACCCGGAGCTGAAGAAGAACTTCGAGGCGGGCGGCTTCGAGACGTTGGACACGATCGACGCCGCGGCGGCCGCGACCTATGTCGTCAAGGAGGTCGAGCGCTGGAAGCCGATCCTGGCGCAGTTCAAGCCGCAGTAGCTTGTAGCGCCGACTCTGCCGACTCTAAGGTTCTGCGTGCCACAAAGGCGGTGTCACGCCCGCGCTCGACCCGGGCATCCATCAGGTGGCGCGACACATGGTAGCCTTACGTAAGACTTCCTTCACCGAAGCGGGGTCATGGATCGCCGGGTCAAGCCCAGTGCTGTCCGGTTGGATTTTGATGGACAGGGTGCATGGCGTGGATTCTTCTGCGTTTTCGATCATCGCCAAATGTTCGAGACACGGAAGAGGACGCACGCCATGCGGCATCAG
>Ga0102590_1000097_pt1 | contig 248283 bp, 242 predicted proteins | sample AraplaMF_Col_mMF_FD_76859 | JGI IMG/M metagenome (GOLD analysis project Ga0102590, IMG submission 76859) | Arabidopsis root microbial communities from the University of North Carolina, USA - plate scrape MF_Col_mMF | ecosystem: Host-associated > Plants > Roots > Endosphere | place: USA... | reverse complement strand
CGCATTACATCCAGCTCTACGCCGAGACCTACGCCCAGTACGATCCGCTGGCGAGGCTCCCCCGCTACGGCGAGGTGCGCAACATCCCTGACCTCGTGGACTTCGAGGACTATCGCCGCGGCCGCTTCTATCAGGAATGGCTGCGCCCGCAGGGCTGCGCCGACGTCGCCAACGTGGTGCTGGAACAGTCGGCCTCGCCGTGCCCGATGTTGCTGACCGTGATCCCGGGCAGGGACATGCTCGATGCGGAGAAGCGGGCACGGATGCAGTCGCTCGTCGCGCATACGAGCCGGGCCCTGCTGATCAACAAGGCGATCGAGCGGAAACAGCAGCGCGCGACCGCGCTTGCCGATGTGGTGGACCGGCTGGCCGCCGGCGTCATCCTGCTCGATTCCACCTGTAACATCGTCCATAGCAATCCGGCCGCTGAGGCAATTCTGACCGAGGCCGACGTGCTGCAGACGGTCTCGGGCCGGCTCGTGGCACGATCGTCCGAGGCGAACCGGGACCTGCGCGACATCTTTCGTGACGCCGGGCAGGTCGCCTTGGCGGCGGCCGCAGGCCGAAAGATCCCGCTGATGTCGCGCAGCGGTTCCTACCATGTCGCGAACGTCATCGCGCTGCCATCGCTGCTGCGCGAGGGGGCTGCGGACCGCAGCTCGGCCGTCGGCGCCCTGTTTGTCTGGAGGGCCGAGCTCGACGGCCGCTCCGGTGCCGGCCTCATCGACCGCACCTTCGACCTGACGCCTGCCGAGCTGCGGGTCCTGCAGTCGATCGTCGAGGTCGGCGGCGTACCGGAGACGGCGATCGCGCTCGGCATCGCCGAGACGACGGTGAAGACTCACCTGCATCGCGTCTTCGCCAAGACCGGCGTTTCGCGCCAGGCCGATCTCGTCAAGCTCGCCGCCGGATTCTCCAATCCGCTCGTGCACTGACGGGCCCGCGGGCGAGAGGCGAGTCGCGCCAGCGCGCGATAGGTTCAACCAGCAGCATCATTTGAAAGTTATCGCGCCTCATTCGATCGAATGACGCGATTGGCGGCGTTCTCTTCTAGAGACACGTCACACGATTTCTTGTGCGGCGGTCTCGATCTTCGTGTGAAGCAACTCACAACAGGCGGAAGTGAATTCCGTCAGTCTCTCGTGCCATTGAGAGGAGATTGTCATGCGAACAGCATCACCTGCTTTCATCGACGGGTTCCGCGACATCGTCGCGCGCGTCGGTGCCGCCATTCGCAGCCAGCGCGAGATCGATGCGCGGCGCGCCTTGCAGCGCTATCGCCATTTGCTGAGCGAGGCGCACGACACATTGCGTTTGAATGAGGTCATTCCAGTCAGTAACGAAGAGGACATTTCAGGACATGCCAACCGATCTGATGCGTGCGAGCGCGCCGGCGGCCAACCCACATTCGAACGGGCGTAATGCCAACATCGTCGCGATCGCGCTCACCGCGGCGCTCGTCACGCTTCAATTGATCGGACTGGCGATGCTAGAACGTTCTCGCGCCCACGCGATGCACGTGTCCTTTCCGCCCGAGCCCGCCGTCTGCACCGAGAGCGCCAGCGCCGCGGTCTCGCACATCCCCTACGATTGAGCGGAGGACGGCCGTGCCCGATGTCACCACCCTCATGCTGCTCAGCGTTGCCGTCTTCGCCGGCGCCTTCGTCTCAGGCCTCTCGGGCTTCGCCTTCTCGGCGGTCGCCGGCGCGATCCTGCTCCGGGTCTTTCAGCCGCTCGAGGCGGTGCCGCTGATGATGGCGTGCAGCATCGGCGTGCAGGCGACCAATCTGTGGGCGCTCCGCCGCAGTATCCGATGGGAAGGCAGCCTGCTGCTGATCGTCGGCGGATTGATCGGCGTTCCCATCGCGGTGTCGCTGCTGCAGTCCACCGACACGCATCTGCTCAGGCGCGGCTTCGGCATCATCGTTTCGCTCTATGCGGCCTACATGCTGCTGCGGCCGACGCTGGTGACGGCCGGCGAGGCCGTCGGCCGCCATTGGGTCGCGCTGATCGGATTTGGGGGAGGGCTGGTCGGCGGCCTCACGGCGATGCCGGGTGCGATCCCGACGATCTGGTGCGACATGCGCGGCATGCCCAAGAGCGAGCAGCGCGGCCTGGTGCAGCCCTTCATCGCCGCCATGCAGGTGTTTGCGATCGCGCTGCTGGTCGGACACCAGGACCTGTCGTCGAAGGTCTTCGTCGACCTCGCGGTCAGCCTGCCGGCCCTGTTCGCGGGATCGGCGCTCGGGGTGATCGCCTTTCACCGGGTCAACGAGACGGTCTTTCGCAAGACCGTGCTCGTTCTGTTGCTGATCTCGGGGATATCCCTGATCTAGTGAGCTGCGCCTTCGTGGCTCACGCCCTGGACCGGCGCCGCGCTGATGTCGCTGCCGTGATGCACCAGCGGCTTGTTGCCGGTGACGGTCCGAAGCAGCACGTAGAACACTGGCGTCAGGAACAGACCGAACACGGTGACGCCGATCATGCCGGAGAACACGGCAACGCCCATCGCCCGCCGCATCTCCGAGCCGGCGCCGGTCGAGAGCACCAGCGGCAGCACGCCCATGATGAAGGCCATCGATGTCATCAGGATCGGTCGAAGCCGCAACCGGCTTGCCTCGATCGCAGCCCGGATCGGCGTGCGCCCTGCGAATTCGAGCTCGCGCGCGAATTCGACGATCAGGATCGCGTTCTTGGCCGAGAGACCGACGAGAACGATGAGTCCGATCTGGGTGAAGACGTTGTTGTCGCCCTTCGAGATCCAGACGCCGAACATCGCCGCGAGAAGCCCCATCGGCACGATCATGATGATCGAGAGCGGCAGGGTCAGGCTCTCGTAGAGCGCGGCCAGCACCAGGAACACCAGGAGGATCGCCAGCGGGAACACCCAGAGGCCGGAATTGCCGGCGATGAACTCCTGATAGGTCAGGTCGGTCCATTCGAAGGCAAAGCCGGGCGGCAGCACTTCCGCCGCGATCCGCGTCGCCGCTTCCTGGGCCTGGCCCGAGGAGAAGCCGGGCGCTGCCGCCGCGTTGATGTCGGACGACAGGAAGCCGTTGTAGCGGATCGCGCGCTCGGGCCCCGCACTCTGGCGGATCTTCAGCAGCGCCGACAAGGGCACCATGTCGCCGGAGGACGAGCGCACCTTCAACTGCCTGATGTCGTCGGCGCGGGCGCGGAACGGCGCGTCGGCCTGGACCCGGACCGAATAGGTGCGGCCAAACTTGTTGAAGTCGTTGACGTAGTAGGACCCGAGGTAAATCTGCAGCGTGTTGAAAACTTCCGTCACGGGCACGCCGAGCTGGAGCGCCTTGGTGCGATCGATGTCGGCGAACAGCTGGGGCACGTTGACCTGGAAGCTCGAGAACACGCCGGCGATCTCCGGCGCCTTTTGCATCGCCGCCATGAAAGCATTGGTCGCCTCGTTCAGCGCGTCGTAGCCGAGACCGGCGCGGTCCTCGATCTGCAGCTTGAAGCCGCCGATGGTGCCGAGGCCGTTGACCGGCGGCGGCGGGAACATGGCGATGAAGGCCTCCTGGATGCCGGCATACTTCTTGTTGAGGTCGGCCGCGATGGCGTTGCCGCTCAGAGCCGCACCCTTGCGTTCGTCGAACGGTTTCAGCGTCGAGAACACGATGCCGGCATTGGAGGAGTTGGTGAAGCCGGAGATCGACAGGCCGGGGAAGGCGACCGAGCTCTCGACACCGGGCTGGGTCAGCGCGATGTCGCTCATCTTGCGGATGACCTCTTCGCTGCGGTCGAGCGTCGCGCCATCGGGCAGGCGGGCGAAGCCGACCAGGTATTGCTTGTCCTGACCCGGCACGAAGCCGCTCGGCACTTGCTGGAACAGGAGGGCGGTCAGGCCGACCAGCAACACATAGAGGCCCATCACCGCGGCCTTGCCCGAGATCACCTTGGTGACGGTGCCGCTGTAATTCTGGGAGGAGCGCGTGAAGGCCTTGTTGAAGCCGCGGAAGAACCAGCCAAGGCCCTTCTCCATGACGATCGTCAGCCTGTCCTTCGGCTCGTTGTGGCCCTTGAGCAGCAGAGCCGACAGAGCCGGCGACAGCGTCAGAGAGTTCACGGCGGAAATCACCGTCGAGATCGCGATCGTCAGCGCGAACTGCTTGTAGAACTGGCCGGTGAGGCCGGAGATGAAGGCCAGCGGCACGAACACCGCGATCAGCACCATCGCGATCGCGATGATCGGCCCCGACACCTCGCGCATCGCCTGGTAGGTCGCATCGCGCGGCGACAGTCCGGCTTCGATGTTGCGCTCGACGTTCTCGACCACGACGATGGCGTCGTCGACGACGATGCCGATGGCGAGCACGAGGCCGAACAGGCTGAGCGCGTTGATGGAGAAGCCGAACACGTGCATCACCGCAAAGGTGCCGACGATCGACACCGGCACGGCCAGCAGCGGAATGATCGAGGCACGCCAGGTCTGCAGGAACAGGATCACCACCAGCACCACCAGCGCGATCGCCTCCAGCAGGGTGTGGATCACGGCCTCGATCGAGGAGCGCACGAACTGGGTGGGGTCGTAGACGATCTGGTAGGACACGCCCTCCGGCATGTTCTTCTTGATCTCGGCCATGGTGGCGCGGACATTGTCGGAGATCTGCAGCGCGTTGGAGCCGGGCGCCTGGAAGATCGGGATCGCCACCGCCTGCTTGTTGTCCAGCAGCGAGCGCAGGCCGTATTCGGAGGCCCCGAGCTCGATGCGCGCGAGGTCGCGCAGGCGAACGACTTCGCCGCGGCTGCCGGTCTTGACCACGATGTCGCCGAACTGCTCCTCGTTGGCAAGACGTCCTTCGGCGTTGACCGAGAGCTGGAGATCGATGCCCTTCACGTTCGGGGAGGAGCCGACCACGCCCGCGGCGGCTTCGACGTTCTGGGCCTGGATCGCCTTCACGATGTCGCTCGCGGTCAGCCCATGCTCGGCCGTCTTCTGCGGATCGACCCAGACCCGCATCGAATAGTCGCCGGCGCCATAAAGCTGCACGTCGCCGACGCCGTCGATTCGGGCGAGGCGGTCCTTGACGTTGAGCACGGCGTAATTGCGCAAATACGTCATGTCGTAGCGGCCGTTCGGCGACAACAGATGCACCACCATGGTGAGGTCGGGCGAGGACTTCTTGGTGATGATGCCGAGCTGGCGCACCACGGCGGGCAGGCGCGGCTCGGCCTGCTGCACGCGGTTCTGCACCAGCTGCGTCGCCTTGTCGGGGTCGGTGCCGAGGCGGAACGTCACCGTCAGCGTCATCGCGCCGTCGGTGGTCGCCTGGCTCGACATGTACAGCATGTTCTCGACGCCGTTGATCTGCTCCTCGATCGGGGTCGCCACCGTCTCCGCGATCACCTTGGGATTGGCGCCGGGATAGGTCGCGCGCACCACGACGGAGGGCGGCACGACGTCGGGATATTCCGAGATCGGCATCGCGAACAGCGAGATCAGGCCGGCGAGGAAAATCAGGACGGAGAGAACGCCGGCAAAGATCGGACGGTCGATGAAGAATTTCGAGAGATTCATGGCTTGCCCCTGGGCAATGTCTTGGTCGTCTCCACACAGCTCCGCCGTCATTCCGGGGCGCGCGCAGCGCGAACCCGGAATCTGGAGGTGCAGTGGTGGAAGTGTCTAAAGCTCGAGATTCCGGGTTCTCGCGACGCGAGCCCCGGAATGACGGGGAGTGTCAGCGTTGCACCACGTCCTGGTTGCTGTGGTTGGAAGCCTGCTGTCCGCGCGCGCCCATGGCCGCCACCTCGGTCTTGAGGAGGGCGCCCGGACGCACGCGCTGCAAGCCGTTGACGACGATGCGGTCGCCGGGCTTCAGGCCCGCTGTGACGATCCGCAAGCCATCCACCGCGCCACCGAGCGTGATCGGCCGGTAGACCGCGCGGCTGTCGTCGCCGACCGCCATCACGAACTTCTTGTCCTGGTCGGTGCCGATGGCGCGCTCGTCGATCATCACCAGCGTCTGCTGGGCCGGCTGGCCCATGCGCACGCGGGCAAACTGGCCGGGGATCAGACGCCCGTCGTCGTTCCGGAACACCGCGCGGACGCGGATGGTGCCGCTCTGGCCGTTGACCTGGTTGTCGATGAGCTGGATGTGGCCCTTGGCCGAAAGCCCGCCCGAGGTCGCCATCTCCACAGGGATCTGGTCGAGATTGCCGCGCTTGCCGGAGCCGTCCGCGATCGAGTTCAGGGCGTGCAGCACGACCTCTTCGTCCGCGTCGAACGAGGCGTAGATCGGATTGACCGAGACCAGCGAGGTCAGCACCGGGGAGGCGGTGCCGGCGGCGACGAGATTGCCGACGGTGACCTCGATCTTGCCGACACGTCCGTCCACGGGCGCGCGCACCTCGGTGTAGTCGAGATTGAGCTTGGCGGTCTGGAGTGTCGCCTCGGCGGCCTTCACATTGGCGATCGCCTCGCGATTGGCATTGTCGCGCTGGTCATAGTCACGCCGGGTGACGACGGCGTTGCCGACCAGCTGCGCACCGCGCTCGAGTTCGCTCTGGGTGAACACGACGCGCGCTTTGGCGGCTTCGAGCTGGGCTGCGGCCTTGTCGACCTCCGCCGCGTAAGGCGCCGGATCGATCTTGAACAGCACGTCGCCGGACTTCACCAGCGCGCCTTCGGTGAAGTTGGTGGAGAGGATCGCGCCCGCCACGCGCGGGCGAAGCTCGACGCGCTGGATGGCCTCGAGCCGGCCGGAGAAATCGTCCCACAGCACGGTCTGCTTCGGCTCGATCAGCGCGACCGTCACGGGAACGGCTTGTTCAGCCGCGGCCGCCGTTGCGGTTGCCTGCGCCGCATGGAAGTAGTGGCCGGTCGCGATCGAGCCGGCCACGGCGAGGGCGCCCACGATGGCGGCGCCGCCGAGAAGGCGGCGGAAACGGCCGGCGCGGGGGGAATTTTGCGAGGGATGCATTTGCGCGCTCCAGATATGTAGTGTTCACTACAGATGTGGAGCTGGATGCCGCAGTGCAAGATACTTATGTACCATTCACTAAGAAAATTGTAGCCGCTTACCGCAAGAATGGGAAGGCGAAAGAGAAAATAAAGCGAGAACAAATAGATAGCATCAGGCGTTGAGTGGGGCGGAGCGCCGATTCTGAGGAGATTGAAGACATGGGCATGGGACGCCCCCGCGAATTCGACGCCGAAATGGCGTTGGACCAGGCGATGGAAGTGTTTTGGCGCCATGGCTATGAGGGCGCCACCATCGCCCAACTCACCGAGGCCATGGGCATCAACCCGCCCAGCCTCTATGCCTGTTTCGGCAACAAGGAAGGCCTGCTGAAGGCCGCGCTCGACCGCTACACCAAGCTGCGCGGCGTCTGGATGGACGAGGTGGTCGCAGCTCCGACTGCACGTGCCGTCGCCGAGCGGATGCTGATGGGCATCGCCGACAAGCAGACCGATCCCGCCAATCCGCCCGGATGCCTGCTCGTGCAGGGCGGCATTGCCTGCGGCACTGGGTCCGAGAACGTCCCCTTCGAGCTCGCCGCCCGCCGCGCCCAGAACGAGGACCAGCTCCGTGACCGCTTTGTGCGCGCCAAGGCGGAAGGCGATCTCAAGGAGAGCGCCGATCCCGCCGCGCTTGCGCGCTATGTGTCGGCGGTGTCGGTCGGCATGGGCGTGATGGCATCGTCAGGCGCGGACCGCGAAGCGCTGCGGCAAGTGGCTGATGTCGCCGTGCAGGCGGTCGAGGCGCAGTCGGCCGACAGAACCTAGCTATCTCGCAGAGAGCGACGGCGGCGCAACGAAGCCGCCGAACTCGCGCTCGATCAGTCCGGCCAGCGCAATCGTCGTGGGGTCCTCCAGATACGGCCCGATGATCTGGACGCCGACCGGCAGGCCCGACGGCGTGCGCTCGATTGGGACGGCGGTCGCCGGCAGTCCGCAGGTCGAAGCGGGATCGGCCCAGATGAAGCAGGCGTCCGAGTAGTTGTAAGGCTTGCCGTCGATGTCGAGCTGGCGCGCGTCGAACGGTTCGGACTGGTCCTGCGGAAAGGCGGGCACGGCGGCGGCCGGGTAGATCACCGCGTCGAATTCGCGGAAGAACTGATGCCACTTCTGTTGCAGCTGCAGGCGAGCCGCATCAAGCACCAGCCAATCGCGATGGATCATGCCCCAGCCGCGGGCGCGCTCGGCCTGCAGGCTGCGGTCGTCGGGCGAGAGGGCCGCGGCAACGCCTTGTGCCTCCGCGAGGGCGGCCGGTGTTAGGCGCGGGCTGCGCGCGCCGTTCAAGAGCCTCATGTAGAGCCGCGCGGAGTCCGCGAGATCCGGCAGCGAGGTGCTCGAACGTGCCACCCGCGCGCCTGAACGTTCGAGCCGCTCCGCCAATCGCCCGATCGCCGAACGCACGGCGTCCCCCGTCGGCATCAGCGGATGCGTGTCGATCACGAGGATCCTGAACTTCCTGAGCTGGTCATGGCGCGGCGCAGGCAGCGCGAGGCGATAGCCGACGCCATCGCGCGTCTCGTCGGGACCGGCAATCACGTCGAGCGACAGAGCGAGATCCGAGGCGGTGCGCGCCATCGGCCCAACGACGGCGAGATCGCCCTGGCCGGGGACGGGCAGTGCCGGCGGCAGGCTGTAGCCGCGCAGCGGGACGAGGCCGAGGCTCGGCTTGTGTCCGAACACGCCGCAGAAATGCGATGGGACGCGGATCGAGCCGCCGATGTCCGAGCCGATCGAGAGCGGACTGAAGCCGGCGGCCAGCGCCGCGCCGCATCCGCCGGAGGAGCCGCCGGGCGACCGGCCGAGATCCCACGGATTGTTCGTCGTGCCGTAAATCTCGTTGTAGCTCTGGAAATCCCTGAGCCCGATCGGGATATTGGTCTTGCCGATGATGATTGCGCCCGCCGCCTTCAGCCGCGAGACGAGCAGGGCGTCCTCCGCCGGCCTGAAATCCCTGAAATGTGGAAAGCCCCAGGTCGTCGGCAGGCCGGCGACGTTGAACGGTTCCTTGAGCGTGACGGGAATGCCGAGCAGCGGCAGCCGCTCGCCGCGGCCAAGCGCGGCATCGGCCGCGCGCGCGGCCTGCCTTGCGCGGTCGAAATCTCGCACAACGATCGCGTTGATCGGGCCATCCAGCGCTTCGATGCGCGCGATGGTGTGGTCGAGCAATTCGGAGGCGGAGATTGTCCGGGCGTGCAGGGCGCCAAGGAGCGCACCGATCGAGCCGTAGTTCAGGTCAACGGCGTCTGCGGTCATTCATGAGCTCCCTTGCATCGCAGCTGAAATTTCGTAGCCCGGATGGAGCGGAGCGCAATCCGGGACCGGTCCCAACGCGGATGCAGGACCCCGGACTACGCTCCGCTCCATCCGGGCTACGAAGATGCAATGTCGGAAGCGGGATGAGGAGGCGGCGGAGCGGGAACCAGATCTGTCTGCCGGTCGGGACGGGGGCGTGCGTTCTTGAAATTTCACAGGACGCCGTCATGCCCGGGCTTGTCCCGGGCATCCACGTTCTCAGTGCTGCATGGTTCAGGCGTGGATGGCCGGGACAAGCCCGGCCATGACGGGATGGGGAGCGTCAGGACGCTTCCTTCAGCACCGGCGAAGCCGATTCCTCGGCCTTCAGCTCCTCGAGACTGCGATGCCTGGGTTCGATACCCATCGCCCAGACCGTGATGACCTGCACCACGAGGAGGCCGATCATCAGCGCCATCACGCCGGCGACGCCACGCGACTCGAACAGCGAGACCACGAGGAACGGCGTGACGATCGTGGCACCACGTCCAAGCGTGTTGACGATGCCGGAGGCGCGCAGGCGGACCTCGGTCGGGAACAGTTCGGGGATGTAGATGCCGAACAGCAGCGCGACCAGCACGTAGATCGGCACGGTCAGCGCGAAGCCGACGGCCGGCAGCAGGATCGGATCCGAGATCATGGGATAGACGATGCCCAGCGCCACCGTGATCAGCGACGCGCCGATGATGGTCGGCTTGCGGCCCCAGCGGTCGGCGGTCAACGCACCGATGGCCGAGCCGATCGGCGCGCCGAGCGCCATCAGCAGCGAATAGCCGAACGAGGTCGCGATCGAGAGGCCCTGCTTGACGAAGAACACGGGCAGCCAGGTCACGAAGCCGTAGAGCAGGGTGTTGATCGTGATCAGGCAGACCGAGCCGACGATCATCCGCGACAGCAGGGGCGCGGTGAACAGCGTGCCGAGATCGGCGGCGACGGGGACTGAGGTGACGGGCGCGGGAGCCGGCAAAGGCTGGCCCTGCGCCGCCTCCTTCTCGATGGCCTGCATCAGTGCTTCCGCTTCCGCGGTGCGTCCCACCGCTTCCAGCCAGCGCGGCGATTCCGGCAGCGACTTGCGCATGTACCAGACGACGAGCGCGCCGACGCCGCCGAGCACGAACATCGAGCGCCAGCCGAATTGCGGCACCAGCACGGAGGCAACCAGCAGCGCGACGGGCAGGCCGGTGACGACGCAGACGGTGGTGAATCCGAGCCATTTGCCGCGGGTGCGCGCGGGCACGAATTCCGTCATCGTCGAATAGCCGACGACGTTCTCGGCCCCGAGACCGACGCCCATCACGAAGCGGCAAGCGATCAGGAAGGCCATGTTCGGTGAGAACGCCGCGGCGAGGGAGGCGAGGCCGAAAAGCAGCAAATTGAATTGATAGGTGAAGCGGCGTCCGTAACGGTCGCCGAGGAAGCCGGTGCCGAACGATCCCAGCATCATGCCGACGAAGGTCGCGGAGATGAAGGCGGCGTTCTGGGCGAGGGTCGAAAAGCCCGTCTTCAGCGTCACGCTGAGCACGGTCCCGGCGATGTAGATGTCGAAACCGTCGAAAAACATGCCGATGCCGATCAGCAGCATGATGCGGCGATGAAATGGTCCGATCGGCAGCCGATCCAGACGGCCGCCTGCGTTCACCGATGTCGACATATACGCTCTCCCTTGACTGTCGGTTGATGCGGCCCGCCTTCTTCGGGCGGTCAGCCGCTCCTGGTCTCTGTCAGTTCAATCGTTTCTGGTTGGCCGTGTCGCGGTACCAGTCGAACGGCTGCTCGTGCGTCGCGACCATCACGCTCTTGGTGTTGAAATGGTCGTTGAAGCTCTCGGTGCCGCATTCGCGCCCGATGCCGGAATCGTCGACGCCACCCCAGGGCGAGGCCGGGTCGAGCCGGTGATGATCGTTGATCCAGACGATGCCGGCCTTGACGGATGCGGCAACGCGATGCGCACGGGCGACGTCGCGGGTGCGGATCGCGGCGGCGAGGCCGAACGGCGAGTCGTTGGCAAGGCGGAGCGCGTCGGCTTCGTCCTTGAATGGCGTCACCGAGGTGAAGGGGCCAAAGACCTCCTCCTGGAAGATCCGCATGTCGGATTTGACGTCGGCGAACACGGTCGGCTCGACGAAATAGCCGTTGTCGTGGCCGGGTACCTTGGCGGCAACGCCGCCGGTGACGAGACGCGCACCATCGGCGTGGCCATAGCCCACATAGCTGAGAACGCGGTCGCGCTGTTTGGCCGAGATCACGGGACCCATCTGGGTGGCGGGATCGAAGGGATCGCCGACGCGGATCGTGCGGGTCTTGGCCTGCAGCTTCTCGACGAACTCGTCGTAGATCGAGGCCTGCACGATATGGCGCGAGGCACAGACGCAGGTTTGGCCTGCGCCGATGAACGCGCCGAACGCGGCGTAATTGACGGCGCGGTCGACGTCGAAATCGTCGAACACCATCACCGGCGTCTTGCCGCCGAGCTCCATGGTCTGATGCGCAAACACCTTTGCGGCGGCGCTGCCGGCGATGCGGCCGGCCTCGGTGCCGCCGGTCAGGACCAGCTTGTCGATGTCGCCATGCTCGGCCAGCATCTTGCCCGCGCTCTGGCCGAGGCCGAGAACAATATTGAAGACGCCGGGCGGAAGGCCCGCTTCGCTGAAGATCTGCGCGAGCTTCAAGGTCGTGAGCGGCGTGTATTCGGACGGCTTGACCACGGTGACGCATCCGGTCGCCAGCACCACGGCGAGCGACTTGCACAGGATCATCAGGGGGTGATTGAACGGCGTGCAATTGGCGACAATGCCGATCGGCGTGCGGAGCGTGTAGTTCAGATACGCGCCTTCGACGGGGATCACGGAGTCGCGGCGCGACAGTGCAACGCCGGCGAAGTAACGGAAGAAGTCGGGCAGGCGGGAGAGCTGGGCGCGGGTCTCGTTGACCGGGCGGCCGTTGTTGAGGGTCTCCAGCCGGTACAGGCTGTCGAGATTGGCCTCGAACGCATCCGCAAGCCTGTTGATCAGTCGGGCGCGGGCGCGCGTGTCCACGCCGCCCCAGGCCTTGCCTTCGAACGCGGCGCGCGCGCTTTTCATGGCGCGGTCGATGTCTTCCGCAGTGGAGTTCGGAATGCGGGCGATCACGTCGCCGGTCGCGGGATTGCGGACATCGAGCATCGCGCCGTTACCGGCTTCGACTTCACGCCCATCGACGAAATTGCCGTGGATTTCAACGTCGATCGACGCGGGTTTTGACGGGATGTTCATGACGACCTCTCTTCCACGATGACGGCGTTACGCTTGAGCGCCGGCAGAACGCGTTTTTCGGTGGCCCCGATATGGGCCTTGATGATGCGCGCGGCGGTTCGCGTCTCGCGCTGTTGCATGGCGTTGATCAGGGCGACGTGCTCGGCAACGAGCTTCGCCGGATCGTGGCCCTTCAGATTGGAAATGCTGACGCGGACCAGCCGATCGGCCTGGCCGATCAGGTCGCACAGCGCGGTCGCCATGCGGCGATTGCCGGACGCGTGCGCCAGCGCGGTGTGGAAGCCGCGATTGTAGGCGATGAAGTCTTCGTGGTTGCCCGAGAAACGGCGGAATTCGTCGAGCGATTTCAGGACGCTGTCGGGCGCGCTCTCGATCGCTTCCGCGACGCAGGCCGGCTCCAGCGCAAGGCGGAAGCGCAGCAGGTCGCGGGCGTCCGAGAGCGAGATCGGCGTGACCCGGTAGCCCTGGCGCGGCTGCACCGTCACGAGGTGCTCTCGCTGCAGCCGCAGAAGCGCGTCCCGGACCGGTTGCCGGCTCACTTCGTAGCGCTCGGCAAGATCCTGCTCTCGCATTTCATCGCCGGGGGCCAAGCGACAAGCTAAAATATCAGATCTGAGGCGATCATAGATATTCTCGCGCAAAAGCATCATATTGATGGTCTCCTTGGCATTAATATCTCAGTCGTGATATTTCACGTCAAGAGCCAAATGCTTGAATTCTTTGACAGTTGATTTATCAGTCAGGGCAGTTCAGGCCGCGTTGGCGGCCGAGGAAGTGAAGGGAAGACCGGATATGGACAGGCTTTTTGCCAACGGGACCGTCAACGCCGCGCAGTCGGGCGAGGGGCCGCCGTTGTTCCTCTTCCACTCGCTGTTGTCGGATCGCGCGAGTTTCGATGCGATCGTGCCGGAGTTGCAGCGGACGTTCCGGACCATCGTGCCCGAACTGCCGGGGTTCGGCCGCTCACGCGCCGTCGAAGGCGGTCTTGCGGCGGTTGCGGACCGGATGGCGGAGGCGGTGCGCGATGCCGCGGGCGGGGCGCCGGCGATCGTGCTTGGCAATGGCTATGGCGGTTTCGTCGCGCTGCAGATGGCGATCCGGCATCCCGAGATCGCGAGCAGGCTCGTTCTCGCCGACAGCGGTGCGGCGTTCTCCGAGCCCGGCCGCGAGGCGTTTCGCAACATGGCGAAGGTGTCGCGCGACAAGGGATTGGAAGCCATCACCGACGTCGCCATGCGGCGCCTGTTCGCGCCCGAATTCCAGGAGCAGCATCCGGAGCTGATGCAGGACCGTCGTGCGGCGTTTCTGCGGACCGATCCCGATGTGTTTCGTGCCGCGTGCGATGCCCTGGCGAGCCTCGATCTCCGCGCTGAGCTTGCCACGGTGAAGGTCCCGGTGCTCGTTCTCGTCGGTGAGCACGACGAGGCGACACCTCCGCCGATGTCGCATGAACTCGCCGCCGGATTGCCGAGCGCCGAGCTCAAGATCATTCCGGGTTGCGCGCACGTGCCGCAGCTTCAGTCGCCGCGGCAGTTTCTCGGCGCACTCGCGGGCTTCCTGCCCTGACTGGCCGCGCCGGAGCCGCCCGATGTTCGAGCCGGCGATGCCTTCCGAACGGTTAATGCTGCGGCCCGGCGGAGAGCTGACGAACGGCCGTGCGCGCCTGTTTTGCCTGCCGCGTCAAGGGTCCCCGGCGGCGTGGCGCGTGCCGTGCGGGAGCGAAATTCCTCAATGATTTGTACTGTGCATGGGGTTGTTTTCGCACTTTTTGTTTCGGCAACCACAGGCAGCAAGGACAGGCGGATCCGCCGTCCGCATTGAAGCGGACCTCCTAAGAGTTTTTACACACAGTTCTGGCAGCTTCCTGCGCGTCAATATCCGCAACCTGCATCGCCGCGTCTCTTTGCGCGCACGAAAAGACGGGGCCAGCGGGCATCGAGGGGGCGTAAGCCATGACTGCACTTGCTTCGGACGCCGGTCGCGCCAGGAGCGGGATCGTGCCGATCCTGCTGTGCGTCGTGCCATTCAGCCAGATCCCGCTCGATGCCTACACGCCCGGCCTGCCGCAGATGGTCGTGGATCTCGCCGCAGATCCCGCCGCGATGCAGAACACGGTCACCGCCTACATGCTCGGCATGTCTCTGGCGCTGGTGCCGGTCGGGATCGCCTCCGACACGCTCGGCCGCCGCAACGTCCTGCTCGCGGGACTGTCGGTGCTCATCACGATGAGCATCGCTTGCGCGCTCGCCACCAGCGCCTCGCTGCTGCTCGCCTTGCGCTTCCTGCAGGGCATCGGCGGCTGCACCTGTCTCGTCGTCGCCTATGCGGTCGCAGCCGACTGTTTTCGCGGCCGTGAACTCACCGCGATCTCCGGCCTGCTTGGCGCGGCCTGGGGGCTCGCACCGGTGCTGGCGCCGGCGGCCGGCGGCTTCATCGTCGAGCTGACCTCCTGGCGCGGTGTCTTCATCGTCATCGCCATCGCCGCGGCCATCGTCGCCGCGATCGTCGTCTTCCTTCTGCCCGAGACGTTGCCGGCCGAGCGCCGCGCGCCGTTCGATCCGCACCGCACCGCCGGCATCCTGCGCGATGCGCTCATGCGCCCGGGCTTCCTCGCCTTCGTGCTGGTCTTCGCGGCGGCGGCGAGCGCCCAGCTGGCGTTCGGCGTCGTCGCGCCGTTCTTCTACCAGACCGGCCTCGGCTATTCCGCTGCCGTCTACGGCCTCGTCGCGCTCGGCCTCGGCGGCGTCAATCTCGCCGGGGAGCTCGGCTGCGCGCACTTCGCCCGCTTCATGCCGGCCCGCGTCATGGGCTTCGGCGCGTTCGCGCTGTTTCTTGCCGGTTCGGTCGTTCTGACCGCGACCGGCACGATTGTCGGTCTCGATTTCGTCTCGATCACGATCGGCGGCGCACTGGTGCTCGGCGGCTGCGGCGTGCTGTGCCCGATGATGTACGGCATGGCGCTCGGCCTGTTCGAGCGCGACCACGGCCTGATCGGCGGCCTCATCAGCGCGCTCTGCTATCTCGCCGTCAGCGGCGCCATGGCGATCGCGGCGGTGTTGCCCGAGGCGACGCAGGCCCCGATCGGATGGCTTTATCTCGGCCTCTGCGCCGTCGCAGGCATGCTGCTCGCGATCTCGCTGCCCTCAGCGCGCCAGGCCACACAGACGTAGGGAAGGAACATTCTTATGACCACTGTTGGCATTCGCGGCACATTCTTCGATTTCGTCGACGATCCCTGGAAGCACGTCGGCAACGAGCAGGCGGCTGCGCGTTTCCACGAGGACGGCCTGATGATCGTCACCGACGGCGTCATCAAGGCGTTCGGTCCCCATGACAAGATCGCCGCCGCTCATCCGGGTGTCGCGGTCACCCATATCAAGGACCGCATCATCGTCCCCGGCTTCATCGACGGCCACATCCATCTGCCGCAGACGCGCGTGCTCGGAGCTTACGGGGAGCAGCTCCTGCCGTGGCTGCAGAAATGGGTCTATCCGGAAGAGCTCAAATACCGGGATCGCAACTATGCGCGCGAGGGCGTGAAGCGTTTCCTCGACGCACTGCTGGCGTCCGGCACCACCACCTGCCAGGCCTTCACGAGTTCATCGCCGGTTTCGACCGAGGAGCTGTTCGAGGAAGCGGCCCGCCGCAACATGCGCGTCATCGCGGGCCTGACCGGCATCGATCGCAACGCGCCGGCCGATTTCATCGATACGCCCGAGAATTTCTACCGCGACAGCAAGCGGCTGATCGCGCAGTACCATAACAAGGGCCGCAACCTCTACGCCATCACGCCGCGCTTCGCCTTCGGCGCCTCGCCGGAGCTGCTGAAAGCATGTCAGCGCCTCAAGCACGAGCATCCCGACTGCTGGGTCAACACCCACATCTCCGAGAATCCGGCCGAATGCAGCGGCGTGCTGGTCGAGCATCCCGACTGCGAGGACTATCTCGGCGTCTACGAGAAGTTCGATCTGGTCGGGCCGAAGTTCTCCGGCGGCCACGGCGTCTATCTCTCGAACAATGAATTCCGCCGAATGTCGAAGAAGGGCGCCGCGGTGGTGTTCTGCCCGTGCTCGAACCTGTTCCTCGGCAGCGGCCTGTTCCGCCTCGGCCGCGCCACCGATCCCGAGCATCGCGTCAAGATGTCGTTCGGCACCGATGTCGGCGGCGGCAACCGCTTCTCGATGATCTCCGTACTCGATGACGCCTACAAGGTCGGCATGTGCAACAACACGCTGCTCGACGGCAGCATCGACCCCACACGCAAGGACCTTGCGGAAGCCGAGCGCAACAAGCTCTCGCCCTATCGCGGCTTCTGGTCGATCACGCTCGGCGGCGCCGAAGGTCTCTATATCGATGACAAGCTCGGCAATTTCGAGCCGGGCAAGGAAGCCGACTTCGTCGCGCTCGATCCGAATGGCGGCCAGATCGCGCAAGCGTGGCACCAGTCGCTGATCGCCGACGGCGCCGGCCCGCGCACGATGGACGAGGCCGCGAGCATGCTGTTCGCCGTCATGATGGTCGGCGACGACCGCTGCGTCGATGAGACCTGGGTGATGGGCAAGCGTCTCTATAAGAAGAGCTGAGACGGCGGCCGATGAGCGCATCTCCCGACACGGCCGGCCAGCCCGTTGCTCTCGTCATCCAGCGCCGCATCGCGGACGACGGCTTTGCCGCGTTCGCTCGCTGGAATGGCGAGGTCGGCGAGGTGCTCAAGACGTGGCCCGGCTTTCTCAGCCAGGAGGTGGTGCCGCCGCAGCCGCCGGCGCATGTGGACTGGGTGACGATTTTGCGGTTCGCCAGTCCCGCAGCGGCGCGCGCCTGGCTCCAGAGCGAGGTGCGGGCGAAGCTGATTGCGGAGGTGCAACGCCATTTCGTCGGTTCGGAGGATGTCCATATCCTGCCCGACACCGGCGTTCAGCGCGACAATGCGGTCTCCGCCGTCATCTCGTTCAGGGTGCCTGACGGGCTCGAAGATGCGTTCCTGCAATGGCAGCAGCGCATCCAGGCTGCCGAGGCCGAGTTCAAGGGATTTTTGCGTCACAAGATCGAGCGGCCGATTCCCGGCCTGCATGAGGAATGGATCGTCATCCTGTCGTTCGACGGCGATGCCAATCTCAATGCTTGGCTCGACTCGCCGCTGCGGCAGACCCTTCTGAAGGAGGGGGAGCGCTTCAACGCCGGCATGAACGTGAAGCGGGCGAGCTACGGCTTCAATTTCTGGTTCCCCACCGGCAAGACGCCGGCGCCGGAGCAGAGCGCGGGCTTGATCTGGAAGAGCAACCTGATCGTTCTCCTGGTGCTCTATCCCGTTGTCTATCTCTGGGGCTACTTCATCAGCAGGCCGCTGATCGACAGTCACGGCGTGCCGGTCTGGTTGTCGCTCTTCGTCGGCAATCTCGTCAGTACCCAGTTGCTCGGCTGGTGGCTGGTGCCGGCCGCCTTCAGGGCGCTCGACTGGTGGGTGGCGCCGAAGGCGGCGATCAGCCGCCAGATCGCAGGCTATGCGCTTCTTGCCGTGCTCTACGCGGCATCGATGGGCCTGTACGCGCTGCTGCTCGCGTGGCATTGGGGACGGTGAGACCGTCCACGAGATTGTCGCGGAGAGGGCGGTCGCAGGACCATCGACGACCATGTTCGCCCTGACATTTCTCGGGACCTCGGCAAGCGTTCCCTCGGCGGAACGCAACCATCCGGCTCTTCTCCTGGAAGCGGCAGGCCAGCGTATGCTGGTCGATTGCGGCGAGGGCACGCAGCGCCAGTTGCTGCGCAGCGGAGCCGGCTTCCGGCGGCTCGACCGCATCCTGCTGACGCACGCGCATCTCGATCACGTGCTTGGCATCCCCGGCCTGTTCTCGACGCTGGGCCTGCGGCAGACCTCCGACGCAATGACCATTCACGGCGGGGAAGGCACGCTCGACCTTGTCATCCGCATGCTCGCCGGCCTCTGGGGCGAGGGGAGGGCGCCGATCGCCGTGGAGTTCGCAGCCCTGACCGAAGGACCGGTGATCGACGCCGGCGACTTCACCATCGACTGCTTTCCGGTGCGCCACCGCGACACCGACAGCTTTGCCTTCTCGTTCAGGAGTCCCGCACGCCGACACCTGCGGCCCGATCGTCTGGTTGAGCTCGGCGTGCCCGATGGCCCCCTGCGCGGTGAATTGGCCGCGGGACGACCGATCGCAATCGGAGGCGGCCAAACGATCGATCCGGAAGACGTGCTGGGGCCGCCGAGCGGCGGCAAGAAGCTCGTCGTGATCGGCGACACCGAGACAACCGACGGACTGTCGCAATACGTTGCGGATGCCGACCTGCTGGTGATCGAGGCAACGTTCCTCGATCGTGACGCGACGACCGCGCGGAGTTACGGCCATCTCACTGCGGCAGAGGCTGCGTCCTTCGCTGCCGCGAACAATGTCGGGCAGCTCGTGCTGACCCATATGTCGGGACGTTATGAAGACGCGGAGATCCTGGCTGAAGCGACGGGGATCTTTCCGAATTGCCGGATCGCCGCCGACTTCGACCGCATCGTCGTCTAGGCGCCGCCGCGCTCGTCTCTACAGGCCGGCCGCAACACCGAGGCGGCCGATGCCCGGCAGCTTGATGGCGGGACGCCTGATATCGAGGCCAAGCACGGCACCGAAGACGTTGATCTCGAGACCTTCGACCCAGCCGAGCGTGAGGCCGAGATAACCGGAGAGCGAGGCATAGACGCCGGAGCGGGAGGCGGTCAGGCCGATCCATCGCCCGGAATAGGGATAGTCCTTGCCGATCGCCGTTGGCGGCAGGACGGCGCGAAGTTCGGGCACGGCATCGAGGGCGGCCTGCACGAAGGTATTCGAATTCGGTCCCGGCCAGGCGCTGTAATCGCCGTAGGTTCGGAACTTGTAGGTCTCGATGACGGACCGGATCCTGGGAATGAGCAGTTCTGCCCGAGGTCCGTCGACAGCCACGACGGTTTCCGGCAGGGCGCCAAACCATCGTCCATCGGGAGCGAAGCCGTTGCTCCGGATCGGTTCGCCCCACGCCGTGTAATCGTATCGGCTGTAGCTGCTGGCGTCCTTTTCCTTGACGACGATCCAGGTGTGGACCGCGAATATGCTTCGCCACCGCACGGTTCGCGCCGCATAGACCCGGATCAGGGCGTCGGGATGGGAGGAGGCCGGAGGCAGCAAGCCTGCGCTGGACCGGTCTGCCGTCTGCCAGTTGCCGCGGCCGTCGCCGGCCCAATAGTAGCGGGTTGCCGAGATGCCGATCGGCACGAACAAGAGCAGGAAGAAAATGAGCACGGTTTTTCGCAAGGACAGGTCGGGTTTTGGAGGGAAGCCTTGACGATATAGGTCCCGGGCGGCCCTTCACAATGACGTTCGGCTCGTCAGCCCCGACTTGATCGCGAGATCCTGCACGAGGGCCGTCAGCCGCGTCAGCCGCGGCAGCGCCTGGTCGCGGAAGGCCGCCATGTCCATCCGCATCGCATCGACGGTGACGCTCAATCCCCCGGTCACGAGACCCTGGGCATCGAAGATCGGCGTTGCCAGCGTGCGCAGGCCGTAGGCATTCTCGCCGTCGGAGACGGCATGGCCTTTCTTCTTCACCTGCTCGAGCCGGGCAAGCAGGGCATCGAGATCGGTGAGCGTTCGCTCCGACAGTTTGACGCGGGGGCGCGCCTCCAGCCGTGCGATCTGCTCGTCCCGTGCCAGATGCGCCAGCATGACGTGGCCGAGCGCGGCGCTGTAGGCGGGAATGCGCGTGCCCGGCCGGCGATCCATCTTGTGGCGGTCGAGGCCGGCCCCTACGCGCGCGAGATAAACCACGTCGCCGCCGTCGAGGATGCCGAGCGAGGCGGCGTCGCCGACGTCAGGCACGAGATCGCGCAGCAGCGGCTCAACAATGGTCCGCAAGGACCCGTGCGACAGCACGGTGTAGCCGAGGTCGAGACAGGAGATGCCGAGGCGGAACCGGCGGCTCTGCGGAACCGCCTGGAGATAGCCGAGCTCGACCAGGGTCTGGATCAGCCGGAACGCAGTCCCGCGGTCAAGCTCGGCCCGTGCGGCAATCTCACTCAGGGTCAGCTCGAAAGCCTCGCTGGTGAAGCTTTTGAGCACGGCGAAGGCCTTGCCGACGGAAGCGACGTAGTTCTTTGGATTATTCTTTGGATTTCCCGGGCTGGCGTCCGGTTTACGCTTCGCCGTCTTCCGCTCGACCTTGGCCATGCCCGAATGCCCTGCCATGACAGCCATCGCCCTTGACGCTGGGAGCGGCTGATTTTACGACAGTGTCAGCAAATAACAAATGTTCGCATTCCGAACAATATCGTTCTGCCGATCGGAGGAAGTTTTGTCGACATCACCGCTCCATCCCCATGGCGTGTTCTCCGCCGCGCTGACCCCGCTCGACGCCGAGCTCGCGCCCGATCACGTGCGTTTCGTGGAGCATTGCCGCTATCTCCTCGACGAAGGCTGCGATGGCATCGCGCTGCTCGGCACCACGGGCGAGGCCAATTCCTTTTCGCTGGTGGAGCGCACCGCGCTGCTCGAAGCGGTGGTGGCCGCGGGCATCTCGCCGCAGCGGCTTCTGCCGGGCACCGGCGTCGCCGCGTTCACCGAGACCATCGCGCTGACGCGCCATGCGCTCTCGGTCGGTGTCGAGACCGTGGTGATGCTGCCGCCGTTCTACTACAAGAACGTCAGCGATGACGGCATCTATGCGTCCTACAGCGAAGTGGTGCAGCGCATCGGCGATAAGCGCCTGAAAGTCGTCCTCTATCACTACCCGCAGATGTCCGCGCAGCCGATCTCGCACGCGCTGATCGAGCGGCTGCGCAAGACCTATCCGGCGACGTTCACCGGCATCAAGGATTCGTCCGGCGACTTCGCCAACATGACCGCGATGGTGGAGCGCTTCCCCGGCTTCGCGGTGCTGGGTGGCGCCGATCCGTTGATGCTGCCGCTGCTGCGCAAGGGCGGCGCGGGTTGCATCACCGCGACGTCCAACGTCGTGGCGCGCAGCCTGGCCTATGTCTTCAAGCACTTTGGCGACAGCGATGACGATCCGGCTCTCAAGGCGGCGCAGGCGCGCATCGTGAAGGCCCGCGAGCTGGTCTCGCGCTTCCCGCAGATGGCCTCGCTGAAGGCGCTCGCGGCCGATCGCACCAGGCATGCCGGATGGCAGCGGCTGCGGCCGCCGCTGGAGTTCCTGCCGCCGGATCAGCTGAAAGAGCTGCTTGCGAACGCCGCGGCGTTCGCTGCCGCCTTCTAGGCCGCATCGCGAGGCGATCTGATGTCCTATTCCTTCCAGGACGCATTGGTCGGGCTCGCCGCGATCGTCGGCGACAAGCACGTCATTGCGTCCGGGGCTGACCAGGAGCCTTACGTGGTGGACTGGCGCGGCCGCTATCGTGGCCAGGCGGTCGCGGTGGTGAAGCCGGGCTCGACCGCCGAGGTCGCTGCCGTCGTGAAGCTCTGCGCCGCAAGGCGGCTCGCCATCGTGCCGCAGGGCGGCAACACCGGCATGTGTGGCGCTGCGACGCCGGACGATCGTGCGGGAAATGTCGTGATCCGGCTCGATCGCATGCGCGCGGTGCGCGACGTCAGCCCGCTCGCCAACACCATCACGGTGGAAGCGGGCTGCATCCTTGCCGAGGTGCAGAACGCCGCCCGCGACGTCGACCGCTACTTTCCCTTAAGCCTCGGTGCGGAAGGCTCCTGCCAGATCGGCGGCAACATTTCGACCAATGCTGGCGGCACCGCCGTGCTGCGCTATGGCCCGACGCGCGATCTCGTGCTCGGGCTGGAGGTCGTGCTGCCCGACGGGCGAATCTTCAACGGCCTGCGCGCGCTGCGCAAGGACAATACGGGCTATGCGCTCAAGCAGCTCTTCATCGGTGCGGAGGGCACGCTCGGCATCGTCACCGCGGCGGTGCTGAAACTGTTCGCTCCGCCGCGCAGCTCGGCGCTGGCGCTGCTGAAGCTGCAAGGCGTCGAGCAGGCGCTCGAGATCATGCAGCGTCTGCGCGGCGCGGTCGGCGACCGGCTCGGCAGCCTCGAAATCATGTCGCGCTCACAAATCGAGGCGATCGCCGCGACGGTGCCGCATGTAAACGTTCCTTTCGAGCTGACGACGCCGTGGTATCTGATCGTCGAGCTGACCGACACGCTCGCAGGCGTCGACCTCAACGAGCCGCTGGCCGAGGTGCTGGCGGACGCGATGGAGGCGGGGCTCGCGGAGGACGTCATCCTGGCCTCGAACCTGACGCAGGCGAAGGCGATCTGGGCCGTCAGGCACAGCGTGTCCGAAGGCAACAAGCGCAGTGGCTACGTCGTGTCGCATGACAGCGTGGTCCCGCTGGAGCGCCAGGCGGCCTTCGTTCGCAATGTCGAGGCGCGGATCAAGGCTGCCGTGCCGCACGCGAATGTCGTGATGCACGGCCATATCGGCGACGGCAACATTCACGTCGTGGCCCTGATCGACCGGGTGCATTGCCAGAACCCGGACGCGACGGCGCAGCTGGTCGCACAGATCAACGAGATCGTCGACGACGAGACCGCGGCGCAGGGCGGGGCGATCAGTGCCGAGCACGGCATCGGCATCACCAATCGCGGCCGGCTCGCCCGCGTCGCCGATCCGCTCGATATCGCGCTGATGCGCGACATCAAGCGCCTGCTCGATCCGCATGGCCTGATGAATCCCGGCAAGATCTTTGGCACGGGGGCCGCTTGACGATGACGAGCGTCCGCCTGCTTGCCGACGATCTCACGGGTGCGCTCGACACCGCGGCGGAGTTCGTCGGCCTGTGCGGACCGTTCGACGTCACCTGGCCGGACGCGTCGGCACCGAGGAGCTCCGGGAGCCTCGCGATCGATAGCGGCACCCGCGAACGGTCGAAGGCCGACAGCATCGAGATCGTCGGACGGCTGGCGCCGCAGCTCCGGGGCGCGACCATCGCCTACAAGAAGATCGACAGCCTCTTGCGCGGGGCGTGGGCCGCCGAGCTCGGCGCCTGCCTGCACGGCGGCCCCTGGGCGTCCTGCGTGGTCGCGCCCGCTTTCGACTATCAGGGGCGCCGCACCGCAGGCGGCCAGCAATTCGCGCGCACGGTGCAAGGCGAGTGGCATCGTGTCGGCGATAATCTCCTGGCGCAATTGCAGGAGGAGGGCATCGCGGCGCGGCAAGGGCAGGCCGAGACGCTGTCGCAGGGCGGCGTCCAGGTGTTCGATGCCGAGAGCGACATCGATCTCGACCGCGTCGTCGAGATGGGACGGCGCATGCCGGGTCCCGTGCTGTGGTGCGGCAGCGGCGGATTGGCCGGCGCGCTCGCGCGCAGCCACCGTGCCGATGCGCCGGACCAGTTGAAGCTCCCGGTGCTGGGGCTGTTCGGCTCCGACCAGCCCGCCACCGCCTCGCAGCTCGCTGCGTGCGGCGAGGCGGTCATTGCGCTCGCGGAAGGTGAGGGCGCAGTGTCGGTTCAGCGCAAGCTCGCCGACGACCGTGTCGCGATGGTCAAATTCTCGCTCGCCGAGGGACTGGCGCGCGCGGAAGCGGCGCGGCGGATCGCGCACGAAATGACAGCGCTGATCGCGGCGCTCGAACCGCCGGGCACGCTGATCGTCGCCGGCGGCGAGACCTTGAAGGCCGCCTGCGTGGCCCTCGGTGCGCATGCGCTCCAGGTGACAGGACGCATTGTGCCGGGATTGCCGCGCTCGATCCTGCAGGGCGGACGCTGGGCCGGCGTCGATATTGTTTCCAAGTCCGGAGCGTTCGGCAACAGCGAGCTGTGGCGCGACCTGCTCCGGGACAATCACCTGCTCAGAATGGAGAGTCCGATATGACCTCTCGTCATCTTGCCATCACCATGGGCGACCCGGCCGGGATCGGGCCGGAGATCATCGTCAAGGCCTGCGTCGGGTTGAAGGACCGGATCGCGAGCGGCGATCTGCGCCTGCTCGTCATCGGCAGCGGCGCGGCGCTGCAGAGCGCGAAGGCCGCGCTCGGCGCCGACGTCGCGATCCCGGAGGTGACGACTGAGGATCGCGAATGGCCGAACCTCTGTTATCTGCAGGCCGACGCCGAGGGCGATCCGATCAAGCCCGGCGTGCTCAGCGCAGATGGCGGTCGCTTCGCCTACAAGGCGATCGAGCAGGGCGTGCGCCTGACGCAGGCCGGCCGCACCGCTGCGATCGTCACCGCGCCGCTGAACAAGGAAGCCCTCAACAAGGCCGGCTATCATTTCCCCGGTCATACCGAGATGCTGGCGCATCTCACCGGCGTGCGCGGCTCGGTGATGCTGCTCGCCCACGGCAACATGCGCGTCAGCCATGTCTCGACCCATGTCGCGCTGGAGGACGTGCCGAAGCGCCTGACGCCGGATCGGCTGCGCCTCGTCATCGATCTCACCAATGATGCGTTGAAGCGGCTCGGCATCGCAAAACCCAAGATCGCGATCGCCGCGCTCAATCCGCATGCGGGCGAGGGCGGCCTGTTCGGCCGGCAGGATATCGACGTGTCGGCGCCGACGATTGCGAAAGCCGTCGCCGACGGTCTCGATGTCGTCGGCCCCGTGCCGGGCGACACCATCTTCGTCAAGCTGCGCGCCGGCCAGTTCGATGCCGCGGTCGCGATGTATCACGACCAGGGGCACATTCCCGTCAAGCTGCTCGGCTTCCAGGTCGATCCCGCGACCGGCCGCTGGCAGGAGCTGTCCGGCGTCAACATCACGCTGGGCCTGCCGATCATCCGCACCTCGGTCGATCACGGCACCGCCTTCGACATTGCCGGCAAGGGCATCGCCAACGAGCACAGCCTGATCGAGGCCATCGACTATGCCGAACGGCTGTCGGCCGGCGCCTCCGCATCCAAGTCATGAGATCGAACGCACGATGACCAACGCCTTCACGCCCATCGAAATCCAGCGCCCGACCATCCTTGAGTTCGGCAACGGCACGATCACCGCCGCGGCGTGCTTCGCCGAGCGGATCGGCGCCAGGCGGCCGCTGGTGATCTCCGATCCCTTCAATGCGCGCCGCGTCGACGCGCTGGCGCTGCCGGGCGCGGTCAAGGTGTTCGGCGAGGTCAAGCCCGAGCCGGATCTGCCCAATCTGGAGAAGGCGGTGGCGATGGCGAAGGAGGTCAGGCCAGACCTCGTCGTCGGTTTCGGCGGCGGCAGCGCGATGGATCTCGCCAAGCTGGTCGCGGTGATGTGCACGAGCGAGGTGCCCTTTGCCGATATCGTCGGGCCGGAGAAGGTGGCAGGCCGTAGCGTGGCGCTGATGCAGATCCCGACCACCTCGGGCACCGGCAGCGAGGCTGGCACCCGCGCGCTCGTCACCGATCCCGTCAGCCAGAACAAGCAGGCTGTGCAGAGCCGCTACATGCTGGCCGACATCGCCATCGTCGATCCCGACCTGACGATGACCGTGCCGAAGGAAGTCACCGCGGCGACCGGTGTCGACGCGCTGGCGCATTGCGTCGAGGCCTATTCCAGCCGCAAGGCGCATCCGGCGATCGATCTCTACGCGCTGGAAGGCGCACGGCTCGTCGGACGTTACCTCAAGCGCGCGGTGGCCGATGGCGGCGATCGCGAGGCGCGCGCCGGCCTGTCGCTGGCCTCGCTCTATGGCGGCTATTGCCTCGGTCCGGTCAACACCACGGCTGGTCACGCCGTGGCTTATCCGCTCGGCACACGCCATCACGTCGCGCACGGCCTCGCCTGTGCGGTGATCTTCCCGCACACGCTGGCCTTCAACATGCCCGCTGTGGAGGAGAAGACCGTCGCGGTGCTGGCGGCGCTGGGGCTGCCGGAGCGCAACGATGCGAAGCTCGCATTCGACGCGACCTACGCCTTCTGCAGGGATCTCGGCATCGAGATGCGGCTGTCCGCGCTCGGCGTGCCCAAGAATGATCTCGGCGTGATGGCCGATGAGGCACACGCCATTCGCCGCCTGCTCGACAACAACCCGCGCGATTTGAGCCGGGATGCGATCCTGAACATGTACGAGGTCGCGTTCTAGCGACCTCCGCCATGCGCGGCAGCCAATCAACAACACGGTAACAGTAGAGGAAACTTCGATGAGATCGATGTGGCTTGTTCTTGCCTCGGTGATGCTGCTGGCGACTTCGCCGGCGAAGGCGCAGGACGGCTATCCGTCCAAGCAGGTGACGGTGATCGTTCCCTTCGCCGCCGGCGGCACCGCGGACATCTTTGCGCGCATGGTGTCGAACCATCTGCAGGTGAAGCTGGGCAAGCCGTTCGTGGTCGAGAATGTCGGCGGCGCCGGCTCGATCCTCGGTGTGACCCGTCTTGCGAAATCGGCGCCCGACGGTATCACGCTCGGCGTTGCCAGTACCTCCGCGCTTGCGATCAACCCGTCGCTCTATGGGCCGAAGCTCAGCTACCAGCCGGACAAGGATCTGGTGCCGGTTGCGCAGATCAGCGTCGTGCCCAATGTGCTGGTCGTCAACCCGAACAAGATCAAGGCTCGCACCGTGCCGGAGCTGATCGCTTTTCTGAAGGCGAACCCCGACAAGGTCTCGTTCGGCTCGGCCGGCGTCGGCACCTCGCAGCATCTGGCCGGTGAGCTGTTCCAGCAGATGACCGGCACCAAGATGGTGCACGTGCCCTACAAGGGGTCCAGCCAGATGCTGACGGACCTGCTCAGCGGCCAGATCGATCTCGCCTTCGACAACGTGCCGCTGCTGCTGCCGCAGGTGAAGACCGGCGCGCTCGCGATGCTGGCCACGGCAACGCCGAAGCGGGCCGACTTCGATCCGCAAGTCCCGGCGGTAGCCGAGTTCCTGCCGGGCTTCGAGGCCGTCGCCTGGCACGGCTTCTTTGTGCCCGCGGGCACGCCGAAGCCGATCGTCGAGAAGCTCTCGGCCGAAATCCGTGCCTTCATGCAGCAGCCGGAGACGGTCCAGAAGATGGCCGAGCTCGGTGCCGCCGCGGTCGCGGTGGATTCCGAGCCGTTCGCGGCCTACATCGCCTCCGAGACAGCACGCTGGAAGAAGGTGATCGAGGCGGCGAACATCAAGCTGGAGTAGGTGGACACGGGCCGGATCGCGACCTGGCGCTTCAGCGCGGTCCGGCCTCTCACGCGCAATGCCCGCTCACGCCGCGGGATCCTGGAAAGTGCAGGTGACGCCGACCGGGCCGTCTTTGGTCTCCTGCCGCAGCTCCGGGCGCGACACGATGACGGTACGCTCGGGATCGGCGAAGCTCTCCCGCATCTCGATCATGAGCGCGTTGTCTCCGAGCGTCATCATGCGGCCCGATCCGACCGCTCCATCCGCGGCGCGGGCCACGCAGTACCTGAAGTCCACGGGGTCGTACTCCGGGAGCGGAAACAGATCGCGACTCTTCGGGTCTGTCGGCCGCTCCATCACCCATTGCACGGAGGATCCGAGCGGCTCGATCTCGCCGGTCGGTGGCGGGACGAGAAACGAGCGGAATTCACCGGTGCTCTGGTTCTTGATGAAGTAGAGAATGTCTCCACTGACCTGGACGGCAAGGCCTGCGAGGATCTTGTGGCCTGTCTTCATGGCCAGGTTCTTGATCAGCGTGATCGCTTGCGGCTCCGGCGATTCCACCAACTTGCCGGGCGTCTCGTTCGGCTTCGTGTTGTGCCACCAATCCCACCACGCAAAGTGCTTGGGCTTCCGGTCGGGCCAGTGGCCGGTGCCGATCTGAGGCAGGGAAATATTCGGCAGCACGCCGTTGCGGCCGTCCAGCCCCACCCATAGCAGCGATTTTGGATCGTCCGAGTGCGTGTCCAGCGCCGACGCGGATGGCCGGCGAACGTCCGGCACGTTCCATCCGGCAGCCGCAAAGACGATCTGCTGGGGCCAGGGCGTCGAAATCAGCGCCCCGGACCAGTTCAGCATCGATTGAAGTGCTCCCCCGGTGGATGGGGGATCGATGTCGGCGAAGATCGGCTGCTTTGCTGCAAAGGGCTCCGAGACAAGCTCTGTCCAGAACTGCAACAGCTCCGGCTCCGTGTCGGCATCCGGCTTTTGCGGGATGCCGTAGCGATCGAGCTCGGCGGGAGACGCATGGAGCAGGTCGAAGCCGGCAGGCACGACCTCGTAGAGGCCGCACTGATCAGTCACGGGCATATTTCTCTCCCGCGGAGCTGCCATTACCCTTCGCGTCCTCGAAGACGCCGGTGTTCTCCCACTCGGCCTTGGCATTGTCGACGAGCTTCGTGAACTTCGGCAGGTAGTCCCGGTCCAGGAGAATCTTGTCGCGAATCGCGACTGCGAGCTTCACGCCCGCCTTGGTATCGGAGGGATAGTGAAGACCGGCGATTTCGCGATTCCGCGAAATCCGGTCGGCGAGGGCGCCGAGCGTCTTTCCGACCGTTGTTCGGCCGGCGAAGCCCGGAGCAGGATCGGCAAAGCCGAGATCTTTCGGCATGACCTCGGTCAGAAGGGCTGCGAAGACGTGCGACTGAGCGGCGTGACCGCTCGGGTAGGACGCATGTCCGCCGTGCTGGATCGGCGACATGAATCCGGGCACCACCTGCGTGGGGCGCGGGCGATTGAAATGCGCCTTGTAGTGCATCGTGATCAGCGCGGTGAGCGCGTCTGCGACGATCAGCATGCGCGACGTCGCCGGATGTGTCGTTGCCGTCGCGGACACGAGATGCAGGAACTTGCTGATGAACTCGTCGGCCTCGGTGACGATTTCGTCCATGGCAGGCGCGCGCTCGTTGACGGCCATGTTCCTCAATATGCTGATGTCGGTCTCGAGCGAGCCCGCCCATGGGGTCGGACCCTTGCCGAGCAGGGCAAATCCGCCGAGCCGCTTGAGCCAATCTGCCCGGCTGGCGAGATCGGACATCACGACCCACGAATACCACCGTGTCGACCACAGCCTCATGCCGAAGCCGGTGGCATCGAACCTGGCGCCCTTGACGTCGCGCTCGCTGACGAACGGGCGATCGACGCGGTCGGCAAACATCGCGCCGCCGCCCGATCCGCCGGCGCCGCCATATCCGCCATAACCCCCATACCCGCCGTAGCCGCCATAGCCGCCATAACCGCCGTAGCCGCCATATCCTCCGTATCCGCCCGCCATATGAGCCTCCTCTGTCAGGACTTGCTGGTGTTGCCGTGGGTGGTTCCGTTCCGAACTGTCGGGGCCAGACGCGAGAGCGCGGCTTCGATGCGCGCCAACGCCGGCTTCGGCCATGGCGACCTCGCGATCCATTTCAGGTCGAGTTCGCCGGCCGTCATGAGTGGCCCTGCAAAGGTCTGTGCGTCGTCGAGACGTCCGCTTTCCACGAGCGCTGCGACGAGAATGCGCAGGTTCACCTGGTTGCTCGGCAATAGTGCCGCGACCCGGCTGGCGTTCTCGATGGCCGGGTTCAGGTCGTTCATGGCAAAGTAGGCCTGAGCGGACACCATCTCGGCGAACCAGGCGTGCCTGTCTCGCGGTGACAGACGCAGATTGATCGCGGCATCGCTGAGCGCGTCCCCGTAGCGTTCGCAGCGAACATGCACGGCGGCACGGTATGCGAATGCGATCGCGAGATTCGGGGTGATCTCGATCGCGCGGTCGAGCTGTTTGAGCGCGCCGGCGTGGTCGTGCTTGCATTGCGACAGCGTATAGCCGCCGACGGCATTGGCGAGCGGATCGGCCGAGTTGCGCTCCAGCGCCCGCTCGGCCAGCGCCCGGGCGGTGTCGAGCTCGTTCGGCGCGTTCGCGGACCAGCCGCGGGCCACGCGCTGCATGTGCCAGATGGCGCTGTAGGACAAAGGCGGCGCCCAATCCGGGCTGAGGATGTGCGCGCGCTCGAAGTTGGTTCGGGCCGTGACGAACGTCGTGTAGTCGGGACTGAACATCTGGTCGTAGCCGACAAGAGATAGCTGATAGGCATCGAGATCGTCCGGCCTCTTTTGCATTGCGCGATGTAGCTCCCGGTCGCGAACTTGGGGCGCCAGCGAGCGTATGACCTCGACGGCGATGCGGTCCTGCAGGTCGAACACGTCGGCCGCAGTTCCGCTGAGGCGATCGGCACGAACGACTTCGACCGTCTCGGCGGCAACGAGCTCGGTCGAGATCCGGATCTGGTCGCCGGCCCGCTGGATGCTTCCGTGCAGCAGATATTGCGCATTCAGATCGCGGCCGATGGCACGCAAATCCGGTGTCTGCGACAACGAGATCATGGTCGAGCCGCGCGAGATCACGAACAGCTCCTTCAGGCTCGACAGGGCCTGCACGACGCTGTCGACGATACCGATCGTGAACTGAGGCTCCAGCGTCGGCGACAGCGCACGGAAGGGAAGCACGGCGACCGACGGCCGGCTGGCGGCAAATCCGGCCAGTCCGAGTGCGGGCGTTGCCGCGGGGGCCGCGACCGGCCGCGTGACGATTTCGGGTTGTTGCTGGCGCAGGCCGGCAATCAGGTCCTGCGTGAGCTTGTGGGGCTCGATGTCGTAGGTGTCTTCGAGCTGGCGCCAGAGCCGCGCGTAGACCGCGAGCGCAGCACCGATGCTTCCGGACGCGATGTGGCTCCTGATGAGAACGCGAACGGCCCGCTCGTTCTCGGAATCCAGCCGGTAGATGGCCTTGGCTGCAGCCTCTGCGATGACCGAGATCTCGGTCTGACCTTCGTCGGGCAGCAGCCGCGTCAGTGCATCGATCAGCCGTTCGTGGATCAGCGGCCGTGTCTCGGCAAGCCAGTCCGAAAATGCGGGATCGACATTCTCCAAATCGTCCAGGATGCCGTCGGTGAGGCGTTCGTTTGCGAGCAGGGTGGGATGGACGATGCCGCGCTCGGCATCCGCGACGATCTCCGTCAGGTCACATGCCACCTGCTCGATATCGAGAGCCACGTGCATCTGGTCGGCATGGAAATGCGGGCAGCCGTGCGTCTTCAGCTCGCGCTGGATCTGGCTCAGCGATTGACGCAGCGAGCCCTTGGCGAGCGGGTCTTCCTTCTCGCTCCAGAGCAGGCCGACCAGTTTTGTCCTCGGCAACTGGCGCGCGGAGGAGAGCATCATGTAGCCGAGAAGCGCCTGCGCTTTTCGGCCGAGCCCGATCTCGTGCCCGTTCACGGATGCGGAAAATGCTCCGATGATATTCAGCCGCAAGCGGCCGCTCTCGCTCTCGCCTGCCGCCTTGTCGCCGCTAACGCCCGACATCTCGTCCCATCCCTCGTCGATATCGTCGACGACAATGCAGGAGGGCAGGTCCCGGGAGCTAAGACTTGGTGAATTGTAGATGTTCGGTTCGCGTTGTCCGCGAAGCCAACGACTCGTGAGCTCAGGAATACAGCCCGCCGGATCTGGTGCAATGCAGAAATCGTACATCTTGGGCTGTCATACGGTCAAGGGTTGCCGCGCGATCGAAATGCGACCTTGCGGGCGAAATGAAAATCGCGCCTCACTTGGAGCCGACGAGCGTGAAATGAGCGTGAATGGCGAGTCTTTGCGCGTCTGCACCAAGCGCGCGATGCGGCCGCACGCCGTCGGCAACTCACGCGTGAGCGCGATCGGACTTCTTCGCCGGCCGACCGGCGCAATGGCGCCGATGTCTGTGACCGGTATCGTGTGGTGGCAGGTTGCGGTGTTTGCCGCGACATCTTGCACACTCTCGTCCGATTCACGGGCCTTTCACGTTCGGATTCGCTTCGCCCGCCAATGTTGCGCCTGCGACCGAAGGATCGCGCAACTTGGCTAGGGAGAGATGCGTCATGACTGTCCTGCTGAGAGACACCTTCAAGGCCTGGATCGACCGCGCACCGGGCGTGCCGCCCCGCCTGATCATGATTGGGGACGTGCGGGTCCCGAACAATGGCTCGCTGGCCCGCCTGACCAGGCGCTCCCCCCAGGGAATCAATCCAAAGATACTGATCCTCGATATCAACGCGCAGCAGCCGGCGGGCGCGGCGCAGGAGGGGATGACCACGATCCCGCTGCGCTACGAGGAGAGCCCGCCGCAGGACGAATACGGTCAGGTCATGATCGCGCATAGCCGGGGCGAAATCGTCGTCAGCATCGGCCGCACGCATTAGCGGCACCCCCGTGAACGGGCCCGTGGTGCGGTCCCACAACCGGGCTGACGAGCCATCCACCGGAGCGCTTGCCAGCCCAGATGCGAGCGGGTAGAACGCTGCCACGCCTGAGCCGTGATTTGCGCCAAACGCGCTTCCGGCCGCAGTCGAGCAAATCAGTAAGATATTGAATTTGTTCGACTATTCCGTTGGGGAATGGTGTAACGGTAGCACAACAGACTCTGACTCTGTTTGTCTTGGTTCGAATCCAGGTTCCCCAGCCATCTCCGGGCGCGCTCCCTTGGTGAATTGCGGCTCGGCCGGCCACGTCACGCCGCTTGCTGGCCCGGTCAGCTCCGGGCCGACTTCTTCTTCGCCGCCGTTTTCTTCTTTGCCGGTGTCTTCTTCTTTTTTCCGTCCTCGATGGTGAAGGGGCGCGCGGCCATGAAGGCCGGGCTGCTGGCGCCCACCAGCGAGAGTTTGGGCGATTGATCCGGCGGCATCTTGGCGCCGATCGCGGTGTGGAAGCGGCGGTAGGATCCCTTGAACGTCCCGCCGTTCCAGACCGTCTTCAGCGTCCCCGTGAACAGGCCGTTGAAGGTGCCGTCCTGCGAGAGCTGGTTGTCCTGGCAGCCGGAGATCAGCAGCACCGACGCCTTGACGTTGCCGAGCGCCTCGGAGAGGTCGCGCCGCTTCAGGATCGGATCATAGGTCTTCCTGTTGTTCTGGTAGACGCGCAGCGCCACCTCGTCCGGCATGGCGCGAAATTGCGTGCCGGGAACAGTGCGTGCCCTGGCCTGATAGTGCAGCGCCTTGCTCACGCTGCCGCTATGGCAGCTGTCGGAGAGCAGCAAGATGCGCACGCCGGCTGCGAACGCACCCCATGATGAATAGAGTTCGTCGTCGACGAGCTCGCCGTCGTAGAGGCACCAGGTTTCGTCCTTGCCGTCGGGCTCGTCGCCGTTGAGATCCGGCAATTGGCCGCCGTGTCCCGAATAGGTCAGGAAGAACAGATCGCCGGACTTGAGGGACTTGGCTGCGTGCGCGATGCCGCCGACAACGGCGGCGCGTGTTGCCCTGCGGGTCAGGAGCTTGGTCGGTGCGAAGCCGCGGGTATGGGCGAGGTCGGCCATGTCGTTGGCGTCGGCTTCGCAGGCGTTGAGGGGACCGCTCCAGCCTTCGTAGTGCTGCGGGTCGACCGAGTTCAATCCGATATGCAGGGAAATGCCTGTCGCCATGACCGATTCTCCAAAGGCTTGATGGCTCGTTAGTTGATGCGTGCTATCGCTTCCTTCTCGTCGTCTTCTTTGCTGCCGGCGCGCGCTTGCGGCCGCTCTTGCGCGGTGTGGTGGCGGATGCTCTCGCTCCGCCTTGCGCGGCGGGTTCGGCGCCCCGCGCATTGCCCCACGGCACGGGCGCGCTGCAGCGGATTTTGGCCCCGACCAGATTGGGCGTCTGGTTGTAGCGCATCCGCCTCAGCTTGGCCGTGACGAGGTCGTTCAGCGTGTTGAAGGAGGGATTTTCGCCCCTGGCTCTCAGCTCGCGCAGCGTGCCGGCCATGGAGTAGGTGTAGACGCCGTACGATGTCACGCCGTCGCGGTATTCGTAGGAGAGCTGCTGCTCCTGACAGGCCTCGAGCAGGATCGGCATGTAGGGCCCGAAATGATCGAGCTCCTTGCGCGTCCTGTCGTAATCCTTGTCCGGCTTGGTTCGCAGCATCATCGCGCGCCCCAGCCGTTGCGTCGCCCCGTTCTGCCCGAGGAAATCGGCGCCGTTCTTCCTGTCCTTCAGGCTCCTGTTCAGCGGCGTGAAATCGCGCGGCACCCACATCCGCTCTTTCGCGTCCCATTTCAGCGCGCGATGCCTGATGTCGTCGGGAGGGCTGAGGCCCCGCACACGCGGGCCGCCGTCGCGCGTCAGCCCGCCCGAATGGCAGCAATCGAACATGGCCACGAAATAGCTGTCATAGGGCAGCTGCGAGTACAGCTCGGCGAACTGGCGGTCCAGGATGGCGTGGGCCGGCGACCAGTCGAAATCATAGGGAACGAGACATTCGTCGACGTGATCCGGCTCGCCCTGAATGTTGTAGCGCGGAATCTGCGCGCCGTGCCCCGAGTAGAACAGCATGCGCTCGTCGCCGTCGCGAACGCCGTCGAGCAGCCAGTGCAACCGATCCATGATACCGCGCGTCGTCGCACGATCGTTGAGCACGATGCGGATATCTTCCGGCTCGAAGCCGCTCTCCTGCAGCACCGAGCTCATCAGGAAGACGTCGTTGACGCAGCCTTCGAGCCTGCTGGCCGGATCGGGGTAGTCGTTGATGCCGATTAGCAAGGCGCGGCGGCCGGGTTTGACGGCGAGGCTCGCCATCTCGCGCGCCGCGCTTACGATCGCGCGCGGCACGGGCGCAGGCGCTGCGTCATGCCACACGGTCGCAACCGTGCTCGTGTGCGACAGATACCAGGTCGCATCGTGATTGAGCACGTCGTTGGGAACGTCGAAGGCCACCGTGACCTGCTGATAATTGTCGGCCCGGACATCGAGCGCACAGGTCAGCACATGGTCACTGGGATTGAAGAGGTGAAACCATTTCCGGCAGGCCAGCGGCTTGATGCGGCCGGCAAACACGTCGCGCACGGCCGGATTGCCGATCTGCGATCCGAAGCTGACGAAGATCGCGTCCTTGATCGCATCAGGCTCGTGCAGGAAGGTGTCGTAGCAGACCAGCGAGCCGAGGCTGTGGGCGAGGACCATGTCGTAGGTCCTGGCCTCGAGCTTGTCGAGAATGGCGCGGCGCAGATCCGTCCGCAGTTCCTCGTCGGTCGACCATTGGGCGACCATGCCCGCGGTCCATTTGACGACGGCGGGGATGTCGCCGATGCCGCGTGCGCCGGGCAGGAGGTCGCCGATACCGTGAACGACCGCGCTTGCCAGCAGCTTGGCCGAGGCCGCCGCATAGGTGAGGGGATTGAGCGGGGCTCTGTCGAACATATCGTCATAGAGGACAAAGTCGATCGTGAGCTGAACGTCCTGATCGACCGATCCGATGGCCTGCGTGATCGCCTTGGACCAGGACTGCTGAAATCCGGAGTCGATCTCCGCGTGGCCGACGCCGTGGACGCAAAGCAAGGAAAGGCGGCCGCTCATGGAAACTGCCTTCTGCCGAGTACAATTTGAAATAGCCGCGATGCAGGCCTGAACGCTGGGGATGATGTCCCGGGGTTGCGACGGCAGGATGTGAAGCAGCTCACGAAATCGTCGCGACAGTTTGCCTCACCTTGCAGGGGACCCGGGACGTCGGCTCGGCGGGCGCCGCATCGTCCTTCGGGCTCATGTCACCCAAGGAGATCCGTGATGCCCTATGTCGATGGTTTCGTGCTGGCCGTGCCGAAGGACAAGATCGAGGCCTACAGGGCCCTGGCTAAAACGGCCTGCACGGTCTGGATGGAGCACGGCGCGCTCGACTACGTCGAATGCATCGGCGACGACGTCCCCTATGGCGAGCTGACCTCGTTCCCGCGCGCGGTGATCGCGAAGGAGGATGAGGTCGTGGTGTTCTCCTGGATCGTCTACCGCGACCGCGAGACCCGGGATGCCGTCAACAAGAAGGTGATGGCCGATGAACGATTCCACGGCACCGACATGCCGTTCGACGGCAAGCGCATGATCTATGGCGGCTTCACCACGCTGCTGAGGGCAAGCGACATGGCCGGCTGAACACACGCTTCGCAGGGTGGATTAGCGGAGCGTAATCCACCCCTTTTGCTTCGCGGAGATGGAGTGGTGGATTACGCCTTCGGCCAATCCACCCAACGCTTCGACGCCTTCCGGGTTGTTTTTCCAGCATTGAACGACGCCAGATAGCACGCAGCCTGCACGCGTGCGTTTGCTGCATTCCTATGCAGCATCGTGGCACCCCGTTTCACCTTGCCGGTATCCGGCTCTCATGCCATCCTAGGGTCAGCCAGGCATAAACAAACGGAAGCAGGCGCTTAAGCCCACAGCTTCCAAAAAAACTTGGTCGGGGAAACCCTTTGGGAGGTCTGATTTCATGAATTTGAAGCACGTCACCGGGCTGCTTTGCGCGGCCGCGATGTCCCTTGCGCTTACGGCCGGCGCGCAGGCGCAGGACAAGGTGGTCAAGATCGGCGTGATCATGCCGATGTCCGGCGGCACCGCCTCGATCGGGGCGCATGCCAAGGCGGCGCTGGATGTCGCAACCGACATCATCAACAATGCCCATCCCGAGCTCGGCAATTTCCCGCTGGCGAAGAACGCCGGTCTTGCCGGCCTTGGCGGCGCCAAGGTCGAGGTGATCATCGCCGACAACCAGGGCAACCCCGCAACCGGCCAGAACCAGGCGCTGCGCCTGATCACGGAAGAGAAGGTCGCGGCCGTGTTCGGCTCCTACCAGTCCGGCGTGACGCTGACCTCGAGCGCCATCGCCGAGAAATACGGCGTGCCCTTCCTGAACTCGGAGTCGGTCGCCGCCAATCTCACCGAGCGCGGCTTCAAATGGTTCTTCCGCACCACGCCGATCGCCACCGACTTCGCCAAGATCTACACCGAATTCCTCGCGGACATGAAGGCGGCCGGCGCCAAGACCGATGCGGTTGCGCTGGTCCATGACAACACCGAATACGGCACTTCGGTCGCGAACACGATCGCCGGCGCCTTCAAGGAGAAGGGCCAGCCGATCGCACTCGACGTCGCCTATCCCGTCAACGCGACGGACGTGCAGGGGCAGGTACTCCAGCTCAAGGACAAGAAGCCCGACGTCGTCATCATGATCAGCTACACGTCGGACGCGATCCTGTTCGCCAAGACCATGCAGTCGCTCGACTACAAGCCGGCGATCCTGCTGGCCGACGATGCCGGCTATTCCGATCCGTCCTTCACCAAGGCGGTCGGCAAGATCTCGCAAGGCGTCTTCAACCGCTCGTCATGGGTCGTCGGCCCCTCGGGCTCGCCGTCGGCCATCATCGCCGACATGTACAAGAAAAAGAGCGGCGAGGAGATGGACGACACGGTCGCCCGCCAGATGCAGGGCTTCTTCGTGCTGGCCGATGCGATCGATCGCGCCGGTTCGACCGAGCCCGCCAAGATCCAGGCCGCGCTGAAGGCGACCGATCTGAAGCCCGAGCAGCTGATGATCGGCTACAAGGGCGTGAAGTTCGACGACAAGGGCCAGAACGTCCTGGCGTCCGGCGCTATCATCCAGCTTCAGGATGGCGAGAACTACGTCTCGGTGTGGCCGAAGGCCAATGCCGAGAAGGCGCCGGTGCTGCCTTACAAGGGCTGGTGAACGTTCGTGAAGGCGGGGCTGCGCGCCCCGCCATTCCCAGGGTGATTTGATTTAGAGCAACGCGGCTCATGTCCTTTGTCCTCGTGCAGGTGATCGTCGGCGGGCTTCTGCTTGGCGCCGTCTACGCCCTGTTTTCCTCCGGCCTCACACTGGTGTGGGGCATGATGAACATCGTCAATTTCGCGCATGGCGACTTCGTCATGCTCGGCATGTACGTCGCCTATGTCGTCTACACCCTGATGGGGGGAGGGCCGATCCTCGGCGCACCGCTGGCGACGCTGGTGCTCGCGACCCTCGGCGTCGTGGTCTATTTCGCCCTGATCCGCGACATCATGAAGGGGCCGATGCTGGCGCAGATCCTCGGCACCTTCGGGCTGGCGCTGCTGCTGCGCTACTCCGTGTTCTGGTGGTTCGGCGCCAACTTCCTGTCGATGCCGCAGGATATCGTCGGCGGCACCTATGCCTTCGCAGGTCTCCGCATCGAGGCCTCGCGGCTGCTGGCCGGAATCGTCGCGCTGCTGGTGACGCTCGGCCTGCACCTGCTGCTGACGCGCACCTCGCTCGGCTCCAAGATGCTGGCGGTGGCGGAGGATCAAACCGCGGCCCAGCTGATGGGCATCCGGCCCGACACCATGCAGGCGATCGCCTGGGCGATCGCGGCCGGCGCCACCGGCCTTGCCGGCGCGCTGATCGCCAACTTCTTCTACATCGTACCGACGGTGGGCGAGACGCTCGGTATCGTCGCCTTCGTCACTGTGTCGCTGGGCGGCTTCGGCAGCGTGCCCGGCGCGCTGGTGGCGGGCTTGTTAATCGGTGTCATCGAATCGCTGTCCGGCTATCTGATCGGCGCGATCTACAAGGACATCGTCGTCTATGTGCTGTTCCTGTTCTTCCTCTGGTTCCGGCCGCAGGGCCTGATGGGGAAGATGTGATGCGGCGCTGGATCTGGCTCTCGGTCGTCGCCGCCATTGCGATCGCCTATCCGCTGCTCCTGTCCTCGCCGTTCCAGCAGCGCCTCGGCGCGCTGGTGCTGCTCTATGCCATTGCGGCCTCGGCCTGGAATATCGTCGGCGGCTATGCCGGGCAGGTGTCGGTTGGACATGTCGTGTTCTTCGGCTGCGGCGCCTATGCCGCGATGGGCTCCTACGCAAAATTCGGCCTGTCGCCGCTGTTCGGCATTCCCGGCGGCATCGTGCTGGCGGTGGGGCTCGCCGCGGTCATCGGCGTGCCGACGCTGCGCCTGTCGGGCCACTATTTCAGCATGGCGACAATCGCGGTGGCCGAGACCATGCGGCTGATCGTGACCAACACCGAATGGCTCGGCGCGGCCGTCGGGCTTTCGGGGCCGACCGTGCCGCGCAACATCTTCGATCTCTCGTTCCTGTCGTCGCTGCCGTACTACTATCTCTTCCTCGCCGTCCTCGTGATTACGCTTGCGATCACCTGGTGGATGACCAACAGCCGGATGGGATTTTACCTGCGCGCGATCAAGGATTCCGAGCGCGCCGCGCGTTCGCTTGGTGCGCCCGCGAGCCGCACCAAGCTCTACGCCTTCATGCTGAGCGCGGCGCTGACCAGCGTTGCCGGGGCGCTCTATGCGATGATGTTCGGCTTCGTCGATCCCGAGTCCGGTCTCGGCATCCTGATCTCGGTGAAGATCCTGATCATGGCGGCGCTCGGCGGGGCAGGGCTGCTGTTCGGCCCGCTGGTGGGCGCTGCGATCCTCGTGCCGCTGGAGGAGATCTCCAACAGCTGGCTCGGCGGCAAGGGGGCAGGCCTCACCTTCGTGGTCTATGGCGCGATCATCGTCCTGATCGCGCGCTTCCAGCCGGGCGGGCTGCTCAGCCTGTTCATCCGGCGCGGCAAGCCGAAGACGGATACGGGAGCCGGCCATGCTCCTTGAAGCGCGCAACATCACCAAGGCGTTCGGCAGCTTCAAGGCGGTGGACGACGCCTCCGTGACGCTGGAGCAGGGCGACATTCTCGGCCTGATCGGCCCGAACGGCGCCGGAAAATCGACCTTCTTCAACTGCCTCACCGGCGACCTCAAGACCACCTCGGGCCGCGTGCTGTTCGAAGGCCGCGACATCACCGACCTCACGCCGGAGCTGCGCGCCGAGCTCGGGCTCGCCCGTACCTTCCAGGTGCCGCAGACCTTCGAGGGCATGACGGTGCTCGAGAACGTCATGATCGGTGCGTTCCTGCGCTCCTCGCATCGCAAGGAGGCCGAGACCAAGGCGCATGCGGTGCTGGAGCGCGTCGGCATGAGCAGGCTGGCGGATGCGCCGGCGCGTTCGCTCGGCACGCCCGGCCGCAAGCGGCTCGAGATCGCCCGCGCGCTTGCGACCGAGCCGAAGGTGCTGCTGCTCGACGAGGCCATGGCCGGCCTCAACGCGCATGAGGTGAAGCTCGCGATCGATCTCGTCCGCGAGATCCATGGCTCCGGCATCACGCTCGTCATCGTCGAGCACATCATGGAAGTGATCATGTCGCTGGCGAGCCGCGTGATGGTGTTTCACCAGGGCAAGGAAATCGCGCACGGGAGCCCACGCGAGGTCACGTCCAACCCGGCGGTGATCGCGGCCTATCTCGGCACCCGCGCGGCGAAGGCCGCGGCCGGCCATACGCCGGTCGAGCTGATGGGCGGGCCGGATCTATGAGCGGGGCGCTTCTGCGGATCGAGCATCTCGAGGTGCGCTACGGCGATTTGATCGGCATCTCCGACGTCTCGCTGGAGGTGCCCGAGGGCAGCGTCGTCGCGCTGCTCGGCTCCAATGGCGGCGGCAAGACGACGACGCTGAACGCGATCGCCGGTCTCATCCCCGTTCATTCCGGCTCGATCAGCTTTCGCGGCGAGGAGATCGCCGGGCAGAAGGCCTTTGCGATCGTGCGCAAGGGTCTGGCGCTGTCGCCGGAGGGCTGGCGGCTGTTCGTGCAGCAGAGCGTCGAGAACAATCTGATGCTTGGCGCGACGCCGCTGCACGACAAGTCGAAGCAGGCCGCGCTGCTCGAACGCGTCTACGAGATCTTCCCGCGCCTGAAGGAGCGCCGCAACCAGCGCGCCGGCACCATGTCCGGCGGCGAGCGGCAGATGCTGGCGGTTGGCCGTGCGCTGATGAGCGACCCAAAACTCCTGATGCTGGACGAGCCCTCGCTCGGCCTCGCGCCGGCGGTGGTCGAGTCCATGTACGAGACCTTTGGCCGCCTGCACCGCGAGGGTCTGACCATCCTGCTCGCCGAGCAGTCGATCGAGCTCGCGCTCGAGGTCTCCGACTTCGCGACCGTGCTCCAGGTCGGCAAGAGCGTGCTCTCGGGAACGGCGGCCGCGCTCGCGCAGGACCCGCAGGTGCAGAAGGCCTATCTCGGCGTGGACTGACCGGCTTCCGACTGCAGCAGCAACAACAGGCAGCCGGCGAGCCGCGTCTCCATCTCCTTCGACGACAGCGACAGCGGGCCGGGATCGTTGAGGATCGCGTTCACCAGCGTGCCCAATACGACCTGGAAGCCGAAGGCGATGGCACGGGTCTTTGCGGCTTTGCGGCCCTTGCCCATGGCCGGGAGCAGGAGAGGCGTGGCGCGCGCGGTCGTCGTTTGCGCGAGGGCCTTGAACGGCGTCCATTTGTCCGGACGGGTGTCGTCGTGCTGGAGCGCGGCGCGCAGCACGCCCTCGTGGTCCCGCATCCAGGCGATGATGCCGCTGACGATGACACGACAAAGCTGGTCCAGACCGGTATCCGCTGACGGTCGCCTGATCTCGCCAAGCCGCTGCTCGCCGTCGCGCGCGGCCAGCGCCATCAGCGCGTTGAAATAGGCCTCCTTGCTCTCGAAGCGGCTGTAGAAGGCGCCCACGGTGGCGCCGACTTCGGCGCAGAGAGCCTCGATCGAGAGCTCGGCAAGGTTGCGGGTTCGCAGCATGTCGGCGCCGGCGCGCAGCAGCGCCAGCGTGGTCTGGTGGCTGCGCTTCTGCCGCGAGGGGGCGACCCCGGGCAGGTCGAAGTCGCGAAACCCGGGCTCCGAACGTAATTGCATCCGCGCTTGCATCCGACTTAAATCATAATCATAATTCGGATTATAATTTAGAAGACGGCCGGCCGCGGGTCAACTGTGGCATGCCGGGGCAACAAGCCTAAGGGCAACAAGCCCAAGGCAACGAGCAGGGAGGAGCAGATGAGCGCAGGCAGCACCGCGCCGTTCCGCGGCACCGTCGGCAAGACGGTCGCGGACTCAAAGCCTTGGTGGCCTGACGCCGTGAAGCCGCCCGAGGGCGCGCCGAACATCCTGGTGGTGCTGTTCGACGACGTCGGCTTCTCCGATTTCGGCTGCTACGGCTCGGCGATCAGGACGCCGACCATCGACAAGCTCGCAGCCGAAGGCCTGCGCTACAGCGGTTTCCACACCACGGCGATGTGCTCGACGACGCGCGCGGCGCTGCTGACCGGGCGCAACCATCATTCGGTCGGCGTCGGCTGCCTCGCCAATTTCGACTCGGGCTATCCCGGCTATCGCGGCAAGATCGCGCGCGAGGCAGGGACGCTCGCCGAGATGCTGCGCGTGCACGGCTATCGCAACTACATGATCGGCAAATGGCACGTCACGCCGCTGACCGAGAGCGGCGCCACCGGCCCGTTCGACGGCTGGCCGCTCGGCCGCGGTTTCGACCGCTTCTACGGCTTCCTTGATGCCGAGACCGACCAGTACGCGCCGGAGCTCGTCTCGGACAACACGCATATCGACCCTCCGGGGACCTATGCCGACGGCTATCATCTGACCGAGGATCTGATCGACCAGGCCATCCGCTTCATCGGCGATCATCACGCCGACCGGCCGGAGCTTCCCTGGCTGACCTGGGTCGCGCTCGGCGCCTGTCACGCGCCGCACCAGGCGCCGGCCGATATCATCCGAAGCTACGACGCTGCCTTCGCGCACGGCTGGGACGTCGAGCGCGAGCAGCGGCTGGCGCGCCAGAAGGCGATGGGACTGGTGCCGCCGGACACGCGGATGCCTGCGCGTAACGACGGCGTCAAAGCCTGGGAGGAGCATTCGGCCGACGAACGCCGCGTCTTCACCCGCCTGCAGGCGGCGTTCGCCGGCATGCTCGATCATTCCGACCGCCATCTCGCGCGCCTCGTCGCGTTCCTGGAGACAGCAGGCATTCGCGACAACACCGCGATCATCGTGATGTCCGACAACGGTGCGAGCCAGGAGGGCGGGCCGCTCGGCTTCGTCAATGCGATGGGGCCGTTCAACTTCAAGCCGGAGCCGATCGCCGAAAAGCTGGCCCGCATCGACGACATCGGCGGCCCCGACACCCACAGCAACTTCCCGCATGGCTGGGCGATGGCGTCCAACACACCGCTGCGTCGCTACAAGCAGAACACCCATGGCGGCGGCATCCGCGATCCCTTCGTCGTCAACTGGCCTAAGAAGATCGCAGGTCAGGGCGAATTGCGGCATCAGTTCGTGCACGCCTGCGATCTCACGCCGACGCTGCTGGAGCTGATCGGGATCGAGCCTCCGAACACGATCGCCGGCTGCCCGCAGATGCCGCTCGAGGGGGAGAGCTTTGCGCGCTCGATCACCGATGCCTCAGCGCCCTCAAAGGGCTCGCCGCAATATTTCGAGATGTTCGGCCATCGCGGCCTCTGGCAGGGCGGCTGGAAGGCGGTCGCGTTCCATCCGTCGGGCACGCCGTTCGAGAACGACAAATGGGAGCTGTTCCATCTCGACGAGGATTTCTCCGAGACCAATGATCTCGCCGCACGGGAGCCGGAGCGTCTGGCCGCGATGATCGCGACATGGTGGAAGGAGGCCGAGAGGCACAAGGTGCTGCCGCTCGACGACCGCTTCGGTCCGCGCTTTGCGGAGAATGCCGCGCGCTTCCACGGCGCGCGCCACCATTTCGTCTTTCACGCCGGCATGGGCCACGTGCCGACCGACGTTGCGCCCGACGTGCGTAGCCGCAGCTACACCATCGAGGCCCACGTCGAGATCGAGGAGCAGGGGGCGGACGGCGTGCTGATTGCGCACGGCGATGCGACCTCGGGCTACAGTCTCTACGTCAGGGATGGCTACCTCGTGCACGACCTCAACATCGGCGGGAGCCATCAGCTCGTGCGCTCGGATCGGAAAGTGCCGTCAGGTGCGCGCCGGCTCGGCGTTCATGTGGAGCGCCTGGTGCGCAAGGAGCCGCCGGCCAAGGGCTCGCGCACCGGCGTGACCGAATACACCCTGCTGATCGACGGCGAGCCAGTGGGCTCGCTCCAGACCCAGCTCGGCTTCCATACGCTGATCTCGTGGTCGGGTCTCGACATCGGCCGCGACCGCGGCAGCCCGGTCTCGCACTACGAGGCGCCGTTCGAATTCGAGGGCCGGCTGCTGCGCGTCACCGTCACCATGCACAATGATCAGAAGCTCGACGGCAATGCCGTCGGCAACGCGCAGATGGCGCGGCAGTGAGGACGCTGCATCCGCGCCGTCATTGCGAGGAGCGAAGCGAAGAAGCAATCCGGAAGCTTTCCGCAAAGGCAGTCTGGATTGCTGCGCTGCGCTCGCAATGACGAGGTGAGAGACCCGAGCGCGCCAGCAGCAAGCCCGGGCGCAGTAGCTACTTGATCTTGTCGTAGGCCGCCGCGAAGTCGCCGAGCGGCATCGGGATCGCGATCGTTTCCTTCGCCATGTTCTGGAAGGAGACCTTGAGCTGCTTGCCCGAGCGCAGAGCCGTGAGCAGGTCCGCCGCGATCGGCGTCGAAGCGTAGCAGCCGCGATTCTCGCAGGTCTGGATCTGCAGGTCGAACGTCTTGCCCTCGTCGACCTGGAGCTTGGCGCCGACGGGAAGGTTGAGGCCGAGCGGCAATTGCAGCAGTGCCACGGGCGTGCGCGTGTCGGGCGCGATGCGGATGTTGATCAGGACGACGGTCTGGCCGGTCTTGGTCAGCACCGCGTTCTGCTCCATCGCGCATTCGAGCGGCGCATCGCGGCTGGCGCTGGTGCAGCGGACGATCCAGCCGGGCTGACCGGGAGCACCGTCGGCCTGTTGCTGCGTCGGTGCAGGCGTGGGCTGTGCCGCGGGAGCAGGGGGAGCGGCGTTCTTCTTGGCGCCCTGCTGGGCGTACGCGGCGCCGATCGACAACAGGGCAGCAGCGGTGAGGGCAACAAGTCTGGATTGCATGGACATGGCGAAACCGCGTTGGCGTGAACCGAGGCCTCGCTGTAGCGTTGCGAGGCGCGCGGCGCAAGCTTACTCGGCGGCTTCCTTGACGGTGCCGTGCTCGGGAGCTTGGTGGCCTTCACCGTCGCCTGAACGGCCCCAGCCCGAGAACCAGTTGTTGAGCTCGTCGAGGTAGAGATAGACGACTGGCGTGGTGAACAGTGTCAGCGCCTGGCTGACGATCAGGCCGCCGACCATGGCGTAGCCGAGCGGCTGGCGGATCTCGGCGCCGGTGCCGTGGCCGAGCATCAGGGGCACGCCGCCGAGCAGGGCGGCCATCGTCGTCATCATGATCGGACGGAAGCGCAGCAGCGCGGCCTGGCGGATCGATTGCTCCGGCGTCTTGTGCTCGTCGCGTTCGGCGGCGATGGCGAAGTCGACCATCATGATGCCGTTCTTCTTCACGATGCCGATGAGCAGGATGATGCCGATCAATGCGATGAGGCTGAAGTCGAATCCGGCCGCCATCAGGATCGCGAGTGCGCCGACGCCGGCCGAGGGCAGGGTCGACAGAATCGTGATCGGGTGGATGTAGCTCTCGTAGAGGATGCCGAGGATCAGATAGACCACCACCAGCGCGGCGAGGATCAGCAGCGGCACCGTGCCGAGCGACTGCTGGAACGCCTGCGCGGTACCCTGGAAGCTCGAGTTCAGCGTCGGCGGCGCGCCGAGATCGGCCATCGCCTTCTGCACGGCCTCGGTGGCCTGGCCGAGCGCGACACCTTGCGCGAGGTTGAAGCTGATCGTGATCGCCGGGAACTGGCCCTGGTGGCTGATCGAGAGCGGGCGGACCGGATCGGTGGTCCAGGTCGCGAAGGTCGACAGCGGCACCTGGTCGCCGGTCAGCGGCGATTTCAGATAGAGCTTGTTGAGGCTGTCGAGATTGCCCTGCAGCTCCGGCAGGATCTCGAGGATCACCTTGTAGGTGTTGAGCTGGGTGAAATACTGCGTCACCTGCCGCTGCCCGAAGGCGTCGTACAGCGTGTCGTCGATCAGCTGCGGCTGGATGCCGTAGCGCGAGGCGGTGTCGCGGTTGATCTTGAGCTGGACCGTGGTGCCCTGGGTCTGCTGGTCGGTGGCGACGTCGCGCAGCTCAGGCAGCGTCTGCATCTTGGCCAGGATCTTCGGCGCCCAGTCGTTGAGCTCGGCGAGATCGGCATCCTGCAGGGTGAACTCGAACTGCGTGCGCGTCGGCCGGCCGCCGAGGCGGACGTCCTGGGCCGCCTGCATGTAGAGGCGGGCGCCGGACACCTTCTCGAGCTTGGGACGTAGCCGCGCGATGATCTGCTGCGCCGAAGCCTCGCGCTGGTTGCGCGGCTTCAGCGTGATGAACATGTTGCCGTTGTTGCCGGCGCGGCCGCTGCCGCCGATGTTCATCGCGATCGTGGCGACGTCGGGGTCGTCCATCACGATCTTGCCGAGCTCGACCTGACGGCGCTGCATCTCCTTGAACGAGATGTCCTGCGAGGCTTCGGAGGTCGCAGTGATCAGGCCGACGTCCTGCTGCGGGAAGAAGCCCTTCGGGATCAGGATGAACAGGTAGATCGACAGGCCGAGCGTGGCGAAGAAGATCGCGAGCGTGGTGCGCCGCCAGGCGAGGGCATGGTCCAGCACGTATTCGTAGCCGCGCAGCATGCCGTCGAAGGCGCGCTCGCTCCACTGGTAGAACTTGCCGTGGGACACTTCGCCGTGGGCGCGCAGGAAGCGCGAGGCCATCATCGGCGTCAGCGTCAGCGACACGAACATCGAGACGAAGATGGTCATGGCCAGAACGACGGCGAATTCCCGGAACAGGCGCCCGATGATGCCGCCCATCAGCAGCAGCGGGATCAGCACCGCGACCAGCGAGATGCTGATCGACACGATGGTGAAGCCGATTTCCTTGGAACCGCGGAAGGCCGCCGCCATCGGCGATTCGCCTTCCTCGATGTAGCGCGTGATGTTCTCGAGCATCACGATGGCGTCGTCGACGACGAAGCCGACCGCGATGGTGAGCGCCATCAGCGATAGATTGTCGAGCGAATAGCCGACCACCCACATCAGCGCGCACGCACCCAATAGCGCCAATGGAACCGTGATGGTGGGGATGACGGTGGCCCAGAAGCTGCGCAGGAAGATGAAGATGACCATGACCACGAGGGCGATGGTCAAAAGCAAGGTGAACTGGACGTCCTCGACCGCGGCGCGGATCGTGGTGGTGCGGTCGCTGATCAGCTCGATCTTGATCGCGGGCGGGATCGCGGCCACGAGACGGGGCAGGGTCGCCTTGATCCGGTCGACGGTCTCGATGACGTTGGCGCCCGGCTGCTTGAAGATCACCAGGAACACGCCGCGCTTGCCGTTGGCCCAGGCCGCCTGCTTGGCGTCTTCGGCGCCGCTGACCGCCTGGCCGATGTCGCGGATTCGCAACGGACCGCCGTTGCGATAGGCGATGATGACGTCGTTCCAGTCCTTGGACTGGGTGAGCTGGTCGTTGGCGTAGATCGTGTAGGCGCGCTTCTCGCCGTCGATGTTGCCCTTGGGGCTGTCGACCGTGGTGATCGCGATCTGGCTGCGAACGTCCTCCATCGACAGGCCCTTGGCGACGAGCTTGGCCGGGTCGACCTGGATGCGGATGGAGGGCTTTTGCTGGCCGCCGATGAAGACCTGGGCCACGCCCGAGAGCTGGCTGATCTGCTGGGCGAGCTGGGCGTCGACCGCGTCGCTGACGCTGGTCAGGGGCAGCGTCTCGGAGGTTGCCGACAGCAGCAGGATCGGAGCGTCGGCCGGGTTGACCTTGCGGTAGGTCGGCGGCGAGGGCAGGTTCTTCGGCAACTGGCCGCTGGCGGCGTTGATGGCGCCCTGCACGTCGTTGGCGGCGCCGTCGATGCTGCGGTTGAGGTCGAACTGGATGGTGATCGACGCGGTGCCGAGATAACTCGTCGAGGTCATCTGGGCGATGCCGGGGATCTGGGCGAACTGGCGCTCCAGCGGCTGGGCCACCGACGAGGCCATCGTCTCGGGGCTGCCGCCCGGTAGGTTGGCGGTGATCTGGATCGTCGGGAAGTCGACCTGCGGCAGCGGCGCGACCGGCAGCAGGGGATAGGCGACGAGACCGACGAAGAGGATGCCGGCCATCAGCAGCGAGGTGCCGATGGGATAACGGATGAAAGGTGCCGAAATCCCGCCTTCGGTCATTCCCGTCGTACCTTATTCTGTCCCGGTTCTGAACTTGCCACCGCCGTCGAGACGAGGCTTCCGGGTTGCACCTTGAATTGACCGCCAGTGATAACCTGCTGCCCGGGCGAGAGCCCTTCGTCGACGACGGAATGGCCGTCGATGGAGTAGCTGACCTTGATCTTGTGAACCTCGGCCTTGTTGTCCTGATTGACGGTGTAGGCATAGAGGCCGTTGGTCGAATGCTGGACCGCGTCATCGGGAACCACGGTCGCGTCCTTCAGGGTGCGCACCAGAAGGCGGGTCGAGACCGATTGTCCCGGCCACAGCGAGTGGTCCTTGTTGTCGAACACCGCCTTCAGCCGGATCGTCCCGCTGGTCGTGTCGACCTGATTGTTGATGACGGCAAGCTTGCCTTCCGCCAGCGTCTTCTTGCCGTCGGTGGTGAAGGCGATGACCTTGAGCGCCCCGGCCTTCTGGCCCTCGCTGATATAGGGAAGCTGGTCCTCGGGCGCGGTGAAGATCACCGAGATCGGCTCGACCTGCGTGATCGTGACGATGCCCGTCTGCGAGGAGGCGGTGGCGATGTTGCCGACGTCGACCTGGCGCAGGCCCGCGACGCCGGTGATCGGCGCCTTGACCTGGGTGTAGTCGAGCTGGGTCTGGGCGTTGGCGATCGCGGCTTCGTCGGCGGCGATCTGGGCGGTGAGCTGGGCGACGGTCGAGCGCTGGCTGTCGACCCGCTGCGCGGTTGCGAACTCGCCCAGCTTCATGGCGCGCTGGAGCTCGAGATTGGCGTTGGCGATATTCGCTTCGTCCTGGGCCTTCTTGGCTTTGGCCTGGTCGAGCGTGGCTTGATAGGGGCGGGGATCGATCGAGGCGAGAAGCTCGCCCTCCTTGACGATCTGCCCTTCGGTGAAGGCGATCTTGTCGATCTGCCCGTCGACCCGGGTCCGGACCTGGACCGTGTTGAAACCCTGAACCGTGCCGAGACCGGTCAGATAGACCGGAAAATCAACCTTCTGGACCGGCGTGACGCTGACGGGAATGGGGGGCGCGCGGGGCGGACCCTTTTGAGCTGTCTGGGCTTTTCCGGCGTCCGGCGAGCCGTATTTGTACCAACCGTAGTAACCCGCGGAGGCCACGGCCGCGAGGATCAGAATCCAGAGGATCGGCCGTGTTTTTTTCATATCGGCTCGTGTCGGCTTCTTATGCCCTAGCTTACGAATTTTGGGGCAATCGTAGGGTTCCAGCGCGCTTGTATAATACACGCCAAGTTCCAGTGTAAACAGCACTATCGGCAGGGAATCCTAAACAATTGGAAAGCTTTGCACGGTCTGGGCAACGCGCTGGCGCGCCGGTGTGCAGTGCTGCATTTTCCCAACCGAAACGATCAGCGTGCAAACCTTGTGCAATGATCGGAAACGGTGTGCCGAGGCCGTATGGCGCGCTGGCCGCAATCGCGAGCAGGGCGCACCCGCAAGAACGGTTCTAAATCGCGCGGCCCGCGTTTCGGTTGTCAGGAAAATCGGCATCGTCCATATCGGCGCCTCCACGAGGAGGACATGATGGACGAACTGAACGGCAAGCTGATCGCGTGCCAGATTCTGATCACGGGGTTGATCGCGCGCGTCGCCAACGAGCAGCGCGATCCCTTGCGCTTTCTCACCGACTTCCGCGACGAGATCAAAGCCGTGGTCAACGGCGTCAACATCACCGGCATGGAGAGCACAGATCGCGTGCGCGCCGTTGCGCAGAAAACCGTCGACGAATTGTTCTCGCTGATGAAGCCGCCGAGCAGCGATTGATATCGCGCGCCAATCGTCGATTTCGCGGTATTTTTCGTGGCTATTTTAGAACGAGTCCAATCTTTGTTTAGAACCGTTTCAAACTACAGTTTAGAATCGTTTTGATCTGGACTTATTCAAGGGTTCTCGCGGCTTGCCCGCATTGACCCACTATTTTGCCGCCGATACCAACAGCCCAATCGCTCGTCGAAGTGAACGAGCGAACATGAAGATGGGGCGTGTTGTAATGGGGCAGGTGGTCGCACCGAAGTCGTTGCGTTCGGTCGCAGCATTCGATCCGGTTGATGAAAAGTCTTCGGGAATTTCCGGCAAGAAGGTCTCGGCCGTCGCGAGCCTGATCGCGGTGGCGTCGGTGTCGAGCGGCGCAGAGGCGCAGCAGTCGAACCTGCCGCCGGTGACGGTCGATGCTCCCGTCGCGCGTCCGCGTCCGACCGCATCGAAGCCGACGCCTGATCAGGTCCGCGCGCGTAACGCACTGCGCCGCGCAGCGCAGCGGCAGCAGGCGGCCCAGCAGGCGGCCGCTCCCGCGGCACCGGCCGGCGAGGTGGACCGCAATCCCTATTCGGATCCGGCTGCGCCGTACAAGGTCGACCACGTCCAGGCCTCGGGCAAGTTTCCCGAGCCGCTGCTGAACACGCCGAAGACCATCACGGTGCTCAGCAAGGAGGTGCTCGAGGACAAGAACGCCACGACGTTGAAGGAGATCGGGCGCTCGACCGCCGGCGTGACGCTGGGCTCGGGCGAGGGCGGCAACGCGTTCGGCGACCGCTTCTTTATCCGCGGCTTCGACGCGCGCAACGACGTCTTCATCGACGGCATTCGCGATCCCGCGGTCTCGATCCGCGAGAACTTCTTCACCGAGCAGATCGAGATCCTGCGCGGCCCGGCGTCGTCCTATGCCGGCCGCGGCACCGCCGGCGGCGCCATCAACATCGTCACCAAACAGGCCGGTGATCGCAACTTCCAGCGCATCGATTCCGAGTTCGGCACCGACATGACCAAGCGCGTCACGATCGACGTCAACCAGGTCGTCGATCCGACGTTCTCGGTGCGCACCGGCGGTCTGTTCCAGGACGCCAACGTCGCCGGGCGCAACTACGTGACCGACAATCGCTGGGGCAGCTTCGTCTCGACCAAGTACACCCCGACCAACGACATCAAGATCACGACGAACTACGTCCACACCGACTTGAGCGGCTATCCCGATTTCGGCGTGCCCTACTACAAGCAGGGCAACGTGCCGGTGACCTCGGCGGGCATTCCGCGCCAGAACTGGTACGGCTTCCTCAACCGCGACTTCCAGACTGCGCGGCAGGATTTCGGCACCGGCACGATCGAGTACAAGGTCAACGAGGCCATCACGCTGACCAGCAAGGTGCGCGGCGAGCATTCGGTCCTGAACTACATCGGCACGCTGCCGCAGAACCCGAACACGATCGCCGGCAATCCGATGCTCTGGACCACGACGGCGAGCGCGCAGAGCCGCTACCAGAACGTGGACGTGTGGGCCAACCAGAACGAGGCCACGTTCAAGCTCGACACCGGCGGGGTCAAGCACACCGCAGTGTTCGGCGTCGAATACAGCAACGAGAACATCTCGATCGACCGTTACACCGGCCTCTCGTCGGAGCTGTTCGGCGGCGGCTCGACCAGCAACGGTGCGGTCACGGGCGTCAATCTTTACGCGCCGCAATACACCTACATTCCCTTCAGCACTCTGCCCTCGCTGGTCGGAAACCCGACGCGTTATGGCGTCAACACCAGCAGCGTGTACGTCATGGACACCGCGAACTGGCAGGACACCATCATCCTCAACGGCGGCGTCCGCTATGACGGCTACAGCCAGAGCTCGTCCACGAACTCGGCCTGGCTCAAGCAGAGCAACGATCTCGTCAATTACAACGTCGGCGCGGTCTACAAGCCGATGTCGATCGGCAGCGTCTATGTGGCCTATGCGACCTCGGCCAATCCGTTCGGCTCGGAGCTCGACGCGACCGGCACCGATTACGGTGGCGTTCCCGCCAACACGGCCATCCTGCTCGGGCCCGAGCGCAACAAGGCGGCCGAGGTCGGCACCAAGTGGGAGCTGGCGGATCGTCACCTGCTGGTCAGCGCTGCGCTGTTCCAGACCACGAAGGACAATGCGCGAGAGACCGTGCCCGTGAACGGCGTGCAAACGCTGACATCGGGTGCGGCCTACAGGATCCAGGGCATCGACATCGAGGCAGAGGGCAAGATCACCGATCGCTGGAGCATCTTCGGCGGCTTGGTGCTGATGCAGTCGAAGGTCACGCAGAGCGGCATCGCCTCCAACATCGGCCTGCAGCTCGCCAACGTCGCCCACCAGTCGTTCAGCATGCTGACCAAGTACAAGTTTGACGGCGGCTGGGAGCTCGGCGGGCAGGCGGTGTATCGCTCGAAGGTCTATGGCGGCACGTTCGCGGCGAACACCGGCAACGAGCTGCCGGCCTATTGGCGCTTCGACGCCTTCGTCGAGAAGAAGATCGACAAGAACTGGACGATGAAGTTCTACGCCCAGAACCTCACCAACAAGCTGTACTACGATACGCTCTATCGCAGTGCAGTGCCGTTCGTGGCGGTCGCGCCGGGACGGGCGTTCTACATCGTCACGACAGCGAAGTTCTGATCATGCTGACGTGCCTGCCTGGCATCCTGAGCAAAGATGATGTGGCGGATTTCCGCCGCATCATGGATGCCAGCGAATGGGAGGATGGCCGCTCGACCGCAGGGTCGCAGTCGGCCATGGTCAAGCGCAACGAGCAATTGCCGCCCGATGGCGAGGTCGCGAGAAAACTCGGCAACCGCATCATCTCGGCGCTGACGTCGAACCCGCGCTTCATCGCGGCGGCGATCCCGCTCCAGATCTTCCCGCCGCTGTTCAACCGCTATGCGGCCGATAGCGGCCACCATTTCGGCCTGCACGTCGACAATGCGATCCGTGGCGACCGCCTGACCGGCCTTCGCATCCGCACCGACCTGTCGGTCACGCTGTTCCTCGCCGAGCCGGAAGAATATGACGGTGGCGAACTTGTGATCGAGGACACCTACGGTTCGCACGAAGTCAAGTTGCCAGCGGGCGACTGCGTGCTCTATCCCTCGACCAGCCTCCATCTCGTCACGCCGGTGACGCGGGGAACGCGGGTTGCGTCTTTCTTCTGGCTTCAGAGCATGATACGGGACGATCAAGCCCGGAGCATGATCTTTGACCTCGACACCGCGATACAGGCGCTGGTGGAACGGCTCGGGCGTGACGATCCCGAAACGGTCAAATTGACGGGTATCTATCACAATCTCATTCGCTACTGGGCCGAAGTATGAAGATCACAAATCTCCAAGCCAGTCTTGCCGTAGCCGTCGTTCTGACGGCCGCCTGGCTCGCATCGCCTGTTTCGGCCCAGACGCAAACCCAGCAGCCGGCTGCCCAGGCACCCGTCGCAGCTCCAGCCCCGGCTCCCGCGGCTCCGGTCGCAGCCGCCCCGGTGGCTCCCTCGGCCGCCGCGGCTCCCACGGCTGCCGCACCGGCCGCCGCCAAGGCAGAGGCTGTCTCCATGGCGCCGGCCATGAAGGAGTTGTCACCCTGGGTGATGTTCATGTCGGCGGACGTCATCGTGAAGGCGGTGATGATCGGGCTCGCCTTTGCATCGCTCGTGACCTGGACGGTCCTGATCGCCAAGTCGATCGAGCTGTCGGTCGCCTCCGGCAAGCTGCGTTCGGCGCTGAAGAAGATCGCCGAGGCGCGCTCGCTCGCCGAGGCGCAGATGGCGCTCGGCGCCAAGCAGGGCATCCTGCCGTCCTTCCTGGCGGCGGCGCTCCGCGAGGCGCGGATGTCGGCTGGGCTCTCCAGCGATGCCGGCATCAAGGAGCGCGCCGCCTCGAGCTTCCAGGAGATCGTGCGCGCCGAGGCGCGGCGCATCCGCATCGGCATGGGCGTGCTCGCGACCATCGGCTCGACCTCGCCCTTTGTCGGCCTGTTCGGCACGGTCTGGGGCATCATGAACAGCTTCATCGGCATCTCGAAGTCGCAGACCACGAACCTTGCCGTGGTCGCGCCCGGCATCGCCGAGGCGCTGCTCGCCACCGCGATCGGCCTCGTCGCCGCCATTCCCGCCGTCATCATCTACAATCACTTCTCGCGCGTGACGAAGAGCTATCTCGAGCTGGTCAGCCGTGCCTCGGGCGCGGCCGCCCGGCTGCTCTCGCGCGATCTCGATCGCAGCCACGGCAGCGTGCATTCGCGCGCAGCGGAGTGAACCATGGCCGTTTCGCTCGCAGACAACGATGATGACGACGATTTCTCGGAAACGCATGACATCAACGTCACGCCGTTCATCGACGTCATCCTGGTGCTGCTGATCATCTTCATGGTCGCAGCGCCGCTCTCGACGGTCGATCTGCCGATCGACCTGCCGACCTCGAGCGCGACACCGCAGAAGAAGCCGGACAAGCCGACCTATCTCAGCATCAAGCGCGACCTGACGCTCGCCATCGGAGAGGACTCCGTGCACCGCGCCGAGCTGATCATGACGCTCGACTCGATGTCCGACATGAGCAAGGACAAGTACCTGTTCCTGCGCGCCGATCGGTCCGTGCCCTATGGCGAATTGATGGGCGTCATGGAGCTGTTGCGCTCCGGCGGTTACACACGGGTGAAGCTGGTTGCGCTCGAAGGGCCACCTTCGGCGGCGGGCGCGTCCGCCGCAGGCACAGCGCAGCCCTAGAGGTTCGTCATGTCCGACGCCGAGCTCGAACCCAGATCATCCCGGAAGCTTTGGATCCTGGCTGCGGTCGCCGCAGTCGCGCTCCATGTGGGCGGGGCTGCGCTCGCGCTGGCGAATCTGCAGGCCGACGACGGCGACGAAGGGCTGGGCGCGGCGGGGGCGGAGTTCGCGGTCGAGATGACGTCGCCGCCGGCGCGCGAGACCGACATGCCGCCGGGGCCGACGGACTCGGAGGAGCAGGAGGAGCGCCCGGCGCTGCCCGAGCAGAAGGCCGAGGTCAAGGAGACGGATCTGCCGCAGGACCGGCCGCAGCAGGTCGAGGAGGCCGACCGGATCGTCACCGAGAACAAGCCGAAAAAAGAGCAGGACGACGATCCGAAGCTCGCCGCCGTCGAGACGCCCGCGATGGAAGCGTCGCAGAAGTCGGTCGCGATGGAGCGGCAGACCTTCGAGGACGCCACGCGCGAGGCCGAGAAGGCGATGGCGCCCGTGCTCGGCATCGGCAAGGACCTGCTGAAGCTGACGGCCGACTGGAACCGGAAGATCAGCGCGCATCTTTCGGCGCATAAGGTCAATCCGGAAGGCAAGGAACCCAATAACCAGACGGCCAAGGTAAGCTTCGCGCTGAACCGGCGGGGCAACGTGCTGTCGGTGGACGTGGTGCAGTCGTCAGGGGATCCGGCCTACGATGCGGCCGCGATCTCCATGGTCCACAAATCCGATCCGTTCCCGACACCGCCGGCCGCGCTGACCGAGGATCGTTACGAGCGCACGGTCGAGATCATGTTCAAGCCGCCGGACGACAAGAAAAAGAAGAAGCAGGCTCAGCGCCAGTAGAGCCGGATCCCGACGTAAACCACGACCAGGCAGGCGAAGATCAGCGCCACCGGGAGAGGCCGCTTCTGGGTTCCCGCGGCCGCGCCAGTCCCGAAAAAGCCTGATGTCTTCGGCTTCGGAGGCGGACGGCGGAAGGCGGTAACATTGTCCGCTGCAGGTTCGGACTGGCGGGTGCGGACGTCGGGCGGAGTTCCCGCGCCGCCCATCTCGGAATAATAGGCCTTGTAGATCGCGCCGATGGTGGCCTCGGTGGCCTCGCCCTCGCTCATCTGCGCCAGCAGGTTCTTGTAGCTGCTCAGGAACTCCTGGGCCTCCGGGGGCAGCGCGGACGACCCGTTGAGCTTGGCCATCATCTTCCAGGTGGCGAAATCCGCGCGGGCACGGGTGTCCGCGCGTCGCGCGATCAGCATATCGGCAGCTTTGACCAAGTCGGCCTCTGGCCCTTCGGCTCGTGTTCGGGTGATGCAGTTCAACTACCCATTGCCGGTCAGGAAGAGAACAGCCTGAATCACATAACCGGTCAACGTTCGCAGTATTCCTGAAATAACATCAAGATTTAGACCGAACTGCGAGCCCGCGAGCGGCAGCAGGATCAACAGGCCGATCAGGATCAACATACCGAACGGCTCGAGCCGGGCCAGCGGCAGGGCAAGTGGCCGCGGCAGCAGCCCGACCGCAACACGGCCACCATCGAGCGGGGGGATCGGCATCATGTTGAAGACGGCCAGGACGGCGTTGATGAGCAGCGCATTCTTGAGGTTGTCGAAGATCCACTGCGCCGCCCCCGCCGGCGCGAAGGGCAGGGCGTGCAAGGCGAGGGCCGCCGCGAGCGCCAGCAGGATGTTGGTGGCGGGCCCGGCCAGCGCCACCCAGACCATGTCGAGCCTGGGGTGGTTGAGCTTGCGGAAATTCACCGGCACCGGCTTGGCATAGCCGAACAGGAACGGCGAATGCGCGAACAGCAGCATTGCCGGGAGGATCACGGTGCCGAACGGGTCGATATGCTTGAACGGGTTGAAGCTGACGCGACCGAGTTGCCAGGCCGTATTGTCGCCGAGGCGGTAGGCGACGAAAGCGTGCGCGGCCTCGTGGAAGGTGATGGCCAGCACCAGCGGCAACACCCACACGGAGAGGTCATAAAGGGAAATGTTCACGGCTCGTCCGTCCCGGTTTGGCTCGCGGCCTTGCAGCCAACCCGGCCAATCCGGTGGTGGGGCAACGCGTCAGGTCAGCATATGGGACACTTGTTCCGAAATCCCAACCTGTAAATGATCCGCCAGCAAGCTGCCCGCGCGCGACAGGTTGCGCGCACGGTGGAGGTGGATGTCCGCCGCCGGCAGCGGAGGCAGGCCGTCGCGCTCCGACAGGACGCGGAGGCGAGCGGGCAGGGTGCCGGCTTTCACGACAGTGATCGCAAGACCCTGTGCTGCGATTGCTTCCACCGCCGCAAGCGTCCGGCTGACAAAGGCCAGCCGCCACGGCCGGCCGGCGGCATCGAGCGCCTCCGCGGCCCAGTGCCGGAACAGGCAGCCTGTCGGATAGAGCGCGACGCGCAGAATGTCCTGCGCCTCAACCGGGTATGACTTCGCCGCGGCCCACACCGCCTGCTCGCGTCGCAGCAACTCGCCGTTTCCGCAGCCTTCCGGATGCATGGCGATGACGAGATCATAGGCCTCGCCGAGCCGCGCCGGCATCGTCGCGGTCAATCCGGTCTCGATCTCGACGCGGATCTCGGGATGGCTTTGGGCGAAGCGCGCCAACAGGGGCGGAATGACGAGCGTGCCGTAATCGTCCATCACGCCGAGGCGGACGACGTCGTCGCGCTTGCGCCTGCGCAGTGCATCGATCGCCTCTGCGTTGAGGTCGAGCAGCCGCCTTGCATAGACGAGGAGCTCATTGCCCGCTGCGGTCAGCGCGACGCCGGCCCTGGCGCGTTGAAACAGCCTGGTGTCGAGCCGCTCCTCCAGGCGCCTGATCTGGACGCTGACGGCCGACTGGGTCCGGTTGAGCGTCGCCGCCGCGCGCGTGAAGGAGCGATGCTCGGCGACGGCGACAAAGGCCTTCAGCAGATCGGGATCGAGGGGCGGTGCGGTCATGATGAAAACTTATCCTGGCATGACGGAAATTCCATTCCCAGTTTCGGCGCCCCTCGTATGCTGTTTTCAAAGCATCGACGGAGGAATCGTGGGTGAGGTGTTGGGCGTTCTGGCCGCGGTGCTGTCGAGCGCGCTGGGCGGCACGTCGATCGGCGCGACGCGCTATCTCGTGAGCAGCCTCGATCCGCTCGCGATCGGCTCGTTCCGGTTCGGCATCGGCTTTCTCTTTCTGCTGCCGCTGACGCTGCTGCGCGGCGACCGATGGCCGGGGCGAGGGGACTGGGCGGCTGCTTTCGGACTCGGCTTGCTCTTCTTCGCCGTGTTTCCGATCCTGTTCAATGCGTCCTTGATCTTCACGACCGCCGCGCGCGGCGCGCTCGCACTGTCGACGCTGCCGCTGCTGTCGCTGTTGATCGGGGCTGCGCTCGGCGCCGAAGCCCTGACCTGGCGCAAAACCATCGGCGTCGTGATCGCGACTTTTGGCGTAGCGGTTGCGCTGCTCTCCGATCTCACCTCGGCACCGTCAGGCGCCTGGCGCGGCGATCTCCTGATGATGGCAGCGGCGCTGTGCATGGCGCTCTACGGCATCTGGTCGAAGCCGTTGATCCGTCGCTCCAGCCCGATCGCGTTCACGACGATGAGCATGGCCGCCGGTGCGGCCTGCCTCATCCTGCTGTCGATCGTTCGCGGCAGCTTTGCGCCCGTCGCCGGCTTCGGCGCGCCGCAATGGCTGGGTGCCCTCTATCTCGGGGCGTTCGGCGCGGCGCTGACCTTCTATCTCTGGGCCTTCGCGCTGGAGCGGACGACGCCGACGCGCGTCGCGATCTCGGTGACGGTCAACCCGATCACGGCATCGCTGGTCGGGGCCTGGCTGCTGCAGGAGCCGCTGCGCTGGAATCTCGCAGCCGGCATCGTCGCAGTGTTCGCCGGGATCTGGATCGCGACGACGACAGGCCGGCGCGTCGAAGCCGCGGGCGCCTCAAGCCGATCGTGACGTCACGCCGGGATAGTCCCCTGATATTGGACCAGCCCGTCGTCGATCTTCAGCCAGGCGAGCTTCTCGCTCACCCAGATGTGCTCGGTCGGCGTGAAGGCGTTGCGATCGTCGAACGTGGTGAGCGAGACGCCCGCCAGCGTGCCATTGCGCCGCCAAGAGAACAGGCGCGTCCCGCAGCGCTTGCAGAACACGCGGTCGATGTTCTCGGACGACGCATAGCGTCCGGTCTCGCCCTCGACGGTGAGCGCGCGCTGGTCGAACTGCGCGCGGGCGAAGTAGGGCGAGCCCATCGCCTTCTGGCACATGCGGCAATGGCAGATGCGGACGTTGAGCGGCTCGCCCTCCGCCTTGAACCGCACTGCGCCGCAGAGGCATCCACCTTCGCGGATCATGACGTCCTCAATAGGTTGCGCGGCCGCCCGAGATGTCGAACACCGCGCCGGTCGAGAACGCGCAGTCCTGCGACGACAGCCATGCCACCATCGCGGCCAGCTCCTCCACCAGCACGAAGCGCGCCTTCGGGATCTTCGATAGCATGAAGTCGATGTGCTGCTGCGTCATCTGGTCGAAGATCGCGGTCTTGGCGGCCGCCGGGGTCACCGCGTTGACGAGAATGTCGTGCGCGGCGAGCTCCTTGCCGAGCGACTTTGTCAGCGCGATCAGGCCGGCCTTGGACGCCGAATAATGCGCCGCGTTGGGGTTGCCTTCCTTGCCGGCGATCGAGGCAATGTTCACGATCCGCCCGTATTTCTGCTTGAGCATTGCGGGCACGATCGCCTTGCTGACGATGAAGGGACCGTCGAGGTTGATGCGCAGCACCTTGCGCCATTCCTCGAGGTCGGTCTCCCAGACCGGCTTGTTGACGCCGGCGATCCCTGCGTTGTTGATGAGGATGTCGATCTTTCCGAACGCGGCCAGCGTCGCGTCGCGGGCCTGCTCGACGGCCGCGGTGTCGGTGACGTCGACCTTGAAGACCTTGGTCTCGCCGCCAACCTCTTTGGCAGTCTTCTCGGCCAGCGCCTGGTCAAAATCCCAGATCGCGACCTTGGCACCGGAGCCGACGAAGCGCTCGCTGATGGCGCGGCCAAAACCCTGCGCGCCGCCGGTGACGACGGCAACGCGGCCGTTGAGGTCGATCTTGTTCATCGAGAAACCCTCCCTATCCCTCATGGTGAGGAGCGCGCACTTGGCGCGCGTCTCGAACCATGGAGCCCGTGGCCCATCCCTCGTGACGGCGCTCTCGCGCCCCCTCGGGATGAGGCGTTGATCAGAGCATGTAGCCGCCGTCGACGACGAGATCGACGCCGGTGGTGAAGGCGCTCTCGTCGCTTCCGAGATAGACCGCCATGGAGGCGATCTCCTCGGCGGTGCCGAGCCGACCCATCTTCTGGCGGGAGATGAACATCTCCTTGCCCTGCGGGCCTTGCGCCGCGGCGCGGTCGAGCATCGACGGCGTCTCGACGGTGCCGGGGCAGATCGAGTTGCAGCGGATGCCCTTGGTGATGAAGTCGAGCGCAACCGCGCGCGACAGCAGCGACACCGCCGCCTTCGACGAGCTGTAGACGTAGCGGTTCGCCGGCGGCCGCAGGGCCGCGCAGGACGAGATGTTGACGATGCTGCCGCCGCCGCCCGCGATCATGTCGGGCAGGAAAGCCTTGATGGTCCGGTGCATCGACTTGACGTTGAGGTCGAACGAGAAGTCGAAATCCTCTTCCGAGCATTCCAGGATGGTGCCGTGATGCACGAAGCCGGCCGCGTTGAGCAGGATGTCGATCTTGCCGACGCGTTTTGCAAAGGCGTTGACGTCGGCGGTGTTGCGAACGTCGAGTTTCGCCACCTCGGCGATGCCTTCCTTGGTCAGCCCGGCGATGCCGGCTTCGTTGATGTCGGTGGCGATGACGGTTGCGCCTTCACGCGCGAACGCGAGTGCGCATGCGCGCCCGATGCCTGCTGCCGCAGCCGTGACGACGGCGCGCTTCCCCTTGAGGCGGTCTGCCATTTTGTTGTTCTCCTCGATTTCCTCATTGCCGTAGCGCCGTAGCCCGGATGGAGCGCAAGCGTAATCCGGGGTGTCTCGTCGCGGGGAGACTTTCCCGGATTGCGCTACGCTCCATCCGGGCTACGTGCAGCTAGCTCAGTGATTATCCCGCGCCACACCAAATGTGCCGGCGACGTTCTGGTAGCGCGTGGCGAGCTCCATGCAGGCGCCGGTCGATTGCTGGCCGACGGTGTTGCGATAGATTTCCTGCCACGGCGTCTGGTTCGGCGGATGCTTGAAGCCGCCGCTGGCCTTCAGCTCGGCGTGGCGCTTCTTCAGCTCCTCGTCCGAGATCAGGATGTTGGCGCTGCCCTTGTTGAGGTCGATGCGGACCTTGTCGCCGGTCTTGAGGACCGCAAGGCCGCCATTGGCGGCGGCTTCCGGCGAGGCGTTCAGGATCGAGGGCGAGCCTGAGGTGCCGGACTGGCGGCCGTCGCCGATGCAGGGCAGGGACAGGATGCCGCGTTTGATCAGCGCCGCCGGCGGCTGCATGTTCACGACCTCGGCGCCGCCGGGGTAGCCGATCGGGCCGGTGCCGCGGATGAACAGCACGCAGTGCTCGTCGATGTCGAGCGAGGCGTCGTCGATCCGGTCGTGGTAATCTTCCGGACCTTCGAACACGATCGCGCGGCCCTCGAAGGCGTTCAAATCCTTGGAGTTGCTGAGGTACCGATCGCGGAATTCCTTGGAGATCACGCTGGTCTTCATGATCGCGGAATCGAACAGATTGCCCTTCAGCACCAGGAAGCCGGCGTCCTTCACCAGCGGCTTGTCGTAGGCCAAGATCACGTCGTTGTCGGGCTTGGGCGCGTCCTTGCAGTTTTCGCCGATGCCGCGGCCGTTGACCGTGACGGCGTCCTCGTGGATGCGCTTGTGCTTCATCAATTCGCGCACCACGGCCGGAATGCCGCCGGCGCGGTGGAATTCCTCGCCGAGATAGAAGCCGGCCGGCTGCATGTTGACCAGCAGCGGCACGTCGTGGCCGTGCTTCTGCCAGTCGTCGATCGAGAGCTCGACGCCGATGTGGCGGGCCAGCGCGTTGATGTGGATCGGCGCGTTGGTCGAGCCGCCGATCGCCGAGTTGATGACGATGCAGTTCTCGAACGCCTTGCGTGTCAGGATGTCCGAGGGCTTGAGGTCTTCCCAGACCATATCGACGATGCGTTTTCCGGTCTCGTAGGCGATCTGGCCGCGCTCGCGGTAGGGCGCCGGGATCGCCGAGCAGCCGGGCAGCGAGAAGCCGAGCGCTTCGGCCAGGCCATTCATGGTCGAGGCGGTGCCCATGGTGTTGCAATGGCCGACCGAGGGTGCCGAGGAGGCCACGATCTCCATGAACTCTTCATAGTCGATCTCGCCCGCGGCGAGCCGCTCACGCGACTTCCAGACGATCGTGCCCGAGCCGGTGCGCTCGCCGGCATGCCAGCCGTTCAGCATCGGGCCGCCCGACAGCACGATCGCGGGCAGGTTCACGGTTGCCGCCGCCATCATGCAGGCCGGGGTGGTCTTGTCGCAGCCGGTGGTGAGCACGACGCCGTCGAGCGGATAGCCGTAGAGGATCTCGACCAGGCCGAGATAGGCGAGGTTGCGGTCGAGCGCGGCGGTCGGGCGCTTGCCGGTTTCCTGGATGGGGTGGGTCGGGAATTCCATCGCAATGCCGCCGGCCTCGCGGATGCCTTCGCGGACGCGGTGGGCAAGCTCGATGTGATGGCGGTTGCAGGGAGAGAGGTCGTTGCCGGTCTGGGCGATGCCGATGATCGGCTTGCCGGACTGCAGCTCGGCACGGGTGAGGCCGTAATTCAGGTAGCGCTCCATATAGAGCGCGGTCATGCCCGGATTATGCGGGTTGTTGAACCATTCCTGCGAGCGAAGGTGACGGCGGGCGCCGTTGCCGGCGGGCGCGTGTCCATTGGTTGGCTTTTTTGTCATTGTTGTCTCCTGCAATGCAAACGCACCGGCGTCGGTCACCGGCGTGGATACTGGGCTGTCGGCTTGTGCGCTGCCCAACGGCGTGAGCAATGGTCTGCCTGCCCGCTGGCGGGGCGTTTCCTCACAAGCGCGATACTAGTCATGGCTACTTGGTAACGCTACCATTTTGTTCGGTGCGCCGCCGCCCGCCAGGGCCGGCCTGTTGTCCGACTGCCGGGACGACGAGCTTTGCCGCTCGATCACCTTGAAGCCGAGATCGAGCACCGGCTGCTCCGGGCGCCGTCCCTCGATCGCCTCGATCAGCATGCTGGCGGCCGTCTTGCCCATCTCGTAGCGGTTGGTACGCACGCTGGTGAGGGTGGGGACGGCGGAGGCCATGAATTCGAGGTCGTTGAAGCCGACGATCGCGATCTGCTCGGGGACTTCGAACTCGCGGCGCCGGCATTCGAACAGCACGCCGAGCGCGAGGTCGTCATTGGCGCAGAACACCGCATCGAGGTCCGGCTCCCGCGCCAAGAGATCGGTGAAGAGGGCGCCGCCGAGCGTCACCGAGGTCGGCGTCGCCGTGGTGACGACGAGGCGCTGCTCGAACAGGCCGGCGTCCTTCATGGCCGAGACATATCCGTCCAGCCGCCGCTGCACCCTGGGATCCATGCGCGCGCCGACGAAACCGATCCTGCGGCGGCCCTGCGCAAACAGGTGCGCAACCGCCGCGCGCGCAGCATCATAGTGCGAAAAGCCGATCATCATGTCGATCGGGTTGGGGCCGATCTCCATGATCTGCACGATCGGGCAGTCAGCCGCCTCCAGCATCGCGCGCGATTCTGTGGTCTGGTCGATGCCGGTGACGATCAGGCCGGCCGGCTTCTGTGCGAGAAATAGCCGCAGCAGCTTCTCCTCCTGGAGAATACTGTAGCGTGTGTTGGACAGCTGGATCGAGTAACGGCTGCCTTCGGAGGCATCGTAGATGCCGCGCAGCACGTCGGAGAACACGTTGTTGGTGAGTGACGGAATCAAGACACCGATCACTTCGGTGCGTTGCGAGGCGAGGGCGCGTGCCGCCAGATTGGGCACGTAGCCGAGCTCCTTGGCCGCGCTTTCGACCCGCGTCCGCTTGGCCACCGACAGCGCTTCGGGGTTGCGGAAGAAACGGGACGCGGTGATCGGGCTCACGCCGGCGAGCTCGGCCACTTCCGCCAGTCGGATTTTGCCTGACTTGGTGCGTTTTCGACCCATTTGCTGCTCTTAGCATAGCCATGGTCGCAAACAAAGGATCGTTGACAGCGCTACCAGCAACGACTAACCAAAGACAAATTGCCAAAGCCGCGCAAACTGCCGACAATATAGCCTGCTATGGGTGGGCTTCGTTCGGCGAAGTTCAGAAAAACAAGACGGTGGCGGCGCGAGGGTTGCGTCGCCTGAGTCGGAGGAGGGAGCTAGATGTCGTCTGTGCAAATCCGCGACGTGCGGAAATCGTTCGGCAATTTTGAAGTCCTGCACGGCGTCACGATTCCGATCGAGGACGGACAGTTCGTCGTTCTGGTCGGTCCCTCCGGCTGCGGCAAGTCGACGCTTCTGCGCATGCTCGCCGGCCTCGAGAACATCACCTCCGGCACGATCTCGATCGGCGACCGCGTCGTCAACAATGTCCAGCCCAAGGAGCGGGACATTGCGATGGTGTTCCAGAATTACGCGCTCTATCCGCACATGACGGTCGCGGACAACATGGGCTTCTCGCTCAAGCTGCGGAATGCCGGCTCCGACGAGATCAACAAGCGCGTCAAGCGCGCCGCCGAGATCCTCGCGCTCTCGCCGCTGCTCGATCGCTATCCGCGCCAGCTCTCGGGCGGTCAGCGCCAGCGCGTCGCCATGGGCCGCGCCATCGTGCGCGATCCGCAGGTCTTCCTGTTCGACGAGCCGCTCTCGAACCTCGATGCCAAGCTGCGCGTCGCCATGCGCACCGAGATCAAGGAGCTGCACCAGCGGCTGAAGACCACCACCGTCTACGTCACCCACGACCAGATCGAGGCCATGACCATGGCCGACAAGATCGTCGTCATGCATGACGGCATCGTCGAGCAGATGGGCACGCCGCTCGAGCTCTACGACAAGCCCGACAACCAGTTCGTCGCCGGCTTCATCGGTTCGCCCGCCATGAACTTCCTGAAGGGCCATGTGCGCGTCAACGGCGTCGCGACCTTCGAGGGCCCGAACGGCGTGAAGCTGCCGCTCAAGTCCGCGCCGGCCGGCTCCGACGGCCGCCCGGCGGTCTATGGCGTGCGGCCCGAGCATTTCACCATCGCCGATGACGGCGCCGAGGCCGAGATCATCGTGGTCGAGCCGACCGGCTCGGAAACGCAGGTGTTCGCCAAGGTCGGCGGCGAGCAGGTCGTCGCGGTGTTCCGCGAGCGGCACCAGTTCAATCCGGGCGACAAGGTCCGGCTGAAGCCCGATCCGTCGCTGGTGCATCTGTTCGACGATGCGACGGGCAAGCGCATGAACGCCTAGCGCAAAACAAAAGACGACAAGGCATAAGCCAACAAAAAGCATCACAGGGAGGACGACATGCAAGACTTTACCCGCCGGGCTCTGCTTCAAGGCGGAACGGCTCTGGCTGCCACCGGCGCGCTGACTGGACCGGCACTGTTCGACTTCGCCAGGGCCTGGGCACAGACCGCGCCCTGGAAGGCCGAGCCCGGTGCCAAGCTGACCGTGATGCGGTGGAAGCGCTTCGTCCCGGCGGAAGACGATGCATTCAACGCGATGGTGGCGGCGTTCAAGGCCGCGACCGGCACCGAGATGAACGTGTTCAGCGAGTCCTTCGAGGACGTGCAGCCGAAGGCCTCGGTTGCGGCCAACACCGGCTCCGGTCTCGATCTCGCCTGGGGTCTGCACACGCTGCCGCAGCTGTTCCCCACCAAAGTCCTGAAGATGAACGACGTCGCCGATTACCTCGGCAAGAAGTACGGCGGCTGGACCGATGCGGCGGCCAAGACCTGCAAGCTCGGCGACGACTGGCTCGGCATTCCCGTCGCGACCAACGGCGGCTACATGACCTACCGCAAGTCGGCGCTCGACAAGGCCGGCTTCAAGGAATTCCCGAAGGACTTCCCGGGCTTCCTCGAGATGTGCAAGGCGCTGAAGGCCAACAACACGCCGGCCGGTTTCGCGCTCGGACACGCCTCGGGCGACGGCAATTCGTGGCTGCACTGGGTGCTGTGGGGTCACGGTGCCTACACGGTCGACCAGAACGACAAGATCATCATCAACTCGCCGGAGACGGCGAAGGCGCTGGAGTACTGCAAGGCGCTCTACGACGCCTTCATCCCGGGCACCCCGTCCTGGAACGACTCCTCCAACAACAAGGCCTACCTCGCCGGCGAGCTCTATTGCACGGCGAACGGCATCTCGATCTACGTCGCCGCCAAGACTGACCCGACCAAGAAGGAGCTCGCCGAGGACACCTATCACGCGCTCTGGCCGGTCGGCCCGGTCGGCAAGCCGACCGAGCTGCAGCTCGCGCTGCCGATCCTCGCCTTCAACTTCACCAAATATCCGAACGCGTCGAAGGCCTTCATCGCCTTCATGCTGGAGAAGGAAAACTACGAGAAGTGGCTGGACGGCGCGCAGGGCTATCTGACGCAGACCCTGAACGCCTACGAAACGGCGCCGATCTGGAAGGCCGATCCCAAGAACTACGTATTCTCGCAGGCCTCCAAGCGCACGCTGCCGGCGTCCGGCATCGGCACGGTCGGCGAGAAGGCGGCGACCGCGATCGCCGATTTCATCGTCGTCGACATGTTCGCCAACTACTGCACCGGCGCCAAGGATACGAAGGGCGCGATGGCGGAAGCCGAGCGCCAGCTGAAGCGCATCTACCGCTAATGGTCACGAGCGGGCGGCCTTCCGGCCGCCCGCTCGCCAACCTTTTGATCAGGGATATCGGGCATGGCTGATGTCGCAATTCCCCGGGCCAAGCCTCAGATGAGCGAGGACAGCGCCTGGACCCAGCTCAAACACAATCGCAACTGGCTCGGCTTCTGGTTCATGGTGCCGGCCATGGCGTTCCTGATCTTCTTCCTGGCCTATCCGCTCGGGCTCGGCATCTGGCTGTCCTTCACGGACACCCGCATCGGCAGGGTCGGGCACTTCATCGCCACCGAGAACTATGAGTGGCTGTGGGACGACTCCATCTTCTGGCTGTCGGTGTTCAACACGCTGCTCTACACCTTCGTCGCCAGCGCCCTCAAATTCGCGATCGGCCTCTACCTCGCGCTGCTGCTGAACGAGAACATGCCGTTCAAGGCGATGCTGCGCGCGATGGTGCTGATTCCCTTCATCGTGCCGACGGTGCTCTCGGCGCTGGCGTTCTGGTGGATCTTCGATTCGCAATTCTCGATCATCTCCTGGTCGCTGAAGCATCTCGGCCTGATCAACCAGAACATCAACTTCCTCGGCGACACGACCTGGGCGCGCATCTGCGTGATCTTCGCCAATATCTGGCGCGGCGTGCCGTTCGTGGCAATCACGCTGCTCGCGGGCCTGCAGACGGTGTCGCCGTCGCTCTATGAAGCCGCGACGCTCGACGGCGCCACGCGCTGGCAGAATTTCCGCTACATCACCTATCCGCTGCTGACGCCGATCATCGCCGTCGTGATGACCTTCTCGGTGCTGTTCACCTTCACCGATTTCCAGCTGATCTGGGCGATGACCCGCGGCGGCCCGGTCAACGCCACCCATCTGATGGCGACGCTGTCCTACCAGCGCGCGATCATCGCCGGGCAGCTCGGCGAGGGGGCTGCGATCTCCAGTGCGATGATTCCGTTCCTGCTTGCCGCGATCATGGTCTCATGGTTCGGCCTGCAGCGCCGCAAGTGGCAGCAGGGAGAGAGCAATGACTGACCTGCCCACCAGATCCATCGATCTCAAGAATGTGCTGTCGGGCTCGGCGCCTACGGCCGATCACAGCGAAGGCATGAGCTACCTGCAGTCGGTGCCGCGCCGGATGGTGACGCTCTATCTGCCGCTCGCGATCATCGTCATCGTCCTGCTGTTCCCGTTCTACTGGATGGCGCTGACGTCGGTGAAGCCCGACGAGCAACTGCTCGACCTCGACAAGTACAATCCGTTCTGGACCTGGAATCCCACCTTCAAGCACTTCCACAAGCTGCTGTTCGAGAGCTACTACCCGCACTGGCTCTGGAACACGATGTATGTGGCCGTCTGCGCGACGGTGCTGTCGATCATTGCGAGCGTGCTGGCCGCCTATGCCATCGTGCGCCTGCGCTACAAGGGTGCCAATCTCGTCGGCGGGCTGATCTTCCTCGCCTATCTGGTGCCGCCGTCGATCCTGTTCATTCCGCTGGCAACCGTCGTGTTCCAGTACGGCCTGTTCGATTCGCCGCTGGCGCTGATCCTGACCTATCCGACCATCCTGATCCCGTTCTCGACCTGGCTGTTGATGGGCTATTTCAAGACCATCCCGTTCGAGCTCGAGGAATGCGCGCTGATCGACGGCGCCAGCCGCTGGCAGATCCTGATCAAGATCGTGCTGCCGCTGGCGATCCCCGGCCTGATCTCGGCCTTTATCTTCTGCTTCACCCTGTGCTGGAACGAGTTCATCTACGCGTTGACGTTCCTGCAATCGACCAGCAACAAGACGGTGCCGGTCGCGATCGTCAACGAGTTCGTGGACGGCGACATCTACCGCTGGGGTTCGCTGATGGCGGGAGCCCTGGCCGGCTCGCTGCCGCTCGTCATCCTTTACGCCTTCTTCGTGGAGCATTATGTCTCGGCGATGACCGGCGCCGTGAAGGAATGACCGCGCCGTCCGTCTGAGAACGCGCCAAAACGTCTTGAGAGCGGCGCGTTCCGGCCAATAAGAAGGAGTTGAGCTCTTGCACATTCTGGTTCTCGGCGCCGCCGGCATGGTCGGCCGCAAACTCTGTGAACGGCTGCTGCGCGACGGCCGGCTCGGCAAGAGCGACATCACCAAGCTGACCATGCACGACGTGGTCGAGCCGAAGAAGCCGGAGAAGGCCGGCTTCCCCGTCGAGACCGTCTCGGGCGATTTCGCCGTCCCGGGCGCGGCCGAGAAGCTGATCGCCGGCCGTCCCGACGTGATCTTCCATCTCGCCGCCATCGTCTCCGGCGAGGCCGAGCTCGATTTCGACAAGGGCTACCGCATCAATCTCGACGGCACGCGGATGCTGCTCGACGCGATCAGGCTCGTCGGCGGCGGCTACAAGCCGCGCGTGGTGTTCACGTCCTCGATCGCGGTGTTCGGTGCGCCGTTCCCGGATGCGATCGGCGACGAGTTCTTCCATACCCCGCTGCTCAGCTACGGCACCCAGAAGGCGATCGGCGAATTGCTGCTGGCCGACTATTCGCGCCGCGGCTTCCTCGACGGCATCGGCATCCGCCTGCCGACCATCTGCATCCGGCCCGGCCTGCCCAACAAGGCGGCATCCGGATTCTTCTCCAACATCCTGCGCGAGCCGCTGGCGGGTAAGGAAGCCATCCTGCCGGTCTCCGAGGACGTCCGCCACTGGCACGCCACGCCGCGCTCCGCCGTCGGCTTCCTGCTGCACGCCGGCACCATGGACCTCGCCACGGTCGGGCCGCGCCGCAACCTGACCATGCCGGGCCTGTCGGCCACGGTCGGCGAGCAGATCGCCGCGCTGAAGCGCGTGGCTGGCGAAAAGGTCGCCGCCCGCATCAAGCGCGAGCCCGATCCCTTCATCGTCGGCATCGTCGGCGGCTGGCCGCGCAATTTCAACGCCAAGCGGTCGCTCGAGCTCGGATTCACCACCGCCGAGAAGAATTTCGACGATATCATCCGCATTCACATCGAAGACGAACTCGGCGGCAACTTCGTCGCCTGATCCGACCGATGAACAGCGTGGATAGGACGATGGCGAGCGTTGCTTGCATCGGCGAGTGCATGGTCGAGCTCCGGCAGGCCCAAGGAGGACATACCTCTGGGCAGGCCGGGCAGGGCGGCGGCCTGTACTCGCGCGGCTTCGGCGGCGACACCCTCAACACCGCCGTGTATCTGGCGCGGCTCGAGGTCAAGGTCGATTATCTCACCGCGCTCGGCGACGATGCCCTGAGCGATGAGATGATCGCAGCCTGGAATGCGGAGAGCGTCGGCACGCGGCGTGTGGTGCGGCTGCCGGGCAAGCTGCCCGGCCTCTACATGATCCAGACGGATGCCAAGGGCGAACGCCAGTTCTTCCACTGGCGCGACAGCGCGGCGGCGCGCCAGCTCATGAGCCTGCCGGAGACCGACGAGTTGCTCAACTCGCTGATGAGCTACGACATCGTCTATCTCTCCGCGATCACACTCTCGATCTACGATGCGGCCGGGCGCGAGCGCCTGTTCGGGGCGATCAAGCGCGCGCGCCTGCTCGGCACCCGCTTCGTCTTCGACACGAACTTTCGCGCACGGGGATGGCCGGACCGCGAAGTCGCGCGCGAGGTGTTTGCCGCAGCCTTTGCCGCCGCCGACATCGTGCTGACCTCGACCGAGGACCTGCTCGCGCTCTATCCCGGCGAGAGCCAGGAGCAACTGATGGCGCGCATCCCGACCCCGGAGCTGGTGTTCCGGCTCCCGGAGCCTGTCAGCCTGCTACGTTTCCCGGGTGGAACGAGCGAGGTCCGCGCCGAGCCCATGACCAAGCCCGTGGTCGACACCACCGCCGCCGGCGACAGTTTCGCCGCGGCCTATATCGCGGCCCGGCTGGCCGGGTCGGAGCCGGTCGAGGCGGCCCAGGCCGGCCATCGTCTCGCCAGCCTCGTGATCTGCTATCCCGGCGCCATCATTCCGGGCTATGCCATGCCGCCGAAGAAACGGCACCGGCCGGCCGCCTCCCGCCAGGCGGCCAAGTAACGACCAAGCGAAATCGAGGCCCCATGCCCACCGCTGCCCAACAGAACCACCTCGTCGCGCTGTTCAAGGCTGCGACCGTCATTCCCGTCCTCACCATCGAGCGTATCCAGGATGCCGTGCCGCTGGCGCATGCGCTGGTCGCCGGCGGCGTCCGCACGCTCGAGGTGACCCTGCGCACGCCTGTCGCGATCGAGGCGGCGCGGGCGATCATGGCCGAGGTTCCCGATGCGGTCGTCGGCATCGGCACGATCCTCAATCCGGCCGACTTTACCCGGGTCGAAAAGCTCGGTGTCGCCTTCGGCATCAGCCCGGGCCTGACCCCGGATCTGCTCAAGGCCGCCGCCCACAGTTCCTTGCCGTTCGCGCCGGGCATCGCCACGGCGTCCGAGCTGATGTTGGCGCTGGCGCACGGCTTCGACGTCGCAAAGTTCTTCCCGGCCGAGCAGGCCGGCGGCATCAAGGGCCTGCGCTCGCTCGGCGGGCCGTTCCCGAACGTGCGCTTCTGCCCGACCGGTGGGGTCGGCGAGGCCAATGCGGCGACCTGGCTGGCCGAGCCCAACGTGGTGGCGGTCGGCGGTTCCTGGCTGTGCCCAACGGCGGAGATCAGGGCCGGGAACTGGGCCGGCATAACTGCCATCTGCCAGCGCACGCTCCAGGCGCTTAAACCTGCGTGAAGTCTTGCCATCGCTGGGCTAAGACTTAGGTCAGGAAGAGACCCCAGGGAGAAGAGACCATGACCGCCAGCATCGTCGGATGGGCGCATACGCCGTTCGGCAAGTTCGACACCGAAACCGTCGAAAGCCTCGTCACCCGGGTCGCCAATGAGGCGCTGGCGGATGCCGGCATCTCCGCCTCCGACGTCGACGAGATCGTGCTCGGCCATTTCAACGCCGGCTTCTCGCCGCAGGATTTTACCGCCTCGCTGGTGCTCCAGGCGGACCCGAAGCTGCGCTTCAAGCCGGCGACCCGCGTCGAGAACGCCTGCGCCACCGGCTCTGCCGCGGTGCATCAGGGCCTGCGTGCGATCGCCGCAGGCGCCGCCAAGGTCGTGCTCGTGGTCGGCGTCGAGCAGATGACGCGGACGCCGGGTCCCGAGATCGGCAAGAACCTGCTCAAGGCCTCCTATCTGCCCGAGGACGGAGACACGGTCGGCGGCTTTGCCGGCGTGTTCGGCAAGATCGCCAGCTCCTACTTCCAGAAATACGGCGACCAGTCCGATGCGCTGGCGCTGATCGCGGCCAAGAACCACAAGAACGGCGTCGCCAATCCCTTCGCCCAGATGCGCAAGGATTTCGGCTTCGACTTCTGCCGCGCCGAGAGCGAGAAGAACCCCTATGTCGCCGGCCCGCTGAAGCGCACCGATTGCTCGCTGGTGTCCGACGGTGCAGCCGCCCTGGTGCTGGCCGATGCCGAGACCGCCAAGGGCATGGCCAAGTCGATCGGCTTCCGCGCCACCGCGCACGCCCAGGATTTCCTGCCGATGTCCAAGCGCGACATCCTGCAGTTCGAAGGCTGCACGGTCGCCTGGCAGCGCGCGCTGGAGCAGGCCGGGATCACGCTGAGCGATCTCTCCTTTGTCGAGACCCATGACTGCTTCACCGTCGCCGAGCTGATCGAGTACGAAGCCATGGGCCTGACGCCGAAGGGGCAGGGCGCCCGCGCCATCAAGGAAGGCTGGACGCTCAAGGACGGCAAGCTGCCGGTCAATCCGTCCGGCGGCCTCAAGGCCAAGGGCCATCCGATCGGCGCCACCGGCGTCTCCATGCACGTGATGACCGCGATGCAGCTCGCCGGGCAAGCGCCCGAGGGCATGCAGCTCAAGAACGCCAAGCTCGGCGGCATCTTCAACATGGGCGGCGCGGCCGTCGCCAACTACGTTTCGGTGCTCGAGCCGCTCAAGTAAGCTTTCGTAGGGTGGGCAAAGGCGCGAAGGCGCCATGCCCACCTTTTCCTTGCGCTAGATCATGGTGGGCGCGCTTCGCTTTGCCCACCCTACGGCTCCTGATTGATTTGCGAGAAATGCATCATGAGCAATGCCTACGAAGAATCCCTTTCCCTCGACGCACTCAACGACCGCATTGCGATCCTGGAGGACAATATCCGTCAGCTGATCGAGCAGGCCGCCGCCGCATCCGGCGAGCAGAGCGAGTCGCGGATCGCCGACCGCATCAACCAGCAGAACGACGAGCTCGACCGCCTCATCAAGATCCGCGAATCCCGCCAGAAGAAATAGCGGCCGCTATCGCCGCACGATGCATGCGGCCATACGCCGGCCGCTCTTGCGCGTGCGGCGACCCTGCCGTTAGCTGGATCGAAGTCGCCGGGCCGCTTCCAGAGCCCGCGCCATCGGGAGCGAACGAATGGGGCCGCTGAAGGGCATCAAGGTCGTCGACATGACCACCGTGCTGATGGGTCCCTATGCGACCCAGATGCTCGGCGACTATGGTGCCGACGTCATCAAGGTGGAATCGCTCGACGGCGACGTCACCCGCCTGATCGGCCCGACGCGGCATGCCGGCATGGGCCCGGTGTTCCTCAACACCAACCGCAGCAAGCGCTCGATCTGCCTCGACCTCAAGAAGCCTGCGGGGCGCGAAGCCGTGCTGCGCCTTCTGAAGGACGCCGACGTGCTCGTCTACAACGTCCGCCCCCAGGCGATGGCGCGGCTCCAGCTCGGCTATGATGTGGCCTCCGCGATCAACCCGCGCCTCGTCTATGCCGGTGTGTTCGGCTTCGGTCAGGACGGGCCCTATGCCGCAAAGCCCGCCTACGACGACCTGATCCAGGGCGCCACCGCGTTGCCTGCGCTGATGGCGCAAACCGGCGACGGCGTGCCGCGCTATGTGCCGAACGCGCTGGTCGACCGCATCGTCGGCCTCACCGCGGTCGGCGCGATCTGCGCCAGCCTCGTGCATCGTGATCGCACCGGCCGCGGCCAGCGCGTCGACATTCCGATGTTCGAGACCATGGCCGGCTTCGTCATGGGCGACCACATGGGCGGGCTGACTTACGAGCCGCCGCTCGACAAGGGCGGCTACGCCCGCCACCTCTCGCGCGATCGCCGGCCTTACAAGACCTCGGACGGCTATCTCAGCGTCATCGTCTACAACGACAAGCAGTGGGAAAACTTCTTCAAGGCAACCGGCCGCGACGATCTGCGCGCCGATGCCAAATTCGCGACCTTCGCGGGCCGCGCCGCCAATATCGACGTCGTCTATGCCGAGCTCGCCCGCATCTTCGAGACGCGCACGACGGCGGAGTGGATCGACCTGCTCACCAAGGCCGACGTGCCCGTGATGCCGATGCACGACCTCGCGTCGATCCTGCACGACGAGCATCTGGAGGCGACCGGCTTCTTCCCGGTCGTCGAGCATCCGACCGAGGGCCCGATCCGCAGCATGAAGGTGACCGCGACCTGGTCGGAGACCGAAGCCGACCCGGTGCGGCTGGCGCCGCGGCTCAACGAGCACGGCGCGGAGATTTTGCGCGAGATCGGATACTCGGCCGACGAGATCGCCGCCATGGTCCGCGACGGCGTCACGCGCTCGGCGCCGGAGTAGGGGGAAGCAGTAATGAAAACATCTCTCTCATCCGTCATTCCGGGGCGCGCCCCCTGGCGCGAGCCCGGAATCCATACTCCCGATCGTGGTTATGGATTCCGGGCTCGCGACGTCGTCGCGCCCCGGAATGACGAGGAGGAGAGTGAGCCATGAGCTTCATCACCGGCGTCGGCCTCACGCCGTTCGGCAAGCACGAAGGCTCGTCCTCGCTCGACCTGATGAGCAAGGCCGCGCAGCTCGCCCTCGACGATGCCGGCCTGAAGCGCGCCGAGATCGACGGCATCCTCTGCGGCTACTCCACCGTCTCCCCGCACATCATGCTCGCCACCGTCTTCGCCGAGCACTTTGGCATCCGCCCGTCCTACGCCCACGCGGTGCAGGTCGGCGGCGCAACGGGCCTTGCGATGACGATGCTCGCCCATCATCTCGTCGAGGCAGGCGTCTGCCGCAACGTCCTCGTCGTCGCAGGCGAGAACCGTCTCACCGGGCAGAGCCGCGATGCCTCGATCCAGGCGCTGGCGCAGGTCGGCCATCCCGACTACGAGGTGCCGCTCGGGCCGACCATTCCCGCCTATTACGGCCTCGTCGCCACGCGCTATATGCACGAATACGGCGTGACCGAAGCGGACCTCGCCGAATTTGCCGTGCTGATGCGCGCCCACGCCTGCACTCATCCCGGCGCGCAATTCCACGATCCCATTACGGTTGCCGAGGTCATGGCCTCCAAGCCGGTGGCGATGCCTCTAAAACTGCTCGACTGCTGCCCGGTGTCCGACGGCGGCGCGGCGTTCGTCGTCAGCCGCGAGCGGACAGGGGTGGCGGGCGTACGCATTCGTGGCTGCGCCCAGGCCCATACCCACCAGCATGTCACGGCGGCGCCCGGCTTGAGCGAGCTCGGCGCCGAGATCTCCATCGCGCGCGCCAAGGCGGCAACGGGCCTTGCGATCTCCGACGTGCGCTACGCCGCGATCTACGACAGCTTTACGATCACGCTCGCGATGCTCCTGGAAGACCTCGGGCTTGCCGGCCGTGGCGAGGCGGCAGCCCGCGTGCGATCGGGTCATTTCGGCCGCGATGGCGTGATGCCCCTCAACACCCATGGCGGCCTGCTCAGCTATGGCCACTGCGGCGTCGGCGGCGCCATGGCGCATTTGGTCGAGGCGCATTTGCAGATGACGGGACGGGCGGCGAACCGGCAGGTGCGCGACGCCTCGATCGCGTTGCTGCACGGCGACGGCGGCGTGCTGTCGTCCCATGTCAGCATGTTCCTGGAGCAGGTCGCATGAGCGGGCGTTTGGCTGATTGGACCAAGGGCGAACAGGCCATCACCTTCCAGACCTGCAACGCGTGTGGCCACGTGCAGTATTTCCACCGCGCATTCTGCGCGGCCTGCGGTGCGTCCGATCCGCGCGAGGCGCGCGCCAGCGGCAAGGGCAGGGTCTACGCGACCTCGCTGGTCTGCCGGGCCGCCACGCCAGAGACCCGTGCGCACGTGCCCTACAATATTCTGCTGGTCGATTGTGCCGAGGGCTTTCGCATGATGGCGCACGGCGAGAACGGACTGGCCATCGGCGATTCGGTTGTCGCGAGCTTCAAGCCGTTCGCCGGCAAGCTCGTGCCGTTCTTCGCCAAGAAGAAATAGTGGGATTGGGATGCTGTAGCCCGGATGGAGCGCAGCGAAATCCGGGATTCCCACCCCGGGGATAGACTGTCCCGGATTGCGTTTCGCTTCATCCGGGCTACGGCAGCCACGGCCGCCAAATGCGAGGGGAGGGATTCGTCATTCGGGGGCGGTCCTGGGACCGAACCTGGAACGGGTATTCTGGGTCTGGCCTGTGCGAGAGCCACCCCGGAATGACGAAAACTCTAAAACTCCAACTCAACGCCCGTAGAACAAGATGCTGGCGATGACGAGCATCGCCGTCACCGCCAGCATATGCGCGAGCGCTCCCGAGGCCGCCCCCTTGGTGGCTTCCTTCATGCCTTTTTCTCCCTAGACTTGGGCGTGACTCATCGTGGCGCGGTGAGCGCGCACGACGGTCAATTGTTTTTACTCGGAACACCCCTTGCGAGTATCCGCCGCGATTTGTCCCCACGCGGCGAATATCGACTGTGCCAAGGTCGATCAGCAATGCGGCGGGATTTTGACTCGATGGTGTTGCTCTTGCGGTTGCGCAGCACAGGGTTTGCGGAAACTTTCTTCAACCGCGAAAAATTTCATCGGACCTTCTTGGGAGAATTCGCGGGCGCCTTGGTCGTGGCCATCGATCTGGCATTCGAAGACTCCATCAACGCATCCCTGATGTTGCTGAGGTGACGCGTCATGGCGAGGCTCGCCTTGCGTGGGTTCCTCGCTTGAACGGCTTCGAAGATGGCCTCGTGATCCCTGCGCCACATCGGGCGGTAATCCTCCATGCGCATATGGTTGTGAATTTCCTGCCAGATGCCGGACTCGGTTTGCGCACGCCACAAGGAGTCGCTGATCGACACCAGCGTGCCGTTCCCCGTCGCTTCGGCCAGCACCATGTGGAAACGGTGGTCCGACGTGTCGGCCTCGCGTCCCTGCGCATGTTCCCAGCGCATCATGGCGAGCGCTTCGGCGAGCTGCGCGAAGGTGGCTTCGGTGCCGCGCTGCGCCGCGACCGCCGCGATCTGCGGCTCGATGAGCTGGCGCGCCTCCAGATTCTCGAACGGCCCGAAACCTTCGAGCGCATGCACGTCGGGCGCTTCCTGACGACTGATCACATAGACGCCGCTGTTGCTGCGCACCTTCAGCATGCCGGCCATCGCCAGCGACAAGATGGCCTCCCGCACCGTCGGCCGCGACACGCCAAAGGTCTTCGCGAGATCGCGCTCTGCCGGCAGGCGCTGGCCGATCCGGTAATTCGCCTGGATCATCGCAGCAATGCGCCGGGCGACGATCTCGAAGCTGCGTTCAGGCTTGGACGGGGGATCGTGCAACATCTTCGTGCTCATCAGCTCTTTATTCGAGTTTGACAAGCTGCCGCAGGAAAGCCAAGCTGGTCAGACCAATTTGGACTGACCAGTTTCGCGCGACCGGGGTTGGGAATGCTCCGTCGGTGGGACGATGGAGGCTGCGCGCGTGTTCGACAGCAAGCCCAATTCAGCCGAGGCGCGCGACATCGCGTTCCATCTGCACTCGCAGACCAACCCACAGCGTCATGCAGAAATCGGACCGCTGATCATGGCGCGCGGCGAGGGCGTCCATGTCTATGACGCGAGCGGCAAGCGTTATCTGGAAGCGATGGCCGGGCTCTGGTGCACCTCGCTCGGCTTCTCCGAGACGCGGCTCAAGGCGGCAGCAGCGGCGGCCTACGACAAGTTCGGCTTCTATCACAGCTTCAATCACAAGACGCCTGACAACACGATCGAGCTCGCCGAGAAGCTGGTCGAAATCTCGCCGATCCCGGAAGCGCAGGCTTATTTCGCCACCTCAGGCTCGGAAGCCACCGAGACGATGGTGAAGCTCGCCTGGGTGTATCACGCGGTTCATGGTAAGCCCGGGAAGCGGAAGATCATCGCTCGCGATCGCGGTTTTCACGGCTCGACGATCGTTGCGGCCTCGATGTGCGGCCTGCCGCGGATGCACCGTGAATTCGGCCTCCCGCTCGACGGTTTCCTGCACACGCATTGCCCGGATGCCTATCGCGGCACCAGGCCGGGCGAGAGCGAAGCGGCGTTCGTCGATCGCCTCGCCGCCGATCTCGAAGCGCTGATCGTGGACGAGGGGCCCGACACGATCGCAGCCTTCATCGCCGAGCCGATCAACGCCGGCGGCGGCATCGTCGTGCCGCCTAAGGGATATTTCGCTGCGATCGAGACGGTGCTGCGCCGTCACGACATTCTGGTGCTTGGCGACGAGGTGGTCTGCGGCTTCGGCCGCACCGGCAACTGGTTCGGCTGCGAGACGGTCGGCATGAAGCCGGACATGGTGGCGCTCGCCAAGGGCATCACCTCTTCCTACTTCCCGATGTCCGCCGTGTTGCTGGGACGTCCGATCCGGGATGCGCTCAGCGAGATGAACAAGGGCGGCGAGCTGTTCGGCCACGGTTTCACCAATTCCGGGCACCCGGTCGGCGCGGCCATCGCGCTCGAGACATTGAAGATCTATCACGAGATGGATGTGGTCCCGCATGTCCGCCGCATGGGCAGCCGGCTCCGCGCCGGGCTGGAGCAGATCGCGCGGGATTCGCGCATCGTCGGCCAGGTGCGGGGCGAGGGTTTGATGATTGGGGTCGAACTGGTCGCCGACCCCGCGACGCGGCAGGCCTTCGATCCCGCGCTGAAGGTCGGCGCGATGTTCGACGCCCTCGCGATCGAGAATGGTCTGATCATCCGCGCGATGGGCGACACGATCGGGTTCTGTCCGCCGCTGATCATCGACGAGGCCGGAATCGACGAGGCGCTCGAGCTTTTCGGGCGGACGTTGTTCAGCGCCGAAGCCAAGCTTGCCGAGACACGTCCATCTGCGTAACCCGTTGAGGAGACCATAGCATGCGCCGTCGAGACCTGCTCCGATCCACACTGGGCGCCGGTCTCGGCGTCGCCTTGGGCTCCACTTTGTCGATGCCGCGGCTGGCCCGCGCGCAAGCCTCGCGCGTGCTGCGCTTCGTGCCGCAGGCCGATGCCGCAATTCTCGATCCGATGATCACCACCGGACTGGTCAACCGGAACCACGGCTTCCTGATCTGGGACACCCTCTACGGCGTCGATGAAAAATTCGAGGTTCAGCCGCAGATGGTCGCCGGCCATACCGTCGAGAACGACGGCAAGCTCTGGACGATGACGTTACGGGATGGCTTGAAATTCCATGACGGTGAGCCCGTACGCGGACGCGACGTGGTGGCGAGCCTGAAACGCTGGGCCTCGCGCGATGCTTTCGGCAATTCACTCTTCAACCTGGTCGACGAAGTCTCGGCACCGGACGACAAGACCGTGCGGTGGCGTCTCAAGTCGCCGTTTCCGCTGCTGCCGTTGGCGCTCGGCAAAGTGGGCGCCATCGTCGCCTTCATCATGCCGGAACGTCTTGCGCAGACGGACAGCGTCACACCGGTCAAGGAGCTGATCGGCTCCGGTCCGTTCAAGTTCCAGGCCGATCAGCATGTGCCCGGCGCGCGTCTGGTCTACACGCGCTTCGACGGCTATGTGCCGCGAGCCGAGGGGACGCCGAGCCTGCTCGCCGGTCCGAAGATCGCGCATTTCGACCGGGTCGAGTGGCAGGTCATCCCGGACCCTGCGACGGCGGCGGCCGCGCTTCAGCAGGGGGAGATCGACTGGTGGGATCAGCCCATCGTCGACTTGTTGCCGAAGCTGAAGGGCAACAAGGCGCTGAATGTCGAGCTGCTCGACCCGATCGGCAATGTCGGCGTGCTGCGTTTCAACCACACGCAGCCGCCCTTCGACAACCCGGCCATCCGCCGCGCGGTGCTCTCCGCCATCAGCCAGAAGGAGTTCATGTCGTCGGTCGCGGGAGAGGACACCAGTCTCTGGCGGGACAAGATCGGTTTCTTCGCGCCCGGCGGAAACATGGCGAACGATGCCGGCATGGAAGCGCTGACCGGCCCCCGGGATATCTCCGCCGCGGCCAAGGCGATCAAGGACGCCGGCTACAAGGGCGAGAAAGTGCTGCTGATGGCGCCGGGCGATTTCCCTGTCATCGGGCAGATGAGCGAAGTCGCGGCCGACCTGTTCCGCAAGCTCGGTTTCAATCTCGACTACGCGGCGATGGACTGGGGCTCGATGCTGCGGCGCATGGGCAACCGCGAGACGCCGGACAAGGGCGGATACAGCGCCTTCTGCACCTATTCCGCGGGTGTCACGCAGCTGAATCCTTCGGCGCATAACTTCATCCGCGGCAGCGGTGACAAGGCAACCTTCGGCTGGGCGAAGAGCGAGAAGCTGGAACAGCTGCGGGATGCCTGGTTCGCCGCTCCCGATGCCGCCGCGCAGGCCAGGATTGGCGTCGAGATGCAGAAGCAGTGCTTTATCGATGTTCCCTACGTTCCGCTTGGTGTCTTCTATCAGCCGACCGCTTACAAGAAGAGCCTGACGGGCATGCTCAAGGGCCTGCCGTTGTTCTGGAACGTGCGCGGCGCCTGAAGAAGGATTTTCGATGCTTCCGATCACCGGCTATGCGGACCGCTGGAGTGTGCGCGCGGGCGACGACATCAACTTCATGATCGCGGTCAAGGGCGGCGGCCGCTACTCGGCGCGGATCGCCCGCGTCATCTGCGGTGACCCGAACCCGAAGGGGCCCGGTTATCGCGAGATTCCGGTCAAGTGGGACCTCGAAGGCGAGCACGACGGGATCGAGCAGACCATCGCAAAGGGCTCATGGGTCGATGTGTCAGCACTGGCGTTGCCTGCAGGCCCGATCGCTTTTGCCGCGACCGTCTGGCCGACCCTGCTCGCCGCGGGCAGGCAGGCGGTGCTGAACTGGGCGGGCGCCGGCGGCTCGTTGACGCTTGGCGCCGGCGAGAGGGGCGCCTTCGCCCGGCTTGTCACCGGGCAGGGCACCGTCGAGGTCGAGACCGGCATCGCGCTCACCGAGCGGGCGTGGCACGATATCGCTTGCCTGTTCGACCCGGTGACCGGATCGCTGGCGATCGCACAGGCCCCCCGCAATATCAGGCTCGACCGCGACGAGCGCGCGACGAAGATGCTGAGCGCGCCAAAGGCTGCGTTGACCGGCACGGGGGCGGCAGCGATCGCGGCGGAGCGCGGAAGCCGGGGCGCACTCCACAATTTCAACGGCAAGATCGAACGGCCGCGCATCACCGATGGCGGTGCCGGCCTTGACGGCGTCATCGCCGCGCAAGGCTCTGGAGCTGCGGCCCCGGCCATCGCCGAATGGGATTTTTCCCTCGGCATTCCGACCGACATTGCGACCGATATCGGTCCTTCCAACGCGCACGGCGTTTGCGTCAACCTGCCGACGCGCGCGATGACGGGCTCGCGCTGGACAGGCGGCGTGACGCATCGCTGGACGGAAGAGCCGAAGCTCTGGGGCGCGATCCATTTTCACGACGACGATATCGGTGATTCCGGCTGGCAGCCGTCGCTGAGCTTCACCGTGCCGGAAGACTGGAAGAGCGGCGTCTATGCGCTGCACCTTGAAAAGGAGGGAGTGCGCGACAACATCGTCTTCTACGTCCGCGCCAGGATACCGGGATCGCAGGCCAAGGTGGCGTTCCTCGCCCCGACCTTCAGTTACACGGTCTATAGCCAGTTTCAGAAGAAGGGCAGGCAAGCCCTGATCACGGAGCGGTCGCTGGCCTGGGGCGCGCTGGCGCAGGCGCCGGACGGCCATCCCGAATATGGCGTCTCGCCCTACAACTTCCATTCGGACGGCAGCGGCGTGGTGATGTCGACCATGCGCCGGCCCCTGATCGACAAGCGCGTGAACCAGATCCATCTGGTCGATCCCAGCGACTACGGTTCCGGCCTGTACTGGATCTCCGCCGACAGCGCTATCACCGATCTTCTGACCCGCAAGGGCATCGATTTCGAAGTCATCACCGATCACGACGTTCATGCCGAAGGCGTCGAGCTGCTGTCGCAATACAGCGTCGTTCTCACCGGCCAGCATCCGGAATATCACACGCACGAGACGCTCCACGCGCTCAGTGCCTATCTCGGCAATGGCGGCCGCTTCATGTATCTCGGCGGCAACGGCTTCTACTGGAAGGTCGTGCCGCACGCGACGGGCCCCTGGGCTTTCGAGTTGCGACGCGCCGAGGGCGGCATCCGTCTCTGGGAAACGCTGCCCGGCGAGAGCTATCATGCCTTCGACGGCTCCTATGGCGGCCTCTGGCGACGGCTCGGCCGCCCGCCGCAGGCGCTGGTCGGCGTCGGCTTCAGTACGCAGGGGGAGTACATGGGTTTCCCCTACACCTTCCTCGACGGCATTCTCGATCCCCGCGTCGCATTCATGCGCGAGGGTATCGAGGATTTGGCAAGGCCGGGCGCCAAGCTGGGCGAGCGCGGCTTCATGGGCGGTGGCGCCGCAGGCCACGAGCTCGACCGCGCCGACACGCGCCTCGGCACGCCGCATCATGCGATCATCATCGGCCGGGCCGTGCTTACCGATCCGACCTATCAGCCGGTCAACGAGGAGCGCTACGACCACACCTGGCCGGCGTCGCGCGAGGAGATCATCCGTTCCGACCTGACCTTCTTCGAGACGCCGAATGGCGGCGCAGTCTTTTCCGTCGGCTCGATGAATTTCATCGGTGCGTTGCCGGTTGACGGCTACAACAACGTGGCGGCCCTGCTGGTGACCAATATCGTCCGCCGCTTCGCTGATTCCACGCCGTTCCAGGCGCCGAAGGCTTCGACTACGTAGCAATGACGCGATGCGCGCTGATGTTGCGCTTGCGTCAGCGCAAGATTAGTCTTGGGAACTCCTAAAAACGACAACAAGACCAAGCCCCAAGGTGACTGATGGCCCGTATCAACTACAGCGACCCGTCCAAGGCATCCGACCGCACCCGCGAAATTCTCGACAAGAACCGCCACGCCAACATCTTCCGGATGATGGCGCACTCGCCGAGCTATTTCGAGCAGTACTGCCGTCTCGGCGGCGCCATCCGTCACAAGGGCGAGCTCGATCCTGTTGTGCGCGAACTCGCGATCACGCGCACCGGCATTTTGTGCCAAGCGCCGTACGAGATCGTCGCGCACAAGCGCATCGGCAAGAATGTTGGCGTCACCGACGAGCAGAACGAGGCGCTCGAGAACTGGCAGGGCGCGAGCTGCTTCAACGAGGTGCAACGCGCGGCGCTCGCCTTCACCGACGAGATCGTGAAATTGAACAAGCCGACGGATGCGACCTTCAAGGCGGTCGCATCGAAATTGACGCCGGCCGCGCTGGTCGAATTGCAGCTCTCGGTCGGCTTCTACATCATGACGTCAAAATTCCTGGAGACATTCGAGATCGATCTCCAGCCCGTCACCGAAGTGGTGGGGTAATCCGCACAAGCGGCGAGGCACGCCGATGACGATCGATGAATATGCGGTCTGGGCCGCGAGCATTGCCAAGGTCGACGAGCATCCGTCCAACGAACGGCTGTCCTATCTCGGCCTCGGCCTTGCCGGTGAATCCGGCGAGGTCGCCGAGCACATCAAGAAGCTGCTGCGCGACAACTGGCTCGACCAGGCCGGTCTCGTCGACGAGCTCGGCGACGTCATCTACTATTGGGCCTGCCTGTGTGCGGCGACCGGCCAGAAGCCGTCCGAGCTGCTCGAGGCGAGTGCGAAGAAGATCAAGCGGCGGCTGAGCGAAGCGGCGAGCCGGTAAGGCGAGCGAGAGCTGGCTGCTCCCGCGTCATGGCCGGGCATGGCCATCCGGAGGACGGCGTCGCTTTCGCTAGCCTATATGGCCCGGTCATCCACGTCTTGCCACCTGCCACGAAGGAACGTGGATGCCCGGGACAAGCCCGGGCATGACGACTTCTGGCGGAGCGACGTCGCCAATCGTCACGTCGACGTCAGGATATCCACCTTCGCGTTCGCCACGATCAGTCGGTCGGCCAATAGCTGCGCCAGGTTGCGCATGACGCGCTCGCTGGCGCGCGGGTGCTGCTTGCGGAAGCGCTCGAAGTCCTTCAGCGGCACCTCGAAAGCGGTCGCCGCCATGTCGGCGAAAACGTCCGCCGTGCGGGTCGGCTCCAGCAACGCCATCTCGCCGAACGCCATGCCGGCGGTGAGCGTCGCCAGCCTGACGCCGTCGGGCAGGGTGACGTGCACCGCGCCGCTGCGCAGGAAGAACAGGGCATCGGCGGGATCGCCGGTGGTGATGATCTTTGCGCCGGAGGGAAAGGTCCTGATCGTGCAGATCGAGGCGAGGTCCGTCAGCTCTTCCTCGCTCATGCCCGATAGCAGCGGCTGTTCGGCAAGCTCCGTGGTCTCGTGGAAATCGATCGATCCCCCATAGCGGTAGACGATCTGGTCTTCGGCCCATTCGATCGCGGTGTCGAGCAGATAGAAGTCGCGGACGTTCTTCAGCTCCGCCGTGAACTCCCGCAAGGTGTCCCACTCCTTCGAGGCACGGCGAACACCCGAGATCACAACGGTGACGTTCAGCGCGGCGAGCTCCGCGAACGCTTCGGCCACCAGCCGCGCCCCGGCGCGGGTCGTGGACGTGACGCGGTGCAGATCGAAGATCACGATTTGCGGCCGCGGCCGGCCCGCCAGCCGCCGCGAGACGTAGTCGACCGCCGACAAAGAGAGCGTACCGACCAGCTCGATGACCCGCACCTCCTGCTCACGCCCGGCGAGGATCTCGCGCTCCTGCGGGCGGCGCACGCGGCGGGACGGGCTCTTGCCGATGTCGTAGTCGGCGATGATGGCATTGCGCGCGTCGTCGCTGCGGCTGAGCATGTGCAGGTCGTAGTGCGAGGACAGCGCCTCGCAGACCTTGATGCCGCGCACGCTGTTGCCGTGCTTGTCGAGCTTCGGCGAATAGCTGCCGAGCCCGAGCCGGGCAGGGAGCGAGGCGAGAATGCCGCCGCCGACGCCGCTCTTGGCGGGGATGCCGATCCGGTAGATCCATTCGCCGGCATAGTCGTACATGCCCGAGGACGTCATCACCGACAGCGTGCGCGAGATCGCGTAAGGCGTCAGCACCTGCTCGCCCGTGACGGGGTTGACGCCGCGGTTGGCCAGCGTTGCCGCCATCACCGCGATGTCGCGCGCAGTGACCAGCACCGCGCATTGCCGGAAATAGACGTCGAGCACGCCCGCGACATTGTCGGAGATCACGGCATTGGTCTTGAGCAGATAGCCGATGGCACGGTTGCGATCGCCGGTCTGGCTCTCCGAGGTGTAGACGGCCTCGTCCACGGCGAGATCGCGGCCGGCGAAGCGGCTGAGCGCGAGCCGGATCTGCTCGAAGGCGTCCGCGCCCTTGCTGTCGTAGATCAGGCCGGTGCAGGCGATCGCGCCGGCATTGACCATCGGGTTGAACGGATGGTTTTCGGAATTGAGCCGGATCGAGTTGAAGGGATCGCCCGACGGCTCGACGCCGATTGCGCTCTCCACCTTGCCGGCGCCCAGAAGATCCAGCGCCAGCGCGAACACGAATGGCTTCGACATCGACTGGATGGTGAAGGGCACCCGGGAGTCGCCGACCTCGTAGACGTGGCCGTCCAGCGTTGCGAGGCTGATGCCGAAATAGGCAGGGTCGGCCTTGCTCAGCTCGGGGATGTAGTCCGCGACGTTGCCCGAAGTTTCGGCAGAGAACTCATTGAGGCAAGTGTCCAGAAACCGCAGCAAAGGCGGCTTCGAGCGGGTCCAGGCCGTGGCGGCGGGCGAGAGCGGTTTCATCGCCCCTGTTGTGCAACGCAATCAGGGCGCGCGCAACCCGTCAGGAACGATGGCCTGTCGCCGGACCAGCAGCAGCGCGATCAAGACGGTGGGCACGAGGATGGCGAGGCCCAGCAGCGTCACCTGCATCTGTGACAACGGCATGATGCCGCCGCCCGGGGTGGCCACCACGAAGCCCCCGATCACCAGCAGAATGCGGATCGGCCATTCCAGCGCGCCTGTGCCGCGCAGGTCGCCGACGAAGGGCTGGTAGCCCTGGATGCCGCCGCAGATGAACAGCGTGCCGAAGGCGGCGAGGCCCATCAGGCCGAGGCCGGCGAGATAAGGGCTCGGCCCCTGCAGCACCAGCGCAGGATTGAGCACGAAGAAGAACGGGATGAAATAGATGATGCTGCCGACCCACATCGATTCCCAGCCGGTCTTCATCGCCGGCGAGCCGGCGATGCCCGCCGCCGCGAAGGAGGCGATCGCAACCGGCGGGGTGATCGACGACAGCATGCCCCAATAGAAGATGAACATGTGCACGGCCATCTTGTTCAGCCCGAGCTTCTCCAGCGCGGGCGCGACCAGGATGGCGAGGAAGATGTAGCAGGCGGTCGTCGTCAGCCCGAGGCCGAGGATGAGGCTGGTGAGGGCGCACATGCCGAGCAGCAGGAACGGATTGTCGCCGGCGATGTGCAGGAGGTCGTTGGCAAGGCTCGACACCACGCCGGTCATCGAGAAGGCGCCGATCAGCAGGCCGCAGCCGGCGAGGATGCCGACCAGCTCGACGAAGGTGCGCCCGTTGACCTCGAGGAACTTGCCGATCGTGCCGAGCGTCCAGCGCGTGTCCTTGGAGAAGAGCTGGTTGAGCACCAGCAGCAGCGCGGTCGCATAGAACGGCGCATGGCTCTCGCGCTTGAAGTAGAGCAGCATCACGATCAGAAGCGCGATGACGAAGACGTAGTACCAGCCGTCCTTGATCGTATCCATGATCCGCGGCAGCTCGGCGCGCGGAATCCCCTTCAGCTTGTGCCGCGCGGCATAGGAATCGACCTGCATGAACAAGCCGATGTAATAGAGCGCGGCCGGAATGATCGCGGCGACCGCGACGTCAGCATAGCTGACATTGAGGAACTGCGCGATCACGAAGGCGGTCGCGCCCATCACCGGCGGCGCCAGCACCGCGCCGGTGGAAGCGCAGGCCTCGATCGCGCCGGCATAGGAGGCGCGAAAGCCGCTCTTCTTCATCACGGGAATGGTCATTGTGCCTGCGGTCAGCACGTTCGAGATGATCGATCCCGACATCATGCCGAGCAGACCGCTGGCAAAGATGCAGACCTTGGCGGCGCCGCCGCGGAACGTGCCGCACAGCGCGAAGGCGAGGTTGATGAAGAACTTTCCGGCGCCGGTCATCATCAGCGCGGTGCCGAAAACGAGAAATCCGATCACGGTGTCGGCAAAGGCCTGGATGGGGATGCCGAGCAGGCTCTCGCCGGACAGCACGTGATAGGCGGTCGCCTGTTCGATGGTCGACTGCGTGCCGCGGAACGGACCGAGCCAGCTGGATTCCGCAAACAGCGGATAGACGGTGAAGGGCAGCACGCTCAGCAGCAGGCTCCAGCCGCCGGTACGCCGCAGCGCCTCCATCAGCATCGCCCACATCACGAGGCCGGCCGCGATCACGGTGTTCGGCGCGCCGCCGAACTCCCAACCGGCCTCCGCCGCCTTGCGCACGTTCGACATCAACAGCAGTGCCGCGGCAAACGTCACGACGAAGAACAGCAGGTCGTACCAGGGAATGCGATCGAGCGGCGCGCGCTCGGTCCCGGGGAAGATCAGGAAGGTGAACGGCAGCATTAACGCGATCAGGAGATAGAAATACTCCGTGTTGAGCTGGGTGTAGCCGATGAAGAAGCGCAGCGAGAATTGCTGGTTGATGCAGAGCAGGATGGTCGCTGCGGTTGCCGCGATCAGTGTCCAGCGCCAGGCGCCGCGCAGGGTGCGGACGCGCGTGACCTCCGCCTCCTGCATGTTGCCGGCCGCGCCGTGCGGGTCGTCGAACACGACCCGCTTGGGCTCGGTCTGGGAGTCGGTGGAGGTGGAAACAGAAGACATCATCGACCCCGCGCGTAGGCTGGCAACAAGTGTTGGACTAGTCCTCGAACCCGTTCGGCATGCCGGCCTTGGCGAGCGATGCGGCACGCGCCTTCATCCAGCCGTCGAGGAACGCCTTGTCATCCGAGGGCGGGTTGGACTTGCCGTAGTCCGTCCACGCTGCCGCGAGCACCTCCTGCCGCTTGATCAGCTTGGTGTTGTGCGCATCCTGCGCGTCGGACCATTGCCCGGCCTCCTTCAGCGCCTTCACGGCGCCGGGATGCACCGGCACCACCCAGTTCTTGGTCTGGCGGTCGGCGGCAAGGCCGCCGGCACCGGGCGCGGAGTCCTTGTAGGCGTCATAGTTCACGATCATCGCTTTCGTGATCGCATAGATCTGGTCGGCCGGTTGCGAGGCATAGGCGACGAAGATCGGGTAGGGATAGTTGCCGAGCTCGACCGGCTTCTCCGGCGAGATGCCGGCGCCGCAGGTCGCTGTTTGCGGGAAGAAGAACGAGCCGACCTTCTGCATCCGTGCCCAGCCTTCCTTGTCCTTGGCGGGCAGTGGCGGCCAGATCAGCCCGCGCGGCGAGGTCTCGGCTTCCTTGGCGGGCCCGGTGATGGTGGTGCCGAAGGCGGCGTCGACGTCGTTGTTGATCAGGCCCTTCCACATCGCGCCGTAGCTGGCGAACTCGACGGCCTTGACGTCCTTCTGCGTCAGCCCGGCGAAGGCGAGCACCGCGAGCGAATTCTGGTTCAGCGCGGGCGAGCCGACCACGAAGCCGACGCGCTTGCCCTTCAGGTCCTTCAGGTCTTTCACTCCGGTGTCGGCTGCGACGCCAAGCGAACCGCAATTGCAATCGACCGTCGAGAGCAGGATCTGGAGCGGCTGCGGCCCCCATTCCCTGGAGCCAAACTCGAATACGCCTTCCTGCGCGAAATAGGTGCCCGATCCCATTGCGGAGGAGGCCGCGCGCTTGGCGCGCAGCGGCGCAAGGCGGGCGACGTCGTTGCCTGCGGGCAGCACGCGCACGTCGGTGCCGAACTTGTCCTTCATCATCTTGCCGACGCCGACCGCGATGTTGAAGCCGGCGGTGCCGGTGTCATAGGCGGTGAACGTCAATGTCGCCGGCAGCTTGGCGTCTTCGGCGAGCGCATAGCGTGTAGACGCAAAAGAAATGCCTGCCACCAAGGCAGGCGCGAGCACGAGCAGCCCACGAAGCATGTTTCCCTCCCATGATCCTCGCTTTGCCGCGAGGATTTTCATTCATTGTTTGAAACAGGTTTTGTTTGAATCAGATCATGTCATCGCCATCAAGCCATGGCAACGCCGTACCGCGCACGCGGCAATGAGCCAGACAGATTGTCGCGTGCCCTGGCGACGACGGGCGCCGATGGTTCGAGACGCCGTTTCGCAGGGCAGCGACGCGAAGATTGCGCAACCAAGGCTGCAACGGATGCAAGTTCAGTTCGCGACAATCGCGATCGCCTGTCCTTCGGCAACGACGTCGTCGAGCTTGACGAGAAGCGATGTGATCGTGCCGTTCGCAGGTGAAGGTACGGGTATCTCCATCTTCATCGCTTCGACGACCACAACGTCGTCACCATCCGCGACGGTTCCTCCAACTTGCACGGGAGTTGCGCAGATGCGCCCCGCGACTTCGGTGACGATCTTTATTTCTGGCATGCCATCGCCTTTTTGTTGTCGTCGCAAAATGCCTGAGGTAGCGTCGTCTGCAAGTGGAATTTAATTCCGCAGAGCGGAACAAACGGTAGGGATCATGGGACGACGTTCGGAGCGGTTGAGTAGGCAAGGTGCGCTCGCTGGCGAAGCCGGTGAGGGCGATGTCATCCAGGTGGTGTCGCGCGCGTTCGACGTGTTGCGATGCTTCGAGGGCCACGACAGCAGGCTCGGCAATCTCGAGATCTCGAACCGCTGCGGCTTGCCGCGTTCGACGGTGTCGCGGCTCACGCACACGCTGACGCGCATGGGTCAGCTCGTTTATCTGCCGCGCGATCAGAAATATCGCATCGGTCCGAGCGCGGTGGCGATGAGCGCCTCGATGATGAAGGGCGCGCAGCTGCGCAGCATGATCCGCCAGCGGCTGCAGGAAGTCGCCGAGCAATTGCCCGGCACCGTCGGCTTCGTCGTGCCCGACCGCTTCCATCTGGTCTATCTCCAGTTTGCGCGCTCGGCCTCTGCACTCGGCCTGCACGAGGGCACCGGCAGCCGCATCTCGATGGCGTCGACCGCGGCGGGCGCGGCCTACACCGCGGCGCTGGCGCCGGAATTCGGCGATGCCTTCATCGCGGAGATGGAGCGCGAGGCGCCCGAAGCTGCGAAGATCCTCAAGCCCCGCATCGAGGCCAACCGGCAGTCGCTGCGCGAGCGCGGCTATGTCGTGGCCTGCGGCCTGTGGAGCCCGCACATCAACGGCCTCGCCGTGCCGATCTGGTCGCCGCAGTACCAGACCTTCGTCGTCATCACGATCGGCCTGCTCTCGGCGATGTATGACGAGCAGCGTCTGCACGACGAGGTCGCGCCGCTGATGCTCACGCTCGGCCGCTCGCTGGGCAGCCTGATGGAGGGCGCGGAAGGCGACGTCTTCAACAGCCGTATCTCGCGCAAACCGGTCGCAATGGCCGTGCACAACAATAACAAGCCGATCAATTCGGAGGGAGTGAATGAACTGGAAGCCGGAACTCGACGAGCTCGCCCGGCGCGAAGCCTTCGCGCGGGAGATGGGCGGCGTTGACAAGGTCAAGCGACAGCATGACCAGGGCCGGCTGACTGTTCGGGAGCGTATCGACAAGCTGATCGACAAAGGCAGCTTCCACGAGATCGGTGCCGTCTCCGGCATCGGTGAGTACGATACCAGCGGCGATCTGAAGAAATTGACGCCCGCGAACTGCGTGTTCGGCCGTGCGCGCGTCGAGGGCCGCACCGTCGTCGTGGTCGGCGACGATTTTACCGTGCGCGGCGGCTCGGCCGACGCGTCGATCTCGGCAAAGCCGCTGATGGCGGAGGAGATGGCGCACGACTTTCGTCTGCCCATCGTCCGCATCATAGAGGGCTCCGGCGGCGGCGGCTCGGTCAAGACCATCGAGACCAAGGGCGCGGCGAACTTGCCGGGCGGCATCGGCGGCACGCGCTGGTATCGTTTCACGACCGAGAACCTGTCGCGCGTCCCCGTGGTCGCGCTCGGCCTCGGCTCGGTCGCAGGCTTGGGTGCCGCGCGCCTTGCCGCCAGCCACTATTCCATCATGACGCGGAAGTCCGCGATGTTCGTCGCGGGCCCGCCGGTGGTGAAGGCGCTGGGACAGGACCTGTCGAAGGAAGAGCTCGGCGGCGCCGATATCCAGACCCGCGCCGGCGCGGTCGACCATGCCGTCGACACCGAAGAGGAGGCCTTCGCCTGCGCCCGCCGCTTCCTGTCGTACCTGCCGTCGTCGGTCTATGAGTTGCCGGCGACCTTGCCGTGCACCGACAACCCCGAACGCAGCGACGAAGCGCTGATGAACGCGGTGCCGCGCAACCGCAAGCAAGTCTACAAGATGCGGCCCATCATCGAGTCCGTCGTCGACAAGGGCTCGTTCTTCGAGGTCGCCAAGAACTTCGGCAAGCCGATCATCGTGGGTCTCGCGCGGCTCGAGGGCCGGTCGGTGATGGTGCTCGCCAGCGACAGCTTCCACTATGGCGGCTCCTGGACGGCGGATGCCTGCCAGAAGGTGGTGCGCTGGGTCGACTTCGCCGAGACCTTCCATCTGCCGGTCGTCTATCTCATGGATTGCCCCGGCTTCATGATCGGCCTCGATGCCGAGAAGGCCGCCACCATCCGTCACGGCGTCCGCGCCATGGCCGCGGTCAACCAGACCACCGTGCCCTGGTGCACCGTGATCCTGCGCAATGCCTTCGGTGTCGCCGGTGTCGTGCATCAGCCCGCCGATCGCTTCTCGATCCGCTACGCCTGGCCGTCGGCCTATTGGGGCTCGCTGCCGCTGGAAGGCGGCATCGAAGCTGCCTACCGCGCGGATATCGATGCGGCCGAGGACAAGGCGGCGAAGCTGGAGGAGATCCAGGACCGCCTCAACAAGCTGCGCTCGCCGTTCCGATCGGCCGAAAAGTTCTGGGTCGAGGAGATCATCGATCCCCGGAAGACGCGCTCGCTGCTGTGCGAGTTCGCGCGTCTGGCCGAGCCGTTGCGAAAGGCCGGTCCGCCGGAAAACATGACGATCCGGCCGTAAGGGCGGCGCTCCCGGCCGTTCCCGATTTCACCCATGCTCCCGGGCTTGTCCGGGTTTTCCCGGGAGTGCAGCGCCCCATCGCTGCAAACTCCGGGAACCCGTTTATTTCGCGTTAATGATGCCCACCCAATAAGACACGTCTCAATTTGTTGCGGTCCATGTTTATGGGTTGCCCGTAAGCGTTGATTAAGAAGCCCCTCCTCATATTCCGCCCGTGACGAGGCGTGGAATGGGCCGAAAATCCCGCAAATCGCCCCGATCACACGAGTTCAGGGAAGTGTCGCTGCCGCAACGACGGCAATCAGGATAGGGCCATGCTCCGCCGCGCAGTGTTTCGTTTCGCGAGAGACCGGAACGCCAACGTCGCCATCATCTTCGCGCTGGTGATGGTCCCCACCATTTTTCTGCTCGGCATGGCGCTCGACTATACGCTGGCCATGCGCCAGCGCGAGCAGTTGAACGCGGCCGCCGACGCCGCCGCCATCGCCGCCGTCCGTCCGGCCATGCTGACGCAGACCGACACCGCCGTGGTCAAGGCGACCGCAGAAGCCGTGTTCGCCGCCAAGGCAAACCTCCCGGGCCTGTCGGCAACGCCGACGCCGACAGTCACGGTCACCGATACCGGCCTCGCGCGCAGCATCACGGTTTCCTACACCGCGCTGTCCGTCAATAATTTCCCCGGCGTTCTCGGCCAGCAGACCTGGAAGATCGGCGGCTCCGCGACGGCGAAGGCGTCGAGCGCGCCGAACATGAATTTCTACCTGCTGCTGGATGACTCGCCGTCGATGGCGATCGCGGCGACGCAGACCGACATCAACAACATGATCACGGCCACGAAGAACCAGCCTTCGGGGTCGAAGAACTGTGCGTTCGCCTGCCACGAGACCAATCCGCAAAAGGACAGCGGCGCGACGTCCTCGACCAAGGACAACCTCGCGATCGCCCGCGCCAACAACATCACGCTGCGCATCGACCTCGTGCAGAACGCCGTCACGCAGTTGATGGTCGGACCCTGGACCTGCCCGCAGTCGGGTGTGACGGGCGGCGTCATGCAGTGCATGGCCGCGCTCAACAACACGACCTACAAGGCCGCCATCTACACCTTCGACTACGCCACCAACACGATCCAGACGCTGACCACCCCGACCACCGCCGGTACCAAGATCTCCAACATCCAGCTGATGACGGTCGACCATCAGAACTGCATCGTGACCAACTCCTCGGGCGCCTGCGTCTACAGCACAGACTACGGCACCGACATCTCGAAGGGGCTGACGGACGTCAACACCGTGATGCCGGCGCCGGGCACGGGCACCAATCAGGCGGGCGATACGCCGCAGGAGGTTGTCTTCCTCGTCACCGACGGCGTCGAGGACAAGCTGATGCCGAAGCCCGGCACCTGCGACGCCAACGCCACCTATCCGCTTCCGACGGGCAGTACGTCGACCGTGCGCTGCCAGCAGCCGCTCGACACGACGATCTGCAGCACGATCAAGAATCGCGGCATCCGTATCGCGGTGCTCTACACCGAGTACCTGCAGTTGCCGACCGACAGCTGGTACAACAGCCGCATCGCGCAATTCAACAATCCGTCGTCGTCCACCGGCACGATCGCGCAGCGGCTGCAGTCCTGCGCATCGCCCGGCCTGTACGCGAGCGTGCAGACGGGCGGCGACATTTCCGCGGCGCTGACCAACCTGTTCATCAAGGTTGCGTCCAGCACGGCCAGCCTCGTGCAGTAAGGAGCCGTCATGACCGCACAGCACGTCGTAACGACGAAGAGACGCCGCAGCCGCTTCGCCGCTTTCGCCCGGGACAGCAAGGGCGCCACGGCGGTCGAGTTCGCGCTGGTTGCGGCGCCGTTCCTCGCCCTCATCATCGCGCTGATCCAGACCTTCCTCGTGTTCTTCGCCCAGGAGCTGCTCGAATCCGTCGTGCGTCAATCGGCGCGACTGGTCATGACCGGGCAGGTGCAGTCGGCGCAGATGAACCAGGCCGCGTTCAAGCAGAAGGTCTGCGATCAGATCACGATATTCTTCAACTGCAGCGGCATGATGGTCGACCTGCAGGTGGCGACGTCCTGGTCGACGGCGAACACGGGTGTGCCCAGCCTGACGTTCGACGGCTCGGGCAACGTCACCAACACCTGGCAGTTCAATCCGGGCGATGCGGGCGACATCGTCATCCTCAGGGTGATGTATGTCTGGCCGGTGGTCCTCGGGCCGCTCGGTTTCAATTTGTCGAACCTTTCGACTGGCAACCGGCTGATCATGGCATCCGCCGCGTTCCAGAACGAGCCATCCTCTTAAAGGAGCCAGTGATGATTGCCGGCCTGTCGTCTCGCCTGCGGCACCTGTGGACCGACGCTCGCGGTGTTGCGGCGACGGAGTTCGCCATCGTGTCTCCGTTCATGCTGGTGCTCTACATCGGCGGCGTCGAGCTCGGCAACGGGATGGCGATGAACGTCAAGGTCACGGCGACCGCGCACAGCGTCGCCGACATGGTCTCGCAGAACACGCAGGTCACTGCGGCGCAGATGACCGGCATTCTCGCAGCGGCGAGCTCCATCATGGCGCCGTACCCCGTCAAGAACGGCAGCAACTCGCTGATCACGATCACGGTCTCGGAAGTCTCCACCGACGCCAACGGCAAGGCGACGGTCCAGTGGAGCACGTCCACCAACTCGTCGGCGGCGAGGACCAAAGGGCAGCAGATGACACTGTCGTCCTTCACGGCCGACCCGAAGAACCCTACCAACGCCAACATCTCGCTGATCCTGAGCGAGGTGTCGTACGACTACACGCCGAACCTCGGCTACACCATCAGCGGCACCGTGAAGCTGAGCGACAGTTACTATCTCTTCCCGCGCTGCTCGACCAACAGCCCGACCACGTCCACCTTTCCGTATTATGACGTGAAGTATCCGGCGACGACGACGTGCACCTGCACGCAGCATCTGCAGCAGAAGACCTGCTAGCGCGATCCGGAAGAAATTCTCAGAGGACAGCGATCAGGCGGCGGGGCCGGGGCGTCTCCGTGGCCGTTCGCTCCCTTTCGCGGGCCATCGCCGTTCGGTCACGGCCGCGCGGACGACCTCCGTGACGGTCCTGCGGACCTCGAGGAAGGCCTTGGTTTGCGGCCGGTCCGCGAGACTGACCAGCGCAAGCGAACGCGACAGCGGCGGCTCGACGATGCGACGGGCGTGATATTTCTCCGCCGCGATGTCGTCGAGGACCGTGGCGCGGGAGAGGATGGCGCAACCGAGGCCGGCTTCGAGCGCCATGCGCAGCGCCGACAGGGAATCGACCTCGAGCATGGGGCTCGGGACGATCTGGTTGCGCAGGACCTGGGTCTGGATGATGGCACGGGAGGCCGGTAGCGGCATCAGCCCGAGCACGCTCCTCTGCGGAATGGCCGAGAAGGCGATCGGACCGGAGGACCGGCCGATCAGGCTCGGATGCCCGACGAGGAAGAGATCTTCCTCGTGCAACCACTCCACATCCAGCCGGGTATCGCGCTGCGGATTGTAAGCCAGCGCCAGATCGACCGTCCCCGAGAGGACGCGGTCGATCAGCGTCGGTGACAGCGCTTCGATGATCGTCAGGTGCACCCCCGGAGAGTGCTTGCGGACCGCCTTCATGAGATCGAGCGCCACCATCGCGATCGCGGTGTGACTGAGGCCGAGGCTGACCGGTCCGGTTGCCGCCTCGTTATAGGTCCGCACATCCTCCTCGGCCTTGCCGAGGCTCGCGAGCACCGCGCTGCCATGTTCGTAGAGCCGGCGTCCGGCCGCGGTCAGGGCGATGCCGCGCGGCCGGCGCTCCAGCAGCTTCACGCCGAGGTCGGCCTCCAGCGCCGCGACATGATGGCTGAGCGCGGACTGCGCGATGTTGAGGGTCTCCGCCGCCCGCGACAGCACGCCGGCATCGGCGATCGCGATGAAATATCTGATCTGCCGCAATCCGAGCGCCATGGCGCTGCTCCCTGATCGATCTAATAATCAGATGATGATGATCTTCATATTATATTTGTCAGATGTCGTCTTGCCCGGCAAGCTCCGGCCAGAACCAACAAGAGCGGCTCCGGGAGTGTTGCGGCATGGACCTGCCGAACAGGATCGTCATCACCGAGGAGGGACCGCGCGAGGGCTTCCAGATCGAGCCCGGGCCGATCGCGACCGCGGACAAGATCGCCTTGATCGATGCCCTGTCGGCGACCGGCCTGTCGCGCATCCAGGTGGCATCCTTCGTCAATCCCAAGCACGTGCCGGGCTGGGCCGACGCCGAGGCGGTGGTTGCGGGGTTCAGTCCGCATGCGGGCGTCGCGTATTCGGCGCTCTGGTTCAACCACGGCGGATTGCAACGTGCTCTGGCGTTCAAGGAGAAGCTCGCGCTTGCGGGATTCATCTCGCTGAGCGCCTCCGAACCGTTCGCGCTGCGCAATCTCAACCGCGATCGCGCCGGGCAGATCGAGGCGATGCGAGACTATGTGCGCGCGCACCGCGAGGCGGGTGTGCCGATTGCCAAGATCATCGTCATGGCCGCGTTCGGCTGTAATTTCGGCGGCGACGTGCCGGCGGCAAAGGTGGTCGAGACCGTGTCCGACGGGCTCGCGATCGCGCGCGAAGCCGGCGTCGAGGTGCGCGAGGTGTCGCTCGCGGATTCCATGGGATGGGCCACCCCGCGGCGGGTGGCTGCGGCCGTCGGGGCCGTTCGCGACCGCTGGAGCGATCTGCGGATCGCGCTGCATCTGCATGATACCCGCGGCCAGGGCATCGCCTGCGCCTATGAGGGCTTGCGGCTTGGCGTCACCGCCTTCGATGCCGCGGTGGCGGGGCTCGGCGGCTGCCCGTTCGCGGGCCAGCCTGGTGCGCCCGGCAACATCGCCACCGAGGAGCTGGCGCTGCTGTGCGAGGAGATGGGCATTGCGACCGGCCTCGACATCGAGCCCCTGATCGAGGCCGGACGGCTTGCCGAACGGATCGTCGGACACCGCCTGCCGAGCGCCGCGCTGCGCTCGGGCACGCTCGCAGCCTTGCGGCGGAGGGCAGGCGCATGACCTCCGCGAAGCCGCTCGCCGGACTGAAGGTGCTGGATTTCGGCCATACCATCATGGGCCCGTGCGCGGGCGTCCTGTTCGCCGATCTCGGCGCGGGCGTGGTGAAGATCGAGCCCGTCGACGGCGACCCGACCCGCCGCCTGCCGGGCTTCGCCGCCGGTTTCTTCGCGACCTACAACCGCAACAAGCGCTCGATCGCGATCGATCTGAAGCGGCCGGAGGGGCAGGCGATCCTGCACCGGTTGGTGAAGGACGCGGATATCGTGCTGGAGAATTTCGGACCCGGCACGATCGAGCGGCTGAAGTGCGGCTGGGACGATCTGCGCAAGGTCAACCCGCGGCTCGTTTACCTCTCGATGAAGGGCTTTCTGAAAGGCCCCTACGAGAACCGCGGCGCGCTCGACGAAGTCGTGCAGATGCAATCGGGCCTCGCCTACATGACGGGGCCGCCCGGCCGGCCGCTGCGCGCGGGCGCGCCCGTGATCGACATCCTCGGCGGCGTGTTCGGCGTCGTGGCCGCATTGTCGGCGCTGCGCGCGCGCGACGTCACCGGCGTCGGGCAGAAGGTCTCGAGCTCGCTGTTCGAGAGCGCAACCTTCATGCTCGGCGCGCTCGTGGTCGGCAGTGCCGTGATCGGCGGTCCGATGCCGCCGATGCCGGCCCGCAAGAACGCCTGGGGCGTATACGACGTCTTCACCGCATCGGATGGCGGCCAGGTCTTCATCGGATGCACCTCCGACGGACACTGGCAGCGCTTCTGCGACGCGTTCGGCTTCGACGACTGGCGCGATGATCCGAGGCTGATCGGCAACGCCAATCGATGCGAGGCGCGCGAATGGATGCTTCCCGAGCTGGAGCGGCGGATCACGCGACTGCCTCTCGATGAGATTCTCGCCAGATGCGAAACGGCCCGCGTGGCCTATTCGCGGGTGGGGCGGCCGGACGAGCTGTCGCTCGATCCGCATCTGCTCGCCAACGGCGGGCTGCTTGCGACGGCCGTCGCCGGATTTGGCGGCGGACCGCTGGTTGGAATTCCGGCGTTGCCTGTCGAGTTCGGCGATGCGCGCGACCGGCCCGGCCTCGAACGCCAGCCGCCCCGTGTCGGCGAGCACAGCGACGACATTCTCAGTGCGGCCGGATATTCGGCGCGCGAGATCGCCGATCTCCGCGCCGCCGGCGTATTGGGCGCGAACGTGTCTGCATAAAAACAGGAGTGGCCAAGCCACCATCTGCAACAGGGAGGAGAGGGATCATGATGTCCCGCATGCTGCTTCGATGGAAAGCGCGCATTCCGGCAGCCACGATCGCGCTGCTTGGGCTGGCTGCGATGGCGGGGCCTGCGGGCGCCCAAGCCTATCCCGCACGAACCATCACCATCCTGGTCGGCTATTCCGCGGGAGGCCAGGCCGACGCGCTGGCGCGGATCATCGGCAAGCAGCTCGGCGAGACCTTCAAGATCTCCGTCGTGATCGAGAACAAGACCGGCGCCAACGGCATGATCGCCGCACAGGCGGCGGCGCGGGCCGAGCCGGACGGATACACGGTTCTGATGGTGACGGATGCGATGCTGACCATCGATCCGCACCTTGCCTCCAGCAATCATTTCGATCTGTCGAAGGCGATGGAGCCGGTCGTCAGTGTCGCTTGGTCGCCGCTGCTGCTGGCGGCTGCGAAGGACGTGCCGGCCAATTCCGTCGCCGAACTCGTCGCTCTCGGCAAGCAGAAGTCACAGCAGCTGAGCTTTGGCAGCTCCGGGGCCTCGACGCCGCATCGTCTCGCCGGCGAGATGCTGCAGAAGTCCGGCGGATTCTCCATGACCCACATTCCCTACAAGGGGACGGCGGCGTCGGTGAACGACCTGCTGGCCGGGCAGATACCTCTGATCTTTGGCGCGCCAACAGCCGTCGAGCCGCTGGGGGCAACAGGTCAGATCAAGCTCCTCGGTGTCACTTCCGAACAGCGCTTCCCCTTGCTGCCGGGCGTGCCGGCCATCAGCGAGACCTACCCCGGCTTCAGGATCATCAGCTATATCGGGCTGATGTTGCCGAAGCAGACGCCGGCGCCGGTGATCGCCGCTCTCAACAAAGAGATCAACGGGATCCTGGCGACCGAGACGATGCGCACATGGCTCGACAAGCAGGGCATGATTGCAATGGGCGGCAGCCAGGACGACTTCAAGCGCCAGATCGACATCGATTACAGGGAACGGGGCGAACTGGTCCGCACGCTCGGCATCACGGGCGAGTAGGCAGGTGTTTTGCCCGACGGGTCAAATGACCAGGGCGGACGCTCTAAGCCATTGATCCGCCACGCCCCTTCTACTGTGCATGGGGTTGTTTTCGAACTTTTTGTTTGAGAGCGCTACGCGCTCTCCGTCTCCCGGTGCACGTCGTGCACCACGAGGCCCATGCCTTCGTCCGGCATCTTGATCCAGTCGCGCCGCTTCAGCGTGCGCTTGGTATCTTCATAGCCGCTCGTCCAGTGCTCGCGCATCGAGGTGCCCGAGAACTCGTGGTCCTTGGCGTCGCCCTCATAGGCCTTCTGCTGGTAGATCAGATGCAGGATCGCGATCTCCGGCATTTGGCAGAGGCTCGCCTTCAGCTTGCGCTCCTCGTCGGAGAGCTGCTCCTCCGGCAGCTTGGCCAGCGCCTTGTAGAGCAGGACCTTGAGATTGTGGGTGCGGCGATAGACGTCGGTGTTGTGGCGCGTGCGCGAGGAATACATGATGTCCTTGTGGCGGGCCATCACGTCCTGGATCGAGCGCGGCAGCACGCCACGTGCGCTGAACAGGTCGACCTGGAAGACGAGGGAGTTCAGCGCATCCTCCTGGTCGAGCAGGTGCTGCAGCGGCGTGTTGGAGACGATGCCGCCGTCCCAGAAATGATCGGTGCCGATCCGCACCATCGGCAGCGCCGGGGGCAGGGCGCCGGAGGCCATGATGTGCTCCGGCTCGATCTCGTCATGGGCGTTGTCGAAATAGATGAAGTTGCCGGAGAGCACGTTGACCGCGCCGACCGCGAAGCGGACCTTCTTCTCGTTGATGAGATCGAAGTCGACGAGCTCGCGCAGGCTCTCCTTCAGCGGCATGGTGTCGTAATAGCTGGTCGCGGTCTTGGCGCCGACCGGGCTGAACCAGGGATTAACCTGGTGCGGGGTGAAGAAACCGGGCTGGCCCATCGCCGACGTCATCCAGGAGCTATAGAGATTGCGCCACTGCCGGAAGACGTCGCCGTCGGGCGTGTAGTGCCAGATCTTGCGGTTGGTGATGCGCTCCCAGAAGATGCGCAGCGCCTCCAGCCGCTTCTCCGGCTTGTTGCCGGCGATGATCGCGGAGTTGATGGCGCCGATCGAAACACCGCAGACCCAGTCGGGCTCGATGCCGGCCTCGTGCAGCGCCTGGTAGACGCCGGCCTGGTAGGCGCCGAGCGCGCCGCCGCCCTGCAGCACCAGCGCGACACGGTCGCAGCGCTCGGGGCGCCATCCGCGCAAGGGCGGCTGATGCGTCTGATAGGTCGGTTGCGACGTGCGGGCGTCCATGGCGATGCCTCCTGCCTATCCTCAACGATTGCGTTGCGCGGTGACGGCGTGATGACAAAGTGAGCGCGGATGCATCGCCCGCATGCAGGGTGGCCGCAGCGGGAATGGGGAGGTCGTTGCGCTGACGGAAATCGGTCACATCGCAGTCAATGACGGCGGCTAGCAATTTGCAGTACGCTTGATCTGCCGGGCCGACATCACAGACATCACACAGGAGAGCAGCGATGCGCAGGGAAGACGTGCTGAGACTTCCGTCCATGCCGGCCGCCGGGCCGAGCTATCCGGCCGGCCCCTACCGCTTCGTCAACCGCGAATTCCTCGTCATCACCTACGAGACCGATCCGGAGCTGATCCGCGCCGGTCTGCCTGAGCCGCTGGAGCCGATCGACCAGCCCATCGTGCACTACGAATGGATCAAGATGCCGGACTCCTCCGGCTTCGGCAGCTATACCGAGTCCGGCCTCGTCATCCCAGCGCGCCTCAACGGCGAGGAGGTCAACTTCGTCTCGCAGATGTATCTCGACGATGATCCGCCGATCGCAGCCGGCCGTGAGATCTGGGGCTTTCCCAAGAAGTACGCCCATCCCAAGCTCGAGATCGTCAAGGACACGCTGACGGGCACGCTGGAATATGCCGGCCAGCTCGTCGCCATGGGTACCATGGGCTACAAGCACGAGAGCATGGCCGGCAACGGCGATCTCACCCGCGCCACGCTGTCGAAGACGCAAGTGAACCTGAAGATGATCCCGGGCGTCGACGGCCGGCTCGAGGTCTGCCAGCTCGTTGCGATCAACCTCACCGACATCGTCCCGAAGGGCTCCTGGATGGGACCCGGCCGGCTGCATCTGGTGCCGCACGTCAATGCGCCGGTCGCGGACTTCCCGGTTCGCCGCTGCCTCGGCGCCCATCACTACATCGCCGACCTGACGCTGCCGTTCGGCCGCGTCGTGCACGACTACGTCAAGGAGGCGGAAGCGATCGCCGCGACGGGTATGGCCGCCGAGTAGGGCGTCATCATCAAACTGTAACACTGGCGTAATTGAGTACCCGCGAGACATCCGGAAGGCGCCGCCAATGGCTCCTTCCGGACATGGGCTGCATGGACGTGGGGGTCCGCATGGCTGAGCCGGCGAAGCTTGTCAGCGCGATATCGGAGGCTGTGCCTGCCATTCCGGGGCTGGTGTGGGCGTTCCGCCTGCACGGCGATGGCAGTGCCGAGCCCCTGCCGATCGACCAGCCGATCGAGTTCAGCCATGACGGTCGGCTCTGGCTGCATTTCAATCTGACGGATGCGCGCGTGCGTCCCTGGATCGCGGCGTCCAGCCTGCCGCCGCTCGCGCGCGACCTGCTGCTCTCGAACGACACCTTCCAGCAGCTCCACGTCATCGACCATTGCGTCTACGGCGTGTTCTCCGACCTCGTGCGCGAGATCGACAGCGCGACGGAGGAGACCGCGTTCCTGCGCTTCGCGATGACCGAGCGCCTTCTCGTCAGCGGCCGTCATCAGGCGCTGTGCTCGGCCGACGCGACGCGCCGGGTGCTCGAGGGCGGCTACCGCGTCGACAACGTCGCCCACCTCCTGGAGAAGATCGTCGACGAGGTCGCCGATACGCTCGACCGGATGGTCGACAAGCTCGGGCAGGAGATCGATGACATCGAGGAGCGGATTCTGGCCGATGACGCCAAGCCCGAGATGCGCCGCAACCTCGGCCGCCTGCGCCGGACCTGCGTCCGGCTGCACCGCCAGCTCACGGGCCTGCGCGTGCTGTTCCACCGCCTCGACCAGAAGAACACCGAGCACCTGTCGCCCGCGCTTCGCATCCATGCCGGCAAGCTCGCGCAGCGGCTCGACGGGCTCGACCACGACATCGTCGAGCTGCGCGAGCGCAGCCGCCTGCTCGAGGAGGAGCTGCGCTTCAAGAACGAGGAGGAGAGCAATCACCACCTCCACACGCTCTCGATCGTGACCTCGCTGCTGCTGCCGCCGACACTGATCACCGGCATTTTTGGTATGAACACGAAAGGCCTGCCGCTCACCGACGTCGAAACCGGCTTCCTCTGGGCCGCCGTCCTGATGGCCTCGTCGGTCGGCGCGGCCTATCTCTTCATGCGGCGCACGGGTATCTTCAAGTAAGCGCGCGCCAGCCGGTATCAGCCGTGATCGGGACTGCTCACAGATTTCCGCTGCGAAAAGCGGCCGTCATCTGGCTTGCCTCGACGATGGCGGGCACCAGCGCCTTCGCGGGCGCCAAGGACGAAAGCGCGGCCGCATGGCTGGCGCCCAAATGGTTCAACGAATGGCATGACGGGCTTGCCAACAAGGGCCTCAATTTCGGCGCCACCTATATTGCCGACAACATCGCCAACGTCTCCGGCGGCGTGAAGCGCGGCGCGATCCATTTCGGCCGGCTCGATCTGTCGGTCGATGCCGATCTCGACAAGCTGGTCGGCTGGACCGGCGGGCGCTTCTACGCCAACGCCTTCGTGATCTACGGCCAGGGGCTCTCCCGCAACTACGTGCTGAACCTCGCCACCATCAGCGAGATCGAGGCGCTGCCCGATCAGCGGCTCTACAATGCCTATTTCGAGCAGAGCTTCTTTGGCGACCGCCTGAACATCAGGGCCGGCCAGCAGGCCGCCGACGTCGAGTTCTTCGACAGCCAGACCGACGACCTCTTCATCAACGGCACCTTCGGCTGGCCCGCGATCAAGGCGAGCAACCTGCCGGCCGGCGGCCCGGCGCCGCCGATCGCGGTGCCGGGCATCCGCGTCAAGGCCACGCTCTCGGACCAGGTCACGCTGTTTGGCGCTGTCTTCAACGGCGATCCCTCGGGCCCGGGCGATCAGGATCCGCAGCTGCGCGACCATCACGGCCTCGCGTTTCGCGTCAACGATCCGCCCTGGCTGATCGGGCAGGCCCGCTTCAGCTACGACATCGATGTCGGGGGGCGTCCGCTCGCCGGCAATTTCACGCCGGGCGCCTGGAAGCATTACGGCTCGTTCGACAGCCAGCGATTCACGGCGGACGGCCAGTCGATCGCCGATCCCTCGGGCAGCGGCATTGCGGCAAGGCTCAAAGGCAATTACGGCATCTTCGCCGTGATCGAGCAGGTGCTCTATCGTCCGCCGGAGGTGAGGGAGAACAGCACCTCGGCCTCGCTCCCGGGCATCACGGCGTTCGGCCGCATCGCCTACAGCCCGCCCGACCGCAATCTGATCGACCTCTATGTGGACGGCGGCATCGGTTTCGTCGGCTTCACGCCCGGACGTCCCCTCGACCGCTTCGGCGTTGCGATGGCCTATATGCGGATCTCCAACACCGCCCGCGCGCTCGACATCGACACCAACGTCTACACCGGTGTGCAGGGCCCGGTGCGCAGCAACGAAACGCTGCTCGAGATGATCTACGAAGCGCACATCAAGCCGGGCTGGCTGATCGCGCCGTACTTCCAGTACGTATGGCGTCCTTCCGGCGGCATCCCCAACCCGAACGATCCGACCGGGGTGTTGCGGATCGGTGACGCCGCAGTGTTCGGCGTCACCACCACGATCCGCTATTAAGCCATCGCGGGCTTCGCCTGCGGCTTCGGTTGCCGCGACAGCGCCAGCACGATCAGCGCGGCGAACACGCAGAGCGCGCCTGCGATGAAGAAGGCGGGCAGATAGCTCTGGTAGACCGTCCGCGAGAAGCCGGCGCCGAACGCGGCGGTGCCGGCGCCGAGCTGATGGCCGGCAAAGATCCAGCCGAACACCAGATTGGCGCGCTCGGGCCCGAACTTCTGGGCAGTGAGCCGCACCGTCGGCGGCACCGTCGCGATCCAGTCGAGGCCGTAGAACATCGCGAAGATGGAGAGCCCGTAGAACGAGAAATCGCTGAACGGCAGGAAGATCAGCGAGAGCCCGCGCAGGCCGTAATACCAGAACAGCAGCCAGCGATTGTCGTAGCGATCCGACAACCAGCCCGACATGATGGTGCCGAAGAAGTCGAAAATGCCCATTGCGGCGAGCAGGCTCGCGGCCTGCACCTGCGGGATGCCGAAATCGAGGCACATCGGGATCAGGTGGACCTGGACGAGGCCGTTGGTCGAGGCGCCGCAGACGAAGAAGGTGGCAAACAGGATCCAGAACGCAGTCGACTTGGAGGCGTCGCGCAACGTGCCGAGCGCCACCGCTGTGATCGAGCCGTGGTTGACGGGCGGCGCGGGCAGGGGCTCGGTGCCCTCGTCACCGAATGGACGCAGGCCGAGATCGCTCGGCCGGTCGCGCATCGCCAGCAGCACCGCCAGCGCGGAGACGCCGAGCATGATGCAGACGAAGCCGAGCGCAAGGCGCCAGCCGAACCGTTCGGTGAGGCTTGCCAGCAGCGGCAGGAACACGAGCTGGCCGGTGGCGACGCTCGCGGTCATGATGCCGACCACGAGGCCGCGCCGTGCCGCAAACCAGCGCGTGGCGATCGTCGCGCCCAGCACCAGCGCGGTCATGCCGGTGCCGATGCCGATCACGACGCCCCACAGCGCGATGAGCTGCCAGATCTCGGTCATGCCGAGCGAGAGCACCAGCGCCGAGACGACGATGAGCTGCGCGGTCAGCGTGACGTTGCGCAGGCCGTAGCGGTTGAGCAGGGCGGCGGCGAACGGCGCCATCAGCCCGAACAGGATGAAGCGGATCGACAGCGCGGAGGAAATCTGCGCGGTGCTCCAGCCGAACTCCTTCTGCAGGGGAACGATGAACACACCGGGCGCGCCGACCGTGCCGGCGCTGATCAGCGCGGCAAGGAAGGTGACGCCGACCATCACCCAGCCGTAGTGAATGTTGCGGCGGGAAAGCGCTGCCGCGAGCCAGTTCGAGATCATTGGGCCTCAATGTTGTTGGCGAGCATTTGGGGCCCGCGTCATCGTTGCAATCTGACACAGAGGAGGGAAGTCTAAAATGCCAGACTTCCCTCAATTTAGGACATCAGCGTCAGTGCGCCAGGCGCTCCACCGCAATCGCGGTCGCCTCGCCGCCGCCGATGCAGAGTGCCGCGACACCGCGCTTGAGGTTTTGCGCCTCCAGGGCGTGCAGCAGGGTCACGATCAGCCGTGCGCCGGTGGCGCCGATGGGATGGCCGAGCGCGCAGGCGCCGCCATTGACGTTCAGCTTCTCGCGGGGAATGCCGAGATCGCGCTGCGCCGCCATCGCCACCACGGCGAAGGCTTCGTTGATCTCGAACAGGTCGACGTCACCGGCGCTCCAGCCGACCTTGTCGAGCAGCTTGCGGATCGCCGGGATCGGTGCCGTCGTGAACCATTGCGGCTCCTGGCTGTGGGTCGCATGGCCCTTGATCTCGGCCAGCGCGGGCAGCCCATTGCGATCTGCAAGCGAGCGCCGGGTCAGCACCAGCGCGGCGGCCCCGTCGGCATTCGCGGAGGAGGCCGCCGGCGTGATCGTGCCGTTGGCGCGGAATGCCGCCTTCAATCCCGGGATCTTTGCCGGATCGACCTTCAGCGGATGCTCGTCGTTGGCGATGATGCGGGGACCTGCTTTCTCGGTCAGCGTGATCGGCGCGATCTCGGCCTTGAAGGCGCCGCCCTCGACCGCCTTGCGCGCCCGGCTGAGCGTCTCCATCGCATAGGCGTCCTGGTCCTTGCGGGTGAACTGATAGGCCTCCGCGGTGGCTTCGCCGAAATCGCCCATGGAGCGGCCGGTCTCGTAGGCGTCCTCAAGGCCGTCCATCATCATGTGGTCGATGATGCGGTCGTGGCCGGCGCGGTAGCCGCCGCGTGCCTTTGCGAGCAGATAGGGCGCGTTGCTCATGCTCTCCATGCCGCCGGACACGACAATGTCCGCCGAGCCGGCGCGGATGATGTCGTGCGCCAGCATGGTTGCCTTCATGCCGGAGCCGCAGACCTTGTTGACCGTGGTGGCCCCGGTCGCGTCGGGCAGGCCGGCGGCGCGCGCAGCCTGGCGCGCCGGTGCCTGACCTTGGCCTGCCGGCAGCACACAGCCCATGAAGACCTCGTCGACCTTCTCCGGGGCGAGCTTGGCGCGCTCGAGCGCCGCACCGATCACGTGCGATCCGAGCTTGTGCGCAGGAAGTGGCGAGAGCTCGCCCATGAAGCGGCCGAGCGGGGTGCGGGCAGCGGAGACGATGACGACGGGATCGGCGGCTTCGGCCATGACGGGGCTCCCTGGCGATGGCAAGTAAGATTATGGTCATCATATGATGCGGCGCAAAAAATGCAACCACGGCAAGGATGAGAAAATCTTGCTGTTCGCATGAGATTTGTTCGTGCGATCGGAGGGGAGGTGCGGGAACACGCGCCGAGAACGTCGCCTCCTGTCCGTTCAACGCCAGCGATCGTCAAGGACGTCATTCTTCCTCCCGCACTTCGTTTGCCGCCTCGTTTCCGTCTCCGGCAAGCCACCGGGGGACCTGCTCCGACGAAATGAGTTGTCTCGGCAAATGGGGATTGATCGTGCCGGCGAATACGACGAGGCCTTCGTCGAGCTTCACACGGGCGAAGATCTTTGCCTCGGCTTCCGTGGCGAATGTCTTCGTTTCACGCGGGCTCCGGGGCTTCGGAAACACCCCCCGCTTTCCAGGCTGGAATGTTACGTACCAGGTATGCGTCAAGGACGGGGGCAGGGCCATCTAGCTGCACCCGGTGATGCGCCTGACGGCCTTCGCGTACTTCAAATGCAGGGAACTGTTGTCCCGGTCCGATGGACTACTGCGCGCGGAGACCCGGTCTGACTCCACGCATGTCTCGATATCGAACCTGACGCGCGAGCACGAACTGACCGCATTCTGTTCGGCCTCTTCCTTCGTCTGCCCGAACCCGACGAAGGTGTGAACATTGCCGGCTTCGATATCGGCCACTGAAACGAGAGTGATTTCGGAGATGTGGTAGGCGGAGCACTGTGCCGGCGAGGCATCACCGGGCACGCTGCCAATTGCCGCGATCAAGATCACCAAAACCCGCTTCATTCTCGCTTTCCATCAGACTGGGGAACCGTTAACCGAACGCGCGCGACCCGAAGCACCAACCGTCTCGCCGGCCTCCGGTTGCGCGAGGTTCAATGTCGTTTGCGACGCCTATTCGTAGGCGGCGCAGACTCCGCCTGCCCATCTCAGGCACCGCCGAACCGCCCGGCGGGTCTGCCGCACGGTAGTTCGCGCGACGCAAACACCGTCGATGCGCGTTCTGCCGGGACCGCACGCCGCCGCAATCTCGATCACCGCATCGTTGTCCGGCATGAGCAGGGGCGCAGGCGTCATTGCTTGCGCCGACGTTGCGAGCAGGATGGCGAAGCCCGCTATTCCAATGAGCTTGATCATCTGTGTGCTTCCTGCCTGGCCCGTCGATCGCCGGTCTTTCAGCGTCGATCACGGGTTCGTTGATTGTCACACCTGCCCCGATCGAAGGCTTTCAGCCCGCGCCGACGAGTTCTTGAGGTAGATCAATAATTGTGAGGACTGGTCGTGATCGATTTGCGCCAAGTGGTGATCCAAACCGGGAGCACCGCAATGACGATCGAGCAGAGATTTGCTGCGCAAGTGTTCGACGCGAAATGCCGGGCATTGTCTGCGCGGGACGGCGGCAAACCGGAGGACGCGTCCGAACTCGTCATCCATGCGCTTGCCGAGCTCTGGCAATTCGCGCCGTATGCGGCGAATGAGATCGCCGACCATTGGGTCATCTGGGACATCGATGGCCGCCCCTGGCCGCGCGAAAGTGCGTTCGGCGAGAATGTCGTGCGGATGACAGATCGGTAGCCTGGTGCGGCAAAGGTCGGCTCGGTCAACGCTACTGACGATCTGTGAGCTGAGGTTCAGTCTCCATAGCCACATCGTGAAACAGTGGGCGTCAGTCGACGGGTGTTGACATCGGAGAGCCGCCACACACGCGTACCTCTGGAAGCTTAGGGCTCGACGCGCAACTGCTCGTCAGCTCTCCCTTAGGTACAATATCTCGCGAATAAGCTTTGGTTACTGATGGAGTGGCATGCACGTCGCGACGTGCGGGTGTCCTCAATCACGAGCCAACAGGCTCGGCCTGATTCGGGAGTACTCTCCATGTATGTGCGTATCGCCGCCGACAAGGCGCGTCCTCACAACTCGCTTGCCGATCTTGGGATGAAAAGCGAATCCAATCCAATCGTCAGTCTCGGCGAGTTCACCTACCAGAAGGGCAAGGAAATCTATGGTGAGAAAGAGCCCGCTGACTACGTTTATCTCGTCATGCAGGGCGCCGTTCGAAGGCACAAGCTGCTCTCGGATGGCCGGCGCCAGATCGGCGGCTTCCACATCGAAGGCGACATATTCGGACTGGAGAACGGCGAGACACACCGCTTTACCGCCGAAGCGATCGTTCAGACGACCGTTCGTCTGATCAGGCGAGAAAGCCTCGAACACGTCGCCCAGAACGACGCCGTCGTTTTCCGAAATCTGCTCAAACTGACCACCAGCACTCTCGCGCATGCCGAGAACCATCTGCTGTTGCTCGGGCGAAGAACCGCATTGGAAAGAGTTGCCGCGTTCCTGCTCGAAATGGACGAGCGTACGGCAGCCGTTGGCGTGTTGTCCCTGCCAATGACACGCCGTGACATCGCGGACTACCTTGGCCTGACCCTTGAAACGGTTTCGCGCGCCGTGTCTGAATTTCGCAGAGAAGGGATGCTCGCTTTTGCCGGCAGGACACACCGCGAGATCACGATCCTGGATCGGCAACGGCTTGCCCAATTCCGCTTCGGGAATGACGCAGCGCTGTGGTCGAAACCCGCGAAAGAGCCTGATACATCGTATCAAGACTTCATCAGCGGAATTTCCTGCCGCGATGGAGTCGACGTTTGCGGCGGAGGACAGTAGGTCTCGCAAGGCGCCAACTGCTGTGCGAACCAGGGGTAAGGCATCAATGCGCTCGCGCCGAAGCCGCGGCGTGACCATGAATGTGTTCGGTTCGTCCAGCGCTTGACCAACGGAATGCATCGTAGAGGGGGCAGATCGATCTCTCGGGAACCACGGGAGCGACCGACATGCCGCTGGCATCATATTTCTGGAGAATCGGTGCGGTGCTGCTCGCACTGATCTTTCTTGCGGGCTGGTACCTGCCGAAACCGCCGCCGCCCGCCGCGAACGCCGAAACTCCTCCGCCCGTGATCCGTCTTCGTTCGGACGTGAAATTGCCGGAGCGCGTGGTGTTTGACACCAGGCCGACATTGGTCGCGACGGTCGAACGTGTGCCTTCGCCGGCACAAGACGACGCCCCGTCAAAGGTCAGTCAGGCTCCGGCGAGCCTAGTTGAAAACGCCGTGGTAACCGATGCGCTGGCAATGATGCCACGCCCTGAGATCCGCGGGCCGACCGCAGTCGACCAGCCCAGGCGGCATCGCAAGGCGCAGTACGTTGCAGCCAGAACGAAGAGACACGCCAGGCCGCAAATGATGGTCGACCCGCGCCACGGGCAAATCGCGTGGTTCGGATTCAGGTCCTGGTGATGTGCTGCCGGAAGGGACCGGCGAGCAACCGTTCGCTCTGCCTATGATGAAAGGCCCCGGCAAAAGCCGGGGCCGGAGTCTTTGGGGAGAGATCCTCAGTAACGCGCGGCGACCGGCGCGGCGTAGCCACCGAAGCGATAGTTGAAGCGTATGGTGACCATGTCGACGTCCTGGCTGACCCCGCTACCTGTGAGGGTGGTGCCGTTGGGCGTGATCACGGCCGGGAAGACGCGGTTGTCGCGGCCCATCCAGAGATGGTCGTATTCAATGCCGACCGACCAGTTCGGTGAGAAGCCATATTCCCAGCCGACGCCAAGGGCGCCGCCCCAGCGCGTGTGACCTGCCGAGGCGAGGCCCACGCCCGTCACGTTGTTGAATATATCAAGTCGATTGTGCGTAACCGCCGCGCCGCCCTTCACGTAGAACAGGGACTGGTTCCACGCCCAACCGAGTTGGCCCGTGAAGAGCCCGATGCCATCGGTTTTCCCGGTGGTCGAAATCAGCGGATCGATCAGGCTGACGCGCGTGCGCTTGAGGTCGGCCCAATCACCCTGGGCTTCCAGGCCGAATACGAATTGGTTGGTCTGCCAGCGGTACCCGATTTGCCCGCCGATAAGACCTCCGGAACGATCCACGCAACCGCCTGCGACTGTTGCAACGGGCGTGATGAAATCCACGCAACTGCGGGTCTGTCCCCATCCGCCATTGCCGCCGATGTAGAACCCGCTCCAATTGTAGATGGCCGCCACGGGTGCCGGTGGCGGAGCCTTGACGGCCATGTCGGCCGCCTGTGCCGGCGCCGCCACGCTCAACGCTGCGATGCCGAGTGCAGCGATCCAGAACTGTTTCATTGTCATATCCCCTTGCTCTAATCCTTCGTCCAAAAGAGCGCTATGCAGGATGGCGTGCATAACCCCGGCGAACACCTTGAAGTTTAGATGGAGCGGGGCCAGGGACACGTATCAAAATGGCAACACTCAAGCGCCGCTTATATGCCTGAGAGAGTGAATAGTCTGAAGCGAACCGCGTGTCGCTGTTCGGCGTTGTTCCCTGACTGCGAATGCAGCGTCTTCTCGACGAGTTTGCGCGGGGACATCCCTCGCTCTGTGGGTCGCAGCCTTTTTCGTCTCTCAATCCGGGCGTTGATCTGCCTCAACATCACCTGCCTTGCGAAGCGCACGCAGACCTCGGCCGTTGCAGGTGACAGAGGAGAAATCATCATGCATTCGATCAAGCGTCTGTCGGTAAGGTCCATGACCATGGCGGGCATCGCTGCGAGCGCCCTGTTGGGAATTGCGGGCGTCACTCTCACTCCGGTGCCGGCCGCTGCGGTCATCTATTGCCAGTACGTCGACTACCCCACTGGTTGTGTTGCGAGAGCGGGCGTCGTGCTCAGGCCCCGGCCTGTCGCGCGTGCTGCGGTCCGTCAGAACGTCGGAAGCAATGCAAACGGCGGCGTCAATCGCGTCGGCGCGCGGCGATAACACGGCCTGCTGGTCGCGAGCCCTGTCATCCAGAGGCGGTGCGGCTCGAACCGAGAGGCCGCGGCGTGCTGGATGCCCCGGTCAAGTCGGGGCATGACACCTTTTGCTTGGTAAGAGCCTCGTCAGTGCAGGGGCGCGCCTACCGCTTCCTGTTCACAAAGGCACCCATCAGCCGTGTCGGCTCGTCCGTCAGGAACGACTCGCCAAACACCTTCACGCTGAGGTTCACCGATTCCGTCAGCGGCAGTTCCTCCCACTGCCGCAGCAGCGCCTTCTGCGAGCGCAGCGCTTCGGGGCCGCATTCGAGCAGCGCATTCACGAGGTGCTCGACGGCTGCGTCCAATCCGCCCGCCGGGGCGACCTTGTCCACCAGGCCCCAGGCCAGCGCGGTGGGGGCGTCGATGTTCTCCGCCGTCATCACCAGCCAGCGTGCGCGGGCCCAGCCGATCAGCCGCGGGAGCAGGGCGGCGTGGATCACCGAGGGGATGCCGACGCGGACTTCCGGCATGCCGAAATGGGCGTCATGCGCCGCGATGCGGAAATCGCAGGCCGCGGCAACCTCGAGCCCGCCGCCGAGGCACCAGCCGGGCATGCGCGCGATCACGGGCGCCGGGAACTGCCGCACCGCCTCGCAGAGATCGCGCAGGCGGCTGATGAAGGCCTCGGCCGATGTCTGGTCGAGCCCGGCCATTTCCTTGATGTCGGCGCCGCCGATCATGCTCTTCTCGCTCTGCCCGCGCAGCACCACAACGCGAATGCTGCGGTCCGTGGCGAGCTTCTGCAGGCCCTCGCGCACCGCGTCGGTCACGGGCGAGCCCAGAATATTCAGCGTGCCGGCATTGCAGATTGCGACATGGACGACGCCGCGCGCATCGCGCGTGATGCCGCAGTGATTGTTGAGCATTTCCATTCGGGATCTCGGAGTTTCGTGGACCTGCGCGAGGCGCGCCGGTCGCCATCACTTCCTGGCCGAAACGCCCTCCTTGTCAAGCGGGCGGGACAGACGGAGTTGCCAGCGCGAAGTCCGTGGCATAGTATGACATACATCATTCAATGAGGCCGCTATGACCAGTCACGATCAGCTCGACCTGTTTTCGCCTGCGCAACGGCGCGAACGCCTGGTGGACTGGCAGGTGCCTGCGCCGGTCGCCAAAGCGGCAATGGGACTGTCGGGAATGGATGCCATGCTCGGCATCCGCGACGGCCGGCTGCCGCCGCCGCCCTTCGCCAAGCTGATCGGCTTCACCATGGCCGTGGTCGAGCCGGGCCGGATCGTCATGGAGCTGGAACCGCGCGAGGACCTTGAAAATACCATCGGCCTTCTGCATGGGGCGACCGCGGCGGCGCTGATCGACACCGCGATGGGCTGCGCGATTTCGACGCGGCTGGAAGTCGGGCAATCCTCCGTCACCCTCGATCTGAAAATGACGTTCCTGCGCCCGCTGTCGGTTCGTTCCGGGCTGATCTCGGCCGAAGGCAAGATCATCAAGCTGGGGCGCCAGACCAGCTACACCGAGGGTTTCGTCCGCGACGGCAAGGGCGCGCTCGCGGTCCATGCAACTGCAACCTTCTCCATGATCGGAAACGGCTGAACACGAATTAATTCACTGCCTGGTCCATTTCTGTGTTATGAGATGATCTCCGACATTCAATGAGACGTCCATGCGCTATTCCCGGGAACACAAGCAGGAAACCCACGATCGGATCGTGAAGAAAGCCTCGGTGCGGCTGCGCGAAAAGGGCGCCCACGGCATCGGCGTCGCCGACCTCATGAAGGAGGCGGGGTTGACCCATGGCGGCTTCTACGCGCATTTCGATTCGCGCGAGGCGCTGGTGATCGAGGCCTTTGCTTACGCCATGGATCGCTCGATGGAGCACTGGCGCAAGATCACCGGCGAAGCCTCGCCGGAGAAGCGGTTGGCGCTGATCGCCGAGGCTTATCTGTCGGTGCTGCATCGTGACAATCCCGGCCAAGGCTGCTCGATCCCGTCGCTCGGTGCCGAGATCGCCCGCGAGAGCCCGAAGACGCGGAAGGCGTTCGCCGGCAAGCTCGACGAGATGATCGAGATGATGACCGACTACATCCCGAACCTGCCGCGCAAGGCCGCCCGCAAGCAGGCGATCGCGACGCTCGCGACCATGGCCGGCACCATGCTGCTGGCGCGCATCGCCGGCTCCAGCGATTTGTCCGACGAGGTGTTGAAGGCCGGCAAGGACAGCGCGCTCGAGGGTGCGAAGCGCGAGCCGAAGGCGGCGGCCGCGAAGAAGGCGAAGCTGAGCTAGGCGAGGTACCGTAGGGTGGGTTAGCCGAAGACGTAACCCACCACTTCTGTCTCCGCTGATGAACACAGCGGTGGGTTACGCTTCGCTAACCCACCCTACGAGACCGGTGCTATCGTCCCGCAAACAGCGCCCGCTCGCGCTCGACGATCTCACCGATATAATCCGCCACGGCCCTGATCCGCGCGAGGTCCTTGCTGTCGGCGTGCATCAGCATCCAGAAGGTCCGCGTGATCGAAATCTCCTCCGGCAACACTGCCTTGAGTTGCGGATAGTCGCTCGCCATGAAATGCGGCAGCACGGCGATGCCGAAGCCGGAGAGGGTGGCGTTGAGCTGCGCGATCAGATTGGCGCTGCGGAAGCGCGCGGAGATCCGCGGCGACACCTGCGGAAGATAATCGAGCTCCGGCGTGAACAGCAGCTCCTCGATGTAGCCGACGAAGCGGTGCTGCGGCAGGTCCTGCCTTGAGGCGATTTTCGCAAAGCGGTCGAGATAGGCGGGGGAGGCGTAGAGCCCGAGGCGGTAGTCGAGCAGCTTGCGGCCGACGATGCGGCCTTCCTTCGGCATGGTCAGGCTGATCGCGATATCGGCCTCGCGCTTGGAGAGGCTGAACAGCCGTGCCGTGGCGACGAGTTGCAGATCGAGATCGGGGTAGCGGTCCGCGAAGGGCGCCAGCCGCGGCGCCAGGAAGGCGGTGCCGAACCCGTCGGGTGCGCCGATCCGCACCGTCCCGGTCAGCCGCGCCACGGAGCCGCCGACCTGCTCCTGGTTGGCGACGATGGTGGATTCCATAGCTTCCGCGCTGTCGGCGACGCGCTGGCCGGCCTCGGTGAGGAGGTAGCCGGTCTTGCGCCGGTCGAACAGCTTGGCAGAAAGGTGCTTCTCCAGCCGGTCGACGCGGCGGATCACGGTGGCATGATCGACGCCGAGCTGTTTTGCCGCAGCCGACACCGAGCCGCCCCTGACGATGGCCAGCACGAAGCGGAAGTCGTCCCAGTCGATGGTACCTTGATCCAGCATTTTCGCACATCTATGGTGCATTATCTCAGACTTGAATCCCAATAAATGCAGGTCGATAGGATTTGTCAAAGCGTTCAAGCTCGGCCTCAAGGAGATCATTCCATGCGTTCAGTCGGACATTTCATCGGTGGCAAGGAAGTTAAGGGCACGTCTGGCCGCACCGCTGACGTCTTCGAACCCATGACCGGCGACGTCCAGGCCAAGGTCGCGCTGGCGTCCAAGGCCGAGGTCCGCGCCGCCGTCGAGAATGCGCGCGCCGCACAGCCCGAATGGGCCGCGACCAACCCGCAGCGCCGTGCCCGCGTCATGATGAAATTCGTCGAGCTGGTTCAGCGCGACTACGACAAGCTCGCCGAGCTGCTCGCCCGCGAGCACGGCAAGACCGTGCCCGACGCCAAGGGTGACATCCAGCGCGGCCTCGAGGTCGCCGAGTTCGCCTGCGGCATCCCGCACCTGATGAAGGGCGAGTACACCGAAGGCGCCGGCCCCGGCATCGACATCTATTCGATGCGTCAGCCGCTCGGCGTCGTCGCCGGCATCACGCCGTTCAACTTCCCTGCGATGATTCCGATGTGGAAGTTCGCCCCGGCGATCGCCTGCGGCAACGCCTTCATCCTCAAGCCGTCCGAGCGTGACCCGGGCGTGCCGATGCTGCTTGCCGAACTCATGATCGAAGCGGGCCTGCCGGCCGGCATCCTCAACGTCGTCAACGGCGACAAGGAAGCGGTCGACGCCATCCTCGACGATCCCGATATCAAGGCCGTCGGCTTCGTCGGCTCCACGCCGATCGCGCAGTACATCTACGAGCGCGCTGCCCAGACGGGCAAGCGCTGCCAGTGCTTCGGCGGCGCCAAGAACCACGCCATCATCATGCCGGATGCCGACATGGACCAGGCCGTGGACGCGCTGATCGGTGCTGGCTACGGCTCGGCCGGCGAGCGCTGCATGGCGGTCTCGGTCGCCGTTCCCGTCGGCAAGTCCACTGCGGACCGCCTGATGGAAAAGCTGATCCCGCGCGTCGAGAGCCTCAAAATCGGCACCTCGATCGATCCGTCGGCCGACTACGGTCCGCTGGTGACGCGCGAGGCGGTCGAGAAGGTCAAGGGCTACATCGACCTCGGCATCAAGGAAGGCGCGACGCTGGCCGTCGACGGTCGCGGCTTCAAGATGCAAGGCTACGAGAACGGCTTCTATCTCGGCGGTTCGCTGTTCGACAACGTCACCAAGGACATGCGGATCTACAAGGAAGAGATCTTTGGCCCGGTGCTCTCGGTCGTTCGCGCGCACGACTACAAGGAAGCGTTGGCGCTGCCGTCCGACCATGACTACGGCAACGGCGTTGCCATCTTCACCCGCGACGGCGACGCCGCGCGCGACTTCGCGGCCAAGGTGAACGTCGGCATGGTCGGCATCAACGTGCCGATCCCGGTGCCGATCGCCTATTACACCTTCGGCGGCTGGAAGAAGTCGGGCTTCGGCGACCTCAACCAGCACGGTCCGGATTCGGTCCGCTTCTACACCAAGACCAAGACGGTGACCTCGCGCTGGCCGTCCGGCGTCAAGGAAGGTGCGGAGTTCTCGATCCCGCTGATGAAGTAAGGCTGTAGCCCAGCCCGTCATTGCGAGCGTAGCGAAGCAATCCAGACTTTCTCCTCGGACACACTGGATTGCTTCGTCGCTTCGCTCCTCGCAATGACGAGAACAGTGAGCAGCCCAGCATGCAGTTCGCTCTGAACGAGGATCAGGTCGCGGTTCGCGACATGGCGCTGGCGTTTGCGGCGGAGAAGATCGCGCCGCATGCGCTGCGCTGGGACGAGGAGAAGCATTTCCCCGTCGACGTGATGCGCGAGGCGGCAAGCCTCGGCATGGGCGGCATCTATATCCGCGACGATGTCGGGGGATCCGCAATGTCGCGCTTCGACGCGGCGCTGATCTTCGAGGCCCTGGCGACTGGATGTCCGACCACCTCGGCCTTCATCTCCATCCACAACATGGCGAGCTGGATGATCGATGCCTTCGGCAGCGACACCCAGCGCCACACATGGTTGCCGAAGCTCTGCACCATGGAGCTGATCGCGAGCTACTGCCTGACCGAGCCGGGCGCCGGCTCGGACGCGGCGGCATTGCGCACCCGCGCCGTGCGCGACGGCGATCATTACGTCCTCAACGGCCAGAAACAGTTCATCTCGGGTGCCGGCGGCACTGACCTCTTGGTCGCAATGGTCCGGACCGGCGGCGACGGCCCCGGCGGCATCTCGACCCTCGTCATCGACGGCAACACACCGGGCGTCTCCTTCGGCGCCAACGAGCGCAAGATGGGCTGGAACGCGCAACCGACCCGCGCCGTCATGTTCGAGAGCGCCCGCGTTCCCGTCGCCAATCGCCTGAGCGAAGAGGGCGTCGGATTCAAGATCGCGATGGCCGGCCTCGACGGCGGCCGTCTCAACATCACGGCGTGCTCGCTCGGCGGCGCGCAGACCGCGCTCGACAAGGCGCGCACTTACATGAAGGAACGCAAGGCCTTCGGAAAGCGCCTCGACGAATTCCAGGCGCTGCAGTTCCGTCTTGCCGACATGGCGATCGAGCTGGAGGCCGCGCGCACTTTCCTATGGCGTGCTGCGGCGGCGCTGGACCGGAAAGATCCGGACGCCACCATGCTGTGCGCCATGGCAAAACGCTTTGGCACCGATGTCGGCTTCGAGGTCGCCAACCATGCGCTGCAGCTTCACGGCGGCTACGGTTACCTCAGCGAATACGGCATCGAGAAGATCGTGCGCGATCTGCGCGTGCACCAGATCCTCGAAGGCACCAATGAAATCATGCGGCTCATCGTGGCGCGCAAACTGATCGAGGGCGCGCGATGAGTTCAGTGGAAGAGGGCGATCTCGTCGCCCGCGTCGAGGGCGCGGCGGGCATCATCAGGCTCAACCGCCCCAAGGCCATCAACGCGGTGACGCTGGAGATGTTTCGCGACATCGACAAGGCGCTCGATCGCTTCGAGGCGGATCCGGCCGTGGCCGTGATCGTGCTGGAGGGTGCCGGCGAGCGCGGCCTGTGCGCCGGCGGTGACATCCGCACGCTCTGGGAAAGCTCGAAGGTCAATGGCGACCTCGGCCAGATCCTGTGGCGCGAGGAGTACATCCTCAACGCCCGGATCAAGAAATTCCCAAAACCCTATGTCGCCTTCATGGATGGCATCGTGATGGGCGGCGGCGTCGGGCTTTCCGCGCATGCCAGCCATCGCATCGTCACGGACCGCACCAAGCTGGCGATGCCCGAGGTCGGGCTCGGCTTCTTCCCCGATGTCGGCGGCACCTATCTGTTGTCGCATTCGCCGGGCGAGATCGGCACCTATTTCGGCCTGACCGGCCAGACCATGAATGGTCCTGACGCGGTCCACGCCAAATTCGCCGACGCCGTGGTGCCGGTGGCCAAATGGCCGGAACTGCGCGCGGCGCTGACCAAGGCTCGTCCGGGCGTGACTGCAGCCGATGTCAGCAAGCTCATCAGCGGCTTTGCGACCAGTGAGACCGCGGGGCCGGTCGCCGCCAAAGAGCCCATCATCGATGCGCTGTTCGGCTTCGACCGCATGGAAGACATTTTCGCCGCGCTCCAGCGCGACGGCTCTGAATTCGCTCTGGCGACGCTGAAGACGCTCAACGAAAAATCCCCGCGCGGCATGGTGGTGACGCTGAAGCTCTTGCGCCTCGCGCGTGCCGCGTCGAGCCTGGAAGAGTGCCTGGTGCGCGAATATCGCGCCGCGCTGGAAGTCTTCCGCAGCGACGATTTCCGCGAAGGCGTGCGAGCCGCCGTGATCGACAAGGACCGCAACCCGACCTGGTCGCCGCCGCGGATCGAGGATGTGACGCCGGAGATGCTGGCGCCGTATCTCGCCGAGATCGGCGCCGACGAATTGAAGTTCAACTAACAATACGACAGCGGAGGAAACGACAATGGCCACGATCGCATTCATTGGTCTGGGCAACATGGGCGGTCCGATGGCGGCCAACCTCGTCAAGGCCGGCCACAAGGTGGTGGCGTTCGACCTCGTCGAGGCCTCGCGCGCGCAAGCCAAGGCCGATGGCGCCGGTATTGCCGACAGCGCCGCAGGCGCGGTGAAGGGCGCCGACGTCGTCGTCACGATGCTCCCCGCCGGCAAGCACGTGCTCGGCGTCTGGAACGAGGTCGTGCCCGCGATGACCAAGGGCGCGCTGATCATCGACAGCTCCACCATCGACGTCGAAAGCGCGCGCCAGGCGCATGTGCTCGCCGCCAGGAGCGGCGTTCTCTCGGTCGATGCGCCGGTCTCCGGTGGCACCGGCGGCGCCAACGGCGCGACGCTCACCTTCATGTGCGGCGGCGAGGAGGGCGCGTTTGCGGCGGCGAAGCCCGTGCTGGAGAAGATGGGCAAGAAGATCGTGCATTGCGGCGGCGCCGGCGCCGGCCAGGCGGCCAAGATCTGCAACAACATGATCCTCGGCATTTCCATGATCGCGGTCAGCGAGGCCTTTGCGTTGGCTGAGAAGCTCGGCCTTTCGCATCAGGCGCTGTTCGACGTCGCCTCGACCTCGTCGGGCCAGTGCTGGTCGCTGACCACCTATTGCCCGGTTCCGGGCCCGGTGCCGACCTCGCCGGCCAACAACGACTACAAGCCGGGCTTTGCGTCGGCGCTGATGGTGAAGGATCTGACCCTGGCGCAGGACGCCGCCAAGGCCGCGGGCGCGGCGACGCCGCTCGGCAAGCATGCGCAGGAGATCTATCAGTCTTTCGACGCAGCCGGCCAAGGCGGGGTGGATTTTTCCGGAATTATCAAGCACGTTCGCAGCCTCGCCGGAAAATAGCGAGGCTTCGTAGCCCGGATGGAGCGAAGCGAAATCCGGGACAATTCCCTCGACTGGCGCGACCGGCCCCGGATTGCGCTCTGCTCCATCCGGGCTACGTTCGAAGACCAATTCGACGGGCCCGGATCATGACGACATTTTTGGAAGCGCGCGCGTTTCTGCTTCATAACCGCACGGACTACGAGACCGCGGTCCGGGAGTTCCGCTGGCCTGATCCGGTTCCCTTCAACTGGGCGCTCGACTGGTTCGATGCCGAGCTGGCGGCGAATGCGGACAGCAGGGATCGCCCCGCGCTCTGGATCGTCGATGCCGCGCAGGACAGGCAGACCAAGCTGTCATTCGCGACGCTCTCGAAGCGCTCCAACCAGGTCGCGAACTTCCTCCGCGCGCAGGGCCTGAAGCGCGGCGACCATCTCCTGCTGCTGCTCGGCAACGTGGTACCGCTGTGGGAGACGATGCTGGCGGCGATGAAGCTCGGCGTCGTCGTGATCCCCGCGACCACACTGCTCACCGCCGACGAGCTGCGCGACCGGCTCGATCGCGGCAAGGCGAAGGCTGTGGTGGCTGCCGAGGATCAGGTCGCGAAATTCGCAAGCCTTGGTGCCGAGAACATCGTGCGCATCGTGGTCGGCGCTGCCACCGAAGGCTGGCTCGCCTATGGCGAAGCGGCGAATGCGCCGGAGAGTTTTGCGCCCGACGGTGTGACCAACGCCGACGACCCGATGCTGCTCTATTTCACCTCGGGCACCACCGCAAAGCCGAAGCTGGTGCGGCACAGCCAGCGCAGCTATCCCATCGGACATCTCTCCACCATGTACTGGATCGGGCTCAAGCCCGGCGATGTCCATCTCAACATATCTTCGCCCGGCTGGGCCAAGCACGCCTGGAGCTGCTTCTTCGCGCCGTGGAATGCGGGCGCCACCGTGTTCGTGGTCAACCAGCCGCGCTTCGATGCGAAAGGCCTGCTCGCCACCATCGGCCGCTGCGGTGTCACCACCCTGTGCGCGCCGCCGACGGTGTGGCGGCTGTTCATCCAGGAGAACCTTGCCTCGTTCAAGGTGGCCTTGCGCGAAGTCTGCGGCGCCGGCGAGCCGCTCAATCCTGAGGTGATCGACCAGGTGCAGGCCGCCTGGGGACTCACCATCCGCGACGGCTATGGCCAGACCGAAACCACCGCGCTCGCCGGCAACTCGCCGGGGCAGCCCATCAAGATCGGCTCGATGGGCCGGCCGCTGCCGGGCTACCGCGTGCAGGTCAGCGATGCCGACGGCCATCCTGCGAAGGAAGGCGAGGTGGCCCTGCTGCTGGGTGCCGACCGCCCCGCCGGCCTGATGCAGGGCTATCAGGGCGACGACGGCAAGCTCTCGGGCGCGGAGGGCAAGCTCTATCGCAGCGGCGACGTCGTGTTCGCGGATGAGGACGGCTATCTCACCTTTGTCGGCCGCTCCGACGACGTCTTCAAATCCTCGGATTACCGTATCAGCCCGTTCGAGCTCGAAAGCGTCCTGCTCGAGCACGAGCTCGTCGCCGAAGCGGCGGTGGTGCCCAGCCCCGATCCGATCCGGCTCGCTGTCCCCAAGGCCTTTGTGCTGCTGACCTCGGGCGCGGAGCGCAGCCCGGAAACCGCGCTCTCCATCTTCAAGCACCTGCACACGCGGCTTGCGCCGTTCAAGCGTATCCGCCGCCTCGAAATCGTCACCGAGCTGCCGAAGACCATCTCTGGAAAAATCCGCCGTGTGCAGCTACGACGGCTCGAACGCGACGATGATCGCAGCGATCCGCTGCGCGGCCGGGAATTCCGCGAGGAGGATTTTCCGGAACTGCCGAAAACACGGAGTGAGACCTAAGTGAACGAAGTCTGGAAGAAGCCGCCGATCGCGCTCGAGGCCTATCAAGCCATGGTCGGCAAGGAGATCGGCGTGTCCTCGTGGCACCTGATCGATCAGCCCCGCATCGACACCTATGCCGACGTGATCGAGGATCACCAGTTCATCCACGTCGATCCGGAGCGCGCGAAAAAGGAGACTGCCTTCGGCACCACCATCGCGCACGGGTTCCTGACGATGTCGCTGCTGTCGGTGATGTCCTATGAGGTGATGCCGGCGGTTGCGGGCGCCACGATGGGCGTGAATTACGGCTTCGACAAGCTGCGCTTCATCTCGCCGGTGCGTTCGGGCAAGCGCGTCCGCGGCCGCTTCGTGCTCGCCGAAGCCAAGCTGCGCAAGCCGAACGAGCTGCAGTCCCGCACCAACGTGACGGTGGAAATCGAGGGCGAGGACAAGCCGGCGCTGGTCGCCGACTGGCTCGGGTTGATCTATTTCGCCTGACCTGAGGCATCGTTGCCGGGCTTGACCCAGGAACCCATCGCTGCTCAAAAGCCTGTCAAATTTCTCGCGGAGTGCTCTCACCCTCTCCCCTTGTGGAAGAGGGTGGCTTCGCGGAACGCGAAGCCGGGTGAGGGGTCTCTCTCCGCGAACTCGGCTGCCGCGATAACCCCTCATCCGGCGCTTCGCGCCACCTTCTCCCACAAGGGGAGAAGGCAAGAAGCAGGAATCTTACTCATGGCAATCAGGTTCGACGGACGCGTCGCCATCGTCACCGGCGCGGGCAATGGTCTCGGCAAGGCGCACGCCCTGGGGCTCGCCAGCCGCGGCGCCAAGGTCGTGGTCAACGATTTCGGCGGCGCGCGTGACGGCACCGGCGGCTCGCTGTCGCCGGCCGAAGCGGTGGTCGAGGAGATCCGCAAAGCCGGTGGCACCGCGATGGCCGATGGCGCCGACGTGTCGAATTTCGAGCAGGTCACCGCGATGGTCGAGCGCGCCACCAAGGAGTGGGGCAGCGTCGACCTCGTGTGCGCCAACGCCGGCATCCTGCGCGACAAGTCGTTCGGCAAGATGGAGGCCGCCGATTTCCAGAAGGTGCTGGACGTGCATCTCGTCGGCACCTTCTATTGCTGCAAGGCCGCCTGGGCCGGCATGCGCGACCGCAACTACGGCCGCATCGTGCTGACCACCTCGTCGTCGGGCCTCTACGGCAATTTCGGCCAGGCCAATTACGGCGCGGCGAAATCGGGCATGGTCGGCCTGATGAACGTGCTGGCCGAGGAGGGCCGCAAGAACAACATCCGCGTCAACATCATCTCGCCGACGGCGGCGACCCGCATGACCGAAGAGCTGCTGCCGCCGCAGGCGCTGCAGCTGATGAAGCCGAACGCGATCACGCCCGCGGTCGAGTACATGCTGAGCGAGGACGCGCCGACCCGCACCATCATGGGCGCCGGCGCCGGCTCGTTCGCCGTGATCAAGATTGTGGAGAGCGAAGGCATCAACCTGCCGGAATCCGAATGGACGCCCGATGCGGTCGCCGCGCATTTCGCCGAGATCAGCGACATGTCGAAGGCGAGGGCACTGCAGGGCGCGTTCGAGCAGACCCAGAAATACGTGGCGCAGGCCGCGGCGCGAGCAGGGATCAAGCTGTAAACGAGCCGTCATTCCGGAGCGTCGCGAAGCGTGAGCTCTGGATCGTACTCTCCGTCATGGCCGGGCTTGTCCCGCCTGCGCGGCCGAAGCCGCTTCGGCGAGGCGAAGGCCCGGGCAGGCGGGACAAGCCCGGCATGACGACCTGTTCCGCAGCGCCGGTGTGCTCTAAATTCTTATCATGACCACAACGGACACTCACATCGCCGTCATCGGTGCCGGTCCCGCCGGGCTGATGGCGGCGGAGGTGCTGGCGTCAGGCGGCGCCCGCGTCACCGTCTATGACGCCATGCCGTCCGCGGGCCGCAAATTCCTGATGGCGGGCCGCGGCGGGCTCAATCTCACCCATTCTGAGCCGCTGCCGCAGTTCATGGCGCGCTATCGCGAGGCTGCACCGAGGTTGCAACAGGCCATCGACGCCTTTTCGCCCGACGCGCTGCGCGTCTGGAGCGAGGCGCTGGGCGAGCCGACATTCGTCGGCAGCAGCGGGCGGGTGTTTCCCAGGGCGTTCAAGGCCTCGCCCTTGCTGCGCGCCTGGCTGCGGCGGCTGGATGGCGCCGGTGTCCGCTTTGCCTTTCGCCATCGCTGGACCGGATGGGATGCTGAGGGGCGGCCAGAGTTTCAGACGCCCCATGGCAACGCCGCCGTTGCAGCAGGCGCAGCGGTGCTCGCGCTCGGCGGCGCCAGCTGGCCGCGGCTCGGATCGGACGGCGGCTGGGTCGATATTCTCGAGGCAAAAGGCATCGCCATCTCAAAGCTGCGGCCGGCCAATTCCGGCTTCACGGTCGCATGGTCCGAGGTGTTCCGCGAGCGTTTCGAGGGCCAGCCGGTCAAGGGCGTGGCGCTGACCATCGGCGCGCACACGGTGCGCGGCGAGGCGATGATCACCCGCAGCGGCATCGAAGGCGGTGCGATCTACGCGCTATCGGCGGAGCTGCGCGAGGCGGTGCTCGGTCTCGGGCAGGCGACGCTGACCATCGCCTTGCGGCCCGACCTCGACACATCAGGGCTGACCACGCGTCTGTCAGGCACGCGCGGCAAGCAGTCGCTGGCGAACTTCCTGCGCAAGGCGGCGCAATTGTCGCCGGTCGGCATCGGCCTGATGCAGGAGGCAGCCATAGCGTCGGGCCGGTCGCTGGCGGCGCTGTCGCCGGCCGAGCTTGCGGCGCTGATCAATGCCATTCCGGTTCAGCTCACCGGCGTCGCCACGATCGATCGGGCGATCTCGACCGCGGGCGGACTGTCTTTCGACGAGCTCGACGCGAACTTCATGCTGCGCAAGCTGCGAGGGGTGTTCGCCGCCGGCGAGATGCTCGATTGGGAAGCGCCGACGGGCGGGTATCTGCTGCAGGCCTCGTTTGCGACGGGAGCGGCGGCAGGGAAGGGCGTTCTGGAGTGGTTGAAGCGTTCATAGAACGCCGCCGCCCTTCGAGGGCCGCTGAAGAAGCGGCCGCCTCAGGGTGACGGCTACGAGAGAGCGCAATCGCGACGACGGATTGACGAGAGCGTCATCCTGAGGTGCTCGGCTTCCGGTGCGATCAGCACCGGAGGCCGAGCCTCGAAGGATGCGCGGGCGCTCCGCAGTTACCGCAACTTCCCGCGCGCTGCCACCGGCAGCGTGCCGATGATCTCCTCGCCGCGCACCATCACGACCTCGTCCATCATGTTCACGACGACGCAAACGTGATTGGGCACGATGCGGACGACATCGCCGACATTGGGCCGCGTGTTGCTGCGGGAGAGGTCGAGGAAGCCGTGCTCCTCGGCGAACTTCGCGATCTTGGCTTCGGGGTGCTCCAGGATCAGGCCGTGACCGTCGAGCCCGCCGGTGTCCGTCGTCAGCGTCTTCGAGCCGGCGTCCAGAATGCCGCGCTCGGGCGCGGCGCGGCTCACCACGGTCGAATAGATGTGCAGCGCGCAGTCGTCCCAGGTCGCCGAGCCGGCCGCCACCTGCATGCGGTCATTGTAGATGTAGGTGCCGAAGCGGTGCTCGGTGCCGCCCTTGAGCTTGCCGATGTTGACGAGGTTCGGCGTGCCGCCGGTCGAGACGATCCTGGCATCGAGGCCGTGTGCTCGCACGCCGGCCAGCGCTTCGTCGAAGAACTTCTGCGCATCGCCCCAGCCGGTCTCGGTGGGGTAGAGCATGAAGCCGGCGAACTGCAGCCCCTTGGACGCCGCGATCTCGCGCGCCAGCGCAATCGCTTCCGCCGGCGTCTCGACACCGGCGCGCTTGCGGCCGGTATCGCATTCGACCACGACCGAGAGCGGACGGCCCGACGCCGCGGCGGCCTTGGGCAAGCCCGCGACGACGGTGGAGTTGTCGGCCGCGACCGTCATGTTGGCCTTGGCATTCAGCGCGCCGAGCCGCGCCATCTTTTCCTCGCCCAGCAGATTGTAGCTGATCAGGATGTCGTCGATGCCGGCATTGGCCATGATCTCGGCCTCGCCGATCTTCTGGCAGGTGATGCCCTTGGCGCCGGCCGCGACCTGCATCCTGGCGATGGTCGGGTTCTTGTGCGTCTTGATGTGGGGGCGGTTGGCGATGCCGGCGTCGTCGCAGGCCTTCTGGATGCGCGCGATGTTGCGCTCGACCCTGTCCATGTCGATGACGGCGCAGGGCGTACCGTATTCACGGGCGATCTTTGCGGCGAGGGGAGTGGTCATGTGATCTCTCTATTTCCGGATCCGTAGGATGGGTTGAGCGCAGCGAACCCATCAGAACCAATTTCCGTTACGCGATGGGTTTCGCTGCGCTCTACCCATCCTACGAATTCAAGCCTGTTCTATCTCTTCGCGGAGCATTTCCAGTTCGAGCCAGCGCTCTTCGGCGGCGGACAGTTCTTCATGCGCCTTGGCGATGGCGGCTGACGTGTCGTCGAATTTCTTGCGGTCCTTGGCGTAGAGGTTGGGATCGTCGAGCACGCGCTGCAATTTTGCAATATCGGCGTGGAGCGTTTCCATCTTCTTCGGCAGCGTTTCCAGCGCATGCTTCTCGTTGAAGCTCAGCTTCCGCTTCGGCGCGGATGAGGGAGCCGCGGCGCGCTCCTCCTTCTTCTCGGCAGCCGGTTGCGCTTTCGCCGCCTCGCGCTTCAGGTCCGCGCCGCGCTGGCTCAGCATGTCGCTGTAGCCGCCGGCATATTCGATCCATTTGCCGTTACCCTCGGGTGCGATCACCGACGTCACGACGCGGTCCAGGAAGTCGCGGTCGTGGCTGATCAGGATGACCGTGCCTTCGTAGTCGCCAAGCATCTCCTCGAGCACGTCGAGCGTTTCGAGGTCGAGATCGTTGGTCGGCTCGTCCAGCACGAGAAGGTTCGAGGGCTTTGCCAGCGCGCGCGCCAGCATCAGGCGGCCGCGTTCGCCGCCGGAAAGCACCTCGACCGGGGTGCCGCGCTGCTCCTGGGCGAACAGGAAGTCCTTCATGTAGCCGACGACGTGCTTGGGCTTGCCGCCGACCATGATTTGGTCGCCGCGGCCGCCGGTCAGGGCCTCGGCCAGCGTCGATTTCGGATCGAGGCTCTCGCGGTGCTGGTCGAGCGTCGCCGTCTCCAGATTGGCGCCGAGCCGTACCGTGCCGGAGTCCGGCTGCGTCCCGCCGGTGAGCAGGTTGACCAGCGTGGTCTTGCCGGCGCCGTTCGGCCCGATGATGCCGAGCCGGTCGCCGCGCTGGATGCGGGTGGAAAAATTCTCGACGATCTTGCGCTCGCCGTAGGTCTTGGTGATGCCCTTGGCCTCGATCACCAGCTTGCCGGATTGTTCGGCTTCCGCCGCGGCGAGGCTGGCGGTACCGGCCGTGCCGCGATAGTTGCGGCGCTGGTCGCGCAGCGCATGCAGGTTGGCGAGCCGCTTGACGTTGCGCTTGCGGCGGCCGGAGACGCCGTGGCGCAGCCAGTGCTCCTCGTCGACGATCTTGCGGTCGAGCTTGTGCTGGTCGCGCTCTTCCTCCGCCAGCACCTCGTCGCGCCAGCTCTCGAACGAGGCGAAGCCGCGGTCGATCTGCTTGATCCTGCCGCGGTCGAGCCACGCCGTGGAGCGCGATAGATTGGTGAGGAAGCGGCGATCGTGGCTGATGATCACCAGCGCGCTGCGGCGGCCGTCGAGCTCCTGTTCCAGCCATTCGATGGTGGAGAGATCGAGATGGTTGGTCGGCTCGTCCAGCAGCAGAATGTCCGGCGAGGGCGCCAGCACGCGTGCCAGCGCGGCACGCCGGGCCTCGCCGCCGGAGACGTTCGCCGGGTTCTCGTTGCCGGTGAGTCCGAGCTGCTCGACCAGATAGCGCGCCTGATAGGGATCGTCGCCCGGTGCAAGCCCGGCCTCGACATAGGCGAGCGTGGTCTTGTGCTCGCCGAAATCGGGCTCCTGCGGCAAATAGCGGACGGTGGCGCCGGGTTGCACGAAGCGCGTGCCGCCGTCTGCCTCGACGAGGCCGGCTGCGATCTTCAGCAGCGTCGATTTGCCGGAGCCGTTGCGGCCGATCAGGCAGACGCGCTCGCCTGGTGCGACATTGAGCTCGACGCCCGACAGCAGCGGGGTGCCGCCGAAGGTCAACGTGATATCCTTGAGCTGGATCAGCGGCGGCGCCATGACTAACCCTGGCTCGTTGCGGCTTGGTCGGCGCGGCGGCGCTGGATCCGGCGTAGCGTCTGGTCGAGCGCCGAGAGGAAGGCCGAGCGGTCGCGCGGCGAGAACGAGCGGGGCCCGCCCGTGACCTCACCGGCCGAACGCAGATCCGTCATCAGATTGCGCACCGCCAGCGTCATGCCGATCGACTCCTCCGTGAACGGCTTGCCGTTCGGCGCGATCACGTCGGCGCCGGCCTTGACGCAGCGGCTCGCCAGCGGAATGTCGGAGGTGATGACCACGTCCCCCGGCTTGGCCCGCTCCGCGATCCAGTCATCGGCTGCGTCCATGCCGCTACCTGCGGCGATCCGTTCGATCAGCGGGTCCTGCGGCACGCGGATAAAATTGCCGGCGACGACACTCACGGGCACGCCGTGCCGGAGCGCCACGCGATAGATTTCGTCCTTCACCGGGCAGGCGTCGGCGTCGACATAGATGCGGGTGGGGGTGTCGGTCATTCCGCCGCGTGGTACCGCATTCGGGCCGCAAAGGCGAGGGGATTGACCGCTGTTCCCTGGGCCCTACGATTACCTCCGAAACAACAAAAATACGGGGAAGATGACCCATGCCAAACCGGCTCGAAACCTGGCGTGTCGAGGCTTACAACACCGCAAAACAGTCCGAAAACAAGATGCACGACGACACGGTAGCGCGCCGCTTCGGCTTCTCCGGCGGGCTGGTCCCGGGCGTAGACGTCTTCGCCTACATGATGCACGTGCCGCTGGCGCGCTGGGGCCGCGATTTCCTCTCCCGCGGGCTGGTCGAGGCCCGCTTCATCAAGCCGGTCTATGACGGCGAGACCGCCGATGTCGACGCCACCGAGCACAACGGCCTGCTCACCATCGAGGTTTTCAGCCGCACCGAGCTGTGTGCCACCGGGACGGCCTCGCTGCCGGCGGCCGTGCCGGCGGTTTCGCTGGGCGACTATGTGCAGGTGCCTGCCGTGGCCGAACGCAAGCCGGTCAGCCCGGCAACGTTCGAGACCGGCAAATGGCTGGGCACGGCACCCCGCCGCTGGGCAGGGCAAGACGCCGCCGATTACCTCGCCGACATCAGGGAAATTGATCCGATCTTCGCCCGCGAGGGCCTCGGCCATCCCGGCCTGATCCAGCGGGTCATGAACCGCGTCCTCGTCGACAACACCATTCTGGGCCCGTGGATCCATGTCGGCAGCCGTATGCAGCTGCTGTCCACCGCACGCGCCGGTGACGAGATCACGGCACGGGCAAAAGTTACGGCCAACTACGAGAAGAAGGGCCACCGCTTCGTCGAGCTCGATGCGCTGGTCGTCGCCAACGGCACGACGCCGCTCGCGCATTGCCAGCACACCGCGATCTACCAGCCGCGCGAGCAGGCGGCGGCCTGAATACCAGTCGAGGTTTCCTTGCGTGCCCTCGTTTGTTTCGGAATAGCACTCCTTTTGTCGCTCCATGCGCTTCGCGTCGTGCATGCCGCCGCACCGGTGCCCGATAGCGTGTCGCTCAGCGAGCAGACGACGACGTGGAGCACCGTCAAGTTCGCCGTCGATGCGGAGAATGGCTTTGTCAGCGGGTCGCTCGACAAAAGCATGATCGTCGAACGCAGTTTCAAATCCTACGTGCTTGAGAACCGGTATCTGAAGGTGACGCTCGTGCCCGAATTCGGAGGGCGTATTCTTTCCATGCTCTACAAGCCGACGGGCCACGAGCAGCTTTATCGAACGGAAGTCGGAGTGCCTTACGGCATGAAGGCCGGAAATTTCTACTACGACTGGTTGATGGTGTACGGTGGAATCTTCCCGACTTTTCCGGATGCCGAGCACGGCAAAACGTGGCTGAAGCCGTGGGCTTTTCGGGTGGTGAAGGAGGGCGCCGACGAAGTCACGGTCGTCATGTCGTTTCAGGATGACTTCGACTATTCCGCGCGACCGAGCAAGTTCAGGGGCGCGACCGGCATCGAGGCGAACTACTACGTTACGCTGAAGGCCGATCGTGCCGCACTCGATGCGCGCGTGGTGCTGAAGAATCCGAACGACGAGGCTGTCCAATACGAGTACTGGACGTGCACGACGCTCGCTCCGGGATCGGAGCCGAAAAATCCCAGGGCAACGGGCGGCGCCGAAATCATCGCGCCGATCCGAACTTACACGACGCCCGCCTGGTCGAACGGTCTGGCAGACGGCGACGAGAGCGCGGGTATGGGCAGGCGGCGCTTTGAAAACCTGCGCTACTTCAAGAACTGGCCAACGATGGGCATCGCCTATGCTTCGCCGGATATGCAGGGCGGGAATTTCTGGGGCGTCATCAACCATGACAATGCAGAAGGAATTATTCGCATTGCGGACAATACCGTCACGCGGGGCTTGAAAATGTGGACGTGGGGATTTCCGTCGTTCACCGGCGAAACCGATGCCCGGAAGGATCCGAACGAGTGGCGGCCGTATGTCGAGTTATGGGCGGGCGTGTCGGACCAGTTTTTCCACAGCACAGACTTTCCCGCACGCAGTGAGGTGTCGATTCCGGAAACCTACAGCCCGACCGTCGGCATGAGCAACGTGACGCATGCAAACGAGAAAATCCTGATCAATTTCTCGGCAGAGGCGTCTCGCGCCGTTGTCGAGTTCTTCAGCATCGAGCCGGCCATCCCGTTGCGTGTCACGTTGAAGCGGGGTGACACGGCTCTGTTCAGCGGGGTCGTGAGCGCCGATCCCAACAACGGAAATCGCATTTCGGCAGCGATTGCCGACGGCCGTAGTGGGGAAAAGATACGGCTAACGATCACGACCACGGACGGAAAAGAGTTGATCGCCGCCGAAACGGCGATCAACTGATCCCTTTCGGAATGCCAGTCGAAGCGCAAGGCGCTGCCACGGTCGCGGAACGCCCTTACGCCGCCTTGCCCTTCGCGTCCTGGATCGCGCGCCACACGCGCTCCGGGGTCAGCGGCATGTCGATGTGCTTGATGCCGTAGTCCGACAAGGCGTCGAGCACCGCGTTCACCACCGTCGACAGGCTGCCGGCGCAGCCCGCTTCGCCGCAGCCTTTGCTGCCGAGCGGGTTGGTCGTGGCGGGCACGGGGTGATCGCCGACCGTCATGTTCGGCACGTCCTCGGCGCGGGGCAGGGCGTAATCCATCAACGAGCCCGTGATTGGCTGGCCGCTCTCGTCGTAGCGGACGTGCTCCATCAGCGCCTGGCCGATGCCCTGCACGACGCCGCCATGGAGCTGGCCGGCGACCAGCAGCGGATTGATCACCGTGCCGAAATCGTTGACCGCGCTGTAGCGCACGATCTGCACCACGCCGGTATCGGGATCGATCTCGACCTCCGCGACATGGCAGCCGTTTGGGAATGCCGAGGCGACCGGGTCGCTCGTGTGATCGACGTCGAGGCTGTCAGGCACGCCCTCCGGCATCTTGCCGTCATGCAGCTTCTTGGCGAGCTCCATGATGTCGATGCTGCGGTCGGTGCCGGCGATGGTGAAGCTGCCGCCTTCGAACTCGATGTCGGCTTCGGAAGCCTCCAGCATGTGCGCGGCGACGCGCTTGCCCTTCTCGATGACGAGCTTGGCGGCGCCCACGATCGCCTGGCCGCTCGCCGTGATCGAGCGCGAGCCGCCGGTGCCGTTGCCGGTGTGGACGATGTCGCTGTCGCCCTGCACCAGCTTCACGCTCTCGAAGGGGACGCCGAGCTGCTCGCACAGCACCTGCGCGAACGGGGTGGCATGGCCCTGGCCGTAATCGAGCGTGCCGGTGATGAGCTGTACGGTGCCGTCCGCGTCGAACACGATCTTGCCGAGCTCGGGGCTCGGCGGCGCGGTGACCTCGAGGTAGGAGCCGACGGCGATACCGCGCAGCTTGCCGGCCTTCTTGCTCTCCTTCTTGCGCTTGGCGAAGTTCTCGTGGTCGGAGATGTCGAGCGCCTTGTTGAACACGGCCTGGAAGTCGCCGCTGTCATAGGTGACGCCCGAGGAGGCCGCGAACGGGATCTGGTTCGGCTTGATGAAGTTGCGCTTGCGCAGGGTCAGCCGGTTGATGCCCATCTCGTCGGCGGCGCGGTCGATCAGCCGCTCCATGTAGTAGTTGGCCTCGGGCCGGCCGGCGCCGCGATAGGCGCCCATCAGCGTGGTGTTGGTCAGCACCGTCTTGATGTCGACGCCCATCAGCGGCGTGCGGTAGACGCTCGAAAAGTTCTTGCCGGTGTTGAGCGAGAGCGGGCCGGGCGCGACGCCGGTGATGTAGGCGCCGAGATTGCCGTATCCGGACAGTTTCGCCGCAAGGAAGTGCCCCTCGGAATCCAGCGCCAGCTCGGCGTGGATCTTCTGCGCGCGGCCGTGGCTGTCGGAGAGGAAGCTGGTGGAGCGCTCGTCGAGCCACTTCACCGGTTTCCCCAGTTCCTTCGCCGCGTACAGGATGCACATGTATTCGGGGTAGTTGATGTTCTTCATGCCGAAGGAGCCGCCGACATTGGCGGTGAGGATGCGCACCTTCTCGTTCGGCACTTTCAGGTTCTTGGCGAGATTGGCGCGGTTGCCCGCGACGCCCTGCGTCGGCACCTGCAGCGTATAGCGCTCGGACTTCTTGTCGTAGGAGGCAAGGCCGACGCGCGGCTCCATCGAGACCACGGCGACGCGGGTGTTCTCGATGTCGATCTTGGTGACGTGGGCAGCGCCGGCAAAGGCAGCGTTGACCTTGTCCATGTCGCCATAATGGTAGTCGAGCGCGACGTTACCGGGGATGTGGTCGTAGAGCTGCGGCGCGCCGGGCTTGGCGGCTTCCTCGGGGTCCGTCACCGCCGGCAGCGGCTCGATGTCGAGCTCGACCGCTTCGGCCGCGTCGCGCGCCTGGGCCAGCGTCTCCGCCACCACGAAGGCGACGGGATCGCCGACGAAGCGGACCTTGTCGGTCGCCAGCGGCTGGCGGTTGGTCTGGAGCAGGGGCGAGCCGTCACGGCTCTTCAGCGGCAGGCCGCAGGTGAAGGGGCCATAGCCGGCGGCATCGAGGTCCTTGCCGGTCCACGCCCCCAGCACGCCCGGCATCGTCCTGGCGGCATCGAGGCCGATGCCGCGAATGACGCCATGGGCATGGGTCGAGCGGACCACAACGGCATAGGCCTGGCCGGGCAGGTTGAAATCATCGGTGTAGCGGCCCTTGCCGCGCACCAAGGTGTCGTCCTCCTTGCGGCGGACCGGCTGACCGACACCGTATTTTTGCAGTGCAATAGCGTTTTCGAGCGTGGACGATTTGGTGTGTTCTTGCATGGAATCGACCTGAAAAGCCGGCATTTGCGCGATTTCGCGGGGCGCCTGGTGGGGGCCGGACCCCATTGAGATAACCCACGGCTCCGTTCACGACAACGCACGAATGGACATGGTCCCATGTGATGCGTTGTTGCGCAGGCCTGCCGCGCTGCTAATGTTTCAGGCGAAAAAGCAATTCCTGACCGGCCCGAGCGGCCTCGGAAAGACAGTTTGTATGAATGACCACACGCGGCTCCGCGACGGCCTTGCGCCGCACGGTGAGCTGGAGGGGTCGATGGCGGCGGTGGCGTTGGCCACCGAACCGGCCGTCCCCGCGCAGGCGCTGGGAACCGGCGTCTATGCGGCGCTGGACCTCGGCACCAACAATTGCCGGCTGCTGATCGCCTGTCCGACCCAGGACGGCTTTCGCGTGGTCGATTCCTTCTCGCGCATCATCCGGCTCGGCGAGGGGGTCTCGGCGACCGGGTGCATCAGCGAGGCCGCGATCGAGCGGGCCATTGCCGCGCTCAGCATCTGCCGCGACAAGATCAATCTGCGCAAGGCGCGCCGGCTGCGGCTGATCGCGACCGAAGCCTGCCGCGCCGCCTCGAATGCGGAAGGTTTCCGCAGCCGCGTGGCGGCCGAGACCGGCATCGAGCTCGAGGTGATCGACCGCGAGACCGAGGCCGCGCTTGCGGTGGTCGGCTGCTCGCCGCTGGTCGACCCCAAAGGCAGGGGCGCGATCCTGTTCGACATCGGCGGCGGCTCGACCGAGCTGGTGCGGATCGAACGCGACGCTCAAAATCCGGAGCCGCGCATCAAAGCCTGGATGTCGATCCCGTATGGCGTGGTCACGCTCGCCGAACAATTCGGCGGCCGCGACGTGACGCCGGAGATCTACGCCGCGATGGAGCGCGAGGTGGCGAGCCACGTCACCCCGTTCGCGGAGGAGCACGGCCGCGATCTCACCGACATGCACCTGCTCGGCACGTCGGGCACGGTGACGACGCTCGCCGGCATCCATCTCAACCTGCCGCGCTACGACCGCCGCCGTATCGACAGCATCTGGATGAACGATGCCGACATCACCGCGACCATCAACAAGCTGCTCGGCATGAGCTACGAGGAGCGCGCCGGCAACAGCTGCATCAGCGTCGAGCGCGCCGATCTCGTGCTCGCCGGCTGCGCCATCCTCGATGCGATCCGCAGCGCCTTCCCGCTGCCGCGCCTGCGCGTCGCCGACCGGGGCCTGCGCGAGGGCATGCTGGTCGAGATGATGCGCGAGGACGGCGCGCTCAGGAGCTGGTGAGATGGCGAAAGACACCACCGGCCGCTTGCACGTCCAGGTCAAGACCGGCGGCAAGCGCAAATTGTCGTCGAAGCTGTGGCTGGAGCGGCAGCTCAACGATCCCTATGTCGCCAAGGCCAAGGCGGCGGGCTATCGCTCGCGCGCAGCGTTCAAGCTTCTGGAGATGGACGACAAGTTCCGCCTCCTGAAGCCCGGCATGGCCGTGGTCGACCTTGGCGCGGCGCCCGGCGGCTGGAGCCAGATCGCCGCCAAGCGCGTCGGCTCGGTCGAAGGCAAGGGCAAGGTCGTCGCGATCGACCTCTTGGAGATGCCCGAGATTCCCGGCGTCGATTTCGCGCAGCTCGATTTCATGGACAACGGGGCGCCCGAGAAGCTCACGGCGATGCTCGGCGGCGGCGCCGATATCGTGATGTCCGACATGGCCGCCAACACGACAGGCCATCGCAAGACCGACCAGCTCCGCATCGTCGGCCTGGTCGAGACCGCGGCCGCGTTTGCCTGCGACGTGCTCAAGCCCGGCGGCGCGTTCCTGGCCAAGACGTTCCAGAGCGGCGCCGACGCCGACCTGCTCGCCCAGCTCAAGCGCGACTTCGCCACGGTGCGGCACGTCAAGCCCGCCGCGAGCCGGCAGGACTCGTCCGAGCGTTACGTGCTCGCGACGGGGTTTAGGGGCGGGGCCGAGCCGTAGCCCCAGACTCCGTCATTGCGAGGAGCGAAGCGACGAAGCAATCCAGAATCTCTCCGCGGAAAGATTCTGGATTGCTTCGCTTCGCTCGCAATGACGGGGATCGAACCTATCCCAGCCGCTGATCCCGCACGTCTTGCGTATCTTCCGTCGCCGCCTTGACGGCGGCCTTCTCCGCGCCCTTGCCGGCGCCCTTGCGGCTGGCGATCTCGACCGCCTTGCGGCCGGAGATCTCGTGGCCGGCATCGGCCGGCATCTGCCAGAAGAACCAGCTCGAGGCCGCCGAGGTCAGCGCCACCACGACGAAGGCGGGCATGAACACGGTGGCGTTGAGCTCGCTGACATGGCTGAGCCACATCGTCGTCTCCACCGAGGCCGCGCCGACGGCAACGCCGGCGGAGACGGCGAGCTGCTGGTTGACGCTGACGAGCGTGGTGGCGCGGCTCATCTGCGGGCCCTCCACGTCGGCATAGGCGACCGTGTTGATCGCGGTGAATTCGAGCGAGCGGAAGAAGCCGCCGACCACCAGGATCACCATGATGATGAGCAGCGGCGTCGTCACCGTGAACAGCGCGCAGACGCCGAGGAAGAACGCGCTGACGACCGCGTTGACCGTCATCAAATTGCGGAAGCCGAAGGTGCGGATGAGGCGCGCGGCCAGCGTCTTCATGCCCATGGCGCCGAGCGAGGAGGCGAAGGTGACGAGGCCGGAATGGAACGGCGACAGCCCGAAGCCGATCTGCATCAGCAGCGGCAGCAGGAAGGGCAGTGCGCCGATGCCGAGCCGGAACAGGAAACCGCCGAAAATCGCCGCGCGCAGCGTGGGGAGTTTCAAAAGCGAAAAGTCCAGCACCGGCGAGCCCGTCCGCCGCGCATGGATGACGTAGAGCGTCATCGAGATCGCGCCGCCCACGACCAGGGCCGCGACCGTGCTCCACGGCAGCAGATTGAGGCCGGCAACCGACAAGCCGAACGCGATGCCGGCAAGGCCCAGCCCCGCGAGCACCATGCCGTAGAGATCGAACTTCTCCTGCGTCTCGCTCTTGATGGGATCGATGAACTTCAACGCCATGAAGATGCCGAGCAGCCCGATCGGGATGTTGATCAGGAAGATCCAGTGCCAGGAGGCATAGGTCGTGATGAAGCCGCCGAGCGGCGGTCCGATCACCGGGCCGATCAGGGCAGGGATGGTCACCCACGCCATCGCGTTGACCAGCGCGCTCTTGTCGACCGAGCGCAGCAGCACGAGCCGCCCGACCGGTGTCATCATCGCCCCGCCCATGCCTTGCAGGATGCGCGCGAACACGAAATCGGTGACCGAGGTCGAGAGCGCGCAGCCGATCGAGCCGACCATGAACACGCCGACGGCGATCGCGAACACCATCCGCGCGCCAAAACGGTCGGCGGTCCAGCCGCTCGCCGGGATGAACACCGCGAGCGACAGCAGGTAGGAGGTGATCGCGAGCTTCAGCGTCAGCGGGCTGGTGCCGATGTCGGCCGCGATCGCCGGCAGCGAGGTGGCGATCACCGTCGAGTCCATGTTCTCCATGAAGAGAGCGGTGGCCACGATCAGCGGGATGACGCGTTGCTTGTCGACCATGACGGATTGGTAATGAAAATCAGAAGGAAGGGTGGACTTGCGGCTTATCACCGTCGCCTTGTGCGGACCATTGCGCTTCGACGCATAGCACCTAAATCCTGCGTAACAACGGTGTGACCCTCACTTCCAGGTTGCGCCGGAGGGCGGGACACGCCGCCTTCCCGTCATTCCCGGGCGTGCCGGCTGGCGCGCGCCGGGGAATGACGAGGAGCATGGGCTATCCACGCCGAATTTACATAAAAAGCCTGTGCATGGCTGGCCAGCGGGCCGAATTGCTTTGATTCGTCACGCGGGCATGCTATCGACCCGCGTCAACCCCACCGATGGGCTCCGATTCGACGGCGATGCCGCAAGGTACGCCGAGGGCGGCGCTCATCCATTGCTATTTGCGGCAGGGCCGCAGGAAGGAGTTGGCACATGGCCACGGTGCAACAAGGCATCCGCGAAGCCTTTACGTTCGACGACGTGCTGTTGAAGCCGGGCCTGTCGGACGTGATGCCTGGCGAGGTCGACATCCGCTCCCGCGTCACCCGCGCCATCCCGCTCAACATCCCGATCATGGCCTCCGCCATGGACACCGTCACCGAAGCCCGCATGGCGATCGCCATGGCGCAGGCCGGCGGCCTCGGCGTCATCCACCGCAATTTCGACCCCGAGGGGCAGGCCGCCCAGGTGCGGCAGGTCAAGCGCTACGAGTCGGGCATGGTGGTAAACCCGCTCACCATCAGCCCCGAGGCCACGCTCGACGATGCGCTCAAGCTGATGAGCGATCACGGCATCTCCGGTATTCCCGTCGTCACCGGCGCCGGCAAGAACACGCCCGGCAAGCTGGTCGGCATCCTCACCAACCGCGACGTCCGTTTCGCCACCGACCGCCGGCAAAAAGTCTCCGAGCTGATGACGCATGAAGGCCTCGTCACGGTGCGCGAGAATGTCAGCCAGGACGAGGCGCGGCGGATGCTGCACCAGCACCGCATCGAGAAGCTGCTCGTCGTCGACGAGCAATATCGCTGTGTCGGCCTGATTACCGTCAAGGACATGGAGAAGGCGGTCGCCCATCCGCTCGCCTGCAAGGATGCGCAGGGCCGCCTGCGCGTCGCCGCCGCCACCACGGTCGGCGATACCGGCTTCGAGCGCACCGAGCGGCTGATCGATGCCGGCGTCGACCTCGTCGTCGTCGACACCGCGCACGGCCATTCCCGCCACGTGCTGCATGCGGTGAACCGCATCAAGCGTCTCTCCAATTCCGTGCAGGTCGTCGCCGGCAACGTCGCCACCACCGAGGGCACGCAGGCCCTGATCGATGCGGGCGCGGATTGCATCAAGGTCGGCATCGGCCCGGGCTCGATCTGCACCACGCGCATCGTCGCCGGCGTCGGTGTGCCCCAGCTCACTGCGATCATGGATGCGGTGGAAGCGGCGAAGAAGGCCGACATCCCCGTCATCGCCGACGGCGGCATCAAGTTCTCGGGCGACCTCGCCAAGGCGCTCGCGGCCGGTGCCGACATCGCCATGGTCGGCTCGCTGCTGGCCGGCACCGACGAGACGCCGGGCGAAGTGTTCCTGTGGCAGGGCCGTTCCTACAAGGCCTATCGCGGCATGGGTTCGGTCGGCGCGATGGCGCGCGGCTCGGCCGACCGCTACTTCCAGCAGGACATCAAGGACACCCTCAAGCTCGTGCCTGAAGGCATCGAGGGCCAGGTGCCCTACAAGGGCCCGGTCGGCAACGTCATGCATCAGCTCGCCGGCGGCCTGCGCGCCGCCATGGGCTATGTCGGCGCACGCGACATGAACGAGCTGCACGACAAGGCCCAGTTCGTCCGTATCACCGGCGCGGGCCTGCGCGAAAGCCACGTCCACGACGTGACCATCACGCGCGAAGCCCCGAACTATCCGGGCGGGGGTTAGTTGCTCCGCTCGCGGCTGTGCGTTGGGTTTAATGCGCTCGCCTCAATGACGGTGTCATGCCCCGCGAAGGCGGGGCATCCAGTACGTCGCGGCTTCTCGGCTTGATCACTACTGTCTCTGGAATACTGGATCGCCCGCCTTCGCGGGCGACGACACCGAGTGTGCGGACGGTGGGTGCCACAACCTCGTCATTGCGAGCGCAGCGAAGCAATCCAGTCCTTTTGTGTTGACGCGGCTGGATTGCTTCGCTTCGCTCGCAATGACAGAAAAGTGGAGGAAGCCATGTCCCAAGCCAAACGCATCGTTCTGGCCGCGCGTCCCGTCGGCGAACCCAAGCCGTCTGATTTTCGCCTGGAGGAATTCGCTGTAGCCGCGCCCGGCGCAGGCGAGGTGCTGCTGCGCACGATCTGGCTGTCGCTCGATCCCTATATGCGCGGGCGCATGAGCGATGGCCCGTCCTACGCCGCGCCGGTGCCGGTCGGCGGCGTGATGGAAGGCGAGGCGGTGAGCGAGGTCGTGGCCTCCAACAATCCGGACTTCGCCAAGGGTGATATCGTCCGCGCACGGACCGGCTGGCAGTCGCATGCAATCTCGAACGGCAAGGGCCTGATCAAGGTCGATCCCAAGCTTGGCCCGATCTCGACCTCCATCGGCGTGCTCGGCATGCCCGGCATGACGGCGTACACGGGCCTGCTCGACATCGGCAAGCCGCAGGAAGGCGAGACCGTCGTGGTCGCCGGCGCTTCCGGCGCGGTCGGCTCGGCCGTGGGGCAGATCGCGAAGATCAAGGGCGCGCGCGCAGTCGGCATCGCCGGCGGCAAGGACAAGTGCGACTACGTGGTGAAGGAGCTCGGCTTCGATGCCTGCATCGATCACCGCGATCCTGATCTCGCCGCCAAGCTGAAGGATGCCTGCCCGAAAGGCATCGACGTTTACTTCGAGAATGTCGGTGGCGCCGTGTTCGAGGCGGTGTTCCCGCTGCTCAATCCGTTCGCGCGCGTGCCGGTCTGCGGCCTGATCGCCCATTACAACGACACCGAGGCCAAGCCGCCGAAATGGGCCGCAGCGATGATGCGCGCGACGCTGACCAAGCGGCTGACCTTCCGTGGCTTCATCGTCTCCGACTTCGCCTCCCGCCATGGCGACTTCCTACGCGACATGTCCGGCTGGGTCCGCGACGGCAAGGTCAAGTACAAGGAGTTCGTCACCGAGGGCCTGGAAAGCGCTCCCGGCGCTTTCATGGGCCTGCTGAAGGGGGCCAATTTCGGCAAGCAGCTGGTGCGGGTCGGGCCGGACAAGGCCTAGCGCGACAGAGGCTGGGACTCCCGTGGCTCCACAGCCACACGCCGGCTGGGGATAGTTAAGAAAGAGTCACCAATTGGTCACACCTGCCCGCAAAAGCCGCAGGTGTGACCCCCTGTTCATTGACGGGCCGGCGAAGGCATTGAATCATCGCGCATATTTTGGGTGTTGCGATGTTAGAGATTGGTATTTTCAGCGTAATCCTCTTGGCTGCCGGCTATTGGGCGACGATGTTCGTCATGGGCCGCCGTGACGACGTCATCCACGGCAAGTTCGTTCATGCCGAGGAAGAGGGCGATTTCGCGCAGGGCGCCATGCCGGCGCGGCCACCGTTCCCGAAGCGCCCCGTGAAGACAGTGCAGCCTGCCAGCGTTCAGCCGACGAGCATCCAGCCTCCGATCGCTGAAGCGAGGCCGGTGAATAGCGCCGCGCTGGAATCCCTGCTCGCCGCGATCCAGCAGGATCTCAAGAGCGTCGCGTAAGCGGCGATGCTCAGACGCTGCCACGCTCGATCAATGACAATTCGACTGCGAGCCGTTGCTCGGCCGCAGGCGCGCCGGCGAGTCGTGCCAGCAGCAATTCTCCTGCGATGCGGCCCACGGCCGCCGCGTCGAACGAGATGGTGGTGAGGCCGGGTGTGATCTGATCGGCAACGTCGTTGTCGCCGAAGCCGAGCACCGCAAGGTCGCGCGGCACGGAGATGCCGCGGGCACGCGCCTCGATCAATGCGCCGGTCGCCAGCAGGTCGTTGGCGCAGAACACGGCATCGACCTTGCCGCCGCGATCGAGCAGGGCGGTGAAGGCGGCGCGGCCGTCGACGAGGCCCGTGATCTCGCCGACGCCGATCTCGTGGACGATCTCGAGGCCGAGCTTTGCCGCTGCCGCGCGAAACCCGTCGCGGCGGAGCGCGCCGCGGCCGCTGCTGCGGCCGATGAAGGCGAGGCGCCGATGTCCGGCCTCGGCGAGCCTGTTCGCCGCCATCGCGCCGGCATCCGCATTGGGCAGGCCGACCAGCATGTCGATGGGGTCGCGCGGAAACGCCCAGGTCTCGATCACGGGAATGCCGAGTTCGGCCAGCGCCGCGCGGTTCTCCTCGAGCTCGATCACGCCGGTGAACATCACCGCGGCGGGGCGGATGCCGCGCAGCGACTGGATCATCGCGACCTCCTTGGCATAGGAGTAGGAGGTCTGGCCGACCAGCACCTCGAAACCTTCCGGCTCGAGCGTCGCGGCGAAGCTGCGCACCGCAAGGCCGAACTGCTGGCTGAGGATGTTGGAGACGAAGGCGACGACCACGTTCGACCGGCCCGAGCGCAGCGCGCGCGCGTGCGGGTTTGAGGCGTAGCCGGTCGCCTCGATCACGCCGAGGATGCGCTCGCGGGTCTCCCGGTTGACCTTCTCGGGGTGGCGCAGCACCCGCGACACGGTGATCGGCGAAACGCCGGCGCGCTCGGCGACCTCCTCGATGCGCGGCGGCCGCCCGGTCGCATTGCTGCGGCCGGGCGGTGCCGGAATGCGCACGACGTCGTCATAGCCTGGCTTTGCCGGATCGGTCATCGATTCCCAGGGTTGCTCGAAGTCGGTATCGTCTCCGAAGTTCAGCGCGCGGGCAACTCGTCGCGCGACAGCGCGCGGCCGACCTGGACCAGGCAGTCGCCGCTCTGGCTGTCGGTGTGCAGGCGCTGCGAGATGACGATTCCGTCGGCGGGGAAGCGCAGCACCTCCTCGGCAAGCTCCGGACGCTCGAAGTCGTGGTACCAGCCTGCGATGTCGCCCGCCTTGACGCGCGCGCCGACGGTGACGGCGGGCTCGAACCAGCCGCGGCGTGTCGCGAACACCGCCTGGGCATGGCTCTGCAGGGCCAAGAGCTCGGTGGCGCGTTCGACCGGCGCGTGCGGCCCCAGCACCGGGGCCTGGACGAGGCCGAGGGCGAGCAGCAGCCGGTCGACGGCGCGCGCGGTGAACGCCATCGTCTGCGGCGTGACGGTGCCGCCGCCGCCGAATTCGCCGGACAGACCGATCGCGCCGGCGCGGGCGGCGGCCGCCATCGAGGTCGGCGCGGTCGCACCGTTCTCGGCGACGAAGGCGAAGGGCATGCCGAGCCCCTCCATCAGGCGCAGCGCGTGGCCGAACATCTCGGGCGGTCCCTGCCGCTCGATCAGTGCGCACGGTACATGCGCCATCGAGGTGCCGCCGGAGTGGATGTCGAAGACGACGTCGTGGCGAGGAAACAACGTGTGCTCGAGGAAATGCGCCAGACGAAACGTCGGCGTGCCTGCTTCATCGCCGGGGAAGGCGCGGTTGAGATTGCCCTCGTCGAGCGGCGAGCGGCGGCGCGCCGCCATCACGGCGGGCAAATTGGCAAACGGAAGAATGGTGATCTCGCCCTTGATGTCCTTCGCATCGAGCCGGCGATAGAGCCGCGTCAGCGTGATCTCGCCCTCATATTCGTCGCCGTGATTGCCGGCCATCAACAGCAGCTTCGGGCCGGCTCCGTTCTTGATCCGGAAGATCGGGATCTTGAGCTGGTAATAGGGGGAGCGGTCGATCGAGAAGGGAATGCCGAGATGGCCGCACCATTTCTGGTCCTTCTCGAAGTCGATCTCGTGAAACAGTCCGGTATGCATGGCTTGCCTCGGGGCCGCGTCGTTGCCGGCGCCGGCCGAAAATTGAAGGAAGAGCGGGCTGCTACAGCAACGCGACCGCGGTCATCTCGACGCGCAGGTCGGGATCGGCGAGACGGGCTTCGACGCAGGCGCGCGCCGGCGGATTGGCCGGGTCGATCCAGGCGTCGTAGACCGAGTTCATGGTGTCGAAGTCGGTGATGTGCGGCAGGAAGACGTTGACCGCGATCAGCCTGGAGCGGTCGGAGCCGGCCTCCTTCAGCAATGCATCGATCTTGGCCAGCACCTGCTGGGTCTGCGACACGATGCCGGCCTTTCGGTCATCGGCGACCTGGCCTGCGATGTGCACCATGCCACCGGCGGCGACAGCCTGGCTCATGCGCGAGCCGACGACGTAACGTTTGATCATCTGAAATTCTCCTTTGAAGGCCGGCTCCCGCTGCTGCGGGAGCCGTGTGAATTCACAGCGTCGGCAGCGACTGCTCTTCCTTGAACCATTTCAGCTGCAGGGCGCCGAGCTTGCCGTTCAGCTTGTTGAAGAAGATGTCGGTGTTGATCCAGTTGAGCAGGTTCTGCTCGCCCTGGCGGACGCCGACATGGGCCGGCGACTGGCGGATCAGGAATTTCAGCTCGACCTCCTTGGTCGGGTTCTGGTCCTGCACCTTCAGCGCGATGGCGCTGTTCTCCGCAAAGGTGTCGGCCTGTCCGGCGAGATAGGCTGCAATCGCCGCAGGGGTGTCCTCGAAGCGCACCAGCTTCACCTTCGGCGCATTGTCGGTGAGCCAGACGTCGAGCGTCGAGCCCTTGGCGACGGCAACGCTGCGGCCGTCGAGATTGTCGGGCTTCTTGCCGGTGGCGGAGGGCAGCGACTTCGCGCCATAGACGCCGAGATTCACCACCGCATAGGGCTGCGAGAACATCACCTGCTGGGCACGCTCGGGCGTCGCGCCGAGACCGGCGATCAGCATGTCGATCTTGTCCGAGAGCAGGCTCGGGATGCGTGCCGCCCCCGTCACCGGCACGAGCTCGAGCTTCACGCCCATGTCGGCGGCGATCAGCTTGGCGAGATCAGCGTCAAGGCCGGTGATCTCGCCCTTGTCGTCCTTGAAGCCCCATGGCGCGGCATCGGTGAGAATGCCGACGCGAATTTTGCCGGAGCCAAGCACGTCCTGGAGCTTGTCGGCCTTGGCGAGGTTCGGTGCGGCAATGACGGCGAGGGCCGTCGCCGCAATAGTGAAGAGGGACTTCAATTGTCTCATGACTCTCTCCTTGAAGGGGAAGGTTCTCACTTGGAAGGTTTCACTTGGCGGATGCGATGAAGCTTGCGAGCTCGGGTGTCTCGGGGTTGGCGAACAGTTTGGCCGGCGGTCCCTGTTCCCAGACGCGGCCCTGGTGCATGAAGACGATGCGGTTGGCGACGTTGCGGGCAAAGCCCATCTCGTGCGTGACCAGGATCATGGTCATGCCTTGCTTCGCCATCGCCTCCATCACCTTCAGCACCTCGCCGACGAGCTCGGGATCGAGCGCCGAGGTCACTTCGTCGAACAGCATGAGGTGAGGGGCCATGGCGAGGCAGCGGGCGATTGCGACGCGCTGCTGCTGGCCGCCGGAGAGCTGCTCCGGCCAGGCGTCGATCTTGTCGGCGAGGCCGACGCGGGTCAGCACGTCCTCGGCCAGCGCACGTGCCTTTGCCTTGTCGATGCGGCCGGTGAGAAGCGGGGCCAGCGTGATGTTGCGCTCGACCTTCAGATGCGGAAACAGATTGAAGGCCTGGAACACGATGCCGACGCGCTGACGGAATTTCTTCAGGTCCGCCATTTTGGCGTGGACCTTCTGGCCCTCGACGCGGATCTCGCCGCTGTCGACGCTCTCCAGCGCGTTGATGCAGCGGAGCAGCGTCGACTTGCCCGAGCCGGAGCGGCCGATGATGGTGACGATCTCGCCTTCCTCGACGTCGAGCGAGACACCCTTGAGCACCTCGACCTTGCCGAACGTCTTGTGCACGTCGCGGATTTCAACGAGAGCCATCGAGGCGGGCCTCCAGGGAGCGGGACCAGAGCGTGAGCGGCAGGCACAGCGCGAAATAGATCGCAGCGACCAGCGCGTAGGTGAGCAGCGGCTGGAACGTCGCCGCGCTCACCACTTGCCCTGCGCGGGCGAGCTCGACGAAGCCGAGGATGGAGGCGAGCGAAGTGCCCTTGATGAGCTGCACCAGGAAGCCGACCGTCGGCGGCAGCGACAGCCGCAGCGCCTGCGGCGCGATGATGTGGCGGAACTGCTGCCAGGCGGAGAGGCCGAGGCAGGCGCCGGCCTCCCATTGCGCCTGCTTCACCGCTTCCAGCCCGCCGCGCCAGATCTCGCCGAGGAACGCCGCAGTGTAGAGCGTGTAGGCGACGGTCACGGCGATCAGCGCCGGCACCTGGATCCCCAGGAACACTGGCATGCCGAAATAGAAGAAGAACAGGAGGCCGAGCAGCGGCACGCTCTGGATCACCTGGATGAGTGCGGCCATCGTCCAGCGCAGCCCGGCAAAGCGGCTGATGCGGCCCATGGCGAGCCCGAGCGCCAGCGGCGCACCGAAGAGCAGCGCAAGCACGACCAGCGCAACGGTCCAGCGCAGTGCCGTGAACAGCGAGACGAAATCGATGAGGGAGAAGGATCGCATCGCCTGTCCCTCAGCGCCGCCGCGGCCAGCGGAAAGCGGCCAGACTGATTAGGCCGAACAGCGCCTTGAACGACATCGCCATCGCGAAATAGACCGCGCAGATCACCGCATAGACCTCGAAGCTGCGATAGGTGCGGCTCTCGATGAAGCCGGCGACGTGAAACAGCTCGTCGGCTGCGACCTGCGAGGCGAGCGAGGTGCCGAGCAGCAGCAGCACGAACTGGCTGGTCACAGCCGGATAGGCGTTGCGCAGCGCCGGCGGCAGGATGATGTGGCGGAACACCTGCCAGCCTGAGAGCCCGAGGCACTGGCCGGCCTCGACCTGGCTGCGCGGAATGGAATCGAGGCCGGCGCGGATGATCTCGACCGAATAGGCGCCGAAATAAAGCGACAGCGCCACGCAAGCGGCTTCGAATGCCGGCAGCTTCAAGCCGAAGTTCGGCAGCACGAAGAAGACGATGAAGATCTGGATCAGCGAGGGCGTGTTGCGGAACAGCTCGATGTAACCGCTCACCAGCCAGCGCAGCGGCGCGATGCGCCCCTTCAGCGCGACCGCGCCGGCGATGCCGATCACGAGGCCGGCCAGTGCCGAGATCACCGTCAGCTCCAGCGTGACGATGGCGCCGTCGATGAGCTGGTTCTGATAGCGCCACAGCGGCAGGAAATTCATCGCGCCCGCTCTCAGCCGAACTGGGTAGGAAAGGCGCGCGTCACGACGCCGTCGGGGTCGAGGCCGAGGATGACGCGCCAGCGGTCGAGACAGGTGCAGGGGTGCGAGATGCCGAAGGCGATGATGTCGCCGACGGCCGGCTCCGCTTCGGGCGCAACGGAGAGGAACGCATGCTGGTCGTTGAGGCGGGTCACAGCGAGCCCGGCAGCGAGCCCATGCTGCTCGACGCCGTCGCGGAAGACGCGCAAGGGCAGGGGCAATCCCTGATCGAACGAGGCATCGCGCATGCCGAAGCCCGCGATCGCAAGCCCTGCCTCGGGCCGCGACAGCATCTCGGCCCAGAGCCTCAGCGCGGGACGAAAGCTTTTGGCGGCAGAGTGGTGCAGGCCGTCGACGAGCAGGCCGCCGCGCCGGTCGATGTCGGCGAAAGCGCGCGCATAGATGCCGTGATCGGCGAAGAACAGCGCGCCGGAGCGCAGGAGGACGATGGCGTTGCCGTCCGCTTGGGCGACCGGCGCCAGTGCGCGCGCGACGATGTCGAAATAGGCCGAGCCGCCGGCGCTGATGATCAGCGGCCGTTGCGGGGCGGTGGCGCGCACCAGCGCGAACGTCTCGACGGTCCGCTCCAGCAGCGCCGCGATCGCGCGCATCGTCGCCTCGGCATCGGACGTTGCGGCTGCGCCCTCATAGGTCGCGACACCGCCGAGCGCGAGCCGGTCGGCACCGAGCACGGCCGCGATCGTCGCCGCGACCGCAACGGGATCGCGGGCGCCGGCACGGCCCGCACCGAGTTCGACCAGCACGGAGAGTTCGCTGCGTCCGGCGATGCGCGCGGCTTCGGCAAGCGCTGCGACCGCCGCGGGCGAGTCCGCGAAGGCGTGAAATTCGACATCGGGATAGGCGCCCAGCAGCGCGCCGAGTCGACGGCCCGCGGCGAGCCCGCCGATCTCGTTGGCCAGCAGCAGGCGGCGCTCTCCGCTCGCGAGCAGCACGGCGGCCTGCTGGATATTGGCGACCGTCGTGCCCCAGGCGCCGGCTGCGCGCAGCGAGCGCGCCAGCTCCGGCGACATCGGCGTCTTGGCGTGCGGTGCGACGGCAACGCCGGCACTCCTGCACCAATTCAGGAAGAGGTCGCGGTTGGCCGCGAAGGCGGCTTCATCGAGGGTGAGGGCAGGAAGGGCGAGATCGCCGCGCGACGGCGACCAGCGCTGGCTGCCGACGTCCTCGGTAGCGAGGCCATCGACCAGGGGGATGCCCCGCGTGGTCGTCGAAAGGCGGCTATCCCTTGGGGACAAGAACTGCATCGTCGCTCCCTCAGCGGCCTTCGACCGCTGGGGCAACGATATGTCTGAATGACAACGTTGTCATTAGTCAAATCTAGCCAGCATGGGGACAAGTTCGATGCAAAAGGGTATTTAGATAGGGATGTATGCCGCCAGATTGAGCTGGCGCGGATCGGGCTAGTGCTCGCCGCCCATCTGGGCCAGCACTTCCTCGATGTCGATATCGGCTTGGGCTGCGGCCCTGAGATGGCGGACCTCGAGACTGTCGGGCCGGAAGCGGTACTCGACGAGGCCGGTCTCCTTGATCGCGATGCGGTCCTGGCGGGCGTCGTTGATCCTGAAGCCGACGGACGGCGCCCAGACGTGGCGGGTGTGGCGGAAGGTGAAGTCGCGCCGCTGATGCACATGGCCGCTGGCGATGAGGCGCAGGTCGACATGCGCGACCATCTCGATCAGCCGCGCGCGTGCCGGCTGCGGCACGTAGCGGATCGAGGTCTCGGGCAATTCGGGATCGTCGGGCAGGTTGAGGAACAGCGGCTTGTGCAGGAACAGCGCGACCGGCCTGCCGCTCACGCGCGCAACTTCCGAGGCGAGCCAGTCGAACTGCTCGGCCTCGAAAGCGAGACCTGAATTCATCACCAGCGTGTTGAGGCCGATGAAGCGCCAGCCGGCGGCCTCGAACGACCAGTGATCCTCGCCGATGATGTCGCAGAACTGCCGGCGGTGCGCCTCCGTGACCGGCGGCTTCGGTGCCGGCCCGATCGCGGTCGGATTGTCGCCGATGTCGTGATTGCCGGGAATGGCGCGGCAGGGCACGGGCAGGGCGTCATGCAGGCCCTTTGCGAATACGACATCGTCGCGGCCGCTCGGCCCGTCGAAGGAGACATCGCCGGTGTTGACGACGAGATCGGGCCTGTCGGCATCGATGTGCTCGCAGACAGCCCGGAAGTTGGCGATCAGGCCGGGAAAGCGCCGGCCGAGATGGGTGTCGGAAATCTGCGTGAGGCGAAATTCGGACATGGCCGAAGTATCGCGCGCCCAAACGTCGGAACGATGACGCGCGCGCAAAATCCGCGCTGAAACAAAGTTTAAAGCAGGCGATGCGGAATCTATCCGCCGTCAAAGCAGATCCGCCCGGCGCGTTTGCCATCGCGGAGGTCCTTGAGCACGTACGGACAGCGCAGGCGCTCCAGCGCCTTGCCGGCATCCTCATTGCCGAGCGCGGCAGCGCGCTTGTAATAGTCGATCGCGGCCTTGGCGTCCTTCTCGCCGGCGCGGCCGGCTTCGGCATAGGCACCCAGCCGCTCCAGTGCATCGGCGTGATCGAGAGCGGCGGCTTTTTCGAACAGCGTCCTGGCCGCGACATCGTCTTTCGGCCCGCCATCGCCGTCCTGGGTCATCAAGCCGAGTTGATACATCGCCTCGCTCGAATTCGCCTCGACGGCTTTGGCGTACCATTTGCGCGCCATCGCGACATCGGCTTTTCCGCCGACATCGGCGCCGTAGAGCGAGCCGAGATTGATCATGCCTTCGACATCGCCGGCATTCGCGGCCTTCTCGATCAGCGTCCGTCCCTCTGCGACGTTCTTCCTGATGCCGTTGCCGTTGATCAGGAGCACACCGAGGCCGGCCATCGCGGTGGAGCTGCCGGCCTCGGCCGCCTTGCGATAGGCGCTTGCGGCTTCAGCGGTCTGCCGGCTGAATTCATAGGCGCGGCCGAGCTCGGTCCAGACGCGGCGCGGGGCATCGGGCGCGGCTGCAGCCGCCTTGCACGCCTTCAGCGCGGCGGGGACGTCGGTGATATCGAGCGTGCCCTTCACATCGGCAGGCCGGTCCGGATCGGTCGGATGCGCGGCAAGCCGGTCGCATGCGGTGATGTCGGCAGGCGCAGCGACAGCAGGCATCGGCAGCGCGTGGCAAAGGAGTGCCGCGAGGGCAAGCGCAGCGGTTGCGCGAGGTCCGCCAGGGGGCATCGCGGTCACAGCACGCGATAGCGGATGGTGTAGGCGTCCTGCGGCGCGACACTGCCGGCCGCCGGCGAGGCGATGCGGTCGGCGAGGTGCCAGGGGCCGAACTCGACGGTGCGATGCGGCTCGGCGGCGAGGCGCAGGCGGAATTCGAAGGTGCCCTTGCCGGGCAGGTTCACGACCAGCACGCGATCCGCGGTGCGATGGTGGAGGGCGACGGCGCCGCGCAGCACCGCGCGTCCGTCGTTGAGGTCGCGCACGCCGCCCAGCAGCGCCAGCGTCTGGTTGCGGTCGGTGTGGAGCTCGATCTGGCTGTCGTTGACGGTCGTCAGCGTTTCCCGGGGCATGCGGATCTCGAACTCGACCGCGGGCTTGGACGGATTGAGCCCGAGATAGGCGAGCGCGGCGTGGCGCATGTCGTAGACGGCAAAGGCGAGCAGGACGAGCGCAGCCAGCGTGGCAAGACCATGCCTGACGACGTCGCGCCAGGTCCGGTAGCTCAGGCGGAAATACACCGTCATCGCCAGCGCCACCGCGAGCGCGGTTGCGATGCCGGCCAGCGCCGACATCAGGATGCCGAGCCGGCCGTCCGCGGATTCGGCCCAGGAGCCGATCGAAGAGCCGATCAAGCCGTTCATGGCGGTCTCTCGCCTTGTGCCTTGGAAAGGGGCGGAAATTGCCTCGACAATCGCTGGTTGGTCGCGGATGCGGGAACACCGGTTCAACTCGCTGATTGTCAGCGTCAGGAGTCGCGGCTAATGACGGTCGCGGCGTTACGCCTTACGGGAAAGTTCCGATGTCCGTCCAAATGGTCCTGCTGCCTGTCTTCGTGCAGGTCGGTCTCACCTTCGCGCTCCTGATTGGGATGGCCTTCGCGCGCCGCCGCTCGCTGGTTTCGGGCGAGACCAAGGCTCGCGACATCGCGCTCGGTGAGCCGAACTGGCCCCAGGGCGCCACCCAGATCGGCAATTGCTACCGCAACCAGTTCGAGCTGCCGGTGCTGTTGTACGCCCTGATCGCGCTGGCGCTGCCGCTGCGCCACGCCGATCTCTTCATCGTGCTGATGTCCTGGGTGTTCGTGGTGACGCGCTTTGCCCATGCCGGCGTGTTCGTCTCCTCCAACGATCTCGGCCGCCGCTCCACGATCTGGCTCGCCGGCGTGCTGGTTCTGCTCGCGATGTGGATCTACTTCGCGCTGAGAATGCTGTTGGTGATCTGAGCCTTATACGCTCAATCTAATCTGAAAGATTCAAATGACCCCCGCTGCCCGGCTGTCCGCAGCCATTGAACTGATCGACACCATCGAGAAGGACCGCGTGCCCGCGGCCAAGGCGCTGAAGGAGTGGGGCACCGCGCACCGCTACGCCGGCTCCGGCGACCGCGCCGCGATCGCCGGGCTCGTCTGGGACGTGCTGCGCCGCTACGCCTCGAGCGCCTGGCTCATGGACGCCGACACCGCGCGCGCCAGGCTGATCGGCATGCTTCGCCTGGAGCGCGAAATGGACGCGGCGACGATGTCCGCTTTGTTCGACGGCAGCCGCTTTGCGCCGTCGCCGCTGACCGAGGCCGAGCAGGCGGCGCTCGGCCATCGCTCCCTGAAAGATGCACCGGCAGCCGTCGCGGGCGACTATCCCGAATGGCTCGACCCGTATCTTGCAAAGGTGTTCGGCGAGGGCCGCGCCGCCGAAGCCGCCGCGATGGCGAGCCGGGCTCCGCTCGACCTGCGCGTCAACACGCTAAAATCCAATCGCGACAAGGTGCTGAAGGCGCTTGCTCATCTTCATGCGAAACCGACGCAATGGTCGGCAACGGGCCTCCGCATCGAGCTTTCCGCCGATGCGCGCAACCCCGGCATCCAGGCGGAAGAGGATTTCATCAAGGGCGGCGTTGAAGTGCAAGATGAGGGATCGCAGCTTGCGGCCCAGTTCACCGCGGCAAAACCGGGCGAGCAGGTGATCGACCTCTGCGCCGGCGCAGGCGGCAAGACGCTGGCGCTCGCAGCCCTGATGCAGGGCAAGGGCCGGCTGATCGCGACCGACCGCGACAAGCGCCAGCTCGCCCCCATCCACGAGCGCCTGTCGCGCGCCGGTGTCCACAATGCCGATATCCGCACGCCCAAGGGCGAGGCGGACCCGCTTTCGGACATCAGCGGCAGCGCCGACCTCGTCGTGATCGACGCCCCCTGCACGGGTACCGGAACTTGGCGCCGCAACCCCGACGCCAAATGGCGGATGCGCCCGGGCGCGCTGGAGATCCGCCTGCGCGATCAGGCGGAGGTGCTGGAGCGTGCGGTTCCGCTGGTCAAGCAGGGGGGCCGCATCGCCTACATCACCTGCTCGGTGCTGGCGGAAGAGAATGGCGATCAGGTGCGGGCGTTCGTCGGACGCCATCCGGAGTTTGCGGTCGTCCCGCCCGAGCAGACCGCGAGCGTGCTCTGGGACAAGGCCGAGGCGTTTGCAGACGCCGCGCTGCAGTCGAGCGAGGGCTGGCTGATGACGCCGCGGCGGACCGGGACGGACGGGTTCTTCGTCTCGGTGCTGAAGCGCAAGACCTAGGCGCGACCCAAAACCCTTGCGCGAGCGGATGGCCTGGATGATCCTGTTGTAGTAGTAGACTGCAGGGCGCTCAACCGGCAGGCAAGAGCGATGGTAGACGACTTGGCAAGGGACGTAAGCGGCAACGTCAAAGGCGACGTCGAGCAAGACGCGATCCAAAAGCAGAAGGTCACGGAGGGGGAGCCTCCCAAGGATGGCAAGGCGCCCGCCAGCGGGAGCGGCATTAAGGCGTGCCGCTATTGCGGTTCGGAGATTGCCGCCGCAGCCGCGATTTGCCCGTCCTGCAAATATTCCCAAAGTCCCTTGCGAAACCTCTTGGTGTTTTGGGCCGGTATCACCGGCTTCCTGACCTTAATGGCATCCGGATTTGCCTTCGTCGCGGGGAAGGCGACCGATCTCTACAAAGCCTGGACCTGGAAGGACGACGTGCACGTCGTCTCGCTTGTGACGGGCTTGATGCCGAAATTCTCGGTGGTGGTGTCGAACGTTGGAAGTGGGCCGGTGTTCGTGTCGGACCTCGTGATCAACTGGCGCGGTAACAACGCCGCGTTCTACATCAACGAAAAGCTCAACTCCGGCGAATTCCTGCGCTCTCACGACGGCGGCGTTCCCCCGGATTATGATGTGTTCGTTTCATCAAGGAGCGGCAAGCCTTCCTCCGGGGTCCTTGAAAATGCAGCGCCCGACGCTGAGACGGACGCCGACAAGCATTGCTTCCTGACCGTATTCTATCTCCCGGACAGCAGCGATATAGAACGCATGGAAGGGTATTATCGCGCCCGTGGACGATCGCTTGCCGTCGATCTGGCGACCGGCCGCCTGACGTTCTTCAGCCAGCGCTCGAAGGCCAAGCTGCAGGCCGAATTCCCGGTCCTCGTCACTTACGTGAGAGCGCCAATGGAACGCTGCAAGAGCATTCCCTTCGACTAGCCCGAGCCCCGAGCGGAAGGCGCCTGATCGAAGCGGAGCGGCGGCCCGTTCCGTTTCCCGAAGCAAAAGCCCCGCAGACCGGTCCCGGTCGCGGGGCTTTCGAGTTTCTGACGTTCTGCCGGTACGTCCGCGGTCAGAACGGTGCGCGGGCGTTAGCCGACGCGGAGATTGTCAGCCGACGACTTGCCGCTGCGGCGGTCGGCGACGATGTCGAACGAGACCTTCTGACCCTCGTTGAGGGAGGAGAGGCCGGCGCGCTCGACGGCGCTGATGTGGACGAAAACGTCCTTCTGGCCGTCATCCGGCTGGATGAAACCATAACCCTTTTGGGTGTTGAACCACTTCACGGTGCCCATAGCCATGGGGAACTTCCTTCAATTAGTTAGAGACGGTACGCACGTGGGCCGGTACGCGTCGCTGCGCCCATAGCCCTGATGAGTCGATGTTTTGGAGAAATCATCTGAAGCGTGCGCGCCTGTCTAAAGACGAGGCGAAGCGGCCCAGTCGTTCGGCCAAGTATCGATGATCACAATATAGCGAGAATTTGGGGCCACTTCAAGGCACCACCCGTGGTCCGGCACGTCGCCGGACTTTGCTATTTTGCGCTGCAAAGAAGCCGTTTGCCGGCGTTTAATCGACGATAAAAAGCGTCGCTCCGGAGGCCGTCGAGGACCGGTGCGCGGCATCGCCGAAATCCGAAACCTGGTAGCTCATCCCCGCCGTCAGCTTGAACTTGCGCCCGTCGCGCAGCTCTGAATCGAGCTCGCCCGCAAGCACGTAGAGCACGTGGCCGCGATCGCACCAATGGTCGGCGAGATAGCCCGGCGAATACTCGACCATCCGCACCCGCAAGTCGCCGATATTGAGCGTGCGCCAAATGGCCTGTCCGGTCTCCCCGGCATGCGTGGTGGCCTCGACCTTGCTCCAGTCGGTGACGGTGAAGGGGGAGGTCGGGAGTTTCATCGGGGGATCCTGTCTGAGAGCCGGCGGTGCTGTTGTTAGCGCACGCGCGTGCCGCAGTCTCCGTCATTGCGAGCGCAGCGAAGCAATCCAGAAATGCATTCGCGGCGACAGCCTGGATTGCTTCGTTGCGCTCGCAAAGACGCGCTCGTGGCACGCTCGCGCCTGCCTCTCGCTGTCATCGCCCGGCTTGACCGGGCGATCCAGTACTCCGAGACGTCTGTAGTCGATCGAGAAGCCGCGGCGTACTGGATTCCCCGCTTTCGCGGGGAATGACAGCGGTGGGTGGGGCGGCACCGTCCACACCACACGACAAACGCGCCACAAGCAGCAAGCCCGTAGGGTGGGCAAAGCATCCGGCTTCGCTCGAAGAGCGAAGGCGGAAGCGTGCCCACGACATCTTCGGCGATTCCGGAAGAGCTGGTGGGCACGGCGCAAGCGCGCCTTTGCCCACCCTACGAGGACTACTCCATCACCGTCACCCTGAAGTGGCCGCTTCTTCAGCGGCCCTCGAAGGGCGACGGCCCGGCTGAATCTGGGCCGTGCATCCTTCGAGGCTCCCGGCGCGATGCTTTGCATCGCGCCGCCACTCGCACCTCAGGATAACGGGAAAAGAGCGGAATCGCTGCGTCAAAAGCAGCCGTCACCCCACCAAATGGTTCGCCGACCCCTGCACGATCAGCCCCGCCTCGTTCACCCGCAGATATTCGCAGATCCTCTTCCCCCGCTCGTTGGCGTAAAACACCACCACGCTGTCAGGGCTGACGAACACATCGATCAGCGTGAAATGCAGCCCCGGCAAAAGCCCGAGCGCCTTGCCCCAGTAGGCCCGCAGCGCCGCCTTGCCGCGCACCGTGCCGCCGGCATCGAATCCCAGCGCCGGAATCCGGTCCGAGGTCATCACCGCGGCCTCGTCGTAGAGCGTCAGCACGCGCTCGAGATCGCGCGCATTCCAGGCCTCGACCCAGGTCCGGCCGAGCGCGGCAAGCGTCGATGGCTGATGATGCGAAGACATGGCATTCCTCCCTGATTGGCCCCTGTTTACTGGCGGGGCAAATTAGGTCAATAATACTTACCTATATCTGTTTGTCCATGCCCAAAGAAGCATGTGGGCGCGCGAGCGAGCGCGGTTGCGGGCAGGGGGCTCATCGCGTATCTGCTTGCCATGACAGCAGCACAGAACGACCGCTCCGCGTCGACGCCCTCGGTGGCCTCGGCGCATGACAAGATTCTCATCGTCGACTTCGGCAGCCAGGTGACGCAGCTGATCGCGCGTCGCGTGCGCGAGGACGGCGTCTATTGCGAGATCGTCCCGTTCAACAAGGCGGAAAGCGCCTTCAACGAGATGAAGCCGAAGGCGGTGATCCTCTCCGGCGGCCCGGAATCGGTGCACGAGGCAGGCTCGCCCCGCGCCCCGCAATTGATCTTCGATTCCGGCGTGCCCGTGATGGGTATCTGCTACGGCCAGATGACCATGGCGGCCCAGCTCGGCGGCGAGGTCGAGGGCGGCCATCACCGCGAATTCGGCCGCGCCGATGTCGAGGTCAAGGCCGGCAGCAAGCTTTTCGAGGACGTCTGGTCGTCAGGCAGCAAGAACCAGGTCTGGATGAGCCACGGCGACCGCATCACGAAAATGCCGCCGGGCTTCTCGGTCGCCGGCACCTCGCCGAACGCGCCCTTCGCGATCATCCAGGACGAGAAGCGCAAATATTACGGCCTGATGTTCCACCCCGAAGTGGTGCACACGCCCGACGGCGCAAAACTCATCCGCAACTTCGTCCGCAAGATCGCCGGGCTCACCGGCGACTGGACCATGCGTGCCTTCCGCGAGGAAGAGATCCAGAAGATCCGCGCCCAGGTCGGCAAGGGCAAGGTGATCTGCGGCCTGTCCGGCGGCGTCGATTCCGCCGTGGCGGCCGTGCTGATCCACGAGGCCATCGGCGACCAGCTCACCTGCGTCTTCGTCGATCACGGCCTGCTGCGCCTCGACGAGGCCAAGACCGTCGTCGATCTCTTCCGCCACCACTACAACATCCCGCTCGTGCACGTGGATGCCTCGAAGCAATTCCTCGGCGAGCTCGAAGGCGTCACCGATCCCGAAAAAAAGCGCAAGACCATCGGCCGCCTCTTCATCGAGGTGTTCGAGGCTGAGGCCAAGAAGATCGGCGGCGCCGACTTCCTCGCGCAGGGCACGCTCTACCCCGACGTGATCGAGAGCGTCTCCTTCACCGGCGGACCTTCAGTCACCATCAAGTCGCACCACAATGTCGGCGGTCTCCCCGAGCGCATGAACATGAAGCTCGTCGAGCCCCTGCGCGAGCTGTTCAAGGACGAGGTCCGCAAGCTCGGCCGCGAGCTCGGTCTTCCCGAAATCTTCGTCGGCCGCCACCCATTCCCCGGCCCGGGCCTCGCCATCCGCTGCCCCGGCGACATCACCCGCGACAAGCTCGACATCCTGCGCAAGGCCGACGCCGTCTACATCGACCAGATCCGCAAGCACGGCCTCTACGACGAGATCTGGCAGGCTTTTGCGGTTCTGCTGCCGGTGAAGACCGTCGGCGTCATGGGCGACGGGCGCACCTACGATTACGTCGTTGGTTTGCGTGCCGTCACGTCAACGGACGGCATGACCGCGGACTTCTACCAGTTCGACATGAAATTCCTCGGCGAGACCGCCACGCGCATCATCAACGAGGTGAAGGGCGTGAACCGGGTGGTGTACGACGTGACCAGCAAGCCGCCTGGGACGATTGAGTGGGAGTAGGGAGGCGCGAACAGGGTTCGCAAACCTCTACGCCTTGCATTGGTTGGCAGGGATCGTCAGCGACACCCAATCCCCTCTGACTATTTGTCGATCTCGGTCGTGTTCGCGTCGGTTGACGGTGCTCGTTCCTGATCTAGCTGCCCAGCTAGCGCGATCAGCCGTTGAAGGTATGGATGGGCTAACCCCAAACACCAGCGATCAGAAACGCAAGCTCCCCTCTCAGGTGGGGAGCAGGATACTGTATTTTCAGCAGAAAATTCTTGTTGTCGCTCGTTGCCCATTGGAGTCTCATCTACGGAAAATACGAATATAGAACAAACCAAGAACAAAGTCTAGTGCTCGTTTTCGTTGCAGCGCGTAAATACTTCGCGCGGGCATTCGGCTACTGATCTGATGGGAGGCCATCATGACCAATCAGACGAAAACCTTCACGATCGATGATGCGGTGGGAATAGCCCGTAACCTCGACGGCTACGCGCAGATACTCGAGGAAATAGACAAGCCGCTCGCCGCGGCAATCAAACCATATTTGGTCGCGCTTGCGAGCGGCCAGTCGATTGACAATGGGACGGTCTGGGATGCGCTTCACGCCGCCGCGACTGCTCAGCCTAACGGGAGCGGTGGCACTCGATGAGCTGGTTTCTTGAGCAGATTTCGATCGAAGGATTTCGGGGTATCAATAATGCTGGAGCGCCACTGGAGCTGAAGTTCAATCCCGACAAGGTAAATTCAGTCTTCGCGCCAAACGGTGTGGGTAAAAGCTCAATATTCGATGCCGTAGCCTATGCGCTCAGCGGTTCAATTACGAAACTCGATGCGCTTCCCGCTGCTGAGCGCGGTAGCTCTTACTACCTCAATCAGTTTCACCCCAACGGAATAGGGACGGTTGCGCTGGCTTTGCGCGAACAGACGACACTTACTGCCGTCACCGTGACCGTCACGCGCGATAGGATCGGCAGGCGAATCGTTACGACTAGCGATGGCCGGGATGGCGATTCGCTGCTCAACGAGTTGAATCGCGAGTTTGTCCTCCTCGATTCCAAAACGTTTCAAAGCTTTATCGACGGCACGCCCTTGGTTCGCGGGCGATCGTTCTCCAGCTTGCTCGGGTTGGGAGCGTATTCGGCCTTGCGGCAAGCGCTCCAAGGTCTCGCTCAGACGCGCAGCTTCAATAATCATTTTGATGTGAACGCTAAGAGCGGCAAGAAGACATTGACCGAGGGGCAGATCAGGCAGGCTCGGCTTAGTATTCGGGAATCCTTCTTGGCCTTGGTCGGAGAGGATGCCAGTTCAACGTTGTCGAACGTCGATTTGCGGCAAAGAGCGCATTCGATCCTTCACAACATCCCACTGCTTCGTGCAAATTGCGAGGGTAAGGATTTTGACGAGATCGCGCCAGATGAATGCCTGCTGTCCATTCGCGACGCCGAGGGCGGCCCCGACCGGGGGCGACTGGACGAATTGTTGAAGGCAGAAGCTAATTGGAAGGATTATATCGGCGCTTTGCCTAGCCCAGAGCTGATAGCAGCGCTGGTTGAACTGGCTAGGGAGCGTGACGCCGCGCTTGAGGAGACGCAGGGTGATAGCTTTCTTCAACTCTACAAGATAACCGAACAAATTACCGCTGAGGAAAGTTGGTCTGACAAACATGTTTGCCCATCCTGTGACCAGAGAGGCACGTTATCCGTATTGGAACACGTCAAGGCAAAGCTAGCTCTCTACGATGCAGTGGCAAATGTCTCCGGACGCTTGCAGCAGTGTGCTGCCAAGATTGATTGGGACAATCTTGTCTTGGTGGAGGGCCTGACGAAGAACGAAGGAGAAGAGACTCAAGTAAGGGGTGTTTCGGCTAAAATAGGTCAAGGCGCATTTACAGAGGCCGGTGCACTTCAGTTGCAACAGCGCCTAAATGAGATGCGCAGTCGATCTACTAAGAATCTCGAAACGATAACGATAGATAGGGAGGAGTTGGCGAAGCGCCTGCCTCCATCGTTAGTTGCGGTGACCTCAAAGATAGAGGCCGCACGACGCCTTCAGGCTGCGCTAAAGTCTGAAGAGACTTCAAGGTCTGCGCTTGAGACTATCGAGGCCGAACTGCTCACCATTGAGCGACTAAGGTCATTTCTGACCAGCGCATCGGATATATTCTCTCATTCGGAAACAGTTGCCTCTAAGCGTCGTTTGGCGGCCGTAGAGCCGCTCTGTCGTGACTTCTTCAAGCAAATCGTCTTCGATCCCGTTGTTCCTGCAATCTCGAAGAGAGCAGGTTCAGAGGATCTTGTTATCTCGCTAGCCAACTTCCACGAGTTACAGGGTGTCTCTGCCCTGTCGCTGCTATCTGAGAGCTATCGAAACGCTTTCGCGATTTCGGTCTATCTTGCGGCCGCAGCCCTATACGGCCAAGGTGCGCGGTTTCTATTGCTGGATGATGTAACATCAAGTCTGGATGCTGGTCATCAATTCCATCTTATGGAAGTGATCCGGACCAAATTTAGCCGTCCCGGCAATGCCGGTGGACCGCAGGTCATCATCCTTAGCCACGACACCTTGCTTGAGAAATACTTCAACACTAATGGGGCGAGCCCGGGGTGGTCGCATCAGCGTATCGAAGGAACGCCACGCACCGCGGTCCTCCCGCAGTCTAACGCGGTCAATAGAGTTCGCGATGCCACTATGGCTCTGCTCAATGCTGGGAATGCTCAAGACGCGGCGCCGCGCATCAGGCAGTATCTTGAATATGTCCTTGAGGACATCATTATTCGCTGCCGAATACCCGTTCCTATGGATATTGCCCTGGGAGACGACAAGCGAATGGCAGGCCACCTGATTGCTGCGATTGATGCGCAGGTCAAGCTTCACAACGCCGCTGGCACACTTGTCCTCGATACGGCGCAGGTGCAGGGCCTAAATCTTGCTGTCGCGACGATAACCGCCAACTTTCTTGCCCACTGGGGTACGGGGCAGACGCAGGCGTTTGCACCCGGGGCCTTGTTGGGCGTCATGCAAGCCATCGATAGCTACGCGGATTGCTTTAAGTTTGAGCCGAATCCCGGCGCCGGTCGCAGGTACTACCGCTCTCTCAGTCAGCGGCAGTAATTGCATAGCAAAGGTAAATTAGCCATGCCGCTCCCACCATAAAACGGGTTGCTAGAGGCGCTTTGGTCGCTTGCCTATGATGTCGTGTCTTGCGTCGTGCTTGCGTGCAAAGATTGGCGAGTATTTCCGGGGCAGAAAGATGGGAAGCCATTGGATCCGTCGCCGCCCGCACCGGCGAAGCTTGAGATCAGGCGGCACAACATTGATCCGAGCTACTTGGGAATTGCGTCCAGAACGGAGCAAAAAACAGTCTCCGGCCTATCGTCATCCTTGTCCCGACTGCGGAGCGATGGTCGTAAGTGTGCGTATGAGGCAGGGTGGTTGGGCGCACTTTGAGGGAGCGAAGGGTTTAGGACGAGTCAAGCATCCTTGCCTTCACCGGGGTGAGGGACTTAGCGCGCGCCGCGACACTGAGACGCTCGACCTATTTGAAAAGCCAAAGATCGAGACTTAGCCGTTCCGGGCGACTTCGTTCGCTCCGCTTGTCCTGAACGTGCGTATCGTCAGGTCCTGGGTAAGCCGCAAGTCCGCGCGGCCATGTTTTTCGAGCAGCACCTTCCGCCGGTCGATCGTAGTCGTCGCACTTGATTAAAGTTCACCGCTGTGTCGACGCCACGATGGTGCCCAATTGTCGCACCTCCGCTGTGAACCATCTCACACGCACGCTCGCATCAACCATGCGACAAAATACCTGCTGTGATTGTGCGTGGTCAATTACCACCACATCGGCTTGAAATGAGCTGCACACGCCAGAACGACATGTTGAAATAGCCATCGACCGGCCTTGTGCCGGCCGATGAAAGCTATGGAGACACTATGGCTGACAAACACGGACAGAGCATGGTTGGTACGTGGACCAAGGTCACGTCGGCTGCGTGCGCGGACAAATATCCCGCAACCCTTACATTCTCGACCGGCACCTACCGCGGCATGCGCGGGAAGGGGCAGGGCATGGTGTGGTGGGATGCGGGCATCTACCGTCTCGAAGACGAGAACACACTCGTCGTCGGGACGGCGAACGACGAGCTTGTGACCTATCGCATTTCACGCGAGGCCGACCGATTTGAGTTCACGGATTCAGAGGGCTGTCTTGTGACGTATCGACGCGCGTAGGTCTGCGCACGCCGGATTTTTTCACGTACGAATTTTTCGAAGCCCTGGCCAACAAGAAACGCGCTGCAACAGCCGACGAGCCCGCGGCTCATTTCGATCGCCTCCACGTTTTCAACGAGGAGAAGTCGACATGTGCAATTGTTCAGAGCATGAGTCCGGTGGAAGCCTTGCGAAGATGACCGGGGCATCGGTCGAGTCGGCGCTGAAGCCGCTCGTGCCGCTGTCGCGCCAGATCAGCTTCAGCGAGGAGGAGTCCGGTGGTCAGCCGGCCGCAACCGATCTGCAGCCGTTTCCGCCGTTCAAGCTGTGCAAGCTCGACTTCCGCGAGGGCTGCTACCAGATCAACTTCAGGCCGACGGCCGGTTTCGTCTCGTTCGAGGGCACGCTGCGCGTCGATCGCTCGGCGCCCGACGGCGGCGCCGACCATCTGATCGTCAGCGGCGATCTCTATTCGAAGCGCCCCGTGATCGGGCCGATCCCGCCGCTGCCGCCGATCCCGGTCCCGGTTCCGATCCCGATTCCGCCGGTGCCGCCCGTGGGCAACAGGGACGAAGATGAGGCGGCGGCGGACGCAGGCCTGACGAGCATCGCCGCCTCGCTCAGCGCGGTCGATGAGCCCCTGATTCCATTTCCGATCCGCCGGCCGAGGATCCCCATCTTCCCCCGCGCGCGCTATCACTCCTATCTCAGGGTGACCAGCGTGTCCGCGCCGATCGCGGTCCCGTTGCCGAAGAAATGCGAGCTGACCATCGTCGCCGAGCAGTTCAATTACACGCAGCCGCCGGCCGGCCAGTTCAAGGGCTCGTTCCCGTCAACACCGTCGCGCACCGTGACGATGAAGCTGTCGAAGGTGCCGGCGCCGTTTCCGTTCTCGCTGACGGGCGGGCCGTTCTACGAGGGACGCCTGTTCGAAGGCGGCGTCGACAAGGGCAGCGTCACGCTCGCCTGGGTGTCGAAATTCTTCCGCCGCTGCACGCTGGAGATCGACACGCTGGTCGGTGCTGTCAGGCCCGCACCGGTGTCCGATGGCGCCGGCGGCACCGAGTTCTTCGACACGATCTTCGCCAAGACCGGCTGGCAGCTGTCGGTGGTGCAGGACCAGCAAAACGTCCCGGTGCCGGCGGGCGTGGTGCCGACCAATTGCTGGAGCTCGGCGGATCTGCACGCGCTGATGACGAGCGTGCGCAATCCCGCGACCAACCTCGACACCGAATGGCGCGTGCACATGATCGTGGTGCCCGCCAAGCTTGGCTGCTCGCGCGGCATCATGTACGACCAGATCGGCGTGCCGCGCGAGGGCTGCGCCAGCTTCTCCGATGACGGCTATCCCGTTGGGGATTCCTCGAACTTCGGCCTTGCCGCCAACAAGAAGCAGCGCGACGTGCCGCGTGCGTTCCTGCGCAGCGCGACCCACGAGCTGACGCACACGCTGAACCAGATCCACCAGGAGCAGGAGACGGCGGCCGACAACTCGATCATGACCACGACGCCGAGCGTCGCGGACGTGCTCGGCGGTCCCGCGACCGGCGCTCCCGGCGTGTTCCCGGATCAGATCGCGCTCGCCCACAACACCAATGTGCGTCATCACCTCAACCACATGCCCGATCCCGTCATCCGTCCCGGCGGATGGCCGTTCGCAAGCTGGTTCCCGACCGGCGCGCCGCAGGCCGCCGACCGGCACGACTTCGATCCGTCGGAGCTGTCGCTGACGGTCACGGCCAATACCGACCGCGTCGCGCTCGGCCAGCCGCTGGACCTGACCTGGACGATGACGAACAACAGCGGCGTGTCGCTGCGCGCGCCGAATGACGTCAGCATCGAGGCGCTGTTTGCATCGATCACCGTCACCGACGCCGAAGGGCGCGAGCGGCCGGTCAGGCCGTTTACGATCCTGTGCGAGCACGCCAAGCTCGCCCAGCTCGAGCCCGGCAAGAGCGTCACGGCGTCAGCAAAAGTGTTCTGGAGCACGTCCGGTTTTGCGTTCGAGAAGCCGGGCCGCTACCGCGTCGACGTCGCGGTGTCGTGGTCGGCGCAGGGCGTGATGGTCGGCGCGCAATCGGGAATCGAAATGTTCGTCGATTATCCGACCAGCTCGACCGACAACCATTCGGCCAATCTCGTGCTGCATCCCGAGGTCGGCAAATGGGTGGCGCTCGGCGGCGATGCCTATCATCTCGGCGAAGCCTGCCGGCGCCTGCAGGCGCTCAGCCAGACCGAGACGGCCACGCGGGCCGCGCCCGGCGATGGCCCCGCTGCGCCGCGCGCGATCGACGGCTTTGCCGATCTGCTGCCCGACCGCGCCAAGCTCGCGAGGCTGCGGCCCGAGCTGACCACCGGCGGCGGCCGCGCAGCCGGTACACCGTCGCGCGCCGCAGCGCCCGGACGTAAGCGTGCGACGAAGGCGAAGAAGCGCACGGGGCGGAAGGGGTAACGCCAACGGCGTCAAGCCCGTGATGACTCGCGCGGCAGCCCAGCATATCGGCAAGATGTGCGCTGCGCGGGCCCATGCTACGACACGAGCTCCACCCTTTCGGAGCTCGTGTCAATGTCCGTCAACGTCGCCGCTCAACCTGCCGCCACCGCCACCGAGACCGATCCCGAAACGCTCGGCTGGATGCGCGGCTTTCCGCCGTCCGCCGATCGCACCATCACCTTCCAGAACGGATCGTTCCGCAGCTTCCCCGAGCTGCGCTGGGCCTGGAGCAATGTACGCCAGCTGGTGCCGACCGTGAATGTCTGGCGCGGGGCAGGGCCGGTGTCGGTGCTGCCGCGCGAGGACCACGACATCGGCGCGGTCGCCTCGACCACGATGGACGGCCGGCCGATGACCTTCGCAAAGATGCTGGAGGAGACCTACACCGACGGCATCGCCGTGCTGCATCGGGGCAGGCTGATCTATGAGCGCTATTTCGGCGCCTTGAAGCCGCACAAGCCGCACATCGCGATGTCCGTGACGAAATCGTTCACCGGCGTGCTCGCGGGCATGCTGGTCACGGAAGGCAAGATCGATCCGCAGGCGCCCGTCACCGACTACGTGCCCGAGCTGAAGGCCAGCGCCTTCGCCGATGCGCACGTGCACGAGGTCATGGATATGACCACCGGCCTCGAATACACCGAGGTCTACACCGACAGGAACTCGCACGTCTGGGGCCTCCGGCGCGCCAACGGCATGGCGCCGATCCCGCCGGACTACGATGGCGCCACCACCATCTTCGATTTCCTGGTCGCGCAGAAGAAGCAGGGCGAGCACGGCAAGGCCTTTGCCTACAAGACCGTCAACACCGACGTGCTGGCCTGGATCGTCAGGCGCGCCAGCGGCATGACGCTCTCCGATCTGCTCTCCGAGCGCATCTGGCAGCCGATGGGTGCGGAGGAGGACGCGTATTACCATGTCGACCGCATCGGCACCGAGAGCGGTGGCGGCGGCCTCTCCACCAGCTTGCGCGATCTCGCCCGCTTCGGCGAGACCATGCGCAATCACGGCCGCTTCAACGGCGGCCAGATCGTGCCCTCGCAGGTGGTCGAGGACATCGCGCGCGGCGGCGACCCCGAGAAATTCAAGCCGGCCGGCTACACCACGCTGCCCGGTGCCTCCTATCGCAATCAATGGTGGGTCACGCACAACGCGCACGGCGCCTACATGGCGCGCGGCGTTCACGGCCAGGGCATCTACATCGATCCCATCGCCGAGATGGTGATCGCGCGCTACGCGTCGCATCCGACGGCGGGCAATGCGGCCAACGATCCCGTGACGCTGCCGGCCTATATGGCGCTGGCGAAGGCGCTGATGGCGGGCGGGTAGGGAGGTTGCGTAGGATGGGTAGAGCGAAGCGAAACCCATCATCGTTCCGCCGTGAAGAAGCTGATGGGTTTCGCTGCGCTCTACCCATCCTACGGCACAGCCAAACCGCAAGATCGGTCGAGCGCATCATCGCTGCCTTCGCCTAACTGCAGCCGCCACGGAGGAGGGACGATGACGGCGGCACTGCAAAACTATCGGGCGCGGATGCGGCGGGTGCTGGAGCATATCGACCGGCATCTCGACACGGATCTGGACCTCGACAGCCTGAGCGGTGTCGCGGCCTTCTCGAAATTCCATTTCCACCGGCAGTTTTCAGCGACCTTCGGGTTGTCGGTGCATCGCTATGTCCAGCTCGCCCGTATGAAGCGCGCTTCCTACCGGCTGGCCTACAGTGACACCCAAAGCGTCACGGACATTGCGATGGACGCCGGCTATGACGCACCGGATGCCTTCGCCCGCGCCTTTCGGCAACGGTTCGGGCAATCGCCGTCGTCGTTCCGGAAATCGCCGGACTGGGAACCGTGGCTTGCGGCCTTCGGGCCTCTCGATATCGCGAGGAGCAAGCTCATGCAGACGACCTTTACCCCTGACGACGTGACGATCCGCAACGTGCCCACCATCAAGGTGGCGATCATGGAACACCGCGGCGACCCCGCGCTGCTTGGCGCCACCATCCAGCGCTTCATCGCCTGGCGCAAATCCGCCGGCCTTCATCCCAGCACGAGCCCGACCTTTAACGTGTGGCGCTCGGAACGGCGACCGGCGCAGCCGGCCGATTACAGTGCCGACCTCTGCGTCGGGACCGATCAGCCGATCGAGGCCAACGGCGAAGACATCAAGTCCGGCGAGATCCCCGGCGGCCGCTGCGCCGTGCTGCGCGTCGTCGGCTACACCGACAATCTGGAGCCGGCCGCGCTCTATCTCTATCGCGACTGGCTTCCGGCCAGCGGCGAGGAGGCGCGCGACTTTCCGCTGTATTGCCAGCGGCTGAGCTTCTTTCCGGAGGTCGCGGAGCACGAGACGGTTGCGGAGCTGTTCCTGCCGCTGAAATAGCGCGCGCGGACGGCACGCCTCATTTGTGTGCCTCCTGCCAATGCGGGTAGGTGACGTAGGCGGTGACGGCACCTTGCTCGTGCGAGCGGATGGTGACCGTTTCGCTCTTCGGCATGTAGACGATCTCGCCGGGACCGGCCGTGACGGTGGTTCCGGCGCTCGTCACCGACAGCTTCCCCTCCAGGACGAGCATGACGTCGTCGACCTCGAGCGTTTCGTCGAGGCTCTGGTTCGGCGCATAGCGGCCGAAACCGATGGTCATCGGCCCGCCGTGGCGCTGGTCGATGACGTTGGCGGCGAAGATCTCGCCGTCTTGGCCGGGCGAGCGTTCGAACGATGCGTCGGCGAGGGTGAATTTGCGAACTTTCATGACAATTGTTCCGTCCTGGTCAGGTTTGCCGGAAGGGCATCGATAGACGCGCAAGCGGCCCCTTTGTTCGGTTCACCGGAGGGACGGTTTGACGCATCTTAATATAAGAGTTGACTTATATTAGTGCCCGCCGATATTCATCGGCGCACAACGAGAAGGAGGAGCGCAATGCAGATCGACGTCGCCAGGGTCTTGGGGCTTGTCACGCGTTCAGTGGAGATTTTCGAGAAGGACGGGAAGGCGGCCAGCGCGGTGACGCTGACGCGGCTCTACGACACCAGCGTCGACGATCTCTGGGACGCGGTGACCAGCAAAGAGCGTATTCCGCGCTGGTTCGCGCCGATCGAGGGCGAGCTCCAGCTCGGGGGAAGGTACCAGGTCAAGGGCAATGCCGGCGGCACCATCACGGCCTGCACGCCGCCGACCCGGTTTGCCGCGACCTGGGAATTCGGTGGCGCGGTCAGCTGGATCGACGTCAAGCTCGCAGCCGAACGAAGCCAGGCGCGCCTGACGCTCGAGCACACCGCGCTCATCGAGGATCATTGGAATCAGTTCGGTCCGGGCGCGGTGGGGATCGGTTGGGACCTCGCTCTTGCGGGGCTCGAGCGATACGTTGCGACCGGAGCATCGGTCGATCACGAGACGGCCGAGGCGTGGATGGGCTCGCCCGAGGGCAAGGACTTCATGACGACAAGCGGCGAATATTGGCGTGCGGCGCATGTGGCAAGCGGGGTGGACCCGGCTTCGGCGAAGGAGCGATCCGACCGCACCATCGCGTTCTATCGCGGCGAGACGCCGCCCGGCGTCGCGCATCCGGGCACGGGAAGCTGATGCACGTCTTCGAGGTCCTTGCCGATCCCGTGCGCCGCCGCATCCTCGAGCTGCTGGCGCCCGGGGAAATGGCGTCCGGCGAGGTCGTCGAGGTGATCGGGTCCGAGTTCGGGATCACCCAGGCCGCCGTGTCGCAGCACCTCAAGGTGCTGCGCGAGAGTGGCTTTGCAACGGTTCGGGCCGAGGCGCAAAGGCGCCTCTATTCGGTCGACGTCGTCGGGCTTCAGGCTGTCGATGCCTGGATCGGCCGGTTCAGGAGTTTCTGGGAGCCGAAGCTCGATGCGCTCGCGACCGAGATCGCGCGCGGTAAGCGGGAGCGCCGCAACGCGCCGATCACGAAGCGGGGCGGGAAGAGGGCGTGAGAGCGTAGGCTGAACCAGTCCGCGGCGGGCGCAAAGCGCAGTCCGCGGCGTAATCCACCATCTCTCGTCATGCCGTGCTCAAAGTGGTGGATGACGCTGTCGCCAATTTACCCTACGACGACCCCCGCGACATCTTCTCGAATTTCTTCACCAGACGCTCGCGCTTCAGCCGCGACAGCCGCTGGATCCAGAACATCCCGTCGAGCTGGTCGATCTCGTGCTGGTGGCAGACGGCACGCAAAGCCTCGGACTCCTCGGTCTGCATGTTGCCGTCGAGATCGTGGTAGCTGATGCGCACGCGGGCATGACGCTGCACCTCGTCGTTGACGCCGGGCATCGAGACGCTGCCTTCCCTGTGCATGATCATCTCGGGCGAGGCCCATTCGACCGCGGGATTGACGTAAATCTGCGGCCCCGCCTTGGCATCGAGCTCGAGCACGACGACCCGCAAGGGCACGCCGATATGCGGCGCGGTGATGCCGATGCCGGGCGCGGCGTGCATGGTGTCGAGCAAATCGGCCGCCAGCTCGCGCAAGGAATCGTCGAACGCGGTGACAGGGCGGGCCGGCATTGCGAGACGGCGGTCGGGGTAGCGGACGATCGGACGAATGGTCATGGACGGCTCCTACCACTCACGGATGGTTGAAGCATCCCATTCTTGACTCCCTACCAACTGGAAGGTAGTTATCTGGCCATGACCAACGTTTCCTCGACCGCCGACGACATCCTGGCCTGCGCGCGCAGCCTGATCATCGCGGGTGGCTATAACGGCTTCAGCTATGCCGACATCGCCGGCGTCGTCGGCATCCGCAAGCCGAGCATCCACCACCATTTCGCCAGCAAGGTCGATCTGGTCCGCACCCTCGTGTCGCGTTATCGCGAAGAGGCCGAGGCGGGACTGGCTGCGCTGGAGCGCAATGTCCCCGATCCGCGCGACCAGCTCAAAAGCTACGTTGCGTATTGGGAGACGTGCATTGCGGACGCGACCGCGCCGTTCTGCGTCTGCGCGCTGCTTGCCGGCGAACTTCCGATGCTTCCGGAAGACGTGGCCCTCGAAGTCCGCGCGCATTTCCGCGCGCTCGCGTCCTGGCTCGCTTCGGTGATGGAACGCGGCAAGCGGAAGGGGCGGCTTCACTTCTCGAACTCCGCCAAGGTCGAAGCTGAAGCATTCATGGCAACCGTTCACGGCGCGATGCTGTCGGCGCGCGCTTATGGCGATCCCAAGATGTTCGGTGTGATCATCGGCCCGCTGCTGGACCGGCTGTCCACGAAGCACTGAAGTCATCGGCGAGACGATAGCGGCACCCTCGCGCAGGCGGGTAGGGTGCGGGCGTCTTGCTGTGTGCAAAATCTACCAACTAGTAGGTAAAGGAAGCGGCAATGGCGCAACATCAACTGGATCTGGTTCGTGCCGATCGCGAACGATGGCTGAAGCAATACTATTTCCTGCGCGCGGCATTCTCCGTCGCCTGGGTTGTCGCCGCGCTTGCGGCCGGGCGGTCGTCCGCCGCGATAGCCGGCGTCCTGCTCGTGCTCTATCCGGCATGGGACGCCGCGGCCAATTTTGTCGACGGCTTGCGCAGCGGCGGACTCAACCAAAATCGAACGCAGGTGTTGAACGTCGTGGCCAGTCTTGCGACTGCGGTCGCGGTTCTTCTCGCTTTGCAGGTGAACATGAATTGGGTGCTCGGCGTGTTCGGCGCCTGGGCGATCCTCGCCGGATTGCTGCAATTGGGGACAGCCGTGCGGCGCTGGAAAAGCTTCGGCGCGCAATGGGCGATGGTGCTGAGCGGGGGGCAGTCGGCTCTGGCCGGCGGCTTCTTCATCTTTCAGGCGACGACGCCGATGTCTCCGTCGATCGCGACTGTGACGGGTTATGCCGGGGTCGGTGCGGTCTACTTCCTGGTCTCCGCCGTCTGGCTCACGGTCAGCCAATGGCGCCAGCGTGCGAGAGCGGCGCAGCTCGGATGATGTGACGGCATTGCCGGGATGATGTCGTCATCCCGGTGTCGTGCCCGGCCAGTCAAATCGCGCACTGGCGATTGCCCTGCATCGAGGCGTGGCCTAACGTTGCCGCCAACAACAAGACCAGAAGGCGGAGGACAACTTCATGCGCACGATCGCGACTGCTCTGGCGGCAACTCTCGCAGCGGCAACGCCCGCTGCGGCCGACTACCTCGTCAAGGAAGTCGGCAGCTTCCACGTCGGCGGACACACCGAGACCCTGAATGGGCTGCCATCCAAGGAGATCGTGTTCTCGCCCGGCGCGCCGCCGATCAAGGTCGATCCGAACGGCGAGTTCGAGGTCGAGCAGATGTATGTCCAGTTCGTCAAGCAGGCCCAGCCGAAGTCGAAGCTGCCGCTGCTGCTCTGGCATGGCGGCGGCCTGTCCGGCGTCACCTGGGAGACCAAGCCCGACGGCAAGCCGGGCTGGCAGCAGTTCTTCCTCAACGCCGGCTATGACGTCTACGTGTCCGATGCGGTCGAGCGCGGCCGTGCCTCCTGGGCGCGTTATCCCGAGATCTTCAAGAGCGAGCCGTTCTTCCGGCCGAAGAAGGAGGCCTGGGAGCTGTTCCGGATCGGGCCTGCCTACGAGGTCGGCGGCAAGCGCGAGGCGTTCGAGGGCGAGCAATTCCCGATCGAGGCGTTCGACCAGTTCGCCAAGCAGGGCATACCGCGCTGGGCGACGAACGACGCCGCCACGCAAAAAGCCTATGACGCGCTGGTGCAGAAAGTCTGCCCGTGCATCGTCGTCGTTCACAGCCAGGGCGGCAATTTCGGCTTCACCGCCGCGCTCAATGCGCCCGACAAGGTCAAGGCGCTGATCGCCGTCGAGCCGTCGGGTGCGCCCGATCCCGCCAAGGTCGATGCGGCCAGGCTCAAGGGCGTGCCGCACCTGATTGTGTGGGGCGATTTCATCGACAAGGTCCCGGTGTGGTCGAAGCTCGTGGTCAACCCGACCAAATGGGGGCAGGCGGTCGCGGCTGCCGGCGGCAAGGTCGACACGTTCGAGCTGCCGAAGATGGGGGTCAAGGGCAACACCCACATGTTGATGATGGATCGCAATTCGGACGACGTCGCCAAGCTGGTCAACGACTGGATCGGGAAGCAGGGGCTGGAGAACTAGGCCGTGTACTCATAAATCGGATGCGAGGTCAGGCATCCGATGTGTCTCCGAACTGGACATCAGCCAGCCGGCGATTCCGCTGAAGCCGTCGAAAACGATCCATACCTTTGCCCGACTGATCAGAATGTCGAACGTCTTTCCGCTTGGGCAGGGTGCCGATGGCGATCGCGATCAATATTCGAGCCGACAACGCTTCCGCAGACGAGATCGAACGGTTGTGGGACCAGGTTGCGGCTTTTGAAGACCAGCCATCAATGCGCGTTCTGGCGTACCGGCCACATCTGACCTTTGCGATCTATGACTCGCCTCAAATCGAACAGGAGGTCGCCTGGAAAGCAATGCTGCGCGCAACGGGAGGCGCAACACAATTGGCCATGGCCTTCAAGCGAATCCGGTGGTTCGCAGGCCCGCCTCTGATATTGTGGGCAGAGCCTGAAGCGAACGAGATCCTCGGCAAATGGCACGCTTCAATCAGCGCGGCCATCGACCCGGTTCATTGCCGGCCACATTATCGCCCCGGCGCCTGGACGCCCCATTGCACGCTCGGCACACGCATTACCAATGAACGAAGCCAGGACGCCATCGCATTCGCTCAGTCGTTCGACCGCCGCATCGAAGTCATTTTCGACGTGATCGATTGCGTCACTTTTCCTCCGGTGCGGATCATTGCGCAGCAGGAACTGCCGAAGGGCACTCCATAAGCGAACCGGACGTCGACGCCGATCTATGAGTTCACGACCTAGCCGTCCGGGTAGGGCGTGCCGTCCTTGTGCACGAACCGGCCGTCGGAATTGGCGCTCATCATGTCGATGTCGGAGCATGTGGTGAGATCGTCGGGCGCGCGCGAGCCCACTTCGAGATAGACAGCCACGGCATCCGACCGGTTGATCATGTGATGGCCGTTGCCGCTGCCCTTCGGGAAGGCGGCGCAGTCGCCGGCCCGCAGCACGGTTTCGCCGTCGTCCTCGACCAGCACCACTTCGCCTTCGAGCACATAGACGAACTCGTCTTCATGCGAATGCCAGTGCCGCTGGCTCGACCAGTTGCCCGGCGGCAGACGCATCAGATTGACGCCGAAATCGGCAAGGCCGCCAGCATTGCCGAGCCGCTTGCGGATGCGCTCGGCGCACGGGGCGTCGAAAGGTGCGGGGTAGGGTGCGCCCTTGCGAGCCGGAACAGTGGCGATGTCGATCTTTGGCATGGACGCGTCCCAGAAAAGTTCACATTGAACCTATGTGGAGCAGGCGCGCTGTGCCAGCGGAGATTGGTTCCCGCTGCTCGGCGGCCAGCCAGCGTGTCCTCCGGTCCAGTTCATTCAGGACGCCAGCAAATGTGGGGCCCTTCGAATTAATTTTGCGGACCCATTCGGCAAAGCCCCCGGCCTCACGCGGGTCCTGGCTGCTGAAGAACGAAAATCAATTTTGAACAAAACGGGCCGGATGAGTTCGTTCACCCGCCAGGACCCACGGCGCTGCGCCGAACGGCTCGTGCATCGTGATGAGCTCGAGAAGAACCAAGGGGACCGCAAAACGTTTAAGTCGCGCAACTCAAACTGGAGGTTGTCATGATCAAGAAGGCGCTTTTCGCTCTCGGCATCGCAGCGGTGCTCGCCTTGGCGCCCGGTGCGGCGTCCGCCCAACGCGGCTTTCACGGAGGATGGCACGGCGGCGGCTGGCACGGTGGCGGCTGGGGAGGCGGCTGGCGGGGCGGTGGCTGGGGGGCGCCAGCGGTAGGCCTCGGTATCGGCCTCGGGATCGCCAGCGCTGCGGCATGGGGGCGACCCGGCTGGGGCCCGGGGTGGGGGCCCGGCTGGGGTGGCCCCGGCTGGAGCTATGCCAGCTGGGATGGTTGCACGAGATGGCGTCGGGTTTGGACCGGCTGGAATTGGCGGGTCGTGCCAGTGAACGTCTGCTGGTAGTGCAAGCTTGGCGCGATTATTCGAGCGGACCCTGGCCCGGAGCCAGTAGCGGGATGTCGTTGGCACTTGTAGCTCCATCCAGCCGTGCTCAATGGCGCAAGCGAGGCCCGCACCCAACTCCGCCCCGCTTGCCTTGAGGGTGCGGAGAAACGGAGCGTTGATCTTCTCGATGCGGATGCGCCCGTCCGCTTCGATGCTTTTGGCGAGCGCTATCAGCTTTGCGGGCGGCGACTCCCGGATTTGAGCAAGGCGGCACGAGCTTCGGCTTCCGCCTTGTCTCGTCATGCGCCGCGACCTCGTCGACGCGCAATCTCATGCGAGCTCACGTCCTGGCCTGAGCGACGCGGCGCAAGATCGGTCGCATACTGCGATCGACAGATGCGCGGCCGGGACAGGATCGGCTTGGGCGGGATGATGTCATTCTGCCGGTGTTTTGCCCGACAGAGCAACCGATTCCCGGCCACGCCGGCCGCTGCCCTCGTAAGTCGTTGATCCCGCTACGGCCGCCTACTGTGCATGGGGTTGTTTTCGCACTTTTTGCTGGCAGGTCACAAAAGCGTGCGGCAAAAATCACCTGCCGCTGTCGGCGGGCGTAGTTCCCGTTCGTCTTCCACCCAGACAAATCTGACGGGAGACCAAGAAATGCTTCGTTCTCACTATCGCTGGGTGATCGTCGCCGCCGGCGGCCTGCTCGGCTGCGTCGCGATCGGCGGCATGTTCTCGCTGCCGGTGTTCCTGCAGCCGATTGCGAAGGACACCGGCTGGTCGGTGACCGGCATCTCGAGCGCGATGACGATCGGCTTTCTGGCAATGGCCTTCACCAGCATGGCTTGGGGCACGGCGACCGACAGGTTCGGGCCATTGCCGGTGGTGCTGACCGGATCGACCGTGCTGGCGCTGAGCCTGTTCGCTGCGAGCCATGCGACCTCGCTCATCGCGTTCCAGTCCGTGTTCGGCCTCCTGGTCGGCGCGTCCTGCGCGGCGATCTTCGCGCCGATGATGGCGACGGTCACCGGCTGGTTCGACACCAATCGCAGCCTCGCGGTGTCGCTGGTCTCGGCCGGCATGGGCATGGCGCCGATGACGATGGCGCCGTTCGCGGCCTGGCTGGTCTCCGGCCATGACTGGCGGACCTCGATGCAGATCGTCGCGCTCGTGGTTGCCGCCATCATGATCCCGGTCTCGCTCCTGGTGCGCCGTCCGCCCGCGCTCGCACAGGCCGCGGCCGCGCCAACAGCGGAGGGGGCTGCGCGAAACGAGATGTCGATGGGCGAGGCGTTGCGCTCGCCGCAATTCTTCATTCTGCTTGCCACCAACTTCTTCTGCTGCGCCACCCATTCCGGTCCGATCATCCATACCGTCTCCTACGCCATAAGCTGTGGCATCCCGCTGGTCGCGGCGGTGACGATCTACAGCATCGAGGGGTTTGCCGGCCTCGGCGGGCGTATCGCCTTCGGCCTGATGGGCGACCGCTTCGGCGCCAAGCGCGTGCTGGTCTCGGCCCTGCTGCTGCAGGCGTTCGGCGCGCTGGCTTACGTCTTCGCGCATCAGCTCGCGACGTTCTACGCGGTCGGTGCCGTGTTCGGCTTCATCTATGCCGGCACCATGCCGCTCTACGCGGTGCTGGTGCGCGAGAACTTTCCGCTCAAGATGATGGGTACGGTGATCGGCGGCACGGCGATGGCCGGTAGCCTCGGCATGGCGACCGGTCCGCTCGCGGGTGGGCTGATCTATGACGCGTTCTCCAGCTACGCCTGGCTCTACATCGTCTCCTGGGCGATGGGTCTCGGTGCCTTCCTGATGGCGATGACGTTCCGCCCCTTTGCCAAGCCGCAGGGCGAGCCGGCGCCGGTGGCGGCGTGAGGACAAGAAGCGAGGCGCAGCGTCAGAGCTGCGCCTCGATCGCGGCCTTGTCGATCACCGACCACACCTGCCGGATCCTTCCCTCACGGAATTCGTAGAACACGTTCTCGCAGAACGACACGCGCCTCCCATTGACGGCGAGCCCGAGAAAGGTCCCGACTGGCGTGCAATCGAATTTCAGACGCGCGGCTATGCTGGGCGGAGCGGAGATCAACAGCTCGATGTTGAACTGCAGGTCCGGAATCTCGCGAAAATCCCTCTCCAGCATCGCGCGATAGCCGGCGAGCCCGAGCGGCCGCGCGTTGTGCGCGACGTCGTCGTGCACGAACTGTCCTAGTGCCGCCCAATCCTGGCGGTTCAGGCAGGCGATGTAGGCACGGTAGAGATTGGCGAGGTCGTCTCCGGTCACGGCAGATTCCTTGCGGCTTACACGCGCCGCTGCACGTGCTCGATCAGCGCCCGCAGTTTCGGCGCAACGTTGCGGCGGCTCGGGTAATAGAGATAGAAGCCGGCGAAGAACGGGCAATAGTCCTCCAGGACGGGAACCAGCTCGCCGCGCGCGATCGCGGGCCGGAAGCTCGCCTCCATGCCGAAGGTGATGCCGGCACCGGCGACCGCCAGCTTGATCATCAGCGCCATGTCGTTGGTCGTGATCTCAGGGGCGACCGCGACGCTGAACTCCTTGCCGCCGTCGGAGAACTCCCAGCGATAGGGCACAACGTTCGGTGCCGGACGCCAGCCGATGCAGCGAAACGACGCCAGCTCGGAGGGGTGCGCGGGCACGCCGAAGCGATCGCGAAAGCCCGGCGCGCAAACCGCGAGCTGGCGCTCGTCGCCCGCGATCGGCAGCGCGATCATGTCCTGCTCGATCACCTCGCCGAGCCGCACCCCGGCATCATAGCCGGCAGCGACGATGTCGAACTCCGCGTCGGTCACGGTGATGTCGAGCTGCACTTGCGGATTGGTTTCGGCGAAGGCGGCGAGAAACGGGCCGGACAGGAAGTGCTCGGCGATCGAGGAGACCGCAAGCCGCAACACGCCGCGCGGCTGCCCGCCCAATGCCTCGGCGTTGCCGAGCGCCGCGCGCATGTCGGCAATGGCAGGAGCGATCTCCGCATGCAGCCGCTCGCCGGCCTCGGTCAGGCTGACGCTGCGCGTCGTACGCTGGACCAGCGCGATGCCCAGCGTTTCCTCCAGCCGCCGGATGGTCTGGCTCACGGCCGAGCGCGTCACGCCGAGACGTTCGGCGGCGGCGCGGAAATTGCGCTCTTCGGCGAGCAGGGCAAAGACGGCGAGGGCGTTGAGATCGGGTTCCATTGGTTAGATCAGCTTGCCGGATTGGTAAGGGATCGTCGTCTTATCACGACGATGGCGCCGGTCCATCTTCCCGCGATCACAGGGAAAGCTGCGGGAAGATCCTCATGCCAATCGACAAAGTCATCCTCATCACCGGTGCCTCCAGCGGCATCGGCGCCGGCATCGCGCGGGAGCTGGCGGCGGCCGGCGCCAAGGTCCTGCTCGGCGCGCGGCGCACCGATCGCCTGAGTGCGCTCGCCGCCGAGCCGAATTCGGCCGGCGGCGTGGCGCTCGCGCATCCGCTCGACGTCACCGACCGCGCCAGCGTCACGGCCTTTGCCGATGCCGCACGCGGCGTCTGGGGCCGCGTCGACGTCATCGTCAACAATGCCGGCGTGATGCCGCTGTCGCTGATGGCCTCGCTCAAGGTGGAGGAGTGGGACCGGATGGTCGACGTCAACATCAAGGGCGTGCTCTACGGCATCGCGGCGGTGCTGCCGGAGATGGTGGCGCGCGGGTCGGGCCACGTCGTCAACATCGCCTCGATCGGCGCCTTGAGCGTCTCGCCGACGGCGGCGGTCTATTGCGCGACGAAATATGCGGTGCGGGCGATCTCCGACGGCCTGCGCCAGGAGCACGACAATATTCGCGTGACCTGCATTCATCCCGGCGTGGTCGAGAGCGAGCTTGCCGGTAGCATTACCGACCCCGTGGCCGCGGAGGCGATGAAGACCTATCGGGCCATCGCGCTGCAGCCGGACGCGATCGCGCGCGCCGTGCGCTTCGCAATCGAGCAGCCCGACGATGTCGACGTCAACGAGATCGTGGTGCGCCCGACGCGGACGCGATGACGACAGAGCGCCGCATCAGAGGCGTTTCTCGAAGAACAGGTCGGGGTAGGGGTCGTCGTTGAAGCGGGGAATCTCGCGCCAGCCGGTGGTGCGGTAGAGCTGGCCGGCTTCGGGGAGCGCGCTGTTGGTGTCGAGCCTCAGCAGCGCGATGCCGAGCTCGCGTGCTGCGGCCTCGGCCGCATCCATCAGGCGCCGCCCGAGCCGCAGCCCGCGCGCAGCAGGGGCGACCCAGAGGCGCTTGATCTCGGCATAGCCGCGATCGGTTCCCTTGAGCCCGACACATCCGATCGGCAGCGTGTCCGACATCGCGACGATGAAAGTGCCGCGCGGGCGGCGCATGTCCTTGGCGTCGGGGTCGCGCGACAGCGAAACGTCGAAGCCTTGTTTGAAGCGGCGGCCGAGCTCGGCATAGTATTCGCCGAGGCAGTAGCGCGCCTGTTCGGATTGTGGATCCATCTCGTCCAGCGTGACGCGCTCGCGCGTCAGCGCGGAGGCAACCATGTCCATCGCCGCCAGCAAGGCCTCGGCTTGCGCATTTCGGGCGAGGAAGCCCTCGGCCTGCGCGTTCGACAGCGCCTCATAGGCCGCGAATTCGCGCCGGCCCGTGCGCGTCAGCTTCGCCACGCGGCGGCGGGCATCGTCCGCGTGCGCGGTGGTCTCGACCAGTCCCTCGTCCTCGAGGCTGCGGAGCAGCCGGCTCATCAGTCCGGAATCGAGCCCAAGATAGTCGCGGATCTCGGCAACGTCCGAGCGCCCGTGCCCGATCGCATTGAGCACGCGCGCCGCGCCCAGCGGCCGTCCGCGTCCGAGAAACGAATTGTCGAGCGCACCGACGGCGGAGGTGACGGCACGGTTGAAGCGCCGGACGCGGGAAACGGGATCGAGCATGATATCTGACTTTAGTCAGGTATCATCTGCGAGTCAATCCGAGGCGCCGTCCCTCACTTCGCCAGGGTCAGCAGCGGCTTGTCCTTGGCGACGATATAGGTCGCAAGCTCGCTGGCGGTCTCATCGCCCACATTCTTCGCCGCATGCACCGTGCCGGCGGGGATGAACAGCACGTCGCCGACCTTCAGCGTTACCGGCGGCTTGCCTTCGACATCGTACTCGATGGCGCCCGCCAGCACGTAGATAATCTCTTCGCCGGGATGGCTGTGGCGGCCGAACGCTACGCCCGGGGCGAGGTCGACCCGCACCTGCACGGCCTCGCGCCCGGGCGCGCTGAGATCATGGCGCTGCAGGTCGGTGCGCGTGACGCCCGTCTGCGCCGCCGCGGCAGGCAGTGTGAAGAGGTTCGCCGCAAGCAGCACCGCGCTCGACAGCACGCGCAGGGCTCGCAGATGACGATGGCTCATGGTCGCCTCCTTGTGGTGGTTGGCTTGTCCGCGTCGCGGGCCCGGCCGATGCCGGCCGGTCCGCGTCGTGCGGTTTCAGACGAGAGTGGTGGTCACCTCGATGTTGCCGTGCACCGCCTTGGAGTAGGGGCAGATGCCATGCGCGGCTTCGATCAGCTCCTGCGCGACCGCGCGGTCGATGCCGGGGACGCTGACGTCGAGACGGGCGCGCAGGAAGAAGGCGCCGCCGGAATTGTTGAGGTCGATCGCGGTGTCGACCGACGGCTCGCTCGGCAGCTCGACCTTGCGCTGGGCGGCGGCAAGCCCGAGTGCGCCGAGGTAGCAAGCCGACCAGGCGGCGGCGAACAGGTTTTCGGCGGCCGGGTGCGGCTGAGCCAGCTTGATGTCGAGCGAGCCGTCGGCCGAGCGCGCGGCACCTTCGGCGCCTGATGTGACATGGGTCTTGCCGGCGAAGAGAAGCTTGGCAGCGGTGGTCATGACCGTATCCTTTGGCTGGAATTAAATCGCATCCGATAGAATCGGGTGCGCCTTTAATATTCATGCCGGGCTCGTGGGTCAAGCTCTTCCGATTTAATCGGATGCGATTTATATAGGTCGGGAGATCACGAATTGCGGAGGTTCCCCGTGGCCCGTTCCCCCAAAACTGCCGACAAGGGGCGAAATCTGTCGAATTTCCTGTGCTTTGCAGTCTACTCGGCCAATCTCGCCTTCGGCCGGGCCTACAAGCCCCTGCTGGACAAGGTCGGACTGACATACACCCAGTACATCGCCCTGGTGGCGCTGTCGGACGAGGACGAGCAGACCGTCAGCGCGCTCGGCGAAAAGCTGTTCCTGGAATCCAACACGCTGACGCCGATCCTGAAGAAGCTCGAGCAGACGGGCTATCTCAGGCGCCACCGCGATCCTGCCGACGAGCGGCAGGTGCGCATCAGCCTGACGCCGGCAGGGCGCAAGCTGATCGAGCAGGATCTCGGCGGGTCCTTGCGCGAGGCGAGCGGTCTTGGCGACGAGTTTCCGGTGGTTCAGAAGACCGTGAGCCGTCTGCGCGACAATCTGCTGCGCAACACGCAAGCGGGCGACGAGAAGAAGCGCTGATCAGCACGCGCGTTCGGAGGCCACGATTGCCTCCGACGCGGGGCGGGATGAGGGAATGCGTTCTGATCTAGCAGACCGCGCGCGGAATCATCCACGTCGAAAAGGTCTGCCAGTTGCCGTCGTCGCGCCGGCGCTGATAGGCGACGAAATCGGCGCCTTCGCCGTGCACGAGCTCGTAGCGATAAGTCTTGACGGATGCAGTGTCGGACTTGGTCATGGAAAGTCTCCATCTCATATGGTCTTTCCATTGAGTTAGGTGCGGTGCAGCAAAGCACCAGTAGGAGGATGACGATCATCTCATCACGTTGCGGAGAGGCCCCGCGCCGCGGTCAGTCTAGGTTTCGGGCCGGACCAGCTTGATGTCACGGTCGGCGGCCCAGCCGGCGACGTCCTCATGCTTTAGCGCGGTCGCCATCAGATCCGGAAACTGATCCGGCGTGCAGGCAAAAACGGGAATGCCGAGGCTCGCGACCTTCGCCGATAGCACGGGGTCGTACGAGGGACGGCCGGTGTCCGTGAGGGCCAGCAGCACGATCACGTTGATCCCGCGCGTCGCAAGCCGGGCCAGCCGGTCCACCAGCGCATCGGCATTGCCGCCTTCGTAGAGGTCGGTGATCAGGATCAGATGCGCCTTGGTGGGCCGCTCGATGCGCTCCTCGCAATAGGCGACTGCGCTGTTGATGTCGGTGCCGCCGCCGAGCTGGACGCCGAACAAGACCTCGACGGGGTCGGCAAGCTCCTCGGTGAGATCGACAATCGCGGTGTCGAAGCAGACGAGCTTGGTCGCAACCACCGGCAGCGATGCCATCACCGCCGCGAAGATCGAGGCGTAGACGACGGAGGTCGCCATCGATCCCGATTGGTCGACGCACAGGATCACCTCGTCGAGATCGACGATACGGCGCTGCTGGCGCAGGAAGCCGATCAGCCGCTCCGGCACCACGGTGCGATGCTCCGGCTGGTAGTGGCGAAGATTGGCCTTGATGGTGCGCGGCCAGTCGATGTCGGCAAAGCGCGGACGGTTGGTGCGCAGCGAGCGGTTCAGCGCGCCGCGGACCGCGTCCGCCGTGCGTCGCTCGAGCCGCTCCATCAACTCGGCCACCACCTTGGCGATGACGATCCGGGCGGTGTCCTTGGTCTTCTCCGGCATCACACCGCGCAGCGCGACCAGGTCGGCGATCAGGTTCACGTCGGCTTCGACGGTCGCAAGGAATTCGGGCTCGAGCAGCATCTGGCGCAATCCCTTGCGCTCGAAGGCGTCTTTCTGGATCACCTGCACGACGGGAGCAGAGAAGAACTCCCTGATGTCGCCGAGCCACTTCGCAACGCGCGGCGCCGAGCCGCCGAGACCGCCGCGGCCCTTCTTGGGCGCCTCGTCGCCGTTGCCATAGAGCGCCGTCAGGGCCTCGGACATGCGGCGGTCGCTGTCGGACAGGGATGCACCGGCTCCACCGTCTTCGGCATCGACGCCGAGGGCCAGTGTCCAGCGGCGGTTGCGCTCGTCGGTCTCGCTCATCGCGCGCCCCCCGCGTTGAGCAGCGCGAGCACGCGCGCCGCATGTGCCGGCCAGATCGCATCTGCATCTGCGATCAGCCGATATCCCTTCGCGCCGCTGCTGCGCGCGAACAACGCATCCATCAACCGCCTGCGCTCGTGACGGTCCAGCGCCGAGAAGACGCGACGGAACAGCGGCAGGCTGCCGGTAAAGGCCTCGTCGTCGAGCGACAGCAGCCAATTGTCGACCGCGCCGCGCAAAGCGGCGTCGTGGATCAGCCGCTGGCCTGCGCCCTCGAAGAAGCCTTCGAAGAACCCCGCGGCCTCGGCGACCGGCGTACCGGGCGACAGCATCCGCGCGAGCAGGTCGGCGGTATGATCGGCGGCCAGCAGCTCGGCCTCGTAAAGCAGACGCGCGGCCGTGCCGGCGATCAGCCGTGTGGTCTGGTCGTCGTGCAGCAGGGCCGTCAGCGCCCCGCGCCATTTGGCGACGATGTCGGCCTCGAGCTGCGCCAGCTGGATCGCGGCATCAGCAGCGAGGATCGCTCCGCGCAGCTTGGCTGCTGCCGGCACATCCAGGTTGCGCGCGGCATAGGGCAAAGCGAGCGCGGCCTGCACCACGATCCGCGGCATGAGGGCAGCCAGATGCTCGACGGTGCCGGCGCGGGCCTCTCCATAGCGCAGGATGTCCGCCATCGGCGGCAGCGCCTCGAGCAGCGACTGGCCGTCGCTGGTGAGAGCCGCCTTGGTCTCCAGTGCGGCGATGCCGGTCTCGGTGGCGCGCGGCAGATCGGCGATCATGGCATTGCGCACGAGACCAGCCAGCGCGCCAAGCTCTGTCTCCTTACCCATCGCCTCGATCAGGCGGCCGGCGGCGGCTTCCGCGATGGTCGAGCCATAGAGCAGGTTCTCGACCAGCCGCACCGCGAATTCCGGCTCCCAGCGGAGCTGCCAGTTCTCGCGGAACGTCCCGCGGCTGCGGCCCGCGTCGGTCAACCGGCCCCAGGGCACGTCGAGCGCATTGAGCCGGTGCAGCAGCGTGGAGCGCATCAGCCCGCTCTCGCTGCGCAAATCCAGCGTCAGCGGCCGCTCCAGCGCTTCCGGCTTCAGTCGCGTCGCCTTCTGCTGGCGCTGGAGGTCTTCGAGCAGCGGCGCCAGCGGCGTTGCCGACGGGATCGAGCCGACACCCGCACCGACCAGCAGTTCGGCGGCGACATCGTTCCACATCGCGCGCTCGCCGTTGCACAGGCAGGCGATCGCCGCCTCGCGCAGCTCCTCGAAGCCGGGCGAGGGCCGTTCGCGCAGCGCCGCGAGCGCGACGCCGAGTCGCTGCGCCTCGATCACCGAGGCGGTCGAGACAAAATGATCGCGTTCGCGCAGCACCCGCGTGACCTTGGCGAGCCAGAGCGCGGCGCGGTCGCCGTCGCGCGTCTCCCACAGATGCGCGCACCAGCCGGGCGCGACGACGCCTGCGCCATAGCCGCTGGCACGCGCCAGGCGCGGGGCCGTCCATGGCGCCCAGGTCGCCTTGATCTTCGCCTTCGGCCGGCCCTTGAGCAGTTCGCGGTCGGCCGCAAGGCTGCGACGCTCGACGAGCGCCGGTACGTGCCAGGCGCCGCAGACGACGGCAACGGCACCCTCGAGCTCCTTCGCTGCCCTTGCGATCTCGATCCGCATATGGGCTTCGCGCGCGGCCTCGCGGGTGGTGAGCAGCTTTGCCTCGGCGCGCAACGCCGTCATCGCATCGGCGACGGCCGTGAACACGGGCCCCGACGCGGGATTTTCCTCGATGACGTCGGACCACCAGGACTCGCCGTCGTCATAGCCGGCCGCGGTCGCGAGCGCCCCGATCGGGTCGTAGCTGATGGGATCGTCTTCGGCCTTCGTCGCGGTCTCCTCGGCGATCTCGCTCGCCGCGATACCCAGCCGGTCGGACGCGGGCAGGTCGATGAACCGCAGTGTTGCGCCGTGACGAACCGCCCAGCGCGCGGCCTGATATTCCGGCGAATAATCTGCGAAGGGAAAGAAGCTGGCATTGGCCGGGTTGTCCTCGGCATAGGTCAGCAGCGCCACCGGCGTCACCATCTCAGGGTCGGCGAGCATGGGCAGCAGTTCGGAGGCATCCGACGGCCCTTCGATCAGCACTGCGACCGGGTTCAGCGCATCGAGCGCCTCCACCAGCCGCCGCGCCGATCCCGGCCCGTGGTGCCGGATGCCGAACAGATGAATGTCGCCGGCCATGGCGTCAGATCAGGTCGGTCAGCGAGGCGTAATAGCCTTCGAAGCCGCGCTTCTTCTTCAGCACGGTCTCCAGATATTCGCCGAGCACGGCCGTGTCCTGCACGGGATCCTTGATCACCGCGCCGATCATGTTGCTGGCGAGCGTCTCCGGCGTCAGCTTGCCGTCGTTGAAGAAGGTGGCCTGGCTGATGCCGCCGACCATCACCGCGATCGCCTCGGCCGTCGACAGGCCGCCGGATGGGGATTTCAGCGCGACCTTGCCGTCCTCGGTCGAGCCCGAGCGCAGTTCGCGGAAGATCGCGACCACCCGCGCCACCTCGTCGGCGACGTTCTTCGGCGCCGGCAGATCGAGATTCTGCGCCATTTCGCCGACGCGCTTGACCACGATCGAGACCTCTTCGGCGGCGCTGTCGGGCAGCGGCAGCACGACGACGTTGAAGCGGCGCTTGAGCGCGGATGACAGTTCGTTGACGCCCTTGTCGCGATTGTTGGCGGTCGCGATGATGTTGAAGCCGCGTTGCGCATAGACTGCGGTGTTGAGCTCGGGAATCGGCATCATCTTTTCGGACAGCACGGTGATCAGCGTGTCCTGCACGTCGCTGCCCATCCGCGTCAGTTCCTCGAACCGGCAGAGCTTGCCACCCTCCATCGCGCGCATCAGGGGTGTCGCAACCAGCGCCTCGCGGCTCGGGCCGTGGGCGAGCAATTGCGCGTAGTTCCAGCCGTAGCGGATCTGGTTCTCGTCGGTCCCGGCGGTGCACTGGATGACGAGCGTGGAGTCGCCGGTGATGCCGGCGGCAAGATGCTCGGACACCCACGACTTGGCCGTGCCGGGCACGCCGAGCAGGAGGAGCGCGCGATCGGTTGCAAGCGTCGCCACGGCCGTCTCGATCAGCCGCTTGTCGCCGACATATTTCGGCGTGATCGCGGTGCCGTCGGCCGCCTTGCCGCCCATCAGATAGGTCACGACCTGGCGCGGCGTGAGCGACCAGCCCGGCGGACGGTGTCCGTCGCCGGCAGCTAGCGCCTTCAGCTCGGACGCAAAGCTTTCCTCGGCGGGCAACCGCAGTTTCTCGCTCATGGCTTCTCTCCCTTGTCGTCCAACGCGGCGTTGAGCCGCAGCATGTCGAGGCGCGGATCGCCCTGCAGCAGGCCCGCGCCGGTCAGGCCCTGCAAGGCCTGCCGTGCCGCCGTTTGCGCGGCGATCAGGCCCAACGCATGCAATTCCGCGGCGTAGTCGGAGGGCTTTGCGTCGTCGCGCCGAAGCTCGGCCAGCAGCTTGGTGCCGGCAGGGGCCGACAGTGGATCGTCGAGGCGCGCGGCCGGGCCGGCGATCAGTTGCGCCATCTCGAAACCGATGCCGTGCGCGCGCAAACCTGCGGCGGCAAACCTCGTGCGTTCGGCGGGGGCGAGCCGCGGTGCGAGCGCCACAATGAGACCGGTCGCATCATGCTCGCTGATGATCCCGGCTGCCTGCGCAAGCTGCGCATCGGTGCCGGTCTCCGAGATCAACTTGATCAGCCCTGCATCGGCCGCCGGGTCCACGTTCCAGTCCCAGGCCGCGATCAGGTCCTGCGGAGCAAGGCTGAGCGCGCCCGCGAACGACGTCAGGTCGGCGCCGTCGAGCAGGGCTTTCCGGCGCTGCCATTGTGCCGGCGTCTTCGGCGTGTCGATGTGGACCACGCGGGAGCGGCGCAGCAATCCTTTCGTCTTCACCGAGAAGAAGCCGGCGAGCTCCGCGATGTCCTCGCCGGCGGCGGGACCGTGGCCGAGGCGCGCGAGCATCGATGTTGCGAGCGCCTTGACCTTCGGCGCGCGATCGTTCGCCGCGAGACTTTCGAGAAAGGCGACATCGTCGCCGGACAATCGCTCCGAAAGCAGGGACAACAGGCGCAGCCGCGCATCGGCGTTCTCGCTGCCGAACTTTGCTTCGAGCAGTGCGCGAGCCGCCGCTGGATCGCGCCGCCTGAGCCCGATCAACGCGGCCTTGCGCGCGGCCGGCCAGAATTCATCCCAATTGCCCTGGGTGAGCTGATCGCTGCTCTGCCGCGGCGTCAGCTCGCCGGCTGCGGCGGACGCGGCCCAATCGCGCCAGGCGGCATAGACGTCGGGCGCATCCTCGTCGCTCGCATCCGGCATCCAGTCGGCAGGATGCGTGGTCCAGCCGCGCGCGGCGAGGAAATGGACGAGCTCGGCTCTGGAAGCTGTGTCCTTGCCCGCCGCAAGGATCCGGCGGACCAGCGGCCGTAATGTCTCCGGCACGATCGGCAGCGCGAGCGCGGGAATGTCGGGCAGCACGCGCAGCGCGGATGGCGGCTCCGTCATCACGGTCGCGCCGAGGAATTGGCTCGACAGGGCGAGCAGCCGCAACTCGGCCTCGACGGGATCGTCGCCAAGCTCGGCGCGCCAGAACGAGGCGGCGGAGGCGGCGGTCGCGCCCATCGTCCAGCGCGTCACGACCGCGCCCATCGCTTCGAAGATCGCTTCGGGCTTGATCGCTTTGGACTCGATGATTTCAGTCATGGCCGGCGATCCTGCCCCAAGGGGTCTGCGCGGCGAGGATCGTCAGGCGGTTGCCGGACCAGATCGCGGCGGCGCCCATCACCTCAGTGCCGGCCAGCAGGCCTCCCACGTTGCCGGCGATGGGCAGCGTGGCCGTGTCATCGGCCGCATGCCACCATGCGTACCCGGCGTCATCGCGTGCGATCCGCCCCCGCGGCAGCAGCAGCGGAATGTCGATCATCCAGGGCTCCGCCAACAGGGGGCGCGTCAACGCATCGGAAATTGTACCAGCCGGCGCAGGCCATTCGTCAGTCAGCGTCTCGTCCGCGGTGTCGCGTCGCACGAGCAGGGCGCGCAGCGGCTGCTGCGACGGATAGAAGACGAGCTCGGCCTGGAAGCGCTCGCCGGGTGCGAACACCGAGCCGCGCCGTCCGGTACTCGCGGGGAAGAAGTCGAGCAGCATCGCAAAGCGCGGACCGTGTGCGGTGAGATTGAGCAGCCAGGTCGTTTGCGAGACGAGGCCGTCGCGCCGCGTCTGCACCTGCTCGGCCAGCACTTCCCAATGTCCATTCACGCGCGGCGCCTGCGGATCGGCGAGGACCGTCTCGCGCGTCTCGGATGTGGCCACGGCGCGCCGGATCTCGGCATCGCGCGGCGTCGCGCGAAAGGCACGCGCCAGCAGAACCAGCTTGCCGAGCTCCACGACTGCGCCGCGCGGGCGGTCGCCCGCGGCGAGCGCGAGCAGCCGGGCCGGCAGTTCATCGATGCGTCCTGCCAGCACTGCGGCCTTGCCGTCGACCAGCCGCGCGGCGATGCGCCGGCATCGCGCGGTCGCATCGTCGATGAAGCCGGACAAGCCGAGGCGGAGCTGATCGCCGATCCATTGCTCGAGCGCGTCAAGCGCATCGAGGATGGCGCGCTCGGTCTCCTCGTTGCGCTTGGCAGCCTGCGCTTCGCGGCGTGCTGCATCCTTGGGGTCTTCGGCCGCCTCGGGTTCGGCAGTGCGCGCTGCACGCAGATCCTTCTCGCCGGCCGGCGCGGCGGCGCTTGTCGGTTTGCCGGTGGATGTGCCGCGCCGGCGACCGAGCCAATCGCTGACCCAGGCGGGCGTCTCGGCGGGCGCGAACGGCACGATCGATTCCGCGTTGAGCCACAACAGGCCGAGCACGTGCTTGCAGGGAAATTTGCGCGACGGGCAGGTGCACTTGTTGCCGAGGTCGCGCAGGTCCGCCATCACCCGGTAAGGGTTCGCGCCGGAGCCCGCGCATTCGCCCCAGATCAGCGCGCCATCCTCGCTGCCGCCGACGCCGGACCATTTCGCGGGCTTGGCGAGCCCGGCGGCCGCCTTGAGCGAGGATTGATCGGTAGCGAGTTGCTCGACCGCCTTCAGATCAATCGCCACGCCGGCTTCCTAATTCGAATCCAGGATGGGCAGTATATCGGGGCAGGATGAAAGCTCAATGTCGCCGCGCGCAGCCGATCGGCTGCACGCGGAGATCATCATGCCGGTCCGGCCTGCGGCGACGCCAGCCCAAGCTCCTTGCGCAGCCTCTTCGGAAGCTTCGCCACGATCAGCTCATGTGCCTGCGCGAGATAGGCCGTGAGCTCGGCGTCCGGCAGCGCGTTGTTGCCGACGAGCTGCACCCATTTGGCGCGCGCAAGATACGGCGCAGGTCGCGCGAGGCCTTGCTCGATCAGAATGCCATAGGCCATGTCCGAGACCTTGAACATGTAGCCGCCGCTCTCGGCCGTATAGCCGCCGCTGAGCGCGAACATCTTGCCGCCGACCTTGAACACCGAGGTGCCCTCCCACTGCACCACCTTGGTGGCGGCGGGCAGGCGCAGGCAGCGTACTTCAAATGTCTTGGGTGTCATGCGATCGCTACCGGGGCGCAGGCCGAACCTTTGTGGCAGCATGCGCGCTCCAACCAGGGATGAATGGCCATGTCGCGCGTTTCGATCAAGACCAGGGACGACCTGCCGGAGGCGCTGAGACCGCTTTGGGACAAGATGACCACCTATGGTGCGTTCGAGAACCAGGCCGGTGTCATGGCGCACCGCCTGCCGATCTTCAAGCACATGTGGTCGCTGCTGGTCGATCTCGCCCAGGACGGCAATTTGTCGAAGCGCCATCTCGAGCTCGCGCTGGTCACGGTCTCCTTGCTCAACAAATGCGACTATTGCGTTTCTCATCATGCGCCAAAGCTGGCGGTGCAGGGCGTGTCGGAAGAGGGCGCCGCGCGTCTCGTCGACTACAAGGATCATCCCGAGCTCGATGAGCTCGACAAGCTCGTCGTCGAATATTCCATCGCCGTCACCAACAACTGGAATAAGACGCGCGACGAGATCTTTGCCCGCCTCGGCGCGCACTTCTCCGAAGCCCAGATCGTCGAGCTGACCTGGCGCATCGCGCTGTGCGGGGCCTTCAACCGCTTCAACGACATCCTGCAGCTCGAGGTCGAGCAGGGCGTGCCGCAGAGCCAGGCCGCCGAGTAGCGGCTGGCGACGGGCCGCTCGCGGACAAGGGACCTGCGCGGCCGGTCGCCCGATCACAGACTTGTGGGTTGCGCCCGGACTATCGCAAACTATATCGTAAGATATGTTTTACAGAGGAACTTACGATATGCACCACGGACGAGACCACAGAGATTTCCATTTCGGGCACTTTGCCCATTTCGCCATGGGCCGGCACGGCGGCGGACGGCGCTTCGGACGCGGCGGGCATGGCTTTTTCGGGCGTGGCCCGGGCGGCGATTTCCCGGGCGCGCGGCGGCTGTCGTCGCAGGATCTTCAACTGGTGATCCTGGCGTTGCTCGCCGAAAAGCCGGCGCACGGCTACGAGCTGATCAAGATCATCGAGGAGCGCTCCGACGGCTTCTACACGCCGAGCCCCGGCGTGATCTATCCGGCGCTGACCTATCTCGAAGAGGTCGGCCAGGCGCGCGTCGAGCAGGATGGCGGCAGGAAACTCTACAGCATCACGCCGGAGGGCGAGGCGCATCTTGCCGAGCACCGGGCCACCGCGGATGCGATCCTGCAGGCGCTGTCGCGGATCGGCCGCCGCATGGACGAGGTGCGCGAGGCCTTCGCCGGCGTCAGCGATCTCGATGCGGATGCCTCGGACGAGCTGCACCGTGCCCGCCACAACCTCAAGCGCGCGCTGCGCTCCAGGCACGGCGGCGATTCCGCCGAGGCGCGCCGCATCGCTGCGATCCTGGATCGCGCTGCCGCGGAAATCCTCGGCAAGTGAGGGAGGGTGCAACGCATGAATGATCGGCCCCACAGTCCGATCCAGGATCCCCGCGTCAACGCGGTGATCGCGCGCCTGCAGGGCGCGCGGCAGCGGCCGGCCGGACCGCGCGGCGCCTTCGACAGCCGCGATCCCCACGCTTATGCCGAGCAGGGATTCTCGATCCACCCCGAGCAGGGCGAGTTGATCTATCTGCTCTGCCGCGGCCTGCGCGCCACGCGCGTCGCTGAATTCGCGACCTCGGTCGGCATGTCCACGCTCTATTTCGCGGCGGCGCTGCGCGACAACGGCGGCGGCACCGTGATCGGTTCGGAGATCGTGCCGGCCAAGGTCGACACCGCCAAACGCAATCTTGCCGAAGCCGGCCTTGCCGACTACGCCGAGATCCGCGAGGGCGATGCGCGGCAGACGTTGCGCGATCTCGGCGGTCCCGTCGACTTCATCCTGATCGACGGCTGGCCGCGCGAGCAGGGGCCTTCGCTGGCGCGCGAGGTGATCGAGATCGTCGCCCCGCAATTGCTGGTCGGCGGCTACGTCATGAACGACAACGCCGAGCCCGACTATCTCGCCTTCATCCGCGATCCCCAAAACGGCTTCGTCTCGATGACGCTGCCGATCAAGCGCGGCACCGAGCTCAGCCTCAAGGTCAGGTGACGCCGTCCTCCTTTGCCTCCTTGGCGCGATAGGCCTCGGGCACGACGAACACCTCGTCGGCGCGGCCGTAGCCGCCATCGCCGACTTCCTCGATCAGCACCATCGTGTGCGGCCGCGCGGCTTCGCCAAAATAGTGGACGAACAAGCCGGTGATACTATGCACGATCTCGGCCTTCTGGGCCCGCGACAACGCTCCTTGCGGGACCTTGATATTGGCGAAAGGCATGGGGCTCTCTCCGTATGATGCGTCAGACCACGCCGCCATTGGCGCGGATGATCTGGCCGTTGACCCAGCCGCTCTCGCTGCCGGCGAGGAAGGCGACGATGCCGGCGATGTCGCCGGGCTGGCCGAGCCGGCCGAACGGATTCATCGCGGCAATGGCGCGCACTTGCTGCTCGCTCTTGCCCTCGAGGAACAGACGCGTCTCGACCGGCCCGGGTGCGACCGCATTGACGGTGATGCCCCGGCTGCCGAGCTCCTTCGCAAGGATGTGGGTCATGGCTTCGATCGCGGCCTTGGTCGCGGCGTAGACGCCGTAGCCGGGCTGATAGAGACCGATCACGCTGGACGAGAAGCTGACGATGCGGCCGCCGTCGCGCAGGCGCCGCGCCGCTTCGCGCAACGATCGGAACACACTGTCGAGGTTGATCGACGTCTGACGCGCGAACGCTTCATCGGTCACCTCAGCGAGCGGGCCCAGCTCCATCACGCCGGCATTGTTGACGAGGATGTCGACCCCGCCGAAGGCGCGCTCGGCCGCATCGAACAGCCGGGCCGGGGTTGCCGGATCGGCAAGATCGGCCTGCACGGCGATGGCGTGTCCGCCGGCGGTCTCGATCTCGGCCACGAGCGCCTCGGCGGCGTCGCGGCCGCTGGCGTAGTTGATCGCAACCGCGATTCCGTCCTGCGTCAGGCGGCGGGTGATGGCGGCGCCAATGCCACGGGAACCACCGGTTATGATGGCGGCGCGCTGGGATCGGGTGGTCATGGCGGGATCTCCTTGGTGTTGACGATCCCAGACATAGCTGATCGCCGTGGCCGGATAATCAGACAGAACTTGCCATCACTTGTCGGCTATGCTGAACAATCGGCCATGGACCGTTTTGACGCCATGCGCCTGTTCGTCCGTCTCGTGGAGCGGAGGAGCTTTACGGCTGCGGCGGCCGACCTCGGCATTCCCCGCTCGACGGCCAGCGAGGTCCTGCGCGGCCTCGAGGCCCATCTCGGCGCGCGGCTGCTGGAACGGACCACGCGGCATGTCACGGCGACGCTCGACGGCGAGGATTATTATCGCCGCTGCGTCGCCATCCTCGCAGAGGTCGAGGAAGCGGAAGCCTCGATGCGCGATGCACGCCCGCGCGGCCTCTTGCGCATCGACGCGCATCCCTTGCTGACCCGCACCTTCATCCTGCCGCACCTGCCGGAATTCCTCGCGCGCTACCCGGAGCTCGATTTGCAGATCGGGCAGGGTGACCGCCTCGTCGATCTCGTGCGCGAGGGCATCGACTGCGTGATCCGGTCGGGCGAGCCGGAAGACAGCGGCATGATCCTGCGCCGGCTCGGCACCATCGCGGAGATCACGGTGGCAAGTCCTGCCTATCTTGCCAGGCACGGCATGCCGACGACGCCGGATGCGCTCGACGGCCACCAGATGGTGGCCTTCGTCTCCTCGCGAACCGGCGATGTGCTGCCGCTGGAATTCTCCGTCGCAGGCAAGCTGCGCCACGTCGTGCTGCCGAGCCGCCTGCGCGTGAACAATTCCGACACCATGGCAGATCTCGCCCGGCTCGGCTTCGGCCTCGCGCAGGCGCCGCGCTATCGCTTTGCGGGCGATCTCGCCAGCGGCGCGTTGGTCGAAGTCCTGGCCGACCATCCGCCGTCGCCGACGCCGCTGTCGGCGCTCTATCCGCAAAACCGCCAGCTCGCGCTGCGCCTGCGCGTCTTCCTTGACTGGGTCGCAGGGATCTTCGCCGAGGCGAAGATCTCGTAGCCCGGATGGAGCGAGATCCGGGACCGGTGTGTCGACCGGCGAGAATCCCGGATTACGCTGCGCGCCATCCGGGCTACGATGGTGCCTGCCTCACACTCCGTCATTGCGAGGAGCCCTTGTGACGAAGCAACCCAGAATCCTCCACGGAGATATCTGGATTGCTTCGCTACGCTCGCAATGACGGTGTTGTTGCAGTCGCACGCCTCTTTGTGAGTTGTGCCGCAGCGACGGGCGGCTACGATGCGCCCGTTCCCTGGCATGGGACACACGGCGACCGGGAGGCGACATGAGCGGACAGGAACGGAAAGTCAAAGGATCGGATCTGTTCGTCGCCGCGCTCGAGAACGAGGGCGTCGACCGCATTTTCGGTGTGCCCGGCGAGGAAAATCTCGATCTCGTGGAATCGCTGCGCAACTCCCGCATCGAGCTGGTGCTGACCCGTCACGAGCAGGCCGCCGCTTTCATGGCGGCGACGCACGGGCGGCTGACCGGCAAGCCGGGCGTCTGCCTGTCGACGCTCGGTCCCGGCGCGCTCAATTTGTCCACGGGCGCTGCCTATGCGCATCTCGGCGCAATGCCGATGATTCTGATCACCGGGCAGAAGGCGATCATGAGCAGCCGGCAGGCGCGCTTCCAGATCGTGGACGTGGTCGCGACCATGAAGCCGCTGACAAAACTGTCGCGGCAGATCGTCAGCGCCTCCAGCATTCCGACCGTGGTGCGCGATGCATTTCGCGTGGCGATGGAGGAGCGGCCAGGGCCGGTGCATCTCGAACTGCCCGAGGACATCGCCGGTGACGAGGTGCCGGCGGTCCCCGTGATCCCGGTCCATCCGATCGAGATTCCGGTCGCCCATCGCGCCGCGCTCGACCGCGCCGCCGAGATGATTTTGGCTGCGAAGCGCCCGCTGGTGATGATGGGTGCGGCGACAAGCCGGCCGCGCTCGACGCATGGGATCGCGAGCTTCGTGCGGCGCACCGGGATTCCGTTCTTCACCACACAAATGGGCAAGGGCACCGTGCCCGGCGGCACCAATCTCTATATGGGCACCGCCGCGCTGTCCGAGCGCGACTATGTCCATGATGCCATCGACGCCGCCGATCTGATCGTGGCGATCGGTCACGACCCGATCGAGAAGCCGCCCTTCATCATGGGGCCGTCGGGGCCGAAGGTCATTCACGTCAGTTACACCTCGGCGAGTGTCGAGCAGGTCTATTTTCCCGATGCCGAGGTCATCGGCGATGTCGGCCCCAGCCTGGAGCTGCTCGCCGACCGCCTCGAAGGCAAGCTGCCGCAGGCCGCGGCGCTGTTGCCGCTGCGCGAAGAAATTCTAGGCCATATCGCCGACCGCGCCACCGAGGCCCGCTGGCCGCCGACGCCGCAGCGCATCGTGCACGACATCCGCCAGGTGATCCCGGAGAACGGCATCGTCGCGCTCGACAACGGCATGTACAAGATCTGGTTCGCGCGGAACTACCGCACCCGCGTCGCCAATACGCTGCTGCTCGACAACGCGCTGGCGACCATGGGCGCGGGCCTGCCGTCGGCGATGATGGCCGCGATGCTCTATCCCGACCGTCGCGTGCTCGCGGTCGCCGGCGACGGCGGCTTCATGATGAACAGCCAGGAGATGGAAACCGCCGTCCGCCTCAAGCTCAACCTTGTCGTGCTGGTGCTGGAGGACAACGCCTACGGCATGATCCGCTGGAAGCAGGCCGTCGATCACTTTGCCGATTACGGCATGACCTTCGGCAACCCGGATTTTGCGATGTATGCGAAGTCATACGGGGCCAAGGGTCACCGCATCGCGAGCATAGATAGCTTTGGCCCGACACTCGAGGCGGCTTTTGGGGAGGGCGGCGTGCATCTGGTCTCGATCCCGATCGACTATTCGGAGAACGTGCGGGTGCTCGTGGACGAGCTGCGCACGCGGCAGAAATAGGGGGCGGGGCAATTGGAATCGGTACTCGGATGAATCAACGCCTGACAGCCATCCTGCCCTGCAACGATCTGGATGCTGCCCAAAGGTTCTTTGAGCGCCTCGGCTTCAAAGTCGATGGCGGGCCGCATGACTACCGCATGATGAGTGACGGTCGCGGTGGAGACATTCATCTCCAGGCGGCAGTGGACGGCTGGTTGGTGCCGGGCCGGAACCCGTTTGGGTTATACCTCTACCGCGAAGACGTCGATGAGCTTGCGACGGCGTTTGCGGGGGAAATGATCGAACCCGAAGGTCCGACGGACAAGCCTTGGGGCATGTACGAGTTTGCACTCAACGGGCCGGACGAGACCCTTGTCAGGATCGGTTGGCCGACGCGGCTCAGATCTGTGTCGGACTGATCTCTCGCTCTTGGTCTCATGACATCCCGAGGAGCCCGTGTTGCGGGCGTCTCGAAGGATGTGCCGCACCCGGAATGTCGCCATCCGCCTGCCTTGACGGCAGGCGAATACCAGCCATTCCTTGATATATATCGTGTCACGATATATTGGCTGGCGCGAAGAATCCCTCCGAAAAGAGCAACCCCATGCGCCAGACCCCCGATATCACCGGCGGCCTTCCACGGCCTCGCGGCAAGCCCGGAGATTTCACCGCCGACCGGCGGGTGCTGGTCCTGATCGGCATGGCGCTGCTGGTCGGCAGCCTCGGCACCGGTGCCGCCTGGGTGCTGCTGAAGCTGATTGCGCTCGTCACCAATCTGGTCTGGTTTGGTCATTTCGGCACCGAGAACGTCTCGCTGGCGAACGCGCATCGTGGGGTCTGGATGGTGCTGGCGCCGGCGTTCGGCGGCCTGGTGATCGGGCTGATGGCGCGGTTCGGGTCGGAGAAGATCCGGGGCCACGGCATCCCCGAGGCGATCGAGGCGATCCTGATCGGCGGCAGCCGGATGCAGCCGAAGGTCGCGATCCTCAAGCCGCTGTCTTCGGCAGTGTCGATCGGCAGCGGCGGACCGTTCGGCGCCGAGGGGCCGATCATCATGACTGGCGGCGCGATCGGCTCGATCTTCGCCCAATGCTTCCACCTCAGCGCCGCCGAACGCAAGACCCTGCTGGTCGCGGGCGCGGCGGCCGGCATGACTGCGATCTTCGGCACGCCGATCGCTGCCGTCCTGCTTGCGATCGAACTGCTGCTGTTTGAATGGAAGCCGCGCAGCTTCCTGCCGGTGGTGACGGGCGCCGTGGTCTCGGCCGCCTGGCGTCCGCTGCTGTTCGGGACGGGGCCGCTGTTTCCGTTCACCGAGCAGCCGCATCTGCCCTGGTGGGGGCTCGCGGCTGCGATCGGCGTCGGCATCGTCGCCGGCCTGCAATCCGGTCTGATGACGCGGCTGCTCTACGCGATAGAGGACCTGTTCGATCATCTGCCGGTGCACTGGATGTGGTGGCCGATGCTCGGCGGCCTCATTGTCGGCCTCGGCGGTCTCGTCGATCCGCGCGCGCTTGGCGTCGGTTACGACGTCATCGCCGATCTGTTGTCCGGCCAGATGGTGCGCGACGAGGCGATCCGGCTGCTGCTGGTGAAGTCCGCGGTCTGGGTGATCGCGCTGGGCTCGGGCACGTCGGGCGGCGTGCTGGCGCCGCTGCTCATTCTCGGCGGCACCGCCGGCTGGATGGAGGGACTGGTGCTGCCCGGCGGTGCGTCGTTCTGGGCGCTGGTCGGCATGGCCGCGATGATGGGCGGCACCATGCGCTCGCCGCTGACCGGCGTGATGTTCGCAATCGAGCTGACTGGCAACATCGACATTCTGCTGCCGCTGCTGGCGGCGACCGGCGCCGCCCACGCCGTCACTGTGCTGCTGCTCAAGCGCTCGATCCTGACCGAGAAGATCGCGCGCCGCGGCCAGCACATCACGCGCGAATACGCGATCGATCCGTTCGAGTTGCTTCGTGCCGCGGACGTGATGGTGACGAATGTCGATACGCTTCCCGCCGACATGCCCGTCGACAAGGCGGTCGCCTTCTTCACGTCGGATCGGCGCCGTCATAAATCCTATCCGGTCATCGCTGCCGATGGGCGGCTGGCCGGCATGGTGACGCGCGCCGATGTGCTGCGCTGGCGCACCGAGGGGGACCACCAGGCCGCGACGCTGGACGACGTCGTGTCGGACACCTCCATCGTGGTGGCGCACCCCGACGAGGTGCTGGGCCGGGTGGCCGACCTCATGGTCGCCTCCGATCTCGGACGCCTGCCGGTGGTCGAGCGTACCAGCCAGCGCGTGGTCGGCCTGATCGCGCGCAAGGATTTGCTCCGAATTCGCGCGGTCGTGAACGCACAGGAGCAGGACCGCAGCGCATATTTCCTGCGCGAAAAGGCGCTTGTACCGGAGGCGCGGATCGCGGAAGGTCAGCCTCTCTGAACTCCAGCACTGACAGGAATGAGCATGACACGCGTTCGCTGCGTTACCGAGATGGGCATGGGCGTCGACGTTCACGGCAGGGACGCCACCAAGGCGGCGAAGCGCGCGGTGTCCGATGCCATCCGGCATTCCAGCCTCGGCTTCTTCCGGATGATCGGCAAGACCGCGAACGACATGTTCGTCGACGTCACGATCGGCGTGCCCAACCCCGAGGCGGTGGACAAGGATGCGGTTGCGAAAGAGTTGCCTTACGGCACGGTGACCGTGACCGCGGTCAAGGGCGGGCTGGAGATTCCCTCGGCCACGGAGGTGGCGAACGATCCCATCCTCATCGCCAACGCCGCCGTCATCGTCAGCTTCGACAAGGACTAGTCCGGTGTCCGACAGTGATGAGGCGCTGCTGGATCGTCCGATCTGGAGCGCGCTGACGACGAGCCAGAAGCACCTGGCCGAGGGCGGCGCCCAAGCGCTGCGCTATCCCGTGGACATGACGCCCTTTGCCGATATGGTCGACATGTCCGCGGCAAGCTTTGCGGCGCTCGGCGATCTCCTGTCGCCCTCGCAGGTTGCCGCGCTGTTCACGCCGGAGCCGGTCGACGTTCCCGCGGGCTTCAAGGTCGTTCTCGCCGACACCGGTGAGCAGATGATCGGCTCGCCCGCCGACAGTCCGCTTCGCGACGCCGAGATCGTCACGCTGGGCGCGGCCGACGTGCCCGCGATGATGGCGCTGACCGAGCTGACCAAGCCCGGGCCTTTTGCCGCGCGGACGCATCAGCTCGGGACCTTCCTCGGCATCCGGGCCGGCGGCGAATTGGTTGCGATGACGGGTGAGCGGATGAAGCCCGGAAAGTTCGTCGAGATGACGGCGGTCTGCGTGCATCCGGACTATCGTGGGCGCGGCTTTGCGCAGGCGCTGCTCGCGGCGGTCGCGCGCCGGATCGAGGCGCGGGGCGAAATTCCGTTCCTGCACGTGTTCTCTCACAATTTGTCCGCGATCGCGCTGTATCAGCGGCAGGGCATGCGGATCCGGCGCCGCCTGCATGTAACGGCGTTCATGAAGCAGGGGTAAGCTGCGCGGCGGGCTTCATATCCCGCGAATTCGCGCTATATCCATCCCAACAAAATTGGGGAAGCACATGGACGCCAGAACGACAGATTTTTCCGCCGTACGGACGGCGATGCAGCGCTACGTCGATCAGGAGATCATTCCGGGCGTGTCCTGGGCCGTGTTGCGCGGGCGGGAGGTGGTCGATCAGCAATGCGTGGGCTTCGCCGACCGCGAGGCGAAGACGGCGCTCCGGCCCGACCATATCTTCCGCGCCTATTCGAACACCAAGATCTTCGTCACATGCTCGATCATGCTGCTGGTCGAGGAGGGCCGCATCGGGCTCGATGACGCGATCGAGAAGTTCCTGCCGCAGCTCGGCAATCGCAAGGTGCTCAAGCAGGGCGCGGCCGGCCTTGCCGATGTCGAACCGGCGAAAGGCCCGATCACGATCCGCCAGCTTCTGACCCACACCTCGGGTCTCAGCTACGGCATCTTCGATCCAGGCGCGGTGCTGTTCAAGGGCTACAACGAAGCGCGCGTGCTCAATCCGATGACGCCGCTCACCGACATGATCGACAAGCTCGCCGATCTGCCGCTGTCCTATCATCCCGGCACGTACTGGGAGTATTCGGTGGCCACCGATGTGCTCGGCCGCGTCGTCGAGGTCGTCTCGGGCAAGACGCTCGACGCCTTCTTCAAGGCGCGCATCTTCGATCCGCTCGGCATGACCGATACCGGCTTCTTTGTGCCGGAAGCGCAGCAGGGCAGGCTGGTGGCGCTCTACACCGGCGCTGATGTGCTCGATCCCATGAAGCCGGGCCTCAAGCGCGCCGACAATCTGCCCTATCCAGGGGCGTATCGTCAGCCGTTCCCGCGACAATCGGGCGGCGGCGGTCTGGTTTCGACCTTGCCCGACATGCTCGCGCTGGTGCGCGCGCTTCTGCCCGGGTCGGGTGCGCTGCTCAAGCCCGACACGCTGCGGCAGATGATGACGAACCAGCTGCCCGCGGGTCAGACCATCCGCTTTGCCAATCTCGGGCCGATCCCCGGCAAGGGTTTTGGCCTCGGCGGCGCGGTCACCTTCGCGCCGACGCCGTTTGATCCGCCGAACTCGACCGGTGAATTCCAGTGGGGTGGCCTTGCGGGTACCCATTGGTGGGTTTGCCCAGAAGCCAACACCGCAGGCGTGCTGATGGCCCAGCGTCATATGGGCTTCTGGAACCCCTTTTTCTTCGAGTTCAAGCGTCTGGCCTATCAGGCGGTCGGGAGCTGACCGCGAAGAAATTGCGCGCGCCCGCGAATCCTTTCCGGTCGCCGGATCCTCTTTGTGGTCGAGGCAATTTGCCTCGGCTCGTCTCGGAGGATGCGATGGCATTTTACAGGAAGAATATCGGCGGCCTGCACCAGGCGGTGCGGATCGCTGCAGGGATTGCGGTGGCGGCTTTGGCATTGGTCTATCTCACCGGTGCCGCGGCGTGGCTGGTGGCGCTTGGCGGCGCCGGCTTCGCGCTGACGGGCCTCGTCGGCTATTGCCCGATGTGCGCGCTGGCCGGAATCGGACGCGGGGGCGTGTCGTGAACGCGGCCGTACTCTCGCCAAACCTGTTCGAGGCGGCGCGGCTCGGCGATCCCAAGGCGATCGCCGCGCTACTCGCCACGGCGCAGCCGGATATCCGCCGCTACGCCCGTGCGACCTGCCGCAGTTCGGCGGATGCCGAGGATGCGGCGCAGGAAGCGCTGTGGATCCTCTCCCGCCATGTCGGCACGATCCGCTCGCTGCTGGCGCTGTCTGCCTGGCTGTTCAGCGTGGTCCGCCGCGAATGCCTGCGGCTCGCACGCAAGGCGGGCCTCGCGCCGGCCGTCGATGAGAGCGCGGCGGAGGACGCATGGCTTGCGCGCCCCGAAGCCGACCTCCGGCTCGACGTCGCCGCGGCCTTCGAGGCGCTGCCGCCGCACTATCGCGATGTCGCGCTGATGCGCGACGTGAAGGAGATGACCATCGGCGAGATCGCCGAGGCGCTCGGCGCGACCAGGCAGACCGTGAAGGCGCGACTTCACCGCGCCCGCGCCCTGATGCGCGAATACCTGATGAGGTGAGACCATGAGCGGATATCAAAGCCCTGACGATCTGAAAGCGATCCCGGCCCTGATCGCGCTCGCGCCGGTCGAAGCCAACGCGTTCCTTGCGTTCAACCACGCGGTCGAGCGCAAGGACGGCGTGATCCCGCCTAGATATCGCGAGCTGATCTCGCTCGCGGTCGCGCTCACCACGCAATGTGCCTATTGCCTCGATGTCCATACCGCGCAGGCGGCCAAGGCCGGTGCGACGCGCGAAGAAGTCGCAGAGGCCGCATTGATTGCGGCCGCGGTCCGTGCCGGAGGCACGCTCGGCCACGCGCTGTTGGCACAACGGCTGCTCGAGCGGCATCGCGGCGCGACAGAAACATAGGAGTTGCGGGCGGGAGGCATCACCTCCCGCCCGCTGTTTGCATCAGTCCTTCCACGGATCGAACTCGCCTTCGCCGGCCATGGCGACGGCGAACGGCCGCAGGGTGTGCAGCACCCGCACGGTGCCGGCGTGCTGGGCAAGCACGTCGGGCAGGCGGCGATAGGCCATCGGGCTCTCGTCGAGGTCGGCACCGATCAAGGTGACGCCACGCTCGTTGAGCCAGCGGTCCATCTCCGCGCGCGAGAAGCGCCGCTTCGCCTCCTTTCGTCCGAACATGCGGCCTGCGCCGTGCACGGTCGAGTAGAGCGAAGCCTTGGCTTCCGGACTGTCGACGCCTTCGAGAATGACGGCGTCGTCGCCCATCGAGCCGCCGACGAATCCCTTCTGGCCGGGAAACGCCGGGGTCGCGCCCTTGCGCACCACCCACAGATCCTTGCCGTCGTGGGTCTCACGCCAGGCATAGTTGTGGTGGTTGTGCACGCTCTCGGTCACGCTGCCGCCGATGATCTGGCGGACCCGTTCGACGACCCACTCGCGGCCCGCATAGGCATAACGCCCGGCGAGCTGCATCGCCGCGATGTAGCGGCGGCCGAGCTCGGAGTCCTCGTCGACCACGGCGGGCGGGACGTTCATGCCGTCCTTGCCGCCGGCGGCCTTGAGGTAGCGCGTCGCGGAGGTGTGTCCGAGGCCGCGGCTTCCGAAGTGGACGCCGATCCAGACAAAGCCCTCCTCGTCGCGCATGAGGTCGACATAGTGGTTGCCCGACCCGACCGTGCCGAGCTGGCTCACCGCCTTCTGGCGGTAGGCCTCCATGTCGCTCTCGCGCCAGGCATCGCCGTCGTCGAACAGCGCATGCTCGGCCCGCTCGGCGTTGGCACGGCCGACACCGAACGAGATCACCTTGGCGACGTCGCGGATGATCGTGGGGACGATTGCCGCAATGTCGTCGAAGCGGGTGTCGAGCCGAGCTGCCATGTTGCCGCAACCGATGTCGAAGCCGACGCCGGAGATGCTGATCTGCTTCTCATAGGCGATGACCCCGCCGACCGGCTGGGCGTAACCGAGATGGCCGTCGGCGCAGATCACGCCGGATACGACGTTGCCGACCGCCATGCAGTTACGCATCTGCGCGATAGTCGCCTCCTCGTGCGGGCCGAAGATCTTCAGCGGCGCATTTTGGAAGCGGGCCTCCTGCGGACGCAGGTTGGCGATCTCGCTCGCGGCGGCATTAGCCTCGCGGGCGAGATGCTCCTTGCGCGCGGCGTCCCGGTACGAGCACCAGGCCGGCTGTCCGCGTCCTTCGCCGACGCGCGAGTCGGGATCGACGCCGGCGGCGAGGCAAAGCTCGCGGGCGCGTTCCATGTAGGGATCGGATCGTCGCATAGTCCTGGGTCCTTGCATTGCATTCCGCGCGTACCATAGCCGGGGCGGGCGGATCATTTCAGGGATTTTGGTGACCCCGGGCGCGTATCGCGTCCGGGGCCGTTGTTGTTGCGCGTCAGTTCAATGCCGTCTCCGATGCCGCGATCCACGCGACCACAGCCTCGGAGAAGCCGTTGACGCGGGTCCAGGCGCCGTGACCGACACCGTGCTGATACGAGGCCACGTTCACCATGGTGCCGCGTGCCCTCGGCTCGGGCACCTGGTCGTGGCTCTGCTCGTCGGTGAAGACGATGAGGCGATCGTCCTTGCGGTCGATCTCGGCCACCGCCTTGCCGAGATACGTTCCACCATGCGGCTGCGAGTTGATGATCGCATCCCGCAGCGCGAAGCCGCGGCGGGGCGGGACCTTCACGACCTCATTGCTGAAGGTGAAGATCTCGACCTCGTCACAGATCTCGCGCGCGAGAATGGCAAGGCCGCACGCCGCCTCCGCGCGCGTCATTTCCGACTGCGCGGAGAGGGGTGCGAACATCGAGCCCGACACGTCGATCAGGAGCCGCGTCCGGCCCGGGAGCCGGACGTGGTCCTTGACTGACTTGAGCATCGCGGCTTCGAGCTCGGGCTCGAAGTCGGGCGCATAGCGCGCCGCCGTGATGAAGCGATAGGGAAGGATACGATCCGTCCGCATCGCCTCGATCGCGCCTGCGATGGTCTCGCGCGGGACCTGCGCATTCTGCATCAGCCGCAGATTGCGCAGGAGCGCCAGGCCGCCGAGCTTCTTCTCGGTGATCAGCCGCTCGAAGGTCTCGCGCTTGCTCTTGCCGGCCGAGAGCGAAACCTCCCAGGTGTCGGGCGAGGCGAGCTCGCCGTCGACGAGCTGCTTCCACACCTTGGCCTGGTCGGCATCCCTAGGCTTGGCGTGAACCAGGAACAGCACGTCCCTGATCCGCACCGCGCCGTCGCGGTCGTACTTGGCGAGCTGGTAGGCGTCGAACTTGGTCAGCGCGCGGGCAAGACCCTTCTTGACCTGCGCGGAGACAGGCTGACGCTTGCGCTGCTGCTGAGGGCCGAGCGCATCCGCCCAATAGATCGCGAGCAGCTCCGTCATCTCGTCGGGACGCTGGATCACCTGGGCAAGCGTGTCGGCAACGAGGGCGCGGTGCTTCTCGCTGCGCGCCATCTCGCGGATGACGAGCAGCGGCGCGTGCCGCAGCTTCATCACCTCGCGCGCCTCGATCGCAAGCTGCGCCACGCGGGCAGGGGCGACTTTCGGCACGAGCGCCGCGATGCGGGCGGCGATGGCGACGCCGTCCTCGTAGAACTGCTTCTCCCAGAGAAGGCAGTTCATCAGCGCGCGCTTCAGCTCCATCTCGGGCGTGAAGCGGATGGCACGCGCGCCCTCACGCGTGAAGGCGCGAACGATCTTGTTGAGCCTGACCATGACGGCCTCCTCTTGCGTTGATGGTGAGTTGGAAACGGGTGCCGGGGAACAAGCGAGGCTGGACCGCCCTTGCGGGCTTTTGTCACCGACTGGCGGACTTGCGTCCGGGAGGATTCGAACCTCCGACACCGAAGTAACAGCGCTCTTCACCACCGGCGGTGGGACGAGACAGACACGATCCGGGAACAGGCGATGCTGAGACCCCGGCCTGCAGCTTACCCTGCAGGCCAGGTAGCGCTCTATCCGCTGAGCTACCGGTGCGCAGTACACCGGGCGGGATTCGAACCCGCGGCCTCTCGATTATCAGTCGAAGTAACAGCTATCTTCACCACGGACCGTGATGGGGTTGGCGGGGAACGGGCGATGCTGTTGCTGCTCTGTGAGCCGATTGAGCTACGGCATTGCAGCCGGCGGGATTCGAGCCCGCAACCTCCGTCCCAGCAGACCGGGATGGCGCTCTACCGAAGTAACAGTCATCTTCACCACCGCCAGGCCGATGCTTTCGCGCCGGCCGTTGATGGGTACGCTGGGGAACGGGCGACATCGGCTTTCCGGGATGGCACCCAAGCCTCCTTCCACCACCGACTGCAGCGCAGAGCGCTTAAGTCGAAGGCGGAATTCGCGCCCGCTCTTCCATCGTGCGAAGTATTCGATATCCTCACCACCAGCGTCGGTTGGGCCGCGATGGCCGCGGCAAACCGAGTTACAAAAATTCTATCGCGGCGCTGTCGACGCGCCGCATGTTGCGAACCATCAGGGTTCGCTCTGCCATCGGTGTCCGGCTCATCGCCTCGTTCCCTCCGGCAGGCCCCGCGCGCTTGGGCACGCGCATCGTTTGCGCGAGCCCCGAGATCCGGGTCTCTCGTTCCGGCCATTGCCGGGTCGTTCGATGGAGCCGCGCGGAAGGCAACAAAAAACCCTCCGGAGCGGCAGGCTCGGGAGGGTCCGTGAGAAGCGGACTGTCGATCTCGCGGTCAGGCAAGATCGCTCCCATGAGCCGGGCATGCGACGTCGAATAGCGCGGAGCTATTCGGCATGCGGGCAATTCTTTCGTAGCGGTGCAGCATCGCTCGGTTCATGGTGTCTGTCGCGAACGGAAGTGTTCGTGAGGGCGCGGGACATACGCCCGCAACTTGCGGGTGTCAAGCGGCACGCTTACGAAAGTTGAAAATGACGGATGCATGACGTGCCGAACTATCTCGGCCTCGACGGATTTCGTTTCGGCTGGGTCGCGGCCTGGATCGACGCGCGCGGCGATCACGGCTTCGACTATTCGCCGGGCTTGACGCGCCTGCTTGCGATGCCGCATGCGCGCGCGATGATCGACATGCCGATCGGATTGAAGGAGGGCGGCTATCGCGAATGCGATCTGCGTGCGCGCGAATTGATCGGGCCTGCGGTGTTTCTCGGCGCGCGCCGCGACCTCTGGACGTTCCCGGACATGGCCGCGGCCAATCGCCATTACTGGGAGCGCGAGGGCAAGGGCAGGGGCGTGTCGGCGCAGCTCTGGAATATCAGGGACAAGATGCGAGAGGCCGACGAGATCATGACGCCGGCGCGGCAGGCGACGACCGGCGAAGCGCATCCGGAACTGATCTTCTGGAATCTCGCAGGGCGCGTCCGGCTGGCGAAGAAGACGTCCGCGCAAGGTCGCGGGCAACGCATCGAGCTGCTGCAAGCGCGTGGCTTCACCGGGATCGAACGATGGCTGGCGCTGCGCCACGGCACCGGGATCGGCCGCGACGATCTCATCGACGCCTGTGCCTGCGCGGTCGCGGCGCGCGACAGCGTGCAGCGTGTCGGAGGCGACGAGATCGACCCGCGCGGATTGCGCATGGAGATCAACTATTGAGATGTGGCCGAGCGAGCTTCGGATCGGGAAAAAACGGCAATTTATTTGAGGGTTGCAGGAACTGTCGATGGTTGGCCCGCGTTCCCCGTGCGAACCGATCAGAGGGACGCTTCCGCGATGTACGATACCAGTCAATTCGCGACCGCAATGCTCGCGCTTGTTTTCACGGGAGGCCTGCTCGTCACCGGGCAGCTCTTCATCGAGCAGCGCGCCCAGCGCGATATCGTGTACGCCACCACGCACTTGCTCCGGCCAATCTAGCGGGGACGATATGTGAAGAGTGCCCGGCCTTGCGCCGTTCGCCTGCTCGCCTAGATTAGGCGGAATCTCACGAACGCAGCCGGGGTCCCGATGTCCGATCTGTCCGCCTTTCCCATCACCAAGCGCTGGCCGGCCAAGCATCCCGAGCTGCTCCAGCTCTATTCGTTGCCGACCCCGAACGGCGTCAAGGTCTCGATCATGCTGGAAGAGATCGGGCTGCCTTACGAAGTTCACCTCGTCGATTTCGGCAAGGACGACCAGAAAACGCCGGAGTTCCTGTCGCTCAATCCCAATGGCAAGATCCCGGCGATGCTCGATCCCAACGGTCCCGGCGGCAGGCCGCTGCCGCTGTTCGAGTCCGGCGCGATCCTGCAATATCTCGCGGAGAAGACCGGCAAGCTACTGCCGCAGGACGCCGCGCGCCGCTATCAAACCATCCAGTGGGTGCACTTCCAGATGGGGGGCATCGGGCCGATGTTCGGCCAGGTCGGCTTCTTCCACAAATTCGCCGGCAAGGATTTTGAGGACAAGCGGCCGCGCGACCGTTACGTCGCCGAAGCCAAGCGCCTGCTCGGCGTGATGGAGACGCATCTCGCCGGCCGTCAGTGGTTCATGGATGACGACTACACCATCGCCGACATCTCCATGCTCGGTTGGGTGCGCAACCTCATCGGCTTCTACGGCGCCGGTGATCTCGTCGAGTTCAGCCAGTTCAAGTCGGTTGCCGCCTGGCTCGAGCGCGGATTGGCGCGGCCGGCGGTGCAGCGCGGGCTGAACATTCCGGCGCGGCCTTAAGACGAGCCCAGCGCCTTATTGGTCATGTAGAGCGCCATCAGCGAGACGAGGGCGATCATGGCCTTGCGCAGCACCGATTTGCTGACGCCATTGGCCGCGCGCGCACCGAGGTCGGTGCCGATCCACAGGCCGGCCAGAATTGCAACGATGGCCGGCCAGCCGACCATGAGCCCCTTGCTCCAGTAGATCCAGGCGGCCGGGATGTTGGTCGGGATCACCGAGAAGATGAGGCTGACGAGCTGTGCCTGATGCTGCGGCACGCGCAGGCCCGCGGCGAGGCCGACGGTGATGGCGAGCCCGCCGCCAATGCCCATGAAGCCGGAGGAAAATCCGGCCAGCGTGCCGATGAGGAAGAGCGGCAGCCAGGGCAGCTCGTCTCGGCTGGCAACCTCGCTGCCCGAATCCTTGCGCTCGCTGCGCAGAAGCAACATCGCGATCAGCGCGACGAGATAGACGACATAGGTCCATCGCAGCACGGCGTCGGACACTGCGGCCGCGGCGTACCCGCCGCCCGCGCCGCCGAGGAGAAATCCGAGGCCGATCCAGACGATCCACGGCAGCGGGCTGCGGTTGCCGCTCTGCCAGTAGCGGCGCGCGCCGGCGAGGCCGGTCGGTGGGATCTGCGTGATCAGGGAGGTGCCCTGCGCGACGTGCTGTTCGGCCCCGAGCAGCAGCACGGAGAAGATGACGAGGCCGCCACCCGGGCTCGTGCCCGTGAAGCCCGATGCGAGCCCTGCGACAAGACCGACGCCGGCGCCGGCGAGGATGTCGTGAATCCAGGTCATCGTTCCGTCCTGGTCCGTCGCTTGACGCCCGGCTTCGACGTGCGCAGTCCCTCGATCACGGCATCGACGGCCGCCATGCAGGCCGCGACGTCAAAATCCTCGCCCCAGGACTTCTGCAGCACGAAGCCCTGGAAGATCGCGATCAGCATGCGCGCGATCGCTTCGGCGCCGGGGGCTTGCTGGATCAGGCCGTCATGCTGGCCGCGTTCGACCAGCGCCACGATCAGCGCGCGCGGCATGTCGATGCCCTCGACGACGCTGGCGCGGACACGGCGGTTGCGCAGCGCTTCGGCCCAGCCATGGATGCCGACGCGGCGCCGCGCTTCGCCGGCGGGATCGGTGAGCCATTGCGCATAGACGCGGACCAGCGCGTGAAGTCCTTCGATCGGATTGCCCGATCCTTGCGCAACCGAGTTGAGCACGGCCTCACGGCGATGCCGGTCGTCGGCGAGCGCCTCGATCAGGTCGTCCTTGCTCTGGAAATAGAGATAGACCGCGCCGTGACTGAGCCCCGACCGTTTCACGATGTCGGCCATGCCGGTCTGGTGAAATCCGTTCTCGGCGAAGCAGGCGAGGGCGGCCTCGAGGATCTGCTGCCGCCGGCCTTCACGCCGCTTGTCGCTGATCTTGGGCATCGGGCTGTCCCTAAATAGCTGACCGTTCGGTCGTTTTCAGCTTTGGGCGGGTTTCCGCTGCGATTGGGGTTGCTCAAATAAAAAACGATCAGTCAGTCATTTTTATTGCCAAAGAGGATTCTCGTCAAGTCCTGCCGTTGGAGGCGGGCTGGGAGGCGTCGCTGCGCGCGGGATCGCCCGAGGCTAGAACAGGCGGCCGCCGTTCGGCACGGGCTTGCTCGGCTGCACCAGCACGACCTTGCCGTCGGCATCGGGGAAGCCGAGCGTCAGCACCTCCGAGACGACGGGCCCGATCTGGCGCGGCGGGAAATTGACGACCGCCGCGACCTGTTGCCCCACCAGCGTCTCGAGCGGATGGTTCTCGGTGATCTGCGCCGAGCTCTTGCGCACGCCGATCGCAGGCCCGAAGTCGATCCACAGGCGCCATGCCGGCTTGCGCGCCTCCGGGAACGGCTTGGCGTCGACGATGGTGCCGACGCGGATGTCGACGGCGAGGAAGCTGTTGAAGTCGATGGTCGGCGAGGCCGCCGCGGCGGGGTCGTGGGTGACGTGCATATTGTAACCGTTTCGGAGAGTGGGCTTCGTTTGCAATATTGTCGCGCGAAGGAGAGTTTCGTACAACGCCGCAGCCGAAGCAGCACGCATGCGCGAGGAGTTGTCTTGCCCAACATCATCTACGGCATCAAGAACTGCGACACCATGAAGAAGGCGCGCACATGGCTCGACAGCCACGGCGTGGCTTACGAATTTCACGACTACAAGGCCGTGGGCGTCGAGAAGGACAAGCTCAAGCAGTGGAGCGACAAGGTCGGCTGGGAGACGCTGCTCAATCGCGCCGGCACGACCTTCAAGAAACTTCCGGAGTCCGACAAGGAGGGCCTCACCGAGAAGAAGGCGCTGGCGTTGATGCTAGCGCAACCATCGATGATCAAGCGGCCGGTGCTTGAAATGGGCGGCAAGTTGCTGGTCGGCTTCAAGCCCGACATCTATGCCAAGGAAGTCAAGGCCAGGTAAGTCGGGGCTCTAGTTCAGCTCGATGGTCTCAGTGTTGACGTCGGGCTGATCGGCAAACTCGACGACGTCGGCGGCCGCGATGCGGCCGGGCGCGCGATGGAAGAGGTCGCGGTCGATCACGGCGCACAATTTGGCGCGCGGCAGCGCGTCATTTCCGCGCATCAGATTCTTGATCTCGAAACCGCCGTCCTCGCAGAAGGTCTTGAGCGAGGCGATGACATGACAGACCTTGCCGTCGGTCAGGAACGGCAGCAGCAGGCGCTCATAGGCGACGACGCGCCCATAGATGTCGTCGACGTCGGCAACGCTGTAGACCGGAAGCCCGCGCGCGACGCATTCGTGATAGACGGGCATCACCAGGGGCGCGAGCCGCGGCCCGATATAGTCGTCCAGCGGCACGCCCTTGCCGGTGTGCCCGTAGGCGCGCGAGATTCGCGTACCCTCGCTCTGGATGACGAGGCGCGGGATCGGCGCCGAATTGTCCACGGTATAATAGATGAGATCGGATAGCTCTTCCTCGAGCCGCGCCGGCTGGTACTCCCAGATCGCCGGCACGATCTGCTCGCGCGCATAAAGTCGCAGCCACGTGTTCAGCAGATCACGCTGCCTGATCGACTTGACGACGGAGGGAGCGGCGCTTGCGAAATCCAAAACAATATTCCCGGCAGATCGAACCGGCGCATGATGCCGCTTGCGGGAAAATTTTCTATGAAGGCTGGCGCGCCGGACCAAAGACCGTTAACGACGGCTTGATGACCGGTGCTTGCGCGAGCCGGGAGGCCGGGCAGGCGTGCCATCAAAAGATCTCCGACTAAGGGAGCATTTGTATCCCAGCCGGAGACCTGATCTGCTCAGCTTTCCGCCTTGCCTAACCCCCGTCACCTCCGGCATATTCCGCGCCCGGAGGAGGCGTTCCGGATGGGCTCCAGGGCACTCCGGAAAGCCGAAGCAACAAGGATAGCCACGCGCGTCGCGGGCAGGGGGAAATCTGTTTGGCCGATGAGTTCATTCTCGAAACGGAAGGCTTGACCAAGGAGTTCGCCGGCTTCTTCGCCGTCCGCGACGTTGCGCTCAAGGTTCGCCGTGGGAGCATTCACGCGTTGATCGGCCCGAATGGCGCCGGCAAGACCACGTGCTTCAATCTTCTGACCAAGTTCCTGAAACCGTCCGCCGGAAAGATCCTGTACAAGGGACAGGACATTACCGCGATGGCGCCGGCCGACGTGGCCCGCCTGGGGCTGGTTCGCTCGTTCCAGATTTCGGCGGTATTTCCGCATCTCACCGCGCTGGAAAACGTCCGTGTCGCGCTCCAGCGCCAGCACGGTTCTTCGTTCGATTTCTGGCGCTCGAAATCCGTGCTCAACCGCTTCAACGATCGCGCGCGTGAATTGTTGAACGATGTCGGCCTCAGCGAGTTTGCCAATACGCCCGCGGTCGAGATGCCCTATGGGCGCAAGCGTGCACTTGAGATCGCAACCACGCTCGCGCTCGACCCTGAGATGATGCTGCTGGACGAGCCCATGGCCGGCATGGGCCACGAGGACATCGACAAGATCGCAGCGCTGATCAAGCGTATCTCCGCGAAATACACCATCCTGATGGTCGAGCATAATTTGAGCGTCGTCGCCAATCTCTCCGACATCATCACGGTGCTGACGCGTGGGCAGGTGCTCGCGCAAGGTCATTACAGCGAGCTCACCAAGGACGAGCGCGTCAAGGAAGCTTACCTGGGAGCCGGTCATGCCTGACACTGCGATCGCCGAGGCTCCGGCAAAGGCCGCGACCGGCGGCAACATCCTCCAGGTCCGCAACCTCGAGGCCTGGTACGGCGAGTCCCACATCCTGCACGGGATCAATTTCGACGTGAATGCGGGCGAGGTCGTCACCCTGCTCGGGCGCAACGGCGCCGGCAAGACGACCACGCTGAAGTCGATCATGGGCATCATCGGCAAGCGTACCGGCTCGGTGAAGTTCAACAACCAGGAGATCATCCGCGCGACCTCCGACAAGATCGCGCGCATGGGCATCGCGTTCTGCCCGGAAGAGCGGGGGATATTCTCCAGCCTCGACGTGCGGGAGAATCTGATGCTGCCGCCGGTGGTCCGTGCAGGCGGACTGCCGCTCGAGCAGATCTTCGACCTGTTTCCGAACCTGAAGGAACGGCTCAACAGCCAGGGCACCAAGCTGTCCGGCGGCGAGCAGCAGATGCTCGCGATCGCGCGCATCCTGCGCACCGGCGCGAGCTTCCTGATGCTGGACGAGCCGACCGAGGGCCTTGCTCCGGTCATCATCCAGCAGATCGGCCACACCATTGCGCGGCTCAAGAAGGAGGGCTTCACGATCCTTCTGGTCGAACAGAATTTCCGCTTCGCCTCGACCGTCGCCGACCGCTATTACGTGGTCGAGCACGGCAAGATCATTGACGGATTTTCCAACTCGGAGCTTGCCGCCAATATGGATAAGCTCCACACCTATCTCGGCGTTTAGGGCACTATCGGTTTTCCGAAGAGATCGTGCTCGAGCTGACGAACTGCCAACGAGAAAATTGAAAAAGGAAAGTTGCATGAAGACCAGGTCGATTGCGTCATTGCTGCTGACCACCGCGCTCACCTTCGCCGCAGCAGGCGTCGCATCCGCGCAGGACAAGACCGTCAAGATCGGCGCGCTGTCCGATCAGTCGGGCCTGTACGCCGACCTCGGCGGTCCCGGCTCGACGCTCGCCGCGCAGATGGCCGTGGAGGATTCCGGCCTGGCGGCGAAGGGCTGGAAGATCGACATCATTTCCGGCGATCACCAGAACAAGCCCGACATCGGCACCGCGATCGCGCGGCAGTGGTTCGACGTGGACAAGGTCGACGTCATCGTCGACGTGCCGAATTCCGGCGTGGCGCTCGCCGTCAACAACGTCATCAAGGAAAAGAACGGCGTCTACATCAACTCGGGCGCGGCGACCTCGGATCTCACCAACGCGCAGTGCTCGCCCAACACGGTGCACTGGACCTACGACACCTACATGCTGGCCCACACCACGGGTCAGGCACTGGTGAAGGCAGGCGGTGACACCTGGTTCTTCCTGACCGCGGACTACGCCTTCGGCGCGGCGCTCGAGCGTGACACCACCTCCGTCATCACCGCCAACGGCGGCAAGGTGGTCGGCGGCGTCAAGCATCCCCTCAACACGCCGGACTTCTCGTCCTTCCTGCTGCAGGCCCAGGCCTCCAAGGCCAAGATCATCGGCCTTGCCAATGCCGGCGGCGACACCACCAACTCGATCAAGCAGGCGGCCGAGTTCGGCATCGTCAAGGGCGGCCAGAAGCTCGCGGCGCTGCTGCTGTTCCTCACCGACGTCAAGGCGATCGGTCTGGAGACGGCGCAGGGCCTCAACTTCACCGAGACCTTCTACTGGGACATGGACGACAAGACCCGGGCCTTCTCCAAGAGGTTCGCGGAGAAGATGAAGAACGGCGCGATGCCGACCATGGTGCAGGCGGGCGTCTATGCGGGCGTGCGCCACTATCTCAAGTCGCTGGAAGCGCTCGGCGGCAATCCTCATGACGGCGTCAAGGTCGTCGAGAAGATGAAGTCGATGCCGACCGAGGACGATCTGTTCGGCAAGGGCGAGATCCAGCCCAACGGCCGCACCATCCACAACGCCTATCTGTTCGAGGTGAAAAAGCCCTCGGAGTCCAAGGGCCCGTGGGACTTCTACAAGCTGGTCGGCACGGTGCCGGGCGACCAGGCCTTCACGCCGCTGTCCGAAAGCAAGTGCGCGCTGTTGAAGAAGTAAGATAACGGCCCGCAGGCCCAACAGGCCTGCGGGTAACTTTCAGGGGAACGCCGAAGGGACCGGGTGCGGGATCGATGCAGGCTCTTTACGCTCAGCTACTGGTGGGATTGATCAACGGCTCGTTCTACGCGCTGCTCAGTCTCGGGCTCGCCGTGATCTTCGGCATGCTCAACATCATCAATTTCGCCCATGGCGCGCTCTACATGATGGGCGCCTTCGTCGCCTATTTCCTGCTCAACCTCGGCGGCATCAATTACTGGTGGGCGTTGCTGCTGGCGCCGATCATCGTCGGCATCTTCGGCATGATCCTGGAACGGACCATGCTGCAATGGCTGACCGGGCTCGACCATCTCTACGGCCTGCTGCTGACCTTCGGCATCGCGCTGATCGTGCAGGGCGTGTTCCAGAACTATTTCGGCTCCTCCGGCCTGCCTTACGCCATTCCGGATCAGCTCAAGGGCGGCATGAATCTCGGCTTCATGTTCCTGCCGATCTATCGCGGCTGGGTCGTCATCTTCTCCCTGGTCGTGTGTCTCGCCACCTGGTTCCTGATCGAGAAGACGCAGCTCGGCGCCTACCTGCGCGCCGCCACCGAAAATCCCACGCTGGTCCGCGCCTTCGGCATCAACGTGCCGCGCATGATCACGCTGACCTACGGTCTCGGCGTCGGCCTTGCCGCGCTTGCCGGCGTGCTCTCGGCGCCGATCAACCAGGTCCGGCCGCTGATGGGCGCCGACCTCATCATCGTGGTGTTCGCTGTCGTCGTGATCGGCGGCATGGGATCGATCATGGGCTCCATCATCACCGGCTTCGCGCTCGGGGTGATCGAGGGCCTGACCAAGTATTTCTACCCCGAGGCCTCCAACACCGTCGTGTTCGTGCTGATGGTGCTGGTGCTCTTGGTGAAGCCAACCGGATTGACGGGAAGGGCGGCCTGATATGACAACCCTGACGGACGATACGCTGCCTGCGAGCCCGCGTGCGATGCGCGACGAGATGATCGTGTTCGTGGTGATGGCGCTGCTGCTGGCCTCGGTGCCATTCACCGGCGTCTATCCGTTCTTCGTGATGCAGGCGCTGTGTTTCGCGCTGCTCGCCTGCGCCTTCAACCTTCTGATCGGCTATGGTGGTCTGCTGTCGTTCGGCCACGCGATGTTCCTGGGGACAGCGGGCTATTGCAGCGCGCATGCCCTGAAGGTGTGGGCGCTGCCGCCGGAGCTCGGCATCCTCGTCGGTGTCGTTGCCGCGTTCGGGCTCTCGATCATCACCGGCTACATCTCGATCCGCCGCCAGGGCATCTATTTCTCGATGATCACGCTGGCGCTGTCGCAGCTCCTGTACTTCATCTACCTCCAGGCGCCGTTCACGCACGGCGAGGACGGCATCCAGGGCATTCCGCAGGGACGGATGTTCGGCGTCCTCGATCTCTCCAAGCCGACGATACTTTACTACGTCGTGCTGGTCGGCTTCCTCGCCGGCTTCCTGCTGATCTTCCGCATCATCAATTCGCCGTTCGGCGAAGTGCTGAAGTCGATCCGCGAGAACGAGCAGCGCGCCATCTCGCTGGGCTACCGGACCGACCAGTACAAGTTCCTGGCCTTCGTGCTGTCGGGCACGCTGGCCGGCTTCGCCGGATCGCTGAAGGTGTTCGTGGCGCAGAATGCCTCGCTCACCGACGTGCACTGGTCGATGTCGGGCGAGGTCGTGCTGATGACGCTGGTCGGCGGTCTCGGTACCGTTTTCGGCCCCGTGGTCGGCGCCTTCGTGATCATCGCCATGCAGCAATATCTGGCCGGGTTCGGCCAGTGGGTGACGGTGATCCAGGGCTCGATCTTCGTGATCTGCGTGCTCACCTTCCGCCGCGGCGTCATCGGTGAAATCGCCCATTACTTCCGGCGGTCGCTGTAAATCATTGATATCGCACCAATTTCATTGGCGCGTGAAAGCGGTGGATGATCCGGCTCCGCGCGCGGGAGATGACACGCGCGCGGATCGAAAATGGTCTATGACAGTTTCATGACAGCCCGTTCGGGCCAGACCATTTTCCAACCGGTAGCCTTTCCCCATGATGCGATGGTTTCGCGCTTTCCTGCCCAAGGAAGAACGGTTCTTCGACCTGTTCGACCGCCATGCCCAGACCGTGATCCAGGGCGCGGTCGCACTTCAGGGCATGCTGAACGGGGGTGAGGAGACGCCGGTCTACTGCCAGCGCGTCAACCAGTTCGAGAACGATGCCGACAACATCACCCGCGAGGTGCTGACGGCGGTGCGCCGCACCTTCATCACCCCGTTCGACCGCGGCGACATCAAGAACCTGATCACCTCGCTCGACGACGCCATCGACCAGATGCAGCAGACCGCCAAGGCGGTGATGCTGTTCGAGGTCCGCGCCTTCGAGCCGCCGATGCGCGAGATCGGCGGGCTCTTGATCGAATGCGCCAATCTGGTCGGCCGGGCGCTGCCGCTGATGCAGGAGATCGGCAAGAACGTCGCCATGCTGACGGCGATCACGGAAGAGCTGGGCAAGCTCGAGGGCCGCGTCGACGATCTCCACGACATCGGGCTGAAGGAGCTGTTCCTCAAGCATCGCGACGGCAGTGCGATGGACTTCATCGTCGGCGTCGAGATCTACGACCATCTCGAGAAGGTCGCCGACCGCTTCGACGACGTCGCAAACGAGATCAACAGCATCGTCATCGAGCAGGTCTAGCGCATGATCCGGAAAAGTGTGCAGCGGTTTTCCGCTCAGATCATGCGCCAGGTTTAGGGGCAGGGCCGCGCCGTGGATGCTGCGTTGGGTCTTCCCGTCCTGGTCGGCTTGATCGCCGTCGCGCTGCTGTTCGACTTCCTGAATGGCCTGCACGACGCCGCCAATTCGATCGCGACCATCGTCTCGACCCGGGTGCTGCGGCCGCAATTCGCGGTGTTCTGGGCCGCCTTCTTCAATTTCATCGCCTTCATGGTGTTCGGCCTGCACGTCGCCCAGACCATCGGCACCGGCATCATCGAGCCCTCGATCGTCGACGCCCAGGTGATCTTCGCGGCGCTCGTCGGTGCCATCGTCTGGAACCTCGTGACCTGGGCGCTCGGCATTCCCTCGTCGTCCTCGCACGCGCTGATCGGCGGCCTCGTCGGCGGCGGCATGGCCAAGGCGGGAATCTCGGCGGCGGTGTGGAGCGGCCTGTCGAAGGCGGTGCTGGCGATCGTGCTCTCGCCGCTGGTGGGCTTCCTGCTGGCGATGATGCTGGTGGCCATCGTGTCGTGGCTCTCGGTGCGCTCGACGCCTTTTGCCGTGGATCGCGCCTTCCGCATCCTGCAATTCGCCTCCGCCTCGCTCTATTCGCTCGGCCATGGCGGCAACGACGCGCAGAAGACCATGGGCATCATCGCCGTGCTGCTGTATTCGCAGGGCCATCTCGGCAGCGAATTCTCGGTGCCGTTCTGGGTGGTGCTGTCGTGCCAGGCGGCGATGGCGCTGGGCACGCTGATGGGCGGCTGGCGCATCGTCCGCACCATGGGCCTGCGCATCACCAAGCTGACGCCGATGCAGGGGTTTTGCGCCGAGACCGGGGGCGCGGCGACCCTGTTCATGGCCACCTTCCTCGGGGTTCCCGTCTCGACCACCCACACCATCACCGGTGCCATCGTCGGCGTCGGCGCGGCCCGCCGCGTCTCGGCGGTGCGCTGGAACGTGGCGAGCTCGATCGTCTATGCCTGGGTGATCACGATCCCGGCCTCGGCGATCGTGGCGGCGCTGACCTGGTGGGCGGTCCAGATTTTCGTCAGGTGACGAATTTCAGCCCGGCGATGCCGGCGACGATCAGTCCGATGCTGGCGAGGCGGAACGCCGTGGCCGGCTCGCCGAACAGGAAGATTCCCAGCGTTGCGGTCCCGACCGCGCCGATGCCGGTCCAGACCGCATAGGCGGTCCCGACCGGCAGCGATTTGAGCGCGATCCCGAGCAGGATGACGCTGCCGGCCATGGCCGCGAGCGTGATCACCGAAGGAACCAGCCTGGTAAAGCCCTCGGTGTATTTCAGGCCGATCGCCCAGGTGATCTCGAGTAGGCCGGCGACGAACAGGATGCTCCAGGCCATGACGACCCTCCATTCAAGGCAGGGGCGTCCCCGCGGGCAGATATGCTGGTGGATAGGAGGGCCGTCCCTCCCATCGGCCGATATGGGGCTGGCCGAGGGGCTCCGCAATCACCAAATGAGGCTTGATCAGGCCCATTTTCCCTGCCAAACGCTCCCGCCATGTCCGACATCGCCACCACCGCAGCCGAATCGCCGGCCCGTTCCCCGCTTGCCACGGAAGTGGCACGGCGGCGGACCTTTGCGATCATCTCCCACCCCGACGCCGGCAAGACCACGCTGACCGAGAAGCTGCTGCTGTTCGGCGGCGCCATCAACCTCGCCGGCCAGGTCAAGGCCAAGGGCGAGCGGCGCAACACGCGTTCGGACTGGATGAAGATCGAGCGCGAGCGCGGCATCTCGGTCGTGACCTCGGTCATGACCTTCGAGTTCGAGGGCCTGGTGTTCAACCTCCTGGACACGCCGGGCCACGAGGACTTCTCGGAAGATACCTACCGCACGCTGACGGCGGTCGATTCCGCCGTCATGGTGATCGACGCCGCCAAGGGCATCGAGGCGCGCACCCGCAAGCTGTTCGAGGTGTGCCGCCTGCGCGACATCCCGATCATCACCTTCATCAACAAGATGGACCGCGAGAGCCGCGACGTGTTCGAGCTGCTCGACGAGATCGAGAAGACGCTGGCGCTTGACACCACGCCGATGACCTGGCCGGTCGGCCGCGGCCGCGACTTCCTTGGCACCTATGACGTGATCAACGGCGGCGTCCGCCTGCTCGAAGGCGGCGGCGCCAAGACCGGCGCTGCGCAGCAGATCGAGATCGCCGAGCTGGCCAAGCTCAACGCCAATCTCGATGCATCCGCCGTGAAGGATGAACTCGAACTCGTCACCGAAGCGTCAAAACCGTTCGAGCTCGGCGCATTCCGCGAGGGGCATCTGACGCCGGTCTATTTCGGCAGCGCGCTGCGCAATTTCGGCGTCGGCGATTTGCTCGAAGGTCTCGGCAAGTTCGCGCCCGAGCCGCGCGCGCAGGACAGCGACCAGCGCAAGGTCGAAGCCACCGATCCGCGCATGAGCGCCTTCGTGTTCAAGATCCAGGCCAACATGGATCCGAACCACCGCGACCGCATTGCGTTTGCGCGCCTCTGCTCCGGCAAGCTCAGCCGCGGCATGAAGGCCAAGCTGGTGCGCACCGGCAAGAGCATGCCGCTGTCGAGCCCGCAATTCTTCTTCGCGCAGGACCGCTCGGTCGCGGATGAGGCCTTCGCCGGCGACGTCGTCGGCATTCCCAACCACGGCACGCTGCGCATCGGCGACACGCTGACCGAGGGCGAGGATTTCACCTTCGTCGGCGTGCCGAGCTTTGCGCCGGAAATCGTCCGCCGCGTCCGTCTCACCGACGCGATGAAGGCGAAGAAGCTGAAGGAAGCGCTGCAGCAGATGTCGGAAGAGGGCGTGGTGCAGGTGTTCCGCCCGCGCGACGGCGCCCCGGCGCTGGTCGGCGTCGTCGGCGCGCTGCAGCTCGACGTGCTGAAGGCGCGCCTCGAGGCCGAATACTCGCTGCCGGTCGAGTTCGAGGTCAGCGAATTCCAGCTCGCCCGCTGGGTCTCGTCGGAGGATCGCAAGAAGCTCGACACCTTCCTCGCCGCCAACACGTCGAGCATCGCCGACGACGTCGACGGCGATCCCGTGTATCTGGCGCGCAACGAGTTCTATCTCGGCTACACCAAGGAGCGCGCCGAGGGCATCGAGTTCACCAACGTCAAGGACGTCAAGAAGAAGGGGTAGGGCGCTCGCTGTGCCGCCTGATCCCTCCGCAGCGCAAGTACACCCACCGCTGTCATGCCCCGGCTTGCCGCCTTCGCTAAAGCTTCGGCGGCCGAGCACCCTTGTGGCCCCGGCGTAGCCTTAGCGGAGCCGGAACCGGAGCATCCAGTACGCCGCGGCCCATCGGCCGAACAATGACCGCCTCTGGAATACTGGGGCGCCCGGTCAAGCCGGGCGACGACAGCGAGGCTGAACGCGAGCATGTGAACGCGGAGTGGGCTTGACCTTGTTCGAGGCAGTGCCACGTACCTTCAAGTGACCTTGCGAGCTCGCATCATGTGGCGCGGCCTTCTCGTTTTCATCCTGCTGACGATCTCGGCCGTCGCCGCCGACGCGCAGGGCCGGCAGATCAATCCGATTCCATTTTCGCACGAGCCGTGCAGCGTGCTCGACGGCCGGCCCTGCACGCCGTCTTATTGCAGCCCGCTCGAGCCCGGCCCCTGCATTCCCGAGATGGACTACCCTTACGGCCAGAATCTCCAGCTCACCATCGAGAGCGTTCCGTCCGAAGCCGATCGCGCCAAATATCAGAGGCCGGGTCACGACCTCGACACGATCGGCGACCTCTTCGCCGAGCTGCGCAGCTGCTGGTCGCCGCCGTCGGACAATGCGCGGGCGGGCATGCAGATGTCGGTGCGCTTCAGCTTCAACAAGGCGGGCGGCCTGATCGGCCCGCCACGCCTGACCTACGCGACCTCCGGTGTGCCGGCAGACATCCGGACCACCTATCTCAATGCGATCAATTCGTCGCTGAAAGCCTGCCTGCCGCTGAAATTCACCAACGGTCTCGGCGGCGCTTTGGCCGGGCGGCCGATTGCGATCCGCTATGTCGACAATCGCGAACTCGGCAAGTAGCAGCTCTAACTCCTCACCCTGGGCCCGAGAGTTGCGACCAGCGGCCAATCGATGATACCTCAGAGGCGGGGGCTGCTTTGCGGGGAGGATGTCGTGGGTCTGCTGGTCATGATCCTGGGGCTGGTGCTGTTCTTTGCGGCCCATGTTTTCACGACGAAACGAAAGGCGCGCGCGGATGCGATCGCGCGGCTGGGCGAGGGGACCTACAAGCTTCTCTACTCTGCGGTCTCGCTGGCGGGGCTGGCGCTGATCATCTGGGGCTTTGCCCATTATCGCAGCTCCGGCTGGATCGATGTCTGGTATCCGCCGAAGGCGCTCAAGCACGTCACGCTCGCCTTGATGCTGCCCGCCGTCATCCTGGTGGTCGCCTCCTATTTGCGCGGCCGCATCTATGCGACCCTGAAACACCCGATGCTGGCCGGCATCAAGCTTTGGGCGGCAGCGCATCTGCTCGCCAATGGCGACCTCGGCTCCATCATCCTGTTCGGCTCGTTCCTGGGCTGGGCGGTTTATGACCGCATCACGCTCAAGCATCGCGCGGACGGCGGCGGGCCGCCGATTCCGGTGGGCGGGGTGACCAACGATCTGATCGCGGTTGCGGTGGGCGTTGTCGCCTATCTGGCCCTGGCCTTCGCGTTCCATCCCGTCGTGATCGGGGTTCCCGTCGTAGGGGTCTAGCCGATCGGCGCAAGACGGCTCAGCACTCCGAGCGCGGAAAGTAACAAGAGCAAGAAGCCGAGGCATTCCGATGGACTGGTCGCAATCTCAGATCCCGCCGATGCGCCTCGAGGCACGCTTCGGTGACCGCGTGGTCCCGGCGTTCGCCGACCGGCCCGCGAGTCTCTGGGCGATGATCGCGGACGCCTGCGCCCGCAATCCGCAAGGCGAAGCGCTGATCGCGGGCCATGCCCGGCTGAGCTGGCGGCAGGCGGTGGAGCAGGCCGCGCGGATCGCGGCCGGCTTTCGCAAGCTCGGCCTCAAGCGCGGCGACCGGGTTGCGATCCTGCTCGGCAACCGCATCGAATTTCCGCTGCTGCTGTTCGCCGCCGCGCATGAGGGCCTCGTCACGGTGCTGCTGAGCACGCGCCAGCAGAAGCCCGAGATCGCCTATGTCCTCGCCGATTGCGGTGCCAAGATCCTGATCCACGAAGCGGCGCTCGCCGAGCGCCTGCCCGAGGCGCCAGACGTTCCCGACCTGGTCCACCGCATCGCCGTCAATGACGATGCGCATCGCTCGCGCTTCGCCGTTCTCGCAGATCACGTGCCGGCTTCCGCGCCGGTCGAGACCAGCGAGGAGGACACCGCGATGATCCTCTACACCTCCGGCACGACGGGCAAGCCGAAGGGCGCGATGCTGGCCCATTGCAACATCGTCCATTCCTCGATGGTGTTTGTGTCCTGCCTGCAATTGACGGAAGCCGACCGCTCGATCGCGGCCGTGCCGCTCGGCCATGTCACCGGCGTCGTCGCCAACATCACCACCATGATCCGCTGCGCCGGCGCGCTGATCATCATGCCGGAGTTCAAGGCCGCCGAGTATCTCAAGCTCGCCGCGCGCGAGCGCGTCACCTACACCGTGATGGTGCCGGCGATGTACAATCTCTGCCTGCTGCAGCCCGATTTCGACGGCTACGACCTGTCGAGCTGGCGCATCGGCGGTTTCGGCGGCGCGCCGATGCCCGTCGCCACCATCGAGAAGCTCAAGGCGACGATACCCGGCCTGAAGCTTGCGAACTGCTACGGCGCGACCGAGACGACGTCGCCCTCGACGATCATGCCGGGCGAGCTGACCGCGAGCCATATCGACAGCGTCGGCCTGCCGTGTCCCGGCGCGCGCATCATGGCGGTGGGAGCGGACGGGCAGGAGCTTGCCCCTGGCGAGATCGGCGAACTCTGGATCCAGAGCGCCTCCGTCATCAAGGGCTATTGGAATAACCAGAAAGCCACCGCCGAAAGCTTCACGGGCGGCTTCTGGCACTCCGGCGATCTCGGCTCGGTGGACGCGCAAGGCTCGTCCGCGTGTTCGACCGGCAGAAGGACATGATCAATCGTGGCGGCCTGAAGATCTATTCGGCCGAGGTCGAATCCGTGCTCGCGGGCCATCCCGCCGTGATCGAGAGCGCGATCATCGCCAGGGCCTGCCCCGTGCTGGGCGAGCGCGTCCACGCCGTCGTGGTGACGCGCGCCCCCGTTGCCGACACCGATTTGCGGGCGTGGTGCGCCGAGCGGCTGTCCGACTACAAGGTCCCCGAGACCATGGCGATCACATCGGAGCCGCTGCCGCGCAACGCCAATGGCAAGGTGCTGAAACGGCAGTTGCGGGAGCTGCTGGGAACCTGAGCCGGGCGGGCCCGCCCCCGGGCTGTCCCGGGTCGTTAACGCCTTGATCGGGCTCGCTTTGCCTTGCCAGCGCCATATCGTTAGGGTACCTCGCCGCCACACGGGGGACGGGATTCCTGACGCGGACGCCTTGGCGCGCGCACCCGGACGGGCATGGGATTAGCATAAGTGTCTGAATTATTTGACGAAGTCGACGAGGAAGTACGTCGCGAACAGCTCAAGAAGCTGTGGGAGAAGTATTCGATCTACTTCATTGCCCTGATGGTGCTGGTCGTGGCCGCCGTCGGCGGCTGGCGCGGTTACCAGTATCTGGAGGCCAAGAAGGCCGCCGAGGCGGGCGCCGCCTTCGAGAAGGCCGTCGAGCTGTCCGAGCAGGGCAAGCATGCCGAGGCCGAGACGGCCTTCACCGACCTCGCCGCCAAGGCTCCCACCGGCTATCGCACCCTGGCGCGGCTGCGCGCTGCGGCCGAGGCCGCCAGTCGCGATCCCAAGGCGGCTGCCAAGCTGTATGACGACATCGCTGCCGACCGCAGCGTGGGTGGCGAGTGGCAGGATCTGGCCAGGATCCGTGCCGCCGGCCTCCTGGTCGACAGCGCGTCCTATGCCGACATGCAGCAGCGGCTGGAAGCCTCCGCCGCTCCCAAATCGACGTTCCGCCATACCGCCCGCGAGTTGCTGGCGCTGTCGGCCTGGCGCAACAATGACACGACCGCGGCCCGCAAATGGCTCGACGCGATCGCCGAAGATGGCGAGACGCCGCCCGGCCTGCGCTCGCGCGCCGAGGCGCTCGCCGCTTTGCTGCCGCCCGTTGCCAAAAGCTGACCGACGGGCTCTCTGACCTGACGAGACACGATATGCGCCGCACGCCACGCTTGATCGCAGCCGCTGTCCTGATCGCCTTCACGGGCGTGCTGGGCGGCTGCTCGAGCTTCGATCCAAGCGACATGCTCGACTTCCTCGACACCAAGAAGAAGCTGCCCGGCGACCGTAAGCCGGTCTTCCCCGAGGGCGTGCCGGGCCTCGAGCAGGGTGTCCCGAAGGACATGTACAGGGGCGCGCAGCAGCCGGATCCGAATACGCCTGCCGTCGCGGCGCTGCCCGCCGAGCCGCCGCCGCCCGAGCCGGCACACCCGGCCAAGGGTGCTAAGGGCAAGAAGACCAAGCAGCCGGCGGCCGCTGCCGCCGCACCGGCCGAAGCCCCCGCCGGCGAGGTCGACGGCGAGGCTCAGCCCGAGGCCGCGCCGCCCACGGCTGCGCCCCCGCCCAAGCAGAAGATCGTGCGCAGGCGTACCACCGCGCCGCCGCCGGACCAGCCGGTCCAGCAGGCGCAACCGACCCAGACCACCCAGCAGCAATCGCAGAGCGCTTTCCCGGCGCCGCTTCCGAGCGGCGGCTTCTCGCGCTGATTTTTCCACTACATTGACAGGCGCAGCCCCGGCAGCGCACGAATGACCGATGTCCTTCACGATCGCCATCATCGGCCGGCCCAATGTCGGCAAATCGACGCTGTTCAATCGACTGGTTGGGCAAAAGCTCGCGCTCGTCGATGACCTGCCGGGCGTCACCCGCGACCGCCGCGAGGGTGAGGCCAGGCTCGGAGATCTCGAATTCACAATCATCGACACCGCCGGTCTCGACGAGGGCCCCAGGGGCTCGCTGACCGCGCGCATGCAGGAGCAGACCGAGACCGCGATCGCGCAGGCCGACGCGCTGTTCTTCGTGATCGATGCGCGCGCGGGCCTGACGCCAAACGATCGCGCCTTCGCCGATTTCGCCCGCAAGGCCAACAAGCCGGTGCTGCTGGTCGCCAACAAGAGCGAAGGCAAGCATGGCGACATCGGCGCGATGGAGTCCTTCGCGCTGGGGCTCGGCGATCCCATCCAGATCTCGGCCGAGCATGGCGAGGGCATGGGCGAGCTCTACGACGCGCTCGCCAAACTGATGCCGGAGCCCGTCGAGGAAGACGAGGATGAGGACGACGCGCCGCTGACCGAGGAAGAGGCCGCGACGCGCCCGATCCGGGTCGCCATCGTCGGCCGGCCCAATGCCGGAAAGTCCACGCTGATCAACCATCTGCTCGGCGAGGAGCGCCTGCTGACCAGCCCGGAGGCCGGCACCACGCGGGATTCCATCGCGGTCGAGATCAACTGGAAGGGCCGCGATTTCCGCGTGTTCGATACCGCGGGCCTGCGCCGGCGCTCGCGCATCGAGGAGAAGCTGGAAAAGCTCTCGGTCGCCGACGCGCTGCGCGCGGTGCGCTTTGCCGAGGTCGTCGTGCTGATGATGGACACGCAGAACCGCTTCGAGGAGCAGGACCTGCGCATCGCCGACCTGATCGAGCGCGAGGGCCGGGCGATCGTGCTCGCCGCCAACAAATGGGACCTGATGGAGACCAAGGGCGGCGGCGCCATCTCGAACCTGCGCCGCGATGCCGATCATTGGCTGCCGCAGGTCAAGGGCGTGCCGATCGTCGCGGTCTCCGGCCTGATGGGCGAGGGCATCGACCGCCTGATGCAGGCGATCCAGGACGCCTATGCGATCTGGAACAGGCGCGTGCCGACCGCTGCGCTCAATCGCTGGTTCGAGCAGGCGATCCAGGCCAACCCGCCGCCGGCCGTGTCCGGACGCAGGCTGAAGCTGAACTACATCACGCAGACCAAGGCGCGTCCGCCGAGTTTTGTTCTCTTCTGCTCGCGCGCGGATGCGGTGCCGCAGTCTTACTTGCGCTACCTGACCAATTCGATGCGCGAGACGTTCGAGCTGCCGGGCACACCCGTGCGCATCACCCTGCGCGAGAAGGCCAATCCCTTCGCGCACAAGCGCAAGCGGCCGTCGTGAGCGACGGCGCCGGAGAGGCGACGGCGCAAGGCGCTGCGCCGGTCCGGCGCGGCGCGGTCGCCTTCATCTTCGTTACCATCCTGCTCGATATGGTCGCGCTCGGCGTCATCATGCCGGTCCTGCCGAAGCTGATCGAGGGCTTCGTCGACAACGACACCGCGCACGCGGCCCGCATCTTCGGCCTGTTCGGGACCGCCTGGGCGCTGATGCAGTTCGTGTTCTCGCCGGTGCTGGGTGCGCTCTCGGATCGCTTCGGACGGCGGCCGGTGGTGCTGCTGTCGAATTTCGGCCTTGCCGCCGACTACGTGCTGATGGCGCTGGCGCCCTCGCTCGTCTGGCTGTTCATCGGCCGCGTCGTCTCCGGCATCACCTCGGCCAGCATCTCGACTGCGTTTGCCTATATCGCGGATATCACGCCGCCGGAGCGGCGTGCGGCGATCTTCGGCAGGATTGGCGCAGCCTTCGGCGCCGGCTTCATCCTGGGCCCGGCGCTCGGCGGGCTCTTGGGCGACATCGATCCGCGCCTGCCGTTCTGGGCCGCGGCGGCGCTGAGCTTCGCCAATGCGCTGTATGGATTGCTTGTGCTGCCGGAATCGCTCGCGCGGGAGAGGCGCGCACCGTTCCGCTGGACCAGCGCCCATCCGATCGGCGCACTGCGCCTGCTCCGCAGCAACGCGACGCTGGCCGGGCTCTCGATCGTCAACTTCATCGCGCAGGTCGCGCATGTCGTGCTGCCCTCGACCTTCGTGCTCTATGCCACCTATCGCTACGGCTGGGATTCCAAGACGGTCGGATTGACGCTCGCGATGGTCGGGATCTGCGCCATGGTGGTGCAGGGGCTCGCCATCGGCCCGATCGTGCGCGTGTTCGGCGAACGGAAGGCCCTGATGCTCGGCCTGTGCTGTGGCGCGATCGGCTTCGTGATTTTCGGGGCTGCGCCGACCGGGCCGCTGTTCTGGATCGGCATTCCCGTGATGTCGCTGTGGGGCATCTCGGGCGCCGCCATGCAGTCGCTGATGACGCGGATGGTCGCGCCCGATCAGCAGGGCCAGTTGCAGGGCGCAACCGCGAGCGTGCAGAGCGTGTCGCAGCTCGTCGGCCCGTTCCTGTTCACGCTGACGTTTTCATATTTCATCAGCGCCGGCGCGCCGCTGCATCTGCCCGGCGCTCCGTTCCTGCTCGCGGCGGTGCTGATGGTGATATGCGTGGCAATCGCGCTACGCGCGCTCGCGATCACAAGGACGGTGCCGTAGGGCGGGGCAAAGGCGCGTTAGCGCCGTGCCCACGATCCGTCCATGATGCCGGGACCGGGAAGCCGTGGGCACGCTTCGCTTTGCCCACCCTACGGCAGTCGTTTCCCGAGGACCGTAGGACGGATTAGCGAAGCGTAATCCGCCATCTTGCCAACGCCGGCGAAGAGGTGCGTTAGGCCTGCGGCTAACCCACCCTGCGGCACCTGGTTTCCATAGCCCGAAACGAGCATGCCCGGGACAAGCCCGGGCATGACGCTATTGAGGCGGTGTGAAGCCGCTACGTGGTTATTTCTTCACCAGCGGGCAGTCGCTGGCCTCGAGCGGCTTGGCCGCATCCTCCGGCGCGATGGTGGCGACCAGCTTGTAGTAGTCCCAAGGACCCTTCGACTCTTCGGGCTTCTTCACCTCGAACAGATAGGCCGGGATCAGGCGGCGGCCATCGGCGCGCAGCGGACCGTTGCCGAACAGCGGATCGTCGGTCGGCATTTCCTTCATCTTGGCGACGACCTTGGCGCCGTCATGCGGATTGCCACCGAGCGCGTCCATGGCCTTCAGATAGTGCAGCACCATGGCGTAGTTGCCGGCCTGGGTCATCGACGGCATCGCGTTCTTGCTGGCCTGGGCGGCGAAGCGCTTCGACCATTCGCGGGTCTTGTCGTTCATGTCCCAGTAGAAGGACTCGGTGAACGTCAGGCCCTGCGCCGTCTTGAGGCCCAGCGAATGGACGTCGTTGATGAACAGCAGGAGCGCGGCGAGCTTCTGGCCGCCCGAGACGATGCCGAACTCGGCGGCCTGCTTGATTGCGTTGGTGGTGTCGCCGCCGGCATTGGCAAGACCGATGATCTTGGCCTTCGACGACTGCGCCTGCAGCAGGAACGAGGAGAAGTCCGCGGTGTTGAGCGGAGGCTTGACGCCGCCGAGGACCTTGCCGCCGTTGGCGGTCACGACCGCGCTGGTGTCACGCTCCAGCGCATGGCCGAAGGCGTAGTCCGCGGTCAGGAAGAACCAGGTGTCGCCGCCGGCCTTGGTCAGCGCCTTGCCGGTGCCGTTGGCGAGCATGTAGGTGTCGTAGGTGTAGGAGATCGTGTTCGGCGTGCAGGCCTTGCCGGTGAGGTCTGCGGTGGCCGCGCCGGAGTTGAGCAGAACCGCGTTCTTTTCCTTGACGAGGTTGCTCACGGCGAGCGCGACGCCCGAACTCGGCGTATCGGCGATCGCATCGACCTTGTCGTTGTCGATCCATTGGCGTGCGATGTTGACGCCGACGTCAGGCTTGTTCTGGTGATCGCCGCTGACGACGTCGATCTTCCAGCCCTTCTTGAGCAGGCCGGAATCCTCGATGGCCATCTTGATCGCGACCACGGAGTTCGGACCGCCGATGTCGGCATAGAGGCTCGACATGTCGTTGAGCACGCCGATCTTGACAGTCTTGTCTTGGGCGAAGGCCGGTGCGGCAAAACCGAAGGCGGCACAGGCAAGAAGCGCCGCAGAGCGGCGCGCGAACGTCGTCGTCATGAAATATTTCCTCCATTGTCCACTATCCGGGCGGCTCTCTTTTGGGGGCGGAGCCTTGTTCCGGCGGATGGACAATCGCTTAGCCTGTCCCGGGCTCTGCTGCAATGCGCCTAAAGCCGGATGATGCTGCGTCGAAGCGTCATCATCCGGTTAACCTTTGGGCAGTTGCGCCAAGACGCTATTTGAGGCGCGATTCAAGACGCTATTTGAGCGCGTCCGAGGTCAGTTTGAATTTCTGGATGCGCTTTCCGGTATCGACCTCGGCGGTATAGACGTTACCCTTGGCGTCGATCGCCATGGCGTGCACCCAGTGGAACTGCCCGGCGTTGCGGCCGTTGTGCCCGAAGCTGCCGACCACGCTGCCGTCGTCGCGCTTGATGACCCTGATCTCGTTGTTCTCGCCGTCGGCGCTGAGCAGGTACGTCTGCTTCGGATCGGGCCAGATCGCGATGTCCCACACCGCACCGTTGCCGAGCGTGTTCTTCTCGAAGAAGAACTCCTTCACGAAGCTGCCGTCCTTCTTGAACACCTGGATGCGGTTGTTGATGCGGTCGCAGACATAGACGAGACCGTCATTGGCGAGTTTCACGCAGTGGACCGGGTTGCCGAATTGCTGCGACACCGGCGCCTTGGGGTCGTAGGGACCTTGCTTGTCGTCGCTGGGCTTGTTGCCGTAGGCGCCCCAGTGCCGCTTGTAGGCGAGGCTCGTCGCATCGAACACGATGACGCGGCGGTTGCCATAGCCGTCGGCGACGTAAATCTCGTTCGCCGCCTTGTCGATCGCGGTCTCCGCGGGCTTGCCGAGCTGCGTCGTGTCGTTGCTGCCGAGGCTCGGCGCGATCTTGCCGATCTGGGCGACGAACTTGCCGTCGAGCGTGAACTTCAGGATCGCATTGTCGTTGTCGGCATTGCCGCCGACCCAGACGAATCCGCGCTCGTCGACCTCGATGCCGTGCTCGCGGCCGACCCATTCATAGCCTTCGCCGGGGCCACCCCATGAGCGCAGCAAATTGCCGTCGCTGTCGAATTCGAGCACCGGCGGTGCCGACACGCAGCATTTCGAGCGCGGCGGATTGAGGCTCGCGCCTTTCTCGTCGTCGGTGAGCGAACGCGGGCGATGGATCACCCAGATGTGGCCCTGCCAGTCGACGGTGATGCCGCCGACCTGGCCGAGGATCCAGTTGTTCGGCAGTTGCTTTGGCCAGGAGGGATCGACTGCAAAAGTCGGAACGTCGCCGGCGCTCGCTACGCCCGGAAGCGCGAATGCGATGGCCGCGATCAGGATGGAGAAGACGTGAGAGAATTTCGCGAGCGCACGCGTAAAGCCTGCGCGATGCCATGGCGCCATGGCGACCTCCCATTTTGTTGGCTTGCGGCTTGGTGCCGCTTGAGCAGCGGCAGTCAATCGCGGGGAGGCACCCGAGTCAATCAGGCAAGGCAATCAGGTAAGGCAATCAGGCAGGCGAGCGGAAGCTCATCAGGCTGCGGGTCTTGTAGTCGTAGAACTTGCCGGTCTCGGTCCAGTCCGGCGCGCAGAGCGGCACGATGAACTCGGCGACCTGCTCGGGCGTGTCGAGCGTCGCCGGATCCTCGCCCGGCATCAGCGTCGCGCGCATGCGGGTGCGGATCGGGCCCGGGTTGAACAGATTGACGCGCAACGGCGTGTTCGCGGTCTCCTGCGCCCAGGCGCGCGCCAGCGTTTCCAGCGCGGCCTTGGACGCGGCGTAGGGGCTGACATAGGCGGTCGCCTTGTTGGCGGCGCCCGAGGTGACGAACACGGCGCGCCCCGCATCGGACTGCCTCAGCAGCGGCTCCATGCAGCGGATCAGCTGGAAGTTCGCGGACACGTTCACGGCCATGACGTCGTTGAAGGCCTTCAGCTCGATATGACCGATCGGCGAGGAGGGCCCGAGCACGCCGGCATTGCCGACGAGGATGTCGAGCTTGCCGTAGCGCTCGTGCAGGCCGGCGCCCAGCCGCGCGATGCCGTCGGAATCGGTGAGGTTGAGCGGCACCAGCGTGGCACCGCTGCCGCCGATCTTCCGGATCTCGTCGTCGAGCTCCTCGAGCCCGCCCTGGGTGCGCGCGGTGGCCACGATATGCGCGCCGGCCTTCGCCAGAGCGATGGCGGTGGCGTAGCCGATGCCGCGCGAGGCGCCGGTGACGAGAGCGATGCGGTCAGCGAGGGGTTTTGTCATCGTCGAATACTTCCGTCATGCCCGGGCTTGTCCCGGGCATCCACGTTCTTTGTGGCGGGTATTACAGACGTGGATGGCCGGGACAAGCCCGGCCATGACGAAAAAGGCAGCCTCTGATGGGCTCGCGGGGACGCTCCCCCGTCAGCTCGCCTCCGCCAGCAGCGACAGCTGGCGCGGCTGCTGCTCGGTCTGGGTCTGGTCGGTGAGGTGGGTCGGATAGGCCCCGGTGAAGCAGTGGTCCGAGAACTTCGGATTGGCGGGGTCGCGGCCGGGCTCGCCCATGGCGCGGTACATGCCGTCGATCGACAGGAAGGCCAGCGAGTCGGCGCCGATGATCTCGCGCATCTCCTCGAGCGAATGCGTCGCGGCCAGGAGGCCGCCGCGGTCGGGCAGGTCGATGCCGTAATAATCCGGATAGAGGATCGGGGGCGAGGCGAGACGGAAGTGCACTTCCTTGGCGCCGGCATCGCGCATCATGCGCACGATCTTCTTCGAGGTGGTGCCGCGCACCAGCGAGTCGTCGATCAGGATGATGCGCTTGCCTTCGATCGCGGCGCGGTTGGCCGAGTGCTTCATGCGCACGCCGGACTCGCGGATCGCCTGGGTCGGCTGGATGAAGGTGCGGCCGACATAATGGTTGCGGATGATGCCGAGCTCGAACGGCACGCCGGAAAACTGGCTGTAGCCGACCGCGGCCGGCACGCCGGAATCCGGCACCGGCACGACGACGTCGATCGGCACGTGGCTCTCGCGCGCGAGCTGGGCGCCGAAGGCCTTGCGCACCTCGTAGACCGAGCGGCCGTGGACGATGGAATCCGGCCGGGAGAAGTAGATGTATTCGAAGATGCAGGGGCGCGGTGCCATCGGCGGGAACGGCTTGTGGATGTCCTGGCCGTTCTCGTCGAACACGATGACTTCGCCGGGCTCGATGTCGCGCACGAAGCGCGCGCCGATGATGTCGAGCGCACAGGTCTCCGAGGTCAGGATCGGGCAGCCGTCGAGCTCGCCGAGCACGAGCGGGCGGATGCCGCGCGGATCGCGCGCGCCGACCAGCTTCTTGTTGGTCAGCGAGACCAGCGCATAGGCGCCCTCGATCTCGCGCAGCGCGTCGATGTAGCGCTCGATGAAGCGGGCGCGCTTGGAGCGCGCGACCAGGTGCAGGATCACCTCGGTGTCGGTGGTCGACTGCATCATCGCGCCGTGCTTCACGAGCTCGCGACGCAGCGTCAGGCCGTTGGTGAGGTTGCCGTTATGGGCGACCGCAAGGCCGCCGGCATTGAGCTCGGCGAACAGCGGCTGCACGTTGCGCAGGATGGTGGCGCCGGTGGTGGAGTAGCGGACATGACCGACCGCGACGTTGCCGGGCAGGCGGTCGATCACCTCGCGGCGGGAGAAGGTGTCGCCGACGAGGCCGAGGCGGCGTTCCGAGTGGAAGCGGCTGCCGTCGTAGGAGACGATGCCGGCGGCCTCCTGGCCGCGATGCTGAAGCGCGTGGAGACCGAGTGCGGTGATGGCGGCAGCATCCGGATGGCCGTAGATGCCGAACACGCCGCATTCCTCGCGTAGCGTGTCCCCTTCCAGATCGTCCTGAAGCTCCAGCGCGGACGGGCCCAAACCGGCCCTGGCGTCGAGATCAAGTTCAGCGTCCTGGTCAGGGTTTCGCATCTCGTTCGCGCCTCTCTTTAGGGCTCAAGTCCTTTGGAGCCCAAGTCAACGTGCCGCGGGTTTCTCGATCAGTTTCTTCAAACTGTCACGAGCCGGTTTACTGTATCCGTCGCCACTGCCCGAAGGCTGCTGCTCGGAATCAGCTTGGTCATCATCTGGTTTGTTTTTCTTGAATCTCTTCAAGATGGTGTTCTCGGGGTCGTCAGGCAAGAGGGCCATCAGCCAATCCCCGGTTCCCTGGAGCACCACGCGGGACTTGGCCCCCGTGACCCAGTCCGGGCGCTGCTTGTCCGGCACCAGCCAGGTGAAGAACAGGAAGGCGACCACGACGATCAAAAGCCCGCGAGCGAGGCCGAACAGGAAGCCGAGGGTACGGTCCAGCGCGCCGATCCGCGAATCCAGGATCATGTCGGAGATCCGGACCGTGATCACGGAGACCACCACGAGGGTGCCGACGAACACGCCGGCCACCACGACCACGCTCGCCACGGTGTCGTTGTTGAAATAGGTCTTTGCGGTCGGCAGCAGCTTCGAGAACGAGTACAGCGTCACGATCGCGGCGGCACCCCAGGCCGCGATCGACAGGATTTCGCGCATGAAGCCGCGAACCATCGCGAGCAGGCCCGAGATCAGCATCACACCGAGCAGGATCAGGTCGAGGAGTGTTACTGGCATCGGCTGGTCTGGTCCGCTCGTACTTCAAAGGTGCTCAGCGAATCGGTGTTTGGCCGCTGCCCTAAAAGAGGGGCAGACGGCGTTCCCGGCAAGGCCGCAACCACGCAATCCCATGCTGCTTTTGTGACGGCTGTATAGCTGCGGAGGCCTCCGGCGTCACCTCCGGCTACCCCTCTCCGCGGCGGAATCTTGCTGGTGTGGCATTTTTCTCCGCCGGTGCACTGGATTCGCCCCGGCGGGAGCCCTTGGCAGCGATCTCGGCCACCAATGTCGTGAGGCTGTTGACCGCGTTCAGCGACAGTCCGGCGTCGCCGCCTGCATCGCCCCGCGCCGATTCGGGCAGCACGGCGCGCTTGAAGCCGAGTTTTGCCGCTTCCTTGAGCCGGGCCGGGGTCTGCGCCACCGGGCGGATCACACCGGACAGTGAAATCTCGCCGAAATAGACCGCATCGGTGGGCAACTGCGCATTAACCAGCGACGACACCAGCGCGGCCGCGGCAGCCATGTCGGCGGCCGGCTCGTGGATGCGCAGGCCGCCGGCGACGTTCAGGTAGACGTCGTGGCCGGACAGCTTGACCCCGCAATGGGCCTCCAGCACCGCCAGCACCATCGAGAGCCGGCTCTGATCCCAGCCGACCACGGCACGACGCGGGGTGCCGAGCGAGGTCGGGGCGACCAGGGCCTGCAATTCGACCAGAACGGGCCGCGTGCCCTCGATGCCCGCAAAGACTGCGGTGCCGGGCGTACCGAGATCGCGCTCGGACAGGAACAGCTCGGACGGATTGGTGACCTCGCGCAGGCCAAGGCCCGTCATCTCGAACACGCCGATCTCGTCGGTCGGGCCGAAGCGGTTCTTCACCGCGCGCAGGATGCGGAACTGCTGCGAGCCTTCGCCCTCGAACGACAGCACCGCGTCGACCATGTGCTCGACCACGCGGGGACCGGCGATCTGGCCGTCCTTGGTGACATGGCCGACCAGGATGATGGCAGCGCCGGTCTTCTTGGCAAACCGTATCAGCGCCTGCGCCGAGGCGCGCACCTGCGTCACCGTGCCGGGTGCGGATTCCACCGTGTCGGTCCACATGGTCTGGATCGAGTCGATCACGATCAGGCGCGGGACCGCGCCCTCCGACAGCGTCGAGACGATGTCCTCGACCGAGGTCTCGGCCGCAAGCTGCACCGGCGCATCCGACAGGCCGAGCCGCTCGGCGCGCAGGCGCACCTGCGCGACCGCCTCTTCGCCGGAGATGTAGACGATGCGGTGGCCGGCGCGCGCCATCATGGAGGTTGCCTGCGTCAGCAGCGTCGACTTGCCGATGCCGGGATCGCCGCCAACGAGCAGCACGGAGCCGCGGACAAAACCGCCGCCGGTGACGCGGTCGAGCTCGGTCATGCCCGACGACAGCCGCGGCGCATCCGGGCTCTTTCCGGCGAGGCTCTCCAGCGCGAAGGTCCGGCCCTTGCGCTTGGAGCGGATCGAGACCGGCACGCTGCCGCTGGTGTCTTCTTCCGCGAGCGTATTCCACTCGCCGCAGGACTCGCACTTACCCTGCCAGCGGTTATAGGCCGCGCCGCAGTTCTGGCAGACGAAGGAAAGCGTGTTCTTGGCCATGGGTCGGTCGAGTCGGAGGTTGCAAGGGGTTTGCTGATACCACGGAATGGCCGGCCCTGAGGCCGCCCGTCGCGATTCCGTGCATCCGATACACCCTTTGTTAGCTCTAGGTCGCAGCGCCGCGCCGGACTTTGCCAAATGTTAGCGGACACGGGTCCAGTTTCGGAACCGATACGGGATGGCGCCAATAATGACGAGATTTTTGCGGATTTTGCTTGCCGCGGGCATGGCTTGCGCCGTCCTGGCGCCGCCCGGCCTCATCGTCGCTGCCGACGCCAAACCCCTCAGCATCGTCTTCGTGAGCCCCGGCAAGACCGGCGAGGTCTACTGGGACATGGTCGCGCAGACGATGCAGGCCGCCGGCCGCAAGCTCGATGCACATGTCGAGGTGCTGACCAGCGAGCGCAACTACCGCATCATGCAGGAGCTCGGGTTCGGCGTGGTGGCGCGCGCCGACAAGCCCGACTTCCTCATCCTCTCGAACGAGGAATCCGCCGCCGTTCCGATTCTGGAGGCGGCCGAGGCTGCCGGGGTCAAGACGCTGCTGCTGTCGAACACGCTGATCGGCGAGGACGCGAAGCGTCTCGGGCCGCCGCGCTCGAAGCTCACGACCTGGCTCGGCGACATCACGACCGATCTGCAGACCGCGGGCGCGCGGATGGCGAACGCCCTGATCGCCACGGCGCGCGCCGAGAAATGGCAGAGCCCGGACGGCAAGATCCACATTCTCGGCATCGGCGGCGACGAGATCACGCCGGCCTCGATCGCGCGCAACGCCGGCCTCAAGCTTGCGGTCGACGCCGCGCCCGACGTGGTCGTGGACCGGATGCTGTACGCCAACTGGACGCAGTCCGAGGCCGAGCAGGTCACCGCGAATTATCTGAGCTGGGCTGCGCGCAAGGAGATCCGCCCCGCAGGCATCTGGGCCGGGAACGATCCGATGGCGCTCGGCGCGCTGCGCGCGATCACCGCCGCCGGTCTCGTGCCGGGCCGCAACATCGAGGTGGTCGGGCTCAACTGGTCGGAGGATGCGCTGCGCGAGATCAAGGCCGGCCGCCTGCTGCTGAGCGATGGCGGGCATTTCCTGCTCGGCGGCTGGTCGATTGTCTTGCTCCGCGACTACGCCGACGGCTGCGATTTCGCCGATGCCTCGCCCCGCATCGAGGCCAGCACGTCCGCGATCACGCGCGACAATCTGGCGTCGGTGAGCGACCTGATCAAGACACGCCGCTTCGACCGGATCGACTTCACGCGCTTCAGGGCCAAGGCGGGACGCTGCGGCCGCTATGATTTCTCCCTCGATGCGCTCATCTCGTCGCTGGCTCGTCCTGACGGTGCCGGCGAATGATGCGTGAGGGTAAGCCAATGACACCCGATCGCGACGCGCAGGCTGCGCCGCGGCGCTTGCGCTCGGTCGTGCGCGCGATGATCTGGGCCACCGTGCCGGTGCTGCTGCTGGTGCAATTGCTCGCCTCCGCCGGCGTCGAGGCCACGAGCTTCTGGTCGCAGATCCGTCAGCTCGATGCCCGCATCGCCCGCACCGCCGAGAGCCGCGCCGAGCTGATCGCCGAGCCGCTCTGGAAGATGCGCTACGACCAGGTCACGGGCGTGCTCAACGAGATCATGCACGACGAGACCATCGCCGCGGCTGCCGTCTATGACGACACGGGCGCGGCGATCGCCCGCGTGGTGGCGCGTCCCTCGGATCAGGTCGCGGAGATCTCGCGTCCGATCAGGTACAGCAACGGCAACATCGCCGTGCAGGCCGGACGCATCGCCATCGCCTATTCCTATGCACCGGTCTATGCCGACACCGGCGGCCGGCTGATGCTGCTTCTCGTCGTCGGCGTGCTGGCGACACTTGCCACCGTGGTGGCGATGCGCATCTCGGCCAACATCTTCATCGGCAAGCCGCTCGCGGCGATCATGTCGGCGATCCAGCGCAGCAAGCAGGACGGCCGCGCCTATCCGGCCGAGATCAGGTCGGCGAACGAATTCGGCCAGCTCGCGCAGGCCTTCAACGCGATGCAGCACACGACCTCGGGCGCGCTCGACCGGCTCGGGCACATGGCCTCGCACGATCCGCTCACGGGCCTGCCCAACCGGCGTTCGCTGTCCGAGCGCCTCGTGACCCTGAGCGGCGATGCCGGCTCGCCGGACTCCCTGATCGCCTTCTGCTTCATCGACCTCGACGACTTCAAGGGCATCAACGACACCTTCGGCCACGACGCCGGCGACCGCTTCCTGGTCCACATTTCCGAACGCCTGCGCGAGGCGGTCGAGCCGCAGGACTGGGTCGCGCGGCTCGGCGGCGACGAATTCGTCGTGATCCGCCCCGAGGTCAGCAACGCGGCGGCCGCGCAGGCCTTCGCGCGCGAGCTGCTGGATGCGATTTCCGAGCCGATCCGGCTGCACGACAAGCAGGTCGCGCCGCGGGCCAGCATCGGCCTGGCCGTGCGCCGCGCCGGCGATCCCGAATTGTCGCATCTGCCCGCGCTCGCCGACATTGCGCTCTACCATGCCAAGAGCAAGGCGCCCGGCACCGTCGCGGTGCTGGACGAAGCGCTGCAGCGCGACTACCGCCGCCGCAGGGATCTCGAGCTTGCCATTCCCGCAGGGTTTGCCGAGGGACAGTTCGAGGTCTGGTATCAGAGCCAGATCGACCTCGAGAGCCAGGGTGTCGTCGGCCTCGAGGCGCTGATCCGCTGGCGTCACCCCGAACATGGCGTGATCGGTCCCGGCGAATTCCTGCCGCTGGTCGAGCGCAGCGGCAACAATGCGCGGCTGACGCGCTATGTGCTGACCGACGCCTGCCGCGCGCTGCAGCATCTGGCAGCCGCAGGCAGGCCGGACATCAGGATCGCGATCAACCTCCCGCCGTCCGAGCTCGCCGACCATTCGCTTGCCGCCGAGTTGCGCGCGACCTGCGCGCGCTTCGACGTCGCGGCCTCGTCGCTGGAGCTCGAGATCACCGAGGGCTCGCTGATCAACAACATCGCCAGCGCCTCCGAGACGTTGCAGCGCCTGCGCCGGCTCGGCGCCACCATCGCGCTCGACGATTTCGGCACGGGCTACTCTTCGCTCGCGCATCTCAGGCGGTTTCCGCTCGACAGGGTCAAGATCGACAAGGCCTTCATCAACGAGATTCCCGATAGCGCGGAAGACAAGGCGATCGTCGGCGTCATTGCGTCGCTCGCCGGCACGCTGGGGCTGACCCTGGTCGCCGAAGGCATCGAGCGGGCCGAGCAGGCCGCGGCCATGCGCGAGATGGGTGTGACGCTGGGGCAGGGCTATCTCTACCACCGGCCGCAGCCGCTCAAGGGCGTGCTGCAATGGCTCGAAGGGCAGGCTGTGCCCGAAAGCCGTGTCGTTGCGGAGAGCCCGTCGATCGCGCCCGAATTCGCCGCCTGAGCCCGGCAACTACGGCTGCGCCGCGTTCCAGAGCATCGACAGCCCCGCCGCGATCATGATCGCGTCCATCAAGAGGCGGAACACGTCCGGCTTCAGGTGCAGCACGAAACGCTTGGCGATGAACGCGCCCGACATCAGCGAGGCACCCGCGATCAGGCCCTTGATGAACACGTCGCCGGTGAGCGCGCCGAAACGTTCGAAGGTCACCGACTTCGCGAAATAGAGGCCGAGCGACGAAGCCGCCTCGGTGGCGAGGAAGGCACCCTTCGACAGGCCGTAGAACAGGAACAGCGGCACGCTGAGCGGGCCGGTCGAGACCACGATGCCGGTGAGATAGCCGATGACGGCGCCGCCGACGGAGAGATGCCAGAGATTGGCCTTGAGATCGTGCCGCGCCAGCCAGTGCCGCACCGGCACCATCACGATCAGGAAGCTGCCGATGGCGAGATCCACGGCATGCGAGGGCAGCGCCAGCAGGGTGCGCGCGCCGAGCGCAGCCGCCGGGATGCCTGTCACCGAATAGGCCGCGCAGGCCCGCCAGTCGACCTCGCGCCACCACGCCAGGATGCGCGAAAAATTCGCCATCACCGAGGCGACCGCCATGATCGGCACGGCTTCCTTCGGCCCATAGGCATAGACCAGCACCGGCATCAGCATGATCGACGAGCCCGTGCCGACGATGCCGGAAATCGTGCCCGCGAGCAGGCCGACAGTGAGGACGAAGACAAAGGCCAAGGGCAGGGCTCCGGGAATCAGAGGAGTGTAGCCGGGGCGGTGTTGGAGGTGAATGCGACTGCCGCATAGTTGGTATCGTCCCGGGCTGTGTCGAGACGGCATTGCGGAGATGGCGTGCAAATCTACCTCAACGCGTCATTGCGAGCGTAGCGAAGCAATCCAGGCTGCTACCGCGGAGGGATTCTGGATTGCTTCGCTGCGCTCGCAATGACGGGACCTCGTAGCAGCGCAGCCGTCTAGGCAAGCGCAGCGATCGCGCCCCGCAGCGGCATGCCGGCTTGCGCGCCCGGCTTGAGGCATTTTTGCGCCGCGGCCTCGCATCCGACCTCGAGGGCGGTTTGCAGCGGAACCTTCTCGTGGATCATCGCCGCAAGCGCACCGGCAAAGGTGTCGCCGGCCCCGGTCGTGTCCACCGGCGTGATATCAGGCGCGGGCGCGTGCAAACGGGTTCCGTCCGCCGTGACGGCCAGTGCACCTTGCGCGCCTGCGGTGACGATGCAGACGAGATTGCCGGCCTTCGCGAGTGCCGCAGCCGCTGCTTCATAGTCCGACGCGGCGAGGCCGAGGGCGGCAGCGGCGTCCAGCGCCTCATGCTCATTGACGACAAGATGGCTGGTGGCGGCGAGAAGCTCGCTCACCATCTCGCGGCTCATCCTCGCTGGCACCGGTGCGAGATTCCAGATGACGGTACCGGAGGCCGCGGTCGTTCGGCGCGCCGCGTCCAGCGCCTGCGCAAAGGGAACTTCCATCTGCAGCACCAGCACCGTGTCGGCGCCAAGGAGCGAAGCGGGCAGGTCACCCGCGCTCGTCGTCAAATTGGCGCCGCTGGCCACGGTGATCGCGTTCTCGCCGGCCTGATCGACGGTGATGAAGGCGCAACCGGTGGGCGCGTCGGCCCTGACTACGAGGTCCGCATCGACGCCGTTGGTTCGCAGGTTCTCGACCGCGCTGTCGCCAAATCCGTCCCGGCCGACGCGGCCCGCCATGCGGACCCGGCCGGGGCCGGCGATGCGCGCGGCGGCGACGGCCTGGTTGGCGCCCTTGCCGCCGAAATGCGTCTGGTACGACGGGGCGAGCACGGTCCGGCCGGGCCCCGGAATGACCGGGACCTGCGCGACCAGATCGATGTTGAGCGACCCGAACACCAGGATCATGGGCGGGACGTCAGCCTTGCTCGTCCATGACGCGCAGCTTCTCGACGCGGCGGCGGAAATCCTCGTCAGTGGAGAATTCGGCCGAGAGGTAGGACGAGACGAGGTCCACGGCGAGCCAGGCGCCGACGATCTGCGCGCCGATGCACATGACGTTGACGTCGTCGTGCTCGACGCTCTGATGCGCCGAATGCACGTCGTGGCAGACCGCGGCGCGGATACCCTTCATCTTGTTGGCGGCGATCGAGGCGCCGACGCCGGTGCCGCAGACCATGATGCCGCGCGCCGCTTCCCCCGATGTCACCTTCTGCGCCACCGCCCGCGCGATGTCGGGGAAGTCCACCGGCTTGTCGTCATACGAGCCGACGTCGATGACGTCGTGGCCGAGCTTGCGGATGTGGTCGATGACGGTCTGCTTGAGCGGCCAGCCGGCGTGGTCGGATCCGATGACGAGACGCATGTGATGTCCTTCTTGATGTGGCATTGGCCGTGACAGCCGCAAAACGGCTGTCACGGGTCTTTCTGGTTTCAGCTGCGCATGTCCGCCGGCAGGTCGACGCCGTGGAATTTCTTGTAGATGGCGTTGAGCTTGCCGTTCTTGACGTTCTCGGTGATCCAGGCGTTGAGCTTGTCCATTAGGCGTTGCTCGCCTTTCTTCAGGCCGATGGCGAGGTCGAAGGTCGCGAGCGGAATGCGCGACTCGAACACGCGCGAGGGATTCTTCACGCCGATCTGGTTGATGATCGTCGCGGACGAGCCGACGCAATCGACCTGGCCGGACACGGCCGCCGTCACCATGGTGGCGTCGTCGTCATAGCGGGCGATCTTGAGGTCCTTGTCCTTCATGTTGGACAGGGTGGTGTCCTGCGTGGTGCCGCGCGAGACGCCGATCGACTTGTCCTTCAGGTCCGGCCAGTCCTTGACGGCCGACGACTTCAGGCAGCCGACGTCGGATTGCAGCGTCGCATAGCGCTTGGTGAAGTCGATCACCTTGGCGCGCTCGGGCGTCACCGACAGGGTCGAGATGATGATGTCGGCCTTGCCGGTGAGGACGTTGGGGATGCGGGTCGCACCGGTGGTCTGGATGAACTCGAGCTCGAGTCCCCAGTCCTTGGCGAGAAGCTGCGCGACCTCGACGTCGGAGCCGGTCGGCTTCATGCTCGAATCCATCATGCCCGAGGGCGGAATGGCGAGGTCGGTCGAGATGCGGATCTTCTTGGCCTGCGTGATGTCGTCGAGCAGGTCGGCCGATGCCGGCGTGATTGCCATCATCATGAGACCGCAAAGCGCGGCGGCAGTGCCCAGCAATGTCTTGTTGGTCATTCTTGGTTCTCCTCTCCCTGTTATGATTTTAAGTTTCCCGTCCCCACGAATTGCGTGAGCTCGGGGGTGGTCGGCGACGTCAGGATCGAGGCGGGTCCGGTCTCGTGGACCTTGCCGCGATGCATGAACACGATCCGGTCGGCGATGCCTTTGGCAAAACCCATCTCGTGCGTGACCATCACCATGGTCATGCCGTCCGCCGCGAGTTGCTCGATCACCTTCAGCACTTCGGCGGTGAGTTCGGGATCGAGCGCGGAGGTGACCTCGTCGAACAGCATGACCTTGGGCTGCATCGCCAGCGAGCGGGCGATGGCGGCGCGCTGCTGCTGGCCGCCGGAGAGCTGCTCGGGATAGGCGTGCAGCTTCTCCTCGAGCCCGACCTGCGCCAGCACTTTTCGCGCGAGGTCCCTGGCCTGGGCCGTCGCCATGCCCTTCACCGCGCAAGGGGCGAGGGTGATGTTCTGCTCGATCGTGAGATGCGGAAACAGATTGTAGCTCTGGAACACGATGCCGACGTCCTGGCGCAGCGCGCGCAGATCGACGTCGGGGCGGTCGACGCGGTGGCCGCAGACGACGATCTCGCCGCCGTCGACCTTCTCGAAACGGTCGATGCAGCGCAGCGCCGTGCTCTTGCCGGAGCCGGAGCGGCCGATCAGCGCGAGCACTTCGCCGCGCTCGACCGCAAAGGAGACGCCGTCGAGCACCCGAAGGGGGCCGAAGCTCTTCTGCACGTTGCGGAGCGACACGATCGGTTCGGAGGAGGGGGCGTTCTGCTGCATGTCAGGCCGGTGCGAGGTTGGACCTGCCGCGCCCCATCCGCCGCTCCAGCCGCTGGCTGAACAGCGACAGCGGATAGCACATGGCAAAATAGGTGACGGCGATGATGGCGTAGATGGCGAACGGCTCGAACAGCGAGTTGTTGACGATCTGGCCCGAGCGCATCAGCTCGACGAAGCCGACCACCGAGGCGAGCGAGGTGTTCTTGATGATCTGCACCATGAAGCCGACGGTCGGCGGGGTCGCGATGCGGATCGCCTGCGGCAGGATCACCTTGACCATGCGCTGGGTCCGGGTCAGCGCGAGGCCTTCGGCGGCCTCCCATTGCGGCTTCGGCACCGACTGGATGCAGCCGCGCCAGATCTCGCCGAGATAGGCGGCGACGTAGAGCGTCAGCGAGGCGCTTGCGGCCGTGAGCGGCGAGACCTTGAGGCCGACCGCGGCGAGGCCGAAATAGCCGAGGAACAGGATCACGAGCAGCGGCGTACCCTGGATGAGCTGGACATAGACCGCGCTGGCGAGCCGCACCGATTTGAGCGGCGAAATCCGTGCGAGTGCGATCACGAAGCCGACGATGCCGCCGCCGATCAGCGCGATCACCGACAGGCCAATGGTCCACAGCGCACCCTGGCCGAGGAACATGAGATGGTTGATGTTGAGATGTCCGCCCATGCTCATCTCACAGCGGCGTGCCGAGCTTGCGCCGGCGCGGAAACAGCACGAGGCCGAGGCCCCAGAAGCCGGCGCGCATCACCAGCGAGAGGATGACGTAGAGCACGGCGACGATGATGTAGGTCTCGAATGCGCGATAGGTGTCCGACTGGATGTAGTTGGCGACCGCGGTCAGCTCCTCCGCCGAGATCTGCGAGCAGACCGAGGAGGCCAGCATCAAGAGCACGAACTGGCTCGTCAGCGCCGGATAGACCTTCTCCACCGCCGGCAGCAGGATGATGTGCCAGTAGATCTGGAGCCGCGACAGCGCCAGCCCTTCGGCCGCCTCGATCTGTCCGCGCGGGATCGCCTCGAAACCGGCGCGCATGATCTCGGCCGTGTAGGCGCCGACATTGATGGTCAGCGCGGCCACCGCGACCGCGAAGGCGGAGAATTTGAGCCCGAGGCTGGCGAGGCCGAAATAGACCAGGAAGATCTGCACCAGCAGCGGCGTGTTGCGGATGGTCTCGACATAGATCTTGCAGGCGCCCGCAATCAGCGAATTGTGCGTGCCGCGCCCGACCGCCGCGAGCGTGCCGAGCAGGGCGCCCAGCACCGTCGCGAAGGCGGCAAGCTCCAGCGTGAGGACGGCGCCGGCGAGAAAACTCGGCCAACGCTCCAGCACTGCGGGAAAGTCGAGTTGGAGGCTCATCGCCGCTTCTTCAGCCGGTGGTCTGGTTGGTCATGCGGTCATAAACGCGGAACAGCGCCTGGTTGCCGTTGCTGCCTTCGCCATGGGCGCGCGCATCGACATACTGGCTGGTGACCAGCGCGGTGGCCGGCAGCGGCACGCTCAGCGCCTGCGCCTGCTCCTGCACGAGGCGGAGGTCCTTGAGCTGGAGGTCGATCCGGAAGCCGGCGGAGGCATCGCCCGCGATCATCTGGGGGCCGAGCTTGTCGAGCATCCAGGAGGCGGCGGAACCGCCGAGCAGGACGCGGCGCAGCAGATCGAGATCGAGGCCGGACGCGCGCCCGAGCGCCAGTGCCTCGCAGATCGCCTGGATGTTGATGCCGCAGATCAGCTGATTGCAGAGCTTGACGGTCTGGCCCGCGCCGGATGCGCCGACATGGGTGATGGTCGTGCCCATCGCACGGAAGAACGGCTCGGCCTGAGCGAAGGCCTCGGCATCGCCGCCGGCCATGATCGAGAGCGCGGCGTTCTTGGCGCCGACGGGCCCACCTGAAACCGGTGCGTCGATGAAGCTGACGCCGATCTTCTGCAGGTCGGCATGGATGCGGCGGACCGCGACCGGCGAGATCGTGCTCATGTCGACGATGAGCTTGCCTGATGGGGGAGACTTCAGGAGGCCCTGTTCGCCGTAGATGGTCGCTTCGACGTGAGGCGTGTCGGGCAGCATGGTGATGACGATGTCGGCGCCCTGCGCCGCATCGGCGGAGCTCTTGGCGCGAACCGCACCATCGTTGACGCTGGCGGTCAGCGCAGTCTCGTCGAGATCGAAGGCGCGAATCGCGTGGCCGGCCTTCAGGAGGTTGCGCACCATCTCGCGGCCCATCGTGCCGATGCCGATGAAGCCGACACTGCCCTTGTCATTCCGTCCCATGCGATCAGTCCGTTTCTTGATTGATTGGCGTCTTGGTCGTCTTAAGTGCCGCGATCAGCCCGAGGCGCTGGTCCTATCGATATCGCCTACGATGGCGCGCCTGCGGTATTCGTCGCCGATGGCGAAATGCTTGCGCAACGTCGCGTCCGCGCGTTCCGGATCGCGCGCGATGACGGCTTCGAAGATGCGGCGGTGGTCGTCGATCAGATAGGTCTTCATCGAGGGGAAGGCCTGCACCAGCTCGCGGCGGCTGCGATGCGAATGCGTCAGGAGACCCGCCATCGAAGAGTGCAGCACCGTCAGCGTCTCCGAATGCGAGGCCACGACGATGGCGCGGTGGAAGTCGAAGTCGGCCATGCCGCCGGCGTCGGCCTCGTCGATGGTCTCGCCGATCCTGGCCAGCGCGCGCTGCAGGCGTTCGAAATCGGTGATGTTGGCGCGCTCGCAGGCGAGGCGGATCGCCTGGCATTCGATCGCGACGCGCGCCTGCATGACGTCGTCGAGCATGTCGGCCTGCTGGGCCAGCGCGAAAGTGAAGAAGTCGTTCAGCACCGAGACGTCGGGCCGCGTCACCACGGTGCCGATGCGGTCGCGGATCTCGACGATGCCGAGCACGGTGAGGGCACGCAGCGCCTCGCGGACGATCGGCCGGCTGACGCCGAGGAGGGTGGCGAGCTCGCGCTCGGAGATCAGGCGGTCGCCCGGCTTGAGCGAGCCCGCAAGCAGGCGCTCGCGCAGGAAGGCGAACACCTTCTCGAAGCCTTTTTCGCCGTCGGCTGTCCGCTTGAGCTCCATCCCGGTCCCGCTTGGTCTGATCTTGGTCAGACCAGTATGCTAACCAAGATGCGGAGGTCAAGGGGGCTTGGGCGGTCCGACTGCGAGGAGGACAGGGATCTTCGGCCGGGGCGTCCGCTAAGACATTGAATCGACTAGGGCCGGCTACTGTGCATGGGGTTGTTTTTGGTGTTTTTGTTTGGGCGACCCCGGAAAGTCGTCCGCGATGCGCGGACGCACGCGCTGCTGACAGCATGTTGGCAGCAGGGGCTGGCTACGACCATCTCCTGACAAAAGGGGAGAACGGGACATGCGGATCGAGGCGAGCTGTCATTGCGGTGAGACGGTGTTCGAGGTGACGGAGGCGCCCGCCAGCGTGACGCGCTGCACCTGCACGCTCTGCTCCAAGCGCGGCGCGCTGTGGGCCTATTACACGCCGGCGCAGTTTCGCCTGCTGTCACCGCCTGACAACGTCGCGACCTATCTCTGGGGCAGCCGCACGGTCAAACATCATTTCTGCGCGAGCTGCGGCTGCGGCACCTATTCGGAATCGCCGGACTGGTCGAGCGGCAAGCCGGACTTCGACAATCCCAAGGTCGCGGTGAACGCGCGCCTGTTCGACGATTTCGATCTCGAGGCGGTGCCGGTGAACATGATCGACGGCAGGAATTTGTGGTGAGCGAAGAGGGCGCGCGCTTCGCTGCGGCACGTCCGTCCTCTTGAGGCCATTTTGAAAAGCTGATTTGTTTCCGGCCCGAGAAAAAGGGGAGGAAACCCATGATGCGTCTTTTTGCGCGAGTGATGGTCGCAATGTGTCTGGCCGTTGCAATCGGCTTCAATGCACAGGCGCAGACCAGGCCGAAGGTCACCTCGCTCGGACCGGACTTCCCCAAGGCCTCGCTGTTCGTCGGCAACAGCTTCTTCTACTACAACAACGGCATGCCCGGGCATCTCTCCTTCATGGAGCGGGCAGCCGACCCCGAGAACAAGGCGGCCTATCGCAACACCATGGCGACCATCGGCGGCTCCGGCCTCGACTGGCACGACATGGAGAACCTGCTGCGGCCGGGCGGCATCGGCGCCTATTCCTTCGACGAGCAGAACGTCGTCATCTTCAACAAGCCGGGCAGGCAGTTCGACGTCGTCGTGATGATGGATTGCAGCCAGTGCCCGATCCATCCGCAGCTCAAGGACGCGTTCGCGACCTTCGCGAAGAAGGACAGCGACATCGTTCGCGCCCACGGCATGCGGCCGGTGTTCTTCATGTCCTGGGCCTATGCCGACAAGCCGGAAATGACCGAGCAACTGGCCGAGGCCTATACGATCGCCGGCAACGCCAACGACGCGCTCGTCATTCCCGCCGGTCTCGCCTTCGCGCGCGTGCGCAAGCTCCAGCCCGAGCTGAATCTCTACGCGCCGGACAAGCGGCACCCGAGTCCTGCCGGCACCTATCTCGCCGCGTGCGTGACACTCGCCGCGCTGACGGGGCGCTCGCCCGTCGGCAATTCCTACAACATGGGACTGGATGCGGCGACGACACAGCTCTTGCAAAAGGCGGCGTGGGACACGGCGCAGGAATATTACGGGCGCTGATCCACGGCATGCTTTCGTAGGGTGGGCAAAGGCGCATTTGCGCCGTGCCCACGATCTGTCTTCGTAAACGAGATTGGTGGGCACGCTTCGCTTTGCCCACCCTACGGCACCTCGCTTATTTCAACACCACCCACGCCGGCGCGTGATCGCTCGCGCCTTCCTCGCCGCGGACCTTCTTGTCCACGCCCGCCTTTGCCAGCCGTGAGACGAGGGCGGGGCTGAGCAGGAGATGGTCGAGCCGCAGCCCCGCATCGCGCGGCCAGCGGTTCCGCTTGTAGTCCCAGAACGTGTAGATGCGTTTGTCCGGATGCAGCTCGCGGATCGCATCGCACCAGCCTTGCTCGACCAGCGAGGCAAAGGCCGCGCGGCTCTTCGGCTGGATCAGCGCATCCTTGTCCCACGAGCGCGTCGGATAGATGTCGATCCCGGTGGGCGCGACGTTGTAGTCGCCGGCGAGCACCACGGGCAGGTCCTGCTTGACGAAGGTCTTGGCGTGGCGCCTGAGCCGCGCGAACCAGTCGAGCTTGTAGTCGAATTTCGGCCCCGGCTGCGGATTGCCGTTCGGCAGGTAGATGCTGGTGACGATGATGCCGCGCACCGCGGCCTCGATATAGCGGGCTTCGTGATCATCAGGCTTGCCCGGCAGGCGATCGCGGGTCAGCACGGGCTCGGCATTGCGCGCGAGGATGGCGACGCCGTTCCACGTCCTCTGTCCACGCCACGCCGCGCCGTAGCCGGCTTTTTCGATTGCCGCCGCCGGAAATTCGCCATCACTTGCCTTCAACTCCTGAAGCGCGACCACATCGGGCTTTGCCGCGCGCAGCCATGCCAACAGATTGGGCAGGCGGCGGTTGACGTTGTTGATGTTGAATGTCGCGATCTTCATGTAGAGCTACCGGCTCTCGCCTTCCGTCTTCCGGAGATAAAATGTCCAAGTTGAGCTTTGCCGCTATTGCGTTCGTCGTCGCGTTCTCCGGGGCCACTTCGGCACAGTCAGCCGATACGCGCGGCGCATGCAAGGCGGATTACGACAAATTCTGCGCCGGCATTGCGCCGGGCGGCGGCATCGTCGCCTGCCTCAACGCCAAGCGCGACCAGCTCAGCACCACCTGCAAGGCAGCGCTGGACAGCCGGAAGAAGAAGTAAGCCTCCTGTCCCGGACGCGCGTAGCGCGAGCCGGGATCCAGAAGGCGACACGGTACACTGTTGAGGGATGGGCCCCGGCTCTGCAGCGTATCGCTGAACTGGACGACGCTTCGCATCGCCAGGAAAGCGCTGCGCTGTGTTCCGGGGCACGAGAGCGTCGCTTAGCCCGGCAGCGGCGGCGGGGCCGCGGGTTGCTCGACCGGCGGCGGCGAGGGCGGCTGTGCGGCGCTTGGCGCGGGCTCCGGCTTCGCCAGCGGCTCGACCACGTTGCCGCCCTGGTAGACGCGGGCGTAGCGGTGCCCGAGGCTGGTCAGCACCTCGTAGCCGATGGTGCCGAAATGATGCGCGAGCTCGTCGACGGTGATGCCTTCGCCGAGCAGCGTCACCATGTGGCCGCGCCGCACGGCGTTCGGCGGCAGGTCGGTGATGTCGATCGCGATCAGGTCCATGGAGACGCGGCCGGCGACCGGACAGCGCTTGCCCGCGACGATCACCTCGGCGCCGCGCGTGCCGTCGTTCGAGCTGGCGGCGCGGAAATAGCCGTCGGCATAGCCGACCGCGATGATCGCCAGTTTCGTCGGCCGCCGCGCGGTCCAGGTGCCGCCATAGCCCACGCTCTCGCCGCGCTCGACATTGCGGATCTGCACGATGCGCGCCTTGAGGTCGACGACCTGCTGCATCGGATTGTCGGCCTCCGGCGTCGGATTGACGCCGTAGAGCGCCGCGCCCGGGCGCACCAGGTCGAACTGGAACGGCGCGCCGAGGAAGATGCCGGACGAATTGGCGAGCGCCGCTGGCACGCCGGAGAATTCGCTGGCGATGCTGCGGAAGGCCGCGAGCTGCTTGGCGTTGACCGGGCTGTTGAGCTGCTCGGCCGAGACCAGATGGCTCATCACCAGCGTGATGCCGTGATCGCCGGCGTTGATGCGCGGGATGATCGCCTGCGCCTCCTGCAGCGTCAGGCCGAGCCGGTTCATGCCGGTGTCGATGTGAATGGCGGCGCCGCCGTTCCACCCCGTCCGGCGGCAGAACACGTCCCATTCGGCGAGCTCGTTGAGATCGCCGATCACCGGCCGGCAATTGATCTGGGCGTAGTGCTCGCCGGTGTTCTGGAAATAGCCGCCGAGCACATAGATCGTGGGTTCCGGTACGGCCGCGCGCACCTTGCGCGCTTCCTCGATGGTGGCGACGAAGAAGGTTTTGCAGCCGGCCTTGCTCAGGGCGCGCGCGACCTGCTCGGCGCCGCAGCCATAGGCGTCGGCCTTGATCACCGCCGAGCATTCGGCGGGCACCGCCGTCTTCTCGAGCTTGCGCCAATTGGCGACGATCGCGTCGAGATCGACGGTGAGCACGCCGCCGAAGGCAGCGAGCGCGGCAGCCTGATTGGCCTCCGCGGAGAGAAGGCCAGCTTGCGGGATCATTTTCGGGTCGGACGCCATTGTCATGGCGCCGTTTTACGCAAGAGGCAGCTCTGGTTCAAGGAACTCAGTAGTCGTTGCTGCTGCGCGCCGGCATCTGACTGTCGGGCGCGAGGTCGCCGAACCGCGTGACCGAGGCTTCGAAGGCGAGGTCAACGGTGCCGGTCGGGCCGTGGCGCTGCTTGCCGATGATGACTTCGGCCTTGCCGTGCGCAAGGCTCATGTCGAGCTGCCACTTCTCGTGTTCAGGCGTGCCCGGGCGGGGCTCCTTCATCGCGAGGTAATATTCCTCGCGGTACACGAACAGCACGACGTCGGCGTCCTGCTCGATCGATCCGGATTCACGCAAGTCGGAGAGCTGCGGCCGTTTGTCGTCGCGGGATTCGACCTGGCGTGAGAGCTGGGACAGCGCGATCACGGGAACGTTGAGCTCCTTGGCCAGTGCCTTCAGGCTGGTCGTGATCTCCGTGATTTCCTGCACGCGGCTGTCGCTGGCGCGCTTGCCCGAGCCCGAGAGCAGCTGGATGTAGTCGATCACGAGCAGGTCGAGGCCCTTCTGTCGCTTCAGCCGGCGCGCGCGCGCCATCAATTGCGCGATCGACAGGCCGCCGGTCGCGTCGACATAGAAGGGCAGCGATTGCAGCTCGATCGAGACCTCCCGGATCTTCTCGAAATCGGCCTCCGAGATGCCGCCGCGGCGGATGTGGGACGAGGGAACGCCGGTGCGCTCGGCCACGATACGCGTGGCGAGCTGATCGGCCGACATTTCGCAGGAGAAGAAGCCGATCACGCCGCCATTGGCGGCCTTCGTGGTGCCGTCCGCCTGGAGTTCCGGAACGTAGGCCTTGGCGACGTTGTAGGCGATGTTGGTCGCCAGCGACGTCTTGCCCATGCCCGGGCGTCCGGCCACGATGATGAGATCGGAGTGCTGCAGGCCACCCATCTTGGTGTCGAGGTCGCGCATGCCCGTCGAGATGCCGGACAGCTTGCCGTCGCGCTGGAACGCCTTTGCCGCGAGATCGACCGCGACCGCCAGTGCCTGCGAGAACTTCTGGAAGCCGCCGTCATAGCGGCCGGACTCGGCGAGTTCGTAGAGGCGGCGCTCGGCGTCCTCGATCTGCGCCCGCGGCGCGAAATCGACCGGCGCGTCATAGGCGACATTGACCATGTCCTCGCCGATGCCGATGAGGTCGCGGCGCAGCGCAAGGTCGTAGATGGTGCGGCCATAGTCCTGGGCGTTGATAATGGTGGTTGCTTCGGCCGCGAGTCGCGCCAGATATTGGCCGATGGTCATGCCGCCAACGTCGGTATCGGCCGGCAGGAACGTCTTCAGCGTCACGGGCGTGGCAATCTTGCCCATCCGGATCAGGCTGCCGGCGGTCTCGTAGATGGTCTGGTGCAGCGGCTCGAAATAATGCTTCGGCTCCAGGAAGTCGGAGACACGATAGAAGGCGTCGTTGTTGACCAGGATCGCGCCCAGAAGGCTCTGTTCCGCCTCGATATTATGCGGCGCGCTCCGATAGGCGGGCGTTCCGGGCTCGGGCGCGAGTTTGAGGACGTTCGAATCAGTCAGGGCCATGGTCGAGCGATAGCAATTTTCTTGGGCAGATGCGGGGCCGGGATAAAGCGCCGACGGAGGCCAAAGCGGAAGCAAAAGCTCGCCGCTATCAACCGATCTTAAAAGCGGTGGATGATTAGCGGCCGCAGCATGCCCCGTGCTTGACGGATTTTGCGGAACCACGCCCTCCGCCCGATGGCGGTCGCAGCCGTGCCCCGGAAAAATCCGGATGAGGTGAACCTGAGGGGGGCGGGCGCAGACCTATTCAAACGCGCGCGGAACGAGGCGCGCCGGGAGCTTTCGGCTCGGGTCAGACCAGCAGGAGGTAGACCAGCGCAACCAGGGCCGCTCCGACGCCGGTGGCGATCAGGGCGTAGTCGGTTCGAAGGTCGTCCTGCACGTCGAATGAGGTTTGGGTCTCTTTGCTCATGGCGACGGTCTAAGCCAGGGCCGTCGAGAGGAATGTGAAGCAGATCACATCTCCCCGGATTCTTTCGGGGTAACTCCGGAACAAGCAGGCGGGGTATGGTATTGTCTCCCGCGACCTGCGACAGGGAACGAGGCAAGCGATGCGGCCAGAACGGCAGCACCAGATTAGGCGAAGCGAGGCAGCCAGCAGGGCGTGGCTTTCCGGCCTGATCGCGGCCATGCAGCATGCCGAGCAGCCTGAAATCCGTCGCCAGCCGGTCGCGCCCGAGGTTATCGCGGAAGTGCGGGCGCAACTGGCGTTAACGGCCTCTTACCCATCGTCCCCGATTTCGACCCTGCGTCATTAGACCTCATTCACCAGCCAGTTTCAGCCTGGGTTTCGCGCCGCCTTCGAGCGCCCGCAGCCGGGCTTCCTCGTGCGCGATGTAGTCGCGGGTGATCGGCACCACGCCCTGGCGCTTGGTGAGCTGGATCTGGAAATTCATCATCGCCTGCTTGCGGAACGTCATCTCGCAGGCGGCGAGATAAAATTCCCACATCAGTGCGAAGCGCTCGTCGTAGAACTGCACCGCTTCCTCGCGCCGCGCCATGAACCGTTCGCGCCAGGCCTTCAGCGTTTCGGCATAGTGCTGGCGCAGGATCTCGATGTCGCAGACCAGGAGGCCGGCGCGCTCGATCGCCGGCAGCACCTCGGACAGAGCGGGGATGTAGCCACCGGGGAAGATGTATTTGGCGATCCAGGGATTGGTCGAATCCGGGCCTTGCGAACGTCCGATCGAATGCAAAACCATGACA